>Ga0209172_10000103_pt1 | contig 252073 bp, 222 predicted proteins | sample LarsenN4metaG_FD_184113 | JGI IMG/M metagenome (GOLD analysis project Ga0209172, IMG submission 184113) | Hot spring sediment bacterial and archeal communities from British Columbia, Canada, to study Microbial Dark Matter (Phase II) - Larsen... ...
CCACACCGGCAAGCGAAAATCATTTACAAATTGCAGCGCAGCCGGTAGTGGATAAAGCGGGAAAACAAAAGAAAACTATATTTGAAAACTCTAACGGACATTGGCACTAAAAAAGGGGGAGCTTACAACCAGGCTATTGCATTACCCGGCAGCAGCCTTTACCCGGTAAAAATAAATTGCTTCGGCAGGAGGCCGCAATGCGCAGACCGGAAAAAAGAACCGCTTTGCAATGCCGCATGGCCGGGCATAAAAGGGAATAAAGAATCAAAGCCTGGTAAACAACACATTTCTTGCCCGCGGAATGGATACCGTAAAGCCTGTTACTTTTTTTCTTTTATCGCGGATAAATTGAAAGAGGCTTTCATCCGTATCAAAGAAAGCATCGGTAAAAGAAGGAGTGAGGGCAGTACGTTCATCGCCGTGGCGCAGCAGCCAGAGCCTGCCGTCTTTCACCTGCAGTATCACTTTTGCATCGGCTTCTTCGCTGTAATAGGCTCCGGCAAACTCCTGCAATTCTTTTTCGGCAGGCCGAAATGTTTTTACCCGTAAATACGTGGCGGTATCGCCTGACGGACTTTGAAAAAGCACCTGCCCGGCATTTTCTCCCACTGCCGGAAAGCTGAGTATGAATCCCCTGAAATAAAATTGTTGCGGAGCAAAGGGAATGAGTCCGCCGCCCATCCCTTTAACGCGGAGCGAATCGCTGCTTAAATAAAGTTCCAGTACATCGTCATTAATGTGCCTTATGTAAAGCCCGGTATATTTTTGCAGTTGCTCTTTATCGATTTTAAGGGTTGTTTCCGGTGCAGGAGGAAGCGGTGGATTATTTTTTCCCAGAAACAGTTCGGCCACCTGGCGGCCCATAGTGCCCGGATCGATGCTGCCATCATTGCTCAGGTACACCACAGACAATTCTTTTTCGGGATAATACGCCAGCCAGGCCCGGTAACCGGCCGTAGCGCCGCTATGATTGATCTCTTCAAATCCGTTAACCGATGTAACCGTTACGCCGGCAGCATATGTGATCTCTTTTCCGTTGGTGAGTTTCACTTTTGTTTTTTGCAGCCTGTTTATTTCTTCGCCCAGTGTTTGCAGCGTCCAGCGCCGGTTCCATTTTTCAAGATCGCCGATGGTGGTTAATAAAGCTCCGTGGCCAAATGTGTTTTCAAAAGGCATGTTTTGCCGGTACAGGTTTCCGAAGCGGCTGTAAGCGATGGCCCTATTGGGCACAATGGTTCTGAAGTTGTCGCGCCAGCGGGTGTTATCCATGCCTGCAGGTACAAAAAGTTTTTCATGGGTAAAATCACGAAGATTGCGTCCGCTTACTTTTTCAACCAGAAAACCGAGAAAATTATAATTAGAGTTGCTGTAGCCGTAGGCCGATCCCGGCAGGAAGTTAAGGCCTTTCTGCCGCCAGATGATTTCTTTTACATGCGCCGGTGTATAAATTCTTGTTCCTCTCGGCCAGCCGGATAAGGAAATCACCGAGCCCCAGTCTTTCAGCCCGCTGGTATGATGAAGCAGATGCTCAACAGTAATGGTAACTCCGTAATCAGGAAAATCGGGAAAGTATTTGCGGATATCATCCTGCAAATTGATTTTTCCTTCCTGTACCAGCAACAAAACTGCGGCCGCGGTGAATTGTTTGGAAACCGAACCGGCTTCAAAAACGGTTTCAGGCGTGTTGATCACATTGTGCTCCAGATCGGCCATGCCAAAAGCTTTGCGGTAAATTATTTTTCCGCTTCTTGAAACGCTGACGGCCGCACCGGGAGTGGCCGTGTTCCATGCGGCAAACAACTGGTCGATCTGCTGAACGGTATCTGAAAAAGAAGTACGCTGTGTAAAAGCCGCATTAGAAAGCAGCAAGGCAATGAGGATACCCGGAAAGCAATGTCGAATCATGATTATTAAAATAACTTCTCCTTTTTATTGTGCAGGCACAAAACCCGGAAATACACGAAATGACACGGTTCTGCATTACCGTGCAAACTTTCTCTGTGTAAAGCAGAACCTCCGCAATTGGTCAAAAGCCAACGCTTCTGCAATCAAAAAAGTGATCAGGCATTTTGCAGTTTCCAGCCTTCGCGATATTCTCTTTTTACAAACTGGTTGGCTTCGTCGAAATTGGTAATCTTCATGTTCTTTGCATCCCACAACAATTTTTTTCTTCCCAGCCATTTGTCGCCCCAGCCTTTTAGATTTGGATTTTTGAGCAGCCAGCTTCGGATGGCAAGATTGCCAATGAGAATGCTTTCGGTAAATGGTCCGGCAAATTCAAATGGCGAACTGGTTTCTCCTTTACCGTATCCGGCTATGCAGGCATTCACCCACTGCACATAATGTCCTTCAGGCACCCGTTTAATTGTTTCGGGCGGCAGTTTTGTTTCATTCATCAGCCTGGTGGGAAGCAGCCTTGGATTGTCGCCATAGCAATCCATCAGCATTTTTCCTTTGGTACCGATAAACAATACGCCGCCGTCCCAATTGCCAAATGCTTCTTCGGGCAGCAGTTCATCAGGACGTTGTGGCAACAGTCCGCCGTCATACCACGATATTTTGATATTTCCTTTACCGTCGGTTCTGGGATAATTAAGGTGAATGATAGAGGAAGGCGGGCAGGCATCTGCGTTTTGCGAATCATTCCACATTTCTCTCCAGATAGTGGCCACGCTGCATTCAACCGAATCGGGGTAAAGGATAGGAAGTATGCGGTAGATCGGGTCCATGATATGACAGGCCATGTCGCCCAAAGCGCCGGTTCCAAAAGCCCACCATCCGCGCCAGTTGAAGGGAAGATAGGCAGGGTGGAAGTCAATTTTTTGAGCAGGCCCCAGCCACAGATCCCAGTCAAGTTCTTTGGGAACTTCATGCATGCCGGAAGGAGTGGGGATGCCCTGCGGCCACACGGGGCGGTTGGTCCATGCATAAGCCGTATGCACATCGCCGATGAGCCCTGCATCAACCATTTCTTTTGCCCTTCTTACTCCGTTGCCGGAACCGCCCTGGTTACCCATCTGCGTTACTACTTTGTATCGCCTGGCGGCTTCGGTCAGCATCCGGGCTTCATAAATATTATGCGTAAGCGGTTTTTGTGTATACACATGTTTGCCCAGTTGCATGGCAGCCATTGTAGCCACAGCATGAGTGTGATCGGGGGTGGAAACAGAAACCGCATCAATGTTTTTATGCTCCTTTTCAAGCATCACGCGAAAATCTTTATAGTAGGGAGCTTTGTCAAATGTTTTGCGTGAACTCACCGCCTGCCGGTCATCCACATCACATAAAGCCACAATGTTTGCTTTGCCTCCGGCAAAGAAACTGGCCAGGTCGCTTTGTCCCTTGCCGCCTACGCCAATGCCGGCAATATTCAGTTTATCGCTGGGAGCCACATAGCCGCGGCCAATTACATTTCTGGGAACAATCATAAATCCGGCAGCAGCAAGCGAAGTGTTACGGATAAACTGCCGGCGGTTGGAGAGATTTTTCTTGCTCATGGGATTATTTTTTATCGTTCTAAATGTACAATCTTTTCGTATGCTGCAAGTATGAAATATTTTATTCAGTAATTTGGATACACAAACCACGTATTTTATGAGAAATAAAATTTTCTGCCTGCTGCTGACCCTGCTGGGTTCTTATGCTTCCTTTTCTCAAACCAAAAAAGCGCTTGTGGGCGGTACGCTGATTGATGGTTTTGGCGGCGCACCGCTGAAAAACTCGGTCATCCTCATTGAAGGAAAAAAAATAATAAAAGTGGGAACGGTGGGCTCCGTGCCAATTCCCGGCGACGCGGAAATTATTTCTACAGAGGGAATGAGTGTGCTGCCGGGACTGTGGGATATGCATGTGCATCTGATGATCAACGGTCATTCCGATTATGGCTACTGGGATAAAAAATATCCGCCGCTGTTTCGTTCGGTTATTATGCCGGCTTCGGCCAGGCAGCTGTTGCTTGCCGGCGTTACCAGCGCAAGAGACCTGGGCGCCCCGCTTGAAGATATTATCGCCGTACGCGATTCCATCAATGCCGGTAAAATGGACGGGCCTACGCTTTATGTAAGCGGGCCGTTTATTCAGCATGCTCCTTATCCCGGCACGGAGCAATTTCGCTGGGGAGTAAATGGCGCAGCCGATGCCAGAGCCAAAATTCAGAAACTGGCAAAAGTGGGAGTGGATTGTATAAAACTCATCGACCAAGACCAAATGACGATGGAAGAAGTAATGGCCGTAGTGGATGAAGCGCATAAAAACAAACTCAAAGTAGTGGCGCATGCCCATCGCCCCGAAGAAATAAGGAGGGGATTGAAAGCGGGGGTCGACTGCTTTGAGCATACCGGCCTGGCTACTGCACCGGAATATCCCGAAGATGTGATGCAAATGATCAAGGAAAGAACGGCCAACAGCAACAACAAACTTTTCTGGTGCCCCACAGTGGAAGGACTGTGGAATTACAGCGATTTGGTGAACAATCATGAGCATCTTGACGATCCCTCGTGGAAAACGGGACTACCCGACAGCATTATTGCCGATATTAAAAAGTCGATCGAAAAGCCATCGCAGCTTTCGTATTTCCAGGTAACGCCATACCGGAAGCCTACGTTACAGAAAAAATTTTCGCAACTGAAGGAATCGGGTGTAATAATGCTGATCGGAACCGATTCGGGCATCCCTATGAAATTTCACAGCCAGAGCACATGGAATGAACTGGATGTGTGGGTGCGCATTATGAATGTAAACCCCATGGATGCCATCCGCGCCGCTACTTACTGGCCCGCCGTTTTTCATGGCGTAGACCACAAAGTAGGAACGGTAAGCGAAGGAAAAGATGCTGACATTATTGCCGTTCGGGGCGATGTTTTAAAATACATCAATCTTCTGCAGCGGGTAGATATAGTAATTAAGCAAGGAAAGAGGGTAAAATAACCGGAATACTTTTTTTAAAAGCACCTGAACAGATTCAGGCCCCGAAGCTGATACACTCTTTCAACTCTTTTTCAGTATACGCCAGTCCGTACTGCTTCAGCACCTCTTCCGGCACGCCGTTCCACTGAGTGGGAGAATTGCCCATATAACCGATATCTTTTACCCCGATTTGTGAGGTATAAAATCCGGTGGCGGTCAGGTTGCGCATCAGATTGAAAAAAGCCACACCCTGTTTCATTTCGGGTTTTGCTTTTTCAGGATAGGCAATTTCATCAACCACGGATATTTGCTGCGCGGAAGAGCAATCTTTGAAAGGCTTTTCAAATTGTTTCAAACAATGCACATCCAGCCAGCGCAGGCCGCCGCGCATGGGGTTCTGATGCTGGGGCATATCTTTTACAATAAACTCGATAAACTCCGGCACCTTTGCATCGCTGGCGCTGCCGCTTACCTCATCTCTGGGTATGATGATGTCGGCCAGCACAGTAAGAGTGGCCATTTCATGATCGGTGAAAAACTTTTCGCCGGCCAGTTTTTTTTCACGCTCCGTTTCTTCCGGCGTACGATCCAGGCTCAGGCTGATTTTTTCCGGGTCGGTTGACACATTTTTTTCATTGGTATTGCAGCTTACCAGTATCGAACTGCCCACAATGGCGCCGCTGGCCAACAGTTTTATTGATTCGCGTCTGTCCATATTCTGCGTTTTATGGATGGTCACCTCTTACCTGATTTTATCAAGAGAAGTACCTGCTTCCTGAGCAGATAACTTCTTGGCAGAAATGACAACCCTGGTGATGCATATTTATTCCTGTTCACGGGTTTCAATATCGCAAGCAAATTCTTTACATGTCAAATCAAATAGCAAAAATCCGCTTTCGAAAAACAGACCTTCTTTTTTACAGAGGATGCTTTAAAGCTATCCCGAAATCACTTCGCTCCGGATACCCCTTTAAGAAGGTTTACAGGTTTTTCTTCTTCATCTCCTCCACAATGTATTCGCTGGCCCTCATGCTTAATGCCAGAATCGTCCATGTAATATTTTTATCCGCCTGCGAAGTAAAAGCCGCTCCGTCTACCACAAAAAGGTTTTTACAGTCATGCGCCTGATTCCATTTATTCAATGCCGAATTTCTCGGATCACTTCCCATGCGTGCAGTGCCCGCTTCATGAATTATTTCGCCGGGGCGGGAAAGGCCCCAGTTATTTTCCGGACCATCCTTATCGCCCCAGGTGATAATGGCCCCCATAGCCTCCATAATTTCTTTGAAAGTCTCCTTCATGTGCTTTGCCTGCTTTATCTCATAATCACTCCATTTGGCATTGAACCGCAATACCGGAATGCCGTAACGATCCACCACATTGGGGTCAATTTCACAATAGCTGTCTTCGCGGGGTATGGCTTCGCCACGGCCTGCCATTCCAACTCCGATGCCGTAGAAATAGCGGTAATCTTCTTTCAATGATTTGCCATAACCGCCTGCTTCCTTCTGTACTCCGTTCACTTTATATTTTCCGTTCAGCCCCTGTATATCCCAGCCAAAGCCATAGGCCGGCTGGCCCATACCGCCCCAGTATTCTATATGATACCCCCTCGGAAAATCAAGCTTTTTATTATCGAGCCACCAGGGTGAATACACATGCATGCCGCCCACACCATCTTCATTATATCTTTTCCGGCCAAACAACTGCGGAAGAATGCCACCCATAGCAGCGCCGGTAGAATCGTGCAAATACTTTCCAACCACTCCGCTCGAATTACCCAGTCCGTTTTGGTGACGCGGCGATTTTGAATTCAGCATGATCCTTGCCGTTTCGCATGCGCTGGCGGCAAGAATAACCACACGGCCGCTCACCTGGTATTCCTGCATATCCAGTTTGTTTATGTAAGAAACTCCGGTAGCCAGGCCTTCTTTGTTTGTCAGTACTTCTCTTACCATGGCTTCGGCAATCAGATCAAGATTTCCGGTTGTCAATACGGGTTTTATCAATACGTTGGGCGAAGAGAAATCGGCTTTGGCAATGCTGCAGTTGCGGGCACACTGTCCGCAAAAAAAACAGGCGTTTCTGTGATCGCCGTGTTGTTCTTCTTTTTTGGTAAGGATGGAAAGCCGGGAAGGAATAACCGGTACTCCTGCTTTTTGTGCCGCATTTTTAATAAACAACTCATGAAGCCGCGGCTTGGGTGGCGGAAGAAAAATACCATCGGGTTCATTTTCCAATCCTTCGTTGGTACCGAAGATGCCGATGAGCCTGTCAATTTTATCGTAATAGGGTTTGACGTCCTCGTAGGTAATCGGCCAGTTTTCGCCGAGGCCATCAATGCTTTTTCTTTGAAAGTCTTTTGGGCCAAACCGAAGCGAGATGCGGCCCCAGTGATTGGTGCGTCCGCCCACCATTCTTGCTCTCCACCAATCCCACTGCGTACCCGCTGCTTTTGTGAAAGGTTCGCCTTCAAGTTCCCAGCCGCCATAGCAGGCATCGAAATCGCCAAAGGGGCGGTACTTGGTAGATGCTCCGCGCCGCGGCGAATCCCATGGATTTTTTAACTGCGTAATATTTTTTTCGGGGTCATACATGTGTCCCGCTTCCAGAAGGCATACTTTGAGCCCCGCATTGGCAAGCACATAAGCCGCCATGCCGCCGCCGGCACCTGATCCTACAATGATGGCATCGTATTGCTTTGGTTGTTTTTTTATCTGAAGATCTCCCATCGTAATTTGTATTCGGCTTCAATATTAGGGCAATGTTTTTTTTTAGCCGAAAATTTCAGAACAAATTTCTTCACAACCGGCCGTATTCGCTAATTTCATTTTTTACTGACGAACCCAACCGAAAAGCATGCACAGGTGTTTCTTCGTTCTTGTATTTATACTTGCTATGCGGATCAGCAAATCACAACAGGCTGCCTTTTCTGAATATCCGGTGTACCATGGCAATGATCTGGGCCTGGTATATACACCGGTAAAATCACAATTCAGGATATGGTCGCCGGTGGCCGATGAAGCAGAACTGATATTTTATAAAGAAGGCACAGGCGGGCAGGCAGAAAAAAAATGGGCTATGCAAAAAAGTGAGGGCGGCACCTGGCTTGCAGAAGTAAATGAAGACATAAAAGGAAAATTCTATGTATTCAGGGTAAAAATCAATGGCCGGTGGATGCATGAGGTACCTGATCCCTACGCCAGGGCTGTGGGAGTAAATGGAAAAAGAGCAATGGTGGTTGATTTAAAGGAAACCAACCCGCAAGAATGGGAAAAAGATGAAAGCCCGGCCTTTGCATTTAAAACCGATGCACTTATTTATGAGCTTCATGTTCGCGATGCAAGCATTGGTCTTTCTTCGGGCATAAAGCAGAAAGGAAAATTTTTGGGGCTTACCGAAAAAGGCACCCAAAACAAAACCGGTTTCAGCACAGGGCTCAATCATATAAAAGAACTGGGTGTCACTCATATTCACCTTTTACCCGTATTTGATTTTTACTCCGTTGATGAAACAAATTTGGACAAACCGCAGTACAACTGGGGATATGATCCGCTGAACTACAACACTCCCGACGGGTCTTATTCTTCCGACCCTTATGATGGCCGTACCCGCATTAAAGAATTCAAACAGCTTATTAAAACGTTTCATGAAAACGGCCTGCGGGTAGTGATGGATGTGGTGTACAATCATACTCGGCTTACCGAAGATTCATATTTCAACCAGCTGGTGCCCGGATATTACTACCGCCAAAACGCCAAAGGAGGATTTTCCGATGCCACAGCCTGCGGCAATGAAATAGCCAGCGAACGATTTATGGTCCGCAAGTTTATACTTGAATCCGTTACCTATTGGGTAAAAGAATATCATGTGGACGGTTTCCGTTTTGACCTGATGGGAGTACATGATATTGAAACGATGAATCTTATTTCGGAAGAACTGCATAAAATAAAACCCGATATTCTTTTGTATGGCGAAGGATGGACGGCCGGCGCTTCTCCTGTGCCGGATTCATTAAGGGCGCTGAAAGCGAATGCATACAAGCTTAACCGCATTGCCGTTTTCAGCGATGATGTACGCGATGCAGTAAAAGGGCATGTGTTTACACACGAAGACAGGGGATTTGTAAGCGGCAAACCGGGACTGGAAGAAAGCATAAAATTCGGGGTAGCGGCTTCCTGTCCGCATCCGCAGGTGGATTATTCCAAAGTAAACTATTCAAAAGCACCTTATGCGGCAGCGCCTTTTCAAACAATTACCTATTGCGAATGCCACGATAATCATGTGCTGTGGGATAAGCTCGCCATTTCGGCAAAAAATACAACCGTTGCACAGCGAAAAGAAATGTATAAGCTGGCTTTGTCCATTGTGCTTACCGCGCAGGGCATTCCTTTTCTTCATGCAGGCACAGAATTTTTAAGAAGCAAAAAGGGAGTAGAAAACTCTTTCGAATCTCCCGACAGCATCAATGCAATTGACTGGAACCTGAAAACGAAAAACAAGGATATTTTTGAATATGTAAAAAAACTTATCCGGATGCGCAAAGACCATCCGGCTTTCCGGATGCAGACGGCAGCAGACATCCGCACGCATATCCGTTTTGAAGAAAATCTTCCGGAAGGAATGGTAGCTTATACCATCCATGGCGCTGCAGCCGGGGATCAATGGAAAAAAATATTTGTAGTATACAACGGATCATCAAAAACACAGCAGCTGCAATTACCTCCGGGAAACTGGAAAGTGATCATCGATGCCAACCGGTTTACCCACTCAGTAAAAACGGCTTCCCAAAATAAAAAAATACCCCCGCTCAGTTGTGTAGTGCTGTCGCAGCTGTAAAAAAACGGCTCTCTGTTCAGATTAATAACTTATATTTAGCAGAGCCTTCCGTTCCTCTGAGTTTCATTTTAATCCGGTGATTGCGGTAAAACCAAATTTCCTCACTAAAAAAATCACCAGTTATGAAATTGAAATTATTTGTGCTTCTTACCATTGTTTTATTTACACTCAATGCATCAGCACAGTACACCCCTTTATCGGCACTTGATGCGGCAGAATACGAAAGATTTGTAACCTCACTGCGCCGTCAGGCCGATAAAGAAGAAGTGCCGGAATTAAAAACCGTAGCGGATAATATGACTTATGAAGAAGCCCGCCGTTTTATGGCCAACCCGTATGTATTTGCCGAAAAATTAAAAAACCAGGAAAAAAAAGAAGGGATGGATGCGCTGGAAGCTGTGCGGGTAGGTATCATACTAAAACTGCTTTACAGTCATCTGACCGGTATCAATGATTCGTATGACTCCAGCCCCCGGCTGGGATATGCTTTTGGACTGTATGCCATGTTTGTACTGGGTACCGTTTATTTTATGCCTGAATTATTGTTTATGCAGCGAACGGCGGCACAGAAGTATCCGGCTTCACAAACAACATCTGAAAACATTCTCACCATAAGTTACGCAACGCTTATTTTAAATATGATGTATGTCATTCAGGGCGCCCGCCTGAGATGGATGCTGGGTGGAGGTCCCGCCTTTGCTTTTGGCCTGAGCGGAAAAGAAAAATTTAAAGACAACAATCAAACCGATGAGGAAAAACTTGAATTCGGAGAAAACGGCCTGCGCCGATTTCAGGCAGGCTTAAATCTTCAGATTGGTGTAGCACTGGTATCGGGATTCATGTTTTTCCTGGGATATACCTATTATTTCACCAAACTATTTACCTACGATGACGAATACGGCATGAACAGCTTCCGGCTGGGATTTGCTTATTTATTTGCGGCTTCAAAAAAAGGATCTCCGCCAGAGGCATCAGTGTATTAAAATTGAAAAAAATACCACGAACAGGTAATTGACTTGAGGAACGGCAAGCACTAAATTGCCTGAAAATTATTAACCATGTTAAAAAAACTTTTCTATATCTTGCTGGCGTCAGCGACGCTGGCGGCATGTAAAAAAAGAGTCTTCTGCCCCCCCCCGCAGAGTTAACTTCTCCAAATGTTAAAGTAACTGACAACCGGCTTTTCTTCGAAAGTCAGGCTGATGTTGACAGGTTTTATTCTCTGAACCGACAGAGCAGGAGTAAAATGATCGAAAAATTAGAGGCCACTCCCGGCTTCACTTCCCTCCGTGAAAAAGGAAAAACATCCGCGGCAGCTAATCAAAGAATCATTAACGGCTGCAATGTACCTGATTCCCTTATTGAAGACAATCCTGACTTTTTTTCAACTCTTGATGAAAATGGCGTTATCAGGGTCAGTAATTATTACTACCGCTACGATTATTGCAATGACAAAGTATGGGTAATCTCTTTTGCCAATGCTTCAAACCCGGCCAACTGGACTGATTTTCTAAATGGTAATGCATCCAATCCTGCAGTGGGATGGTTTCATACCTATGTGGATGTTTATGAAGCGGTAAATACAGGTTACTATACAATGCCTGATGAAAGGGAAGTTGAAGGAAATGAGATTTTTGAAAATGTCAAATTATTTGATTTTTCAGACAAAAATCTCGAAGATTTTCGTTTTAACGAGCCTGAAACGGGAAATGGACCTAATAATGTAAGGATGGATGGAAAACTTGCTTATGATAAATTCGGAATTCATTTCCATTTTTATGGAAATGAGAAGTTTCAAAGAAAAAATTCGGCATTTTGGTTTACAGCCAGTGATGGTACCAGAGATTGGTACATTGTTTATCAATCGCGATATAGAAGAAAGGGTAGTAGTACTGATGTTAATGATAATGGAACTCTCATTCCTCCATTAGGCGGGAAGAATAAATTGGATAAAAGCTTTTATAAAGGAAGCAGAGGTTTAAAAAAGTTATATGCCAGATGGGACTTGGATATTTATACGAATCTTGTATATGTCACCCGCAACGATAATGGAATTTGGCAATATATATTTGGCAGTCTTACCCCAACTACTTGGGGAAGAAAGAAAAATTATATTGTAACTCCTCCACAACATTTCTTCCATGTTAATTATGGTTACTAATGCGAAAATGATGCATATGAAAAAGACTATACTATTCATTCTGCATGTATTTTTTGTAAGCAACTTATTCTCACAATCAAACCAGCTTTCAATAAAGATAGGAGCCGCAAAGACTTTTGCGGCTCCTTCTGGTACATCTGAAGGATTTGCTTTCAAAAATATCTCTGTTACTTATCCTTATCCAACATTAGCGGTTGAATATGCATGGGGAAAAAAGAAAAAAACGAATGTTGATTTCTATGCCGGAGTTTCTTTTCAGCCGATATGGTATAACGGAACTTTTAACTACAAAAATGTAAAACCCGGAAGTTTATCTTTTACTACCAGTTCTGGATTTTATGCTCCAATGCTATATACCGGAGCAGATATTAAAGTAAGAAAAGCAAAAAAAGTAATGCCCGCTTACAAAAATTATTTTTTCATAACAGTTGGCGGGGGGTTATGTTTAGCGGGTATTGACAAGAATGAACATACAGGATTCCAAGTTCAGAGTTACGGGATGACTTATGATAATAAGATCATTATGGGAGGGGAAATGCTGCTTAAAAGGGCACAACTACCCATAGCGCCTACTGTATTTGGCGGTATTAGATACCATATTACTAATTCAAAAGGGAAACCGGTTGTTGTACTTGAATTAATCGCGAACTACGGTATTACTAGGTATATTGATTATGCGGTTCAATACGAAATAGATAACCAACACAAGGAAGACAGGTTAGGTGAAAAAGGAATAAATATCCAATTGAATGTTATAATTCCTATACACGCTTTCAAGAAAAAGTAGTAAACCAAGCGATATGAAGACTATTATTTTAACCATTTTATGTTTTGCATCATTTTTTACAACCGTCAACTCCCAAAACCCGGTAAAACCAAGCAACAAAATCAATAAAAATGAATTTGAAGTTTCTTCGCTTACCGGGCACAGCAAAAGAGGGGGAGTAATTGGCGGCCAGCTCACTTACCGTTTTGCCGTTTCGTGCCGATTTAAAATTGGTGGTGGTTTTCATTTTTCGGCTGACGAGGAAAAGGGAGGAAACCATCCCGGTGCGTTTATTGAACTGTCAAAATTCATCGGCAACAAAGAGAAATGGATTATGAGCACTCAATTCGGTAAAGTAGTTGGGTACAATAATAAATCAAGTTATGCCGGAGTAAACGGCGCCTGGTACGACTCGGAACAAAGCAGGGAGAGATTCTTTCAGCTACATTCCTCGTACCGTATGAACATATCAAAAAAAACCTCACTGAGTATAGGAGGATACTACCTGTCGCAGTCCTTCCGGTCCTATATTAAAGTAACGGATGGCCAGGGCCAGCAGCTGAACCCTTATAAAGGCAGATTTAGCCAGGGGGGCGGAGGCTTGCGAATCGGCTTTATTTTTTAGCCGCTTTTTTCTTTGTTGTTTTTTTCTTCGCTTTTGCTGAAGCGGGCCGGGCAGCTGTTTTTTTCACAACTGCATTATTCTTCGCCGGTGCTTTTTTACCCAGCGCACCGGGTTCTGATGCTTCGATCAGCTGCTTTACAGCTTCGAGTGAAAGCGCCGCCAGTTCATCGGCTGTATACCGGGTATCATCGGGCTTTTTGGGTATTCGGATGATCTTTTTCCCTAACTTAATTACCGGACCCCAACGGGCATTTTCGATGGAGATTTTTTCTTCGGGCCACTGTTGTATATACCGGTTGCTTTCTTTTTCAATCTTCTTTTCTATCAGCTCGTTCATTTCATCTTGTGTCAGCGCATCAAAATTGTATCTTTTGGGCACATTAATGAACATATTGTTCCATTTAATATAAGGGCCAAAGCGACCTTTGCCCTTGGTGATGGGCTTATCATCATAATACCCCACAGGAGCATCGGCTTTTTGTTTCTCCCTGATGAGTTCTATGGCTCTGTCCAGATCAATTTCCAGCGGGTCTTCGCCTTTCGGAACCGAGATAAACTGCTCGCCGAATTTTACATAAGGACCGTAGCGGCCGGTATTTACATACACTTCTTCTCCTTCGTACTCGCCCAAAGAAAGCGGAAGTTTAAAAAGATCAAGCGCTTCTTCGAGTGTAATGGTTTCGATGCTTTGTCCTGTTTTTAAGGGTGCAAAATGCGGTTTCTGTTCATCATCGGGAGTGCCTATCTGGGCCACGGGGCCATAGCGGCCCATGCGTACAAAAATCGGCTTGCCGCTTACAGGGTCAATTCCTAATTCTCTTTCCCCCTTTGCCCGCTCGGCCGTTTCAATCGTTTTTTCTACGTCTTTTTTAAATGGAGTGTAGAAGTCATCGATCATGGCATGCCATTTCATTTTACCGGCTGCTACTTCATCAAACTCTTCTTCTATTCGGGCAGTAAAGCCATAATCCATGATGTCATCAAAGTATTGCTTCAGAAAGTCGGTAACCACCAGGCCCAGGTCGGTCGGAAACAGTTTTGATTTTTCAACACCGGTATTTTCCTGCTCTGTCTTTTTTGTTATTGAATTATGGGCAAGCGTTAAAACGCTGTAATCTCTTTTTACCCCTTCCTTATCTCTTTTTTCCACATAACCTCTTTTTAAAATAGTGGAAATAGTAGGGGCATAGGTAGAAGGCCGGCCAATTCCCAGTTCTTCCATTTTTTTCACCAGCGAAGCTTCTGTATAACGGGGCAGCGGGCGGGTAAATCTTTCGGTTGCATTCATTTCCTTCAGATGGAGCAACTGTCCTATGGTTAGGGGCGGCAGCATTCCTTCGGCTTCATCATCGGTTATATCCTCATCGTCCCGGTCTTCGCGGTATACTTTCAGAAAACCATCAAACTTCAGTACTTCGCCCTGCGCAGTCAGTTCTTCTTCGCAGGTTGAAATTTTTATTTTAGCCGTTGTTCGTTCCAGTTCGGCATCTGCCATCTGGCAGGCCATGGTGCGTTTCCAGATCAGCTCGTACAGTTTTTTGCAATCGGCATCGTCTACCGTTGTATTGCTCATATAGGTAGGACGAATGGCCTCATGCGCTTCCTGTGCACTTTCGTTTTTGTTTTTGTATTTCCTGAACTGGTGATAGCGTTCTCCATAAATACTTTTCACCGTATTGGTGATATCGCTCAGCGCCGTATTGCTCAGGTTCACACTGTCGGTACGCATGTAAGTGATGTATCCGTTCTCATACAGCTTTTGTGCAAGCAGCATGGTACGGGAAACACCATAGCCCAGCTTTCGGCTGGCTTCCTGCTGCAATGTGGAGGTAGTAAAAGGAGGGGCGGGAGAACGTTTGCCCGGTTTTACCTGTATATCCGAAACCGTGTACGAGGCCCCGATGCATTTTTTCAGAAATGCTTCGGCCTCCTCTGCTGTGTCTTGTTTTTTCCCCTCGGCTTTAAAAGTAACCTGCTTGTCAGAAATATCTTTGGCAGTAAATAATGCTTCAATTTTAAAACTGCTTACCGGAATGAAAGCATTGATCTCTCTTTCTCTTTCCACAATAAGACGCACAGCCACGCTTTGCACCCGGCCGGCGCTCAGGTTGTTTCGCATGCTTATTTTTCGCCACAAAACCGGGCTTAGCTGAAAGCCAACTATCCTGTCAAGCACCCGGCGGGCCTGCTGGGCATTCACCAGGTTCATATCCAGCGATCGCGGGTTTTCCACCGCTTCTTTGATCGCAGGTTTTGTGATTTCATGAAAAACGATTCGCTTTGTTTTTTTGGGATCCAGACCCAGCACTTCGCACAAATGCCAGCTGATGGCTTCACCTTCCCGGTCCTCATCGGTGGCCAGCCATACTTCGTCTGATTTTTTAGCCAGACTCTTTAACTCTTTAACTACCTTCTCTTTGTCGGCGGGTATGATATAACGTGGCTTATACTTATTCTCAATATCAATACCCATTTCGGCTTTTTCAAGGTCGCGAATATGCCCATAGCAGCTTTTGACCTGGAATTCTTTTCCAAGAAACTTTTCAATAGTCTTTGCTTTCGCAGGGGACTCTACAATCAAAAGGTTTTTCGCCATGCTCTTGCTTAACGGGTTAGTGGTTTTTCAGTTCAGATAATAAACGCAAACCCTGCAATTATAAGGCAAGAATCTGAATTTTTTTTTAAGCCCTCCTGCGTGGTGCCAATGTGCCACAGTAAATTATTGTGCTAAGGTGTTGGAAATGAAGGTCGAAATTTTTTTTGCCCAGCGTTCATATTCGCGGGCCGAAGGATGCAGTTTATCGGCTGCCAGCAGGGTTTTATCATCCTTTGCCTCCCGGGTGCCGGGGGTTATATTTATATAATGTACCCCGTTTTTAACAGCGATGTTTTTATTTATTCTGTTGAATTCATCTATTTCGTTCCTGATTTTTTGACGATCCCGGCCTTCGGCAAATGGGGTTACCCCCCAGTCGGGAACAGAAAGTACAATTACATGGCCTGACTTGCCGCCGGCAAACCGTACCGACTGCCTAAGCAGCGAATCAAATTCCTCTTCATATTCTGATGCAGACCTGCCCCGGTATTGATTATTGACACCGATCAGCAGGGTTACAAAGTCGTAAGAAGGCCGAAAGGTGTATTTATTAATTGCCGCCTGAAGTTCATCCGTTGTCCATCCGGTTCGGGCAATTATTTCGGGGGCCTGAAAATCGTAACCTGAATTGCGTAGCATCTGAACTGTCTGGTACGGAAAACTTTCGGTAACAGGCACACTTTCTCCAATGGTATAAGAATCGCCCAGGGCCAGGTATGTATAAGTGGAGTTTCTCATTTCGCTTTCCCGGTTCAATAAAACGGACCCGGCATTGAAATACTCATCCTTTTTCTCCGCAAACAAAATCGAAAAACCCAAAGAAAACAAAAGAATATGAAATGCGCATGATTGAATCATAGCTGTAATTAATATAACGTTTTACAAGAATTCAATAATTCGCTTCCTTACCTGATTATCCCTGTATATCCGCCGGTGACCAAGCCCCTTTGTAAATACGAATTCAATGTTCGGATGGTTGTCCGCTTTCACCCCCAGTGCATCAATGAGAGGGGTTTGGGCATCGTCCTCATCATGAAACCATAAAACATTCGCCTTTATGTTCTTTATGGCTCTGCGCACAGAATACCAGGAAGACGGTTTGCCCCCGGTTTCAATAATTATTTTTTCAAATTCCGGTTCGATAGCGGCATCCAGTTGCAGAAAGAAAAAGAAATTCTTGATGGCGGTTGATGTTTCCGTAGCCGGAGCAATAAGCACCATCCGGGTGTTTTTATCATGCGTTAGTTTTTCCAATGCCAGACAAAGCGCCAGCCCTCCCAAAGAATGAGCCATGAATGACTGAACAGGACCGTAATTTTTGTATATATGGATAATAAAATTGCTGTACACAACAGCATTGATACGCCTGCCGCTGCTGCGTCCATGAGCGGGGGCATCAAAAGCCAGCACTTCATATCCTTTCTGAACGAGTGGTTTTATATAAGCATCGAAATTGATAACAGAAGACTCAAAGCCGTGAAGGATGAGCACTCTTCTTTGCCCCCCTTTATTCCACCGGTAACCGGTAATGTTAAACGACTGAAACCGGAATCGGATTTTTTCGGCAGTTTCAAAAATGCGGGGAAGTGCTTTTTTATTACGGAATTGTGGTGTGCAGAACAAGTTGAATGCTTTTTCAGCAGCTCTTTTTTTTGAAATGGTTGCCAGCAACCTGAATTTTGTCCTTATATACCGCAGCGCCAGTTTTTGCAAAATTTTCATCTGATACATCTGTTATTTTTGCTAATCGGCCTGAATAATATGATCATCAAAAATAAGCTCCTTTGCAATGCAGATTGTAATTATCGGATCAGGAAATACCGCCACAGTACTGGGAAAAAAATTTGTTGCCTCCGGGCATCGGGTCGTTCAGATAGCCGGCCGAAACAGAACTGCTGCGAAAACACTGGCACGGGAACTGAATGCAGAAGCCATATTCAATATGAACAGGCTGAATGATGATGCAGATGTTTACCTTATTGCAGTAAGTGATGATGCCGTTTCTGTAATAGCCAGTCATCTGATGCTTCCGGGAAAAGTGGTGGCCCATACAGCCGCTTCTGTTTCAAAAGATGTATTGAAAAAAGTGACGAACCATTATGCGGTGTTTTATCCTTTGCAAAGCCTGAGAAAAGAAATAAAAACACTTCCTGTTGTTCCTGTTTTTATTGAAGCAGCCACTGCTGAGGCAAATGCCGTGTTAACAAAGCTGGGCGAATCTATTTCGCCGGGCAAGGTTTTACCAATTACTGCACCGGAAAGGATGAAGCTGCACCTGGCAGCGGTTATTGTCAACAACTTTACCAATCACTTATATCAACTGGCAGAAGCGTATTGTAACAAAGAACACATTGCGTTTAAAAACCTGCAACCGCTGATAGAAGAAACCGCATTGCGTCTGAATTTCATTTCTCCCTCCGATGCACAAACAGGGCCTGCCTTCCGGAATGATGCCGACACAATTCGTAAACATATCGCTTTACTGAAATCACACCCGGAGCTCCGTAGAGTGTATTCCTTTCTTTCAGAAAGTATCCGCAAACAATGCCTGAATACATGATTTCCCGAACAAGTAACTTATTTCTTTGTTTTTCTGATAAATTTGCAACCCCAAACACAAAAACAAGAGAGCGACAGGATGTATACCGTAAAATTTAGTTTTGAGCAAAAGGGGCTGGAGCCGGTTACACTTACCAATGTAGAACCCGGCCAAAGCCTGCTGGAGTTAGCGCTGAAGAATGACATAGAACTGCATCACAACTGCGGTGGTGTATGTGCCTGCACCACTTGCCACCTGTATGTACAAAAAGGCATGGAGTTCTTGGAAGAGATAAGCGATAAAGAAGAAGATTTTATTGACCGGGCGGTAAACCCACGGCTGAATTCAAGGCTGGGGTGCCAGTCGGTATTGCTGGAAGGCGAGGGGGAAATACAAGCCACCATACCCGATCAGTCGCAGTTTTTGGGTGAATAACCCTGCGCCCCAGCAGAAGTGTAAAGAGGTTATTAAATTTGAAAATTTATCTTTCAGTAAAAAAATTCAAAAAGCCCCTTCAGGGATATAAAACTTATGAATCAATTTGAACCGCCGATACACTGGAGCGATTACGAAGACATCGCATTGAAACTCTATGAACGCTTCGGCGACGATTTTAACGAAGGAAAAATTTACCGCATCCGCTTTACCGATCTTCTGGAGTGGGTGTTGCAAATTCCTAACTTCAGGGGCACAAGAGAAGAATGCAATGAAGGGCATCTGGAAATGATACAAAGCGCCTGGGTGTATGAATGGAGAGATAATCAAAAATAAAAAACCAAAATGAAGCTGACAGCGGCGTTTTTGAGGATGATCCGCTTGCCGAATCTCCTTTTTATAGCTTTAACCCAGCTGTTGTTCCAGTTCTGCATTTACACACCCCTGTATAAGGGTCAGATTCCCGAAAGTGATTTTACCCGTTTTATTCTTATTGTTTTGGCTTCGCTGCTGATTGCTGCTGCCGGATATATCATCAACGACTATTTTGATATTGATATTGACGAAGTAAACAAACCCGAAAGGGTCATCGTTGACCGAATCATCAGCCGGCGCTGGGCCATTGCCTGGCATTTTATGCTGAGCATGGCAGGCATCATTTTCACTTTATTTGCTTTACCGGTGTTTCAGTTTCCCCATTTGGTGCTGGCCAATATTTTTTGCGTCATCTTGCTCTGGTTTTATTCCACCAACTACAAAAAAACGCTCATTATCGGCAATGTGGTTATTTCGCTGCTTACCGCCTGGACGGTGCTGATCATCTTCTTTTCCAAATTTCCGCTGGCTGCATCAATAAAAGGAGAAGAACAGCATATTGACCCGAAATTTTTCCGCCTTTCGTTTTTATATGCAGGATTCGCTTTCATCATCTCCATTATCCGGGAAGCCATCAAAGATATGGAAGACCTGCCCGGCGATACAAAGGGGGGATGCAAGACCATGCCGGTGGTGTGGGGATTAACTGCCACCAAAGTATATGTAGCCGTCTGGCTCATTGTATTAACAGCAAGCATTGCTGCCATTCAGGTATACATCATTCAGTTTGGATGGTGGTGGCCGCTGTTGTACTGCATTTTTCTGATCATCGGCCCGCTCACATTTATTTTTTACAAATTATTCAAAGCGCAGACATCCCTGCATTTTCGAACACTCAGCGGAATGACCAAGCTGGTCATGCTTACCGGCACATTATCCATGATATTCTTTTATTTTTACCTATGACAAAAATCATTCTTGCTTCCGGATCGCCCAGAAGAAAACAGCTGCTTGAATGGGCAGAGATCCCATTTGAAGTGTTTATGAACGGAACGGATGAATCTTACCCGCCCGGCCTGCACCCCGATGAAATTGCAATGCACATTGCCCGAAATAAAGCAATCGCAGCTCAAACAAAGCTGGAAAAAGGAAGAACCATTCTGGCAGCCGATACGATTGTTGTACTGGGCGATGCCATCATTGGCAAACCCGTGCACCGCGAAGAAGCCATCTCTATGCTGCTGGCTTTGTCGGGAGAAAAACACAAAGTCATCACCGGTGTAGCCATCCGAAGAGATGAGAACGAAATTGTTTTTGCCGATACTACAGAGGTCACGTTTTATCCCCTTACAGAGAAAGAAATTGAATTTTACGTTGACAAATACAGGCCTTTCGACAAAGCCGGAGCTTACGCCATACAGGAGTGGATAGGCGTGATTGGCATTAAATCGGTAACCGGAGATTTTTACAACGTGATGGGACTACCGGTAAGCCGGGTAGTAAGAGCACTCAGAGAAATAGAATCCCTGGCTTCTCATCAGAAACAATAATAGTTTTAAGGCAACATTGTTTCTTTGCAACGGGAAAGTTTTTTTTATGACTACTCCAGGCAAAAAAACCTTATCCGGTTTTAATTCCTCCTTTTACAGCGCGGAAGTTATAACCGAACGCCTTCTTCAGTTCATCTGGCAATTTCAGTATTTCAACCAAAACGAACTGGCCACAACGCAGGGCGAACCACTGCAGATATTGCATCCCGGAAATCATAACTTGAATCAGGGCCCCGATTTCCAAAATGCAAAAATCAAAATACAAAACACCACCTGGGCAGGAAATATTGAAGTTCATTTAAAAACCTCCGACTGGAACAGGCACCGTCATTCCGCCGATAAAAATTATGACACCGTTATCCTGCATGTGGTGTGGGAAAATGACAGAAGCGAAACCCCCGCACCGGTTCTTGAATTGAAAACAAGAGTACCAGGGCTATTGCTGAAGCGGTACGAAGAACTGATGAAATCAGCAGCATTTATCCCCTGCGAAAAAAGTATAAGCTCCGTAAAAGATATCATCTGGAAAACATGGAAAGAAAGGCTTTTGGCAGAGCGGCTGATGCGAAAGACAAAAACTGTTGAAAAATATCTTTCGGAAAACAATCATCATTGGGAAGAAACCCTGTGGTGGATGCTGGCAAAAAATTTTGGCATCAAAGTAAATACCGATGCCTTCGGGGCAATAGCCCGTTCGGTACCGGTGAATATACTTTCAAAACACAAAAACCAGATACATCAGCTGGAAGCATTGCTGCTGGGACAGGCCCGCCTGCTGGAAGGAAAATTTTCCGATGCCTATGCAAAACTATTGCAGAAAGAATACCGGTTTCTGAAAGAAAAATACAGACTTCAACCCATTCACCAGCCCGTTCTTTTTCTGAGAATGCGCCCCGGCCATTTTCCAACAGTGCGGCTGGCGCAGCTGGCCATGCTCGTTTCCAGGTCCACTCATCTTTTCTCAAAGATCAAAGAAGCGACAACTGCAGAAGAAGTGGTTGAATGGTTTGACATCACAGCCAGTAAGTACTGGCATTGCCATTACCGTTTTGATGAAACCTCGCCCCCAAAAAAGAAAAAGCTGGGCAAAACCATGATCGATAATATCATTATAAACACAATATGCCCCGTCTTGTTTGCCTATGGACAGTATCATGGCGAACAATCCTGCAAAGACAAAGCCATTGGCTGGCTGCAAAAAATAAAAGCGGAAAACAATGCAATTACCAGAGGGTTTTTAAACGCCGGTATGAAAAGCAAAAATGCTTTTGATTCACAGGCAATGATTGAGCTGAAAAATGAATATTGCAATAATAAAAAATGCCTTTCATGCGGTGTAGGAAACGCCATCCTGAAAGGATAAACATTCGCCCGGTTAATGCAATAACTTACACCGGCATATTAGCCCCAGCTTCCCCAGTCAACCTTTACTTCAATGTCGGGGTGAATACTTTTCATCACAGGGCAGTTCTCGCCGGTATTTTTCAGTATAGTCTTTGACTTTTCATCAAGATGCTTCAGGTTATCGGGGATATGAAATGTTAAATTTATTCCGCCCACACGCCGCGGATCGGCTTTCATTATTTTCAATACGTCAATCTTAATCCCGTTCAGATCAAAACCCATGCTTCGTGCTTTTATTCCCATTACCGTAATCATGCAGGTACCCAGGCTGGTAGCCAGCAGATCGGTAGGAGAAAAACGTTCGCCCCTGCCATTATTATCCACAGGGGCATCCGTTTCAAAACTATTTCCGCTTCTTATGTGGGTGCAGGTGGTTCTTAGAGCGCCTTCGTAAACAACAGCAGATGTCATCCGGTATATTATTTTGCCCTAAATTTACGTTACCAAGATATAAAACAACAAGACCCGTGAAGAAACTAATCATTCCTCTTATCTGCCTTTTTGTGGTTTTTGCCGCGGCCGCACAGGATACAAATGAAGAAAATAAAAAATCACGTAAAGAGCAGCGGGAGGAAAAACGCAGAAAGATTGACGAACTCATCAGGCAGGAAGAAGAAGAAGGAGTGCTGGCATTTAACAAACAAAGCGTATTCGGCATCCGGCTGCGCACCAACGGGTACGGCGCTTTTTATGAACTGGCAAAATATCAGTCGCAACGGGTATCCATGACCTACAGCATTGAGCTCGATGAAACAAAACACAATAAAGAAGATAAGAAATTTATCCTTTTCGGAAATCCTTACGTATACGGCAAGCTCAACAACTTTTACAATCTTAAATTAGGCATTGGCCAGCAGCGCATCATTGGCCAAAAAGGAAACAAAAACGGAGTGGCTGTTTTTGGTATTTATTCCGGAGGGGTATCTGTTGGTTTTTTACGCCCCTATTATGTAGAATATAATAACAACGGCGTAGGCGAAATTATTAAATACACTCCCGAAGACAGCGTAAAATTTGTGGAAGGCCCCATCATTGGTGCAGCCGGTTTCAGCAAAGGCTGGAACGAACTCAAATTGAAACCCGGCGCCTTTGCCAAGGCCGCTATCCGATTTGACTGGGGCCGGTTCAATGAAGTGGTATCGGGTCTTGAAGCCGGTATCAGTGTTGAATACTACTCTTCTAAAATTCCCCTCATGCTTTTTCAGGATGATAAGCAGCTTTTCCTGCAGGGCCACATTGCCATCCTTTTTGGCAGGCGCAAGTAATCCTTGTATTTTTGTACTTATTTGTTATTTGAAACAGCGCAGTTGTGTTACCAGCCGGAGAATCATTATTCATCTTCCGTTGCGTCGCACACTTGTACGTTCATAAAAAAATCAGCTTTAATATAATGGCACTCAAAGAAGTGCCTGCAAACATCCGCTTGGGGTGATAAGAATTATTAATAATGACCGAACTTCCTGTAATATCAGAACAGAAACCCAAAAAACCCGACTGGCTGCGGGTAAAGCTTCCCATCGGCGAAAGCTACAAGCATGTACGCAGCCTTGTAGATACACATAAACTACATACCATATGCGAAAGCGGTAATTGCCCGAACATGGGCGAATGCTGGGGTGCCGGTACAGCCACGTTCATGATATTGGGCAATATATGTACCCGCAGTTGCGGCTTCTGTGCGGTGGCTACCGGAAGGCCCGAACCCATCGACTGGGATGAACCACAGCGGGTAGCCGAAGCCATTCATCTGATGAAAGTAAAACATGCCGTTATCACTTCGGTAGACCGGGATGAAATCAAAGACGGCGGTTCCATCATCTGGTATAATACCATCAAAGCTGTAAAAGCATTAAATCCCGACACAACGCTTGAAACACTCATCCCCGATTTTAAAGGTGATAAAGAAAATATTCAGCGAATTATTGAGGCCGCGCCGGAAGTGGTAAGCCACAATATTGAAACGGTAGAAAGACTTACCAGGCAGGTGCGCATCCAGGCCAAATACTGGCGCAGCATGGAAGTTATAAAAACCCTGAAGCGGGGTGGTATGCGTACCAAAAGTGGCATCATGCTGGGTCTTGGCGAAGCAAAGGAAGAGGTAGTTCAAACCATGAAAAACCTGCGGGATAATGGCTGCGATGTGATCACCATCGGCCAGTACCTGCAGCCCACCAAAAAACATTTACCCGTTTTTCGGTTTGTTCATCCTGATGAGTTTGCCGAATACCGCGAAATAGGTTACCAACTCGGATTTGATTATGTGGAAAGCGGCCCGCTGGTACGTTCTTCTTACCACAGCGAGCGGCATGTATTTCCCGGATGGGGAAGAAAAGAGTGGGAGATGAGCAAAGCAACAGGTGAATAAAACAGAAAACCTTAAGCCAAAAATCACCCTGTTCTATGGCTGCTCCGCCAAATCAGGAGCCTCCGCGTAAATCATAACACATCGGCTCGTCATCCGGACAAGTTTTTTTACAAAGCCCACCGTTTCGCAGTGCTTTACTATTTTTCCAGTAATTTTCGGAAACCGCCGGTTGTTTCCGGTAAAATACAATCATCGCTATTTTTAACCGTAATGACAATTTTAAAAAACTGCTTTGGTACGAAAACCTGCATAATCGCTTTTCTCCTTATGCAGTTTTACACTACAGGCAATGCACAACCTGTGGCAGACAGCCTGAAGCAGGCAGCCCTTCACGGAAAATCGTACGACGAAAAAATAAAAGCCTGGATAAGATACCTGGAAGATTACCAGCGGTATTCGAACCTCGAAGACATGCAGCAATCCTGCGAAGAAGCAATGGCGCTGGCCCGGCGACACGGAGATTCCCTGTCGCTGGCCCTGATAGAAAGAATTGCAGGTACGGTTTATTATTTTAAAGGCAAGTACGATACAGCCGCTTCATATTACTACAATGCCGTTCTTAAACTGGAGAAAACAACAGATAAAAAGCACCTGGCTATGGTATACAACGAGCTGGGAAAATTGTACCGAAAAACAAGAGACCTGGAACGGTCGCTGGAAAATTACAACAAAGCGCTGTCCATTTATGAGTTGCTGAACGATGAAGAGGGCATTGCCGTCATTTTGAATGAATCGGGTGTGGTATACGAATACAAAAAGGATTATGAGGAGGCCTCCCGCCGCTACAACGCCTCTTTGGAAATTCAGAAAAAGCGGAACGATTCGGTAGGTATTTCCTACTCGCTTCATTTCCTGGCGGGCATTTATGTACAACAAAAAAAATACAACCAGGCTAAAGATCTGATGCGGGAGGTATTAACCATCCGGCAAAATCTTAAAGACAGTTTTGGGCTGGCGCTTACTTATGCCGACCTGGGCGCCGCCCACAAAGCAGCCGGAGAGTTTGACGAAGCGACACAATACCTTTTACAAAGCAACCGGTATGCGGAAAAAAACGGATACCCCGAGCTTATGCTGAATAACTATATGGAGCTTTCCGGCATCGCACAAAAGCGGGCCGATTATCAGAAAGCGCTGGAGTATTACCAGCTGGGCTCTGCGCTACGCGATAGTATTTTCAGTGTTGAGAAAAAAAAGCAAATCGAAGAACTAAACGCTAAGTATAATAATATCCAGAAAGAACGAACCATTGAGCGTCAGCAAAACCGGATACTGCTTCAACGCTGGGCAATTGCAGGCATACTGGCAGTAGTAGTGCTTTTGGCCCTGCTGATCTACTCTCAGTACAAAAGATACCAGTTGCGAAAAGAAGCTGAATTGAAGACAGCGCTGATGAACCAGCATGAGCAATACACCAAAAAAATTATCGAGGCAGAAGAAACGGAAAGACAACGGATGGCCCGCGATCTGCACGATGGAGTGGGGCAAATGATGACGGCTGCACGCATGAACCTTTCGGCGTTTGAATCCGCTGCTCCGCCGCAATCGCAGGAACAAACTGCATTATGGACAAAAATTGTACAACTGGTAGATGACAGCTGCAGGGAGTTGCGGCACGTGTCGCACAATATGGCGCCGCATGCATTGCAAAAAAACAATCTGGCAACGGCTGTTCGCAATTTTATTGAAAAACTGAATAAGCGGGACCTGCGTGTACAGCTTTATACCGAAGGCCTGGATGAACGACTGGATGTTAATACAGAGATCGTATTGTACAGGGTAATTCAGGAATGTGTAAATAATGTTATCCGCCATGCCGGCGCCAGTATGCTTGACATCTCCATAACCCGCGATGCCGAAGGCATACATGCTACAATTGAAGACAACGGAAAGGGATTTGACACTTCTGACATGGAGAAATTTGATGGCACAGGAATGAAAAACATTATTGCAAGGATGGCTTACCTTAAGGGAACTGCCGAGTTTGATTCTGCACCCGGAAGAGGAACGGTGGTAGGATTATTTGTTCCGCTTACGCCTGCCTGATTTATTGTAATTTCACGACCGCTCATGAAAGAAGAAAGCATTTCATTGGCCATTGTAGACGATCACCAGATTGTGATTGACGGAATCATTGCTTTGCTGAAAAATCACAAAGCCATTCATATTGCATTTACCACCACGCGGCCACAGGATGTGCTGCAATTGCTGAAGCAACACAAGACAGATATTTTGCTTACCGACGTAGTGATGCCCGTCCTCAACGGAAGTGCCCTGGCCAAAAAAGTAAAAGAAACATTCCCCGATATCAAAATTGTAGCCTTAAGCATGAGCGGCGAGGGTTCACTGATAAACGAAATGATAGAACACGCCGATATTTCAGGCTATCTGCTGAAAAACACCGGTAAAGAAGAACTCATAACGGCGCTGAAAAAAATTGCCGGCGGAGGTATTTATTTCTGTGCAGAAGCACTGGAAGAACTGCGGCAGGTGCAGAAAAAAAATGAGCAGCTGAGCCAGATACATCTTACCAACCGCGAAATAGAAATCATCCGCCTGATTGAGAAAGAATACAATAACAAGCAGATTGCTGAGGCCCTTTTTATCAGCGAAAAAACGGTAAAAACCCACCGCAAAAACATTTTCCGAAAAACCGGTACCGACAGCGTGCTGGGCCTGGTTAAGTTTGCCTACGAACACAAAATCATCTGATTTTTTAAAACCACATTGCTTCAGACCAGAACTTGCTTCTTATTATTACATTATGCAGACAGGGTCTGGATTTTCGGTTCCTTTTATCTCTCTTGTAAGGCACAATTATGTGCAATCTTTTACTCACTTACCACCACCGCCAGTTTTGTGTTATCCGCATTTACGGCTAAGCGGGTTACACCTTTCAGCATGACTGCATTCCCCTCAATGATCACCGGCTCCCATTTTGTTTCATGTTTATCAATGCAGGTAAAAAATCGGGACCCGTCGCTCATCAGAATCCTGTTGCCGTTCAGCCACACCAGATCTTCGCGGCCGGGCAAGGTAGCAATAATGGTACTGATGATCCCGGTAGTCATATCAAATTTTTTGATAACCGACCGTTCGCCCGAAATTTTCTGAACAAAACTCATGGCGTTTTGCCCCGGTATCTTATGCAGGCTGCGGCCAGCATTTTCGGCAATAATGGTATCTGCATCTTTTTCGAGGTAATAATAATGCAACGAGTTTCTTATCGTATCATCCAGTACAAACATCAGGAGTTTATTTTCGCCTGCCCATGCATGATAACCCACTTTCAGGTGATTAATCAACACAACCGGCCAGCCGCCCCCGATGGGGTATTTTGCCAGATCCTGCGCCCCGTTATCCCGCTGAATAATGCAGGAAATAAATTGTCTGTCAGGTGTTACTATCGGCGAGTATTCTCTTTCAGGGGTGAGGGTAAGATTTTTTGTTTCTCCGGTTTCATAATTAAACCACTTTATATCGCTGCGGCCGCTGTCATTAAAAGAAGAATAATAGATAACCGGCAAAGAAGGATGAAAGAAGGGTTGATTATCGTAGCCTTTATGATTGGTAATATTTTTACCACCGGAAATTTTCATCTTCCCGTTTGTGAAACGGAGATCAAAAAGATAAATCTCAGCGCCGGATTGTCCTAAAGAAATAAAAAAAGTAAAGAGGAGTATAAAAGAAAAACTTTTTTTCATCGGTTCATCTTTTGGTTCACGCATTTGCCGGTTTATATTTCAGCCGGATAAAGTTTGCCTATAAACATTTAGGACCAGTGTCGGCTTATGATATCGCTGATTTCATAATACCAATGTAGAAAAAATCCGGGATTACCCTGCAGGTTAGCAGTTCCCCTTTCAATCTGTATCTTTGAACACATATGTTTCACCATTGCCGGAAAACAGCTTTTGTGAAGGCTATCAGTCTGTATCTCTTTTACAGCGGCTTCCCGTTTTTTTCTTTTTCTCAATACATTTTAAACGGCTCAGCCACCAAAGACAACTGCAATTGCTACACACTGACGAAAGAGCAAAACTTTGAAAGCGGCAGCGTGTGGAATTCAAATAAAATTAATCTTACACAGCCTTTTGACTTCTGGTTTAACGTTTATCTTGGCTGCAAAGACGGCGACGGCGCCGATGGAATGGTATTTATTTTACAAACGGTAGCCAGCAGTGTGGGAACTGCAGGAGAGGGAATGGGTTTTGCGGGGGTAGTACCCTCTATAGGAATAGCTCTTGATACATGGCAAAATACCAATCTTAATGATCCGGCCTATGATCATATCAGTATTCAGGCAAACGGAAACATCAGTCATACAGCCGACCTGGCGGGGCCGGTTGAAGCCTCTGCCACCAGTACAAATATAGAAGATTGCCAGTGGCATGTGGTGCGTATCGCATGGGATCCGGCCACGCAGTTCTTACGCTCCTGGTTTGATGGCATTTTAAGAGCAGAAGCACAGGTTGATCTTGTTTCCGGTATTTTCAATAATAATCCCGATGTGTATTGGGGATTCAGCGCAGCTACCGGCGGCGCCAATAATCTGCAGCGGTTTTGCACGGCGCTTAATCCCGGTTTTATCACTAACCTGCCAAACAACATTTCCTGCCAGCCGGAACTCGTCACTTTTCAAAACCAATCACAGTCATTCGGACCAATTCAAAGTTATTGGTGGGATTTTGGCGACGGCAGCACCAGTACGCAGCAAAACCCGCCTCCCAAATTATATACACAACCCGGAGTGTATGATGTAAAATTGGTGATCACCGGGCTGGATGGATGCACCAGTGATACTTTACGAAAAACAGTTGTTATTGGCACCCGGCCTGTTGCTAACTTTAATATCTCAGATACCTGCGCCAAACAACCGCCGCTTATTACCGATCTTTCCACCAACCAGGTAGGGGCCATCAATAAATGGTCGTGGTTTTTAAACGGAACTCTTGCTTCAGGAGCACAGCAACCCCTGTTCCCTGATTTGCCAGCCGGAAGTTATCAGGTAAAACTTGTGACAGAATCTGTTTATGGTTGCGTTTCTGATACGGTTACAAAAAACTTCAGCCTGCGAAACATTCCTGTTCTCGATGTTCAAATAAACGGCGGCTGCGTTGAAGAACCTGTTTTCTTTTCAGCCAGGCAAACCGACACCACCACCACCATCAACCACTGGAACTGGAGTTTTGGAAACGGCAATTCATCTTCCATACAAAATCCTGTTTCTGTTTACAATTTGCCGGGTACATTTCTGGTAAATACCTGGGCTGTTGCCACCAATGGATGTTCATCAGATACCACCCGAAATACCATTACCATTGAAAAAGCCATTGCCTTTGCCGGAAATGATACACTTATTGTAAGAGATATCCCACTGCAGCTAAACGGTCTTGGAGGAGTAAATTATTCGTGGACGCCGCCGGCGGGATTAAACGATAATACCATTCCCAATCCCGTGGCAGTGCTGCAGAATGATATAAGCTATGTACTTACTGTTGAGACGGCACAGGGCTGTATTGACACCGATACAATAAACATCAAGGTATTCAAAGAATCGGCTATCTACGTTCCCACCGGTTTTACTCCCAATAATGACGGGTTGAACGACAGATTGAAACCAACTTATATCTGGATAAAGCAACTGGACTATTTTATCGTTTACAACCGCTGGGGTCAAAAAGTTTTTGAGACCAGGGATATGAACCAGGGATGGGACGGAAAGATAAACGGGGTAGTACAGGCCACCGGTACTTTTGCCTGGATGGTGAAAGGAACGGATTTTGCCGGAAAACGGTATGAGCTACGGGGTACAACAACGCTGATCAGGTAAAAATTTTTTCCGAAAACCACCGCATGAATAAAATTTTTCGCCGTTTACTCGTCATTCATCACTTTTTAATCATTACCGGTTTTACGCTTTGTGCACAGCTTAAATGGGAAAATATAGATTCCCTGTACCAGCCTTTACCTCCCTCGGTGCACATTTATAAAACAACCAGCTCACTTGATGGAAAACCCAATATTGCCTACTACCTGATTGCCGATCTGAAAGACAAGCAGCTGATTTTCGACACCGATACTACTTTCAGCAGAAGGCTTACCCCCGCAGCATTTTACCATAAAAATGAACAGCCCCTGGTGGTAGTAAACTGTACTTTTTTTTCGTTTCAGACCAACCAGAATCTGAATATGGTAATAAAAAACGGAAAACTGGTTGGGTACAACGTGCATACCATTGCCGGAAGAGGAAAAGATACGCTCAGGTACATCCACACCTTTGGTTCTGCTATTGGAATTTCGAAGAAGCGAAAAGCCGATGTGGCATGGACATTTACTGATTCTTCTAAAAACTTTTCATACGCAACCGGGCTGGCATACCCTGTAATAAAGGACTCAAGTAATGATCTTACATTTTCCATGATCAAAGCGATGAAATATTTCACTCCGGATTTTAGCTTCAGCAGAAAAATGTTCCGCAAATGGAAAATGCAAACCGCTGTGGGAGGCGGCCCGATTCTTTTACAGAATGGTGAAATTAAAATAACCAACAACGAAGAAAGAAAATTTGCCGGCAACGCCATCCACGACAAACATCCGCGTACTGCAATGGGCTATACAAGGGATAATCAGCTCATCATTCTGGTAGTGCAGGGCAGAGCCCCCGGTATTGCCGAAGGTGCATCGCTTACCCAGGAAGCGCAGATTTTGAAAGATCTTGGCTGTTGGGAAGCATTGAATCTGGATGGAGGCGGCAGCAGTTGCCTGCTGGTAAACGGAAAAGAAACCATCCGGCCTTCGGATGCTACCGGGCAGCGGCCGGTACCGGCAGTGTTTTTGATTCACCACAAAGAAATTACAAATAAATGACCCGCCGGTATGAAAATGCTACGCATTGATTTATTTTAAAATAGCAGAGGCGTTCTTACTAAAAATGCTTATGGTGTATAATCCGGATGTCGAACTGATAATACAGGCATGATTTTTACAGTAAAAATGTAATTAGTAACCAAAATTATTACAATGAAAAAGGGAATCATTTTATCTGTATCATTAATTGCTGCAGCAATTGCTGTTCTTATTGCCTGTAACAAAAGCAAAAATGCGGAAAACAATACACATCTTATCATCCGCCTGACAGATAACCCCTACAATGCTTCTGAAGTAAATGTAGATATCCGCCAGGTAAGAGTAAACTTCCGGGATGATTCTACCGGGTGGATCGATCTGCAAACCAATGCCGGCATTTACAACCTGCTGGATTTTCAAAACGGGATCGACACGGTTATTGCCCAGGGCACAGTTCCGGCCGATTATTTAAAAGAAATACGTTTTGTTTTGGGAAGCAACAACAGTATTGTGATCGACAGTACTACCCATCCGATGATGGTGCCCAGCGGATCGCAATCTGGTTACAAAATTAAAATTGACCGGCTGCTCGATGTTACATTAAACTCAATCGTCATCGATTTTGATGCCGATTCATCTATTGTGAAAACGGGAAATGGCATGTATATTCTCAGGCCGGTATTGAAACTAAACTGATCTGCCGATAAGTTTACAGCCTGGCTACTGCCGGCAACCATGCTGAAAAGGACTTTTTATTTTAATGGCTATGCCCCTGTAAAAGGGTTAATATGTTGGGTATAGTTTGTCTGCTGTTGGGTTGTTTACAGCTATTTCATTTCCCACACCAGTGCACTGGCTCCGAGTATTGCCGCATGTGCTTCTTTGAGGTGACTGATAAGAATTTTTACTTTGTTCTGAAAAACCTTGATCAGGTTTTCTTCCATGCTTTCCCGGGTCGGTTTCAAAATCAGTTCACCGGCTTTGGTCAACCCGCCAAATAAAATTATGGCTTCAGGGCTTGTAATCATTACCGCATTCGCCAGGGCAATGCCCAGAATTTTTCCTGTATAATTAAAAATTTCAAGAGCCAGGTGATCTCCTTCAATGGCCGCTTCATATACTGCTTTTGAATCCAGCTTATCGGCCGGCACTTTGCGCAGTAAGCTTTTTTCTTTGCTTTTTTCCAGCACTTCGAGAGCAGTAAGCCGTACACCGGTAGCAGAGGCATAGCTTTCCAGCGATCCTTTTTTTCCGGTGCCTGCATGCAGCCGCCCGTCCGGAATGATAATGGTATGCCCGATTTCGCCTGCAAACCCGTCATGCCCGTAAATAAGACGACCATTGGCAACAAAGCCGCTGCCTACCCCTGTACCGAGTGTGATCATCACAAAATCTTTCATGCCTTTGGCGGCGCCGTACATCATTTCGCCGATAGCAGCGGCATTGGCATCGTTTGTCAGCGTTACAGGTAATTTAAATTTATCAGAGATGAGCCTGGCCAGCGGAATAATGCCTTCCCACGGAAGATTAGGCGCATATTCAATAGTGCCGGTATAATAGTTGCCGTTGGGGGCTCCTACGCCTATGCCTTTCATTCTTCCTATACCTCCGGCTTTCTCTATCAGTTCGCTTACCACCGTATACAATTCTTCAATAAAAGTGTCAACCGTCTTGTGTTTTTTTGTAGACATTTCGCCGGAAAAAAGCACATTACCATCACGGTCCACAATTCCGTATTTTGTTCCCGTACCGCCAATGTCTATCCCAATTGCAAGAGGGGAGGGGGAAACAGCGGTTTGCTGATTTGCTTTTTTCTTTGCCATGTGCTCTCTTATTTTTAGTTGCTATAATTAACAGTTCAAAAAAATCCCGCCACGCGGCGGGATGACTTTAGTTTTATTTTATCAATGACCGCCGCCGATCTGCTGGTCAAAATCCAATCCCTGCTTCTTTAATACATTCCTGGTTTGTACTGCATGCCATGCAAGGTATAAGAAACAAGCAACGGCAACAAAATAGGAAGCATGTATACCAATCGGGGTATCGGCAAGGGCTCCCTGCATCGGCGGAATGATAGCGCCGCCAAGGATCATCATAATCAGAAAAGCCGACCCTTCGCTGGTGTATTTTCCCAGTCCGGCAACCGCCAGCGAAAAAATACATGGCCACATAATGGAACAAAACAGGCCGCCGCTGATGAATGCAAAAGTGGCCATCATTCCGGTAGTAAACATACCGATGAGCATAGCCGCCGCAGCAAGTATGGAAAGTGTTAGCAAGGTTTTTACCGGCTTTTCCTGCCCGAAAAATATTCCTGCTATTAATACGGCTACCCAGATAATATAAACATATAAATTACTTACATCGTTTCCTCTGGCTATATTGACCAGCAGAATAATTACAAAAGCAACTACCGGAACAACTACAGTTAATATCTGTCTTGTAGATTTTTTTAAATCGAAAACAGAAATAGCGCCTGTCCACCGGCCAATCATCAGGCTGCCCCAGTACAGAGAAATAAATGGTGAGATAAATTTTTCATCCATCGCACCAAATTCATCTGTTTTAAGCAAGGCTCCCATATTACTTTGTATGGTCACTTCTACGCCAACATAAACAAATATGGCAACCATACCCAGTACCAGCTGCGGGTACTGCATAGCACCCCAGCCTTGTTTATTCTTTTTGGCCATCGACATGGAAATGAAAAGAATCAGCAAAGTAACAGCCAATGTAGCGCCTACCATGTAGGGGCGTTGGGCATCAGTAAAAATATTATTAAAAAACAGAAGGATGGCCGTAGGTATTGCTATAAGCAGAAGCGACACCGAAGCTTTCTTACTTTTTTCAATGTGTTCTTCAATATTGAGTTTTGGTAATTTTTTTGAGAATAAAAAGAAAACCGCAACAAAAGCAAACAATCCTCCCAATATCAGCCAGAGCAATTTAATGTTGCCCAGCGTGGGTTCCCGCTCCTCGCCGGAAACACTGCCAAAAAGAACAATACTTACAATGAGTGGGCCAAGCAATGTACCAAACGAATTGATGCCGCCCGCCATGTTCAGTCTGTGAGAACCGGTAGCCGGATCGCCCAAAGCAATTGCAAAGGGCTGGGCAGCTGTTTGCTGCAATGAAAATCCCAGGGCTACAATAAAAAAAGCAGCCAATACCAGTCCAAAAGTGGCGCCTTCATATGTGGAAACAAAGGCCAATGAAACGGCGCCGATCAGCGAAATGATCAATCCGATAATAATGCCTCTTTTATAGCCGATCCGGTTTAAAAGGTCAACACCGCTTGCCTGCGAAAAAAAATAAAGAATAAGCGAACCATAAAAATAAGCGCCGTAATAGGAAGTATCGATCAGTTGCGACTGAAACTGGTTTAACTGAAAATGGGATTTACAAAATGGTATGAAGATACCATTACCGGCAGCTACAAACCCCCAGAAGAAAAAAACGGTGATTAATGTAGACAGCGCTCCATAATTTGTTGGAATCCGATTCTGGTTCATAACAATCGTTGTTTTAAAAATTGAATGGCTGAAAATAAACAGAAAAAACTTATCGAAAAATTTTTAATTCAAAAAGGCAAGTAATAAAAAAACCCTTTAACTTGGGTATGATATGGAAATTATTCATGTTTCTGCCGAATGCTATCCGGTAGCCAAGGCGGGCGGGCTGGGAGATGTGGTGGGCGCATTGCCCAAGTATCAGAATGCCCTGGGTCATTTTGCCAAAGTGGTAATGCCCATGTACCGTACAAAATTTTTGTACACCAATGAATGGGAGTTGGTGCACGAAGGCGGGCAGGCGCTGGGCAGCCACCATTTTCATTACAGCGTGATAAAAGAAAAAAACAATAAGCTGGGTTTCGATCTTTACCTGGTCGACATCAACGGCTTGCTGGACCGCGATAAAATTTACGGATACGATGACGATACGGAGCGCTTTGTTTCTTTTCAGATTGCCGTTTGCGACTGGATAGCCAAGTGGCAGCACCGGCCCGATATTATTCACTGTCACGATCATCATACGGGGCTTATTCCTTTTATGATTAAACATTGCTACGGGTTCAGTCATCTCTCAAATATTCCCACAGTATTTACCATTCACAATGCGCAATACCAGGGCTGGATGGGCTGGGATAAAAGTTATTATATACCGCCATGGGATACCTGGAAGGGTGGGCTGCTGGAATGGAACAATACCATCAACCCGCTGGCCGCCGCGGTAAAAACATCCTGGAAGGTAACTACCGTAAGCAACAGCTACCTGGAAGAACTGCGCTTTATGGCCAACGGGCTCGAAAATCTTTTTGAATATGAAAAGGGAAAGAGCGTAGGTATTCTTAACGGCATAGACAACGAAGTATGGGATCCTTCCAAAGACAGCATGATTGTCCGAAACTACGACATAGAAGAAGTAGATAAAGGAAAGAAAAAAAATAAAAAAGAAGTGTGTGGCGAGTTTGGGCTCGATCCCGATAAACCCCTCATTACATTCATAGGACGACTGGTGGGTGAAAAAGCCGCCGACATATTGCCCGAAGCCATCCGTTCTTCAATTTATCATCATCACGGCAATGCCAATTTTCTCATACTGGGATCGGGAGAACCCTGGATAGAAGATCAGCTGGAGCATGTAAAAAACCAGTTCAAAGGATTTGTAAACACGTATATCGGGTATAACGAAGCCCTCAGCCATCAGATATATGCCGGCGCCGATTTTCTTCTGATGCCGAGCCGTGTGGAGCCCTGCGGACTGAACCAGATGTATGCATTGCGATACGGAACCGTACCCATGGTAAGAAGCACCGGCGGATTAAAGGATACCGTAACCGACTTTGGCGATCCGCAGGGATTCGGTATTCGTTTTACACATCCCAGCGTTTGGGATATTACCTACTCTGTAGGAAGGGCTATTGATTTATACAATAATAAAAAAGAACTCTACAGCTGGATGCGTCATTATATGATGGGTATCGATCATTCGTGGCACAGTTCGGCCAGAGAGTATGTATCTTTATACGAATCGCTAAAAAAATAAATTCTGACGATTATGGCCATTCGCACAATTACTCATTCCAAAGAAGTTCTTTCTGTTATTTTGGGAGGAGGTGCCGGCACCCGATTATTCCCGCTTACGGCCAGCCGCTCCAAGCCGGCCGTTCCCATTGCCGGAAAATACCGGTTGGTAGATATTCCGATTTCCAACTGCCTGAACAGCGGTATCGGCCGCATGTTTGTACTCACCCAGTTTAATTCAGCTTCGCTAAACCGGCATATCAAAAACACCTATCATTTCAGCGCTTTCAGTAAAGCCTTTGTCGATATACTGGCAGCCGAACAAACGCCTGACAATCCTACCTGGTTTCAGGGCACAGCCGATGCTGTGCGGCAGGGCCTGCGGCACATCGCCCCTTTTGAAAGTGATTATGTGCTGATTCTTTCCGGCGACCAGCTATACCAAATGAACTTTGCCGAAATGCTGGAGAATCATAAAAAACTGGAAGCCGACATCTCGGTAGCCACCATTCCCGTAGGCGAAAGAGAAGCGCCGGAGTTTGGCATACTGAAATCGGATAAGGGGCTGATCACTTCCTTTATCGAAAAACCGAAAAAGGAAATGCTGCCCAAATGGATCAGCGATACCGGTAATGAAATGAAAGCAGCCGGCCGGGTTTATCTCGCTTCAATGGGTATTTATATTTTCAACCGGAACCTCCTGTTTGATATGCTGCAAACGGAATTTAAAGACGCTACGGATTTTGGAAAGGAAATCATCCCGCAATCAATCAGCAAGTATAAAGTAGCCAGCTACCAGTACGAAGGCTATTGGACCGATATCGGAAATATTTATTCCTTCTTTGAAGCCAATCTCGATCTTACAAAAGATATTCCTGAATTCAATTTATTTGACAGCAACCAGACGATTTATACCCGGTCGCGTATGCTGCCGCCGGCTAAGATAAGCGGTACCACATTAGAAAAAACCATTGTAGCGGAAGGCTCCATCATCAATGCCTCGCGGGTAGAGCACAGCGTAATTGGCATCCGCTCGAGGATAGGTCACGGCACTACCATTGTAAGCAGTTATCTGATGGGTAATGATTATTATGAAACACTGGAAGACATTGCCCGTGCGCAATTAATGGGAACACCCCTGCTTGGTATCGGCAACCGCTGTTATATCAAAAACGCCATCATCGATAAAAACTGCCGCATCGGTGATGATGTGCGGGTAAACGGAGGGCATCATCTGGAAAATACCGATCATGCATTGTATACCATAAAAGACGGTATTGTGGTAATTAAAAAAGGGGCTGTCATTCCGAATGGGTTTGTGATATAAAACCCCCGACCCCTGCGGGGGCTTTAGGTGCTTAACTTGCATTCGAATTTCGGTATAGAAAATTTCCCCGCCCGATCAGGAAACGGGGGCAAAACGATTGTATATGTCAACTGCCTATACGGGTGTAAAACCAAAACTCAGAATATCCGAAATCATCAACATGAGCGTTGGCTTTTTCGGGATACAGTTTGGATGGGATTTGCAAAGAGCAAATATGGGCCCTATTTATGACGTACTGGGAGCAAATCCTGATGAAATTCCATTACTGTTTCTTGCAGCACCATTAACGGGGTTAATCGTACAGCCTATTATTGGTTATTTAAGCGACCGAACCTGGCATCCCAAATGGGGCAGAAGAAGACCCTATTTTTTTATCGGAGCGGTTTTGAGTTCTATTGCTTTAGTTTTTATGCCCCATAGTCCCGTACTTTGGATGGCTGCAGGTTTATTGTGGATATTAGATACGTTTGGAAATGTAGCCATGGAGCCATTCCGTGCTTTTGTTGCCGACAAGCTTCCCGACAGTCAGCTGAACAGAGGCTTCATCATGCAAAGCCTTATGATTGGTTTGGGCGGAAGTATAGCATCGGCTCTGCCGTGGATAATGCGCAACTGGTTTCATTTGAAAAATACTGCCGCCGAAGGAGTAATTGCAGATAATGTAAAATTCTCTTTTTACATCGGAGCTTTTTTCTTTCTTACAGCGGTTCTTTACACCGTCTTTACCACAAAAGAATATCCTCCTTCGGACATCGGTTATAAAGAAAAAGTAAAAAAATCTCACAAAGGTTTAATAGGCGGATTTCTTGAAATTACATCCGCAATAAGAAATATGCCTCCACGGATGCGCATTATTGCTCTTGTACAGTTTTTTACGTGGCCCGGATTATTTTTGATGTGGTTCTATTACGCGGTGGCTGTTGCTTACAATATATTCGGGGCAACAACGGATACCGATCCGGCTTTTGGAGACGGCAGAGATTTTGCCGGCCTAACTCTTGCCTATTACAATGTTGTTACTTTTGTATTTGCTTTTATCCTGCCTTTTATAGCCGACAGACTTGGAAGAAAAAATACACATTCACTATGCCTGCTAATCGGAGCTATTGGCCTGATCAGCGTAGCGTTTGTAAAAAATAAATATATGCTTTATGGATGCATGACAGGTGTTGGTATTGCCTGGGCGAGCATCCTTTCCATGCCGTATGCTATGCTAAGCGGCGTACTGCCTCCGGCCAAAATTGGCATTTATATGGGCATTTTTAATTTCTTCATTGTACTTCCGGAAATCATTGCTTCGCTGGGATTTAAATGGATAATGAATAATCTGTTGAATAATGACCGCCTGCTTGCCGTGCAGGTGGGTGGTTTTTTAATGATACTGGCAGCACTTATCTGTTTTTTGTTTATAAAAGAAAAAAAATTGGGCAAAGCAGATGAAGAAACGACTGCTGAAATGGAAATTCTTGAACAAAGATCTGTTTGATATGAAAAAATCATTGCTCCTATTTTATTTGCTGTTTCCTGTTTGTTATATACTCATTGGCCAGGAAATCTATCCCTCGCACTGGTGGGTGGGCATGAAGAACCCCAATCTGCAACTTCTGTTGCGCGGCGACGGAATGGGCAATGTGCAATCGGTAAAAATCAGTTATCCTGGTATTACGGTAAAAAAAATTCATCGCCCGGAAAATAAAAACTATCTCATTGTTGATTTGACAATCGCCCCCGCAACAAAGCCGGGAAAAATGTCAATACAACTCAGCGCCCCGGGAATGACGTTTGAAAAAATAATCTATGATCTGGAAGCCCGCAGTAAAGAAAACGGTAAAACCAGGGTGCAGGGTGTTACATCCAAAGATGTTTGCTACCTGCTGATGCCCGACCGTTTTGCAAATGGCGATCCGTCGAACGATGCCTTCTCCGATATGCGTGACAACAGCAGCGACCGCAACAATAAATTTGCCCGGCACGGCGGCGATCTGAAAGGTATACAGGATCGCCTGGACTACTTCAACGAACTGGGAGTAACGGCTCTTTGGTTTACACCCGTTTTTGAAAACAATATGCCCAGGATGCGGGAAGGCTCGTGGGATATGTCGGGCTATCATGGCTATTGGTTTACGGATCATTATCTTGTTGATGACCGCCTGGGCGGAAATGAAGCATATAAAACCCTTGTTGATGCAGCGCATCAGAAAGGGCTAAAGATTATTCAGGATGCCATTTACAATCACGTAGGCTTATATCACTGGATCAACCAGGATCCGCCTTCGAAAGACTGGATCAATCAATGGCCCCAGTTTACCGGCCCCAATCACCGCGAAGAAACCCTGTTTGATCCTTATGGGTCTGCATACGATAAAAAGAATATGCTCAACGGGTGGTTTGTTCGTCATTTACCCGATCTGAACCTGAGCAATCCTTTTCTGGCCACCTTTCTGGTACAGCATGCCATATGGAGTGTGGAAGAATTTGGCATTGATGGTTTTCGTATCGATACCTACAAATATTGTGATGAGTCTTTTGTAAACAAAGTAAATACCGAGCTGAAAAAAGAATTTCCTCATATCACCACTTTTGTTGAAGCGTGGGCCAATACAGTAGTGGCCAATGCCTATTTTGTTCAGAATAATATCAATACCCCCTTTAAGCATAATGCCCCGGGGGCTATTGATTTTTCTCTTTGCTTTGCCATGCAGGCCGGTATGAACCAACCCTTCGGCTGGACCGAAGGAGTAAACAGAATATACATGACCCTGGCACAGGATATCGTTTACAAAAACCCGATGAATAACTGCATATTTCTGGATAACCATGATATGGACAGAATTTATTCCGTAATCGGAGAAAACTGGAACAAAATGAAATGGGGGTTCAACTGGCTTTTTACCCTGCGCGGCATTCCACAGATCTATTACGGCACCGAAATACTGATGAAGAATTTTAAAAACCCAACCGATGCCGAAGTGCGGTACGATTTTCCCGGTGGCTGGCCCAATGATCCGGTAAATAAATTTACTGCCGCCGGAAGAAATGAGCTGGAAAATGAAGCATTCAATTACGTAAGCAAACTTTTGCATTTTCGCAAAACCTCATCTGCAATCACATCGGGCAAAACAATGCAGTATATCGTAAAAGACGGAGTGTATATTTATTTCAGGTACGACGACAGGCAAACGATAATGGTGATTACCAATAGCGGCAACCGCTCTTTTAAACCCGACTGGACAATTTACTCTGAAAGAGTAGCCGGTTTCAGCAAAATGAAAAATGTAATTACCGGCGAAACCTTATCGCTTCAGGGCTTTGAAATAAATCCGGAGGAAAGCTTTGTATTTGAACTGGTAAAATAAATATCCTTTTTAAATAATCAGCGATACCCTTAAAATGGAAAAGAAATTGCCCCAGTCTTTGGTAGCCTTTTCAACTGCTTCAATCATTTCTTTACGGTTTACCTTTTTTCCTTTTTTTTCCGGAACAATTTCATTGACCGGCACGCCGTTCACTTCTACTTTGGTAGCAAACCAGGTAGTGTGCAGTCGCGGAACGGCAAGTCCCAAAATCATACCCGGCAATCCGTTGATGCTTTCCGGGCCGCCGCTCACCATCAGTTCATCGGTGTAAAAAGCAAATAGTCCAATGGTATCGTACAGTATACCCACCGCTTTACGACACTCAAAACCGGCGATGTTGCGGGTATCGGCTGTTATTTTCCACTTAATATTCAGCTGGCTGTCTTTCATCAGAAACAATTCTTCGAAAACCTGTTTTCGGGAAATGATAATTCCTGAATCAAGATCGCAGTACACAATATTTTTGTCATTCGTATTATTACCAAAAAACATGCGCAGCCGCGGATCAGGCGGCGCCTCTTTACCGGGTTTATAAATTGTTTTATTGTTATCAGAAATAAAATCAAAATAGGAATAAGCATTCTGAGGCAGCTGTTCTTTCATCTGTGCATACCATTCCGGGCTCATGTCGCGTACCTGATTACGAATATTCACTGTTTTTTCAAACTCGATTTTCATGGTACTGTAAAACAGCGCCTGCGAACACACCTGTTGTGATGCCGCCAGAAAAACAGTAAATAAAAAATAATACTTCATATTGCCGGGTTTATTTCCCCTCGCCGGGACTTTGTGTAAACGACCACTGAAAACTAAGCATAAAATAGCGGCTTAGCCTGAGAAATCGTTCGTCGGTTACAAAATTGCTGTTGATCGTTCTGGTAAAACCTTTATTCTGGTTCAGTATATCGTTGGCAGAAAAGATCAATTTTCCGTTTTTCTTTTTAAAGAATGAACGGGTGAGTGAAGCATTCCACACGGTGATGTTGGTATTTTGATCAAAGGCATCAATCTTTTCTCGCAGATCCAGGTTTATATCGGTTGCAATCTCCAGCCGCCACGGAAGGTGCAGGCTGCCCCGGATGTTGCCGCCATAGCTCCAGTAGTTATTATTCACATCGCTGCGCAACGAAGACCTGGAGAAGTTTCTGCCGATGATGGGAGAAATATCAAAATTGTATTTGTCTTCTTTGTATTTACCAATTCCAAACTGTACATTAAAACTGGTGTAAGTATTCTCATTGCGTTGTCCGTTGATGAAATTAATATTTCGTCCTCCGCCTGCATTAATGTTCACATTTTGGTTCAATTTTTTTTCGGATCCCTGCTTATGTATGCTGCCAAATATGTTCCAGAAATAATTACCATCCACATTCACCGGCATATAGGTTCGTTTTCCAAAGGCATCGATTGTACTGATGGTAGTTATTGCATTCCGGTCAATACTCAAATTGCCGCCGACAAATAAATACCGCTGTGAAAGTATCTTAAAACTGTTGTATCCAAAATTGAAATTATGACCAAAACCCACATCCAGGTCAGGATTGCCTGTATAAATGTTCAGCGGATCGTTATTATCCTGAACCGGCTGAAGCTGGTTGATGGTAGGTTGTCTTGTTCTTCCCTGGTAGCCAAAGTGGATAGTGCTTTGTGCCTTCAGGTTATACCGTGCATTAAACTGCGGCGTTACATTCAGGAAATGGTAACTGTTCCTTTGCTGATTATCGATATTCAGCAAATTGAGCTTTATGGCAGAAATGCCGGACCCGGCCGCTAAATTCAGCTTTTTATGACTATACCTCAGGTAAGCGGTGCCGGCATGAGACAACGCCTCCAAATCAAAATTGTTGCTGAACACCGGGTTGATGATAGTATATTTTCCGTTATTATCCTTTTCGAAAGTATTTTTATATGAAGCTGAATAATTTTTGTAATAACTGTATTCTGCTACCAGGTTCCATTTAGCGCCAATAGGCTCATTGAAAGAGAACTTTCCGCCATACGTTTCTGATTCGCCTTCATTCAGCTTCATCTGGTCAATATTTTCGGTAGAGTCGGGAAGGCCGTTTTTATAAAACTGGTTTTCCGATAACAGATTTTCGGCAGATTCATTGTCTTCAATCCCGTATCGGAGTGTAGCAATTAATTGCCTACCTTTCTTTTTAAACAGTTGTTTATACACAAGGGTGTTTTCCAACTTGCGGTTGGTACTGTTATTCCGGTTAACCCGGTCACTGGTGTTTACAAACCGCCGGTCTTCATCCTGCGCATTACTGTATGTATTGTTAACAGATTCATTGGTTCGGTAAGTGCCGCTGCTGCTAAGCCTGAAGCTCGTCATGGAATCGGGTTTCCATTCGTACCGGCCATTTACAAGATGCTGCTGGTTCAGCCCGCTGGTTTTTGTCGTTTTAGTGTTATAAAATGTAGTGTCGGCAAGTAGTGTTTGCGATAGGGTGGAGGTCTCGTTGCGGGTTCCTAACCGGTTATACTTATAAGAGGAGTTAATGCTTTGCTTATCCCTGTTCCATTTGTCAATGTAAATAGCGCCGGCGCTGTAGGCGTTGGGCAGGCCGCGCAGGCTCCAGTCGCTGAAATCATCGTCTGAACTGAAGCTATAAAAGAAACCGCCGATTTCATCGTATTCATAATCCTGTTCGCCGCCCAGTTGCCGTTGTTCCTGCCAGTTCAGGTTGCCCGTACTGGTATTGCTTTTTGTGCCAAATACAGAGAACTTTTTTTTGCCGGTAAAACGGTTAAACAACAATTTCGAGTTGAAAAGTTCATCTCCGTCCCATCCGGCTTCGGCTTTGCCAAAATATCCTTTTTTTGCATCTTCCTTTAACTGGATATTAACCGTCTTGCCTTCATTTCCGGTAGTGATGCCTGTCAGTTGCTGCTGCTCTGTTTTGGTATCATACACCTGTACTTTATCCACTGCTTTGGCTTGTATATTCTGAGTGGCTATAGTGGGGTCGTCGCCAAAAAATTCTTCGCCATCCACCAGTACTTTATCCACCCGCTTGCCCTGTACGGTAATCTCGCCTCTGCTGTTTACGGTAAAACCCGGAAGTTTTCGCATCAGATCCTCCACATTGGCACCCTCTTTTACTTTAAAGCTGTCGGCAATAAATTCGGTTGTGTCGCCTTTGATGCGGATGGCGCCTACCGATCTTACAATCACTTCCTGAAGTAGTTTGCTAAGCGGCATAACGGGAATGAGCTTAAAGTCGATCTCGCTGTCCGTTGCTTTTACGGTAAACTCTTCTGAAAACCCGGCATATTTCGGATAACTAATGGTAAGAATATATTCTCCCGGTTTGATGTCTTTTATTTCAAAACCACCGTCGGACCGGGCACGGGTAAATTTTACCAGAACAGAATCGGATTTGTTCAGGATGAATATAGTGGCATGCTGAAGACTTTTGTTTTCGCTTGTATCTTTTACTAAGCCCTTAACAACGATGCCCTGGCAAAAAACCGGCATGCAAGCTGCCCATGTTAACAGCAGGAAGATAAAGTTCTTTCTCATAAGTGGGTTTGTGGAAAAGGTTTACCGGTTTTTTTTAAGCTGGTTGCTAAATTCTGATAATAAATCTTGATACAAGAGGTCAATCGCTTAATTTTACGTTAAAGGACTTTTTTCTCCATAAACGGAAAGCTACTTTTTTATGACGCAGCCGAAAGACAAATCCACAAACAAAAGCCGCGCAATCAAAAGTAAAAACGGAGAAAAGGAACAAACATCTGTCATGCTGCCAAACGCGGAAAAAAAAAGAAAACCCAGATACGAAGAAGAAAATTTTGTGGATACCTCAAAGCCGGTTTGGAACTATTCTTTGCTGACGGACGACGACGTGAGCAATTACCAAAACGGCACTCATTACTCACTTTATGAAAAATTCGGTTCCCATTCGCTGCAGGTAAACAATCAGTGGGGCATGTATTTCTGCGTATGGGCCCCCAATGCCACATCGGTATCGGTAAAAGGCAATTTCAATGACTGGAAAAACCATGAGTATGAGCTGTACCCGCGGTGGGATAAAAGCGGTATCTGGGAAGGGTTTATTCCCGGTTTTAAATTGGGCGAAGTTTACAAATACCATATTGTAGGCTACAAAAAGAAAGAACTGGAAAAAGGCGATCCTTTTGCCAACTTTTGGGAAAAAAGACCTGACACGGCCAGCATTACCTGGGATATGTATTACGAATGGCAGGATGAAGAGTGGATGAAGAAAAGAAAAAAACACAATGCACTGGATGCGCCGTGGAGTGTTTATGAAGTGCACCTGGCCAGCTGGATGCGGCCCGATAAGTACAATGAAGAAACTTATAACTCATACGACCAGATCAGGGAAAGGCTGGTGCCCTATGTAAAAGAAATGGGATTTACTCATGTAGAGTTAATGCCGGTAATGGAACACCCTTTTGATGGCAGCTGGGGCTATCAGTGTACCGGTTATTTTGCCGCCACCTCCCGCTTTGGCGATCCGCAGGGGCTGATGCGGCTCATTGATGCCTTTCACCGGGAAGAAATCGGGGTAATACTGGACTGGGTTCCCTCTCATTTTCCATACGATGCACACGGCTTATTTATGTTTGATGGTACGCATACTTACGAGTATGCCGATATGCGCAAGGGATTTCACCCGGACTGGAACAGTTATATTTTCAATTATAAAAGGGGAGAAGTAAAGTCATTTCTCATCAGCAGTGCCCGTTTCTGGTTTGATAAATTTCATATTGACGCGATACGGGTAGATGCGGTAAGCTCCATGCTGAAGTTAAATTACTCCAGACAGCACGGACAATGGGAGCCCAACGAATATGGCGGCGACGGCAACCTGGAAGCCATTGCATTTATAAAAGACCTGAACGAAACCATCTTCCGCGATTTTCCCGATGTGCAAACCATAGCCGAAGAAGCTACCGACTGGCCCGGAGTTTCTAAGCCTACCTATGCCGGCGGCCTGGGGTTTGGCATGAAGTGGATGATGGGCTGGATGCACGATACGCTGGATTATTTCAAATTCGATCCCGTATTTCGCCAGCATCATCAGGATAAATTTTCTTTCAGCATGATGTATTTCTATGATGAAAACTTTATGCTTCCTTTCAGCCACGATGAAGTAGTACACGGCAAAAGCCCCATGCTGTACAAAATGCCCGGCGATGAATGGCAAAAAATGGCCAATCTGCGGCTATTGTATACCTATATGTGGACACACCCCGGAGGAAAATTACTGTTTATGGGCTGTGAGTTCGGGCAAACCAGCGAGTGGAATTATAAATCGGAACTGGACTGGCACCTGCTGCAGTATGATGCGCACCGTAAACTGAAAGACTGCGTAGCCGATTTGAATAAACTGCTGCGGGAAGAACCAGCCCTGTATAAAAACCAGTTCAATATTTATGGTTTTGAATGGGTGGATCTGAATCATCGGGCCGAAAGCGTAATAGCCTATCGCCGCAAAGGAAAAAACAAGGAAGATGATATACTGGTAATTCTAAATATGACGCCGGTGGTAAGAAACGACTGGCAGGTTTATGTTACCGGGCATACGTACAGCAAAGAAATTTTCAACAGCGACTCCCAAAAATACTGGGGTACGGGAAATGTTTACAATCCCGATATTCGCAGCGAGCTGGCAGATGAAAAAAATGAAGTTTATAAAATTACCCTCCATCTGCCGCCGCTGGCAGGCATTATCCTGAAGTAACACGGCAAACGAAAAAACCATTGCCCCGTTCAGTAATATTACCATGCATTTTTTCAATAAGTAGTTAAATTTCATACGGCCCGCAATAAGGGCCAACTATTCCGTTTAAAGACTATGATTTTTGCAAATGGAATAGTACTTTTATAGCAATCCGTGATAAAACTAAAACAACTTCCTATGAACCGCTACCGCCTCACTTTCATATTATTTTTTGCATTTACTTTCACTTTTGCCCAAACCGATAGTGCCGCTTATTTTTTGCAAAAAGGCTTAGAGGAAAAACAAGCCGGAAGAAAAATGGAGGTTTGGAAAAATCTTGAAAAGGCTTATAAATACGCCCCCGAAAATAAACAGGTAGTGACCGAACTGGCAGCCATACTGCTTGACCTGCGCAAATACGGCCAGGCAAAAGAAATGTTTCAACAACTGGAAAAACTGGGCGATCATTCAGCGGCGAATTACAAACAGCTGATGGATCTGTCTTTCAGCCTGAAGCAGCACGATGAAGCTATCCATTATGCCGGTAAGCTGAAGCAAACCGACGGTAATGCAAAAGTGAGTTATGTAATCGGCAAAGCCAATTATGACAAAGAAAATTACGGCGACGCCATTCAGCACCTGCTGGCAGCGGAAAAAGAAGAACCAGACAATGCAGAAATACCTTACCTGATCGGCCGCAGCTACGCCGATATGTTTACCTATAAGTTTGCTATTCCTTATTATCAGAAAGCAATAGCCCTGGCTCCCGACAAAGCACACTGGATATATGAACTGGCTATGATCAGTTACGCCGTCGGAAACAATCCCGATGCACTAAAATATATGCTGCTGGCAGGAGAGAAGGGCTACCGAAAGGATAATGACTATAATTATAATTTGGGTGTAGCCTATCTCAACAACGGAAAACTGGCCGAAGGACTCGAAATTTTCAGCGGGCTGCTGAAAAAACGGCCCAGCGATCTCAACATTTTAAATATCGTTGCCGAATCGTACTATTTCTCCGGCAAATACAAAGAAGCCATGAAGTACTGGGACGATATATTGTATTACGATAAAGAAAATGCATCGGCACTCTACATGATCGGTATGTGTTATCAGAAAATGGGCGATAAAGAAAAAGGCATTGCCCTCTGCGACAAAGCCATTGAAATGGACCCCAGCCTCGCCAACCTGAAGCAAAAAAGAATGATGATGGGCATGTAGCAAGTAAAAAAAACAGACAATTTACAAACCGGCAAGTTGAAACAGGATGCCGGTTTTTCTTTGCCGCCATTGTCTTTGGCAAAGCAGCACGCCGTTGTAGGTGTTCCGATAAGTTCGTTAACTTTCGTAATCCTGCAAACACCTGCAACCGAAGAAGTGAACTTCCTTCCCCGATAAGTTTCACCTACAGGCCGGGTGCGCCGGCCGTGGACTCATTGGATGAGCGATACTTGTTACCTGCCGGCTGTTTATTCCACTTTATTGTTGGTGTATTTTTTGCGTCCTCCCAGGATCTTTTCTCTGTGTGGCCTTGCAGGCAGTCAGACCCTGAACTTACAGAAAGTTTTCAAAAAAAACATGAAAATTTTATTTTGCATTAATAAATTCATTCAAATTTCAAAAAGAAAATGTATGAAAAAATCAACCTTTATCTTCTGTCTTCTCCTTATGATTGCAAACGCTGCTATTACGCAGGTAAAAGTGACCCCTTCAGGCAATGTAACTACTCAAAACCGGGAAATGCCTTCTGTTTCAGACCCACGAATTGCCGATATTGAAAAAAGGCTGGCAGCCCTTGAAACGGAAAACAACAACCTGAAAAAAGAAATTAAAGAGTTAAAAACAAAAATTGAGGGTATCTCCGGCATTTTCAATCTGGCTATTAATAAGCTTACAAAAGACTTTACTAGCCATACCCATTCATTAAATACCCGGGTTAAAATAACAGGTGGCACTTCTTTTAAGCCTCCCCACCTTGGCATGCCCGTGTTATTTGTGATCGGAGATTTGAAGGATAAAGAAGTAGAAACCGGTAAACCTATACTAAATAACTGATTTTTCCCATTTTTCCGTTTATACAGTGACAACCGGCTTTTATAATTTGTCAGCAAGTTTACAAGTTCGGCAGATTTATTCAGGCACAGGTGCAATGCATGAGCGCAGTAACTAACTCTTGCCATACGCTGCAAGGCAAACAGATTCAGAGAAACAGTCTCATTACATCCGCTCCGGAACCTGAATGCCAAGCAACCCCATACCCGAAGCAATTATGTTTGCTGTCATTTCTGATATCTGCAAACGTAGTTGCTTCTTCTCTTCCGATTCGGCATTCATCACAGAATGTTCGGTGTAGAAAGTATTGAAAGCTTTGGCCAGGTTAAATACATAGATGGCAATCACAGAAGGGTTATGCTCGGCTACCGCCTGCTCCAATATAGTGGGATATTGCTCCAGCATGATGACAATATCCTTTTCCAGCTTTAGCAAGCCGGTAGCTACTGACTTCTGATTGCTGACTTCTGACTTTCTTAAAATAGACCTGATTCTTGCATAGGTATACTGGATAAAAGGTCCGGTAAAGCCGTGGAAGTCTATGGATTCTTCAGGATTAAAAATCATTTTCTTTCTGGGATCTACCCGAAGCAAAAAAAACTTCAGCGCCCCCAGCCCGATGGTATCATACAGCTCTTTCAGTTCTGCATCGGTAAAATCTTTCACCTTGCCCAGTTCTTCTGTTTTTGTTCGGGCAACCTGCACCATTTCATCAATCAGATCATCGGCATCTACCACAGTGCCTTCGCGGCTTTTCATTCTGCCGGTCGGAAGCTCTACCATGCCATAACTTAAATGATACACGCCATCCGCATAGGGTTTTTTCAGCTTCTGCAGTATCAGCTTCAGTACCTTGAAGTGATAATTCTGCTCATCACCTACCACATAAATGCTTTGATCATAGCGCAGATCATTAAACTTTTCTTCGGCCAGCCCCAGATCCTGGGTAATGTAAACCGAAGTGCCGTCTTTTCGCAGCACCAGTTTTTCATCCAGCCCCTCGGCGGTAAGGTCAATCCAAACGCTGCCGTCTTGTTTTTTATAAAACACACCTGTTTTTAAACCTTCTTCCACAAATTTTTTTCCCGGCAGGTAGGTATCGCTTTCGTAGTAGATTTTGGCAAAATCGCTTCCAATTCTTTTATATGTAACATCAAACCCCTCGTACACCCAATTGTTCATTTTTTTCCAGAGGTTTATTACCTCCGGTATGCCGGCCTCCCAGTCCAGCAGCATTTGCTGTGCGGCTTTCATCACCGGGGCTTCTCTTTCGGCTTCTTCTTTAGTCATCCCCTTTGCTATAAGTTCATCCGTTTGCTTCTTGTGCTCTTCGTTAAATTTTACATAGTAATCGCCCACAAAATGATCGCCCTTAATGCCGGTGCTTTGCGGTGTTTGTCCGTTGGCAAACAATTGCCAGGCAACCATGCTTTTGCAGATGTGAATACCCCTGTCGTTTACGATGCAGGTTTTCACCACCTCGTAGCCGTTTGCTTTCAGCATTTCGGCAATGCTCCAGCCCAGAAAATTGTTGCGCAGATGCCCCAGATGCAGCGGTTTATTGGTATTGGGAGAGGAGTATTCCACCATTACTTTTTTTCCGTTCGGGCTTCTGGTACCATAAGCCGTATTCGAAAAATTTTTCTGTAAAAAACTGAGCCAGTAAGAATCGGTTACGGAAAGGTTGAGAAATCCTTTGATAACATTAAAAGCCGAAAAAAGAGCGGGGTGGTTGGCCACCAGAAATTCGCCCAGCTCTTTTCCCAGCTGCTCCGGTGATTTTTTGAGTTGTTTTACAAAAGGAAAAAGTACAAGGGTGTAATCTCCGTCAAATTCCGGTTTTGTAAGGTTGATCTGAACATCGTTTTCGGTAACAGGTAAAGCATACAGCTTTTCAATAGCCGCTTTTGCCGCCTGTCGTATTTGCGCTGTTACTGCCATCAATGTTTATCATTTATTTAGCAGGCAAAAATAGATGTTTCCCGGCTGGCTGCCGCTAACCGTTATTATCTTTGCCGGCCCATGAGAAAACAGTTTCACCATGCAAAAAACCGGCTCATACCGGTAATTGATTTTTTTTATCCGCCTTTCAGCAAGGTGATGGATAAGCAAACGTTCCGCTATGCGGCCTGTGGCGGAAGCAATACGCTTTTTGATATTGCACTTTACTTCATCACCTATAATTTTATTCTGCATAAAAAAATTATTGAAACCCCATGGGTTGCTGTAAGCCCGCATATAGCCGCTTTCCTGCTCACCTTCCCCTTTACCTTCATTTCCGGTTTTCTGCTGATGCGTTATGTTGTTTTTCCCGAATCAGCCGGCACAAGAAAAAGAGTGCAGATCGGCCGCTACCTGTTGGTGGTTTTTATCTGTATTCTTCTTAACTATGGCTTTCTGAAACTATTTGTGGAAGCAATGGGGTGGTGGCCGTTACCTTCAAAGATAGCCACTACCTTTTTTGTAGTTCTGTTTAGTTATTTTTCCCAGAAAAATTTTGCTTTCCGCAAACAGGCAGCTTAAAATTTAAAATCGATCGACTCGGCCCTGATACCAAGGTAGCCGCCTGCATTGCTTCGAATGATCAGTTGATTTGTCATCGGGTAAATGCCGATAATTTCCAGGCGGTCAAGATTTCCGGCGCTGCGTATACCCTTTATCCACTCCCGGTTCAGGTAGCTGTTGGCCAGGTGAATAACCGTATCCACATAACCCGAAAGATCAAAGCGGGAGCCTTCTTCTATTTCGCGGATGATGCGCCGGTTGAAAAGCCATTCGGCGGTTTTGGCAAATGCCGTTTTTGTCTTTATATCAAAATCCACATCTTTCAGACCGATTTCCTTTTTCCCGGTATCATAATAAGGCCGTCCGGTAAGATAAGCTACTCCCTGCGCCGATCCGCTAAACTCAATTTTCAGTATCAGCTTTTCGTTTCCCATGCCGTATATTCTTACTTCTTTGATGATGGCATGTTTTTTCAGCGGGCCTTTGTTCAGATCAAATCGTTTGTCTTTTAGCTGTGTATTCAATATCTGGCTTAGCGAGTCGTAGTTAAGAGCGGCATCAAGAAACAGGTTGAATCCTCCGGGCAAAGCCGGAGGCGCCATTTTCGGAACAAGGGTATTAAAATCCGGCGGCCGTTCAAAACTTACCACAGGTTTTACCGTAAGACCAAAAAAAATATTCAGCGAATCGTTTCGGGCAAAAAAGTTATTGAGCCGGAAATGTTGCGGATTCATCTTGAGCCAGCCCAGCCCGCCCAGGTTGTACGAAGCGCCAATGAGTTGCCAGAGCTGCTGTACCTGCGGCCGCAGATCAATTATCCCGAAGGAATCTTCAATCGCTTGTTTCGAAAGATCAAGTTCGGCCTTCATTCCGCTCATTACCTGTGTGGTAATATTCTGCCCCCAGAAGCACACCTCGCATTTATCCAGCGCTACCGGTTCTTTGCGTGTTACCTGGTTAATGATTTTATAATCCGGTAAAATATTCACTTTAAAATTGAACCCCACATTTACACGGCGTTCGCCTTCGGCAAAACCGCAACGGCAGGGAGGTGTCCACGGCGAAAGAATGGTGCCTCCAAGACAAATACGGGTAGACCCGATGATTTTATAAAAACCCGTAAAATCAAGATCAAATGAATTACCCGAAGCTCTTAAACCCAGCGGACCACGCCGGAAGTAATACTTGTAGCGGGTGGCGCAGCCGTCTTCTACCCAACCCTCCGGCCAGTTGGGAGAAGTGAAAACAGTATCCACAAATTCTTCGGCCAGCCGATACAGCGGTTTGAGGTTAATCTGCACCGGAATATTTATATCCGAATCAGGAAGTGAATCGAGCCTGAAGTTGGTTTGTGATAAAAACGGTTTGTCCGGAATAATTTTTTTGCTGCACGAGGCAATAAATAATACGCCTGCCAGTAAATAAAAAAATCCGCTTCCTTTTTTTATTATCATAACATGGATAAAAATAACGAAAGAAAGGAAATGGAATTGCAGTCTTAATCCGAAAACAGATGAGTTAACTATCCGATAAACGGAAAGTTTGCGTTAAAAATAAGGCTTGCCATCACAATCCTGTCAGTTCATCAAATCTGAAAATTCAATCAAACCTCTTTCCGTCAATTAATGCAGCGCTATACAAAACCAATTGCTGCAACAGAAGTGGCCATCCGTTATTTTCAGGTAAAGCTAATCCGTTAACGAAACTGTAGTTTTTGAATATCGCTTCAAATGCTTTTGATGACATAATAAAGCATCATAAAACATGCAACGATCTTTAACAAAGACCCCAACAAAAAACCAACAAAAGAACCCCATGCGGCGCGGAAGGCCTGTTTCTGATCCTGTTTTGCAATTATTTCGCCAATAAAAGCGCCTGCAAAAGGACCGATGATTACTCCCCAGGGCCCGATCCAAAAAGCAGCCAGAAAACCCAAAGTACAACCCCATACGCCATACTTGCTTCCTCCATACTTTTTCGTACCCCAGATGGGAATAAGATAGTCAAGCACAAGAGTAATAACAACAATACCCGCCCAGATTATAAGAAAATTTGTACTGAAAGGGTTGGGATCCCGTAATTGCTGAATTATCAACCCTGCATAAGCAACAGGCGGCCCGGGAAGCAGCGGGAGAAGGCTTCCTAAAATAGCCACAATGCAAAAGAGCAGTCCGAGTATAATCCAGAGCCATTCCATAACATTCCAAAAGTAGCAAGTAATCGATCAAAACAGCAGGTTTACGCCAATAATGCTGTTTGAAATTTTGAGTTTCATATTATCTTTTTCCTGCCAATTTTTCACCTTCGTGCCCAATGGCACTATCATTGAGAATCAATAGCGAATTATTAAATACAACATTATATGGGAAAAATTATTGGTATAGACCTTGGAACCACTAACAGTTGCGTAGCCGTAATGGAAGGCAACGAGCCGGTGGTGATAGCCAATGACGAAGGACGGCGCACCACCCCGTCGATAGTCGCTTTTCTAAAGAACGGCGAACGCAAGGTGGGCGACCCGGCCAAAAGACAGGCCATCACCAATCCGCAAAACACCATTATGAGTGTAAAGCGGTTCATGGGCAGGCGCTATGATGAAGTGACTGAAGAAATCAGCCACTGGAGCTATAAAGTAGTGAAAGGTGACAATAATACCGTTCGTATTGACATAGATGGCAGGCTGTATACGCCACAGGAAATAAGCGCCATGGTGCTTCAAAAAATGAAGAAAACGGCTGAAGATTACCTGGGGCAAACAGTAACGGATGCCGTTATTACCGTTCCTGCATATTTTAACGATGCACAGCGGCAGGCTACCAAAGAAGCCGGTGAAATTGCCGGGCTCAATGTACGTCGTATTGTAAACGAACCTACGGCCGCAGCACTGGCTTATGGTTTAGATAAAGGAAAACATGACCAGAAGATTGCTGTGTTCGATCTTGGCGGAGGTACTTTCGATATTTCCATTCTTGAACTGGGAGATGGAGTTTTTGAAGTAAAATCTACCAATGGCGATACGCACCTGGGCGGCGATGACTTTGATAAAGTGATAATGGACTGGCTGGCCGATGAGTTTAAAAAAGATGAAGGAATTGACCTGCGCAAAGACCCGATGGCTTTGCAACGCCTGAAAGAAGCAGCTGAAAAGGCAAAGATTGAATTGAGTTCCTCTTCGGAAACAGAAATCAACCTTCCGTACATCACAGCTGTGGATGGCGTTCCCAAGCATCTGGTAAAAAAACTGAACCGCAGCAAGTTTGAACAACTGGCTGATAAATTATTTGAAAGATGCCTGAAACCCTGCGAAGCCGCATTGAGAGATGCCAACATGACCACTTCGCAAATTGATGAAGTAATATTGGTAGGTGGTTCTACGCGTATTCCTAAAGTGCAGGAGATTGTAGAAAAGTTCTTTGGTAAAAAACCACACAAAGGCGTGAACCCCGATGAAGTGGTAGCTGTTGGCGCCGCTATTCAGGGTGCTGTATTAACGGGCGAAGTAAAGGATGTTTTATTGCTGGACGTAACCCCGTTGAGTCTCGGCATTGAAACACTGGGTGGAGTAATGACAACCCTGATACCGGCAAATACAACAATCCCAACAAAAAAATCGGAAGTATTCTCTACTGCTGCCGATAACCAGCCGGGCGTACAGATACATGTATTGCAGGGCGAAAGAGGAATGGCTAAAGACAATAAGAGCCTCGGAATTTTCAACCTCGACGGAATTCCGCCGGCCCCGCGGGGTGTGCCGCAAATCGAAGTGGTATTCGATATCGACGCCAACGGCATTTTGCATGTAACCGCAAAAGACAAAGGCACCGGCAAAGAACAAAAAATAAGAATTGAAGCCGGCAGCGGTTTGACTAAAGAAGAAATTGAAAAAATGAAGGCCGAGGCAAAAGCCAACGAAGCCTCTGATAAAGCGGAAAGAGAAAGAGTAGAAAAACTTAATGCTGCTGATGCGCTGGTGTTTCAAACGGAAAAACAACTAAAAGAGTACGGCGATAAAATTCCGGCCAATAAAAAATCGGCTATTGAAGCTGCAGCAGCTAAATTAAAAGAGGCGCATAAAGCACAGGATCTTGCCGCGATAGAAAAAAGCATGGCCGATCTGAACGCTGCCTGGACTGCTGCAAGCCAGGATATTTATAATGCACAATCAGCAGGCGGTAGCCAGCAAAGCGGAGCACAGCAGCCCGGCGCCGATGGTGCAGGCCAGCAAACGCAGGGTGCAGCAACGGGTAGCGATAATGTAACCGATGCAGAATATGAAGAAGTGAAGTAATACCCGTACATGGTGCGTACAAAATTATTTCATGAAAAAAAAATACTCCTGAATAAAGTGAAGCCCCCAAAATGCGGGGGCTTTTTTTTATTAAACTTTTTATTATTGCTGATTATTCTACAGATTCCATTTAACAATTTCTTTCATCCTACATTTCGCAGTAAAAATTAGGTGTTGTATCTTTGCAACGCAATTAACTGAGCAACGTACCTTAAACTACATAGAATGTAACCTAACCAGCATTTATACAGCTTGCCCCTGGTTTCTTACTTCCGTTAAGCTCAGACGATTTATTAACGACAGATTAAAAAAAGGAGTTAACATGAAGAGCATTGTTATGCCCAAAACTGAACAGTTGAATGAAAAAAACAGTAGTCAGCTGTCAGCAGAAGTAAAAGAAACACTGGCAACAGAAGCCAAAGTAAAAAACCGCAAAAAAAGAAACTTTACGGTTGCTGAAATGTGGAACCGGCAACGTAATGCCCGTTCTGCCAGTAGCATGATTCGCAAATGGAGCATGAACTGATTTCTTGTTCACCGAGTTTATCAGGTTTATTAAACCCCGGCCATCAGCCGGGGTTTTTTCTTTCACAAACACTTAACAGAGTTTTTTTGTGCAAAATCCGTTTGCCGGGAATCTGGAAAGCTAAAGCCTCTTTTATGTCAAAAAAATTCCTTTTCGTTTCCACTACCATTGTACTGGCAACGGTTTTTATCACTGCTTTCAGCGATTCAAAAACAAAACTCAACCGCTTTTCAGCAGAAAATAAATACTCCGATACGCTCTATCCGGCAGCATTGATGGCCAGGGATCACAAAGGCAAAAGCATTACATCAAGCCGCGGAGTTATCAGCCTCACTTCCGGGCTCGACAATGATTATTACCTGCTGGACTCAACCGGGCGTACCGGTTTTCTATACATCGAAACAAAACTGGAAAAATTCATAAATGAGCGATCCGCCAGAGTACCGCTGAATCTTTCCGTTGTGATTGATCGGAGCGGATCCATGTCGGGAGAAAAAATGGAATTTGCTAAAAAAGCGGCCATTGACATTATTCATAAACTAACACCTGATGATTTTGTGAGCATAGTGATATATGATGACAAAGTGGAACTGCTTCAGCCCTCCGTCAGAGTAACCGATAAATTCGCAATTATTACAAAAGTAAAACAGATAGAAACGGGAGGCTCTACCAACCTTTGGGGCGGTGCCGAAAAAGGATTTGAACAGGTAAAAGCCGGTTATAAGAAAAACTATGTGAACCGCGTTCTGCTTATCAGCGACGGCCTGGCCAATGCAGGTATTACAAGTATTTATGAAATACGTAAGCGTGTGCTGAATTACAAAGACAACGACGGCATCACCCTTTCCACTTTCGGAGTAGGTCTTGACTATAATGAACTGCTGATGACCGATATGGCAGAGGCCGGAAACGGGAATTATTACTTTATCGAGTCGCCTGATAAAATGGCTGCCCTTTTTGACAAAGAGCTCAACGGCCTGCTCAATGTAGCGGCTCAAAATGCAGAGTTGAAAATAAAACTGCCCCGCGGAGTAAAACTGCAAAAGGCTTTTGCATTTAAACATATGCAAAATAGCGATGAAATTGTTGTGAGCTTCCGGGATTTGTTTTCTGAAGAAACAAAAGGATTGCTGATGAAATTTTCCATTGATGATTACGCCAACGTACCGTTGAAATTTATTTCAACACTTACTTATGATGATGTAACCGATAATCAGAGAAAATTCCTGCGGAACGAAAATATTCTGACGCCTGCCGGCAATAACGAACTGTACTTAACTCACTTTAATGAAGGCGTAATACAGCAAACAGTTCTTTACGTGGCCAACGAGAATATGGAACGGGCCATGCTCGAAGCCGATAAAGGCAATTATGATAATGCCCGAAAACTCATCAGCGCCAATAAACAGTACCTGAGCGCTAACGCAGGATATGTAACAAAATCAGAAGAACTGCAAAAAATGGACTCGGTCAATACAAGGTATTCAATGCAGCTGAAAGAGGCCGAAACACTGGATGCCGACGGAGTAAAACAAATGCAAAAGTCAAACAGAAGCGAATCCTATAAAATCAGAGGAAAGAAAACGAACTGAAAACTGCACAAGGCAGCTATGAAAGCAAAGTGCCGGCTGATTACCGGCACTTCTTTTTATATATTAAAAGTAAAGTAAGCAATTACATTAAGCGCATGGCTTTTACAAAAAAAGTAGTTACAAAGGGGAGGGTCAGCGTCAGCCATTCATTGTGTGTATAAATCATATAACCGAGTAATGCGGAAGAAGCCAGAAAACCCAGCCAGTAAAGCGCCGTTGATTTTTTTTCCTTTTCCATGAGGTTGAAAGTTTTGGCAAAAATAAGAAAAGAACCGATTCAGTGTAAAATACTTCTTACTTCAGCACTTTACTGAAAAAAGTTCAGCACAACCTCGCTACCCTCCATCGTATAAGTCCATACAAGTTTACAAACCATTTGCTGTATACAGCAATCAGATGTATTTTAAAAATTCAGTACCGGTATACGGGTTTATCAATCCTGTAAGCAAACAACGGCTGCCGGCAATAGCAAACGTCCTTTCAAAAGGTTGGGAAAAACCAGCATAAATAAAGCTTTCTTAATTTACCGGCTATCTGCTTTTTCCTTTGCGATCAATGCAAAATGCCCCAAGTTCAGGAAGACATCTCAACATAAACAAAAAACCCGAAGTAAACATAATATTGCAGCATTTTTCTTGCTTGCCGCTCAGCAACTGTAAAAGTTTAAATGATCTTTTAAATAAGATGGTCAAAATAAAAAATACATTAGTCCCGATAACAATAAGCTCTTCCCGTCATTTGATATAAATATACAGCAGCTGCAGACACTAAGAAAGAAAACAAATCAGCCCGCATCAACGGCCATACCGGCAAAGGATTTATGTGTTAAACAGACCGATTAAGAATTTATATTATATAAAATTTCGGTTTTAAATTGGATTTTTCATTACTTTGGCGATGTGTATATACTACACAGATTTGGCAAACTGGCTGAAGAGACTGAATTCTTCCATGATATTTGCCCGCCAAAACACCTAACCAACTGGCATGAAAATACAGTTTTACCTGCGGTTTCATACATCGTTTGGCCAAACCCTGTGGATAAGTGATAACGGCATACTTTCCGGGAGCAATCTGGCCCAGGAAGCAATTGCTATGTCATACCTCAATGATGATTTCTGGACTGCCACAGTAAAAATTGATGACAAAAAGGCTTCCTCCTTTCATTATAAATACATTTTACAGAACCAGGACGGTGAAATAATTCCCGAATGGGGAAATGACCGGGTGATCGATTTGCCAAAAGGCGAAATAGATGAAATAGAAGTATCGGATACCTGGAACCATGCCGGCGAATATGAAAATACTTTTTTTACCGCACCCTTTACCGAAGTACTTCTAAAAAACAAAAAAGGGAAATTAAAAGCGGAAGACGACAAAAATTTCACGCATATTTTCCGGATCAAAGCCCCTTTGCTGGAAAAAGATGAAACCATTTGCCTGCTGGGCGCTGGCACAAGGCTCAAAAACTGGTCGACTGAAAGACCTGTACTGCTTGGCCGAAAGGGAAACTGGTATTCTGTTTCCCTCAATCTGGCTGAAGAAAATTTTCCGCTGGCATACAAATACGGTGTATTCAATACGGAAAAGAAAGAGTTTGTACGCTTTGAGGAGGGGAACAACAGGCTGCTGTTTGGAGGCGTATTCCATAAAAGAATAAAATATATACATGATGGTTTTGTTCGCTTACCAAATAATACATGGAAAGGTGCAGGCGTATCCGTTCCGGTTTTCAGCCTGAAGAGTAAAAAAAGTTTCGGCATAGGCGAATTCACCGATATCAAACTGCTGGTAGACTGGGCAAAAAAAACCGGGCTGAAACTGATCCAGATTTTACCGGTAAACGATACCACGGCCACGCATACATGGCTGGATTCATACCCCTATGCTGCCATATCGGCTTTCGCATTGCACCCAGTTTATATCAATCTGGCTAAAGTAGCCGGAAAAAAGTATGAACATAAAATAAAGCTGCTGAAGAAAAAACAAAAGCAACTCAATGATCTGCCTGAAATAGATTACGAAACCGTAATGAAGTTTAAGTTATCTGTGCTGAAAGAGTTATTTGAAGAATGCAAATCTGATACGTTCGGTGAAGCGGGTTACAAAGAATTTTATGAGCACAATAAACATTGGCTGATCCCCTATGCTGCATTTTGTCATCTGCGGGATAAATACGGCGATTCCCGGTTTGAAAAATGGAAATCCCATTCGGTTTATAAAGAGAAGGAAATAAAAAAACTGCTTCAACCGGGGTCAACTGCATATGCGGATATGCAGCTTTATTTTTACATACAGTACCATCTTCATGTTCAGTTAAAAGAAGCTGCGGATTATGCCCACAAAAACGGAATTATTTTGAAAGGCGATATTCCCATAGGAATATACCGGTACGGATGCGATGCATGGGTGGCTCCCGGGTTGTATGAAATGGATATGCAGGCAGGCGCTCCCCCCGATGATTTTGCTGTAAAAGGTCAAAACTGGGGATTTCCTATTTACAACTGGAAGAAAATGCAGGAAGATCATTTTGACTGGTGGAGAAGCCGTTTTCAGCAAATGAGTAATTATTTCGACGCTTTTCGTATTGATCATATTCTTGGCTTTTTCCGTATTTGGGCTATCCCGTCTCATGCCATTGAAGGAATCTGCGGACATTTTGTTCCTGCTATTCCGGTGGATATAACTGAGTTTGGTGAAAAAGGAATCTGGTTTGATTACGACCGTTACACCCAACCATTCATTACCGATAATGTGCTAAAAGAAATTTTTGGAGACTACAGTGAACAAGTGAAAAATCATTACCTGAAGTTAAATGCCCGGGGCGATTACGAAATGATGCCTCAGTTTGAAACGCAGGCTCAGATAGATAATCACTTTTCCGGAAAAGAAGTTTCAGAAGAAAGTAAAAGAATTAAAGACGGATTATTTGATCTCATCACAAACGTTATTCTCATAGAAGAAAAAAACTCCAAAGGAAAAAAATTCCATTTCAGAATAAATATGGAAAAAACCTTTTCGTTCAGGCATCTGGAATGGAATACACAACAGAAGCTAAAAAACCTTTACGTAGATTATTTCTTCAAACGGCAGGACGATTACTGGAAAAAAGAAGCCATGCACAAGCTGCCATACCTGAAGCAGGCTACCAACATGATGATCTGCGGCGAAGATCTCGGAATGGTTCCGCATTGTGTGCCAGAGGTAATGAAACAACTGGGCATCCTGAGCCTTGAGATTCAGCGGATGCCAAAAGACTCTCATAAAGAATTTTTTCGCCCCGCCGATGCGCCGTACCTATCTGTTATTACACCCTCTACCCACGACATGAGTACCATCCGGGGCTGGTGGGAAGAAGACAGGGCTAAAACACAACGGTTTTACAACCATGAGCTCAATCAGTGGGGACAGGCCCCTTATTTTTGCGAAGCATGGATCAACCGGGCTATTGTACTTCAGCACCTGTATTCACCAGCCATGTGGAGCATTTTCCAGATTCAGGATATACTCGGAATGAGCGAAACACTGAGAAGAGAAAACCCACATGAAGAACGAATCAACATACCGGCGAATCCCAAACACTACTGGCGGTACCGGATGCATCTTTTTCTTGAAGATCTCATTAAGGAAAAAGATTTCAATAATGAACTCAGAGAATATATTACCAATTCCGGAAGAAGATAAAATCTGCAGCCTTGAAAATACGGTACAAAGAATATAATCTCCCGTTCAGATACCCTTTCACTATTTCAAGCGGAACCAAAACACACCAGCCTGCTCTGGTTGCAGAGCTGGAACATTTCGGAATAAAAGGCTATGGTGAGGCCCCCGCTATTTCGTATTACAATATCCCCGTCAAAAAAATGATTGAAGACCTGGAAAGCAAAAAACAATTTGTAGAAAAATTTGCTTTTACCGATCCGGAGCGCTACTGGCATTATCTGCACCACCTTTTTCCGGACAATTCATTTCTTGTTTGCGCCCTCGACATGGCCGCCTGGGACCTTTACGGAAAAATGAAAAAGAAGAAACTGTTCGAACTGTGGAATCTTGATATTAACCATGCGCCTGACACCGACTACACCATCGGTATTGACAGGATAGAAAAAATGGTTGAAAAAATGAAAGAAACCCCATGGCCTGTGTATAAAATTAAAGTTGGAACTGATGATGATATAACCTTGCTGAAAACACTGAGACAGCATACCGGAGCCACCCTGCGGGTGGATGCCAATGGAGGGTGGAGCCTGGAACAGGCATTGGAAAAAATTCCTCAATTGCAAAAGCTGCAAATTGAACTGATAGAGCAGCCGCTGCACAAAGACGATTGGGAAGGAATGAAAGTATTATTTGAAAAATCCCCGCTACCCCTCATAGCCGATGAAAGCTGTGTAAGCGAAAGCGATGTAGAAAAATGCAGTAACTATTTTCACGGCATAAACATCAAATTGACAAAATGCGGGGGCATAACCCCTGCCAGAAGAATGATAAAAAAAGCCCGTCAGCTTAATATGAAAATTATGCTCGGGTGTATGAACGAATCCTCACTTGGCTCAGCCGCAATGGCCCACCTTTCTCCCGCTGTTGATTTTCTGGACATGGACGGGCCACTGCTGCTTCAACAAGACATCGCTAAAGGACTGAACTATAAAAATGGAAGGTTTGAATTGTCGGATTTTCCTGGTCTCGGGGTAACCCTACTTGATTTTGATTAAATTTAGATCGTTCATTTTCTTGCATTTCGGCAGGTTGTTTTGTATTTTGTACGAGCTGAATCTGTCGTCGTGAAAACAAGCACCATCTTATTAATTTATATCCTCTCTTTTTTCCATAGTACCTCTGTGTGGTCGCAAGAGTTTTATGGCGACTGGAGCATTGGGTTTTTTGCAGGAACTATTAATTACCAGGGCGATTTAAAGCCAAACAGTTTTACGTTTGATCACTCCAATGCTGCATTTAAAATTTCGGCCCGAAAACCGCTGAACCGCTGGCTTAGTTTCAAAGCCGGTTTTGCTTTCGGGGAAATTGAAGGGGCCGACCGGTATAACCGCGACTACCTGAAACCAAGAAACCTGAGCTTTTTCACCGATATCAAGGAAATTTTTACGGTAGTTGAGATAAATGTTCTTGACCTGTCTTCAACCCGCTTTTCACCTTACCTGTACGGAGGTGTTTCCGTTTTTCACTGCAATCCGTGGACTTACGACAATTCAGGCATAAAAACTTATCTGCAGCCGCTCAGCACCGAAGGACAGGGATTGCCTGATTATCCATCCCAAAAGCCATACAAGCTGATACAGCCGGCGCTTTCGTTTGGCCTGGGAGCACGATATGCTATTGACAGAAATGTGAGTATAGGAGTTGAGTTCAGCCAGCGAAAAACCTTTTTTGACTATCTTGATGATGTAAGCACTCATTACGTTGATCAAAGCATATTACTGGTCGCCAAGGGGCCAAAGTCGGTAGACCTTGCTTACCGGGGCGATGAACTGCCGGGCGGACAAGCCTACCCGGGCCACGGAACCCAGCGTGGTACTGCATCGGAAATGGACTGGTATTATTACCTTGGCATAACAGCCGAAGTCAATCTCAGCCTGATCAAAAAAATACTTTCCAGAACAAAAGAAGACCAAAAAGCGATCCGGCACTCTACCAACTGCCCCAATAAAAAATAGTTTTACCATTTTGCTAACAAGTTCTCCATAATCCTTTTTCTGGCTTTGCGTTCACACTTCCGGAACGGACTTAGGCTTCATTTTTGCTCATCATCTGCAAATTTTTTTCCCATGAGAACCTTCAGTAAGCTACTGGTGCTGTTATGCATTTCTTCTTTTGGTTATTCTCAAAACTTTCATATCGGGGTGGCCGGCGGATTATCAAACTATCAGGGCGATTTAATTGACAAGTATTATGACCCCCGCCAGTCACACGGTCATTTTGGTGTAATCGTTAATTATGAACTGGCCGATCAGTTCATGCTAAGAGGCGGATTTACCTTTGCAAAAGTTTCGGGAAATGATCGTTTCAGCAGCAAAAATGTTCTTCAAATGCGAAACCTGAGTTTTGAATCAAAAATCCAGGAGTTGAGCCTGACCGGTGAGTTTTATATCAATAATCTCTACTATCGCCGGTATTCACCCTATATTTTCGGGGGAGTGGCATTATTCCACTTTAACCCCTACACTTTTGACTCCGCAGGATCAAAAGTTTTTTTGAAACCGCTAAGCACAGAAGGGCAGGGGCTGGCGGGTTATAAACAAAAACCGTATTCATTGCTGCAGGTATCGTTTCCATTCGGAGCAGGTATAAAATATGCCCTCACCGATAATATCCGCATCGGGGCAGAAGTGGGGTTCAGAAAAACGTTTACAGACTATCTCGATGATGTAAGCACTTCTTATGCCGATCCCAATGATTTATTAAACGCCAAAGGGGCGCAATCCGTAAGCCTTGCCTACCGGGGCGATGAGGTAGCCGGCGGAAATCCAATATATCCTGCAAAAGGGGAGCAGCGCGGCGGTGAGCAATTCAAAGATCTCTATTATTTTTCCGGGCTGAATATTACTTTCCGAATTGGTGGCAATAAAGCAGGTTCGGAAAAAGGTTGGTTCCGCAGCCGCAAATCAAAAGAAAATTGTCCGCCCGTTCCTCTTTGATTATTTTTCATTTTATTGTCAACCTGATCATTTGCCATTTGTAATATAATTTTGAAATTACAAACATCGTAATGGCATACAGAAATCTTCAGCACTTTATTGATGTGCTGGAAAAAGCAGGCGAACTGGTCAGGATCAAAACATTTGTAGATCCCCGCCTGGAAATGGCAGAGATCACCGACCGGATAAGCAAGCAGCCCCGCGGCGGAAAAGCATTGCTGTTTGAAAATACCGGATATCCCTTTCCTGTTTTGATGAACGCGTATGGAAGCGAAAAAAGGATGTGTCTTGCCCTGGGAGTAAATCACCTGGATGATGTAGCCAGAGAAATTGAAGATTTGTTCAAATTGCTTTCTGCACCCAAAGAGGGTATTCTCGACAAGTTAAAAATGCTGCCAAAACTTAGCCAGTTTGCATCCTGGATGCCCAAAATAAAAAATGGGAAAGGAGAGTGCCAGGAAGTGATCATGAATGAACCGGATATCACCCGGCTTCCCGTCATCACATGCTGGCCAAAAGACGGCGGACCCTTTGTTACGCTTCCCGTTATTCATACCAAAGACCCCAACACCGGATCAAGAAATGTGGGCATGTACCGCATGCAGGTATTTGGTCCTGCGCTTACCGGTATGCACTGGCATAGGCATAAAGTATCGGCCAGGCATTTCAATGAATATAAGAAAGGGGGGAAAATAATGCCCGTGGCGGTAGCCCTGGGCGGCGATCCGGTATATGCCTATGCTGCTACAGCTCCTTTACCTGAAAATGTAGATGAATATATGCTGGCCGGTTTTCTGCGAAAGAAAAAAGTAGAACTGGTAAAATGTATTTCTCAGCCTGAGGTAGAAGTGCCTGCCGATGCGGATTTTGTCATTGAAGGATATGTAGACCCCGGCGAAGAGCCGATTTGGGAAGGACCTTTCGGCGATCATACAGGTTATTATTCACTACCCGACTGGTACCCGCGTTTTCACATCACGGCAATAACACATAAAAAAAACGCCGTGTACCCGGCCACTATCGTAGGCATACCGCCCCAGGAAGATGCCTGGCTGGGAAAGGCCACAGAAAGAATTTTTCTGGCGCCAATAAAAATGACCCTTATCCCCGAAATTCTTGACATGGAAATGCCGGTAGAGGGCGTCTTCCATAACCTTGTGATCGCTAAAATTCAAAAAGATTATGCCGGCCAGGGGCAAAAGGTTATGAACGCAATGTGGGGTGCCGGTCAAATGATGTTTAATAAAATACTGATCCTTTCAGATGGAAATGTAAGAATACAGGATTATCAGGAACTGGCCCGCTATGTTTTCAAAAACCTGAATCCCGCTACGGATATTTATTTTTCGCAGGGGCCAATGGATGTACTTGATCACAGTTGTAGCAAACCCGGCTTTGGAGGCAAAATGTGCATTGACGGAACATCTAAATTTCCGGAAGAAGTTGACGAAAACTTCCGGTTTTCAATTCCATTTTCCAGACTGGATTACAGCAGCCTGCTGCAGAAAAATTTTTCAGAAATAAAATCGGTAAACGATTCATTATTAAAAAAAGAAATTCCGTGCCTTGTGCTTGCGGTAAAAAAGAACAGGAAAGGACATATCGCAGAATTGCATGAACAAATTTGTGCGCTGGAAGAAATGAACGGTGTAAAAATGATCCTTTATGTAGAGCATACTGTTGATGCCGGCGACCTGGCCACTGCATTGTGGCGATTCTGTAATAATCTTGACCCCAAAAGAGACTATCACCTGGTCAAGAAACCGGTACACCGGGCAGCTGATTCAGCCGGTAATCCATATGTTGCCTGCATTGGTTTCGACGGAACCCGAAAGACTAAAGAATTTGACAACTTTCAGCGCGACTGGCCCAACATCATTGTGGCAGATGATGACACGATAAAATCGGTAGATCAAAAGTGGAGCCAGTTGGGTTTGGGCGAATTTATTTCTTCCCCTTCCTTAAAACACAGGCACCAGCTTTATGGAGAAGAAGCAGCAGTAAAATAATTATTGCTTTTTTATCACTATCCGCTGAGCGTCGTCCATCAGCACATCATCGAAGAACTTTTTTACTTCCGCATACTTTGCAGCCGGAATTCTGTGCTGATCAAGAATCAGGGATGAAATGGCGGAAACCGTATTTCCTTCTTTATCGTACACATAACTGGTTTTGTATTTAGCAAACGTGCAGGAAATTTCTTTGGGCTTTGGCAGCACGTCCGAAACAAAGCCCGCCGGCAATATATACACAGTAGAGTCATACTTTTCAAAAGGATGCCGGAAAAAATAATCCAGTTTCCGGTTTTCCGACCTGGGCAATTTACCCTGCCATAATTTATACAATCGCGGACTCAAAAACCATTTGCTGCCCGCCGTAAACTCAGGTACTTTTTCAATGGAGGTGGTCAGTTTTATAGAATGAATATCCGCCGATTCCTGTTTCACAAATTCAAACACATCCGGTTGTTTGTGCCCCATCCCCAGTACCAGCATTTCTTTCTGGTCGTCCTTTTTCGATTTCAATATTTCATCCATAGTTTCCCGGTATTCACCCCGTGTTTTAAAAACAGTTTCGGTATTTCCGGAGCCGTCATCGTATAATTTAACAACTGTACGGGTTGAAAACAAATTATCACCGGCCTTGCTTTTTGGTGTGGGAACAAGCACTCCGCCATTTTCAGTAATAAGCAGCGCATTTCTGTTTTCGGTAAAAGTACCCAGTACGCCGAAATCTGTGGTATTGCTGGTACACTCCAGCCAGATGGTGTCGCCTTTTTGGGGTATACAAAGAATAACATGATTAAAATCATTGGAAGGAAAATCCGGATCAACCGGCGAAGCGTTATACTCCGCATTGATAATGGCAATATGGCTTTTTATACCGACAGCATTTAATGCCGATTTCATATAATTACTAAGCGCTTTACAATCTCCATATTTTTTCTGATCGGTAAATTCGGCTGAAAATGGTTTAAGCCCTCCAATACCCAACTGAATACTCACATATCTGAAGTTTTTTTGCAGGTAATCATAAATAATTCTTGCTTTTTCTCTGTCGCTTGAGGCATTCTTTACCAGTTCGTTAAAAAAAGTAACCCGCTCTTTCGGCAATACATCAAGACCATTGTACAATGCATTTATCCATGTGCCAAAACTTTGCCACGACTTAATATCGCCCCGGTACCCATAATAAGAAAAATGAATCGGCGAAAACGCTACCGATGGATAGCGGTCAGACGGATGTACAGCCCCCTCTTCATATTCGATGGGCGCCATATTCCTGACTGTCCAGGTGTACACTTTTACCTTGCCTTCCTCTTTAACGGTAGGCTGAAGATTTATATTCTTTGATTTATACCGAAACCCGATTTCGTCGGGCACCCGGGCTGTATAAGAAGATTCCACAACGCCCTCTCCCGGATGGATAAACCGGTAGTCGGGAAAAATAAGCGTTCCTTTAAAAGTAAGCTGATACTTTACTTCAACTGTAACGGGGTAAGATGGAGGAGAAACAGGAAAATAGGTTATATATCCATCTTCAATCAGTCCTTCGCCCACCGCGGTAGTTGACATATCCTTCTTTTTATACCGGGCAGTCTGTTTGCCGGACGCATCGTATACTTTTATCTCTGCGTCTTCAAGTATTATATCTTTCGAGCTTTCGGCTGTGAACAGAAGCGCATCGCGGCCCTGCTCATTCATTACCGTAAATATCTTATGCACACTGTACGATGATTTGCTGATATCCATAATCGTAAAAAAAATCTGCTCACTATGCTTTATCACGCTGGCATTTTTAAGAATAGTTTCCGGAACAGAGGAAAGGTTGAAGGGCCCCGTTTGGGCAGCAGAACCAACTGAGATGAAAAGCACAGTTGCAAGTCGTACAAAATAATAAATTCTCATTCGGAAGGTTTTTTCTTTAAAACAATTTGTTCTCCCAGAAAATCAAACATTTTTTTATAAAACTCCTTGATATCGGGATAATCAGCTGCTGTATAAAGACTCCGGCTGAATTCGATCTGATAACGAAGCAACAGTTTTGATCTGTCTTTTTCGTCGGTAATTACCTGTCTTGTAAAATTCATACTCTTGTCGGTGTTTACCAGCTTCACGGATTTCGGTAACACATCTGTAACGTATTCGGGAGGTAAACTAATGTATAATGCCGATGTGAATCGCTGCCTGTACCCAAAATTAATATGAGTAAAGCGGTTGGTAGCCAGAAAAACGTTTTCCTTCATCCCGGTAAAAAAGTTGGCAGGAATAAAAATATAATCGCCGGTAACCGTAGAAGGAAGCTGAAAGCGGAAAGCACTTTCCAGCGGTAACGTGTCAATATTTTCATTCGAAATATGGAAACTGTCAATAGCAATATTTTTATGCATTGGTTTAAACCAGTGATTGATGTATTCTTCTTTGCCATTGTTTAACCACCGCAGGCGTTCTGCTTTTGCGTAATCGGAGCTGCTTACATAACAAGTGCCGGAAATATTTCCATTTGCGTCAAGGCTTATACGGTTGTTGAAATGATCGCTGAACATCAGCCCTTCATCTGTAACATCAACTAATTCACCCGATTTTCGGGTAATAATAAAAACGGTTGTGTTAAGAATACTGTAAGGCGTAATATGTGCCGGAGTGTATTTGTCGGTTGCATTAAGAAAATATCTTTTGCCATTAATGGTTACTGTAGCGTACACGCTGTTAAATTGATCCTGAAACGGGTAATCTTTATTTACCCGGCCATTGCCCCTTTCGCTTACCAGAGCCGCATCGGCATCCAGGCCGGCTGCCTTCAGCAGGTTAATAAGGATGAGGTTAATATCGCCCGACGTTCCGTTCTTTTTATTCCACGCCGTTTTTATTCCGTCTGGCGAAAACCTGGAATGAATACCGGTCCAGATCATATTTCTTCTGACAAAATCGTATACGGCCGCCATTTTCTGTAAATCGGAATTGTAATTCTTTACTTCGGCAATAAAATCTTCCGTGCCGGATAGTTTGTCATTCAGCTGGCCGCCAAAATATTTATCCGTATAAAAATCCCGCGCCAGCTTTGGCCAGGTATCATTGTATTTTTGCTGATTTATGCCCAACCCCATACCGGAAAGCTGAAACTTAACCATTTGCAGGTAATCCTGGGGCGCATCCATGTAAGGCTCATCGCGAAGACCGGGAATGTTGCGCATTTCAAAACTGGTAGTGCCCGTCTTGTTATCACTTTGAATCGTAATTTTATACCGGTCGTTTTTCTGCACCTGATAAGCAAACTCATAATTGGGAATAATGGTGACGGTGTATCTGCTGTACACTACCGGCAGTTCTTTTTGAAAATACCATTGGCTGAGCCCGCCATAATGCTTCATCGTGCTTTTGTAGCGGTACTCAATAATACTTCCGGTTTTTACTGAAGGAAAGCCAAATCTTTTTTCGCTGTAAAAGCTATTGACCTTTTTATCGAATATGGTTTTCTTGTCAAGGTAGGTAAGCGAAGGGCTGCCGCCGGCGGAGGAGTTGATCACAATGCCCTCGATATCCGAAATAAATTCAAAATTATCGCGGCTGTAATAGGGGATGGATACATCCGCTTCGCCGATTCCCTTTTCATTCAGAATCTTCAGACGTACATGATGCCAGGTAATCAGTTCGTACTGATCACCATAGCCGGCAACAGCCTCGTTCACCAGTATTACTGCCTCCGCTTCAGGATCGAAAGAACAGGTTTTCATCTGCAGTTCTTCCGGAACAATATTTCCAATAGCGGGAACGTCCTGTGCCTGCAGCACATTACCGGAAAGGCACAGCACTGAAAGAAAAATAAAATACCTCATCTGCTTTAGGGGTTTTCTTTCTTTCGTATTACATATTGCTCATTCAGCATATCAAACATTTTTTTATAAAACGCCTGAAACTCCGGGTATTCGCTGGCGCTGAAGAATGGTTTTTTAAAATCCAGCGTGATGCGAAACGATATTCTGTTGCCGCTCGCCTGCGACAGGCGTGAAATAGAAATACTGGTATCCGGCATTATGATCCGCACATTCTTGGGCATTTCTTCAAACTGGTAATCGGCCGGAATGGTAAAATTGCCAATGATACTATAATGCTGGTTGGCTCCGAAGAACACATCACAAATACGCGTATCGGCTACAAAAGGGTTTTTCTCAAGCCCGGTAAATATATTGGCAGAGAAAAAGCGGTAATCGCCCGAAGAACTGAGGGTTTGGTTAAAATTTATTTTCTGTATCAGCGGCAGGCTGTCGGAGTCAAGATTTTCCAGGCTTACGCTGTCGATGGTAATTCCGGGATTGGATATGGACAAAAATCTTTCTATATAGGCCTTTTTATCCTTACGGGCCAGAGCCACCCGCGGTAAACGTGAATAATCGTAGCTGTTGATACTGGCATTACCCTCCATTTTACCGTCGGCATTTATGGTTCCATTGAGAAGTATAAGATTCTTGTTCAACCGCTCACCATCCCACAAACTTTTCCATCCCCACTCGAAAGTTTCCAGTTTTTCGATGACCAGCGCTTCTGTCATCAGCAAATCAGGCGGAATGAGGTGACAGGGAGTTTCTTTATCAGTGGCATCAAGAACATATGCTTTATTGCCAATTTCCACATAAGCCAGTACTTTATTGAACTGGTTAAACCCGGGATAATCATACGTGCCTGCATTTATCGTATTTACCATCCCATTATCGTGTGTGCTGGCAAGTAAAGGTTTGGCATTTAACCCGGCATCTTTCAGCAGATTGACAAGTATCAGGTTGATTTCTCCCTGCGTTCCCTTTTTATCTTTCCATGCTGCCTTTACACCATCTAATGCCCACATACCCGGAGAGCCGTTCCACTCCATGTTATTTTGTACATAATGGTGAATCGTTTTCATGCGCAGGTAGGGGTCGGTCAGGGTCCTGAGTTCGGCATCAAGGTCGGCTGTACGGGGAATTTCTTTCTTAATTTGTTGTCCAAAATCTTCATCCTCCATCAGAAAGCGAGTCACCATGGGCCAGGTAACCACCCTGTTCTCACGACGGCCGTCAATAATAAAGGCAGATACAATGGTTTCCACCCGGTCGCGGTAATCATCTTCGTTTATAATATATCCCTCATCCCGGAAGGCGGGAATATTTTTCATGGCAAAGGTTTGTACTACTCTTGTGGCTCTCTGGTCATTGGTTCTTTCATACGGCCGGGAACAAAAAGGAGTAACCCGTACCTCAATCTCCTGAGGAAAATCAATAACGAAACGGCTGTGTTTTACCGGTACGCTTTCCTGAAAATACCAGTCGATCAGGCCGGCCCCTTTTAACTTGTATTTGTATTCAATTACACTTCCGGCTTTGGCCTCAGGAAAAGTGAACACCTTTTCAGAGTAGCGCTTATTGATCTTTTTATCATAAATAAGTTTTTTATCAACTTTTGTTACCACCACATTTCCCGATCCGTCAAGATTATAGGTTTGGGCCGAAATATCTGTTATCTCCTCATCGTTTTTATAGCTGTGATAAGGAAGTTTGATATTAGCCTCATCCAGGCCTTTGTCGGAAAGAATTTTTATACGCACATGCCGTTGCAGTTCCATACCGGCGCCGAAAATATAGGCCAGTTCGCCATAATCAAATAAAACCATGGCATCGGCTTTTTCGTCAAAATCACACTGCTTGATTTCCAGTTCAGCTTTTTCACTTTACCAAAGGAGGGAATCTCGCTATCTTTGTCTTTTCCTTTTTGTGCTAAAAGAAAAAGGGTGGTAGTTAATGCCACGATAAGGTTTAATGTCTTTTTCATGAAAAAAGTTTTGGTGACAAAATTCTGCAGCAAATTATTATTTTTCGTATACATTATGAAGACGCCGATTCTAAATTTCTGGTTGTTTCTTATCGCCCTGACAGCCGCCTGCCAGTCGCCGAAAAAAAGCGTGGATATCAATAGTAGTAACCCGGCCACAGAAAATACGCTTCTTTGGAAAATAAGCGGAAACGGACTTGAAAAAGCATCGTATTTATTCGGCACCATTCACCTGATGTGCAGCGAAGACGCCCTCCTGAGCGACAGTCTGATACAAGCCATTAAAAACACCGACGAGGTATATCTCGAAGTAGATATGGATAATCTTTTTGAAATGATGTCGGCGCTTAGTAAAATGAAAATGAAAAATGATACTACCCTTGCCGATCTTTTAAGTGAAGACGATTATGAAACGGTAAGAGCATATTTTGAGGAAAAAGGCGGGTTGCTGCCGTTTACGGTGATTGAAAAGTATAAACCCTTTCTGGCCGCCTCCACTATGCTGGAAGGCAGCCTTCCCTGCGAACAGAATGTGGCAATGGAACAACTGATAATGGAACAGGCCACGACGAACAGAAAAAAAATCAACGGGCTGGAAACCATGAATTACCAGATGAGTTTATTCGACAGCATTCCGTATAAGGTTCAGGCGGAGCTTTTAGTAAAATATATAAAATCAGGCGATGATGACGATGAATTAAAACAATACGACGAACTGGTGAGGGCTTACAAAAGCCAGGATCTGAATAAACTGGAAGAACTGACCCGCCGAAGCGACATGGGTATTGCCAACTTTGAAGAAGTATTGCTTTATAACCGAAACCGCAACTGGGTAAAAAAACTTAATACGCTGCTAAAAGAAGGGTCGTTCACCATAGCGGTAGGAGCGGGGCACCTGCCCGGCGAAAACGGCGTCATCAGCCTGTTAAGAAAAGCCGGATTTACAGTAACCCCGGTAAAGAATGAGGTAGTAAAAAAAGTAGTGATCTGAACAGATTGTTGTTTTAATTTTTTGTTTAAAAAAAATCCGATGAAAAGTAATTTTTTCCTGCTGCTGATTTTTCTTATTCCCGTAACTTTTTTTGCGCAAACAATAAACAACAATAACAGCTATCAGGTAGAGGCCTACGATCAGATGGGAAGACCTTTTACAGCTCCGGGAGTAAGGAAAGCAGAAGGCAGCCCCCTTTTGAATGATGAATGGGGCAAAGGGCAGGTAAAGTTCAAACGCGGGCCCGTTCTCAGCAATGTTGACCTGCAGTTCAATCTCGAAAATAATGAGCTGTATTTCCGAAAAGAAGGTTTTACTTTCATATTTGTGGATACAGTAACCGAATTTAAAATCCTGTATAAAGCCAAAGACACCAATCAATTTGCCATTTTCCGCAATCATTATCCGGACGGACGAAATACCAGCCGGCTCACCTATTTTGAGGTACTTGCCGAAGGCAACAAAGTGCATTTGCTAAAACATATTTATAAAACCATTCAGGAAAAATACAGATACGGTGAACAGCCAAAAAAAGAATACGAACTCAAAGAAGTTTTGTATGTATACACGCCGGGCAATCAAATGCTGGTAAAAATTAAGCCGGGGCTCAATCAACTGACTTCGGCATTACCCGATTTTGCCAAAGAAATAAAGCAGATAGCCCATGCCAAAAAGTTAAACCCCGATGATGAAGCGGGTCTGATTTTGCTGATAAATGAGCTTAATAAATAAAACCTGTCGGGCTTAAGCGTTTATTAGTTTTAAAACCTTTCCAGCGAAGAAAAGAAAAAGTCTGCTTCGATTTTGGCATTCGCATCGCTATCGCTTCCGTGCACTGCATTTTCACCCACCGATGAAGCATACAATTTACGGATAGTGCCTTTTTCGGCCTTAGCGGGGTCGGTAGCTCCTATTAATGCACGGAAATCAGCCACGGCATTTTCTTTTTCGAGAATAGCGGCTATAATGGGGCCGCTGCTCATAAATTCTACAAGTTCGCCGTAAAAAGGTCTTTCTTTGTGCACGGCGTAAAACTCAGCGGCTTTTTCAGCGCTTAATTGGATTTGCTTAAGCGCCACGATGCGGAAGCCTCCTTTAATAATCATATCAAGAATAGCCCCTGCGTATCCCTTCTTCATAGCGTCGGGTTTGATCATGGTCAGTGTTCGATTACTCATAAAGTCATTACTTTTTGTGTTTACCCCGCTACCGGCGGCGGGCGCAAAGGTAAGGCCCTGTCTTTTATCATCCAATAAAGCATTGGCTGATAATTTATTTACACCTACTTTTGCAGCCGCTTAGTGAAACCCATTTCAGAAATATTTCCCCTGTTAGCGCAACCCAAAGTAGTATGCATCACCATGCACCAAAAGCCGGATGCCGATGCCATGGGGGCAGCGCTTGCACTGGCAAATTTTCTTTCGCAACTGGGGCATCGCATCTCTGTTATTTCTCCCACCAATTGGGCAGCCTGGCTCGACTGGATGCCCGGATGCAGCCAGGTAACCGACTATGAAAAACAAACGGAAAAGGCAAATCAGCTGCTGGATCAGGCTGAATGGCTTTTCTGCGTTGACTTTAATGCGCTGACCCGAACCCGTAAAATGAGCGGAAAACTGGAATCATTAAAGTGTACAAAAATACTGATCGACCATCACCAGGAGCCGGAAATAAAGGCATTTGACTATGGCTTTAGCGATGTAAAGAAATCATCTACCTGCGAAATGATCTATGACTTTATAATGGATTCGGGGCACAGCGAAAAAATCAACGAAGCGATTGCCCAGTGCATTTACGCAGGCGTGGTGGCAGATACAGGATCCTTTCGTTTTCCATCGGCTCATGCCGGGGTTCATACGCTGGTAGCTGATCTGAAAAAAAGAGGGTTAAATCATGTTCGTGTTCACGAAGAACTCTTTGATAATTTTCTGGAAAACCGGCTGCGATTTATCGGGCATGTACTGACGCACCGGATGGAAGTGCTTTATGAATACAATACCGTATTACTTTTTGTACCCAAAACCGATCTGTTGAAATACCAGATCAAAACCGGCGATACCGAAAACCTGGTAAATTATCCCCAATCCATTAAAGGGATAAAGCTGGTGGCCATCGTTATCGACAGAGACGAAGAACGTAAGTGGAGTTTTCGCAGCAAAGGCGATTTTGACTGCAATGAATTTGCACGAAAATATTTTGAAGGCGGCGGACACTTTAATGCTTCGGGCGGAAGAAGTTCGGACTCGCTGGAAGAAACAGTGAAAAAGTTTAAAAAAGTATTAAAAGAAAATCAACATTTACTTCAATAAAATGCCCGTCAACTTACGTTTGCCAACCGGAGATGTTTGTTTAGGGCCTGTCACCCCGCTTTAGAGCGGAACAAATTGTAAAAAAAAATTTAACCGCCGGAGGCGGTACTATTTATTTAAATATAAACACATGAAAAAAATAACAGGACTTTTTCTTTGTACCATGATAGTTGCTGCGCTGCTAAGCTGCGGCGGAGTTTCCTACAAAAAAACAAAAGGCGGCATGCCCTACAAAGTATTTTCCAAAGGCAACGGACAGCCAATCGACACCGGCAGCCTCATTAAGCTGAATCTTCGCCGGCTGCTCAACGACAGCCTGCTGGTTGACACTTACGACAAACTATCTTTTTATTTTCCAATTAACCAGTACAAGGCTCCGTATGATATTTCCGAAATATGGTTCGACCTGAAGGAGGGAGACAGCATTGTAACCATTCAGCTCATCGATACGTTTATGCGCCGCGATCCGGGAGGTGTACCGCCGATATTTAAAAAAGGCGACCGGCTGATTACTCATTTCAAAATCGAAAAAATATTTAAAAACGATTCTGCTTCATGGGCTGATCAGCAGGCGCAGATGGAAGATCTGAGAAAAAGAGAAGTGGAAGAAGTGGGAGCGTATCTGAAAAAGAAAAATATCAATGCCATCAAAACCAAAAGCGGCGCTTACGTCGAAATTCTGGAACCCGGTGCGGGAATAGACATTGACTCCGGAATAACTGCATCCACTCTTTATAAGGGCACTTCGTTTTCCGGAAAAGTTTTTGATTCCAGTTATGACTCTGCTTTTGGACACCCGGGCCCTACACCATTTAAAATTGGTATGGCCGGCCAGCCAGGCGGATTAACAAAAGGTTTTGACGAAGCGATGATGGAACTGAAAAAAGGATCAAAGGCACGATTTTACATTCCTTCGATGCTGGCATATGGCCCTCAGCCACCCAGCCCCGACATCAAACAGTTTGAGCATCTCATTTTCGAAGTACAGATAGTAGATGCCAAACCTACCGTGGCTGATAAGGCACAACTCCCCGCCTCCGGACATGGCCCGGGGGATGGCCATCAGCATTAATAAAGGCTTATCATAAAGTCCGCTTCCGGCGGACTTTATTTTTTGTATTCACAAAATAATTTTACGGCTTCCTTTGCTTCTTTTACATCATGCACCCGCAGTATATCGGCGCCATTCAGCAGGCCAATTGTATTGAGAACGGTACTGCCGTTTAATGCTTCTTCAGCAGTAATGCCAAGCGTTTTGTAAATCGTTGATTTTCGGGAAATGCCCAGAAGCAGCGGACGCCGCAGCATTTTAAATACAGAAAGATTTTTGAGCAAATCGAAATTATGCCGTATCATTTTTCCAAACCCGAAACCTACATCAATAATAATATCATGAATACCTTGTTCTTCCAGCTCTTTGGTCTTTCTGATATGAAAATCCAGTACTTCCTGAACCACGTTTTCATACACAGGGTTCGCCTGCATGGTTTGCGGCGTTCCTTTCATATGCATCAGCACATAGGGTACTTTTAAGCGGGCCGCTGTTTTGATCATTTCCTTATCTATTGATCCGGCGCTTATATCATTTATAATAGACGCTCCTGCATCAACAGCCTCCTTTGCTACCCGCGAGTAGAAGGTATCGACAGACAAGAGCATTTCCGGAAAACGCCTGGCAACGGCTGTAATGGCCGGTTCTACCCGTTTCAGCTCTTCATCGGCCGAAACAAAACTGCTGCCGGGGCGGCTGCTCTGGCCCCCGATATCAATAACATCGGCTCCCTGCACAATCATCGATTCGGCCCTGGCAAGAATTTCGTCAATATTTGAATGGCGGCTGCCGGCATAAAAAGAATCGGCAGTCACATTAATAATCCCCATCACCCAGGGAGTATCGATGGTGACCAGCTTTCCTTTGCAGTTTATTGAAAACATTAGGGGTTAGTTCTTTACTTTTGGGCTAAGATAAACTGATGTGATCAAAGAAGTTTAAATGCCAAAAAAGTCTTTTTGCCATTTACCCGTTTTGTTTGTTTAAAATTTTATACCGGCCCGCCCGATGAATAACAGAACAACAATGAAAGAAACGAGTACTCAATACGACGGCATTATCCGGTCGTGCAAAGATATTTTTCTGAAAAAAAACGCCGATTATGGTACGGCATGGAGGGTACTGCGCACCATATCCATCGTCGATCAGATATTTATAAAAGCACAGCGAATCAGAACCATTCAGGAAAAAAAAGAACAGAGAGTGGCCGATGACATTTCTGCCGAATTTAAAGGCATTATCAATTATGCCGTCATCGGACTGATGCAGCTGGAGCTGACCGATGATGACCCGGAAGAAATAGAGATGGAAAAAGTTTCCCGTATGTTCGACAAACACACTGCTGATTCAAAAAAACTAATGACCGATAAAAATCATGATTACGGCGAAGCCTGGCGGAGTATGAGCCAGGAAAGTTTTGTGGACCTTATATTGATGAAGCTGCAACGCATCCGGCAGATACTGTTCAATAATGGTAAAACGATCATGAGCGAAGGCATTGAGGCCAACTATCTTGATATTATTAACTATGCCGTATTTGCACTGATTTTACTGGAGGAAGCTTAATGAAAACGATTATCAATAGTACACGGGTTATTGTTGGGCTGCTGTTTATCTTCTCCGGGCTGGTGAAAGCAAATGATCCGCTGGGTCTGAGCTATAAAATGGAGGAATTTTTTGAGTTGTGGAATATAACACAGCTAAACCAGCATAGCCTCTGGCTTTCTGTAGCCATTATTGCTTTTGAAATTATAGCCGGGTTCGCATTGTTGCTGGGGTGGGGCATGAAGTTGTTCAGCTGGCTGCTGCTGCTGCTCATTGTTTTTTTCAGTTTTCTTACCGGATACGCGTACCTCTCCGGCAAGTTTAAAAATTGCGGTTGTTTTGGAGACTGTATCCCAATCAGTCCATTCGCCTCCTTTATTAAAGATCTGATTTTACTGATGCTGATACTTCTGCTTTTTATTTTCCGGAATAAAATAAAACCTGTATTCGGTCAAAAAGCAAGTATCCCGATTATGTTGCTGGTTGTGGCGGCAGCTTTTGGCGTTCAGTTCTATGCCCTGAAACATCTTCCGTTTGTAGACTGCCTGCCATTTAAAAAAGGAAATAACATTTCGGAGAAAATGAAGATACCGGCCAATGCCGTTCCTGACAGTATCGTTATTACTTTTATTTATGAAAAGCAGGGGAAAGAAATAGCGTTTACCGCTGATAATTTTCCTGCCGACTTTAACGACTCGCTGTATATTCTCAAAAATCGAATAGATAAAATTGTCCGTAAAGGCAAAAATAATGAGCCTCCAATCAAAGGTTTTTCTTTGATAACACCGGAAAACATTGATTCCACCGAAGCCCTGCTGCAAAAAAGCGGAAACATTATTTTACTGTTTATTAATATCCAGGACAATGAGGTCGATTCAAAGCTTGCTGGTTTTCTTAAATTCTGTTCTGAAAAAGGCATTCCCGTTTACATGGCTACAAGCGATGTCGAAAAACTGAAAACCCGGGCTTTAAAAGCCGGCTGGAACTATTCCATATTCAAGATAGATTTTACTGCCTTTCGAACCGCTGCCCGGGCCAACCCGACAATTTATTTGTTGAATAAAGGCAGCATTATCCATAAATGGTCGTTGGCCGATAGGGATGATGCTATAAACTACCTTAACGCATCATACCCCCGCTGAGTTTTTCCGGCCCGCTTTCAGGTTTTAATTATTTAACCCAGAATTTTCTTTTCGGTAATGCGGTCTATTTACATTTAGAAAATTTATGCACACCTGAAAAAAATCATGTTTTTCGGGTGTACTTTTTTCGTAACTTATATGCGCTGGCAACGAGTTCTGCGCCGCCAATTTTGAAATTTCATATTTGAAAAACCGATAAAGCCTGTAAGCATGGAAAAAATAGCTAACATCCTAGCCAGAAAATATCCCCATTTTCACACGATCACTCCTCAGTCAACCGTTGCTCAGGCCATTCGTCAGATGCAATGTGAAAATGTAGATTACCTTATTGTTCTTGATGATAAAGAAAATTTCAGGGGAATCATCAGTGATCATGATATTGCCTCAAAAGCAATCATGAAAAAAAAGAACCTGAATAAACTGAAAGTATCGGAAGTTATCAACAGTCAGTTACCAATGGCCACCACCAACGACAGTGTGGAACATTGCATGCAACTGATGCTGCAATACAAAACACGCCACATTGCCATATTCGAAAACTTTTCTTTCTGCGGAGTAGTAACGGGCGATGATATTATTGAGGAGGCAGTAAGCCACCGCCACGAAATAGTTGACCCTGGTTCTGTTTTTGTAAATTTTCCCGGTTAGCCCCCCGTTATTGAACAATCACTTCCCTGATCACCTGATGCCCGAGTGCTTCGTTTACACGGGTTATGATGTTTTCTTTCTGAAAAATCAGTTCCTGTTTGAGAGGGGCCACGCTTGTTGTAATAAAGAGTTTATCGCCGGTGATCCTGATTTTATCTGTATATCTGGCAATTGTTTTTCCCATAATCTGCTCCCAGGCCTCTTCGATCTGAATTGCCTGGATCGATCCTTTTATCCTGCTCTGATTCAAAAACTGCTGAATGGCATCAGCTATTGAGTATTCGCCCATAACACATCAAAGTTAAAAAATCGTCCTGCCAAAACGAGGCAAAATCAAACAAATCTGAAAAGCAGGCCTTGCTGCTACAACTGCAAAGTTTCAAAGGTAAGCCGGAGGGGCGACAGATACCCGCCAAGTCGTTCGCAATGAGTATCGGTAATAAAAACCTGGCCTTCGTTTTCCACACACACTTTGCGAAGCAGACCGGCAATACGGTCTTCATCCAGCTTTTCAAAAACATCATCCAGCAGCAGCAGGGGGGCAAATCCTTTGCTTGCCCGCAACACTTTCATTTCTGCCAGTTTCATGGCAAACAAAAGGCTTTTTCGCTGACCTTGCGAAGCTATATTTTTAAAACCCTGTTTACCCAGCCGTATATCCATCTCGTCCCGGTGTACACCGCTGGTTGTACGTTGCAGTAAAATGTCCCGGTGTCGTGATGCGTTTAACAGTTCTGCAAAAGAGCCGCTGAATAATTCGCTTTCATAAAGCAGGGTAACATCCTCGTACTGCCCGGCTATTTCCATATACTGCTGTTTTATGGCCGGTAAAAAGGATACCATAAAATCTTTTCTTTTTTCAAAAACAAAAGTTCCGTAGGCTACCAGTTGTGCATCCAGCACATCCAGTAAAGCGTAATCGGGTTTTGCCGTTTCGGAAAACGATTTCAGCAACGAATTTCGCTGCTGCAGAACTTTGTTATAAAAAATAAGTTGCTGCAGGTATTCAGGATCAAGTTGTGAAAGGAGGGAATCAATGAAGCGGCGGCGCTCCTCGCTGCCGTTACTGATGATTCTGATGTCGTCGGGCGCAATGATGACGCAGGGGTAACGGCCGATATGAAATGAAAACTTATCGTAAAGCGTATCATTTACCAAAAACTCTTTTTTCCCGTTTTCCCGTAAAATGCATACTGCTTTTTCTTCTTTTCCCTCCAGTTCAAAAAAACCCGCCAGCCGGAAGCCGGAATCGCCCTGCCGTACACTTAATGAATCGAGCCTGGAAAAATAACTCCGCGTAAAGCACAGGTAATGGATGGCATCCAACAGGTTGGTTTTACCACTTCCGTTTTTTCCGCATATACCGGTGATCCGCGATGTAAATGCAAAATCGCGGTTGTGGTAATTTTTAAATTGAAACAAGGCTATTTTTTTCAGGTAAAGCATTCGGTACTGCAAAATAAGCCTTCCCCATGTGCGAACGATCTCCGGCTTTAATTATTAAAATTTGTTAGTCTTTTTTTCCTGTACATGGTAAAAGATTGATGGCCATTCCAGCATCCTGAAATTGTGCTTTTTCCCTTATTTTTGCCCCTCCCCGAAGGGATTCTTCGGATAAAAAATTAGCTGGTGGCCGCAAAATTTTCAAAAGAAACTTATCTGTACTGGTACGAATTGATGCAATTGATCCGTCAGTTTGAACTGATGGCTGAAGAAAAGTATAAAATGGAAGGTAAAATCCGGGGTTTTTTTCACGCATATGTGGGTCAGGAAGCCATAGCCGCCGGTTGTATGACCGCCACTAAACCAGGAGATCTGTTCATTACTGCGTATCGCGATCATGGATTGGCGATTGCCAAGGGCGTTTCTGTAAACAGTTGCATGGCCGAGCTCTACGGCAAAGCCACCGGAAATGCAAAGGGCAAGGGCGGCAGCATGCACTTTTTTGGAAAAGATGTTAATTTTTATGGCGGGCATGGTATAGTAGGTGCACAAATAGGAACCGGGGCAGGACTGGCTTTTGCAGAAAAGTACAGAGGTACCAATAACATTGTGCTCTGCTTCTTTGGCGATGGCGCGGCCCGGCAGGGCATTCTGCATGAAACTTTTAACCTGGCCATGCTTTGGAAACTGCCGGTTGTTTTTATTTGCGAAAACAACAACTACGCCATGGGCACTTCGGTAGAACGCACCAGTAATGTGATTGACATTTACAAGCTGGCCGATGCCTACGAAATGCCCGGCGATGCTGCCGATGGCATGCATCCCGAAACTGTACACGAGGCTGTAAGCAGGGCTGCAAAAAGAGCCCGGGAAGGCGACGGACCTACTTTACTTGAATTGAAAACCTATCGATACAAGGGACACTCCATCAGCGATCCCCAAAAATACAGAACCAAAGAAGAAGTGGAAGAATACAAAGACAAAGATCCCATCACGCAGGTGCTGAAGGCAATAAAAGATCATAAATATGCTTCGCAAAAGGAGATAGAAGATATAAACAAAAGGGTGGACGACATCGTAGCCGAATCCGTACGGTTTGCAGAAGAAAGCCCCTGGCCCGACGATAGTGAAGTGCTAAAAGATGTGTATGTTGATCAAAACTATCCTTTCATAACCGATTGAACATCTCTTTTTGTAACAGTAAATCATTTTTTTTAAAATAGTATAACCAATCATAAAACAATGTCGAAAGCGAATCAAGTGACGGAAAAATCGCAGGATGAAATGGTGGTGCAAAAGGCCAAAGACTTTTGGACCCGATATCAAAAAGTGATATTAATAGCCAGTACCGCAATTATTCTGCTGGCCGGTGGGTATCTCGGATATAAAAATTTCTACAAATTACCTGCTGAAAAAAAGGCTGTTGATGCTCTTTACCGGGCCGAAGAATATTACCGGATGGACTCGCTGCAAAAAGCGCTGAATGGCGATCTGGCCAGCGCCGGCTTTTTAAAAATCATTGACAGATACGGCGGCACCAAAGCGGCTAACCTGGCCCGGTTTTATGCAGGTGATTGTTTTATCCGCCTCGGCAATTACGCAGCCGCACAAAAGCATCTAGAAAAATTTAAAACCGAATCAAAACCGATGCAGGCTGCCGCTTACAGTTTGCTGGGATCGGTATATGCCGAACAGAACAAAAATGACGATGCAATCCGTTATTACAAAAAAGCAGCCCATCATTTTCCTGAAGACAATGAGAATGCCTCCTTATATCTTGCCCTTGCAGCGGGGCTCTGCGAAAAAACCGGTAAAAAAAATGAAGCAATTGAACTATACAAGGAGTTAAAAGAAAAATACTATCAGACCACCTATGGCTACGAAGCGGATAAACACCTGGGCAAATTAGGCGTGTACAACTGATAAAAATGGCTCAATTAAAAGACAGCAGCTTATTAAAACAGGAAAAAGGCGTTCTGAAAAAGAATGCCTTTATCGTTTTGGTAAAAACGGAATGGAATGCTTTTATTACCGATGAACTGGAAAACGGATGCCGGAGAATACTGGAGCAAAGCGGTGTAAAAAAAATAGAAACGCTGACCGTGCCCGGATCATTTGAAATTCCCTTTGCTGTTAAGAATTATTTCAGGAAAGCAGCAAAAAAATCAAAGCCCGATGCCTTTATTGCGCTGGGGTGTGTGATACGCGGCGACACTCCTCATTTTGATTATGTCTGCAAGGGGGTAACCGATGGCATTTTACAATTAAACCTGCTTTTACCAGTGCCTGTAATTTTTGGCGTACTTACAGTGGATAATGAACAGCAGGCCCGTGAAAGAATTGGAGGTAGTCATGGACATAAAGGTGAAGAAGCAGCCATTACCGCTTTAAAAATGATTAACTCCGCCTTCGTCAAAAAGCGAAAGTAAGAACAAGGGCTTAATTAAAATGCCTTCTTCGTATTCGCAGTTGATATTGCCAGTAGAATTATGAACATCCGGCTTTTCATACCGTGTTTTGTTGACCAGCTTTATCCTCAAACTGCATTTAATATGATAAAGGTGCTGGAAAAAACCGGTTGCTCTGTCAGCTACAATACCAGACAGACCTGCTGTGGCCAGCCTGCTTTCAACGCTGGTTTTCGAAACGAGGCAAAATCCGTATGTACAAAATTTATTTCCGACTTTGAAGGAAGCGAATACATTGTAACCCCCAGCGCCAGTTGCGCCGGCTTTGTCCGAAACTACTATTCACATCTCTTTGATAATTCTTCGCTGCACAATGCGGTAAAGGAGTTAAGCAGCCGCATTTACGAGTTTTCTGAGTTTATGGTAAAAGTGTTGCAGATTACACAGGTAGGCGCCGAATTCAGCGGTAAAGCAGTTTATCATGACAGTTGCTCAGCGCTGAGAGAATGCAAGATAAAAAACGAACCAAGGAAATTACTGGCGCATGTAAAGGGGCTTGAACTTGTTGAAATGAATGAGGCGGAAACCTGCTGTGGTTTTGGAGGAACATTTGCCATCAAGTTTGAAGCAATCTCCGTTAGCATGGCTGAACAGAAAGTGGAAAATGCACTGGCTACCGGAGCCGGTTATCTTATTTCTACTGATCTTTCCTGCCTCATGCATATGCAAGGGTATATCAATAAAAAAGGGCACCGGCTTGAAACTCTGCATATCGCCGATGTACTGGCCAGCGGCTGGTAAAAAAACCGGTCCGGAGAAAATACCGGACCAGTTTTGAAAACCAGAGAATCAAAAAACTATTATTTGGGCATCACTACATGATCGATTACATGAATCACCCCGTTTTTCTGGTAAACATCAGAAATAGTCACTTTCGCCATTCCGCCCTTTTCATCTTTCAGCACCACATCTTTCCCATTCATCATTACCCAAAGTTTTCCGCCCGATACAGTTGAAAGCTCTGCAGTGCCATTTCCTTTTTTAATCCATTTGGCCAGTTCCTTTGAATCCAGCCTGCCCGCAACTACATGATAGGTAAGCACCTTAGACAACATCGGTTTGTTTTCTGCTTTCAGCAGTGATTCTACAGTTCCTGCAGGCAGCATATCGAATGCGGCATTGGTAGGTGCAAACACGGTAAACGGTCCATCGCCTTTTAAAGTTTCTACCAGACCTGCGGCTTTTACAGCTGCCACCAACGTGGTGTGATCTTTTGAATTAACAGCATTTTCAATGATGTCTTTAGAGGGATACATGGCAGCACCGCCTACTTCCACAGTTTTTTCTTTCTGGGCAAAGGAAACGATGCAAAAGAAAAACATAGACAGCGCAGCGGCTGCATACTTAAATGTTTTCATACAACAATTTTTTTTGATTAAAGATTTTATGCATTTACGGAAAGCTTCCTGACCCGGATTTTATTTTCAAAAAAAACTTTTATCTTTTTATTTTTGACAAAACCATCAATTTCAATCAATGGCATACTGGCTGGTAAAATCGGAGCCCTCCGCCTACTCATGGGATGATTTGGTAAAAGAAAAACAAACCTGCTGGAGCGGGGTGCGCAATTTTGCCGCCCGCGGGCATCTGAGGGCTATGAAGAAAGGAGATGAAGTGTTGTTTTATCATAGTAACGAAGGAACTGACATTGTTGGCATTGCCAAAGTAATAAAGGAAGCCTACCCGGATCCTACCACTGATGACGAACGCTGGGTGGCAGTAGATATAAAACCGGTAAAAAAAATAAAGAACCCGGTACCTCTGAATACCATAAAAAAAGATAAGCGCCTTGCCTCAATGGCGCTGGTACGGATCGGCCGGCTTTCCGTACAACCGGTATCGGATAAAGAGTGGTCGGTTATTATGGAACTGGCCGGGGAGAAGTAGATCTCAAATCAGTTGCCGCCCGTTTGCAAAAGCAATCCGGATTAATCTAACTCGGGTTCATCCCATCTACCAGCCCGCCAGTCGTGTTTCATTCTCTTTAACAAACTTGAAGGGTTACCTTTTTAACTCTTGCTGTATCAAATGCTATAGCCTTTAACCTAAAAAAGTATAGCCATGAAAAAAATTTTTATTGCTGTGCTGCTGATTGCAGCAGCCGGCGCCGGAGTGTATTATTTTTATTTCGGCAAAAAGAAACATTCAATTGTAAAAAAAATTAACCAGGAACTGATCACCGGTAAATGGAAAATTGATTCGCTTTCCGTTAACCATGATTCTTCAGGCAATGCTGCTGCATTATGGCTGTTTGCATTTGCCCTTGATTCAAATGCCAAAAACCGGGTTTATGATTTTCAAAACACCGGTAAAGTGTTTGTTTCTTTACCCGAAGACTCAACCGCAAAGCCAGATACGGCGGCATTTGCCTGGAAAAATGAGAATGTAATTGCCTGGAAAGAAAATCTGCAAGATTCAACCGGCGCGGTATTAACGGTAACCAAACTGGACAGGCAAGAACTTGTTCTCCAGTCAAAAGACAGTGTGAAGATTTATTTAAAGAAAATCAGATAACGAAAAGCAACCACGCTTTGAAGCAGCCTGTATTACAAAAAAAGTTACAGGCTGCTTCCGTATTTTTGATTCATGACAAAAAAGAAACTTGTTGTGCTGACCGGCGCCGGCATCAGTGCAGAAAGCGGACTAAAAACATTCCGGGACAGCGACGGACTATGGGAAGGATACGATATTGAGGATGTTGCTACTCCGCGAGCCTGGAAACGAAACCCGAAACTGGTGCTCGAATTCTACAATTACAGAAGGAAAAATGTGCTGGAAGCCAGCCCAAACGCTGCGCATTTCGGGCTGGCCGAACTGGAAAAAGATTTTGAAGTAACCATCATTACACAGAACATAGACGATCTGCACGAACGGGCAGGATCAACCAGAATAATTCATCTGCACGGTGAAATATTCAAAATGCGAAGTGAAAGAAATGAAAATCTCATTTATGATATCAGGGGTGATATAAACATCGGCGATTGTGCGGAAGACGGGGCCCAGTTGCGTCCGCACATTGTATGGTTTGAAGAACCGGTACCCAAAATTGAGGAATCGATTCCTGTAGTACGGCAGGCCGACATCTTTGCAGTGGTTGGAACCTCGCTGGTTGTCTATCCCGCCGCCGGGCTTATTGATTTTGCCCGGCCCGATATACCCAAATTTATCATTGACAGAAAAATACCATACACAACCGGTCTTCACAATCTCACTGAAATAGAAAAGCCGGCCACAGAAGGAGTGAGAATACTTACCGAATCGCTTAAAAAACTGGTTGAATAAAATTTATTACCGCCGATCTGATATCTGCTTTGATGTCGTTTACCTGAAATATTTAAATTAAAGGTTGATAGGAAACGCAGGCGTATCCGAATTTTTACCCCTGTTTGTTTTGCTCGTAATATTTGCGGATCCGGCCTTCGCCTATGATCTTGGCAGAAGACCTATGCATGATATAGGCCTGGCTTATTGCATCCTTTGCGCTTGTTCGATCATACCCACACTGGGTATGTTTTCAGCCGTTGCAGCATTGATTTGCTGGATCATTTACCGGGTAAAGCTGGCAGAATATAAAAACAAACTCTTTCGGGCAGCTTCTTATTGATCTTTTTCTCCTCCTTCGGGACCATAAAATATAACCCAGGTAGCAAAATCATTAGAAAAATTTTCGAACCGGTGCTCCATACCCGCCGGCACAAAAAGCAGATCTCCTTTTTTACAGGAAGTTCTTTCGCCACCGCTGTAAAAACCGGCATGTCCTTTTATGATTACATAAATCTCGTCCTGCTTATGGGGAGTTTGCGTATCCACTTGCTGCGGGGCGAAATACTCAACGGTCATGCTGCCATGCTTCATCATTACGGTAAAAGGAAACTCCTTTTCATCAAGCAACTTCATCAGTGCTTCATCCGGCGAAACTTTAAAGGTCATTTATCAACTCTGTTTTTTCTAAAAATTTTATTTCAAAGTCCTCCAGTTCTTCAAGCACGGGGTTGTAGATCTCTTTTTGAACAGGTATGTGCAGCCCTTTCAACCCGATTTTTCCATTCAGTACCAGCCGGGCAGCAATACCCAGCGGAAGTCCCACGGTTTTAGCCATGGCTGTATGTATGGCATCATCGCCCTTTACAATTAAACTACTTTTGATTTTTGACTTTTCTCTTTGGGTTTCATATTCTATTTCGTGAAGCATTATTATCATGTCCTTATCCTGAGGTTGCAGTGCCAGTTTTTTCTCTAAAACCAGTTGCATAACATCCGCAGCGCTGCAGAGTCCTTTGTTGATCAGGGTTGTTTCGTCATCCATGCCCAAAAAAAGAAGCTGCTTCAGAATAAGATTGGCTTCATGCATTTTATAGGCCAGATGCTCTGCCGCCCTGCTTTTAATATCATCAAGATGGATGGTTTCAATATCACCTTTCTTATTGGCGGCCATAAAGCTTTCCGGAATTTCTTCTCCCATTTGTTTGGCTTCATTCTCTGCCTTGATGATCTTCATCAGGTTTTCTATCATATCTTTTGCCTGGCCCAGGCGCCGGGTAAGTTTTTGCTGCAACCACTCACTGAACCCATTCTTTTCCATGTGTTCTTTGAAAAAGTGCATTAGTGATTTTCCGTCAGTCTGATACAGGGGTTTTTCATCTGTTAATTTGAGATCAACTATATTTTTCCATCCGATCATAAAATCGGGATGACGTAGCGTGGTGCGTATGAAAGTTTCAGCCTCGTGCAAACTATATGTATCAATATACCCCAACGAATCCCTGTTTGGGTACCAGGATAAAAAGCCTATATCCGGATCCGGTATTCCCACAAGCCGATCGGGATGGAATAAATCTTCATAAGCAATTTTTATCACCTTGCCATTTTCTTTGTACCGGGCTCCGTCTTTTCCGGCCATCAGTATATTGCGCGGGTTCCAGCTGATCTTATAATGCCAGGGATTGTTATCGCTTTCCGGCGCCACCAGCCCGCCGCAATGCGACCTGAATGATACAACTCTTCCGTTTTCTTCATGAATCTTATCAATGATCTTTTTGGCGCTCATATGATCGATACCGGGATCGAGCCCCATCTCGCAAAGAAAAAGAAGACCCTTTTCTTCAATATCTTTTTTCATATTTCGCATGTCATCATCCACGTATGAGGCCGTAAGAAGATTTTTGCTGTTCGCAATACAACTTTTTGCTACCAACGAATGAAGGGAAGGAGGAAGAAGTGAGATAACGATATCAGCATTGCTGATGAGCCTATTTCTTTCCGTAGCATTATTGATATCAAAAGCAATGGCTTTGCCAAAAGGAGAGGAGCCTATCTTTTGCCGGGCCGGTTCGGGATTGGCATCTACCACCGTTAATTCCCATCTTTCTCTTTCTGCATTCCGAAGCAAATAATCAATGAGTATAGTGGCGGATTTGCCAGCGCCAAACAGCAGTACCTTTCGCATAAACAATTTTTCCTTGAAGCCGTGAAAATTAGAGAAATTATTTCAGAATAGCGCAGATAACGAAATTACAACCCCGCCACAGCATTTTCGTACTGTAAAGATTTTACGCTGAGAACGCGGCACAAAACTTTTATCCCCCTGCTGTTGTCGGGCATCTTTATGGTCAGGGTTCCGTTGGGAGCTACAGATTTGAATTCAACCGTTTCGGTAATCAGAGGCTCTTCGCTGGGTTTCAGATACAGAACTTCTACTTTCACCTGATCCAGTATGTACTTCGATTCGTTGGAAACTGTTAATTGCAGATTCTTTATTCCTCCAAAAGCGCCACGCTTGTAATCATTGGTTTGAACCGAAACCAGCTTCAGAATGTCAACAACCTCTGCGGCTTTATTTGTTTTTTGGTCATCGGTAGTTTTTGAAGTTTTTACCGCTTCAGTTTCTGTTGGCGTTTTTGTATTTGCTTCCGGAATAGTTTCTTTTACCGGTTCGTTTTGCGTAGCGTTTCGTTTGGCTGAGGGTATTGCTACGGCATTTTTACCCGATATGACGGCAGCATCCTTTTCAGCATCGATCGTTTTGTCTAAAGTTTCATCACCCGGTTCGCCGGTTAAAATACGATTCTGATTTTCTTGTGTACTCCCCGAAGGCGTCTCTATTTCGTTTTGCTTTTTATAATCGGCGACCGATGGATTTGAATTTCTACTTCCCTGCATTATTGTTAGCCCGATTAAAACTCCCAGTGCAAGTATGTAAAAAAATACGGCCGCTTTACCCAATAGTTTTTTTACAGACACGCTTTGTGTGGTTCGGTTCCTGCGTTCAATCATGGTTTGCCGGTAAAGCATCTTCATTTCGTCCAGTGATTGTTCATATTTTGTTTCCAGTTCTATTATTTCCTTTACCGGGTTTTCCTTTTCTGTGGTATGCTGCTGAACTTTTTTTAATTCAATTAGAGGTTCAGACTTTATTTCTTTTCCGGGTACTGATTTTACGGTGTTCACAATGCTTCCTTTTTTTTCATTGCCCGGAAGGGAAACAAAAACAGAATGTCTGCCATTTTGGGCAGAAAGAGAAGCAGGCCTGCTCACCGGGTTTGCATCAGAGTGTGCAGCTACTTTTTCTTCCACTCTCTGCTGAGAGTTTTCTTTTTGGGGCTTTTTAAAGAATCGGTCATAAGGCTGTTCTTCTACAGCCGGGGCATACGGTTTTAGTTCGTTCACCTCACTGGGATAGCGCCAGGCGGCGCTTTTACCTTCTACCCACACCAGATCGTAAGGCTTAAGCCCTTTGCTGATTAGTTCTTCGAGAGAATATGGTCCGCTCTGCTTGTTGCTGCGGAGCAAGAGGTACATTGCCATAACCCGTCCAAATTGATACCGGCTTAAAGCTACGAAAAATATATGCCGCAGACTGCAAAAAGCTTGTTATAAATACGGTTTTACCATCCGTACAATTCGTTCACGGTGGTGGAAAAATGGAGTCAAAATTCGTTTATTCCGGCAAGGTTTTCCTGTTTATTTCCGGTACATTTGCAGACCTTAAAATAAGCCGCCGGCAAAGGGGCAAAACCAACTATGGACGAGACTTTTCAGCCAGAAGAAACACAGGATAATAACCGCATCATTCCCGTCAATATAGAAGAGCAAATGAAAACGGCCTATATCGACTATTCCATGTCGGTAATAGTAGGGCGTGCCCTTCCCGATGTGAGAGACGGGCTTAAACCGGTTCACCGGCGCATACTGTATGCCATGGATAAGCTGGGGCTGCGGCACAACAGGCCTTTTAAAAAATCGGCCACCATAGTAGGTGAGGTGCTTGGTAAATACCATCCCCACGGCGATACAGCCGTATACGATGCCCTGGTACGCATGGCACAGGACTGGAACATGCGGTATGAATTGATAGATAAGCAGGGAAACTTCGGTAATCAGGATGGCGATGGCCCAGCAGCCATGCGTTATACAGAAGCAAGATTAAAGGAGCTTGCCGAGTTCATGCTGGAGGACCTCGATAAGGAAACGGTGGATATGCAACTGAATTTTGATGATTCGTTGCAGGAACCCACTGTATTGCCAACAAGAATCCCTCAACTGCTGATCAATGGTTCCAGCGGTATTGCCGTGGGTATGGCTACCAATATCATGCCGCATAATCTCAGCGAAGTAATTGATGGCTGTATTGCTTTTATTGATAAAAGGGATATCTCTGCCGAAGAGTTGATGAATTATGTAAAAGCTCCCGATTTTCCTACCGGTGGCATCATCTATGGAATGGAAGGAGTGAAAGCCGCAATGCACCTGGGCAGGGGCAGGGTAGTGCTGCGTGGAAAACTCCACGTGGATACAAAAACAAGCGGCCGCGAACAGATTATTATCACCGAAGTGCCGTACCAGGTAAACCGTGATGCACTCACCAACCGCATTGGCGAACTGGTAAATGAAAAAGTGATAGAAGGAATTGCCCACGTCAACAATGAATCGAATAATAAGGAAGGTACCCGCATAGTAATTGACCTGAAAAGGGATGCTATCGCCAATGTGGTCATCAATCAGTTATATAAATACACCGAACTGCAGACATCATATGGTGTAAACAACGTAGCACTGGTAAAGGGCAGGCCAAAAACACTTTCGCTGAAAGATATGATTAGCGAATTTGTGGAATTCCGCCATGAAGTAGTGGTACGCCGTACCCAGTACGAACTAAAAGAAGCAGAAAAGAAAGCCCATATTCTTGCCGGCTATCTTATTGCTCTGGACCATCTGGACGAAGTAATTGCTTTGATTCGCAGTTCTGCCACTCCCGAAACAGCAAAAGACAACCTGATAAATGCCGGCTGGGGGCTGGATGAAATACAGGCGAAAGCCATACTGGAACTGCGCCTGCAACGCCTTACCGGCATGGAACGGGAAAAAATTAAAGAAGAATACGATCAGTTGATGCGTTTCATTACCGGGCTGAAAGAATTACTTGCCGATGAAGGCAAGCGGTTTGATCTGATTAAAAAAGAGCTTAGGGAAATAAAAGAAAAATTTGGCGATGCCCGCAAAACGGAGATCACCTACCTCGACGACGAAGTGAAGATAAAAGACCTGATCAAAGAAGAAGACGTGGTGATCACTATTTCGCATCACGGGTATATCAAGCGAACTCCCGCAGATGAATATCGTGCACAGCGAAGAGGGGGAAGGGGTTCTATCGGAGGACGCACAAGAGAAGAAGACTGGATCGAACATCTTTTTGTAGCATCAACGCACCACACGATGCTGTTCTTTACCGAAAAAGGCCGATGCTACTGGCTCAATGTATACGAAATCCCCGAAGGAGAAAAGACCAGCAAGGGAAGGGCCATCCAGAACATGATACAGATAGCCCCGGACGATAAGATAAGAGCTGTAATAGATGTGAAAGATCTGAAAGACGAAGCTTTTGTGAATTCTCACAACATCGTTCTTTGCACTAAAAAGGGAATCATTAAGAAAACAGTGCTGGAAGAATTCAGCCGTCCCAGACAGAGCGGAGTAAACGCCATTACGATCGTGGAAGGAGATGAACTGCTCGAAGCAAAGATGACCGATGGAAAATGCGAAATAATGATGGCTGTCAGAAGCGGAAGAGCCATTCGTTTTAATGAAGACAAAGTGCGGCCAACCGGCAGGGGAGCCATCGGCGTAGCAGGTATTGATGTAGATGAAAATGATGATGAAGTGGTAGGTATGATTTGCGTAAATCCCGAAACCGAAGCAGCTAAAACTGTGCTGGTAGTAAGTGAACAGGGATTCGGAAAAAGAACACCTGTGGATGAATACAGAATCACGAACCGGGGAGGCAAAGGAGTTAAAACGATTAACGTAACCGGAAAAACCGGTAAATTGGTAGGAATTTTAGGGGTGATGGAAAATGATGACCTGATGATCACCTGCAAAAGCGGCGTTACCATTCGTATGAAGGTATCCGATATTAGCGAGCAAGGAAGAGCCACACAGGGCGTAAAGCTAATCCGCATTGACGAAGGAGATGAGATAGGAGCCATTACAAAATTGGAATACCAGGAGGGCATGAACGGCCTTACGGAAAACAACCCCGACGCAACCAATCCGGCAGAAGATTCATCTGAAAAATAATTTTAACTTGCTTATTCTGTTTTTTAATATCACAAAAATGAAAAATATGCGCATACTTATTCTGACCCTGCTGTCTGTTTTCACCGTGATGGCCGGGTTTGCACAGAAATTTTCTACTGAAACACTCGATGAATTAATCAATAAAGGAGAACTGGATAAAGCCAAAGAGCAGGTAGATAAAGCCCTTGCCAACAGTAAACTTAATGATAAGCCCGAACCGTGGTTTTACAAATGTGTTGTGTACAACCAGATTGCCAAAGACGAAAAACACGCGGCTCTTCTGAATGGTGCTGACGGCCGTATGGAAGCGTTTAATGCCTATAAAAAATACCTCGAACTGGACCCGAAAAATGTAAGAGGAACACTTAATGAAAATGTCTGGCTGTTCGATATATACAACGGATATTACGATATAGCTGCCACCAGCTTCAATAATCAGAAGTTCGAAGAGGCGCTGGCTAATTTCAAAAAAGCATATGAAATAGAAAAGTTTGTTGCGTCAAAGAAATTTGTATACGGAACGTTCAGTTTTCCCGACTTTGATACTTCAATGATTCAGAATCTGGCTGCAGCAGCCTATAAAGCCAATAAGCTCGATGAATCGCTGGGTTATTATGAGCAAATTGCTGCCGCCGGCATAACAGGCGATGATTACATCACTATTTATCAATTTCTTGTAGAACAGTACGGGAAGAAAAATGACAAAGCCAATTATGAAAAATACCTGGCTCTCGGTCAAAAATTGTATCCTGACAATTATTACTGGATTGAAGTCCAACTGGATGCCTGTGGTGAAGAAGTTCAAAAAAGACTATCCTGCTATGAAACATTGAGCCAAAAATACCCCGATTCGTATTTGTTACATTATAATTATGCCGTTGAACTTTTCAACTACGCATATACTACTGAACCCAAACCTGCCGATTACAAACAAATACAGGTAAAACTGGAGCAGATGCTGAAAAAGGCAAAAGAAATAAATAAAGAAAGCAATGAAACAAACCTGCTGATGACCCGCCATCTTTACAATGTTACTTTCGATATTCAGGAAGAGCAGCGGTCTATTAAAGGCCAAACTCCTGCCGACAAAAAGAAACGCGAGGACCTGCGAGCTTCCATGATGGTTAAGTTTGACGAGCTGATCCCTTACGCCACAGCCTGCTATGATCATTACAAATCCAAAAAAGATCTGAAAGCAAGCGAAAAAGGCAACTACCGGCTGGTAATACAAATACTGGCTGATTGTTATGAAATGAAAAAGATGCCGGAAAAATCGGACGAATTCCGTGCCGCATTGAAAAACGTAAATTAATTCATACAAGAATACATTTAAAATTAAACTAAGCCACTCCGGATAGGGGTGGCTTTTTATTTCAATTTAATCTGGCTAAATAAAACCCTAATCGCAAAAGGATTTTAATGCAAAAATGTATTTAACATAATGTAAATTATAGGCAAAATTTATTCTGAAACATGAATTGTCCATTTGGCCCCGCTACCAATATGAAATGAATCGGCAAAACTTCGCATGTTAATTGCCAAAGAAAAATTCAGCAGGCTGTTAAAATAAGCCAGTGTATTTCCTTCAGTTACTTCGCCAAATGTTTTTACCAGAGGAACACGGTCCCTGAATTTAGAAGCGGTATCATGAAAAATTTCAACCGTAATACTGTCGCCAAACTGCAGGCCTGCTTTTTGAACAAGACTGTCCGGGATATTGGTCCACACGTTGCCAAACTGAATATCCAGCACGGGGATATTTCCTTTGAGAACACCATTTTCAAATACTGCTTTCTGATAAGGAATCATAAAAATCGAATCCGCTAATTCCGGACCTACTTCTTTGAAACTGATTTTACCGGAAGCTAATCTTGCTGCGGTATAAATATAAACATCGCGGCCATGGAAAGTATACGACCGGTCAGATTGTTTCCGGCGGTTCCTTGCTTCGTCTATTTCTCTTACAGCCTTAATACCGAGCGACTCCGCAACCAATGTCAACGTGCCGTTATCCGGTGAAATAAAGTAATGACCCGACCGGGTTTGCAGCACTATTGACTTTCTCTGGGTACCCACACCCGGATCCACCACGGATACAAATACTGTACCCGCAGGCCAGAATGAAGTCGCCTGATTCAGCCGGTATGCGGCTTCCCATACATTGTACGCAGGAATTTCGTGAGTGAGATCAAACAGCTGAAGATTTTTATCAACTGAATATGCCACTCCTTTCATAGCGGCCACGGCCCCGTCTTTGGTTCCGAAGTCCGTTTGAATGACAATGGCTTTTCGCTCGCAGGCCGAAATGAGAAAAGCAATTGCGAAAAGATAAACTAGATTTCTCATAACAACATGGTTGATTAATCCGGGCAACTGTTATATTTATACGATCAATGAAGTTACGGGAAGAAATACTGAAAGAGCACTCCAAAGCTCAGTGCCGTAAAATCGTCCACTGGATTGGCGGTAACCAGCAACGGTTCGACGAGCTGTTTTCTCTTTTCCTCAATGATGAGTACCGCGTGGTGCAACGGGCGGCCTGGCCGCTAAGCTATTCCGCTGTACAACATCCTGCATTGATCAAAAAACACTTTGCCCGGCTGATCGGCAATCTCCGCAAACCCGGCATTTCTGTTGCAGTAAAAAGAAATACGATACGCCTGCTGCAATATGTGGAGATCCCCGAAAAATTTCATGGAGATGTAGTGAATACTTGCTTTCACTACATTAATTCGCCATGTGAAGCGGCCGCCGTAAAAGCATTTTCTCTCACTGTGCTGCAGAACCTGGCGCGACAGTACCCCGATATCATTAACGAGATCAGGGTTGTAATTGAAGAAAGATGGGAAAATGAAACGTCTGCTTTTCGCAGCAGGGCAAAAAAATTGTTGAAAGAATTCGCTTCATGATTGACCGGAAGGTTTCCGGTAAAATTCTTTAAAGATCAGCCGCAGGCTCTGGTCGTACGTAATATAGTTGTATACCCAGTTTACAAATACAAAAAACCTGTTCTTCACTCCGAGTATCAGCACCAGATGCAGCGCCATCCATAGCAGCCAGGCAAAGAGCCCTCCGAAATGAAGCCGCGGTTTTGATATATCCACTACAGCAAGATTTCTTCCCACCGTAGCCATGGCGCCTTTATCATAATACTCAAACTCTTTTTGCTTAGCATTTTTCTTTATAATTCTTCTGAAATTTTTTGCCAGCAGATCGCCCTGCTGGATAGCCACAGGCGCCACCTGCGGATGGCCGTCAGGGTATTTCGGTGTTTCCATAAAAGCCAGGTCGCCGATGGCATAAATATTTTCAAACCCCACCACCCTGCATTGTCTGTCCACTTTAATACGATTGCCTTTCGCAATCAAACTTTTTTCAATTCCGCCGGGTATATTTCCCTTAATACCCGCCGTCCAGATAACAATGGAAGATGGAATGCGTTTACCATCCTGCAGCAGTACCTCCCTGCCATCGTAATCATTTACCAAGGCGCCGGTAAGAACCGTCACACCCAATCTTTGCAGGTATTTTTTGGAACGCTGTGATGATTGTTCGCTCATAGTAGAAAGCGTTCTATCGCCTCCCTCCAGCAGGTAAATATTCATTTTACTGAAATCAAGCTCCGGATAGTCTTTGGGTAAAACATATCTTTTCATTTCGGCCAATGCGCCCGACAATTCTACTCCTGTCGGCCCTCCGCCTACCACAACAATATTCATTAACCGCTGCAATTCTTTTTCGCTGTTAACACGAAGAGCATCTTCAAAATTCTGAATAAGCCGGTGGCGGATCTGCAATGCTTCTACCGTTGACTTCATCGGGAAGGCCGTTTCTGCTAACCGTACGTTGCCGAAGAAATTGGTATCGGCACCGGTAGCCAGTACCAGCGCATCATACCCGATCTCTTCCCGGTCGGTTATGATTTTATTTTCCGCCGGTTTAATTTCCTTCAGCGTGGCGACACGAATCCTTACATTTTTACTGTTATGAAAAACTTTCCTGAGAGGGAATGAAATATTACTGGCATCGAGACCGGCCGTGGCCACTTGGTAAAATAAAGGCTGAAACTGATGATAATTGAACCGGTCAATCAGCAATACCTCAAAACCAGGTTTATTATTGAGTTTACGTGCCAGCCGGAGACCCCCGAATCCTGCTCCTGCGATTACTACTTTCATCTTTTGCGCTTTTACAGCACAAATTTACATTATTTTCAATATTTTTTGAAAATTTGAAATTTTTATTAGAGTGGAAACGGACCAGCGCCTTGCAGTTTAATATAATAACCTGACTTTAATGGTTTCTTTCACTTCCTTAAGCAACTGAAGTGCCCTTGCTGAAATGGCTTTATCTACATCCAGTACCACATAGCCGATTTCATCGTTGGTTTTCAGATATTGTCCAAGGATATTAATATGATTATTGGAAAGTTGTGTATTGATTTCTGAAAGCACCCCGGGAACATTATTATGAATATGCAAAATCCGGTGGCTGCCCTCCTGTGCCGGCAGAGCCAGCGCCGGCACCGTATGAGAACCAAAGGTTATGCCTTTTTCCAAAAAATTAAAAAGCTTATTACTTACATCTTCCCCTATATTCAGCTGGGCCTCCTCTGTGCTGCCGCCAATATGCGGAGTAAGGATGACGTTGGGCAGATCCTGCAAAGGACATTGAAACCGGTCGCCGTTCTTTTCAGGCTCCTGGGGAAATACATCAATGGCAGCGCCACCAATATGATTGTCGAGAATGAATTTGCGCAGGGCTTCCAGATCTACCACTTCTCCCCGGGCATAATTGATCAGTATCGATCCCTTCTTAAAATGTTTCAATGCGTTTTTATTAATAAGATTTTTTGTCTGGGGCGTTTCCGGCACGTGCAGCGTTACAATATCGGCTCTGCTCAAAAGCTCTTTTAGTGATTTTGCGTCTTCGGCATTGCCCAGAGGTAATTTGGTTTCAATATCATAAAATAAAACTTTCATACCCATAGCCTCAGCCAGTATACTTACCTGCGATCCGATATTTCCGTATCCGATAATCCCTAACGTTTTTCCCCGAAGTTCATAACTGTTCTTTGCCTCTTTCATCCAAATACCATCATGCGCTGCCTTATTTTTATCCGGTATTCTTCGGATGAGCATGATCGATAAGCCAATCACCAGCTCAGCCACCGAGCGGGTGTTGGAATAAGGCGCATTGAAAACCACCACTCCATTTTTGGTAGCGGCATGCAGATCCACCTGGTTCACTCCGATACAGAAACAACCAATAGCCTGAAGTTTTTTAGCCGCTTCCAAAACCTTTTTTGTAATCTGTGTTTTGGAACGAATACCCAGAATATGTACGTCTTTGATTTCCTTTATCAGTTCCTCCTCACTCAATGCTTTTGCGATCTTTTCTGTTTGCATGTACCCGTGCCTGCGAAAATTCTTTACAGCCGCATCACTGATATTTTCCAGAAATAATATCCTGATTTTTTCTTTCGGATAACTTGTTTTTGGCGTTTCCATAATTGAGTGCAAAGATGCGGAAATTACGGTTGAAAAAAAGTAATACTAACATTCGTATCACAAAATCTTAGCACTATATTTGAAGCTATCAGTCACCTAATTGATACCCCTTGAAAAACCTGTTTTCCAGTATCGCTGTTTTATGCATTGTTACCGGATGCCGGTTATCCGGAACTTCTATTGTACAAAATGCAAATCCCGAACCCGAAATTCCGGTGCTTTTAACTACTGCAGACTACGAAAAATATCACCGTACTGTAAAGCAATTTATGCAGGCAAATTTGCTGAGCAAAGGGTTTAACGGGGCTATACTTGTGTCCAGGAACGGAAACATCATTTACGAAAAATATTCAGGATATGCCGACCTGAGAAAGAAAGACAGTATTACAAACCGCACTGCCTTTCATATTGCCTCTACCTCCAAAACGTTTACAGCTATGGCAGTGCTGCAACTGGTGCAAGAGAATAAACTGAAGTTGGAGGATGATCTGTCTGTATTCTTCCCGAATTTTCCTTATCCGGGAGTAACTGTACGAAGTTTGTTGTGTCACCGAAGCGGTATCCCTAATTATGTTTACTTTTTGGAAAACCAGGGCTGGGACCGAAAGCGAAAAATAAGTAATGCCGAATTGCTGCAATTTATCTATGACAAAAAGCCTGAAAAAGATTTTAATCCCGATAAAAGATTCAGTTATTCGAACACAAACTACGTACTGCTGGCTCTGATCATAGAAAAAATAACGGGACAATCATACCCGGAGTACATGAAGCAAAAGATTTTTGAACCGCTTCAGATGTACAATACATATGTATATACACCTGCCGATTCAGCCACCGCAACCCCGAGTTTCAAATACAACGGCCGCTATTGGCACCACGATCATCTTGACGATACCTATGGCGACAAAAATATTTACTCTACTCCGTCCGATCTCTTAAAGTGGTCTGTAGCTGTTAACAACGGTGTGGTGGTCAGTCCTTCTCTGCTTGAAGCCGCGTATACAGCCTGCAGCCATGAACGTCCTTCTGTTCACAATTATGGCCTGGGCTGGCGGATGCTGAATCTGAAAAATGGGAAAAAAGTCATTTATCATAATGGCCGCTGGCACGGAAGCAACAGCGCATTTGCCTACCTGCCCGAAGAAAAAGTAACCATTATCATTGTAGGAAATAAATACAACAGTTCCATTTATAAGACAGCAAGAAAAGCTTACGATATCTTCGGTCAGTATATGCAAAGTGGCAAACAATCTGATGATGAAGAAGATGACGAACCGATAGTAAAAAATGCTGAAAGCAAAATTCACAAACCCTATTACCTCTCTACGGTTTCACCAGTAATCTCTGCAAAAAAATAGCAATTGCCGATGCGCTCATGAAAATTCAAAATTGTTTACCAACTTTAGCTTCCGGTTACATACCGGAAGTATGAAAATCCTGAACGCAGAGCAAATAAAAGCATGGGACCGGTTCACTATTCAAAATGAACCCATCGCTTCCATTGACCTGATGGAAAGAGCGGCCGCTGCCTGCTGCAACTGGTTGTCGGAAAACAACTATCTGCAGCCCAAATATCATTTCATGATTTTTTGCGGCAAAGGCAACAACGGAGGCGATGGTCTGGCCCTGGCAAGAATGTTACTGAATCAACATTACCGCACTACAGTTTACATTCTTGAATTCGGGAACAAGGGAACTGAAGATTTCCAAACTAATCTGGAACGGCTGCACCATTTTAAAGCCGATATTCATTTTATCCAGTCCGAAAAAAACTTTCCCGCATTAAGTAATGATGACATTGTAATTGATGCGCTTATTGGTTCGGGTCTTAACCGGCCTGCGGATGGATTGACCGCAAAGCTTATAGAACATATAAATCGAAGCGGCGGCACCATCATCTCAGTTGATATTCCAAGCGGACTTCCGGCTGATAAGTCTGCAAAAGGCAGCACCATCATCAAAGCAATGCACACGCTAAGCTTTCAGTGCTATAAGCCAGCATTTCTTGTAGCGGAAAACAAAAACTGCATTGGCCGTGTGCATATTCTTGATATTGGCCTTCATTCCGGATTTATTGAAAATCCGCCGGCTCAGTACCAGATGATTGATGATGAGTTAATAAAAAATATTTACAAACCGCGTAATCGTTTTTCCCATAAAGGAAATTTTGGTCATGCCGCTTTAATCACCGGCAGTACGGGAATGATGGGAGCGGCTGTGCTGTGTGCAAAAGGGTGCCTGCGCAGCGGTGTAGGCAAACTCACCTGTTATATTCCAAAAACAGGATACCACATTCTGCAGGCATCTGTTCCGGAAGCGATGGTCAGAATCAGCGGCAGTGCAGATATAATTGAAGATTATCATCCGGCAGCAGCGCATGAGGCCACAGGCCTCGGCCCTGGTATCGGGCTCGACAAATCTATGGCCACATTACTTCAAACGGTTTTTGAAAAAACCACTTCCCCGCTTGTGATCGATGCAGATGCGTTAACAATCCTTTCAAAAAATGAAAAACTTTTTTCCACAATACCTGCCAATTCGATACTTACTCCACACCCCAAAGAATTTGACCGGTTATTCGGAGAGAGTGATAATGATTTTGCAAGAATAGAATCAGCAATAAAAAACGCCGGGAAACTTCACTGTTATGTGCTGCTCAAAGGACACTACACCTTTATTGCAATGCCCGATGGAAATGGCTATTTCAACAGTACCGGAAATGCAGGCATGGCTACCGCAGGCAGCGGCGATGTGTTGACGGGAATAATCACCGGGCTGTTGGCTCAGGGATACTCTTGCGCTGATGCATTGCTGCTGGCAGTATACCTGCACGGCCTGGCGGGCGATATGGCTGCCGAAAAATACTCGCAGGAAGCGATGTTAGCCGGAGATATTGCCGGATTTTTAGGAGAAGCTTTTAAAAGAGTGGCTGAATAGTATGCACTGGCCGCATCAGGAAAGGGAGTTGGTCCATGTAAACCGGTATTTTCCTTCTTTTTCCTTGGTGCAGGTAAATAAAAAGCAAGTGTTAATGTGTGTATCCATCAGCTTGTTTCCGTCGGAAAGATGTATATGAACTCGTACAAAAACCTCAACAGCTGACGCATCGATGGCCATCCATCCGGGTTGAGTTTCCACCATACTGTAACCCATCGTATAGCCGCGATCAACTATTCTTTCAATATTATTTTTTAAATGATTGGCCATATCAACACAAGCAGAAACTGAGATATTTGTTTCTTTGGTTTTTCGCTGGTCATTGCTTTTTGGCTTTCTCATAGTGGGCCGATTGGGTTCTTAACAAAGGATTGTAACCGATAGTTTAAAACAGGTGTATCGGATTTGCAGATTTTCGCAGGTAAGATTACAGTACTTTCAGGGTGTGAAGTAAAAACAGAAAATGGGCTGAAAAAATAGTGCCACTTTTGAAATGCATGTAGAAATTATACTACAAACCGCTCTCGCCGATAAAAAAATTTATTTTAAATCAATTGCTGAAGAATATGACTCCGGTAAAAGATCACAGGCCTTATTTCATAAAAAGAGGTAAGCTGAGAAAGGTACGCCCTGTGGTTGGCTCCAATTTTTCCGGCAAATCTGTAGTTACGCAAAAGGGTTTTAGGGGTATTGAATCACCCCAATAGCCGTATTTCAGCGCACCTCTCAAAACGGATTTTACCTTTGATTTCCCTGTACTTTAATTCTTTAAGGTCAGTTTCTGATTTAAGATTCATCCCCTATCTTTGCCGTCCTTCAAAGAAGGCTTTGGACCGAAAATCAACTGTATCAGAATCGCTTAATTTATGGAGAAATTGATCTATCTCGTTCCCCTTATGGCCTTGGTTGGTCTGTTTTACACTTTTATAAAATTCAGGTGGGTGGCCAGGCAGGAAGCAGGGTCTGACAGAATGAAAGAAATCAGTACCTATATTGCCGATGGCGCCATGGCTTTTCTTCGGGCCGAATGGAAAATACTTGGATACTTTGTAGTGATTGTTGCCATATTACTGGGGGTAATGGCATCTGCTAACCCGAACTCCCATTGGGCTATTGCCATTGCTTTTATTTTCGGGGCAGTATTCAGCGCCACAGCCGGTTATATAGGAATGAAAGTAGCTACAAAAGCCAACGTTCGTACGGCACAGGCAGCCAGATCAAGTTTAAGCAGGGCATTATCTGTTTCTTTTACCGGTGGTTCCGTTATGGGATTGGGAGTGGCTGGTTTGGCAGTACTGGGTTTAGGCGGCCTGTTTATTTTGCTAAAAATGTTTTTTGTTCCGGATGGCTCTTCTGTAAATGGAAACGAAATGCTGAAAGCCATCGAAGTGTTAACCGGATTTTCGTTGGGAGCCGAATCCATCGCTTTGTTTGCCCGCGTAGGCGGTGGCATTTACACCAAAGCGGCTGATGTAGGCGCTGACCTTGTAGGAAAAGTTGAGGCCGGAATACCTGAAGACGATCCAAGAAACCCGGCAACTATTGCCGACAATGTAGGCGACAATGTGGGTGATGTAGCGGGTATGGGCGCCGATCTGTTTGGTTCGTACGTAGCCACCGTGCTGGCAACCATTGTGCTGGGCCAGCAAACCGTAGTAACAGGTGACGATGGTATGGGAGGCCTCTCTCCTATTCTGTTACCAATGTTAATTGCAGGAATCGGAATTCTGTTTTCGATTGTAGGTACATGGTTTGTTCGGGTAAGCGATGCTGCAGGAATAACTACTGATAATGTACAAAAGGCCCTCAATATGGGCAACTGGGGTTCAATTGTGCTTACTGCTGTTGCAAGCATCGGTCTCGTATATTGGGTGCTGCCTTCCGGTTCTATTTACCTTGTCAGAGATCTTGTTCCCGGAACCAATGAGGTAAAAGAAGGAGCTAAAGCCATTACCCAGGCAGGTGTAATGGGTGCTATACTTGTCGGTCTTGCCGTTGGCACTTTGATGAGTATCATAACGGAGTATTACACCGCCATGGGTAAACGCCCGGTTCTTACCATTGTTCGTCAATCCGGCACCGGGCACGCCACCAATGTTATTGGTGGTTTGGCTGTGGGAATGGAATCTACCCTATTTCCTATTCTTGTGTTGGCAGCGGGAATCTGGGGCTCGTATGAGTGTGCCGGTTTATATGGTGTATCCATTGCTGCAGCCGGTATGATGGCTACCACCGCTATGCAGCTGGCTATTGATGCCTTTGGACCCATTGCCGATAATGCAGGCGGTATAGCAGAAATGAGCGAGTTACCAAAAGAGGTGAGAGAAAAGACAGATGTGCTGGATGCTGTAGGAAATACAACCGCCGCTACCGGAAAAGGATTTGCCATTGCATCCGCAGCATTAACAGCGCTGGCGCTTTTCGCAGCCTTTGTAGGCGTGGCAGGCATCAGCGGAATTGATATTTACAAAGCCGATGTGCTCGCCTCATTATTTGTGGGCGGAATGATCCCTTTCCTGTTCTCTTCGCTGGCCATACAGGCCGTAGGCAAAGCGGCCATGAGTATGGTAGAAGAAGTAAGAAGACAGTTCAAAACCATTCCGGGCATTATGGAAGGAACAGCCAAACCGGAGTATGAGAAATGCGTGGCCATTTCAACAGACGCCTCTATAAAAAAAATGATGACGCCCGGTGCTATAGCTATTATTTCTCCTCTTGCAATTGGTTTTATTCTAGGCCCCGAAGCATTGGGCGGATTTCTTGCAGGAGCTACTGTAAGCGGCGTTTTGATGGGTATGTTTCAAAACAATGCCGGTGGCGCATGGGATAATGCAAAAAAAAGTTTTGAAAAAGGAGCAGAAATTAATGGTGAAATTTTTTACAAAAAGTCAGAACCCCATAAAGCATCTGTAACAGGCGATACCGTTGGAGACCCGTTCAAGGATACTTCTGGTCCTTCGATGAACATTCTTATCAAGCTAATGTCAATCGTATCCCTGGTCATTGCCCCCACTCTTGCTCAGATTCATAATACCGGTTCCGGTCACACAGCAGAAATTTATAAAAAGAACCAAATCCAATTCCAAAAGAATAATATAGATTTGAAGCCTGAAAATATTGCTTATTACAATAAATAAATAATTTAAGAATCTAATCAGAACCATTACTTAAGTCCCTGCATGTCTATGCGGGGGCTTATTTTTTTGTAACATTTGCCGGTTCCCAACCGTTACGGGTTAAGTAATGTTAAAAAAAATTAAATAAAGCTGAGGTGTACATTTTATACGAAAATACTCGTATATTCGGCCTGTAATTTTTTTTTATGAGCACTTCCAAAAACATTAAACCGACAGAAAGCGAGCTGGAAATTCTTCGGATACTTTGGGAAAAAGGCCTTGCTACTGTACGAGAAGTTCATGAGGAGCTTGCAAAAACAAAAGATGCAGGTTATACCACCACCCTCAAATTAATGCAGATTATGCACGAAAAAGGCCTGGTGAAGCGCGATGACACCTTACGAAGCCATGTATATCAGGCTGCCATAAACAAGGAAAAAACTCAAAAACATCTTTTGAACAAGATGATTGATTCCTTATTTGGGGGGTCTCCCACCCAACTCGTGATTCAGGCCCTGGGTTCACATAAATCTACTCCCGAAGAACTGGAAAAGATACAGCAGCTATTGGATAATCTTAAAAAACAGTAACTATGCCATCATTGGCAGAATCAAATTTTCTGCAGGCGCTGGGCTGGGCTATTATTAACTGCTTCTGGCAAATGGCTCTTTTGTGGGTTTTGTTTAAAGTTGTGCTGAGCCTGAACGCAAAAATCAAATCAGCTCACAAAGTTGCTATGGCGGCTGTATTTGTTATTTCCGGCTTTATCTGGTTTATTATCACTTTCTTTTCTTCTTTAGGCCATTTGCCGGAAAAATCTCTTTTCTCTGACACTGTTGCATTGCTGATGGGCGAAAATTATAATAATATCCCTGCCCAGTTTCTTCCTTATGCTTCGCTGCTTTACCTGATGATTCTGATTTTTCCTCTTCGTCAGTTTATACGCAATTATCGGTATGTGCAAATAATCCGGAAAAAAGGATTAAGCAAAATGGATGCAGAATGGAGGGTATTTGTTCAAAAAATAGCAGTACGCATCGGCATCAAAAAGCCGGTTAAAATCTGGCTGTCTGCCTATGTTAATTCTCCCGTTACAATCGGCTGGCTGAAACCTGTTATTCTTATCCCAATAGCAGCTGTCAACCATCTTACACCCACGCAAATGGAGGCCGTTTTACTTCATGAACTCGCTCATATCCGCCGTTACGACTATCTGCTGAACGTACTGATCAACTGTATAAAGTCTATTTTGTATTTTAATCCCTTTGTTCATCTTTTTCTCAGCAGTATTGAAGAAGAAAGAGAATCCAGTTGCGATGAGATGGTAGTCCGCTTTCAATACGATGTTTACAGTTACGCCTCGGCGCTGGTGTTGCTTGAAAAATCGGCAGCCGGTCATTTGGCAGCAGTGATGGCAGCTACAGGGAAAAGAAACGGTTTTGCAACAAGAATTGAAAAGCTGTTGGGAATTTATCAAAGGCCTTCTTTTTCTTTTTACAAGTTTACGAGTCGTTTGTTAAGCCTTGTTTTCATCTTTCTGCTGAATGCCTTTCTACTGGTAAATAAAAAAGAAGAAAATAAAACCTTCTGGGCAACAGATTTTACGCCGCTGATGAATCTGCTTCCCTTTTTTCCGGAAGAAAGGATGTCGTTAACCGAAAAGAATAATAACCTCGCATCGGTCAATTATACTCAATCAAAGCCGCCGGTTAAAAACCCCGAAGCAATTGTGGCTGCCCGGCCCGATAATGAACTGGAGTTAACAGATAAACCTGGCGAAATACCGCCTCCGGATGTTTCGTTTCTGAATGTCAATTTCACAACTCCGGTAATTCCCGATCTTACCACCGAGCAGGAAAAGCATCTGCAAGCCACCCTGGAAGCCACCAAAAAAGTTTTTGAAGAAACTCAATGGAAGGAAATAGAAAAAAATTATGCCGATGCACTCAGTTCGCTGGAAAAGGAAAGAATGAAACTGGCTTATGAAAATGAACTCAGCAAACAGGATTGGTTGCAACTGGAAAACCAGCTGAAAGTGGCCTACGAACATATCGACTGGGTAAATGTAAACACCCGCCTTCAGGCAGCACTCACGCAAATTAAGGTTGACAGCATCCTGCGTGTTTTCAATACTACATTGAACACCCTTGCTGACCTGGAAAATGATATGAAAAAGGAAAACGTGACTTGCATCCCCGATACGGACGTTACATTAAAATCAATTGCCCGGCAAAAGAAAAAGATAAAGGAAGAACTTCTTAAAATAAATACCCTAAAGAAAAAGACTATTATCCGGCTTTAAAATTGGATAACTCACCACACATTTCGAGGACAGGTATCGCCGTACCGGTTCCCGATCAGAAAACCGATAATGATTTCGTGTGTGCCCCGGCTGGCTGTGTTCAGGCGGGTGGTTGTAAAATCATAGGCATATCCAACATTGAAGGTATTGCCTACATTCATTCCTGCCATCGCTGCATACCCATCTTCAAAGCGGTAGCTCCCGCCCAACCATAACAGATCGCGGTACTGCATTTTCAGATTAACATCGAACTGTGGTGTTGTTGGAGAGCCCTCTACGTATTTAACCATTACCGATGGAACAGCATTGATATCTTCATTGAGAAGAAACCGATACCCTGCCGTAGCAAACAGGTGTGGAATCAGTTTGGCACCTTCAAATGAGGCATCATCCGTAAAAATATATTTTTGAGGCACCACCTGCTGTGCGCTTACCCCCACAAAATAATCGGAGGAGTACACCCACACCCCCGCTCCGATATCGGGTCTTAACCGGCTTAAGGTATTGCCGGAAGTGTTGCCAAGTACGGGATCAAATGGAGTAGCAAACTTCACTTTTTCCCTGTCGTAGCTGATGTTGGTTATCCCGGCAGAAAAACCCGCTGCAATGTTAGTGCGTGGAGATATTCCCAAATGGTACGCATAGGAAGCATATGCCGTGAAACGATTGTATAAACCCGTTTGATCATTTAAAACGGCGAAACCTATTCCATGATGCGGCTCGGAGGCGGTATAATTTTCCCAGTACGATTTTCCCCGGGGATTCTCTCCCGGTACCTGAAAGGAAGTGGCAGAGGTTTTAAAATCACTTTTACCCAGGGGGGCTTGCATCGATAAATAGGTAGTTACCGGCGCTCCTTCCAGGCCTACCCATTGATTTCTGTGGCTGATCTTGACATCGGTATAATTTTCGATACCACTCAATGCAGGATTCAGGATATAATTGTTCAGAATGTATTGTGTATAATGCGGCCGTTGCTGGGCAATGCCCCAAAGTCCTGAAATCAGTAATCCGGATACAGAAAATATTTTCTTCATAACAATTATCTCAATACGTCAACAAACCCGGCCATTTGTTTTCTTCCGTTTTTAGGATTAACGATGTAATAGTATGTACCGGCCGGTACCTGTTTCCCATTATAAGTGCCATCCCAGGGCTTATTATATCCCACAGACCTGAAGATCATCTGACCATACCGGTTGTATACTTCTACAGTAGCTCCGGGGTAGGTTTCCAGGTATTCAATTATCCATGTATCATTTATACCGTCTCCGTTGGGCGAAAAGGCATTTGGAATCAAAGGCGTTTTAAGCACCTTTACCGTTACATTATCTGAAGTGCTGCACCCCTTATCGGATGTTACCGTCAACGTATAGGTAATATCGTCTGCCGGTGAGGCTTTTGGATCCGGGGCATTCGGATTATCGAGGCCAACTGGTGGCGACCAAAGGTAATTAACCGAAAGGCCGGTGTTCAGTACAGGAGTCAACTGCACCACCCCGCCCTGCAGAACCACTTTATCAGGACCCGCATTGGCTATTGGAACCGGAAATACTTCAATTACCTGTTCACTGAAGTTAATACAGCCATTTGCTCCTGTAAATGTATATCGTATGGTATGTGTACCCGGCCGTGCTATACGCGGATCAAAAAGCCCGGTGGAAGTAATACCGTTACCACTGAAAATGCCCGATCCGGTCATTCCGTTTGTAACGGTGGCTTGCGTAACCTGAAAGGCTGGTACATCCTCGCATATACCGGCAACCGGGTCAAACCGTACTGAAGGGGTTGCCAGCAATGTAATGGTTTTATCAACGGTATTTAAACAGGTGGTTCCCGAATAAGAGATCATCCGAATGGTTACTGTTCTTGTTGCCGGCGATCCAAACTCAGGATAGGTATGTAAATATTGTTTGCCCGCCGAAGGTGCATTGTCGGTAGTTACAATTGTGGGATCATTAGTATAATCCCAATAAATTTCCACTTTGATTATGCGGCCAATATCAATGGAAGAAGCATCCACAATGGCCACTTCTTTATTGCTGCAAAGGGCATTGGCATTCTGTACAGTAAAATCAGCCAGCGGCCTTGAACTGCTGATAACAAAAGACTGGGCAATGGTATCTTTGCAACCTGCACTGGAAGTAACAATCAGTGTGGCGGTATAGGGCCCTTCTACTGTATAGCGGTGCCCCGGATTCTGTAATGTCGATGTGTTTGGATTCCCGGCATTGGCATTAGGGTCGCCAAAATTCCATAACCACGAAGTTATACTGCCTGCGGCTATCTTACTGGTATCGGTAAATGCTGCAAATGGATCCAGCGTACATGCGGCAGGATTAATAAAGCCGGCTTCCGGGTTTACATTCACTGTTACCGGACTGGTAAGCAAAGTGCTCACACATCCTTTATCCGTTTCTACCTGCAGTGTTGTATTATAAACTCCTGCATTTGTATAATTATGAACAAAAGGCGCTCCATTATTCAAGGTTGCATTTGACCCGTCGCCATAATCCCATGTCCATCTGATGATATTTCCCGAATTAGCAACAGAGGCATCGGTAAATGTAATATCTCTTCCTTCGCACTGCGGGTTCGAAACCGTGAAGCTGGCTGTAGGTAAAGCATTTACTGTTACCTGCCTTGTCATTATGGATGAGGGACATCCAACCGCTGAAAAGATTTGTAATGTAACCGTGTAGGTTCCCGGTGCAGAATAAGTTTTTGAAGGATTTTGCTGGTTGGACGTGGTGCCGTCGCCAAAGTCCCATCTCCATTGCGATACAGAGCTGTTTGGTGCCGAACTCAGGTCATTAAAATTGAATGAACTGCCAATGCAAACCTCGTTGCTGCTGACAGAAAAATCGGCAACAGGCTGCGCATATATTGTTGTTAGTTGCCTGATGGTATCATCCACGCATCCGTTGTTCGATGTTACGGTAAGCGTTACATTGTAAGGTCCTGTAGCTGTATAGGTGTGAACCGGGTTTTGAATGTTTCCGGCTGTATTGCCGTCACCAAAATTCCAGGAATAAACAAAGAGGTTTTGTGTTCCGTCGGTAATTGTTGACAGATTATTAAACTGTGCAGTTCCGGCTGGCAGACATACATCAGGTAAGCTGAAATTGGCCACCGGATTTGGGCTTACCGTTATCTGTCTCGAAAAAAGAATACTTTGACAACCTGTGCTGGTTTCTACCCGAAGCGTTACTGTAAACGTGCCCGTGTTTGTATAAACATGGGTTTGCGCAGTTCCGGATGTGGCAACAACCACAGGTGTGCCATCCCCAAAGTTCCAGTACCACTTAGTTAATGTGGATGCGGCGGGGGCCGAAGAAGAGTCGGTGAATGTTACACTTTTGTTTACACAGTAAGGCGCAGATGTACCAAACCTGGCCACAGGAAGATCGGTAAGAGTAACCACCTGAGCCGCGGTATCGGATAAGCAACCTACGTCGGTAATCACATTGAGTCTTGCCGTATAGCTTCCGGGTGCCGGATAGAGATGCTTCGGATTTCTGACCGAATCTCTTCCGCCATCTCCAAAAGTCCACATCCATTTTATAATTGGCCTTCCGCCGGTATTCGTATTATCAAAAAAAGAGACGCTGTCGGTAACACATCCATTGGTTGTAAAATTGAAAGCGGCTGAAGGAGGGTTGAAAACCGAAAGATCGTAATCAATTTCCTGCTCCCCATTGCATCCATCGGGCGAAGGGTTTTGTGCAATTACCTTTATTGGAAAGACGCCTGTAGAGTTGATAGTATAGGGTGTTGGCAACTTGTATCTGTACACTTGTCTGTTGCCTATGGTCCATGTCGAATCAAAAACGGGATTTGTCAAAGTAACATCCGGCAACAACCCATTGAAAAGCCATTGTATTTGTGTAGGCTGGTAAGGAAAAACGATGGAAAAATAAAACGGAGTTCCTTTGCAGGTAGCCGGAAAGTTGACAGTTGCATACTGATTTTCAGTAATTACAAACTGATACAGGTCTCTTACATTGGTTCCGGCCGAATAGGCATACGATTCAAAGTTTCCCAACCCATAAGCAATGGCATTAAAACCGCTATCAGCCGTTAATCTGAAAGAAGGATTAGGAAGACCTGTAAGGTTTTCTACCAGATATGAATAACCTGGTGCTCCGGGCATGGGTATAAACGGCGAGGTAGGCGGAACAAAATTAATTCTGAAAGACGGCGCAGCAGCCGTTGGGATATAAACGGATAAATAGCGGCTGTTGATTACCTGCAAGGAAGAAGAAAAGATCGAGATGTCGTTGATGTTTTGTTCCACCGGATTCAGAATAATCATATCCGGATCACCTTGGTCAACCGCCCCAGCGGCCTGGGCACTCATCATATACTGAACCGCACAAACAGGTTTACTGGCCGAAACTTTCATGGCAGAAACATAAGGAGCCGGATTGGGTGAAGCTGCCGGGTAATACTCGCCTGCATTTAAAGTAATAGTGGGTAAGCCCGGAATATTTATATCCGTATTATTTTCTGAAGCTATAACCCTGAAATGATACCCGTTGGGGTTATTGGCAAAAGGAACCACTCCAAAATCTTTTCCCCACGTGTTTACCGGATATAGTTGCTGGTATAAAGGATCGTAAGATGAACTACCTATAGCAAGCGCCGAACTGCCGGAAAATACAGCTATTTTTTTGCAGCCATTCGACCCCGATGAAACAGACTCGATGAGACTGCCTGTAAGATCCTGATCATCCTGCACCTGAAAAACATCTCCCTTGTTGGGCAGCGTAATTGTTTGTGTGTTGGGGTCTAAAATACCGTTTCTCCTTAGCTGATACCGAACGGTAGTATTTGTATCAACAGCAATAATCTGAAACTGGGATTTTGATCCGGCCGTACTGACCTGCCAGAAAGAAGCTGAATAATATTTTTTGCCCAATACACTAACCGGCAATATTAATGAGGCGGCTGAACGAAAGCCGGCATAAATATGTGCATATACCACTACCGGCGGCTGGCCGGGGTTCACTTTCACATTTATTCCCTTATTTACCACGGTTCCGGTTTCAGCAAAATTTATATGCGCATTGGAATACGGTATGTTAATCGGGCCCGTCACCTGATTAGCCGTTACTGTAAAAGTTGTATTAAACCCGTTAACAGATATAGTTCCCGAAGAATTTTTGTCTGATGTAATGAATAAGGCCATACTGGCCAGGTTACCGGAAGGGGTGTGAGAAGGGAAACAAAGCCAGAATTCTTTTCCTTTATTAGAAAAATCCTGGGCAATTACTGTATAACAACAAGCTGTTATTAATACAGCGGATAGCAGTAGTTTTCTTATCATTTTGTCCAAAGTCCTGAAGGGGTCCAGAAATAGTTTGCCAAGTTAACAAAAAAGATTGTGAATCAGGAAAGTAAAACTACTATAAGTGTACAAACAAAGTAAATCACCAAAATACGCCGGTTTAATAGGTTATTAAAACCTCTTTTCATTCACTGCGTGGTTTATTTCCAAGAAAAGTAACGAAAGACCTGCCTGCGTCACGTCAATTTATGCTGATAGTATTCTTATGTCCGTCTGAAATTATATGAACCAAAGCAGTATTCAAATTATAATAAATTAAAATCCGATTATTTTAACAAAGTGAAAAATGAGATTATTTTTAATATATAACTGATATTCAATAAATAAATAAATAAAGCAATGTTTTGTTCATCTTTTCTGGCCGTATCAAATAAAATACAGAAATCTAATTTTAAAATTTTGAGCTTTTATTTTTATTAATCACTCTAAACAACTATTAATTAAATATCTATACTATTTTTTAAGTGTGTGAATTTTAGTAAAATATAATTTTTAATTAAAACAAAAAATGCCAATAAAATTAGCTACACTATTTGAAAAATACCGCTGCCTGTTCAATGCCACGCGATGAGCGAAAAGAGTTATTTATATCCGGTCAAATTCTAACCTGAAGAAATTATGCTTAATGCAGTAATACTGTCAATAAAAGATAATGCTGCTGAACTGATTGACGGAAAAATCAACAATAAGAAAGGATACCTGATATGTGAAACTTCAAATAAATGAAGGCGGAACATTTCAGCCTTTAGAAAGACTGTTTCTCTGATTTTCGAAAAAAATAAGATTATTCTTTATGCCCACCGTCTTCCGGCCTCTTACAGGTTTTCGGAAGTTTTTTGTATGCCTCTTCATTTGCCGGATAATCATCGGCATCATATCCGCAATTCGCGATTGCGGCCTTTATGACTTCGATATTTGTACGGTCGGAGAGAAATTTAACTGTTGTTTCTTTGCGGCGCCAGTTTACGTTTACATAAGTTACTCCATCATACCGCTTCAGGTAATCTTCTATCCTGGTTTTGCAACTTTCGCAGCCCACCGTTGGGGTTTTGATTTTTGCTGATTGCAAAGGCTTGGTTTGGGAATATGCTGCCAGCGAAAGTCCTGTAACCGCAGCAAAAAGAAAGATAAGGGATTTTTTCATTATCGGCAGGTCTTTTCGTTTTCTGCAAATTAAACAATACCGGCCCAGTTTGCAGGGTTCTGTTGCCACTTTAACAAAACTTCGTGTTCAGCTTCTTTCAAAAGTCCTTTTTCTACTGCCAGTTCAAGCAAAACAGGATAATTTGTAAGCGGAAAATAAGTTACCCCGGCATCAGCAAAAGCCTGCCCGGCTTTCTGAAAACCGTATGTGAAAATGGATACCATACCCTCGACGGACAATCCTTCTTTCTGCAATACCTCTACTACCTGCAGACTGCTTTTTCCCGTGGAAACAAGGTCTTCCACCACCACCACCTTTTGCCCTTTCTCAAAAAATCCTTCAATCTGATTTCCTAATCCATGCTCCTTAGGTTTTGGACGAACATAAATAAAAGGCAATTTTAGCTGATCAGCCGCCATGGCCCCCCATGCAATGCCCGCTGTTGCCACTCCGGCAAGCATCTCCGCCCCGGGGAATTTTTCAAAAATCAAATTGCACAATTCCGACTTGATAAAATCCCTGATGTAGGGAAATGATAAAATACGGCGATTATCACAATAGATCGGGCTTTTCCAGCCACTGGCCCATGTAAAAGGGTTTTGGGGATTCAGCTTTACTGCGTTAACTTGAAGCAACTTCTCTGCAACTATTTTTGCATCCGTCATACGGCGAAGATAAATGAAAGCTATGTATCACAAGATTTACTTCGGCAATAAACCTCTTTTTCTCTGTGACGCGATTGACCGTACTATTGAGCCTTTTGTTCATCACGACGATGTCGTTTTTATCGACGAACTTAACACCCATACGGTAAAGGCGATGATTCATGAAATGCAGCAATCCCGGGTGCATGCAGGTGTTTTTTATCATACCGATCTGGAAAAACTAAAGAATACGTTTTCAAAAAAATTTTCAATAGTGGTAGCAGCAGGCGGTGCCGTAATCAATGAAAAAAAAGAACTCCTGATGATATTCCGGAAGGGTAAATGGGATCTGCCCAAAGGAAAAACGGATAAAGGGGAAAGTATTGAAGAGTCGGCTCTGCGAGAAGTAAAAGAAGAAACAGGGTTGAAGGAAGTGACGCTTATTCATCCCATCACCACTACGTATCATACTTATCAGGAGGGTACCCGTTTTATTATGAAAGAAACTTACTGGTATAAAATGAAAGCATCTGCAGGGCAAATCCTAAAACCACAAACGGAGGAAGATATTCTTGAAATTGTGTGGGTTAATAAATCAATGATCCGTCAATATCTGGAAAATACCTATCCGTCGGTACAGGAGGTCATCGCTTTATTACAGGAATTTAATTAAGTCCTTCTTCATGTTAGAGGTACCAGTCAACTGTTGTAACAAAACATTTATTGCTGAACTGTCATTTCAGGTTGCCGATCAGGTGCAGTACCGTTACAGGAAGTACCCCGTGGCATCGTAATCACTGGCCCAACGAACGGGCTACCACATCGGGCAGAAAAGCAGAAGCATTCCCCCCATTTCGGAGAATATCTCTCACAATAGTAGATGCCACCGATGTATATTTTGGCTCGCCGGTAAGAAATACCGTTACAATACTGTTGTCCAGTTGCCGGTTGGCATCGGCAATTGTTTTTTCATACTCAAAATCGCTTACATAACGGATTCCTCTGAGTATAAAAGACGCCTTCTTCTTTCTGCAGAAATCAACCGTCAGGCCCTCGTAAATGGCTCCCTCGATCTTTGGCTCATTTTTGAAAATCTCATTTATCCATTTCAATCTTTGTTCAGGAGTGAACATGGTTGACTTGGCCGCATTAACACCAATACCCACGATAATTTTATCAAACAGCGGTAATGATTTACTGATAATATCCACATGCCCCAAAGTAAGCGGGTCAAAGGTTCCGGGAAAAAGACAGATTCTTTGCATCAGGCATCCATTAACTCCGAAAGCTAATAATTATTCGTTAATAAATAAATATTAATTACCAGATGAATTGATTCCGGAAAGTAAATAGAGTACCGCCATCCGGATGGCCACCCCATTCTCTACCTGCTGAAGAATGATGGATTGTTTGCCATCGGCCACATCGCTGTCCAGCTCCACTCCACGATTAATAGGCCCCGGGTGCATAATTATGATTTCTTTTCGCAGACTGTCCAGCAACCGGCGGCTGATGCCGTATGCCAGATTATACTCCCGCAATGAAGAGAATAAAACCTGATTTTGTCTTTCCAGTTGTATACGTAATACGTTAGCTACATCACACCACTGCAGGGCATTTCGAAGATTATACTCCACTTTTATCCCGAATGCCTCTTCGGCGTATTTCGGAATCAGGGTGGGCGGCCCGCACACGATCACTTCGGCGCCCATTTTTTTCAAAAGATAGATATTGCTCTGGGCTACCCTGCTGTGCATAATGTCGCCGATAACCGCTACTTTCACCCCCTCCAGCCTGCCCAATTTTTCCCGGATAGAATATGCATCCAGCAAGGCTTGTGTGGGATGCTCATTAATCCCGTCTCCGGCATTGATCACTACGGCAGGAATATGGCGGGCCACAAAATGAGGCGCTCCGCTGGCGCTGTGGCGCATTACAACCATATCTACCTTCATGGACAGGATATTGTTTACCGTATCAAGCAAAGTTTCGCCCTTGGAAACCGAAGAACCCGAAGCACTGAAATTGATAACATCGGCTGAAAGCCTTTTTTCCGCCAGCTCAAAAGAAAGCCTTGTGCGGGTTGAATTTTCATAAAAAAGATTGACAATGGTAACATCCCTGAGCGAAGGCACTTTTTTGATTGGTCGTTGCAAAACCTCTTTGAACTGTGCCGCTGTCTGTAAAATGGTGGAAATATCTTCCCTGTTAAGATCTTTAATGCCCAGCAGGTGATTGGTAGATAGGCTCATTAAAGGGCGAAGATAATAGAAAATAATTACTCAAAAGTTTACTTTGGCTGCCAGGCGGGGTTTCATTTTCGCTCCGGATCGATCCACTTAATATCCATTACAGCGGAAGTTTTGATTATTCCATTTACCGACTGCGATAAATACGAAGAGCCGTTTGAAAATTCTACCTTTCTTTTCTTCCCGTTCTTTAAAGTAATCTCCGCACCGGAAGATTTGTCCGGGTTTTTGACAAACTGCATTCCCGATCTGAGTGCATACACTTTCAGTTTTCCTCTGTTTTGAGTTACCGCTATCAGGGGAACACCATCAGCGCCTGATAACAGGCAAACTGCTTTTCCGTTTCCGGGTATAAAAATTCCGCTTTTCATGATGGTTTGTGCTGCAAAATTTCCCTGGCCGTCGCCCGTCAGCAATAAACCATTCATGGCATCGTAACGGCCCACGGCAACTTCTGTTCCATAATCATTGCCCGTCAGTATTACGTCAAGATTGCCATCGCCGTTAAAATCTTCGCATACCATCCCGTACACACAAGAAAGTTGTGCATGATAAGGAAGCGCCGTCATTTGAAAAGTTCCTTCCCCGTTGTTTTTTATAAAAGCGCTTTGAAAATAAGTGGCCTGAAATTTTTTTACCCCCGCCATCTCCTGCGGGGTGAATAATTTGTCAAAACTAGCCTCAGCAAAAGATTTATAGGTAAGAAATCTTTTCTTTATTACCGGTATCTGGTTTACCACTTCATCCTGAATATGAGTGGTGTATTCCCGTAATACCCCTTTTTTATCTTTTAAATAACGGGTAGGTATGCATTCGACAAATCCGTTTTTATCAAAATCCATGGCGTAGATAGAAACAGGATATTGATCATTGCCCTTGTAAAAAGTGTTTTCGCCAAGGTTACCCGCCATATAATCCACATCTCCGTCATTGTCGAAATCGCCGGCCACAAGGCTGTTCCACCAGCCTGTTTTTGCTTCTACCCCTGAAGAGGGTGTTTTATTCTCAAACCTGCCTTTATTATTTTTCAAAAATGTCAGAGGCATCCACTCACCGGCTATTACAAGATCGGGCCAGTTGTCATTATCAAAATCCGACCACAGGGCATCGCAAACAAGGCCGATATTTTCCAGCATTGGAGCCACCTGCCTGCTTACATCGGTAAATTTTATTTTTCCTTTCTCTGAATCATTGCGATAAATAAAAGAGCTTACAGGAAGCGGATACCGCCAGGGTTCTACCCTGCCGCCGATAAAAAGATCAAGATCGCCGTCTTTGTCATAATCACAGGCTTTTACACAACTCTTGCTTGTATAATTTACAGGGAACACGGTGGTATCGTAAACGAACTTTCCTTTGCCATCATTTCTGTAAAACCGATCGCGGTAATGAAAAGTGTTTGCCGGATTTTCATATCCGCCGCTGGCTATATAAATATCCAGATCCTCGTCATTGTCGGCATCAAATAATACAAGCCCAAGGTCTTCCGATGTTTTGGAAACCCGGCTGGCTCCCGGCTCCAGATCAAGCGAATCAAAATGGCCACCGGGCTGCTGAAAATAAATTTTTGTGCTGAACCCATACGCCCCCCCTACGGCAATATCATCAAGTCCATCATTATTTAAATCACCGGCTGCAATGCCCGGTCCATACTCCGAAAGCTTGTGAGGTAAAAGTTTTTGAACATTGAAATCTATGTAATCATATTCCTGATGAGTAAAAGCAATGCCGGACCGGCCGGTTATTTCTGTAAACAGGCCTCGTTCATTAATATCCCCCGGATGTGTAAAATGAGAAGCATCTTGCTGGCGTAGTTTCAGCATCTGGCCTGCTTTCAGGTTCTTTAGTACCTGTGATTTTTTATCGGGCCATGTAATGACCAACGAATCTATATGATCAGTTTCTCCCAAACCGAAGTGTACGATCGGAGAAACGGAAGACAGGTATCCACGTGAAGTGTAGTGTTCATACACCTGCTGTTTGCCGTTATAAAAAACCAGGACCCGGCTTCCAAAACCATCTTTATTCGGCGATTGTCCTTCAAGCCGAACGCTGAGAAAATTATTTTTGTCCTTGTTTCGCTTCATCAGTGTATTCTCGTACAAAAAAGCCTCCTGATTTATGTTATTTACTATCACATCCAGATCGCCGTCATTATCAAAGTCGGCCCATGCCGCTCCATTGGAAAAAGAAGGTTCATCAAGCCCCCAGCTTATGGTTTCATCTGTAAACCGCAGCATTCCGTTATTACGAAAGGCATAATTGTGGAGTTTTACTTCGGGTATCTGCTCCAGCAGTTGTTGTTTTGTAGCCACCAGCTGGGCTTCCTGCCTGAATACGGCAAAATCATGATCGGTAATATCTTTCGGAAAGCCGTTTGTGACAATAATATCGCGATAACTGTCATTATCAAAATCAGCTACCAGCGGGGCCCAGCTCCAGTCTGTTTCCGCTACTCCGCTGAAAAAAGCAATTTCTGAAAATACAGGCGGACCCGCGGAGTCATTTTCCAAGACCCGTTTTCCCATATTCAGTTGCAGCGTATTTCGTACATACTGGTAATGATAGCCAAACCGGTCTGAATTCTGATAAGTTTGATAACTTACGGGCATCAGCATCATTTTTTTGCGAAAGTTGTCTTCCGGGTTCATGTCCAGTTCGATAATATCCTGAAGCCCGTCATTGTTTATATCTGAAATGTCGGCACCCATCGCGTTGGCCGAAGCATGTTTTAGGTAATCATTAATACTTTCGGTAAAAGTTCCATCCCTGTTGTTGATGTATAACAGATTGCTGGAGAGATAATCGTTGGTTACATAAATATCCTGCCAGCCATCAAGATTAATGTCGGAAATAGTAACGGCATGTGCATAACCTTCTACGGTTACCCCAGCCTGCTTGGTAACATTTGTATAAAACGGATGTCCCTTTACCGAATCCCACTGGCATTTGTAGAGCCGGCCGGTGCTTGGAAATGTTCCGTCTTTTATTACCGGCCTGAACTGATTGGGATATAATTCCGGCAAAATTTCATTTACACACATATACACATCCAGATCGCCATCATTATCATAATCAAAAAAAGCCGATTGCGTGGTATGGGTTGAATCATTCAGGCCGTAGGCAGCTGCCATCTCTTCAAACCGCGGAATTCCCTCTGCATCGGGGCCGGTATTGATGTAAAGAAGGTTTTCACGCATCCGGGCATTGGCGTGAATAGTAGCTGAAACATATATATCCTGCCACCCGTCGTTATTTATATCCAGCACAGACACTCCCCTGCACCATTTTCCGTTGCCATTAACCCCGGCTGCGGAAGTAACATCCCGGAATTTGAAATTTCCTTTGTTAAGATATAGCTTACACTCCACCAGATTGCCGGTAAAATAAATATCCTCTAATCCGTCATTATTAAAGTCGGCAATGCCTACTCCGCCGCCGTTATACACGTTGGAAAAATCGAGAATGTTGATGGAATCGGTTTCATTTATTGTATTGGCAAATTGAATACCGGAGTGGCGGGAACTGATTTTCTTAAAAAGCGTCTTCTTATTGGTACATCCGCTGATCAGCAGGAAAACAAACGTAACACATGCGAAAGATAAATTGCGCATCTGAAAAAAGTTTCGGGAAATCTATTTGAAAAGTAAATTAACAAAAAAGAGGCAGTGGTAGTCTGCCTCCTTTTGAGAAATATAGTATCAAATCAATAGCCCGGATTTTGTTTCAGCTTGGGAACACCGCCGGTTGTACTTCTGTCGATCTGGCTTTGTGGTATCGGGAAATACTCATTTTTGCCTGCGGTAAATGAAGCTGCATTCAGATAATTCCTCTTGTTGTTAGGTATACCCCAGCCGGCTCTTGAAGGTCTTCCGCTCACGTACTTCAGGTAATCATTAAGGAATGTAGCGGCTTCGCCCCAGCGTACCAGGTCAAAGAAACGATGGCCTTCCATTCCCAGTTCAATCTTTCTTTCAAAACGTACAGCTTTACGGGCAGCCGCCTGATTTGTCCAGGGGGTGGTATATAAGCCTACAAAATAATTGGCAGCCGGTACGGCACCATCCATTACCATACTGGCAGGATTGGCTGCTCTTGCTCTTACCTGGTTTACCAGCTGGCGGGCTCTTTCCAGACTTCCTGATTCTACTTCGGCCTCGGCCAGCCATAGAATAACATCAGCAAAGCGAATGAGCGTATAGTTATTGGCAGTAATACCGCTGGTCCAGAAATTAATGTCGGTTTTTATTCTTTCCTGCGACCTGTAATATGTATTCTTAATGGGGCTGTAAGGGCCTCCATAAGCCTGATCCCGTATCCAGTTGTAGCCCGGGTGTTTACCCCAGTCAAGATAAGGAATACCCCGGCGGCCTACAGTCCAGTCAAGCCGCGAGTCCAATGTACCGGTATGCGGAACAAACGGGGCCGAAGAAATAAGACCCTGGTCATTTTTTACTTCGGTAGCATTATAATTATCCGGATCAGGCAGACCTGTTACGGGGTTTGTCTGGAATGAATTTACCAGGTCTTGCGATGGCTGAAAAAATCCGCAGCAGGTGCCGGGTCCGCCGGTGTAGGGGAAATTGAGAACTTCGCCCCAGCCTCCATTATCGGCACTGGAGCCGTCGTTTACAGAATATTGAACTGCAAATACGGATTCTGTACTGTTTTTGGTATCTGCATTGAAATTGTCCTGATATCTGGTAAGCAATGCATAAGGCTGCCCCTGAGCGTTTTTACCCTGTGTATATACTGCATCCAGAACGGTTCTGGCGGCTGCATATTTTCCCTGAAATAGCAGGCATTTTGCATACATGGCGCCCGCAGCCCATTTATTTACGCGGCCTTTAGCATTCATTACTTCCGGCAGATTGTCGTAAGCATATTTTAGATCTGCTTCTATCTGGGGCCATATGTCGGCATCATTGGGTTGATTGAAATCGGTAACCGTTTCATCATAATATGGAATTTTATTCCACATTTTCTTCGCCTCAAAGTAATAATGCCCACGCAAAAAACGGGCTTCCCCTGCAATGCGGGTTTGATCGGCTGCAGAAATATCTGTCGCTTTTGCCATTACCCGTAAAACAGCGTTCGAACGGGAAATGCCTTCAAATACAATACGCCATTTGGTATCGAAGTAACCATTGGTGGCTGTAGGTGTAAAGGCTTCTATAGGATTAATGTCGGGCTGGTCGCCGGCGTCGGTGCCTTTATGAGCATCACCGCCGCATATGCTGCCATATACCCAGTTGGTACCGGAGCTTTGCCAGCCTCCCAAAAAGATGCCTCCACCATTTATAAACCCATCCAGCACGGAATAAGCCCCGATCAGAAGGGCTTCTACACCTTTCTTATTTGCCAGCGCATTTTCATCCAGGGTGCCTTTGGGTGTTCTTTCCAGAAAACTATCCTTACAGGAAAGCAGTGTGACCCCCGCGATGATGATCACTGCAACAATTTTCATTAAATGCTTTTTCATATTACAAGATGTTAGTTTGTTAGAAGTTAAGGTTTACACCAATCAAAAACTGACGAACCGTAGGATAAATGCCTTCGTCAACTCCGAATGAATCGTCTGCGCCTATCAGTTCCGGATCCAGTCCTGTGTATTTCGTAATTGTGAACAGGTTGGTTGCCTGAACATATATCCGCAGTTTGTCAATTTTAACCTTGTTCATCACATTCTGAGGCAGCGTGTATCCTATTGAAACATTTTTAAGCCTTAAATAAGAGGCATTTTCAAGATAATACGAATTGACAGCATTGTTATTACTGAAATTGGATGCATTCTCTGCTATAGGAGTTTTTGCGCCGGTATTTTGCGGTGTCCATGAGTTATACAAAAGATCCTTGCTCTTATTTCCCTGGAAAGAGGGGAAGAAGTCAACCCACCATTTTACATAGTTCATAGCTTCTTTACCCTGCGAACCGTAAAAGAACAGGTTGATGTCAAAAGCATTGTACTCTCCGTTAAAGTTCAATCCATAGGTAAAATCCGGGTTCGGGCTTCCGAGATATACCCGGTCGGCCGGAGTAATAGCGCCATCACCGTCTGTGTCCTGATACTTGAAGCGGCCCGGTGCTGCCTGATCCTGTGTAGCCGATCTTGCTACATCGGCAGCATCCTGGAATAATCCCACTACTTTGTATCCAAAGAAAGAAGACAGTTCATGTCCGATTTCGTTTCTTATCCAATTACCTATCCGCGATCCGCGGGTATCATAGAAATCCAGTCCCTCAGCCAGCTTGGTAATTCTGTTTTTATAAGTGGTAAACGTAAGAGTCGCGTCAAATTTAATTCCGCTTCTCCCGCCTATATTACCCCTCTGGGTTATAAGCAGGTCTACCCCGGTATTTTTCATGCTGGCTACATTGAAAAATGCCGGGTTGGAAGCAGCACCTGCACCGGCAGCTGCCAGTGCCGGTAAACGAAACAACAAATCTTCCGTTATTTTATTGTACCACTCAAATACTACCTCTGTTTTTCCGTTAAACAGGCTTGCATCAAAGCCCACATTGGAGGTAATATTTGTTTCCCATTTTCCACCCGGGTTACCAACAAAAGATTGCTGGAATCCCTGAGCGGTACTGTTGCTGGTTCCGTTGATATCATAATTGGAGCTTCCCGGACCTCCTACATAAATATCAAATGCATTTGCAGGATTGATGCGCTGGTTACCCATGGTACCATAGCTGCCTCTTACCTTCAGATCCTGAATCCAGTCAACGGAACTCATAAAATCAAACTCTGTCAGGCGAATGCCAAGCGAGGCTGCAGGGAAGGTACCCCATCTGTTTTCGGGACCAAACCGTGAAGAGCCATCGCGGCGAATTATAGCACTGGCCAGAATCTTATTATCATATGTGTAATCTACTTTGCCAAAATAGGAAATGAGGGCTGCCGGCGTAAATGGCGCCCCGCTGGCCTGCTGACCTGCTGCACCGCCGGAGTTGAGAGCCCAGAAGTCAACTGACTCAACAAAGTAATTGACCCTTGTTCCCTGTATGCCTCTTCCAAAACTTTCTACTGACTCAGTTCCAACAAGTGCCAGCACATCATGCTTACCCATAAAAGTATTCTTGTAAGTAAGCTGGTTTGTCCAGGTCCATTCACGGAAGCGGCTGAAGTTCTCAGTGAAACTGTTTCCAGTATTGTTTTCAGAATTTTCGTATGTCTTAAAATTGAAAAAATAAAAGTTATTGGCATTGATCTGGCCTCCAAAACTCGTTCTGGCAGTAAAATGATTAAGAAAATCTACTTCCAGATACATATTGCCAAACACATTCAGATTCTGGCCACGGTTATTCCGTGCACGATAACGACTCGCATAAGGATTTTGAGAGTTTCCCAAATTGGGGGCTCTTGATCCTGCAAAATTTCCCATAATATCAAATACGGGAATGATGGGCTGGTTACGGTATGCAAACCCGATTTCTGTGCCTTCCCCATTATTTCCGTTATTTTGAACTGTGTTATCTTCCCTGTAGCTTACTTGCAGATTTTCACCTATCCTGATATTTTTTTTGATGTTAAATTCTGTATTGAGACGAGCCGTATATCTCTGAAAAAAGCTATAGATCAGAATGGCTTTTTGATCAAAATAATCAAAACTGAAAAGATAACGGCTACGGTCTGCGCCACCGGAAAGCGCTATATTATGATTCATGATAGGGGCATTTTCGGTTATCTCGTCATACCAGTTGGTTCCCTGTTTGTTTGCCCGCATTATCAGATAAGATCCGTTTATATTATCAAGGTCAAGGTTATAAAGTGCAGGATTTACGGCAGGATCTCCTTCAAACTTTCCGGCAGGAAGGATATAATCAGGAAGTACCGGATTGGCACCGTTTCCATATTGTACTGTAGGCACTGGCTGCCCGGCATTTCTATAGGCAAGCCAAGTCAGGTCGGCCATTTCCTGCGAGTTCAAAAGATCCCAGCCTTTTCCGGGAGCCTGGCGGCCATAATACATATTGTATGAAACCTTGGCGCCCCCTTGCTTGCCTTTTTTGGTAGTAACAATTATAACGCCGTTGGAAGCACGGGCACCATAAATAGAAGCTGCAGCGGCATCTTTCAACACCTGCATGGTTTCAATATCATTGGGGTTTAATCCTCCCAAACCGCCGGAAGGCACACCGTCAATGATAAACAATGGGGCATTATCTCCAAACGAGGAGAATCCTCTGATCCTTACAGACGAACCCACACCAGGCCGGTTATCTGTAACAACAGTAACACCCGATGCTCTTCCCTGCAACTGGCTTTCCGCATTGGCAGCAGGGATGGATTTAAGATCAGATGCTTGAACCACTGCTACCGACCCGGTAATGTCTTTTTTAGCCTGAGAAGTATAACCGGTTAACACAACCACATTAAGGGTTGTGGTGCTTTGCACCATGTTTACCTCTACAGTTGAAACATTTGAAACATCAATCTCCTGGGTTTCGAGACCAATAAAAGAAATTACGAGGATATTTTTACCGGCAGGAAGTCCGATAAAAAATGTTCCCGTGGCATTTGTTTGCGTGGCCACATTGGTTCCTTTCACTTCAACAGTAGCGCCAATAACAGGATTACCGCTTTCCTTTACCGTACCTGTCACCTGCTTTTGTGCAAATGCTGCTGTAGCGAGAATGGAGAAGAATACAAAGAGAATAATCTGTTTTGTTCTCTGAACAAAACGAGTACATAGATTTCCCATAAAGCAAGCAGTTTAAATTTTAGCAATGCCTAAAATTAACAAAATATTAGAAAAGTAAAATCTTTTTTTTTAAACGCTTACAATCGTTAGTGGAGATATTTCCTGAGAATTGGTTGATGGATCAAAAATCGTATCTAACCCATTATTTATTTTTACCCGTTTTCATACTACATACATTGATGCCTACCCGAAATTCAAAATACTCTACCCCATTTGTGGACTTCCGGAAAGTGCAAATAAACCGAAAACTAGTCCATCAGCAGCACTTCATCTTTTCCGTCTTTTTCGGCCCAGCACACTTTTACTTTCTGAGAAATGATGGAATCAATTGATTTGCCGGTATAATCGGGTTGTATGGGAAGTTGCCGGCTGTAACGGCGGTCAATTAATATACACAATTCAACCGAAGCGGGGCGGCCAAATGCCAGCAACGCATCCAGGGCAGCACGAATAGTGCGGCCCGTATACAATACGTCATCCACCAACACCACTCTTTTATTTTCTACACTGAACGGTACATCGGTACGATTAGGAACATGCAACTCGTTGCGGATATCATCCCTGTAAAAAGTAATATCCAGTTTTCCGTAATTAATTTTTGTGCCGGGCAACAGCCGGCTTATTTCGTTAACAATTTTGTCGGATACGTAAATTCCGCGGGGCTGTATGCCGATAATTATTATATCGTCCCCCTCGCTGGTGTTTTCCAGTATCTGATGACTTAAGCGCTTAATTGTTATGCTGAGTTGTTGCTGGTCCAATATTTTCTTCACCCTGAAAAATTTTTATAAAAGTAGTAATACGGCAGAGCAAATTCAAAACCCTTTTAAATTAACCGTGTCTGAATGGTTGCTGTTCTGGCCTCAATTTTGCAACTTTGCTGTCCGTAGTTACTAATTACCGGGATCTTATGAAAAAACCAGTAAAGAAAATTCTGAAAATAACCGGCGTCACGCTGCTTGCCCTGATCCTTTTCGCCTTTGCCGCGCCTTTTTTATTCAAGAACCAGATAGTAAGAATACTAAAAAAGGAGATCAACAACAACATCGATGCAGAGGTCGATTTCAGTAATGTCAGCATCTCTCTGCTTCGTCGTTTTCCAAAAGCATCTGTTACACTCAACGATTTTTATATAAAGGGAACCGGAGCCTTTTCAAAAGATACGCTGATTGCCGCAAGGGGCATCAATGCCTCGGTTAACCTGATCAGTTTATTCAGAGGAAGTAATATAAAGGTATACGCTGTCCATTTGCAATCACCCCGGATGCATCTGTTGGTTAATGAAGAAGGCAGGGCGAACTGGGATATTGCAAAAACAGCTTCGCCGGAATCTGAAGTCAGCACAGGCAGTGCATTTAAAATAAATCTGCAGCGCTATTCGGCAGACAACGGCTATCTGTTGTATAAAGATGAAACGGCAGATATAAACGCAGAAATTGTCAACTTCAATCATAGCGGCAGTGGCGATCTAATGGCTGACCAGTTCATGCTTGCGACAAATACATCTGCCGAAAAAACTTATTTTACTTATGCCGGCATTCCTTACCTAGCAGGTAACCGCGTCACTATACGCAGCGATATAAACGTCAGCATCCCCAATAATAAATACGACTTTAACGACGCTGATATTCGTATAAATAACTTTCGCCTGGATGCAGACGGATTTTTTCAACTGGAAAACGACAGTACCTACAATATGGATGTCCGCTTTAAAGCGCCATCCACCGAATTCAGGGAAATTTTATCATTGGTACCCGGGCTATATAAAAATGAATTTGAAAAAATTAAAACAGGCGGTACCGCTGTTTTTGACGGCTTTGTAAAAGGACGATACAGTCCCCGGCAAATGCCTGCATATAATTTGAATCTTGAAGTAACCGATGCTTTTTTTCAATATCCCGACCTGCCCGAGCCGGTTAAAAATATTCAGTTGTTACTGAAAGCCACTAATCCTGACGGACAGCCCGATAATGCCGTCATTGATATTTCAAAAGGGCATATCGAGATGGGCAATGAACCCTTTGATTTCCGCATTCTTTTCAGAAACCCCGAAACAGTTCAATACCTTGATGCTTCGGTAAAGGGCAAAATCAATCTTGCGGAAATTTCAAAATTCATCAAACTGGAAAACGATATTCAGTTGTCCGGATTCGTAAACACGGATGCATTTGCAAGAGGAAATCTTTCCGCATTAGAAAAACAGGGGGGCTCTTTTTCAGCAGGCGGATTTTTTGATATTAAAAACCTTTTTTATTCTGCCAAAAATTTTCCGCAGCCCATCCGAAACGGAAATATAAAAGCTACCCTTGTTAATTCAGGCGGTATTGCCGACAACACCGTGATCAATATTTCTACGGGGCACATAGAACTGGGAAAAGATCCTTTTGATTTCGCTGTCAAACTCAGCAACCCGGTATCCTCTGCAAACTTTGAAGGAATGGTGAACGGAAAATTTACACTCGATAATATCAAACAATTTATTACCCCCGAAAAAGGAACAAAAATATCCGGAATGCTGAATGCCGCATTGAAATTTAAAGGCAGTCAATCCATGATTACCACAGGCCGTTATGACCAACTGAGCATAAATGGCACCGCGGGCATTACCGGTTTAAAATATGTATCAAAAAACTATCCCGGCGGGATAAGTATCGAAAACAGCAGCCTTGCTCTTTCTCCGGCAAGTATTGCCCTGAAAAATTTCAGCGGCAGTTATATGAACACCCGCTTTACTGCCAGCGGGATGCTGAATAATCTCGTCGGGTACATGATGGCCGATCAGCCACTTTCGGGTACTGTGAATGTATATGCAGATAGAATGAACCTGAATGACTGGATGGGAACCGAACCTGACGACACGGCATCCGAGTCTGGCGATGCGGGCCCCTTTCTTGTGCCGGCTGGCATTCATCTTACCATCAACGCAAAAGCAGATGAAGTAAAATACGATAAAGTGGATTACAGAAACGTGAGCGGAACTTTGCAGCTTGAAGATGAAACCATAAAACTAAACAACATAAAAACAGATGCTCTCGACGGAAATATTATTTTTAACGGAACCTATTCCACCAAAGCGAATAAAAAAGAACCCGACATCCGGCTTTCGTATGCCATCAGCCACATTGATGTACAAAAAGCTTTTTTTGCTTATAACACCGTACAACAACTGATGCCGATAGGTCAATTCATAGCCGGGCGACTTTCATCCGAACTAAACATGGCTGGCCATCTGAAAGAAAACATGATGCCCGATATCAACAGCCTGTCGGGGAAAGGAAATCTTTTTTTACTGGAAGGCGTGCTCAATAAGTTCAAACCGATGGAAAAAATCGCTGAAACATTACAAATTAATGAACTGCGTGAACTATCGGTAAAGGATATAAAAAATTACATTGAGTTTAAGAATGGCCAAGTGCTGGTAAAACCCTTTCTTGTAAAAGTAAAAGATATTGAAATGGAGATTGGCGGCATGCATGGAATCGATCAGTCGCTGAATTATATTGTGCAAATGAAGGTGCCGAGAAGATATCTGGGTAAAGAAGGGAATGCATTGGTAAATGATCTGGCGGCTAAGGCAAATTCAAAAGGCATCCCGGTTCAGCCCGGCGAAACAGTAAACCTGCACATCAAAGTAGGCGGAACAGTTTTCAACCCTGCTGTAAAAACAGAACTGAAAGAAGCGGCGGGCGATGCGGCAAAAGAATTGAAAGAGCAGGCTGTTGAATTTGCACGGCAAAAGGCAGACAGTGCAAAACAAACGGTAAAAGATTCTCTGGATAATATTAAAAAAGATATAATTGGAGATGTAAAGGATGAACTAAAAAAACAAATATTCAGCAAAGATTCAGTAAAAACAGATTCCGCCTCCGGCAAACCTTTTCAGGATACAAAAAAGAAAGCCGGTCAAACCATAAAAAATACAATGGACAAACTACTGAACAAAAAGAAGAAAACAGAAGCGGATACCACCCTCAAAAATGTACCCGGGTAGCGTGGTGTACGATACCGGATATGCTTTAGTGATTACCTGCCTCCCGCAAAACGGAGTTTTAAGTCATTTTCTTTTCTTGAAAAAGTATTCGCTACCTTTATAAGGCCCGCATTATTCTTCACCAAACTATTTGTCATGAAAAAAATATTGATTGCTTTTGCAACACTGCTTTGCGCTTCCTCCCTTTTTTCTCAAATACAGAAAGGAAAATGGCTGGTAGGCGGAAGAACAAATTTCAGCTCTACTAACCAGGATTTTCCCAGCGGCGAGATCAAACAGACCAACTTCCGCGTCGGACCGGATCTGGGCTATTTTGTTCGGGACAAATTTGCCCTCACTTTAAACCCCGGATTAGAATGGCAAACCTACCAGTTCGGCACCACCCCGAAACAAAAATACAGGGAAACAGAACTGGGCCTGGGAGCAAGGTATTATTTTCTTGAACCGGATGCCCGATACAATATTTATGCAGAGGCAAAGTATTTGTTCGGAGCGTATAAGGAAGATGATGATGAAAGTGTCGGTTACGGCAAGTATGGTTTTGGAGCCAACTTTGTTTGTTTTCTCAATTCATTTGTAGGCTTTGAAATCGGTGCCGGTTACAGTTCCAAAAAATATGAAGATGAGGATGAGCGCATCGGCAGAATTTCTTTTGGCACCGGTTTCCAGATCCATCTGGATCCCTGCAGACACAAGAAAAACGTTCGGCCGGAAATGGTTAGCAAATTATAAACTTCCCTTCTTTACCGGTACAACACTGTTTAATCACTGCTGCCGCTTCACAAAAAAAGTACAGAAGTGAGTAACTATTTTATTTTTCATTCATAAACGGATAGCGGTAATCGGTTGGGGGGGTAAATGTTTCTTTAATTGTTCTTGCGCTGAGCCAGCGGTAGAGATTCAGGATACTTCCGGCTTTATCGTTGGTGCCGCTGGCTCTTGCTCCGCCAAAAGGCTGTTGCCCTACTACTGCACCGGTTGGCTTGTCATTAATGTAAAAATTACCGGCAGCATTTCTGAGTTTCGTTGTAGCCAGTTCAACAGCAGAGCGGTCCTGTGCGATTATGGAGCCTGTTAATGCATAGGGCGAAGTGGAATCCACCAGTTCCAGTGTTTTTTCAAAACTGCCCGCAGGATAAATATAAACGGTAAGCACCGGACCGAAAATCTCCTCACACATGGTTACATATTTCGGGTCCTTAGCCTGTATGATTGTTGGCTGCACAAACCACCCCTCTTTGCTGTCGCATTTACCCCCTACCCATATTTCTGCTTTGGGGTCTTTTTTGGCGTTATCAATATATCGCTTAATGTTATTGAAACTTTTTTCATCAATTACGGCATTGATAAAATTGGTGAAATCTTCCGGGCTTCCCATTTTAAAACTTTTTACTCCGGCAATCAGTTTCTTTTTTACTTCTTCTGCCATGTTTGAAGGAATATATGCTCTGGAAGCTGCGGAACATTTTTGCCCCTGAAATTCAAATGCGCCACGAAGCAAAGCGGTTACCACCACATCCGGGTCGGCGCTTTTATGCGCAATTACAAAATCTTTTCCCCCCGTCTCTCCTACTATTCTCGGGTACGATTTATAAATACTTATATTCTCACCTATGGTTTTCCACATATAATTAAATACCCCCGTTGAGCCGGTAAAATGAACCCCCGCAAAATCAGGATGAGAAAAACACACGTTGCCGAGAGTGGGCCCATCCACATAAATAAGATTGATTACGCCATCGGGCAAACCGGCCTCCTTTAGTATGCGCATAAACATCTGCGCAGAAAATATTTGTGTATGCGCCGGCTTCCAAACTACCGTGTTGCCGCACATGGCAGCGCTGGTTGGAAGATTGCCGCCGATAGCCGTAAAGTTGAACGGAGTGATTGCCAGTACAAACCCCTCAAGCGGACGATACTCCATACGGTTGTGCATTCCCGGGCCGCTGATGGGCTGTTGCTTATAAATCTCGCTCAGGAAATGAACATTGAACCGGAGAAAATCAATTATCTCACATGCCGAATCAATTTCTGCCTGAAAGGCATTCTTACTTTGCCCCAGCATGGTGGTAGCATTCATGTAAGGCCGGTATTTCGTAGCAATCAGATCCGCGGCTTTCAGAAAGATGTTTGCTCTGTTTTCCCAACTCAACCCGGCCCAGCTTTCTTTGGCAGCCAGTGCAGCATCTATTGCCTGCTTCACATGCCGTTCATCACCTTCGGAGTAAGTGCCCAGTACATGAGCTATCTCATGCGGAGGCCGCATCTCTCCTTTCTTGTTTGTATGAACTTCTTTATTGCCGATGTACATCGGCACATCTATCCGCTGTTTTTTTAATTCCGCCAGCACCTCTTTCAGTCTTTTTCTTTCAGCACTTCCGGGTGCATAGGTTAGCACAGGTTCATTTGCAGGCAAGGGATATGAAAAAGTTCCGATACTCATAAAAGGAGTTTTAGTATGCAAAAATAATTTTAAACATAGCGCCGGTCTGTACCCGATATCACACTTCACTCTCTTTACTGCTCATCAGATATGCCTTAATAAATCCATCCAGTTCGCCATCCATCACCGGCTGTACATTTCCGGTTTCAAAGTCTGTTCTGTGGTCTTTAATCAATTTATAGGGATGAAAAACATAACTGCGTATCTGGCTGCCCCACTCTATTTTTCTTTTGTTTGCATTTGCCGCGTTCTTCAGCTCTTCTCGCTTCCGCAATTCTTCTTCATACAACCGGCTTTTCAGCATCTGCATCGCTTTTTCGCGGTTGCCCAATTGTGTACGCTCTGTTTGACATACCACAACAATCCCGGTGGGTAAATGCGTCAGCATTACTTTTGTTTCCACCTTATTTACATTCTGCCCCCCGGCGCCGCCGCTGCGTGCCGTTTCCATTTTTACATCGGCATCTTTTATTTCGATTTGGATGGTATCATCCACTAACGGATACACAAAAACCGAAGCAAAAGAAGTATGTCTTCTCGCATTGCTGTCAAACGGTGAAATACGAACCAGGCGGTGCACACCACTTTCTGCTTTTAAAAATCCATAAGCAAAGGGACCTTCAAACTGAAGCGTACAGGTTTTTATTCCTGCGCCATCGCCCCATACCCAATCCAGTTCGGTTACTTTCCAGCCCTGCTTTTCACCATACATGCGGTACATGCGGGCCAGCATTTCGGCCCAGTCCTGGCTTTCGGTACCTCCGGCGCCGCTATTGATCTGCAGCACGGCGGGCAGTTCATCTTCGGGCTGATTGAGTGTACTTTTAAACTCGGCCTCCTCTGCCAATGCCAGCGCTGTATCATAAGCCTGCCGCGCCTCTTCTTCGGTAGCCTCGCCTTGTTTCCAGAAATCATACAACACGGCAAAATCCTCTATTGCGGTATTTACCCTTTCATAGAGTTTTACCCAATATTCATTTTGCTGTATGTTTTTCATTATTTCAGTTGCCCGCCTGTTATCATCCCAAAAACCCGGACTCAGCGACAACTGTTTTTCGTGAGCTATTTTTTGCTGGCGGTTTTCAACGTCAAAGAAACCTCCTTATCCCCGCAAGCCGGGACCGTAATTCTTTTAATTTTTCTGCTGTCATAGTGGCCGCAAAGTTAACGGATTTGTGAATTAAGAAATAAGGCAATGGAAAGATGCATCATTGCACATCTTTTTTTACAATCCGAAACGCCGGAAAAGGAAATATCCGGTTCGTAACACGGCGGTGTTACCGCTATCCGGCTTTTGTTGCGTCGCACACTTGTACGTTCAGCTATTCTGCTCTGCTTTCAACCGGCGCCGCAAGGGCACTTCACGTCACAGCTTTATTGTAAAATAAAAAGTAATTGTTCGTTCCGATTCAAATGGCAGGTAATTTACCGGACAGGGTTTTGCATGTCCTCCGCTCTTTTAATTCAGTAAATTGCCTGCTCAGGCAATATGTCGGTATTCATTTCATCGCTCAACTCAGGCAGTAACGGCAACTGCTATTATATCGGTACAGAAAACGAAGCTGTACTGATAGATGCGGGTATAAGCTGCCGCGAAACGGAAAGAAGAATGAAGCGGCTCGGGCTGGAAATGCAGAAAGTAAAAGCCGTTTTTATCTCACACGAACATACCGACCACATCAGCGGGCTGCCGGTTTTATCCAAAAAATACCAGCTGCCTGTTTTTATAACCGACAGCACACAAAAAACAGGAGGCGTACGTCTTGATAATAAACTGGTGCATCGTTTTGAAGCGGGTAAACCCGTTCAGATTGGCGCATTATCCGTTCTTCCCTTTCAGAAATTTCATGATGCCGGCGACCCGCACAGTTTTGTTATATCTTCCTCATCAGTGAATATCGGCGTATTTACCGATATCGGAGTGGCCTGCAAAGAAGTGGTGCATTATTTCAAACAATGCCATGCCGCTTTTCTCGAAGCGAATTATGACAGGGATATGCTCATGAACGGAAACTATCCTTTGCGGCTGAAGAAAAGAATCTCGGGCGGCGAAGGCCATCTGTCCAACCTGCAGGCTCTTGAACTTTTTTTGAATTACCGGCCTGCCCACATGAGTCATCTCATACTTTCGCATCTTTCCGAAAAAAATAATGAACCCAACATGGTACACGATCTTTTTCAAAAACACTCAGGGGCAACAGCCATCATCGTTGCTTCCCGGTACAAAGAAACAGACGTTTATCACATTCAGGGAGAAGGCAGGGCAAAACTCCTCATCAGGAAAAAGCCGGCAAAACCACAACAGCTTAAGTTGTTTTAGAATACGTGTACAACTGCCGTTCAACAAAACATTCTATTTTATCCCCGCCCTTCTTTTCAATTCCTCTATCGGAAAAGTAATCAGTCTTCCTTTTTGTTCTTTACCTCTGCAGGTTACTACTTTCAGTGTTGATGCATCTTTAGGTACGGTGAGCGGCTGAGTGTAAACAGGATAAAAAGGATCGGGAAAAGAATTATCAAAGCTGTAATGAATATTCAGGCCATCCACTTCGGTTTTCATTTCCACCACAATTTCGTTTTTGGCATTCTTCGATACCTTGAAATCCGGGTCGTACATGCTGGGTGCATATTTTTTCTCTGCCTTTTGGTACCGTATGAAATGCTCCTCAACTTTTGGCACAAAGGCCTTCCAGTTTCTTTTTTCTTTCGGTGACCAAAGCGCTTCGGCAATGGCAAATCCCCTTGGCCATGTCATATATTGTGCATGGCGCATATTGTACACCTGCTCGGTCCACAAATTGGCCTGTCCTCCTTTAATATATTTTGCATCCACACCATCGGGTACCGGTTCAAACTCGTACGCTTTATTCAGCCGCAGCGTAGCATACACGGGGGGTTCCAGTATACGATCGCCCTGCATATAATCTATATAAGCATACGTTGTGGGGCTCATCACTACTTCATGTCCCATCCTGGCTGCTTCGATGCCGCCCTTCATCCCGCGCCAGCTCATTACGGCAGCATTGGGAGCCAGCCCTCCGTCAAGTATTTCGTCCCACCCAATCATCTTCTTGCCTTTTGAGTTGATGATTTTTTCTACCCTTTTTACAAAATAGCTCTGTACTTCATCAAGATTCTTCAGCTTTTCTTTCTTCATCAGTTCTTTTATTAAAGGACTTTTTTCCCAAAAATTTCTTGCCGTTTCATCGCCTCCCATGTGTATATAACCAAATGGGAATAATTCGGCCACTTCCGTAAATACTTTATCCAGAAACTGGTAAACTATTTCTTTTGCCGGGCAAAGGGCATTATCCAGCAACCCGTAAAAATGACCATTGGGCGGCCACACCATAAATTGTTCACCCGAATTTACCTGATAAGTTCCGGGGGTGCATACCAATTCCGGATACGAAGCAATGGCGGCAAGGCTGTGCCCCGGCACATCTATTTCAGGTAAAATATTTACATACCGCTCCTGTGCATATTTCACCAGTTCACGTATATCATCGTGTGTAAAAAATCCGCCGTATGTGCGGGGTTCATTGGGTCCGGGTTTGGAAAAAGTGCCAAATGTTCCGGTTTTATCCACCCTCCACGCACCCACACTGGTCAGTTTGGGATAGCTTTTTATTTCAATGCGCCAGCCCTGATCATCGGTAAGATGCAGGTGAAGCAAATTATACTTATAGGCCACCATATCATCAATAAACTGCTTGACCTGGGCAACCGTAAAAAAATGACGCGATACATCAAGCATTAAACCCCTCCACCCAAAGCGGGGATAATCGGTAATATCCACGAGTGGCAATGTCCAGTTTTCGTTTGCAACCAGACTCCGGCTTTCAATAGCCGGCGGAAACAGCTGCCATAACGTTTGCATACCATAAAAAATTCCGGAAGGCTTGTTGGCGCTGATGGTGATTCCTTCTGTGGAAGAAATTTTTAGCTGATACCCTTCATCACCCAAAACCGGATTTGCATTTTTGTTCAATACCAGGCGAATACCTGCATTATCGATACCCGGCTGAACCGATACGCTTATTCCCGCAACAGCAGTAAGCCTGTTTTCCAGCATCGAAGCAATTCTTTTTACATCAGGATGATCCACGTTGCCTGAAACAATAATATTGGCGCCCAATTGATAACTGCCGCCCGATACGGTAACAGAAACCGGCTCGGGAATTATTTTAACTGCAGTTTGTGAAAAAACAAAATGGGAAAAAAATAATACTGAAAAAAGAAAAATAATTTTTCTCATAAAAGGCATGCGTTTAAAATTGAGCAGTGAAATTAACTATTAAATCAAATGTCGTCAGATTTTTTGTATCTCAACGGTGTATAGTTCTTTCAGGCGGTACAGTATTTCCTCCCGCCGGTTTTCCGGTACAGATATTTCGAGCAGGCAAAACAGTTGCATTTCCTGACGGGTAATGACGCTGCCGCATTGTTTTATGATTGTCATTACAGGATTCATCATCGTATAATCAAACTGCAGGCGATAATGAACAAGCACCGGGCGCTGAATCAGTGGCGTAGTTTGCAATGCAAGTGCGGAAGCGGTTTTATAGGCATTGATAAGCCCCGGCACCCCCAGTAATGTGCCTCCAAAATACCGAACCACCACTATTCCCACATCAGTCAATGATTTACGGTCTATCTGTCCCAATATAGGACGGCCCGCACTGCCGGAAGGTTCGCCGTCATCGCTGCTGCGAAAACTATTTCCGTCCGTTCCTGTTCTCCACGCAAAACAATGATGCACTGCTTTGGGATGCTCCTCTTTCAGGCGGAGCAGTTGTGTTTTGAAATCTTCAACAGTTTTTACAGGAAAAGCATAAGCAATAAACCGGCTGCCCCTGTCTTTAAACTCGGCAACTGACTCCTTCTCGATCGTAAAATAAGTTTTCATTTAATAAAAGTCTACAACCTCAGGCAGCATTTATCCATAAGCTATCAAAGCGATGGCTGCAACCGATAAGATAATTCCCGTCCGGTTCAGAAAGGAAAGTTTTTCTTTAAAAACCAGCCATGCCACCAATGTGCTGAACAAAACAATGCCCATATTATTGATGGGAATGATTTTGGAACTATCTGCCGCATAATCTTTCAGTACATGCACCAGGCACCAGATCGAAAAATAATTGGGAATTCCAATTGCCAGCCCCGCCACTACCGAACGAAAATCAAATCTTTCTTTTCTTACCGGCATCAGTATCGCCAGTGCAATGATTCCCGCTGTACCGGCAAATGCAAATGCCGTAATAAGAAAATCATTGTTATTCGTGCCGTCAAGAAAACGACTCTCTGCATATTTAATCATTGTATCCAGCAAGCCGCTGCCCAAAAAAAGAATAAAAGGAAGCAAGAATAAAACCGGCCCGAAACTTTTTCCCGAAGGTTCTTTACGACCCGACGGCCAGCAGGTAAACACCACCGCCACAAGCGCTATCGCTACACCGGCAATCTTCAAAAAAGTGAAACTTTCGTTGTACAGATAAAGGGAAAAAACGAACGGGATCACCAGCGATAGTTTATTAGCCACCGATGCCACAGATACCCCCATTTTTTGTGTGGTAATGCCAATGATGGTAAAAAGAAAAATAAACGTAACCCCCATCGCACCTGCCCAGCCAAACCATTTTTCATATAACAGTTTTTGAGTGAAGGGAGATGAACCGTTGACGATTGACCCGGTTGCCACGCAAACCCAGTAATTGACGACAATGGCCTGCAGCATCGGGATGCGGAAACGCTCTGCCACTTTAAATGAAAGAGTAAGCCATGAAGTAAGTACGATACTGCCAGCCAGGTATAGCATCGGGCTATCTTTTTTTATTTGTTATTCCACTCGCCGGTAATAAACAATATGATCGGAATGAATGTCCTTTTCTTCCGTTATTTTTTTGTTAGACAGCACAGGTGCTGGCAACCCGTTATGAGCTATTAACTGCTTGCTGGTTATTACTCTTGCTTCATCCCACATTTCTTCATCAATAAAGGATTGCAGCAATCGGGTGCCTCCTTCCACCATCAGACTCTGAATTTTCAACTGGTACAACGCATGAACTACCTGGTGTACCAATGAAACATCGCGGGTAACCTGGTAATAAAAAATGCTTTCTCCTTCTTCATGTTTTACCGAATTAAATACAATCGTTTTTGTTTTTTTATCAAATAATTTCAGAGAAGCGGGAAGACGAAGGTCCATATCTACCACAATGCGCACCGGTGAAGCGCCTTCCCATAGTCTTGTTGTGAGCTCGGGATTATCTGCCAGAGCGGTATTGGTACCTACCATAATAGCAGCTTCCTCACTGCGCCATCTGTGTACCAGCCGGTTTGTGTATTCATTGCTTATCATCAACCGTTCAGATCCGTGTGTGCCTGTTTTTTCATCAGCCGTTTGCGCCCATTTCAGAATTATATAGGGCCGATGCCTGGTATGAAAAGTAAAAAACCGCCGATTTAGTTCTTTACATTCATTTTCCAGTATACCTGCAATCACTTCCAGTCCGGCAGATTTCAGTTTATCGATTCCTTTTCCGTTTACTTCGCTAAACGGATCGAGGCTACCAATTACTACCTTTTTAATCTTTTTACGTACGATAAGATCAGCGCAGGGAGGTGTTTTTCCGAAATGCGCACAAGGCTCCAGCGAAACATACATTGTTGCCTGTGATACCAGATGAGCATCGTCTTGCTTCACGGAATTAATACAGTTGACTTCGGCATGAGGCCCGCCGTACTGCTGATGAAATCCTTCGCCAATGATCCTGCCGTCATGCACCAGTACCGCTCCCACCATTGGGTTGGGTGCCGTACTTCCTGCCCCCTTCTCTGCAAGAGTCAGACAGCGCTGCATGTATTGCTCATGTGTTATCATGTCGTTGGTCAGGCAGCAAATGTAAAATAATTAAGTTTGCTCATGACATTCAGAGAAGGGCACCGCCGGTTGGCAGAAGAGCTAATGTCTCTTTATGAAAAAGCTGAAGCTTTTAAAATCGCCGATCTGGTTTTTGAAAAAATTACCGGCAGCGGTAAAAAAGAATTTGTATTGATCAGCGATTCCGGAATTCCGGAAACACATCTGCAAACTCTTGAAAAATATAAATCAGAACTGTTGCAGCACCGGCCTGTTCAATATGTGCTGAATGAAGCCTGGTTTCACGGAAGAAAGTTTTTTGTTGACGAACGTGTGCTGATACCACGGCCTGAAACGGATGAACTGGCAGAATGGGTTATGCAGGAAGTGAACAACCGGCAACGGGCAACCGTTAACGCCGAATCCGAAATCCGAAATTTACAGATACTTGACATCGGAACCGGCAGCGGCTGCATCCCGGTATCAATAAAAAAGCGTTTTGCCCAATTATCCGTTACAGGCATTGATGTTTGCAGTGAAGCTTTGTATGTAGCTGCGGAAAATGCAGCCACACATGAAACAGATATCGAATTAATGCTGATTGATTTCCTCAATAAGGAAGAATGGAATAAGCTGGGGATTTTTGACATTGTTGTAAGCAACCCGCCCTATGTGCCGCAAAAAGAAAAATCTTCGATGGCCCCCAATGTGCTTAATTATGAACCACACAAAGCTCTGTTTGTTCCTGATAACGATGCGCTGCTATTTTATGAAGCCATAGCTCAGTTTGGCAAAGAACATCTTTCGGCAGGCGGCAGCATTTTTGCAGAAATACATGAAACGCTTGCAAACAATGTCGATCGCCTTTTCCGCTCACATGGCTATACGTTTACAGAAATAAGAAAAGATATGCAGGGCAAAGAAAGAATGATAAAGGTCAGGAAAGAAGCTCAATAAGCCGCAGTACTTCTTTTTCATCGTTAAACGAATGCAGGTTGATCCGTAATCTTTCTTTTCCTTTTGGCACGGTTGGATACAGGATGGGGCGTACATCCAACCGATGAACCGAAAGCATCGCTGCGCTGCTTTTAACCTGATCATTTCCCGGTATGACCAAACCCTGAATGGGCGACAGGCTGTTGAGTTTTTCAAAGGCAAAAGATGTTTTTCTGAAGAGCTGAATCAATTTTTGCAGGCGCTTTCTTTGCTCCGTCATAAAAGGAAAAATGCTGTATGATTTTCTGATGCACTGAATGGTAAATTCCGGTAAAGCGGTGGTAAAGATGAATGGCCGGGAAAAATTGATTAGGTAGTTTTTTAATTCGGTTGATCCGAGAACAGCGGCGCCATGCGCTCCCAGCGCCTTTCCGAATGTATGAATGCGGGCGAATATTCTTTTTTGCAAACCGAGTTGCTGCACCAGCCCTTCGCCTTTTTCGCCAATCACACCGGTAGCATGCGCTTCATCCACAATCAGCCCGGCCCCGTATCGTTCACATACCTCAGCCATTTCAGCCAGTGGTGCAAAGTCGCCATCCATGGAAAACAGCGACTCTGTAACCACATATTTATTCCCTTTTGCATTTTTCAGTTTTACTTCCAGATCGTTTATATCATTATGCGCAAAAGAAAAAGAAGTGGCGGAAGACAGGCGGATACCATCCCGCAGCGATGCATGAGAAAGAAAATCATAAAGAACAGTATCGCCGCGCTGCGGCAGGCAGCTCATCAGACCCATATTGGCCGTGTAGCCCGAATTAAATATCAATGCCGCATCTGCTTCATGAAAAGCTGCAATTTCCGTTTCTGCCATTTCAATGGCTTCATAATTTCCGCTTAGCGTTCTGGCACCGCCGGATCCGTGACGCCACACATTTTTATTCTCGTCAATCAGCAGGTTATTTGTATTGATTCCGAGATAATCGTTGGAACAAAAGTCAACAAAATTTTTACGGACAATCAATTGTCTGAGCGAATTGTCAGCAATACGCTGATCAAGCTTTTGCCTGATAAAACCGGTGCCATTCATGAAAAAGCAAATGATAATTGACAGAAAGGGTTATTTCACATTGGCCACTACTTTTGCGCCGGCCCGTTTGGCTGCCCGCATCACACGAAACACTTCTCCATAGTAAGAAATGGTATCGGCATTGATAACAACCGAAGGTGTATCGATCACCGGCCTGAGACGGTTCACTTCTGCCAGTATTAATGAATCAAGCAGCACCGGATCCACTTTTTTCTGCCCCATATAAAAGTTCTGATCCTTATCAATGGAAATAACAATGTTTTGCTTGGCCTTGGTATCCTTGGTGCCCCGGGGCACGTTTACCTTTACCACGTTTGGATTAGCCATGGTAGAAGTAATAAGAAAAAACATCAGCAGAATGAAAATAATATCATTCAGCGAATCGGTGAACACATCTGTTTCTCCTTTTGTTTTTTTTCTCAGCTTCATAATCCTTTATCGGGTAGGTTCCTGCAATACATCCAGAAAATCGGCAGCAGCCACTTCCATTTTGTTTACCGATTTTTCAATTTGGGTATGCAGATAATTATAAAATAAATAAGCAATAAGGCCTATCAACAGACCGGTAATGGAGGTAATCAGTTTGGTGTAAATGCCCTGTGAAATGGTGGCAATCTCCAGTTCATTGGCCTGGTATATCTGCGAAAACAACTGCATCAGCCCAACCAGCGTACCTACAAAGCCAAATATGGGCGCCGCTCTTGAAATAACGGTCAAAAAGTTGAGGTTTCTTTCCAGGTTGTACATTTCCAGTTGCGCCACATTCTCCATGCTGCTTTCAATCATATTGATCGGCTTGCCGATGCGCTGAATGCCTTTGTCAACGATACGGGCTACGGGGTTATTGGTATTTTTGGCGAAACTTCTTGCGGCAGTAACATTGCCGCTGACAATGTGGTCGCGGATGATATTCATGAAATTTGCATCCAGCCGCGATGCTTTCCGTATGGCAATATGCCTTTCAAAAAAAACAAAGACCGCAATAAGAAACATGGCCGCAAGTGGAATCATAATCCATCCGCCCATCATAAATAGTTCAAGCCAGCTCAATTCTCCGTCTCCGTTTCTGTCTCCTTCCAGAACCCTTGCCAACACACGGGCTGTATCCGCCTGTAATAAAAAATTAATCATAGAATATCCTCTTTAAGTGCTCAAAAGTAATTTGATAGATTAAAAAATGATTCAGCTGTTCTTTATTATTTATTAACACCGGTGAATGAACGAAAAAAACAATGCCGCATTTCCTGTATCGTGTAAGTTTCTGAATTCTTTAACAAGAAAAGTAAAGCCGTTTTTTTAAAGGCTTTTTTCATACCATACCTGTGCCAGATGTACCAGTGTTTCCACGCTTTTCTGCATATCCTGTACACTTACATATTCGTGCTTGCTGTGCAAGGCCATTTCGCCGGTAAATAGGTTCGGGCAGGGCAATCCCATAAATGACAGCCGTGCCCCGTCTGTACCGCCGCGTATGGGCGTTGAAATTACTTCCACTCCTGCTCTTTGCATGGCTTCGCGGGCATACTCCAGTACCTGCGGATGCAGGTCAATGATTTCACGCATATTCCTGTATTGTTCCTTTACTTCAAAATCAGCCCTGGCGCCGGGAAACTTTTCCAGTGTTATTTCTACTTTATCCTTCAGGTAATTTTCATATGCCTCCAGCTTGGCCGTTACATGGTCGCGTATGATGAACTCCACTTTTGTCATTTCCACCGTTCCTTCCACATGAACAGGATGTACAAAACCATATCTTCCCTCCGTTGTTTCCGGCGAAAGTTCATCTTTGGGTAATAAATCAATAAAATAAGCTGCTGCCTTTATCGCATTTACCATTTTATCCTTCGCATCACCAGGATGGGCGCTGATACCGTAAAAGGTAACGGTTACGCCATCTGCCGAAAAGTTTTCATATTCCAGCGAGCCTCTTTCTCCTCCGTCGAGTGTATAGCCATAATCAGCGCTCAGTTTTTTCATATCCAGCTTGTTTACTCCCCGGCCTACTTCTTCATCGGGAGTAAAAAGAATCCGTATGGTTCCATGCTTTATGCCGGGATGGGTCAGCAAATAATTTGCCGTATCCATAATGACCGCAATGCCGGCTTTATCGTCGGCGCCAAGCAGAGTAGTACCGGAAGCCGTGATGATATCTTCTCCTTTCTTTTTTTGCAGATAAGGATGTTCAGCTGTAGTTATGATCTGCGAAGGGTCGTCGGGTAACTGAATATCGCTGCCGTTGTAATTTTTGTGTATAACCGGTCTGACGTTTGCGCCGCTGCAATCCGGTGAGGTATCCATGTGGGCACAAAAGCAGATTACCGGTACTTTTTTATCCGTATTGGAAGGAATGGTAGCATACACATAACCCCATTCGTCCATTTCAGCATCCGTAATACCGATTTGCTTCAATTCATGCACCAGTACGCTTCCCAGGTCTTTCTGCTTTTCGGTGGATGGAAATGTTTGCGAATGAGGATCACTTTGCGTGTCTATCTGTACATAACGCAAAAATCTATCTGCTACGGTAAATAAATAATCGCTTAACATATTTTTTTAAAAGCGCCGAATATACAACGATTTCCACATCCGCTTACAAGCCTTGTTTATTAGCAAGAATCTGCTTACCTTTTAATTCACCAAAACCAACAATTATGAAAAGATGGATTATCGGCTCTGTTATAGGAGCCATTATTGTTTTTGCCTGGCAGGCTGCATCATGGATGTTTCTGGGAGTTCATGACGATTCTATGAAATACCATCCTGCCCAAAACGAAATCATGAATGTTATTTCAGCCAACACTGCCGAGGAGGGTTTGTATATGCTTCCCTATGGGGCTACAAAAGAAGAACAGGAAAAAGTGATGCAGGAAATGGAAGGAAAGCCCTGGGCCACCCTTATTTATCACAAGTCGCACAGCAACCAGATGACTACACAACTGATCCGGGGTTTTTTGGTCGATCTGGTACTGGTATTATTGCTGGTAATCATCCTCACCAAAGGTGGTATGCCTGGTTTCTCCGGTTTCTTCACCGGTAGTCTTGCTGTTGGGGCTTTTACTTTTCTTTGGGGTCCTTACACGGGGCATATATGGTTCGGTCTTCCCTGGCACATGATCCGCGGCGATATGATAGATGCAGTAGCGGCATGGGGCCTCTGTGGCTTGTGGCTGGGCTGGTGGATGAACAGAAAATAAAGTTTGAAGATTGAAGTTTGAGGTTCGAAGTTCGAAGCCGGGTTCATAGAGTGATGTAACAACGAACCTCAAACTGTCAGGGCATAATGATGAGCGGCTTTCCTTCCACTATTTCCACCAGTTCTATATCAAATACAAGTTCTTCTCCTGCCAGCGGGTGGTTGGCATCCAGTATCACGGATTCTTCTTTTATTTCTGCTATTGTTACCTGAAACTGCTGCCCCGCCCCGTTATTCATCATCAGCGGCATTCCCACTTCAATACTCATCTCCGCCGGAAATTTCTCTTTTGGAAACTCAATCAGCATTTCGGGCCTGTGCGGCCCATAGGCTTCATCCACAGGAATACTGATGGTTTTTTTATCGCCAACGCTCATGCCCTTCACCCCCTCATCAAATCCTTTGATCACCGAACCACTGCCTATTTCAAACTCCAGTGGTTCACGTCCTGCCGAGCTGTCAAAAGTTTCACCGCTGAGCAGTTTTCCATGATAATGTACTTTTACTTTGTCGCCATTTTTTGCTTGTTGCATGATAGTTACCCCCCGTCCCGCTAAAGTAGTTTCAAAAAACTCCTTTAGTGTTTTTTAATTACGTAATAAAATCAGATTTCGGAATCCTTCTCTTCGTTTTTTGCAACGCTTTGAAAAACCCGGCAGTTGTAGCCGGCAACCGTTCAGTTACTGCAATGCTGCGCAGCAATTAAGAGGATAAAAGAATAACGAAGCCGCAAGATAGATCATTTATTTCAGATGCAACCGTCCAAATAATTCTCCCGGTCATTGCCGTACCGTACTGTTTTTTTTCCTGAAATTTGGAGCTATGAAAAAGATTCTGCTCATTTTATTGTTTGCGGGTTCGATAGTTCATACTCACTCATCCTGCCAGCAGCCCAATAATCCGGCTATCATAGAATCAAACCATTCTGTAATCAATCCGCCCGAAAAAAATCAACGCATCATTCCCGGTGCCGAACGCATCAGTGAGTATTTGCCGATGATAAAAGGAAAGAAAGTCGGCATTTTTGCCAATCATACCTCTTTGGTAGGCAGCAGCCATCTTATAGATACATTACTAAAACTGGGTGTAAACATTACCGTTGCGTTCGGACCCGAACATGGTTTCAGGGGCGATATACCCGATGGTGTAAAAATCAGCGATTATAAGGACGAAAAAACCGGGATTCCTGTTGTTTCATTATACGGTGACAAACGAAGACCTGCTGCTCAAGATATCCGGGATGTAGATGTGTTGATTTTTGACATACAGGATGTAGGCGCAAGATTTTACACCTATATTTCTTCCATGCAGGAATTTCTGGAATGCGCATTAGAAAATCATAAACCTCTGCTGCTGCTGGACAGGCCAAACCCAAACGGATTCTATGTTGACGGCCCGGTGCTGGATACAAAATTCAGAAGCTTTGTAGGTATGCAGCCTATTCCGATAAACTATGGCATGACAATGGGAGAATATGCCCTGATGCTGCTGGGTGAGAAATGGCTAAGCGAAAAAACTAATACCATTAATGCTTATAATAGTACAACTCAACCTACTGCTGACACGCCGTTTCATTTTATGGTAATAAAATGTCAGAATTATACGCATAAAAGCAGATATGTATTACCTGTAAAACCCTCGCCGAACCTCCCCGATATGCAATCTGTATACCTTTATCCTTCCACCTGTTTGTTTGAAGGCACTGCATTGAGCGAGGGACGCGGTACGGATAAACCTTTTCAATATATCGGGCATCCCGCATTACCGAAAAATCTTTTTTCTTTTACGCCCAACCCGAATGCGGGTTCAAAAAGCTCAAAGCACTTTGGAAAAACCTGCTATGGCTGGAATCTCGGTGGTTCCGCAGAAGAGGTTTTAAAAAAAATTGATAACAAAATTCAGTTAAAGTGGCTGCTGGAAGCATATAAACTCTTTCCCGACAAGGACAGCTTTTTTTCAAGACCGGCTTCGTTTAATCGTCTTGCCGGCAATGATGTATTGATGCAGCAAATAAAAGATGGCAAAAGCGAAGAAGAAATAAGAAAAAGCTGGGAACCGGCATTAAGCCAATTTAAAAAGATCAGGAGAAAATACCTGATGTATGATGATTTTGAGTGATCGGATCATCTGAATCCGTATAGCCGTACCGGCCAGCACAATATTATTTTTTACTTCCGGCTTGGCCGACGGGTTTTTGCAGTGTGCACCCGTCTTATTTAGGCTTACATAAAATACTGAAACAGTCTGGTTATTAAATCAAATTAAACTTAGCCGCCGTTTTTATCAGGCTGGCTGTATTATTCACTCCAAATTTGGTCAAAAGATTTTTACGGTGACTGTCCACAGTATGCAGGCTCAGAAAAAGTTTTTCCGCAATCTGCGGATTGGTAAAGCCGTCTGCAATCAGATGCAGCACTTCTTTTTCCCGGCTGCTCAGCACCGGAACGGTATGCAGCTCCTGTTTATCAGCCGGAGAAAGATTAATGTCAAGGCTCATGTATAACCTGCCCTCATATACACTCAGTATGGCTTCTTCTATTTCTTCTTTTGAAGCGCTTTTTACTAAGTAGCCCGAAGCGCCGGCCTGTATCATTTGTGATATATAGCTGCGCTCCTTAAATGTGCTCATTGCAATAATTTTTACCTGCGGAAATTCTTTTCGTACTTTTTGTGTAAGCTCTATGCCGCTTACTTCAGGCATATTGATGTCGGTAATGAGCAAATGAGGGTGTTTTTGTTTGATGAGCTCTATGGCTTCAATGGCATTTTTTGCAAAACCCGAAATTTCAACAAATGAAATTTGCTGCAGCATGCTTTTCATGCCTTCCAGCACCATCGGATGGTCGTCGGCAATCAATACTTTTATTTTATCCATGGCTGTCAATTACGCAATCAATATGTACAGAAGTACCTTTTCCGGGAGCAGATTTTATATCCATAGTGCCTTTCAGGTATTCAACCCGTGAACGAATATTTTTTAAGCCAGAGCCTTGTAGCACGGTATGGGTGTCAAAACCCTTTCCATTGTCTTCAACAGTTATGGTCAGGTTATCATCCTGTCTTATCACCTGGGCCAGCATAGACGTTGCGCCGGAATGTTTCACTGCATTGTTGAGCAATTCCTGAACGATGCGGTACACCACTACTTCCGTACCGGGCTGCATCCGTTTTTCCAGACCATAAAATTCGGTATTAATCGTAAAGGCCTGTCCTTCGGCCAGGTTGTCGCAATAATCCTGAAGGGCCTGCTGCAAACCAAACTTCAGCAAGGCTTCGGGCATCATATTGTGCGCCACCCTTCGCATTTCATGGATGGATTCGTCCAGCTTGTTCAGTGCATTGCTGAACATGCGGCCATGTTCTTCGGATAAAATAAGGTTTCCTTTCATAGCGCCTAATTGAAGTTTAACGCCACTCAGCAATCCGCCCAGGCCATCGTGTAAATCTTTTGCCAGCCGGCTGCGTTCTTCTTCCTGCCCTTTCAGCAGCGACTGAGTAGCCAGTAATTGTTTTTCTTTTTCTAAAGCAGCAATCTGCTGCTGCTGCCATTTTTGTTTTTGCCGGTAGCCCCGGTAAGCCAGTAATGAAATAATAAGCACCGAAGCGGCTATACCGCCAAGAATATAATTCCAGAGTGTTTTTACTTTTTTGTCTTTGCTTAATTGCAATATTTCATGGTTCTTTTTTTCGGTTTCAAACCGTTTATCCAGCAACTGAATGTTCTTCTGAATAGCTGCATTCAGCACCAGTTCGCCAATGGAGTCGGCTTTAAATTTGTTTTTTTCATACGCTGCTATGTCTTGTTGTATCAGCGAAAGCGATGACTGCAACTGGTACAGATGCTGCATCTGCTCTTTAAAATTTTTGGCAGAAGCAATGGCCAGTCCTTTATTGGCATAGGATAATGCAGCCGAAAAATCCTTCCGGTGAAATGCCTCCAGCGCCAGTGTGTAAAGTGATATGCTCATCACCAGGCTGTCGCCCAGCAGGCTGCTGTAACGCAGGGCTTCTTCGGCAAAAGGTTTCATTTTGCCGTATTCCCTTTTTTTCAGGTAAAGATTGTTGGTATTAATCATTACCTGCTCCAGCAGGTAATGGTCATTGGTTTGCCGGGCCAGTTCTTTTGCCTCGTTTAATACGGCTTCTGCCTTATCAAACTGTTTTAAGTCGGCATAAACAATTCCGATATTGGACAGGGTAAGACCGGTTTCGTACGGGTCATTCAGTTTACGGGTAAGCTCCAGCGCCTTTTGCTGATATTCCAGTGACTTTTGTAACAACCGGGCTTCCCGGTAGGCAATACCGATATTGCTGTATAGTACAGAAAGCCGGAATGTATCGTTGGTTTTCTCAAAATAAGGAATAGCCTGCAGGTACCAGTCAGCGCTTTTTTCATAGTCCTGCAGATAGTACCACGATACGCCTGTATTTTGAATGCATTTGGCAATATCCATTGCACTGCCCTTTTCTTTGGCCAGCTCAACGGCTTCCAGGTTCAGTTGCAGGCTGGAGTCGTATTGTCCCTGCAGGTTTAATACGGCTGTATAGTTCAGATAAAATTTTATAAGGCCGGCAGGGTAGTTTATTTTTTTGCTGATATCCCTTGCCTGCAGGTAATAGGTTTTAGCTGCCTTCGGGTTTTCATTTTCTATACGCTGGCCAAGCGTAATCAGCAGCAAAACCTTGCCAGAATCTTCTTTGGCTTTTTTCAGTTCATTTTGCAGGCTGTCAACAGACTGCGCTTTGTTCTGAAAAAAGAAAACCAAAACACTGACCGATATAATAATCATCTGCTTCATGCCAATTTGCAAAGTTGAATATAAATAAACTAAACCTCATCCCCTGAACAGGGGATTGTAAAAACAGCCTTTCGGGGGATTTTTTTACCAGCAGATTCATTGAAGTTTTGTAATCATAAAATAAGGTGATATGAAAAGACTTCTTTACCTGACAATATTCATTATTTTAACAGCCGTACATGGATATTCTCAGTGCTGGCAACAAATTTCTGCAGGCTCAGGTTTTTCAGTGGGTATAAAAACAGATGGGTCTCTTTGGGCATGGGGTGATAATCAATTTGGCCAATTGGGTATTGGCAATACAACAAATCAGGCTTACCCTGTAAAAGTGGGAAATGATTATAACTGGTATTCAGTAGTAGCCGGATATAACCGTGTTTTTGCTATAAAATTAGATGGTACACTCTGGGGCTGGGGAGATAATAATGCTGGCCGGATAGGCGCCGGGATATACGGCCCCATATTGTCGCCGGTGCAGATTGGTACAGATACCGACTGGGACAACGTTTCTCCCGGAGGCATACATACCATAGCCACTAAAATAAATGGTACGCTCTGGGGTTGGGGCGATAACTCCGTTGGCCAACTGGGGCTGGGAAGCACCCCCAGTGTGTTTACTCCGCAGCAAATAGGAACAGATGCTGACTGGGTATCAGTCTCTGCCGGCATTTTGCATACAGTTGCTATTAAAAACAACGGTACACTATGGACCTGTGGCTACAACAATTTTGGTGAGTTAGGTACCGGAGACAATGTAAACAGAAATACACTTACACAAATAGGTAGTGCTACCGACTGGCAAAAGGCAGCAGCAGGTTACTACCGTACACATGCCATTAAAACAAATGGTACACTTTGGGGCTGGGGTAGGAATGATTTTGGCCAACTGGGTATTGGAACAAACAGCGACGTCAATGTACCGGTTCAGGAAAGTACTGGCGCTACAAACTGGGCCTCAGTAAGCAGCGGACAAACATTTGCACAAGCCATAAAATCAAACAACACACTTTGGTTCTGGGGGTATGGCTATGCCGGCGACGGAGGATTTTATTCAGTAAATGTTCCCCAGCAGTCGGGCACGGATACCGACTGGCAAACTTTCAGCGCTAAGTTTAACCATTCACTGGCTACAAAAACAGGTTTTACTGCATGGGCATGGGGAGAAAACTATTATGGAGAACTGGGCGATGGCACTACCAACCCTTCTTTGCTGGCGCTGCAGGTTACCTGCTCCAGCACACTTCCGGTAACCTGGCTTTATGTAAACGGACAAATACAAAACGGGCAGGCCTTTATTAAATGGGCAACTGCATCAGAAACAAATACTGACCGGTTTGAAGCCGAGCACAGTACAGATGGTATTCACTATGTAAAAATGGGTACGGTGCAGGCAGCAGGCAATTCATACGCTACAACATATTATGAATTTGTACACCCCTCTCCTGTAAATGGAAAAAACTTTTACCGTATTAAACAAATTGACCTGGATGGCAGATATACCTATTCATCGGTTGTGCTTTTACAGGCTAAACAACAACAGCCATCTGTTATTATTGCGCCCAACCCGGTAAAAACGGAAACCAGTCTTTATTTCTCCGAACCTGGCAGTAAAACAATCCGGCTGTTTACCCTGAGCGGTCAGTTGCTGTACACAGCAACAGTAAAAGAACAAACAAACAGGCATATCATTAACCTGAATAATATGGCGCCGGGTGTATACCTGCTTAAGGTTTCAACCGTGCATGGAACAAGTACTCAAAAAATCATTAAACATTAAACAACTGGCAATGAAAAACTGTGCTATTTTATTTATCATCGTTTCCGGGTTTGCTCTTGGAACAGGTTGTAAAAAAAACGAGGATGTCAATCCTTTGCCACAGACCAAAGATGTGTACCTGGGGGGCTATACATTCGATCCCACCGGTAAAACTACCGCTGCTTACTGGAAGAACGGCAACATCACTTTGCTCGGCAACGGCACTGTTGATACAAAAGTGAATAGTATTGCCGTATCAGGAAGCGATATTTATACAGCGGGAGCAACTGCGGATGCTACCAACTCTTACTACATGGCTGCCTATTGGAAAAACAATACCCTGTACACCTTGTCGGGTTCCGGTCAGGATGGTGAGGCAAATGCTGTGGCCGTCAGTAACAACGATGTGTATATAGCCGGAACAGAGTATAATGGTGCCGGTTTAAGTGTGGCTAAATACTGGAAAAACGGAACGGCGGTTATTCTGCCCGTGGATAATCCTGGAAACGCTGCTTATGCCACTTCTATCTTTATACAGGGTAATGATGTACATGTGGCCGGAACAGAGTATAATGGTGCCGGTTTAAGTGTGGCTAAATACTGGAAAAACGGAGTAGCCACCAATCTTACAAATGGCACCAATCAGGCATTTGCCTATTCCATTTTTGTAAACGGAAATGATGTGTATGTAGCCGGTGAAGAATATCAGGGAGGTAAAAGAACTGCCAAGTATTGGAAAAACGGGGTGCCCGTAGTGCTGGGTAATGGCGTCAATCAGTCTTATGCAACTTCCATAGCCGTTAATGGTAATGATGTATATGTGGCCGGAACAGAAGGATTGGGCGGCGGATACTACAGGGCCATGCTCTGGAAAAACGGAGTGCCGGTTACACTTGCAGAGCCTGACGACTGCGAAGCCAATGCGGTATCAATATCCGGCAACGATGTTTTTCTTACAGGAAGCACTACCGGAAGCAGTTCAAGGAGGGCTGTTTACTGGAAAAACAGCCAGCGCTTTTTTGCTGATAATTCCACAGCCTATCAATCTCAGGCCCTTGGAATATTTGTTAAATAATCCAGTTTGTATGAAATGAGCCATAATAAAATATTCATTTTATTACAAACCGGGAATGAATATTTAATGATGGCAATAATATGTGACAAATCGTTAAAACAAAAAGTATACACATGAAATGAGCCATAAAATTTTCGAGCTATTATACCAACCGGCGATGAAAATTTTATGGCGAATACTATGTGGCAAAATTTATTAATTAAAAAATATACACATGAAACAGATTTTATTATCCGTCTGTGTACTGTTGTTGACTGGCTATCTGCAGGCACAACGAAAAACTTTCGATATTTTTTCCTTCAACCCTCCGGCCAAATATGTATTGAAAGAACAACAAAAACGTTTGTTGTACGAGCGCCGCGATGGCAACTCGTTTTGTGTAATTCAGCTATGGCCTGTACAGGAAGGCGGCAGCGACCCTGAAGCAAATTTTAAAAGTGACTGGGATCATTTTGCCGGCAATGCTTATAATATAGGCGATCCAAAGGAAAAAGAAACCACTCAGGTTGGCGACTGGCAAACGGTCAGCGGCATTGGCATTGCAGAGCAACTGGGTATCCAGTTTATTGTTACTGTTTCCACCTTTACACAAAACAACCTGAGCTGGTGCCTGGTTACTCAAATGAATGACGAGAAATTCGGCGCCGATATAGATGCATTTGTTTCATCCATTGTGGCAGATATTAAAAAATTTAAAGGGAACATATCTGCCGGTAATCATTCCAATAACCAACCCATTAATAATACAACATCCGCTGTAAATGCCGGCATTACCAAATACATGACCAACTTTGATGACGGCTGGCATGCCACAGCCCTCAGCAATTATGTGCAGCTAAGAAAAGGAAATTCCGAACTTCGGCTGTATTATGTTGACGATGTGCTGGACAATGCCAAATCCAACATGATTGATGCGCCGGAATATTACTGGTCGCATTATGTAGCGCCTTATTACAATGTAGCTTCTCCGCAAAAATGGAGCGGGGTTTCTTACCCGGTTGTTTATTTTATGGAGGGGGCTGCTACCGAAAAGACAAGCGGCCGCCCCTGCTATGTGACTATTAAAATTGTTTATAACGGAGGAGCCAATGTAATTGTTTCCGTTACTCCGGATGAAGGCAGCTTAAAGCAAATGTTTCCGCATCCCAATGATATGGACCGTATGCTGGGCTACAACAAATTTGCCATTACAGAAAAAGATATTGCAGGCAAATGGAAAGCCGGTACAGGCGGTGGCATTGCCAACTATTACAGTGTTTATACCGGGGCTTATGCCTATACCACTTCGCTTTCCACGGCTGATGATTTTGCGTTTAATACAGATAAAACCTATCACAGCGAACACTACAGCGCTTCTTCCGGCGGCGCCGGCACTACCTATGCCGCACTAAAGTACAATGGGCGTTATAGCGCTACCGACTGGGAACTGAACCTCACGAACCGGCACAACGGAAGCACCGAAAAATATTATGCCCAGTTTGTAGCCGTTAAAGGCGGATTCATATTACAGCTTATCCGCAGCGATTATGATGTGGTGAAATATTATTTATTCAGGGCTAAATAAAATCTTTCATGAAATGAGCCATCATAAAATATTCATTTTATTACCAACCGGGATTGAATATTTTATGATGGCGAATACTATGTGGCAAATTTCTAAAACTAAAATATACAAATGAAAAAAAATCTTTTGTTGGCTTTCATTGGCTTAATGCTCACTTACTGCTCGTCGCTTGCACAGCAACCTATAGATGAACAAAAAGTGAAAAAAGCCGTGGTGCTGATGCAAAAAATGATGACTGACCCGGACAATATGCCCGCCATCTATACAGAACTGGAGCAGCTCAAACTTACCAAAGAAGAAAAAAAAGAAGCAGAGAAAAGAGTGCAGCAGCAAATAATGAACCAGTTGAACATGGATGATGATATGCAAAAAAAGGTTACCGGAAAAACTACCCGTGCCGAAGCTGACTCCTTAAAAAAAGAATACCAAAGAAGGCAAACGGAAGATATTCAGAAGAAAACCGGCCGGGATAAAGAATATATCAGCAAAAGAATAAACGATCTGGACAAAACCATACCCGACAGAGATGTCCAGCGCATCAACACACTACCCAAAAAAATATTAAGCGATGCCGAAATAAAAACCCTGCTTACCGCTTTTCACAACAAAACGCTCAGCCTGATGCCGGAGGCAGATAAAAAGAAAGGTGAAGAACTTTACAATGAACTGAAAGCCCGGCCTAATGCCACCATTATAATGGGCAATGTGGCCAATGCACTTTGGCTGGAAGGAGCCAACTTTCTCAGCCTTTATCTGATGAGCAAAACCTGTATGAATGATGTAAGCAATGTCAATAACATGAATAACTATGCCGCCTGCCTCATTGCCTACGGTTGCGAAGAAATTGCTTTACCCGTTCTGCAAAACCTCAACCGGAAATATCCCGGCAGCGGCACCATACTGAACAATATTGCACAGGCCTGGTTCGGGCTGGGCGAACTGAAAATAGCATCACAATACCTCGACAGTACATTGCTACGCTTTCCCAAACACTCACAGGCCAATTTAACCAAATCCATTATTAAAGAAGAAGAAGGAAAAAAAGAAGAAGCGATTGAGGCGGTTAAAAAAAGTCTTGAAGAAGGATGGAGCGACACCAAGCTAAGACGTTTGGAAAAATTAGGATATAAACTCCGCCGATCTGATATAAAACATAAAGTACCGCAAGACCCCATGGGCCTGCATAAGTTTCAGTTGCCGCAGTTTCCCAGAAGCTACGACCAGGCTCTGGAACTTATTCATGAGTGGGACAAATTCAAAAAGAGCTGCGAAGATGAAATCAAAAAAATTGAAGCAAAAATGGAGTATGCTTCCAAACAGCAATATGATAATGACAAAGGCCGGGTAATAATAGCCGACGGTATGTATAAAAAACTACACGACCTCTACAGCGATGATGATGATGGCTGGACCCGTAAACTGGAAAAAGCAGAAGATGATGTGGAGCAGGCTGCCACTAAACTGGAAACGCTGAAAAAAAACACCGAAAGTGCCCTCGAAAATATAGGAAAGAAATATGAAAATGATTGCGGCGAAGGACAAGCCTGCCCGGAAGCAGAAATTTGCAAAGCGTATAAAAATGTACATGACCAGTACATTCTTCAGGCCAACGCCATTTGGGAGCCGGTGATCACCAATTTTGTGAATACACACCGTCATTTTTTTGAAAACGATGTTTATCTGTACCAATATTCAGTATTACCCCATGAATTTGAAAAATATAAATTTCAAACTCAGCTTAAGTTTCTTGCTATGCTGGCTAATATAAGTTTTCAGTGGCTGGGTATTTCTAACCTGGGCGGCTTTCCCAACGCCTGTGAGAATCAAAAAAACAGCGGGCTGGTGAAATTCAAAGGCCTGCCCGATTTTGATGAAATGAATTGCAGCAACTTCAGCGAGCTGAAACTTATATTCACTGAAATTAAAACCCGGTGTAATAAAATGACCACAAAATTTAAAATTGATGGTAAACTAACCGGTATTGCAGCATTGAAAGATGTAAAATTAGAAATAAGCTTTACAGAAGACCTCCGCAATAATGTTACCATTCTGCCTTCTGAAATTGAAAGTGCAACTGTTGAAATAGGCGTAAAACTTGGTGCCAAAGAATGGGAACTGGGCGCCTCCAAAGATGATCTGAAAGCCAGCATAAAAGCAGAGGCCGGAATAATTATCGAAATAGATAAAACAGGTATATCTGATGTTGGTGTAAAAACAAGTACAGGGCTAAGCGGCGCTGCCAGCAACCCACCAATACCGGGTATGGGCGAAAAGGGTGAAAGCGTAACGCTGGTAGGGGGTGAAGCCAGATGGAGTATTAAAGCAGGCCCCTCCCTGAAAGGAAAAGGAGTTTTTAAAGATCTGATGAATAATGATTATAATAGAAAATAAATTACCTGCATGAAAAAGTTAGTATTAATAATTTATGTGTTTCAGTATTTGAGCCTTCATGCACAAACCAACTGCAGCACCCTCGACATTTACAAAGTAAAAGGCCAGTGGGTATGGAATAAGGGAGGTTATGGCAACCAGTGGACACAGGGCGAACCGCTTCGTAAAGAACTGCAGCGCATCATGCCACAGGCGATTGACGGGCTGTATGCTACCAACAGCATCGCTTTTGGCAACCAGTCCGCTTTTTATAATATCAAAAGCCCTGCTACCTATGAGCATTACCTGATGCTGAAAAAATATGAATGCCTCCGGGGTTATAATAAAGTTCAGCCGGAAGGCGAAACCGGCTGCTGGGTATATATAGTGGCCAACAGCATAGAGGGTGAAGCCTTTCAGCTGCCCGGGGAAGTGGAGCGGCTCACCTATTATCAAAACGAACAGCCGCTTTGGGTCACCCATATTGATGTAGAAACCGATGCAGCAGGTAATAGAATTATTTATACACAGAACCGCCCTGAAGAACGATTGCCGCATTGCTGGTATTTCTCCTCAAGGCCCGGCCTGCCCCTGCGCAAAATTACCCGCCGAGAACTTTATCTTTCTTACAAAGATTATCATGAAAAAAGACTGAACCACGAAATTGCCAAATTTCAAAAGCTGATAACCGATGATGAAAAAAAATACAACAACCTAAGCCCGGCCGAAAAAAAAGAACAGACTTATTGGCCTGATATTATTAAGAAAAATAAAGAACACCTGGCCCGCTACTCCGGCGATAAAGAAAAACTGCTGAACTGGTTTAATACGAGTATGAAAAGAACCGACCTTGACCAGGCGGCGATGGTGAAAGAAATAAATCCTTTTCATGTTAATCCCGAATTGCTGGAGCCGGCAGGCGAAGAGGCTTATCCCGTATGGACATACAACACTTCTTTTTTTGACAATACCAAACCCAAAGACCAGCCGCAATGCATATCCCTGCATATCCGCCGGCAAGACAGTGAATTGCCCAAGAAAAACTTCATGGATCTTTTTTACAGCCAGTTTAACCTGGATGTACTGTGCCGTATGACGGGTGAAGCCCCTAAAAAACCGGGCGGCATCAATATGCTGGATGCATCATTGGGCCAGGCAAAAACAGAAGTAAAAAATCAGCAGGATAACGTCAGTTCCGCTACTGCCCTATTCGATGCTGCTTCGGTTGGAAAATTCCCGGCCGGCTGGCTGGGCATGAACAATGTTACGGTAAAAAACTTTGAAAGTAAACCGGCGCTGGCCATGGATAAAAAAGGGTACTGGTATCCCCGGCAGTATAACAAGGAAATTAAAGACGGCTTCTCTCTTTCCTTTGAACTGGCATGGGACAAAGCTATTCCATACAACAGCGGACTGTTTACGGTAACGCTGGCGCAAATGCCTTTTGATAATGCAGCAGGTGGTTACAAAACAGACGGCAATCTTTCGCAGTACATGAGTATGTATGACAGCTATACCGGCAATTTCAACCGGGTAGTGTGCTGGTTCGATCCGTACTGGAACGGCGGCGGCACACTTACCGTGTACTCCTACAACCAGCAGGAAAATTTACTGGTTAACAAACGGGTTACCCTTCCTGATTTTTATATGGGCAAAAACCGGCACACTGTACAACTGCAGCGAAAAGGAAATGCCCTCGCAGTAATGATTAATAATAAACAGGAAGCCCTGATAGAAAATGCATTTCTGCCTGCTGTTCGTTACAATCTCTATACCTTCAGCAGGTACAAGGGTACGGAAGAAGGTACTGATGTATTTTACCTGGATAAGGTGAAGGCAGAATATTAAGCAGAATTCTTTTGCTTTTTCTATCCTTACAAAAAACCTTATTTGCCGGGGTTCAGTACTGCATGGAGTTGTTGCAGGCAGGCAAAATAACGTTCCTTATCGGCTGGTCGTATGTAAACATAAAACCAGCTTGTTGTTTCCGGCTTTCCGTTGTTGCGGCTGAGGCTTACCTGTTTGTCCGGAAAGTTTAGCTGATACTTGCAATAGTTATCCGCTTTGTTGCAGCCTGCAAGAGAAAAGGGATTATCCGGCGGTCGTACAGAGATTTTGTTCAGGCTCTCCCACACAAAACGATAGGTGGTGGTGGTAGTCCGGTCAATAGCTTCATCCAGAAAATAGCCTTTCTCTTTTAAGACAAGGGTAATGCTGTTGCCTGACAGCGTTTGCGTTACAATGGTTTTGGTAACAGTCTGGTCTTTCCAGCCGGCCCCGGCAGCTTTATTGAGAATGCCGGAGAGTTCCCGCAGCAATGAATCTTTTCGTGACTGGGAGGCGGCGATACCGGTTATGCTGATGCAAATAAGTACGGTGAAGAAATGTTTCATACGGTTTTGTTGCTGAAGTAAAGATAAGGCCGTTTCTGCTTTCGTGCTGCCCGTTAAAAAAAGAAGCAGACCTACAGCAAACGGGAATGAAAACCCGGAATGGGTTATTACCTTCACCCCATAGCTGCTGTGCATAACCTGCAGACAGGCACTGTTAATCCGTTTCCCATAAACTACTAAAAACCGGAAAACGCTATTTTCATGTGCATATTTTTTAATTAATAAATTTTGCTACATAGTATTCGCCATAAAATTTTCATCGCCGGTTGGTAATAAAATGAATATTTTATGATGGTTCATTTCATGTGGTGTGAAAAATAGAGGAGCTTTCACTCATTATTATTCTTTTCAATGACTTTTCCGGATAAACTATTTTTCACTTTTACATCACCATTGCGCCAAAAATTATTTAATTTTAATTTGGAAGATATGAGAGTCCTCATCTTTATTTTCTATTTTCTTTTAATACACTGCCTTGCAAGCGTGGCCCAGCCCTGTAGTGAAGACGCTAAAACGAAAAAGGGTTCCTGGGAAAAAACTGCTGACTTTAACTATTTTGCTCCTACTGTACATCCGGAAACAAAAAAGAATATCAATGCCATCAAATTGTTATTGGATACCATTGCTGGCATATTCATACGATCTAACCCTCGGCCGGTTGGCGCCTCTGCAGAATGGCAAAGATACCTGGAAGCCGAAAAAGATTCAGTTACCAGCCCCGATCCTTCCTTTACCAACTACCAGTTTGTAGCTTCGTTTTATCCATTTATATGTTCCAAAGGAGTAGTGAAGCCCTTTAGTCAAACCGATATCTGGCTTTATGTGCATGTAAACGGTTACTGGCCCAGCGGGCACACCTTACAGCATGAAATTAATAAAACACTGGGCGAAAAACTTTTTACACTGCCGCCACGAAAAGGAGTCCTGAACGGTTATCCTTTATTTGAGCCAATTCCCAGAGGAGAAAAAGATAACCCAAAGCTTTTCTTTTATTCTGTTTTAATTCATCAACCCGGTAAATTTCCCTATTTACCCGTTACCCGTGCTGAATTTTTTGCACTGAATAAAAAACTTATTGATCAAAAAGAAAAAGAATATCAGCAGGGTTTAGAGTTTCAAAGAAACAGACAAGGTGAAGAATGGTACCGGAAAGAATCAGAAAGGGTTAGAAAACAATTTCAGGCAACACGGGATAATTTAAATAAACTGGAGAAAGCCTACGCCGCTGAGCTAAATGAGCCTGTTTATTTAAAAACATGGGAATGGACATTGCGAAGCGTGGAAATCGCCAACCCGGCCAATAAAGATATTTTTGTTTCACCTAGCGAAGGCTTTCAATTAGTAAGAAGTAACCCGGATTATGTAAATAAAAATAAGGCCCGCTGGAAACCTCAGTTTATATGGATAAAATGGTACAAGCCTGTTGGCAATCCCGCTGCTATAGAATTGGACAACTTACTGAAAAACCAGTTTGATTTTTCAAAACTTGGAAAACTGCTTAATTAAATTTTAATTTTAAAATAGTTAATAAACCGGCATTTGATCCGTTGAAATCAATTTTTGCCGAACAGCGTTTTTTTTGTCCGTGTTTCTGATGTTTTTTTTGTTGTTTATGTAAATTGTTTATACATATCACAACCTTAGGCTGCTCTACCGGTCTGCATATCCGCGTCGTTTTTCCTATCTGCCTGGTACCGGGATGGGTTACTAACTTTATAGCATGGCTGACGTGCATGATACAAAAACAAGAAGCTATAACATGAGCCGCATACGCAGCGGCAATACGAGGCCGGAGATGCTGGTGCGGAAATTCTTACATACCAATGGATATCGCTACAAACTCCACGATAAAACACTGCCGGGAAAACCGGACATTGTTTTACCTAAATACAAAACCATCATCTTTATTCATGGTTGCTTCTGGCACGGACATGCTAACTGCAAATACTATGTAGTACCCAAAACAAGAACCCAATGGTGGCTGGATAAAATAAACCGCAACAAGGCCAATGATAAAAAAGCAATAAAAGTTATAAAGAAAGCTGGCTGGAAAATAATTACTGTCTGGGAATGTCAGCTTAAACCAGCCAAGCTCAGCAAAGCACTTTCCTCTTTGCTGAAAAAACTCTCCTGAAATTTTATTCCTCACTTATCAATAGTGACTTAAAGGCAAATATTTTATAGGCCTTTAAGCGTATGCTTGTATTTCTTTTCCCCCGATAGTGTATGTGTCCTATAGTATGCAGTATGTTTTAGGACACAAATTTAAATTCGCTAGACTGTGTATTGAGCCCTAAAGTGTTCAACTTTTACAAGACTTACTTACCCAGATTGCTTATGGAACTCAAAGTCAAAGTTGGTAAAAGAATATCCCAACTAAGAAAAGCAAAAAACCTTTCACAGGAAAAATTTTCTTACGAAGCTGATATAGAAAGAACATACCTGACCCACATTGAAAACGGCAGAAAAAACATTTCACTTTCCACATTGGAAAAGATTACAGCTGCATTAGGTGTATCCGTAAAGGATTTTTTCGACAGCAAAGAATTTAAATGATGACAAAGAAGTTGACATTTATCGACCTCTTTGCTGGTGCAGGAGGTTTATCAGAAGGTTTTATCCGGGCTGGATACGAACCCATTGCCCATGTGGAGATGGACGAAGCGGCCTGCTATACGCTTAGGACAAGAGCTGCTTATCATTATCTGAAAGCTCAAAAAAAATTTTCTGTATACACCGATTATCTCAAAGGAATTATTAGCAGGGAGAAATTATATAGTCATACCCCTCCGGAAATAATGGAAAGTGTAATTAATCTTTCTATTGACGGAGAGAATAACCCGGCAGTTCATAAGCGGATTGAAAAATTGCTGAATGGAAGAAGCGTTGATCTGATTATCGGCGGCCCTCCCTGCCAGGCCTATTCATTAGCAGGAAGAGCAAGAAGTAAGGACGGTATGAAAGGCGACCACCGCAATTATCTCTATGTACAGTATGCCAGATACCTGGAGAAGTATAATCCCAAACTGTTTGTTTTCGAAAATGTGCTGGGCTTAAAATCTGCAGGCGCAGGAGTTTATCTGCAAAACATGGAGAAGCTTTTTGATAAGAAAGGCTACAATATGAAGCTGTTTACAGTGGAGGCCAACAACTTTGGCGTACTGCAAAACAGAAAGCGGATTATCATTATCGGCTGGCGCAAAGAACTGAAAATTACATTACCAGATCTGGAAGCTGTACGTAGCAATGAAAATCACACTGTAAAAGAATTGCTTAGCGACCTGCCACCTGTACATGCGGGAGAAGGTGTTGATAAATATGTTTCTTATAATAAACCATCTACCGATTATCTGAACCAGACCGGTATTCGTAATGGTATAGATATTCTCACCCAGCATGTTGCCAGGCCGCATACGGAGCAGGATAAAGAGATTTACCGGATAGCAGTTGTGCAGCTACAGCAGGGCGAAAGGCTTAGCTACACATCATTGCCTAAACGGTTACGTACACATAAAAATGAAATTTCCTTTTTAGACCGCTTTAAAGTAGTAGATGCAAAAGCGAAATTTTCGCAGACAGTGGTAGCTCATATTGCCAAGGACGGACATTATTATATACATCCGGATATAAAACAAAACCGCTCGTTAACAGTAAGGGAGGCAGCCAGGCTGCAATCTTTTCCGGATGATTATTATTTCGAAGGTGTGAAGGAAGGAAAGAACAGAACAGCTGCTTTTAAACAAATTGGAAATGCAGTGCCGCCTTTAATGGCGGAAAAAATAGCTTTTAAATTAAAGCATTCTTTATGATCGAATGGCGATTCAAACCAAACTCCCGTGATGACATGGATGTGGATCCTATTCAGGGGGAATTCTTTACCACACGGGATATTGATAATATTTCTACAGCTGTTGTTCGGGAAGGCATTCAGAATGCACTGGATGAAAGAAACCGGGGCGAGAATACAGAAACAGTGAAGGTCAGAATATTTCTTTCAGGAAATGCATACGCATTAAATCCACAGGAATATTTGCCATTGATTGAAACGTTACAGCCGCATCTGAAGGCAAAGGCTGCTGGTCTGCAATCACTGCCAAACTTTAATGATCCGATGAGATACCTGGTCTTTGAAGATTTTAATACAAATGGACTTGAGGGTGATCCTAAGGAGCCTTTTGTTGAGAATGTAAAAGACGGGAAACTACATAACTTTTATTATTTCTGGAGAAATGTGGGACGTTCGGGTAAAACTGATGACAAGCTTGGAAGATGGGGTCTGGGCAAAACCGTATTTCCGGCGTCATCACGCATAAATACTTTCTGGGGTATAACAGTAAGGAAAAGCGACCAGCGCAAAATGCTGATGGGACAGAGTATTCTCAGGATTCATAACAGGGAAGACGAAAGAAAAGAAGAATATGGTTTCAAGCCTTATGGCATGTTCGGCAGGTATAATAGCACAGATTGTTTTGCCGAGCCAATAGAGACCGAAGCCGAATTATACAATTTTGAAACATTGTTCAGGCTTGAAAGAAAAGATAAACCTGGTTTTTCACTTATTGTTCCGTTTGTTACAGAAGAAATCAATATCAACCATCTGGCTTATTCGGTTATCGAGCAATATTTCTATCCCATACTGGAAGGAAGACTGGAGGTGGAAATCATAGAAGAGGATAATCTCATCAATCTGAAGAAAGATTCGATACAGGATGCAGTTGATAAAATAGATTTTCAGCAATTATCTAACGCGGATGATAAAAAGATAAAAAGCAGGGAAAGCCTTTTACGGCTCTTTGATTTTGCCAGGTGGACCTTTCAGTTACAGGAAGAAGACTTTTTTAAATTGAAAGAACTGGATCTTAAACTCAAACCCCGCTGGAACAAAAGCATGTTTGCTGATGAAGAGAGATTGGCATTCTTCAGGGACAAGTTTGAAAAGGGTGATAGGGTAGCTTTCAAAGTGCCACTGAAATATCATCCGGTAAACGGGTCTGCAAAAACTTGCTGGTATGATGTTTTCCTTGAGAAAGATATGACTCTTGCAAAACCTGAGAACCTTTTTGTAAGAGATGGAATCACTATTTCAGGGATAACATCTTTAGATAAAGGAATGGTTCGGGGAGTTGTAATTATTCACGACACTGATCTTGCAAGAATGCTGGGAGATTCAGAGAATCCTGCACATACTGAATGGCAGCCGGATTCAAGAAACTTCAAAGGCAAGTATACAGACGGCAAAGAAACCCTTGTTTTTGTAAAATCCACACTGAAGAAAATATATGACCAGCTGCAAAGACCGATAGAAGGTATTCAGAAAGACCTGCTGATTGACTTCTTTTATATACCTGTTGAAACACAAAAACCGGAAGAAAGAAAACCAAAAGATTTGACAAGACATGCTGACGACGGAGATGATGATACCGAACGTCCGGAGATACCTGCTTTAAAAGGAAAAAAGAGACCATTTATTGTTGAAAAGGTTATATCTGGGCTGAAGATTATAAAAAATCCCGAAGCAGATGAGCTGCCGGAAACAATCAGACTGAAACTTGGGTATGATGTTCCGAGAGGTAATCCGATTAAAAGTTATCAGGAGCTGGACTTTGATGTGGGAAGGTCGCCAATAGTAATTGAATCAACAGGTGTTTATTTCACCAAAAAGGAAAAGAACGAACTGGAATTTGACATTGAGAACAAATCACATTTTGAAATCAAGCTTACCGGCTTTGATGTACGGAGAGATTTATTTTTAAAACTACAGTAAATGATACGCCGGTTTAATTATACAGGCCGAGTAAAAATTCCCCGGAACCGGGTTGATATTTCATTGTTAAAAGACAGGGAAGGGAAATATTTTCGTGCAAAAATTAATTTTGATGACCTGGGCCTTTCTCCTGATGCTAAGGTTTATATTGATGCAAACTACAAAGGTGTTTATCAGAGATTCCCCTTTGGAACTGTCTCTCATTTCAAGGAACCAGAAAGCACACGATTAAATGAGTTGCCCGAAACAGAACTCGCATACTTTGATATTTCTGTAGTTGATGAATCGGGCAAGGTTGGTTTGTTGCTCGGGAAAGCAAAGGGAATTGCTGTAAGTACAGACGCAGTTCCGAACGACAGAATACCCTTGTTGCCTGTTAATCCCACTGATTTAAAGAGCCAGTTCTGGAAGCTGAGTTTTGATTCAGGCGATGATGGAAGACCTGTTTTGGAAATCAATAGAAACATCCCCGGTGTTTTCGAGATGGCGAGAAATAATATAAACTTTATAAGCTTTGTTTATCCGACAGCTTTCCGGGGTGTATTAATAAAACTAATTGAACTCGGCGATTTTGAGGTGGAGGAAGACTCGTGGATTAGTGACTGGCTGAAATTCATTACCACAGTTCTTGGAATTAAAAATTTACCGGATACTGAAAATGAAAGCGGAAGCTTAACACCAGAAGAGGAAGCATGGATAGATGACTGTGTGAATGAGTATTGTAAAAAACTACAACTATTTGAAAAATTCACAGGCCAATGAGCAATCAGGTTTCAATAAGGGTTTTTACTGAAGAAGGAATCAGCGAGTTCGAAAGAATAATCACTGAGATCAGACATGGTAATATGAAGGAAATTCCGGAAACGCTTTTGGTTGGTGAACAGTATTCCGAACTCTATGAACCAATAGTCAATATTGAACGGGTTGAGTTTAAAAATAAAAATGAACTGGTACCTTATCTGGTAAATCAGTTAAAGCTTAAGGAAAACAAGCAGCTGTATTTTAATAAGGGATTGTGGACATGGCTGTCTGCTCTTTTCTTTAATAATATTTGTCCTGAAGACGGTAATGGGAAAAGAAAAGTGAATGAATCTGCATTTTACATTTTGAAAGATCCAAAGAATTATACCAAATATTACAGACACCTCCTGGCATATCCGTGCAGGCTTTATTCAGAACTTGGTGAGTCCTCAAAAATATTTTTGATCGGAACCTTTCAGAAAAGAGGTGAAATAACCGAACAGTTCGGCGCTTATCAGGAAATAGCATTAAACAAGGGAATACTTGATGCAGCAAATATTTTGTACTGGGATGACTCTTCAGAAAATTTAAAGCGGGGCGCAGCCAGCAAGGGTGGTGGTTCTGCAAGAAGACTTGTCAGGGTTATCAGACAATATCAGATGACTTACGACCTGAACTCAATGAATGGAAAAGAGATTGTCGGGTTGCTTCCTCCGGAATTTGCAAAATGGAACAATAACGCTTCGGATTAAAATGAAAAGAATTACCAGACGTACAAGAGTGCGACGCAACAGGCGACGATGTTTATACTGAAGCGGGCTACCTGATATTCAGCCCCTGATAACCACAGGCAAAAACCGAACAGAAATTACTGTATCCGGACGAAAATCAATTTGTTTTTATACTGCAATAGATTCGTACCCCATGAAATATTGTTTTTAAAAAACCTTTTCCCCATTTTTACGCATTTTTTCAGATACAATTTCTTTATACCGTAATGTAAAATCAGCAGGTGTGCAGGCACTCATCTGTTCCCTTTCTTTTTTCGTTCCGGGATGTTTTATAACAGCAGCTCTGCCCTGCAGCGAAGACTTTTACACAAAGACAGCCAGATAAATACTACCGGCATTAACTGCTAAGCGCCTGCTTTGTACTCCGAATAAAAAAAATTAAACTCGTTCGGGGTATGCCGTAAGAGTTAGCACACGGTTCGTTACCTTCGCGGCGATGATGAAAGATTACAAATCGCTCCGCATTGTGTTTATGGGCACTCCCGAATTTGCGGCCGCTTCACTGGATGCACTGCTGAAAGCGAAATGTAACATCGTTGGCGTTGTTACTGCTCCTGATAAACCGGCAGGCCGGGGAATGAAACTGACCGAAAGCGCTGTGAAAAAATATGCGGTTCGCCATCAGTTAAACGTTCTGCAACCCGAAAAATTAAAAGCCCCCGCTTTTCTTGAAGAATTAAAATCACTGAACGCCGATTTACAGATTGTAGTTGCATTCCGCATGCTGCCGGAAGCGGTTTGGAATATGCCGCCGATGGGTACAGTCAACCTTCATGCAAGTTTACTGCCTCAATACCGGGGCGCAGCGCCGATCAACTGGGCAATTATAAACGGAGAAAAGGAAACCGGGCTGACCACTTTCAGGCTGCAGCACGAAATTGATACCGGCAATATTCTTTTACAGGAAAAAATGGAGATTGGAGAAAATGAAACCGCTGGTGAACTGCACGACAGGATGAAAGAAACGGGTGCCCGGCTGCTGGTAGAAACGGTGAAGGGATTAGCAGAAGGGTCGCTGAAAGAAACGCCCCAATCGTCAATTGTAAATGGTGAATGGCCATCAGAAAATTCCATGATCAGCGAGGCTCATTCACCATCGGCCGTTCATCACCCGGCACTGAAACAGGCGCCCAAAATTACCACTGCTACCTGCCGCATCGACTGGACAAAAACGGTTGAAGAAATACATAATCTTATTCGGGGACTTTCGCCCTATCCCGCCGCATTTACAGAGATCGGCGATAAGACTATAAAGATCTTCCGAAGCGAAAAAGAGACACTTCTGCCTACCACAAAAACCGGCCGCTGGGAATCGGACGGAAAAACTTATTTAAAATACGCCGCAAAGAACGGTTACATTCATCTGAAAGAGGTACAGCTGGAAGGAAAGAAAAGAATGCCGGTAGAAGATTTTTTGCGCGGCTACCGTTTTCATTAGAAAATTTTTCAGCCTGCTTTTCAGGGACGGGGGATATAGTTCACCTTCACAATAAACTTTTCCGTTTCATTTTCGGGAATACCAAGTACCGAAGCGGCCGAGTTGCTGATCCGGATGTTTAAGCCGGCATTCGGATTCAGATCATCCATTTTTCCAAGCACTTTTGCATACACGATTTTTCCATTGACCGGGTTGGTAATCTTTATTACCGTGCCCGGCTCCACATTATCTGCGAGAGCATAATATTTGGCATCCTGCCACCCGCTGATGGTTTTAAAAATACCCGACACCACCGTTTTTTCATTAACCGCAGCCTTTTGGTTTACCTGATATTCAAATGAAGTTCTGAAATAACCCTGTTGCGATGGCTTCTGAACTACTTCCGTTACAGCAGGAGCAGGATTTTTGGGACCCGGCAATTCTTCTTTTTTTATTTCTTTTTCTTCTGCTGCCTCCTTATTCACAACAGGCTTACTATTTTCTTCTGTATTATTTGAAACCGGTAGCTGTGGTTTTTCTTTGTCGCCCTCATTTGCCGCAGTTGCATTTTTTATTTCCCCCGATAGGATAAAACCCACCACCAGTGCTGTGCCGCGTTCAATGTTGTCGCCGGAAATTCCGTTCCACTGACGCAATGTTTCAACCGGAATTTTATTGGCATTCTGACTAATACGGCTGAGCGTTTCCCCTTCGCCTGCCCGGTACAAAACTGGAACATCCGTTTTTGCTTTTTGGGTAAAATTGGTGTCGGTAAGCGGAATACGCAGCACCTGTCCTATACTCAGCCCTTTATTGAAATCAATTTGATTGAAAGCGGCAATATGCCTGGGATGAACATTATACAGTCTTCCGATAGCAAACAATCCCTGTTTTGCTTCCACCGTATGTTCCAGGTAAATGCCCCCGCTTCCATTTTTCAGTAAAAGTTCTTTCTTCTGTGCCATTCCCGCCGAGAGGATCAGGAGGAAGAAAACAGAAAAGAAAAAATGCTTCATAGCCCCGGTTTTGAATTGCAAAGATGCAGAAATTTCATCTTACAGACCTGCCTGCTGATTATCTTTTAATATCCGCAATTCTTTTGGATAATAATTGTTTGCCCTGTTTGCCAGTACATTGATCCACCCCAGAGCAACGTTATGAAAAGTAACAAGGTGCCAGCCCATTGGAGTATCTCCAAAATCAATTTCTTTTTTTTGCAAAAACTTTATTGCCGAATCGTACATAAGCTCTTTTGCCGGCACGGCAGGCGAACAAAGCCGGCTCATGGCCAAAGAATGATGCGGCATCAGTTTTTCCCGCATCAATTCTCCAACAACTGTTCCGGCGTATATTACTTTCAATGAGGATTGCAGCAACTCCATTTCCCCGGTCAGGCTTTCCGGAACGGCCACCAGGGTATTTTTTAGCCTGATGAAAGAATGCCCCGCAGCGAGTACCCACCGGCTGATTATTTCCATTTCTTTTTTTGAAAGCGGCAGATACCGGTTTTTTATTTTACGATCGGGTTTATCATTTCCCGCGGGCTTGCAAAGGCAGGCAATAAAGAAACCTTCTCCCTTCACCTGGTCGGGCCAAAAGCGATAGCCGTATTCCGATTCGATAATTCGCCACTCCGGGCGAACGGACAATGAATAATGGGTAAACGAAAAATCACGGATCAGCCACTTCACTATTTCCTCATCCTCTTCTTTGGAATAAGAGCAGGTAGAATAAATTAAACAACCCCCCGGCTTCAGCGCAGGCAGTACATCTGCCAAAATGCGTTGCTGACGCCGGCTGCAAAGCTGAACATGATCCTCACTCCATTCCTCAACTGCTCCGGGCTCGCGGCGAAACAAACCGCTGCCGCTGCAGGGCGCATCCACAACAATCACATCAAAATAGTTTTCGAGCTGCCGAAAATCGCCGGGATCATTATTGCTTACCACCACGTTACTGCAGCCCCATTTCATCACGTTATCTTTTAAAACAGATGCCCTTGACCGGATGACTTCGTTGCTTACCAGCAGGCTGTCTGGTGATATCAATGATAAAATATGCGTTGACTTTCCTCCCGGTGCGGCACATAAATCCAGAATGCGCAAAGGTTTTGACAAATCAGTGGTTTGTTTAAGTGCCTGTTCCAGAAACATGCTGCTGGCTTCCTGCACATAATAGCATCCGGCATGAAAAAGAGGATCGAAAGTAAAGGAAGGACGTTCAGCAAGATAGTATCCTTCATCCGTCCACGGAACCCTGGATTGAAGATTACGGATCCCGGCTTTTTTAAAAGGATTCAGGCGAATGGAAGTAACCTGTTCGCCTGATGCATGTACCCTCTCAAACGCTTCTTTATCGAAACCGCTGCAATCTTCCAGCGATGAAATTAATTGTAAAGGAACCTGCATCAGATCTATAATAAATACGGTTGCACGAATTTTCAGGTTGGCCCCAAACCATCCCTGAACAAAATACTCAGGCTAACTATAAAAAGAATGAACGATAGGGCAACGGCAAACAGCAACCCGATAAAAATTTTACCTCCCGGGCGTCGTTTGCTGTATTTCCAAACCAGCGGAACTGTGATTATCGGTGTAAAAAACATCATATACCAGCAAAATACGCCAATTGCATCTGTTATCTCACGATTCATGGTTGCGTTCAAATGCTTTTTATCTCACTTACCAGATCCTGAAGCGCTTTTTTAGCATCGCCGAAAAGCATGGATGTTTTGGGCTGATAAAACAACTCATTTTCTATGCCGGCATATCCGGGCTTCATGGTTCGCTTGTTTACAATAACCGTTTTGGCCAGTTGTACATCGAGAATCGGCATTCCGTAAATGGGTGAACCAGGATTTGTTTTGGCAGCGGGATTAACCACGTCGTTGGCGCCCAGAATCAAAACCACATCGGTTGAAGTAAACTCTTCGTTTGCCTGCTCCATTTCCAGCAATTTATCATAGCTCACATCCGCTTCGGCCAGCAAAACATTCATATGTCCCGGCATGCGCCCGGCCACCGGATGAATGGCATATTTTACCTGAACGCCTTTTGACTCCAGTATTTTCTCCAAATCGTGGCAGGCGTGCTGGGCCTGGGCCACTGCCAGGCCATATCCGGGCACGATCATGACTTTATGTGCATAGCTCATGACCACCGCAGCATCATTTAAGGAAATTTCTTTGTACGAACCTTTCTCCCCGGTTGCCGATGCAGATGCATCTGCGCCAAACGATCCGATGAATACATTCATCAGCGACCGGTTCATGGCCCTGCACATTAATACAGTGAGAATAATACCAGCAGCCCCTACCAGTATGCCTCCGGTCATCACCACCTTATTGTTATACAAAAATCCGCTGCACGCCGCTGACATGCCGCTTAAGGAATTTAAAAAAGAAATGACCACCGGCATATCGGCTCCGCCGATGGGCATTACAAATACGATACCGTACACCAGCGCTATCAAAAATACCAGATAAAATATCCATGCTTCCGCCGATGCAATGCGGGCAATCATATAAACCGATATACCTACAGCGGAAAGCAGTAAAAGAATATTGACGATATGCTGCCCTTTAAACGTAAGGTCTTTTACCTTTCCGCTCAGTTTGCCCCAGGCTATCATACTGCCGGAAAAAGTAATGCTGCCCAGAATCAGCCCGGCAAATATTATCGCAAGCGTTCCGGATGAAACCGGAATAGATAAAACATCAGCAGAGGCCGCTGTATCCGGTTCATATACTTCCTCAATCAGAATACGAAAATTATCCTTCAGCAGGTGATGAAATTCCACAACCGAAATGAAAGCGGCACTCAGTCCCCCCACTCCGTTGAAAAAGCTCACCATTTCAGGCATGGCCGTCATCTTTACCTTTTTGGCCATCAGCACACCAATAACCGTACCGGCCACAAGACCTGCAAATATCCACGGATAATTTCCAAGCTGGTTGTCCTGGTCGTCTCTGTATAAAAAAATAGTTCCGAAAATGGCAGCCGTCATCCCGATGCCTGCAACAATATTTCCGTTGCGTGCCGATGCAGGATTCGACATCATCTTCAATCCGATAATGAAAGTGATGGCAGCAGCGATGTAAATAACGGCGAGTATGCTAAGTCCCATAAAAAAAACCTCCGGCCCCCCATCAGGGGAGGCATTCACTCACAACCTAACTGCAGTGAGTGTTTTTTTGTATTTCAGATCTTAAAATCACAACCCGTATTAAGTTTTCCCAAAATTCCCTGCACGGCGAATCAGGTTTTTTTTCTTTTTTTAAACATTTCCAGCATCCGGTCAGTCACCACAAAACCGCCCACTACATTAATGGTTCCCAAAACCACCGCAAGGAAACCCAGTATCAGCGCGGCGTAATTTTTTGCATCGGCACGGCCCATCACAATGATGGCGCCAATGATCACCACGCCGCTGATTGCATTGGCATGACTCATTAACGGCGTGTGCAGTACCGTAGGCACACGGCTGATGACAATAAACCCCAAGAAAATAACAAGCACAAGAATGTAAATCATTTGCTCGTTGGCGCTGATCCAGTTAAAAAAAGATTGCATGGCTCCTCCTTCTTCCCTTTCAGGGAGAGTAAACTACTCACAGCCCTTTAAGCTGAGCGTAGTTTATATTTTTTAAATTAAAACTGAACTTCATCTTTTCTTACACCAATGGCAGAAGCTGTTATCTAAAATCAACTCATCATCGCCGTTTCTGTTTTGCGCCAACGCTGAAACTACCAGTGCAAATCTCAGGCGGAAAGCTGGCTTACTCCCTTATGCACCACTTCTCCGTTATGTGTAATGCAACATCCTTTCACCAGGTCATCGTCCCAGTTCAGGCTGAGTTTATTTTCCTTGTCAATAATTAATTGCAAAAAGTTCAGCACATTTTTTCCGTACAGTTTGCTGGCATCAGAAGGCATGGTACTTTGTAAATTACTGTTGCCAACAATGGTAACGCCTTTGTAAATAACCGTTTCATTATTTTTCGTAAAAGGTGTATTGCCTCCCGTTGCCGCTGCAATGTCGATAATGACCGATCCGTTTCGCATCGTACCCAGCATGGCTTCGGTAATCAGTATGGGGGCTTTTTTACCCGGTATTTGCGCGGTAGTAATTACGATATCTGCTTTGGCAATGCAGTCTGCTATTTTTTGTTGCTGTCTTTGTTTATATTCATCTGATTGCTCCACAGCATACCCGCCCGCTTTGCTGGCATCTGCAGCGCCTTCTACTTCAATGAAGGTGGCGCCCAGGCTCATCACTTCTTCCTTCACCGCGGGCCGTGTATCAAAAACTTCCACCACAGCGCCAAGCCGACGGGCAGTAGCTATTGCCTGCAAGCCGGCCACACCTGCACCCAGTATCAGCACTTTTGCCGGCTTAATGCTTCCGGCAGCAGTCATAAACAGGGGAAAATAACGGGAATAGATATTTGCCGCCAGCAACACAGCCTTGTACCCTGCAATATTTGCCTGCGAGCTCAGTACATCCATACTCTGCGCCCGGGTGGTGCGGGGCAGCATATCAAGCGAAAAAACGGTGAGGCCTGCCTGCGACCATTGCTTCATCAGCGCTGCGTTATACAGCGGAAGATAAACACCGACAAGAATTTTAGAATTCAGCCTTGCAATTTCTGAATTATCCGGATGATGGATGCAAAGAATAATATCAGAAGCGGTCAAAACTTCATTTCTTGTTTTCATCTGCACACCAGCTTCTTCATAATCTCTGTTGCTGCAAAATGATTTTTCGCCGGCCCCTTCTTCGGCCAATACCGTAATTCCTTTTTTTATGAGTAAGGCGGCTGCTTCTGCCAGTAAGGATACCCTTGCTTCAAATGCCGGCTCTTTCAGCAGTCCGATCGTCATGGCTGTAATTCATTTGCTTTGATGCTGAAAGATAATGATTTTTAAAATCGGATACGGAAGTGCTGCTTTTCTTTAAACTCTGTGCGGAATAAAACAATCCCGATAAAAAACAGATCCATGGTGCAGCGAACATCCGGATGATCTTTTATGGTGCGCCAGGCGGCTTCCATTTCACTGCTCCAGTAAATATCGTCAAAAATAAAAATGCTGTTGTTGCCGGCTTTGGTTAAAAGCTGGCTGAAATACCGCTCTGCCGGCGCCTGCCGGTGGTTGCCGTCAATAAAAGCAAAATCAACCGCCGTCAGTTCGCTCATAACCTGGGGCAGGGTATCATCGAAATTTCCTGTCACCAGCTCAATATTTCCGGAAGCCACTGTGCTGAAATTATTTTTTGCTGTTCTTGCTATTTCCTGAGCGCCTTCCATTGTTATCACTCTTGCCTGCGGACTGGCCAGAGATAAATAGCAGGTGGTTATTCCCAGCGAAGTACCCAGTTCAATTATCGTACGCGGTTTGTAATGCTGTACCATGCGGAAAAGAAGCTGCCCGTATTTTTTTGACTTGGCGGCTTTCGAAGCGATGGACTTTACACTGCGTTTATTTTTTTTATTAAATGCACTGCCGGCGCCAAAATCTTCCACTGCAAGCATGCGGGAATCCTGCAACAGCTGTCTTCTCAGTTTTTCCACTGCCGTATAGGCCGGATACCTGTTTCTATTATTCAGAACCCGGGTTATAAATTCATATACAAACGGTGAATGCATTCCATGGCCCCTGCCATTGGAAGCAGTGAGGTAATAGCCAAGGTATTTTAAACCGATCTGAAAAGAAGTGTACATCGGAGCAGCATGTTTTACAGCCCTGCCGGGGCCGGTAATTTTCTTTCCCACACCTGAAACGAATAAGGATAGCTGTTTTTCTCATCGGGGGCACAGTCTCTGCTTCGAATCAGCCTCCACTCCTTTTCGTCTATTTGCGGAAAAAAAACATCGCCTTCAATAGGCTGGTGTATCCGGGTAAGGTATATGCGGTGTGCCGCCAGCAGCGAGGAAAGAAATATTTCGGCTCCGCCGATAATGAATATTTCTTTTACATCGAGACGACCGGCAATCTCCACCGCTTCATCAAGCGTGTGCACCACTTCCACCCCTTCCTGTTTCCACCGGCTGTTTCTTGTAATAACAATATTGGTGCGGCCCGGCAACGGCTTCCCGATTGATTCAAAAGTTTTGCGTCCCATTACCACGGGCAGGGCCCAGGTGGTGTTTTTAAAATACTTGAGGTCTTCCGGCAAGTGCCAGGGCAGTTTATTGTCTTTGCCAATGGCATTGTTTTCAGAAACCGCTACAATTAAGCTGATTGTCATAATAACCCCCTTCCGGCCCTCCTCCAGAGAGGAGAATCTGTGCTGCATCCGGATAGTTGAAAACGTTTTTGCATTTCGGTTTTAAATTAAAGCGTACAAAATTGTAAAATAAAAAAAATGCCGGTTTGCAAATTATCCGGCAAGTTAATCCATTTGCCCTGAGGTTTTCCTTTGGTAAAACAAAAGTTTACACCGCCACCGGCGCTTTGATTGCCGGATGGTATTGATAATCTTCAAGCGTAAAATCTTCGTACCTGAAATCAAAAATATCCGTTACCGCCGGGTTCAGTTTCATCCGGGGCAAAGGATAGGGCTTGCGTTCAAGCTGCAGTTTTACCTGCGCTGTATGATTGTTGTAAATGTGCACATCGCCGAATGTATGGATAAATTCTCCCGGCTCCATACCGCATACCTGCGCCATCATCATTGTAAGCAAAGCGTAGGAAGCAATATTAAACGGCACCCCCAGAAACACATCGGCCGACCGCTGATACAACTGACACGAAAGGCTGCTGCGGAGTTCTCCCTTGAGCCGATCGGGCGGCGACACATAAAACTGAAACAGCGCATGACAGGGCATCAGCGCCATTTCCCCCAGTTCGCCCACATTCCAGGCGCTTACTATCATGCGGCGGCTGTCGGGGTTGGTTTTCAGTTGCTCCACCACTTGTTTTATCTGGTCAATCGTTTTGCCATCCCGGGTTTGCCAGCTTCGCCACTGCCGGCCATACACGGGGCCGAGTTCGCCATTTTCATCGGCCCATTCGTCCCATATACTGACACCGTGATTTTTCAGGTAAGCGATATTGGTTTCTCCCCTCAGAAACCACAACAGTTCATGAATGATGCTTTTCAGATGCAGTTTTTTGGTGGTTACCAGCGGAAATCCTTTCTTTAAATCAAAGCGCATCTGATAGCCAAACACGCTTTTGGTGCCGGTGCCCGTGCGGTCGGTTTTTTGCACACCCTTATCAAGAATATGCTGTAAAAGGTGTAAGTACTGCTGCATGCCCGCAAGTTAATTCAAAGCTGCGAGCTACAAGTTTTTTGCAGCGGCCTGTGCACGGGATGTGGAAAGGAGTGTTAATGTGTTTTTAAATTTAGCAGACATGTGCCAGGAAACTCAATATGCTTCAGGCAAGGCGAATTGCAACGCTTCCGGCTGCCCCTGCTGCAGTGGGCAAGAGTATTCAATTCGGATCATCAAGCTGATGCGGAGATATACAACAGGCGTTTGCCGCCATGCCGGCAGAAGAACATCTAATAATCATCTTGTTTATTAATTATCTGCCGTTCGGACCGGACGAAAATTACGTGTCAAAAATTATTTTTTCTTATTCATTAACTTTACGCAGCAACGGCACGGGCTGTCAATTCTTAAATGCTGTCTTATGGCCAAGCCTGTTCGTAATGGATTATTTCTGAATAATGCAGAGCATATTCAGAACTGCCGGAGGGTTTTTTGACAATATTAAAAAATATCGCAATGAAAAAATATATTTTTTATATAATAACAACTTGGACGATGGCGGGTATAACCGGTTGCAGAAATGCTCATCAAAATTTGCAAACCGATAATAAAACCGATACAACCTCCATTCACACCATTGCAAACAAACATAACATGATTGCCCAAAAAATAACCCCTTGTCTTTGGGTTGACAAAGATGCTAAAGCCGTAACAGATTATTACCTTTCTATATTCAAAGACGGAAAACTGAAAGAGTATCATAAGTATGAAAACCCGCCCGAAGCAAAAGAGATGGGCGGCCCGGATTTTTTTGAAACAGCGGTTATCGAAATTGCCGGTGTGGAATTTAGTATTCTGGCTGCAGGCCCCTATTTCAAGTTTAATGAGTCCGTTTCGTTTGTCATCAATTGCAAAGACCAGGCCGAAGTAGATTACTATTGGAATGCCCTTACAACAAACGGCGGAGAAGAAAGCTATTGCGGATGGTGTAAGGATAAATATGGCTTATCGTGGCAGGTGGTTCCCGTTGAATACTTTAATCTGATTAACAGCGATGACCCCAAAGTGCGGGAAAAAGCGCTGAGAAATACCTTGAAACAAAAGAAAATAATACTTTCAGAACTTAAATAATTCCGAAAACCGGCAAAAACGGGCTGGATATATACGACCGTACAAGAAATAAAAACTGCTCATAACAGAGCAGGGATGTAAGTGTAACATAGAAATACAATATTTCAGTATTCTAAAAAATAAAATGAAAGCCGTATCAATATTCAAAAGGGTTGCAGCTATGCTGCTGGTTGTTCTGTTATTATTGACTTCAGGTTCCAAATTAATAGCTCAAAATAAGAGTTCATCAGACCTGAAAGACTTTAAAATCTCAATTGAAAAGACGGACAATGGGATTAAAATGTACAGCCTTCAGGGAAGTGCCTGGATTAATTTAAACTTCCGTCTTGCAGACAATAAAACACAGGTAATAGACGAATATGGAATGACAGAAACAGGAAAACCGGATTCGGATAAAAGTCCAAATCTTGCAGATTACTTATTCTGCATTACCAAAACAAAAGACCGAATTATCTTAACAGGTATTGAAGGAACTGCCTGGAGAGAGTTAAGTTTTATTCTGCCTAAAAATGGGAAACAAACCATTAATCAGTATGGAATGACTGATTAAACAAATAACTCCTGTACACAACGCTATTTGACTTAATGGGTCTGACCCTGAAAAAACAGAGCAGGCAGGGATAAAATCAGGTGCGTTGTTTTTTTTAACAAAGTTGATTAGCTGACTGTAAAGCGCTTCTAAACCTGCCACTTTACGAGGCACCTGGCTGCTGGTGAGCATGCCGGATGAACAAGGAAGTCGGCTAACTAATACCATTCCAGAAAAAACACTTTTTTTACAGACAAGGCGAGCGGCTTCGTTTTACTTCAAACTAAACAAAGGTTCGTGATATTATTAATAAAATAGCTGGGATTCAACTAAACTATATACCAATGAAAAGTTTCCTTTTGTTATTTATTTTACATCTGATGGTTCATTCTTATTGTGCCGGTCAGAATCTCAGGAGTTTTAATAATGGCTCTTTAAAATTGTACTATGAAGAATATGGCAAGGGGCCGGCACTTTACATCTTATCTGGAGGGCCGGGAGAAGCGCCAGAACACCCATACCGGCAAATAATTGACAGTCTGAAATCATTTTATACCTGCATTTTATTACACCAGCGAGGTTCCGGAAAATCAAGAAACATACCTATCAATGAAAAGACAATAACAATTGCAAACTACACACAAGATATTGAGCTTTTACGAAAAGAACGGGGAGACAAGAAAATAACTTTACTGGGTGTTTCGTGGGGTGGCTTGCTGGCAATGAATTATGCGGCATCTTACCCCAAAAATGTTTCAAATCTTATATTGATATGTTCGGCGCCGCCGTCGTACACATTGTGGCACTGTTTATATGACAATCAATATGCAAGACGCTCAGCGGCCGAATTGGATTCAATGGATCGTTTACAAAAAATTTTTTCACTAAAAACCGAAAGAGAGCTTGACTCACTTAAAACAGCAAACCCTGCAAGTAAAGAAGTTATTGCATATAAAGAATTTATGGCCATACATATTCGTGCTATGTACTACGACAGAAATAAAATATCTCAGAAATATTTTGATCAGCTTTTTTACAATTTTAATTTTCAGCCTATTCCCATAATTGACAAAGAAGTTCTGGAGACAAAGTGGGATATTACCGGTAAGCTGAAAAAACTAAAACTACCTGCTTTGATCGTTTACGGCCGGCAAGATGACCAGGGTGAGTCAACATTCTATTTACAAAAAGAATATTTGAAACGCAGTGAGGTGCATGTAATAGAGCAATGCGGACACGAAATACTGGAAGAACAACCTGCCGAATTTTTCAGAATACTGATGAATTACGTCAAGCGAAAAAAATAGATCAGAAAAGGTAAGGATATGACCAGATCGCAACCAACAGTGCAGGCAAGATGACGGGATGACAATGCAAAAAAGAGAGCAACACTTAACTATGGTTGCTAAGACAAAAATAGGCAGAAATTACAGTTTATGTCTCACCCATATTTCATAAATCGGTTCGCCGCGGGAACTAAGCCCGCTGTGATGCCATTCTTCTTTTTCGATCTTTCCGTCGAAAGTTAGAGCAGCCCCTACACGGCTGCTGTCGCGGCTGAAGAATTCAATGTGCTCGGTATACTTTCCGTTTTTAAATGTGTACGTTCCTCCACCGGTTCCGGAAAATTCGCCGGTTTCAATATTAATCGCCATCCATTGAAACCGTGTACCTGTAAGCAGTTTCAGTGTTCTGCGGGCACGCAGCGGTATTTCAGCCATCGTTTCTCCCTGTTTACGTCCGCTAATGCGCCAGTTGCCGGCCAGTGGTGCTTTGCCATCATCGGTTCGCTTCATGCTGATGGCGCCCGGCTCTATCCCCTTTATCACAATGAGATCGGTAAGACCTGTTACACTCAGTTCCACCGGCTTTCCCACGTTTTCTTTATTTTTTGAATCAAACTCAATCTGAATTTTCAGCTTATCCGATGATATGGTATAAGGCCCGCCCCATGTATGGTAAAAAATTTTAGACTTCAGATTGAATTTTGTAAAAACCAGATAATTATCAATCGCCAAAAGCACTTCTCCAGGATCGCTTTCATTATACCAGGCGCCTGTTATTACAGCTTCATTGAAATTCGACTTCTTATCAGCGATTTCACGCGAAGGCAGTAAAAATATAAGACCTATCGTAATGGAGCAGATGAAATTTTTCATAACTTAGAATCAAAGATAAAAGTTACGTACATTTTTCACCTTGACCAAAGCCGGCTGAAATAAATCGTACCCCGTTATTTATTATTTGGATTTACTCTGAAAGAATCCTTATTTAATAAATTAAACCTTACCATGATGAACTACAAAAAATTCTATGAAGAGCTGGGAAATCTCTTTTACGCCATTGCGGCGGCCGACAAAAAAATTATTCCCGAAGAAAGAAAAAGAGTGGATGATGTAATCCGGTTTAGCTGGAAGCTCCTTAATAACGGAACCGACCGGTTTGGCACAAATGAGGCTTACCGGATCCGGTTCGAGTTTGATACCATGGAAGAGTTCCGGTCGAAACCGGGAGATGCCTGGAAATCCTTTTTGGCGTATTTTAACAAGAATAAAAAAGAGATGGACCATGATCTTCGCCTGAGGGTATTCAACAGCGCCAGCCATATAGCTGAGGGTATGAAAAGCATGAACGGTGAAAAAAAAGCGTATCTGACAAAGCTGAAGAAGCTGATGAAAGTATAGACGTTTACGTGTTGATTCCCCCAGCGGCGTTAGTGAAACTCTTTCGTCTTTTTATTTCCTTTTTTATCAGGCTCAATTCACGGCCGGTTTGTCCGGCTACGGAAGTATTTTCCTGAGCCCTGCGCATCAGATAAGGGATCACGTCTTCAATTGGACCAAAAGGAAGGTATTTACTCACGCTGCATCCGGCATGGGCCAGGTTGAAGGTGATATTATCACTCATTCCGTACAACTGGCTAAAATGAATATGCGGATGATTCAGCGGCAGATTTTTTTCCTGCAATAATTTTGTGGCCAGCAGGTTGCTGTATTCATTATGTGAAGCCACAATTATAGCCACCCTGTCAATATGTTCAATACAGAATTTTACAGCATCATTAAAATCCCTGTCGCTGCTTTCTTTATCGGGTTGTATCGGCGAAGGATAACCCAGATCGGCGGCTCTTTTTCTTTCCTTTTCCATATAAGCGCCGCGAACCAGTTTGGCGCCGAGTATAAATTTTCTTTCTACAGCTGCTTCGTAGGAATGTTTAAGAAATTGCAGCCTGTCGTGCCGGTAATGCTGTGTGGTGTTATAAACCACCGGTCTTTCTTTGTTGAATACATCCATCATCAGTATTGTCAATGCATCCACCGGGTCCTGTATCCAGGTTTCTTCTGCATCGATCAGTACTCCCACTTTTTTAGCGGCAGCCGTTTCGCAAATGCGCATCATACGATACCTCACCCGATGCCACTCTTCTTTTTCTTCTGCCGGTAATGCATCTATTGATTTGAGATACCGGTTCATCAGGGTACCGGGAGCGGCATGCATCATCTTATCCAGTTTTTCCAGCAGTTCAAACCGGGCGAAGCCGGTGACCTTTACACTCATAAAAGGGATGTTGGGTTGTGTGGATGCGTAATTAATAACCCTGATAAATTCATCGCAGGAATGATCGAATGCGGATTCATCATCATCGCCTCCTTCCACGCCATAATCAAGGATCACCTGTACTCCATATTTTTCCAGCCGGCTGGCCACCTTTGCCGTTTGCTCCAGTGTTTCGCCACCTACAAATTGTCTGAAAATCGTATTGCGGATGATGGCCTTTGTAAATGGAATTTTATGCCGGATTGCCCAGGGGGTAAGCCGGAGACCCAGTTTTACCAGCCAGGGTTTTCCCATAGAAGAAAAAAGAAAATGTGCTTTTCTTAATTCCTTATTCGTCTTGTATTCAAATGCAAACTGAGTGTTGTCAAAAGAAATAACAGGGGGTGGCTGCATAAACAATCGTGTAAAATTCAGCAAAAGTAATCGTTTACGTTTTACCTCCAAATGATGCGCAGCAAAGCGGCTAAGCGTGAAAGGTTTTCATTGTTGAAAACGATAAGATACCTTTGCGCAAAATTGATTTATGATAAATAAACGACCCTCCGAAACCCACATCCAGATGACGGAACTGGTATTACCCAATGATACAAACCTGTTTGGCAACCTGATGGGAGGACGCCTCATGTACTGGATGGATATTGCAGCAGCATTATCGGCTCAAAAACATTGCAATGCACCGGTAGTAACGGCCTCCGTTGATAATATTTCATTTGAAAGCCCGATTAAACTAGGAAATGTGGTGCATATAGAGGCAAAAGTCACCCGCGCCTTCAACACCTCTATGGAGGTTCATTTAAAAGTTTGGGGTGAAGACCTTACCCAGCAATACAAGTATAAAAGCAACGAAGCGTACTACACTTTTGTTGCGCTTGATCCCAACCGGAAACCCCGGTCCGTGCCGCCTCTTATTGCAGAAACGGAAGAAGAGAAAAAATTATTCGACGGAGCTTTAAGAAGAAGACAACTTCGCCTCATCCTGGGCGGAAAACTAAAACCGGACGATGCAACCGAACTAAAAGCGCTTTTCGTGAAAGACTAAAAGCAGGGAATCCTATCCGGTGTGAGAAATAAGATGGAAGCATTTTTTATCCGAACAATGCCTTTTTACTTATCGGACGTTACCCAGTGATGGGCGCCCTGCATCATGTGAGCTTTACTTTGCTCAATTGCCACCATCACCTGTTCAAGTATTTCTTCTATCGGAGCATCATAATCAATTTTCAGTGGCTGCTTGAATTTGACAGAAAGAATGGACCCCTTTTTCTTAAACTTAAGTCCTTTTTTATTGAATGCTCTCCAGAATCCGCTGATCACAACCGGAACAACAATCGGTCTGTGCTGTTTAATGATCAGTGCCGTTCCTTTTCGTCCGGGTGCAAAGGGCTTAGTAGTTCCCTGCGGAAATGTAATGACCCAGTTTTCCTTCAGCGCTCTTTCAATCTTTCTTGTATCAGAAGGATCGAGCCCTCTCCGCACTTCCTTTCCTCCCTCCCTCCAGGTTCTTTTCACCGTTAAGGCTCCGGCCAGTGTAAATAATCTGCTGATCCAGCTACCCTTCATAGTTTCTTCGGCTGCCACATAATAAACCTTGGTAAACGGATTTAGAAGGTAATACGGTACTCCCAGCCTGTTCATCTTTCCCCATTTGACTGCGCAGAAAATATGAAGAAAAGTAATAACATCGGCAAAATAGGTTTGATGATTGCTCACAAACAGAACATTCTTCTTTGGCAAATCTTTTATGTACTCAGTTCCTGAAATTTTCAGCTTATTTACCCATACCAGACCGGGATAGGAAACAAAGCCAACCACAGCGTAGATAAGCGCTTTAACAATACGGAGCCTTTTTATCTTGTCGGTTAAACTGGCCATAATCAGCAGAACCACTAATATAGCTATTTTCAACTACAGCCGTTCCCTTTGTTTATTTATAAAAAGGGGCCTCCCAAAAGAGAAGCCCCGCAGGTTATAAAACCTGAGCATGATTCAGCTGAATCATCTTGAAACTGAAAACTTGCAGGTTACTACTTCCGTTTCATCTGCCATCTGTAACATATACAGTCCGGGCTGTAACCTGTTAAGATTATTAATGGCAACTGTATTGTTGCCCGGATAAACATATGCTTTTTGTTGTAAAACCACTTTGCCCGTAAAATCAATAACCTTGAAATCAACAGTGCCTGTGGTTTGCGATGTCAGTCGCACACTGGCCTCTCCGTTTACTACGGGGTTGGGATTGATTACAATTCCATTAATAGCTTTACTGTTTCTTTTAATCAGTATAGTTTGGCTAAACACGGATTTGCCATCCATATCCACCATTTTCAGGCGATAATAGAATACATTGCCTGGTACCGATACAAGATTATCGGAGTAGGTATAATTTTTCTTTACGCCGGGTGCGCCCTGCGCCGTCAAAACTCCTACAGTAGAAAAATCTTTTCCGTTTGTGCTTCTTTCTACTTCATACTGCCTGAATCTGGTTTCATTTTCCGCTGTCCAGTTAAGCTGCGTACTGCTGCCATTGTAAGCGCCGCTGAATGACAGCAAACGAACAGGAAGCGTACTGTTATTACTCAGGTCGAAACAGCCAAACTCCGCCGCATATTCCCTGAACGTGACGGTTCTGGCACCACCATTGCCACGAATAAAGCGATAGCCCATTCTGAACCTGACAATATTGATGGGACCAAATACGGAAGTATAAATAACCTCAGGATCGCTGGATACACTGGTATGCTCAATGGTAGAACCCAGTATTTTAACCCACGCATATCCGCCGTCATTCACCGTGCCGCCACTGGTAATTTCGGTAGGATTACTTACATAAGTTTGAGACTGTCCGGTTGTCCACCCCGTTTCTGTAAAGAGACCCGTAGTGCCATTGAGGCCACCATCGATGTCGTAATGCCTGTAGTGAAGACCGGGATTAAGATTACGCAGGGGAAGTCCGGGTATATTTTCCCGAAATTCAATTCTGAACTGAATATAGCCTTCCTGATCGGTTGTCATCGTTTGAGGCGATGGAGCAATCCGCGGCTGAAACCGCTGCGATATGCCGGCCGCATTATTATCCCACATATTAATAGTGGCATTTACCATCGACTCTATGAAAAAATAGGCATTCATATTTACCGGGTCGGTTACCACATTCACATACCGGAATACATCGCCGGTATTGTACGTATAGCTCCCGTCGCTGTCGATTACTTCGGCCAGGTTTGAAGGATTGACTTTTACAAAGCTTCCCGAAAAATTAGGTATTTGCGGGGCTGTTTGAAAACAGGGGTAGTCCTGAGCGTTGATTACTGTTGTACAAACTGCAAAAGACAGAGATGCAAACAGAGTACGTAGATTATTTATCATGCTTAAAGGTTTTAACTGTCCGGTTGATTCCAAGGGGTACGAACGGATAAATGCCTGTAATAAAAACAGGTCAGCCTTTCAGCAAGATTTTATTGGACTATGTTTTCAGGAAAATTGGGGCTTATATCAAGGATAAAGAGAAACTGAAGTATTGGGTGCAAACATACTGCTGATTTTCTAAAAATGCAAGATGGGATAAAAAAAACCCCGTCAGCGGGGGTTTGTAAAAAAGAATCTAACAATCAGCTTTTTGTTTCATCCGGCCCCTTTTCCTCTTCTTTGAGCTTTGCCTTAATCTGAGCCAAGGCGCCCAGGTCTCCAAGGGTGGGTTTCTCTACTTTGCTTTGAATGTTTTTAACAGCTTTCTTTGTTTTGTCGGCTTCGGCTTTTGCTTCTTTCTTGGCGGTTTCTTTTTCATCAGCGGCAGCCTGCTCCCAGATGCGGGTATGAGAAAGTACTATGCGTTTCTCGTTACGGTCAAATTCAATAACCATGAATTTATTAGTTTCATCGGCCGCAATGGATTTTCCGTCCTCTTTATTCAAATGACGGTTGGGGGCAAATCCTTCGAGTCCGTAGGGCAGTTGTACGATGGCGCCCTTTTCATCGCGGCGAATTACCAGCCCCTCATGAATGGTACCGATGGCAAAAGTATCCTGCAATGTATTCCACGGATCTTCCTCAAGCTGCTTGTGTCCCAACTGAAGCTTACGGTTTTCTTTATCGATTCCCATTATGATTACTTCAATCTCATTACCCACCTTGGTATAATCGCCGGGATGGTTGAAACGCTTCAGCCAGCTGAGATCACTGATGTGTATCATACCGCCAATACCTGTTGCCAGTTCAACAAACACGCCATAGGGAGTTATATTTTTAACCAGACCTTTGTGGCGGCTGTCCACCGGAAATTTCTCCTCGATGGTATTCCAGGGATCTTCGCTCATTTGCTTGATTGAAAGGCTCATTTTCCGGTTTGCCTTATCAAGAGTAACAATCTTTGCTTCGTACTCATCGCCCAGTTTGAAAAACTCTTTTGCATTGATTGGCGTATTGGCCCAGGTAATTTCGCTTACGTGTACAAGACCTTCTACACCCGGAAGTATTTCAAGAAATGCACCGTAATCTTCAATATTTACTACCCGGCCTTTCACCACCTCACCTTCTTTAATGTTCTCCGGAAGCACATCCCATGGATGCGGGGTAAGCTGCTTCAGACCCAGACTGATTCGTTTCTTTTCATCGTCAAAATCCAGCACCACCACATTGATCTTCTGATCCATCTTCAATACTTCACTCGGGTGAGAAATACGACCCCATGAAATATCGGTGATATACAGAAGCCCGTCCAGCCCGCCCAAATCCATAAAGGCGCCGAAATCGGTAATATTCTTCACAGTTCCTTCCAGTACCTGGCCTTTTTCCATCTTGCTCATAATCTCGGCACGTTGCGCTTCAATATCGCTTTCAATAAGGGCTTTGTGGCTTACTACGGCATTTTTGATTGCCTCATTGATTTTAACCACTTTAAACTCCATGGTCTTTCCTACAAACTGATCGTAGTCGGTTACCGGTTTTACATCAATTTGCGAACCCGGCAGGAAGGTTTCCATACCAAACACATCTACAATAAGTCCGCCTTTGGTTTTGTTGGTGACCAGCCCGGTTATGACTTCGCCGGTTTTATGTACTTCCACAATCTTTTCCCATGCACGGGTAATGCGTGCCTGCTTGCGGCTGAGGTTAAGATGACCCTCGCGGTCTTCTTTTTCTACTACCATCACTTCCACTTCGTCGCCTATCTTGAGCCCGGGCATGTCGCGAAATTCGTTCAGCGAAACAAGACCATCGCTTTTAAATCCAATGTTCAGCACCACATCTGTTTTGGTAAGCCCTACAACAGTTCCGGTAATTAATTCGCCGTCATTGATCTGAACAAAGGTTTTCTCATATACTTTGTCGTACTTTTCTTTTTCTTCCTTGCTGTAAGAAGAAACATTTCTTTTGTCAATACTCCAGTCAAAATCATCGTGAGCGGTTTCAACAGGAAGTTCAACAGGTGCTTTTGTTGTCGCTGTAGTTACTTCTACGGCAGCAGCCGAAGAGGCGTTCTCCTGTGCATCAGCGTTTAAATGTTTACAAATAAGATTTTCAAACATGATACTAATCCCGGGGGTTTAAAATCGGGGCTGCAAAGATAGGCGAAACAACACAGTTTTCTCGGCACAGGGGTTAATTATTTCGGGAAAAATTTCGGATATAAACCCCTGAAAAACAATATTGCTGCTTTACCAGTTATAGTTTATTACCGCCTCAACTTTCTTCCGGTGCTGACAGGGGCCTGAAATGAACCAAAACGGATTTCCGATACGGTATTTGAACCTCTTTCCTTCATCTGTTTCAGGTCGGCATACAACCCCGTCGGTGAGCCCCCTTTACCGAAAATAAACGGGAATCGTACATGGGTAACCGGCAGCGTATCATTTCCGGCCACTGCATTAAAAACCAAAACAGCGTAATCATAACAATTATACTTATTGATATGATATTTTTTTTGCGATTGCTGAAAAGCCAGGTGAAGCACCTGACCAAAATCCTCCCTGTTTATTTTTTTGGTAATACCCGCATTGTACCAGCGCAGGCTGTTGTCCTTAATATTGCTCTTGATGGATTTAAAAACCAATGCCGGTAAACCACGTTTGGGATAAAACCCAAATACTTTATGGATCGTATCGGTCACCGTTTTTTTTACCTGCTGAAGAATCAGGAAAACATGTCCCGTTTGTTGGTTGTAAATTACTTTATGAGGTTTCCTGCTGTTGGGTACATTGGCACAAAGAGAAATAAGATAATCGGCGCTGTCTGCCGTAAGATCAAAGCCTGAAAAATAATCAGGAAGGATAACCGTAAGCTCTTCCGCCTGTTGCTGCGGCAGATATTTTGTGCTTCCTTTTCTGCGTTCCTGTCCGTTGGCAAAAAAAGAAGAAAATAAAAAACAAAATACAAAACCTGATACAAAGAATATTTTTCTTATATCCGGAATACTCATCATCTATGCTGTAAAATTCCTGATTTTTCCGATGCTTATTGCTTTTCAGCCAAAGAAGCAATGGATTCGGCAGCAATGAAACCGCTGGTCCATGCATGCTGAAAATTAAATCCACCTGTGATAGCGTCCACATCCAGCACTTCGCCGGCAAAGAACAGGCCGGGTATTTTTTTACTCATCATCGTATTATGATCCACTTCTTGGATACAAATACCGCCGGCAGTAACAAACTCTTCTTTGAACATTGTTTTACCTTTCACGAGAAATTCGGAATTAATTATATTTTTTATAAACCGGTTTTGTTCTGCGGAAGGAAGATCGGCCCAGCGCCACTCCTCTTTCACCCCCGATTGCACAGCCAAAAATTGCCATAATCTGCCGGGCAGCTGAAATGGATTTTTACCCGCCATTTTTTGTGCGGCTAACGAATACCGCAATTGCTGAAACTCCTGTCTCAAATTTTGCTCGTTGTACTGCGCCAGCCAGTTTACAGAAATCTGAAAGTTCCAGTTTTCGGCGGCAAGGTGGCGGGCTGCCCAGGCGCTTAACCTCAGTACCACCGGACCGCTCAACCCCCAATGTGTAATCAGCAGAGGACCTTCCTGTTCAAATTTTGTGTTCTTAATTTTTACTTTCGACCGGGTTGTACTGATTCCCATCAGCCGGGTAATGGGGTGATGTGGTAAATTAAAAGTAAAAAGTGAAGGAACCGGCTCTTCAATTTTATGCCCCATGGCCTGTATCCATCTGAACATGGACAATTTGGGATATCCCCCACAGGCAACAAGAATAAAGTCGGAAGCAAGAAACCGGCAGTTGCCGGTACGGGAATCGAATAACTCAACAGAGAATTTACCCCCCTCATACTTTACTGCTCTTACCTCTGTATTCGGATTAATTTTCACTTCATAACGGCCGGCTTCGTTTAACAAACAGTCAATCACCGTCTGCGAAGAATCCGTTGCCGGAAACATTCTTCCGTCCGCTTCTGTTTTTAATTTAACTCCCCTGCTTTCAAACCAATTGATCGTATCGGGAGTAAAAAACCGGTGAAAAGTTTTTTTGACAAAATTTTTTCCACGCGGATAATTCGTACTCATTTCTTCCACATCAAAGCAGGCATGTGTAATATTACAGCGGCCGCCTCCGGATACTTTCACCTTAGCTAAAAGTTTATTACTTTTTTCCACCAATACTACTTCAAGTGCCGGAGCCAGCCGGGCTGCGTTTACCGCACAAAAAAAACCGGCCGCTCCGCCGCCTATCACCACCAGCCGTTTTCGTGAATTTGATTTATCTTTCATATGCTGTCTTCTTTCGCCGAGATTTCAGAAACCGAGACAAAACCATCTGCACTTGCTGTATTATTCATTAAAAGTTGTTGTACGTATTGCCTCACTTATCTTTTGCAGAAAAATTATTATTAAAAATAAAGAATTACTGAAAGCAGAGGGGCCGCTGCTGATTGCATGTAACCATCCCAATTCTTTTCTTGATGCGGTAATGATCGGTATCCTTTTCAGAAAGCCGGTATTCTCGCTTACCCGCGGCGATGTATTTAAAAATCCCGTTTTAAGAAAACTGTTTCGCTCCCTGAGAATGCTGCCGGTGTACCGTACCAGAGAAGGTATTGAAAACCTGACAGAGAATTATAAAACCTTTGATAGCTGTGCCTGTATTTTCAAACAGAAGGGGGTGGTCTCAATTTTCAGTGAAGGACTCTGCGTAAATGAATGGCACCTGCGTGCTTTAAAAAAAGGAACGGCCCGGCTCGCATTTAAATGTTGGGAAAACGATATTCCGCTGAAAGTACTCCCTGTGGGAATCAACTACAGTTCTTTTCGCAGTTTTGGCAAAAATGTTTTTTTTAATATCGGAACACCTATAAATAAAACCATGTTTGATCACGATGGCACAGACGGAACAAAGTATCAGGATTTCAACAATAAATTACGGGAAGAGCTTGCACAGTTGGTTTTTGAAATACCGGCCGGTGATGAAAGAATACAGCAACAGAAACTGGGAGTAAGAATTAACGCATTCAAAAAAGTTATGCTCGCTATGCCGGCTGTATTCGGATACCTGTTTCATTTTCCCCTGTATGTACCGGTAAAACTGTTTACGGCACACAAATTCGGGAAGGGGGTGCATTATGATTCGATGCTGCTGGCCCTGTTATTGTTTTTTTACCCTTTTTATTTACTGCTGGCAGTTATTCTGCTTTATGCTTTTTTTGAAACCGGGTGGATTTTTTCTGTCTTTTTTATTCTTCCTTTTACCGCCTGGTGTTTTGTGCAGGGGAAAAAACAATTAGACAAATAAATCATCCGGCTATTGCCGGTTTTACGTAATCGCTGAAAAGATGGGCATTCGCTTTTTCGGCGGCTTCAATAATGGAAAAATCGGAAAGGATATCGGCCTTTATTTTTTGCACACATATATCGTGCTCAAAATGTACAGAGGGCTTTCCGTCTTTTGTTCTCACCGTCCAGCCGTCATCTTCAGTATACACTTCTTTTTTCCCCAGGTTTATCATAGGTTCAATTGCCAGCGTCATTCCTTCTCTTAGCTTTTTGCCGCTTCCCCTTCTGCCAAAGTTGGGTACTTGCGGATCTTCATGCATGCTTCTGCCCAGGCCATGACCCACCAGTTCTCTCACTACTCCGTACCCATGCAGCTTTTCTGTATACTCCTGTATGGCAAACCCAATATCGCCTGTATAATTTCCATGTATGGCTTTATCAATTCCTCTATACAACGACTCCTTTGTTACCTGAATCAGCTTAATCACTTCGGGGCCGGGGTCTCCAATGGCAAAAGTATAAGCATGATCGCCATGCCAGCCATTTAATATTACGCCAACATCGATAGATACAATATCGCCTTCTTTCAGTTCTTTTTTGTTTGGCAAACCGTGTACCACCACATCATTTACCGAAATGCAGGAATTGAACGGATACGTGTTTTTGTAATTAAGAAAAGAAGGAATGGCTTTATGATCGCGTATATATTCGCCAATAATCTTATCCAGATACAGCGAAGTGATGCCCGGTTTCAGCAGTTTGGCCATTTCCGCCAGTGTTTTGCTCACCAGCAAGGCGCTTTGCCGCATCATTTCTACTTCTTCTCTCGTTTTATAATTTATCATTTGTACAATATAAACATATTTAAATAAAAACCCGGTAAGTGATTGCCTACCGGGTCGCCGTCAGTTTTAAATAACTTACATCTGTACCTGGGTAGCTGTTTGCCTTCCCTGAATGCGGCCGCTCTTCATAAGACCGTCGTACTGGCGCATGAGCAACTGTGTTTCTATTTGCTGCAGCGTATCCAGAACAACGCCGACCATAATGAGCAGCGATGTACCTCCGAAAAAAGAAGCAAAACCCTGTGTGACGCCGGCCCGCATGGCAATACCGGGCAAAATGCCTATGAATGCCAGTAATATGGATCCCGGCAATGTAATTTTATCCATGATGTTGCCGATATAATCTGCCGTAGGCTGACCCGGTTTCACTCCCGGAATAAATCCATTATTCTGCTTCAGGTTCTCGGCAATTTGCTTTGGATTAAATATTAATGCAGTGTATAAAAAAGTAAACCCGATAACAACAACGGCATACACCACCATATACCAGATATTTTGCGGATCGGAAAAAACCCGGCCTATTCCTTTTGCGGTATCTGAATTTGAGTAAGAAAATAAAGTAGGTAAAAACATGATGGCTTGGGCAAAGATGATGGGCATTACGCCTGCGCTGTTTACTTTCAGCGGAAGAAATTGCCGTGCACCGGTGAACTGGCGGTTTCCGCCGGCAATCTGCTTGGCATAATTGATTGCCACTTTACGAGTACCCTGAATCAGCAGAATACTTCCCAAAATGATAGCGATTAAAATCGCCAGCTCAATGATAAAAATAAGCACCTGGCCGCTGCGAACCGATTTGGCTGCCAATTCCTGCATAAAGGATTGAGGCAGCCGCGCCAGAATACCTACCATGATGATGAGAGAAGTACCATTGCCCAATCCTTTATCGGTAATTTTTTCGCCCAGCCACATGACAAACAAGGTACCGGCGGTAAGCACAATTACAGTAGAGAGCCAGAAGTAACTTTTAAAAGCAGGAATCATAGCCTGATCGGCCATACCCTGAATATAGGCTACATAGGCCGAAGCCTGAACAAGCGTAACTCCCACAGTAAGGTATCTTGTCCATTGATTGATTTTTTTACGGCCGCTGTCTCCTTCCTTTTGAAGTTTCTGCATCTGTGGAACCAGCACCGTCATCAGTTGCATGAAGATAGAAGCCGAAATATAAGGCATGATACCCAGTGCAAAAATCGATGCCTGGTTAAAGGCCCCGCCTGAAAACATATTGATAAGGTCGAGGATGCCTCCGCCGCTGGTTTCAATTTCTTTTAGCCGGACGGGATCTACACCGGGCAACACAATAAAACTACCTACCCGGTATACCAGTATCAGCAGCAGGGTAAAAATTATTTTGCTGCGCAACTCTTCGATGCTCCAGATATTTTTTAAAGTCTGTATAAACTTTTTCACGGATGCCGATTGATTTAAAAAAATGCTAAGCGTAACATGGGGGCCGGTGCAAATTACTGAAATTAATTCACCAATTCGATCTTGCCGCCGGCCGCTTCAATTGCCGCTTTCGCTTTTTCGCTTACTGCGTTGATGCGGAAATTCAGCTTTGCCTTCAGTTCGCCGTTGCCGAGTATTTTTACTTTATCGGTTTGACCGATCAATCCGTTCATATAAAGGTTCTCAAGCGAAAATTCTGTAATATTATACTTAGCCGCAAGATGATCAATCTGCCCCAGGTTAAATACCTTAAATTCGGTGCGGTGAACATTATTAAATCCGCGCTTGGGAATACGCCGTTGTATCGGCATTTGCCCCCCTTCGTGTGCCATTTTATTTTTAAAACCGCTGCGGCTCTGATGACCTTTATTTCCTTTGGTTGATGTGCCTCCTTTGCCTGAAGCTTCGCCGCGGCCCAATCGTTTTTCTTTTTTTACAGCGCCTTTTGCAGGTTGTAACTGATGTAATTTCATTTTACTTTGATTTTGTACTTACGGGGAATCACCCCTCGCCTGTTTTTAAATGATAATTGAAAATGGATAATGAAAAATATCCATTATCCGTTCGTTTCTTCTACTTTCACCAGATGATCCACTTTGCGAACCATTCCCAGAATCTGCGGTGTAGCTTCCACTTCCCGGGTAGCATTGGTTTTGTTCAAACCCAGCGCTTTTAATGTTTTTTTCTGGCGTTCTGGTCTGTCAATCGGACTTTTTACCAGTGTTATTTTTATCTTTTTCATCGCTGCTCCATCTCCCCCTTCAGGGGAGCGTTTTTGAATATTTTATTAAAAGTTACTGCTCTGCAAGTTTTCAAAACCTTTCCGCCACGGAAGGGCTATGAGAAAGCCCTATCCGTTAAATACTTTCTTTAACCCGATACTCCGGGTTTTTGCTACTTCGATGGGCTCCCTGAGTAAGGCCAAAGCTTTGTATGTAGCCTTCACTACATTGTGCGGGTTGGCCGATCCGAGCGATTTTGCCAATACATCCGTAACGCCGGCGCTTTCCAATACGGCACGCATGCTGCCACCGGCGATAACGCCTGTTCCATGCGCCGCGGGTTTGATAAGTACTTTGGCGGCTCCTTCTTTAGCCCACTGGTCGTGCGGAATGGTTCCGTGCATCACAGGAACTTTGATCAGGTTCTTTTTGGCATCTTCAATTCCTTTGGTAATGGCTTCCTGTACTTCTTTGGCCTTTCCCAATCCATGGCCTACCACTCCATTTTCATTTCCTACTACTACCAGTGCCGAGAAGCTGAAAGCCCGGCCGCCTTTTGTGGTTTTTACCACACGGTTAATAGCCACCACTTTTTCTTTCAGTTCGAGGTCGCCTGCCTTTACCCTTGTTAAATTAACTTTTGACATTTACTCGATTTACAATTTTATAATTTTATGGTACCGGATTTAATCACTCGAAAAATCTTAAATCCGGATCTAGAATTTCAATCCTCCTTCTCTGGCTCCTTCCGCTACTGCTTTTACACGACCGTGATAGAGATTGCCGCCACGATCGAATACAACCTGTGTGAGCCCCAGCGCTGTAGCCTTGCGGGCAATGGCTGAACCAACCAGCTTGCTTTTCTCCGTTTTATTTGCCTTTTGCGCAGCAATATCCTTGTCTTTGCTGGATGCCGCAGCCAGTGTGGTACCTTTCACGTCATCGACGAGCTGTACATAAATTTCAGAATTGCTTCTGAAAACAGATAGCCTCGGCTTTTGCGCTGTACCGCTTATCTTTTTACGGATGCGGTACCGGATATTTTGCTTTTTTTGTGCTTTAACTTTCGGATTCATATACCTGTTTCCGGTTTCATGTTAATTAAAAAGTGATTACCGGTGCTGTGCATTACCGGAAATCACATCTTGTCTTATTTTCCGGCAGCTTTACCCGCCTTCTTGCGAACTACTTCTCCCACATAACGAATACCCTTGCCTTTGTACGGTTCGGGTTTACGCAAACTACGTATTTTGGCAGCCACCTGGCCCAGCAGCTGATGATCTGAACCTTCCAGCATAATGGTTGGGTTCTGACCTTTTTCCTGTGCCGTTGACAGTTTCAGTTCCTTGGGCACTTCGAAAATAATATTGTGCGAATAGCCAATCGAAAGATCCAGCAGATTTCCCTGGTTGGATGCTTTAAAGCCTACTCCTATCAACTCAAGGTTCTTCTTAAATCCATTCGTTACACCAGTAATCATGTTGGCCGTCAATGCACGATACAGGCCATGCAATGATCTGTGGCGTATCTGATCTGTCGGCCGCACAAAATTGATGACTCCGTCTTTAATCTCTACCTTAATATCACGATCCACTGCCTGCTTCAATTCCCCTTTTGGCCCCTTTACCGTAAGCACATTATCATTCCCGACCGTCACCGTTACTCCGGCGGGGATTTTGATTGGTTTTTTTCCTATTCGAGACATAACTGAAAAAAATTTCAAATTCTAAAATTCAAATTATTACTGAACATCAGCCGGCCAAAGCGGAACTCAGTTTAATGCTCAGCATGAATATCGAAAAAGCAGGCATTACGCTTTTGCTTTTTTAGTATACATAACAAAGAACTTCGCCACCCACATTTGCGGCTTTGGCCTCCTTATCCGTCATCACTCCTCGTGATGTAGATAATATGGCAATCCCCAGGCCGCTCTTCACTCTTTTGAAATCGGAAGGCTTGGCATACTGGCGCAGTCCCGGGCGGCTGATGCGCTCCAGGTTTTTGATCGCAGGCTGTTTGGTCTGCAAATCATACTTTAAGGCTATTTTGATAATTCCCTGCCTGGAATCTTCTTCAAATTTGTACTTCAGGATATAACCCTGCCGGTACAGTATTTCTGTAATGCGCTTTTTAAGATTAGATGCAGGAATATCCACAATTCGGTGACCCGCCATCTGGGCATTACGGATTCTTGTCAAAAAATCTGCAATAGGATCTGTTACCATATATAAACCCTCCAACTCCCAAAGAGAGTGTGTTGAATTATTTTAAAATTTGTAATTAAAAGATCTCTTTCCGATCCTCTTTTTAGAAAACCGGGATAATTACCAGCTTGCTTTTTTCAGCCCCGGTATTTTTCCGTTCAGCGCCATGTCGCGCAGAGCCACACGGGATATACCGAAGTAGCGTACATACCCGCGGGGGCGACCCGAAAGCTGACAGCGGTTCTTCAACCTGACTTTTGAAGAATTTTTTGGCAGCTCATCCAACGCTTTCCAGTCTCCGGCGGCTTTCAATGCCGATCTTTTTTCGGCATATTGAGCCACCATTCTTTCCCTTTTTCTTTGCCTGGCCTTTACTGATTCTTTAGCCATAATTGTTTTTTAAATTTCAAATTCAAAATTCCGGTTATAATCATCAGCCGGAAATTTTTATTTTCTGTTTTACGATTTATTTTTTGCGTCCCTGAACGGCATCCCCAGCGCTTTAAGCAACTCGAAAGCTTCTTCATCCGTTTCTGCCGTTGTTACAAATGTGATATCCATTCCGGTTATCCTGTTCACTTTGTCAATGTCAATTTCAGGAAAGATGATCTGCTCAGTAATGCCCATGGTGTAATTACCCCGGCCGTCAAATGATTTTTCGTTCACTCCTTTAAAGTCGCGAACACGGGGCAGCGCCACCGATATCAGCCGGTCAAGAAACTCGTACATCTTGTCGCCGCGCAGCGTAACCCGTGCGCCAATCGGAACACTTTTTCTGAGCTTAAAATTCGAAATGTCTTTTTTCGAAACGGTTGCCACCGCTTTCTGACCGGTAATGGTGGTGAGCTCATCTACTGCTATTTCCACCAGTTTTTTATCAGAAACTGCACCGTTTACTCCTCTGTTCAGGCATATTTTTTCGAGCCTGGGAGCCTGCATTACAGAAGTGTATCCAAATTTTTTTACCAGGGCAGGTACTACTTCTTTTTTGTACTTATCTGCCAGCCTGGGTGTGTATTTTACCGTTGTCATCATTTAATTACCTCCCCCGATTTTTTTGAAACCCGCTGCGTAACGCCGTTTTGCCTTATCCGCTTTACTTTGGCCGGAGCCTTTGCCTTAGCATCCCACAACATCACATTGCTGATGTGTACCGGCGCTTCTTTTTTTATAATACCTCCTTTGGTATTCTGTGCATTTGGTTTGGTATGCCGGGTTACGATGTTTACACCTTCTACAATAACTTTTGCTTTATCCACCAGCACCTGCTTTACCGTACGCGGCTTGCTCAGGTCTTTATCATCACCGGCTATTACCACCACACTATCCCCTTTTTTGATATTATACTTGGGTTTAAATCTTGTTTTCATACCCTTTATCCGCCAGGCGGAATTTTAAATTTTATTAAATCAACTTTTGTTTTCTACTCATCTTTTGTTGCGTCGCACTCTTGTGCTTCCTGTTGTTTAATCGGCTATTGACCAACCATCACAAATTACAGCACCTCCGGTGCCAGCGAAACAATCTTCATATATCCTTTATCTCTCAGTTCCCTTGCTACCGGACCGAATATCCGTGTACCCCGGGGTTCATCCGACTGGCTCAGTAAAACCACAGCATTGTCATCAAACCGGATATACGATCCGTCTTTGCGGCGCAGCTTATTGGTGGTTCGCACTATGACGGCTTTTGTTACCGTACCTTTTTTAATACCTCCGGCAGGAATGGCATCCTTTACCGTAACTACAATCGTATCGCCGATTTTGGCATACCGCTGGCCGCTGTTTCCCAGTACACGGATACAAAGCACTTCTTTAGCGCCGCTATTATCTGCCACATTCAACCTGCTTTCTTGCTGAATCATATTGGCCTCTCCTCTCCCTCCTGAGGAGGGTTTTGGTATTCAAATTTTAATTATTCAATTTTTGTTACGCCTCTTTCCTGAATCCTCTTCACAGGATTAAAAGTCTGTTACTTCACCTTCTCCACTACTTCTACCATGCGCCACCGCTTTGTTTTACTCAGCGGACGGGTTTCCATAATCTTTACAATATCGCCGATGCTGCACTCATTTTTTTCGTCATGCGCATGAAACTTGGTGGTTTTTTTAACAAACTTTCCGTAGATGGGGTGCTTAACCCTTCTTTCTACTGAAACGGTAATGGTCTTCTTCATCTTGTTGCTGGTAACCACCCCGATTTTTGTTTTCCTTAAATTTCTTTCCGCCATTGTGTATTTTAATTTTAATCCTTGGGTAATGAGTAAATCCATCATACCCGAACCGGCCATTTTAAATTCCTATTTCTTTTTTTCTCAGCTCTGTTTTTAAACGGGCAATATCCCTGCGCAGATTCCGGATGGTTACCGGGCTTTCGAGCGGGGAAATAGCATGAGCGAATTCCAGCTTTTTAAGCCGCTGCTGATCTTCACTGATCCGGGCCTTCAGTTCTTCGGGTCCCAGTTCGCTGATACTCTTCAGAAAATCTGTTTTTTTTGACATCGTTTTCAGTTTATATTCTTATGACACCAGATCCCGGCGTTTTACAAACTTGGTTTTAACCGGAAGTTTTCCTGCAGCCAGCAACAACGATTCTTTAGCCACTTGTTCTGAAACTCCATCTACTTCGAAAAGAATTCTTCCGGGTTTTACTACAGCGGCCCAAAACTCAAGATTGCCTTTTCCCTTACCCATCCTTACCTCCAGCGGTTTGCGGGTTATTGGCTTATCGGGAAAAATGCGAATCCACACATTACCCTCTCTCTTCATATTACGGGTCAATGCCTGACGGGCTGCTTCAATCTGGCGATCGGTAATCCAGTGCTGATCCAGCGACTTTAATCCGTAAGAGCCAAAAGCAATCGTGGCCCCCCGTTTGGCATTCCCCTTCATACGGCCTTTCTGCATCTTCCTGTGCTTCGTTCTTTTCGGTTGTAACATATCAGTTCAGATTTACAATTTGTCTTTTATCTTCCGTGTTGCTTTAATTTTATCTTCTTCGCTCCCGGCGGTCATCTCTTCTGTCCCTTCTGTTGTCATCGCGTCTTTCTCTTCGGTCGGTTACTTCGCTTTTTCCACCCACAAAATTGGGGTTCAGGTCGCGTTTGCTTAATACTTCCCCTTTGCATATCCACACTTTGATACCGATTTTTCCATATACGGTAAGCGCAAATACATTAGCATAATCAATATCCATACGGAAGGTATGCAGAGGCACACGGCCTTGTTTTATTTCTTCCGTACGGGCAATTTCAGCACCACCCAAACGGCCGCTTACTTTCACCTTTATTCCTTCGGCCCCCATACGCAGCGCAGAAGCAATGGACATTTTGATGGCTCTTTTATAATTAATCCTGTTCTCAATTTGACGGGCTATGGTGTCTGCAACAATCATGGCATCCAGCTCGGGCCGGCGGATCTCAAGAATATTTATCTGCACGTCCTCTTTGCCGGTTAGCTTTTTTAATTCCTCTTTAATCCGGTCAACTTCGCCTCCGCCTTTACCGATAATAATACCTGGCTTGGAAGTGTGAATGGTAACGATGAGTTTTCCAAGCGTTCGTTCAATAACGATTTTGGAAATACCTCCTTTGTTGATACGGGCATTCAGGTAGGTTCTGATCCTGTTATCTTCCAAAAGACGGGGCGCAAAATCTTTTTTGCTTCCGTACCAGTTGGATTCCCAACCCCGGATGATGCCCAGCCTGTTACCAATCGGATTTGCTTTTTGACCCATGTTGTTAATTTATGTTTCCGGTTTCAAATCCCGGTCGTTTAATATTGCTTCAGATCGGAATTTGTCCTGGTTTTTTATTATTTGTTTTTTTTAGTGTTCGCTTTTGGGGCAGTTGTTTTTTTTGTCGCTGTTTTTTTTCTTGCCGTTTTTTTTGGAGCGGCTTTCTTTTCAGCTGCCTGTTCTGTTTTTTCTTCCGCTTCTTCCGCTATCGGTTCGGCGGCGGGTTGGGCACCTTTCTGGTCCACCACTACGGTTACGTGATTACTTCTTTTACGTACTCTGTAACCGCGGCCCTGCGGCGCCGGACGAAGACGTTTTAACACCCTGGCACCATCCACCATAATTGTCTTTACTACCAGCTGCGTTTCATCACCACCTTCATTTTTCTGTTTCCAGTTGTTGATGGCGCTCATCACCAGCTTACGCATCGGCACGGCAGAATGTTTTGGATTATTTTCCAGTATGGCCAGTGCATTTCCCACCTGTTTGCCGCGGATCAGGTCGGCCAGCAGCCGCATCTTCCGTGGCGATGTAGGATAATTCCTGAGTTTTGCTATTGCTTCCATTTTATTAATTCAGTTATTCTGCAATCTTTTTACTTGAATGACCTTTAAACTGCCGGGTAGGTGCAAACTCTCCCAGCTTATGGCCTACCATAAATTCGGTAACATATACCGGAATAAATTTATTGCCGTTATGCACCGCAAACGTGTGTCCTACAAAATCAGGAGTGATGGTCGACCGGCGGCTCCATGTCTTAATCACTGATTTCTTGGTTTTACCTTCATTCATCGCCAAAATCTTTTTCTCCAGATGCGATGCTACGTAAGGGCCTTTTTTAATTGAACGAGCCATTTAGTAATAATTAGTTTATTAGTTTGATTTGGATATCAGCTTCTGGTTCTTTTTTCATCTTCCGTTGTGTCACTCACTTCATCGTTCGGTTCTTTGTTCATCCTTCATTTTATCTTTTTCCCGCTACTTAGCTTTGAGTCAACTTCGCTCCGCCTTTCCGCTGAATGATGAGCTTGTCACTGGCCTTATGCGGCTTGCGTGTTTTCTCACCTTTTGCATACTTGCCGGTACGGCTGCGCGGATGCCCGCCGGAAGCTTTACCTTCGCCACCACCCATCGGGTGATCAACCGGGTTCATGGCCACACCGCGGTTGCGCGGACGAATCCCTCTCCACCGGTTACGTCCGGCTTTTCCCATGCTTTGCAGATTATGATCACTGTTGCCTACAACACCCACGGTAGCATAGCAGTTAATCAGAACCTTTCTCAATTCTCCGCTCGGCATTTTCAATACCGCATATTTATCTTCCTTATTGGTCAGTTGTGCTGAGGCGCCGGCGCTTCTTGCCAGTTTTGCACCCTGCCCGGGCTGCAGTTCAATATTATGAACCATTGTACCCAGGGGCATATTTTTCAACTGCAGCGCATTCCCGATTTCAGGGGCCACATCGTCGCCGCTCACCAGTTTCATTCCCACTTCCAGCCCCTGCGGAGCAATGATGTATCTTTTTTCTCCGTCGGCGTATTCTGTAAGCGCAATGAATGCCGAACGATTCGGATCGTATTCAATGGAGCGTACAGTGGCAATTACTCCTTTCTTATCTCTTTTGAAATCGATCTTTCTGTATTTCTTCTTATGCCCGCCACCAATGTAGCGCATGGTGAGGTGCCCCGAAGAGTTGCGCCCCCCGGTGCTTTTCTTTGGCTCGATCAGCGATTTTTCCGGTTTATTGGTTGTGATCTCTGCATATGCATTGCCGATTCTCCATCGGGTGCCTGCTGTTACCGGTTTGTATTTTTTTAATGCCATATCTCAAAACCGCCTCAGGCGGACATTTTATTAATTAAAAATTCTGTTGCACTTTTTTGGTATGCCAACCATGTTATTCATAATAAAGAACTCTTTCGATTCCTCATCAGTAAACAGATAGAATTTAAATATTTGAATACAGATCTATTTCTTCTCCTTCTGCCACCGTTACATAAGCCTTTTTATAGGCGGGTTTCATTCCGGCAATGTAACCAGCCTTCGTATACCTGAACTTGTTTTTTCCCGGAACTACCGAAGTACTGACGCTTGTCACGTTCACTCCATAAAAACTTTCTACCGCTTTCTTTATTTCCAGTTTATTGGCTTTACGGGCCACCTTAAAGGCGTACCGGCGCAACTTTTCCTGCTGTGCATTCGCTTTTTCGCTTAAAATTGGTTTTATCAGTACTTCAGAAAGTTTCATTTTTTTAACCCTCCTAAATTCCCCGCGTAAGGAGAACTTTTATATTTCTTTTTATTCGGTCAATTTTCAATTAAAGAACTGCCTTCTCTGCTCCCGTCCCAAGCATCAAAGTATCTATGCCTCTGTTTCCATTTCCGTAAAAATCTTTGCAGCTCCTTCTGTCAGCAACAGTACATCAGCGTTCACCAGATCGTAAGTGTTCATATCGCTCAGTAGTGTGAAATTTACCGAAGGGATATTGCGAAAACTTAACTGTACATTGTCGTTGTACTCGGGCATCACATAAAGCGTTTTCTTGCCACTCACTTTCAGGCTGGCAAGCATTTCAGAAAAACTTTTTGTTTTAGGAGTTTCGAGGTTAAAATCTTCTACAACCACGATGGCATTTTCTTTTGCTTTATGCGAAAGAGCCGACATTTTTGCCAGGTCTTTTACTTTTCGGTTCAGCTTAAAGTCATAACTACGCGGCTTGGGGCCGAACACAGTACCGCCGCCTTTGTACAAAGGGTTGCGGATATTTCCTTTACGGCTTCCGCCCGTTCCTTTCTGGCGGTGCAGCTTGCGGCTGGCGCCTTTTACTTCGGCACGCGTTTTTACTTTATGTGTGCCCTGCCGCTGTGCGGCCAGGTATTGCTTCACTGCCAGGTAAACCACATGCTGGTTGGGTTCGATGCCGAAAATATCTTCGGGCAGTTCAACGGTTCTGCCTGTTTTTTTGCCTTTTATATTTAATACGTCTACTTGCATAGTTATTTCTGGATTAATACAATGGAGCCATTGTGGCCGGGTACCGAACCACTTACCAATATGTAATTTTTTTCAGGAAATATTTTTACCACTTTCAGGCCCTTAATTTTTACTCTGTCGTTGCCCAGCCGGCCGGCCATGCGCATCCCTTTCATTACACGGCTGGCGTCGGAGGAGTTACCTAACGAACCGGGAGCCCGCTGGCGGTCGTGCTGACCGTGGGTGGCATCTCCTACCCCGGCAAACCCATGGCGCTTTACTACGCCCTGAAAACCCTTTCCTTTAGATGTACCTACCACATCCACTTTTTCTCCTTCGGAAAAAATGTCAACAGTTACGGTATCTCCAAGATTTTTTTCGAGAGAAAAATTGCGAAACTCTTTAAGGAATTTTTTGGGAGAAGTAGCGGCCTTGGCAAAATGATTTTTTTCGGACCGGGTGGTATGCTTTTCTTTTTTGTCGCCAAAAGAAAGCTGAAGTGCATTATACCCATCATTACCGGTAGTACGTACCTGAGTGACGATGCATGGGCCGGCCTCAATGATGGTGCAGGCTGTTTGTTTACCGCTGGGATCGAAAATACTGGTCATCCCGATTTTTTTCCCAATAATTCCTTTCATATTTATCTATTTGCGCCTGCAGGATTTATCGGGACATGCTCCGAAGGTGACGACACCGGCGTCATTCTGAATTTATCGGAGATTCAATCCCAGTTTGCCACCGACCTTTTCCGTTTTCGGGAAGTACCGGCAGTAAACAAACCCTGAATGGCTTGTTTTTATTTATTATTTCCCCGCACCCGGGAAGGGGCTGAGGATTTCAATGTCATTGCTCTTTTTTCTCCCCGGTTAACCGGAGGAGATTGAGAGATAACAAAATGTTTTTATTATAAGATAAGAACTAATTTCCTTTTTCCTTTTCAGTAAAAAAGGTTGTTATGCTTTGATTTCCACTTCCACTCCGCTGGGTAAATCCAGTTTGCTCAATGCATCTACCGTACGCGAAGAAGAGGTGTAAATATCCAGCAGCCGCTTGTGGGTGTTTAACTGGAACTGCTCCCTGCTCTTCTTGTTCACATGCGGTGAACGAAGGACGGTAAAAATTTTCTGGCGGGTGGGCAAAGGAATAGGCCCCGTAACCACCGCGCCGGTGCTGCGTACAGTTTTTACGATCTTTTCGGCCGATTTATCTACCAGATTATGATCGTACGACTGTAATTTGATTCTGATTCTCTGTGACATGGATCGACCCCTCGTTTCATTTTGGGGATGCAAAGGTAGGGGGTTGTCCGTAAACAGTCAAAGTTTTCTTTATTGTTTTTTAACGATTTTACTGAAAATAATAAAAAGGCCGGGACAAACCCGGCACTTTTTGATGATTGTGGGACATTATAACAAAAAAGCTACTGAGCCCATTTTTGCACCTTATTCGATACCGGCGGCACCGAACGTAAATAGGTATAGATTGCCCTCAGGTCGGTTTCTTTCATTTTACCATACATTGCCCAGGGCATTGGGGTTTGTTGTTTGCCGTGATCCGCATTAATAACCTCATCTGATGCATTTGTTCTGAATTTTGCCAAAAAGGCGTCTTCTGTCCACGACCCAATTCCGGTAGCCGAATCGGGAGTAATATTTGAAACCGTTACGGTAAAACCAGGGGTTTTAAAAGTAAATCCACCCGAGAAGGCCTTTGCAAAATCCGGGGTTCGATCCGGTTTCATCGGGGTATGACAATCACCACAAGAAGCGATGGTTACAAGATACTGCCCATATTTTATCTTGTCTGTGGTATCGGGTTTCAGGTTTTTCTCCGGGGCAAATTCGGGCAATGGCGGCAGAGCCGACAGGGGTATAAAAAGTTTTCGGGCCGGTACGGTACTGTCACTGGCAGGCAATGTTTTAATGTAAGCAATTATGGCGTCCAGATCTTCTTTTGCCATGCGGCTGTAATTGTAATAAGGCATAATGGGAAAAAGGGTATCGCCGCTTTTATTTACCCCATGCGCAATGGCTTTTGCATAATCAGCATCCGTCCAGTCTTTCAACCGTCCGGGGGTAATATTCGGCGCCCATATTTCGCCGGGTATGCCTTCGGCCTCTCCAAATGGGAAACTGGCACCGATGCCTTCCGTTCCCGGCGCAGGCGGAAATGAAAACTTCGTAAAATCTCGTTTACTGTGACAATCCAAACAAACAGCTACATGATTAGCAAGATATTTACCCCTCTCTACCATCATTTTGAGCGAATCTTCTTTGCTGATCGCAGCAGGCTCCTTACCGGAATTATTGCAGGCAGAAAAATGAATTGTAAAGGCAAGAAAACATCCTGCCAACAGGAAGAAAAAAAATTTTTTCATGTTAGTTTAGTTTCGGTTGCAAAAAAATGAGAGGGTTTACAAAGGGCAGAAATAAGTATTAAAAATATAAAAATTCTGATAGCAAAAAACCGAACGGACAATTTTTTCAAAATAATTTTTTCATTTTCAGACTTAAGGTTGCAAATCCACCTAACTCTACGTGCTCAACCCGAAAATGATGTTTTCCGCCCAGTTGCAGTTCAATTTTTTTATGAGGCGATTCATCAAACTTATATAAAGATGGATTCCACTCATCTATAACCGGTTTTCCATCTATATACAGGCGAACTGCATCATCCCATGTAACGCCAATTTCATATTGTCCGGGTTCAATATCGGCATCTCCTTCGGCCACAGTTATAAACTGCTCATATTGCTTGTCGGCCTTTATTCCTCCCCACCATGCGTAATCTAACTTTTGCACTTTTTCAGTTTTCACCGCACGAACTCTGGCATTTTCAGGAAATAACATGCCTGTTCTGACCGGATGATGAAAAGCTGTATCAAGAGCAAACCAGTTGACCGTAAAACTGATAGGCTGGAAAAATTTTTTATAATAAAAACCATGTGGCTTTCCTCTTTTGATGGTATTGCCAAACGCATCTGTGAAGGCGCGGCCGGAATATTCCAGAGTTATTTTAATGTCTGTTCTTTCGCCCGGAATTTTTACAGCGGTTATTTTTGAAGGAAATGTTCCTTCGGCAGCAGAAATATTCTGAACTCCTGTAGCTGATTTAACTTTCCATTTTCCGGGTGGGCCCAGAATGTCAAATTCCATAATGGCCGAAGTATCGGCCGGGTTTGTATTCCAAATAATGGGATACCGAAAATCATAGGGGCCCCATTCTGTAATCAGAATATTCTTTTTGCCCGCCAGGGCCGCGGCTTTCTGAAAAGGATCGATGGGAAAAGGAACAGCAGGAGCAAATTCTTCGTAATCGGCCGAAAGCTTTTTGGCAAGCTCATCGTTCAACAGTGTATCAAGACCGGTTACCGTGGTATCGGCCTTGTACAGCTCATCGTATTCTCCATAAATATTTCCAAAAATATTGAGCTTATCTGTTCTGTTAAGATGATACACGATCCCCGCTTTTGAAAAGTTATTGAATGCAATAGAATAATTCCGGCTGCGGGTATCTGTGTTTTTTACATAACCCCAATCTGCAGGCTGGCTGGCACGGGCCCACAGCCGGATGGCTTCTTTACTGCCAGAGAAAATATTGTAAGTTATTCTGTTCTGCCGGCCGTGCTCGATGGCAATATCAATCCGGTTGTTCCGGAAATGATTTCCGGTAATTTCCGTGTCATAGCTGTAGCCTCCCCACAAGCCATGATCGCATTCAAATATCCGGTTGTTTCGGATAATATTCCGGCTGAATGTGACTTCTATCCCATTGGTAGGCGCATAGGAAAAATCGTTTCGGGCAATGATATTGTCATTGCATCCTCCCTTTGCGCTTTCCATTGTGGTTTGTCCTGCCCAGAGAAAAAAACCATCGCCGCTGTGCGTAGCCGAGTTTTTATAAAAATAGTTATTGTTGCTTTGCTCGTATACCAATATGCCTGCACTGTCCTGGCCCCGGTGATAAACGCCGTGGCTGTAGCCCCGTACATTAAAGTTGATTCTGTTATAGGCTATGGTATTCGCACTGCTGCGATACATGCCAATGCCAATACCTGAATTGAATGAAAAGTCGTTGTTGTACACCATCCCATTATTGCACCGGGTCAGCATCAGTGCATTCTGCCCCCCCGTCACTTTATTATCGTTAACAGTAAATGAATCGCAATTCCGAAGATAGATGGCAGCGCCGTATCTCAGCCATTCATCGTTTTCATTCTGATGATAACTCATCCAGTCGCTGATGTCTTCCTTTTCCTGTGTACTGTTGAGGTGTTTGCGGTAGTTATAGCTGAAATCGCAGTTCTGTATCGTAAGCTTTTCTACATTTACCGCCATCAGCGCCACCTTATACCCTTTGGCCGTAAGATTTTTTACAGTAATATTTTTTCCGCCCTTTATCAATATACCAACACCGGTAAACTCATCCGGGTTTTCTTCTGCTTTATTTCCCTTAAGCACGGCATTGTTAAAATCTACGGTAATGTCATTTCCTTCGATAATCACTGCCGGCTGCAGCAAATCCGCCGATGCTCTTAGCGGGTATATTTTCTTTTTTATCTGAACCGAACGGTTAATTACAAGCCCCGCCTTCAGCGATTTTTTTTGGGCCTGTACTAAAACCGTAAATAGCAGCAGCGGAAGAAAGAGGATAATTTTTTTTATCATTGAATTGAATTGAATTTACTTGCAGCGCGGATCGCCGTCATGTTCGCATAAATTTATCCATACTTTGCCGAAAAGTGAAACAGAAATACCAGATCCTCCGGTAAAAAAGGAAGCGTCCCGCTTCCGGATATTCAAGTTGCTTCTGAAAATTACCGTCACCGTTATTTGTTTCTGGTACATTTCCCGAAAAATAAATTTTTCCGAAGCGGCTAACGCATTAAAGAAAGCAGACTGGTGGTTCCTGCTGCTCGCTGTGCTTGCGCTGGCACTCTCAAAACTACTGGCCTCCTTTCGGCTGAATATTTATTTCCGCAACATCAATATTCATTTGCCGCAGCGTGAAAATATCAAACTGTACTGGCTGGGCATGTTTTACAATCTGTTTCTGCCCGGTGCCATCAGCGGCGATGCATATAAAGTAATCGTGTTGAAAAAAAAATTCGACGTTTCTTATAAAAAAATTACTGCAGCTGTATTACTTGATCGCTTCAGCGGGCTGCTGGCGCTGGCGCTTATCCTTTCTGCTTATGGAATAGTGGTGATGGAAAATAAAATACAGGATATAGTTTTAATTACAGTTTCGCTTGGGGCAGTGATTGCATTCAGCTTTATTGTAAAATTTATATTTAAGGATTTCATTCCGGGTTTATGGCCCACTTTCTTATGGGGAGTAGCTGTGCAGGCTTTACAGGTAATTTGCATGTATTGTATTATGAAAGCGGTTCATTTGCCGCTGCAGCAGGCTGAATGGATATTTATTTTTTTGACGGCTGCGGTTATTTCTGTTATACCCATTTCGCTCGGAGGCGGACTGGGTGTAAGGGAGTTTGTTTTTCGCGAAGGTGCTATTTACTTTGCACTGAACCCTTCTATTGCCGTTATCATCAGTTTGCTTTTTTATTTATGTAATGTGCTGACATCGGCCGGCGGTGCCTATTTTATATTTCACGACCCGCTTAAAGAAGAAAACGGCAAAAAAGCAGTATGAAATAAAGTGCATTAAAGCAAAAAGCTCCCTTCGGGAGCTTTTGGAATTGTTCCATTGAATACGTTTTGCTTAACCCATACCTACGATCACGGGACGGACTGGAGGTTGGATCTAAAAACGGGGAATTTGCAAAGCCACGCAAATGTAAATTTGCTATTAACATTCTGGCAAAAAACTTATATACATGAAATCCACCACCAAACAGGTGTTTGCTAAAGATAACGCAGGGGATTACGCTTAGCACTCAGTATATAATTCTTCATATTCATCCAAAAAGCCAGAATAAGATAAATAACAATTGGCGATCCGGCAGTGAGTAACGCGGTATAAATGAAGAATTGTCTGATACGTCCGGTGGCAATTCCCAGGCGATGGCCGATAGCTGTACACACGCCAAAGGCATTCCACTCAATGAAATTTTTCAGGCGGTTCATGGCATGGCAAAATTAATTTTTTCCAGCAATTCACCCAAGGTGCTGTTATCAACATAATTTGATTTACGTAAATTCGCATCTCTTCAATGTGCCGAGTTGTGAATGCGCTAATTGAAATCAGGAAATTTCCGTTTTCACCGCGGACAACAATGAACACATTGGTTAAATTTCCAAATCGTCAAATCGTTTTCCAATGGTTTTTGATCTTGAACTGATTAAAAAAATATACAACAGGTTACCTGCTAAAATCGAAGCAGCCCGAAAAATGGCGGGCAAACCGTTGACACTTTCTGAAAAAATTTTATACGCCCATCTGTCGGGACCGCTGCCCCCAAAACCTTATACCCGCGGAAAAGATTACGTAGATTTTGCACCCGACCGGGTGGCCATGCAGGATGCTACCGCCCAGATGGCGCTTTTGCAGTTTATGACCTGTGGAAGAGATAAAGTAGCGGTGCCCTCTACAGTGCATTGCGATCACCTCATTCAGGCAAAGGTTGGGGCCAAAAAGGATTTGGAACTGGCCCTGGAAACCAACCGGGAGGTGTATGAATTTCTTTCCAGCATATCCAACAAATACGGTATAGGGTTTTGGAAACCCGGCGCAGGCATCATTCATCAGGTGGTGCTGGAAAATTATGCCTTCCCCGGTGGAATGATGATAGGAACCGATTCGCATACGCCCAATGCCGGCGGTTTAGGTATGGTGGCTATTGGTGTGGGCGGAGCCGATGCCGTGGATGTAATGGCCGGTTTGCCCTGGGAACTGAAGATGCCTAAAATCATTGGCGTAAAACTAAGCGGTAAAATGAGCGGCTGGACATCAGCCAAGGATGTTATACTGTGGGTGGCCGGTCAATTAACCGTAAAAGGCGGAACCGGAGCCATTGTGGAATATTTTGGCGAAGGAGCCGACAGCCTGAGTGCCACTGGTAAAGGCACTATATGTAATATGGGCGCTGAAATTGGCGCTACCTGTTCTCTTTTTGCTTATGATGATAAGATGAGCGCCTACCTGAAAGCTACCGGCCGAGAAGAAGTAGCCGCCATGGCTGATGGCATCCGTGAGCATTTGCGACCCGATAAAGAAGTTTATGCTCATCCTGAAAAATACTACGACCAGTTGCTCGAACTTGATTTAAGCAAACTGGAGCCTTATGTAAACGGACCCTTTACTCCCGATCTGGCTACTCCTATTTCAAAGATGAAAGAAGCCGTGGAAAAAAACGGATGGCCGGCAAAACTGGAAGTAGCCCTTATCGGCAGTTGCACCAACTCTTCTTATGAAGACATCAGCCGGAGCGCCTCTATTGTTAAAGATGCAGTGAGCAAAGGCATTAAAACCCGGTCCGAATTTACCATCACACCCGGCAGCGAACAGGTTCGTTACACCATCGAAAGGGATGGATTCATCAAACAATTTGAAGATGCTGGCGGTGTAGTACTGGCCAATGCCTGCGGCCCCTGTATAGGCCAGTGGGCAAGGCACATTGATGATCCTAACCGAAAAAACACGATTATCACTTCTTTCAACCGGAATTTTGCCAAGCGAAACGACGGCCTGGCCTCCACACATGCTTTTGTGGCTTCACCTGAAATTGTAACGGCGCTGGCTATGGCCGGCACCATTACCTTCAACCCGCTTACCGATAAACTAAAAAATGAAAAGGGAGAAGATGTATCACTGAAAGAGCCGGCAGGTTTTGAATTACCTCCCAAAGGCTTTGCAGTGGAAGATGCAGGCTATCAGGCTCCGGCAGAAGACGGAAGTAATGTTCAGGTAAAAGTGGCTCCGGATTCTCAGCGCCTGCAGTTGCTCGAACCGTTTCCGGCATGGGAGGGAACCGACCTGAAAGGATTGAAATTATTAATTAAAGCCAAAGGAAAATGCACCACCGACCATATTTCTATGGCCGGCCCCTGGCTGAAGTTTCGCGGCCATCTGGACAACATCAGCAACAATATGCTTATTGGCGCTGTAAATTATTTTAATGATAAAACAGATTCTGTAAAAAACCAGCTAACAGGTGAGTACGGGCCGGTGCCAGCCACCCAGCGGGCATATAAGGCTGCCGGTATAGGAACTGTGGTGGTAGGCGATGAAAACTATGGCGAAGGTTCATCCCGTGAACATGCCGCGATGGAACCCCGGCATTTAGGGGTAAGAGCCATTCTGGTAAGAAGTTTTGCCCGCATACACGAAACCAACTTGAAAAAACAGGGAATGCTGGCGCTTACATTTTCCAATAAGGAGGATTATGACAAGGTGCAGGAAGATGATACGATCGATATTATGGGACTAACTGAATTTACACCCGGCAAACCGCTTACCGTTATATTACATCACAAAAACGGCTCACGAGATGAATTTGCCGTAAACCATAGCTATAATGAACAACAGATAGAGTGGTTTAAAGCCGGCGGGGCACTGAATGTGATAAGAAAACAGTTTATTACATCCTGAATTAATAAAAAAAATAGCTCAGACCCAGCTGCAAGGCAGCACTTTATTTTGCTTTATGCATCACCCCTAAGATGTATGCCTCTTTCTTCAGCAATGGTATTGAGCATATTTTCCAGTTTGCCGATCTGCTTTAACTGGCCTTCCAGTTTTTTATTGGCCTCGGCTACCAGTTGTAAATCTGCATTCAGTTCGCTGAGGTGAGTGATGCGTTTCTGTAGTTGTTGCCGGTGAAAATCCGATTCATTTAGTTTTTCTTTTATCGCTGTCAGCTCCTGATGCAGTTGCTGGTTTTCCGTTGTCAACGACAAGGTTTTTGTCCGGTAGGCTTCCACCTCTTTCATGAGGCGGGAATATTCATCTTTTATATCTTCATATTCAAGACCCGCCATCCTTGAAACGGTAAGTTTTGATTCCAGTTGTTTTATGGTATGCTGAAGCGTGTTGAATTCGGCATAGGCAGTATCCAGCATGGAAGCCATCTCTTTGGTAAGATGTTCCTTTTGTTTCATGTTGTTTATTTCCCGCTCTTTTTCGGTCAGTTCTCCCCTCATTCTGCTGATCTGGGCTACCAGTTCTGCATTGTCACGGAGTATCTGACGCTGTTTTTCTTCCCGCTCTTTTAGCACCTCCAGACTGCCTAAAACCTGTGTTATCTTTTCATTTTGTTCCATCAGCCTGCTTTGGGTAAAAAGAAGCTGGTCAAGATAATCCGCTTTCTCTGGCATTTGTGATACGGCTGTGGCAGGAGAAAAAACTGCTTTTGTTTCGTTCTCCAGGTCTTCTGCTTTTTTTCTGAGAGTTTCAATTTCCGATTGCAGCGCAGCGTTGCGAAGGCGAAGTTCTTCTGCCTCTTTTAAAAACCCCGCTGCATTTTCTTCTGCGGTGCGGAGTTGTTGTTGCAAGTCCGCTATTTGTGCTTCCCGCAGCGCTATATCGCTTTCATACTTTTGATGCCATTCACCACCCATTGACTGATTATCGCTGTTTTCTGCTGTTTTTCTTTTTCGGCCGGCTGCAAAAAAATGTATGGTAATGCCTACAACAATAGCCCCGAAAATGAGCAGTATAAACTCCATCATGGTAAGTGTGAAACTCATGACTTTTATTTATTTTTTTTTAAAATTCTTTTGATGCTGACTTACTGGTTTTTACACGACATGGAGTTATCAGAATATAAACCTCTGTGTTATACCCCGGCTGCAACGCCTGATTTCCTGGCTATATCAGTACCGGAAGGGTAATTCTTTTTATTCATACCCCTTATCTTTTTTTCAAGAAGTTCTTTAGCGGCCTCAAAACTGTTGTACTGTTGCCTGAGTGTATTCAGCTCCGTAGCAATGGTTTTGATGCTTGCCCCTGAAGCGCGGAGCTGCTGCTGCAAAACAGCTATTTCACGATCTCTTTTATCAAGATCATGCACATATTTTTTTTCCCATGCTTCATTATCCGCATTTCGAACGCTTTTTTCTGCGGCTGCAGTTGTACGGATGCCTCGCTGAACTATGAAAAGGCGGATAGTAATGCCTAAAACCATGGCTCCCGAAAGAAAAAAAGCGATCTCCGCTACAGATAGTGTAAGACTGTTTTCCATAATAGTACGGTATTTGGTGAATCAACTCAATAACAATAAAACCGGCTGAATGGGTTTTCACAAGAGAGTGGGGTACGGTTCGTTCAGAGAGATAGAGGAAAGAGATTACTAATGTAGTACAAGACGGTCAGCTATGCAATAGTAAACTTCACATTCTCCGTAAAATCCGTCCGGAAACCGGGGGTGTAAAACAAATAGCTAAACCACAACACCCTGAACCAGTTTTCGTAATACGCAATAAAATTGGCAGTATGTTCAAAGAAACACCCCTTCGCTTTTATCCCATATAATTACTCTGCGGCCGGAAACGCCAAAACCGGTGCCCTCTTATTACGATTCACTAAAATGGAAAGAACACAAATGCCCTGACTTCAGAAATTTTTTCTAAAGCGGGATTTTAGCGGCACGATCGCCTCTGCCAAAATTCTGAATTATTATCTGCGACGCAGATAATAATTATTTCTTACTTTGAACCGGTGAACAAAGTATTTGTTTTTTAAACAATAAATTGCAGAAACGAGATGAAGAATCTTAAAGATAAGGTAGCCTACATTACCGGCGGAAGCAAAGGAATTGGATACGGCGTTGCCAAAACCTTGTTGAGCGAAGGTATGAAAGTGGCCATAACAAGCCGGTCGCTCAATGCGGCAAAACAAGCAGCTGCATCGCTGGAAAAAGACGGCTCTAATATTCTTGCGCTTGAATCCAATGTAATATACCTGGCTGATGAAATCAAAGCAGTGAAAGCAGTTATTGATCATTTTGGCCGGCTGGATGTACTTGTTGCCAATGCCGGCGTAGGGCATTTTGCTCCCATCGACACAATGACTGAGGAATCATGGAAACAAACTATTGATACCAACCTGACCGGTGTGTTCAACAGTGTAAAAGCATGCGTTGAACCGTTGAAAAAATCGAAAGGCTATATTATTACTATCGCCAGCCTGGCAGGCACCAACTTTTTTGAAAATGGTGCTGCGTATAATGCCAGTAAATTCGGGCTTGTGGGTTTTACACAGGCCATCATGCTTGATCTCAGAAAGTACAACATAAGGGTAACTACCATCATGCCGGGTTCGGTATCCACCTATTTTAATAATCATCATCCGGGTGATGCCGATGCCTGGAAGATTCAACCGGAAGATATCGGGCAAATAGTGGCTGATCTTTTAAAAATGCATCCGCGTACATTGCCCAGCAAAATAGAAGTGCGCCCCTCGGTGCCGGCAAAGTGATCGCTTCCTGCCCAAAAATCATTTATCTGCAAAAACCCGCTACGTCTAAAAAGTTAACGTATAAATTTGGTTCGTACACCGGGCCATACCCCGGTTAGTTTCTTAAAAAACAACTGTGATAAATGATGCAAAGAAAAAAACCGGATGTGGACACCATTAATGATGTGCTTCTTAAAACGATGGAAGCATTTCCTGAAAATGAATTTGTAAAAAGTCTTTACCGGCAATACCACGAAAGAGGAGGATTAAGCAAAAAGCAGTTGCAGGGTCTTTATGCCAAAGCATCAAAAATAAAAGGTATAGCTACAGGTAAGCTGGCAACACTGCAAGCCATTATTTTAAGAAAGCCTTCCCGGTACAAATCGGCTATGCCCGGCCCATCACCTTTATACAGAAAAGATGAAGCAGTTGGAAATATGATACAGGCAATATTAAAAAAGTTTCCGCAGCACAAGCAGGTTCTTTTTTTAAAAACAAAATACGATAATAATGAGGTGCTGACGGCCACCGAAGTGGCCGGGCTCCAGCGATTCTTTAAGTTATTAAAGCCCGATACTCGTTAATCAGAATCCCCGGCTTGACCGGGGATTCTGAATCAAAAACCATTAACCATTAAACCTTATCATAGGAAAGGTACAGTTTTTTTAAAACCAAAGAAAATTATCTTCCGGCCCCTTTCGTTCTGACAATTCAATAATAAACAAAAGAGGCACCACTCTGTGATGCCTCTTGCATTCTTCCGATCTTTTTTTTAACCGAGGTGTTTCGCCAGATGTTTGGCCATGTCAAACATGGATACCTGGCCTTTGCCGCCAAATACAGGTTTCAGTTTGGCATCAGCGTTAATCATACGCTTGTTTTTGCTGTCCTGCAGTTTATTGGCCTTAATATAAGCCCAGATTTTTTTCACCACTTCGGTACGGGGCATGGGCTTGTTGCCTACCACTGCCGCCAGTGCAGCACTTGGAGTAAGCGCTTTCATAAATGCAGGGTTCGGTTTACGGGCCGACTTCTTTTTTGCCGGTTTTTTTGCAGCCTTCTTTACCGGTTTTTTAGCTGATTTCTTAGCAGCTTTTTTGGCGGTCTTTTTCTTTGTTGCCATGTTGATTTTAATTTAGAATTATAACGGGTTTTCAGTTTAACCCACCAAATATAGATTTTTTAATACTACAACCTTGATTATTTTCCCACACTTTCCCAATGAAATGTTTATTTCTGCGGTGCAACGGGGCCACCCTGCAAGAAATTCTAAAAAGGGTGTACCCGTTCAGCCGGCTGGCCTGCGGGTTCACCAGATACCGGGGCCGCCTTATTTTACTGAAGCAACTAATCTGCTGATCCGAATTTTGTATAAGAATAAACCTACCGGTATACTACCGGATTTTCTGTCAATCTGGCAAGGCTTTCAGCTTTGGAACGGCTCTTGTACCTTGAGGCATTCTGAATTTTAAATTCTCAAATTTATGGTACAGGAAAAAGGAACCATTTCCATCAATACGGAGAATATTTTTCCCATCATCAAAAAATTTCTGTATTCCGATCACGAAATCTTTTTGCGAGAGCTTGTCAGTAATGCCGTAGATGCCACACAAAAGTTAAAACGCCTTGCGGCTTTGGGCCATTTTGCCGGCGACACCAGCGATCTGAAAATCGAAATCAGCATCAATGAAAAAGCAAAGACGCTGACCGTGTCCGACCGGGGCATCGGTATGACGGCGGATGAAATCAAAAAATACATCAATCAGATCGCTTTCTCCGGGGCTACTGAATTTTTGGAAAAGTTCAAAGAAGCAAAAGACGCAAACGAAATCATTGGCCGTTTCGGACTGGGATTTTATTCCGCCTTTATGGTAGCTGAAAAAGTAGAGATTCAAACGCTTTCTTATACCGAAGGAGCCGAACCTGCCCGCTGGGTATGCGATGGCAGCACCGAGTTTGAAATTTCTGCCGGCAGCCGCAAGGAAAGAGGCACGGATGTAATCCTGTATATCAACGATGATTCCAGGGAATTTCTGGAAAAACACCGTGTAGAAGAAATACTGCACAAATATGCCCAGTTCCTTCCCGTTCCTGTAAAATTCGGTACCCGGGATGAATCTGTTCCGGATGGCAATGATAAAGACGGCAAACCCAAATACAAAACCATCCAAGTCGACAACATCATAAATAATACCCAGCCTATCTGGATAAAAGCACCCAATGATCTTAAAGATGAAGACTATCTTAGCTTTTACCGGGAGTTGTATCCTTTTTCCGAAGAACCGCTTTTCTGGATACACCTGAATGTGGATTATCCTTTTAACCTGACCGGGGTATTGTATTTTCCGAAACTGAAAAATGATTTTGAATTTCAAAAAAACCGGATCAAACTCTTCAGCCGCCAGGTATTCATTACCGACGAAGTGAAAGATATTGTTCCCGAATTTTTGTTGCTGTTGCATGGCGTTATTGATTCGCCCGATATACCGCTTAATGTAAGCCGCTCCTTTTTGCAGGCCGACAGCAATGTAAAAAAGATCAACAGCTATATCTCCCGCAAAGTAGCAGATAAGCTGCAGGAACTTTTTAAAAAAGACCGCAAGTCGTATGAAAATAAATGGAACGACATCGGAGTATTTGTAAAATACGGGGCTATTTCGGATGAAAAGTTTTTTGAAAAGGCCAAAGAATTCCTTCTGCTTTCCAATACCGCCGGCGAATTTTTTACGCTGGAAGAATACAGAACGAAAGTAAAAGACTTTCAGACCGGCAAAGATGGCCATGTGGTATATCTCTATACATCCGATGCAGATCATCAGCACAGCTATATACAAGCCGCTACTAAAAAGAATTACGATGTGCTGCTGATGAACTCACCTATTGACACGCATTTCATTCATCACCTGGAGATGAAGCTGGAGAAAACAAGAATGAAGAGAGTAGATGCGGATGTTCCCGAAAGGCTGATTGAAAAAGAAGAACCGGCCAAACACAAGCTTACAGAGGATGAAGTAAATAAACTGAAAGCCATTTTTGATAAAGCCATCAGTGATTCCCGCATGAAAGTGGAAATAGAGAGCGGTGAACCCGGGGCACAACCTGTAACCATTACCGTAGAAGAATGGATGCGCCGCATGAAAGAAATGTCGAAAATGAGCGGCGGCATGGATTTTTACGGCACTTTGCCCGATACGTACAAAGTAAGTGTAAATGCCAACCACAAACTGGTTTCAAAAATGCTGGAAGCCGACGAGGAAAAACAAACTGCCATGGCAAAACAGGCATTTGATCTTGCTTTATTGGCGCAGGGAATGCTGAAGGGAAGCGATCTTACTGCTTTTGTCGAAAGAAATATGGAACTGATTTAATTTTTCTTTTCCGGTACTTTGGGCGGTTCGGGATTTACTACCAAAAATTCGGCCGGCATGCCGTATTGCTGTATCATATCCTTGTACTTTTGCTTCAGCGTACGCTTAAAACTGCCCAGGTATCCGGGTATGCGAAGCCGCTCCGCTTCCACAGGAACCGCTTCGATCAAATCATTTCCTAAAAACATCATGAGTTTCATAATAAACGGATTGCACAATACAAAACAACCCACTTTTTTGTATTGCTCCAATACCAACAAGTACCCTTTTTTGAAAGTATCTCTACGATTCTGTTTTTGCGAAAAACTCCTTTGTATTCACAGAAGCCTGAAGAAATCGCTTACCGGCAACGGTGAACAGCAGCATCTATTTCAAGATTTAGCTTCTGTCTTTTTTTCTAAATACCATGTACAGCAGAATGGTGACCACAATCAGACCCACTGAACCATACACAATATAACTGACCGGCATATGAATACATGTTTCGTTAGGTATAATAAGTACAGGCGGAAGGCTTTCTTTTAATAAACAAATCTACCCTTTTATTTCTGTTGCCATTTTTTATTTATCTTAAAAGCAAACAGCCGTTGTATGAAATTTACAATGCTTTTGCTGGCCCTGTTTGCCGGTATCGGATGCCGAAACGATACTGCTGTACATGATGAACTGGACGCTTTATTTACTCCCTATTTCAAAAACAATGAGCCCGGCGGCGCAGTATTGATCGCAAAGAAAGACAGTATTATTTATCAGAAAGGATTTGGGCTTGCCGATATAAATACCAAAGAGCCCATCAGCACTAAAACGCTTTTCAATACCGGTTCCGTCAGCAAAACATTTGTAGCCTATGGCATACTGCAACTGGCAAAGGAAGGAAAACTTTCGCTGGAAGATGACCTGTACAAATATTTCTCTGATTTCAAAAACAGCAGCATTGCAAAAAAGATAAAGCTCTATCACCTGCTCACACATACATCGGGGCTGCCTGATAACCGGCGGGTGTCCGAAGACAGCGTTTTCTATCTTACCGCAAAAGATGAAGAAAATTTTGCCCCGATAAAACAAAACGACAGCCTTCACTTTGAACCGGGCGAAAAATTTGAGTACTCCAATCCTGCCTTCAACGGTCTTGCACTTATCATTGAAAAAATATCGGGACAAAAATGGCAGGATTATATCCGGGCAAAAATCTTTGAGCTGGCCGGGATGAAAACGTCCGACATCACCGACGGACCCCATCCCGAAAAAGGAGTATCACACGGCTATTTGTACGATGGAAAAAAATTTTTTGAAAAAGACTATGGCGAGGAACCCACATTTGCTGCATCGGGTAACGGCGGAATATGGAGCAGCGTGGAAGAACTCTGGCTGTACGAGCGGGCCATTCAGCAATATACGTTTCTTGACAGCGGCTGGATACAGCAGTCGAGAAGGGTATTTCCACTTAAAAACTGGAAAGGCAAGGAAACTTCAGCGCTCGGGCTAAGCTGGTTTATTACAAAAGACAGCAGTGCCTCATTTATCGGCCACACGGGTTCGCAGGGAGGGTTCCGTGCCGATTATTTATGGATACCGGGTAAAAAAATATTTTATGTAATCCTCTGCAACACACCAAAGCCCCTGATGGAAATGCGAGGAAAACTTTTTGATTATCTTTCAAAAAATAACTGGCTGGAATAACACAGCAATAGGGTAAGCCGGGCTTATCCCAGAAATTCAACACTTACACAAAACCCGGGTTTTCCTATTTTGAGTTTCTGCTTTTACAGCTCCCACCCTTTCCTGTATTCCCTGTAAAGATATTTGTTGGCTGCCTCGTCGTTGGTTATTTTCATGGCCGCCGAATCGTAATCTACTTTTTTCTTTGCACGCAGCGCCACCCCGCCGAGCAGGATGGTTTCTGTAACAGGACCTGCATTCAAAAAACTTCCCGGTGATTGGGTATTGTTTTTAAAAGCACGTATCCAGTACGGATCGCCGTTTTCCACATTCTCTTTATACGGCTGCTTTCCTTTCATGTACGCGGTCATTTTATCTGCCGGCAACAGACGCGGGTTTTCGCAGCGAAAACCACCAACAATCTTTCCTTTATCTCCTACAAACATCATTCCTTCGGCTTCCAGAGGATTGCCTTCCAGTTCATCGGGCGAATGCGGTTTCATGCCGCCATCATACCAGTAAAGATCAAACGCAGGAAGCGTTTCCTGTTTCGGAAATTTAAAACGTACAATACAAGAGGACGGAAATGCCACATCATTTTGCACACGGCGGCATACACTTCCCTCAATGGTGCTGGTGGTAGTACCGAATGCCTCGGCCGATAAAGGTGCAGTATTGATTCCTAAAGTAAGAAAGAGGGGCCACAGACTGTAATGTCCCATATCGGCAATGCTGCCTCCGCCGAAATCGTACCAGCCGCGAAACACGTTATGTGTATAGTTTGGATGAAAAGGCCTGTCGGGCACTACTCCCAGCCAGAGATCCCACTGAAATCCTTCGGGAACAGGAACCGGATCTTTGGGATTCATTGTCCATTGCGGCCACACGGGCCGGTTGCTCCAGTTATGAATTTCTTTCAGATTGCCGATTAACCCGTCTGCAATCCATTGTTTTACCAGCTCGTTTCCGCTTATTTTACTCCAGGCAAGCAAATGAGTGCTAACACCTGTTTTACGGGCAGTTTCGATGGTCAGCCGGGCTTCATACATCCGGTTGGCAATGGGTTTATGAATGACCACATGCTTTCCTTTTTTCATGGCAGCAATAGAAATATAGGCATGCAGGTGATCGGGTGTCATTATCTTAAGTGCATCAATACCTGTTTCTTTTTCGAGCAATTCGCGAAAGTCGGCATACGACGAACAGCCTTTATAGTTTGTACCGCTCTGTTTGCTGTAGTAGGTATCCACCAGTTCTTTTCCAATGTCGCGGCCACCGGGTATTCCTTTATAAGCTTCTCCCCAGGCAGGGTTTTGTAATACTTTCCGAATTCCGTCACGAATGCCGTTTGGCGACCAATCAATATAATCGGTACTTAATTTATTGGGATCGCATACAGAGGTAATCTGTATTTCGGGGTTTTTGATAAGGTCGCACATTTCACGCAGCCCCTGAGTACCACAACCAATATAAGCAAGGTTAATTTTATCGCTGGGAGAAATGTATCCGCCACCGCCCAGAACATGACGGGGAAGTAGGGTAAAACCTACTGAAGCGGTTGCAGTAGTGCTGATGAACTGGCGGCGGCTAAACTTTTTCTTGGATTGCATAACGATCAGTTTAAGTATTAAATAAAGCGGACAGGCAGGTTAAGGTATGAAAAATTTCCGTTCTGCTTTTAGCTCTCTGTATCTTCTAAGAGAATGGCATTTGTATAAACCAAAATGCTGTCAGGAATGCCGGCTGCCGGTTCGTTTCCAGTCTAAAATAAATGTAATTTTAGTTTGCTTTTGGCGCTTATGAGTTTAACAGGATGGTTTATTAAAAGAAAAATTTTGCTGCTTCCGGCTTTACTTATGATAAGAACCGGCTTTTCACAGCTATGTAGTGGTATGTTCAGCGATCCGGTAGTAACCATCAATTTTGGCGCCGGCAACAATCCGGGAAACCCCTTGCCACAAGTGCCATCCGCTTATCAATACACTTCAGCCGATTGCCCCGCCGAGGGATCGTACGCTGTACGCAACGCTACGTTTTTATGTTTCAGCAGCAACTGGCATGCCATACCTTTTGATCACACACCCAGCGATCCCAATGGTTATTTTCTGTTGATCAACGCCCTGCGTGGCCCCTCGGATATTTATGTCGATACCATCCGGTCGCTATGCGCTAATACGGTATTTGAGCTAAGCGTGTGGGAGGTAAATGTGCTTAACCCCGCCGCCTGTTCCGGAAACGGAATCAATCCGAATCTTACACTTTCCGTGCTGGATTTAAACGGGTCGGTTCTTGGCCAGATAAACAGCAGTGATATTTCCGAAAACCAGCCCTATCTCTGGGTTCAGCAGCGGCTTCAGTTTCGAACTCCTGTTAACTCGGGCGATGTAATAATAAAAATTACCAGCAATGCCGCAAATGGCTGCGGAAACGAATTTGCTATTGATGATATTACTTTGCGTCCCTGCGGAGGAATTCTTACCGCTGCCTTTGCCACCACATCGTCAACTATAATCGATGTTTGCGAATCCGACCAGATGAATTACCAGATGAACGCCACAATTGGCAGCGGTTACACCAATCCTATTATTCAATGGCAGGTAAGCTACGATGGTGGTGCAAACTGGGCTGCTATACCCGGCGCTAACGGCACCTCGTACATCCGACCGCCTGCATCGGCGGGCGATTATGCTTACCGGTTTTCAGTTCGCGAAAATAATGCTGCCGCATCGGCCTGTATATTCAATTCAAATATTTTGGGCATTCAGGTGTTGACGGCGCCATTTGCACAAGCCACCAATTATGTTTTTGGATGTTATGGTTCGACAATCGCTTTTTTTGCAGCCGGAGGCTCGTCGTATGAATGGACAGGACCCAACGGATTTTACTCTACCAGCCAGGGGCCCGAAATACCCAATGTAAACTTTAGCCATGCCGGCCTGTATAAGGTTAAGGTAAGTAACAGCGGAGGTTGTTTTTCTTACGACTCCACTGATCTTGTTATTTATCCCGCCCCTGTTGCTATTCTCAGTCCTGTGCAGGCAAGCTTGTGTGAAGGCGATTCGGTACGACTGAATGCCGGCGGATCACTCCGGTATCAATGGGATCCGCCAATGGGTCTTTCCAGCGATACAATAGCCGCTCCATTTGCAAAACCGGCAAAAACAACAACCTACACCGTTAAAGTTTATAACGAGCACACCTGTTACGACACCGCCAGCGTAAAAATCATTGTTTGGGAAAAGCCGGAGGCATTTGCCGGCCCCGATAAGATAGTGCTCAAAGGCAGAACGGTACAGATGGAATCGGGTGTAAAAGGCAGTGATGTAAGTTATTCATGGTCCCCACCTGATTATCTTGACCACCCTTCCCTGGTAAGGCCGAAAACAAAACCGCCCGAAACGATAGTGTACAAATTAACTGTGGTTTCAAACAAAGGCTGCGGTATCAGCACGGATGATGTAAAAGTGGAGGTGGTAACAAAAATGTTTATACCTACCGGTTTTACACCCAATAATGATGGACTGAACGACAAATGGTTCATTACCGCCATTGAAGATTATCCCCATGCAGTGATCGAAGTATTTAATCGCTGGGGGCAAAAACTGTACACAGGCTACGGTAAAAATTACCAGCCCTGGGATGGCACTTACAATAAAATGCCCGTATCTCCCGGAACCTATGTTTACCAGATCAATCTGCATAACAACACGGCAGTGCTGAAAGGAACGGTAACCCTAATCAGGTAAAAGACTGTTAATCTCATGATGAAACCAACCCTTTGTATAAATTTTGCGACTATCAGGTCAGCTATGCGTTACGTAACATTATCCGGCTTATTACTTATTTTTTCAGCTTCGGTACAAGCACAGAAAATAGACAGTATTTATTTTCACCTGTATACCGACAGTCTGAAAAAAGGAACGCACAACTACATCAATGTGGACGGAAAGCTTTCGGATGGCCGCTGGAAACCGCTTACAGCAAAAGAAATTGACTTTTCCGCATCGGCCGGAAGTTTTGAAGGAAATGATCTTTTTATTCCGCCTGACTTCAAGGAAAAAAATGTGACAGTGTCCGTCCGCTTGAAATCGAATCCTTTGGTAAAAAAAGAAATCGTAATCTGGATAAAAACAAAACCGGATGATGAGCAATTACCCACCAGTGAGGAGGTGTTAAAAGGCAAAAGAAATAAATCCGGATAAAACCCCTTTTATACCTGTATCGCCGCCGTAGGCGCAGCCTGCGTTTTTTTCGCATCTTCCAGAAATTTCGCAAGGCCTATATCGGTAAGCGGATGTTTTAATAATCCAAGAATGGAATCCAGCGGGCAGGTGCAAACATGGGCCCCCGCTTCGGCGCAGCGTACTATGTGATTGGGATTACGGATAGAAGCTGCCAATACCTGAGTTTTGAAACCCTGAACTGAATAAATATGAACGATCTGTTCAATAAGTTGTACGCCATCCCAACCGCTGTCGTCAATGCGTCCTATAAAGGGAGATACATAGGATGCTCCTGCCTTTGCACACAGAATAGCCTGACCTGCAGAAAAAACAAGCGTACAATTGGTGCGGATACCATTATCAGTAAACCATTTGATGGCCTTTACCCCTTCTTTGATCATGGGTACTTTCACCACAATATTCGGATGAATAGCCGCTAATTTTTTACCCTCGTCGATAATACCTTTGAAGTCGGTGGAAATTACTTCGGCGCTTATATCCCCGTTCACCATTTCGCAAATAGCGCGGTAATGATTCATTATAGCCTGCTCCCCTTTGATTCCTTCCTTCGCCATTAAAGACGGATTGGTGGTAACGCCATCAAGAATGCCTAATTCATTTGCTTCTTTAATCTGTGCCAGGTTGGCTGTGTCAATAAAGAATTTCATAAACCCTGAACCCCAAAGGGCTGAATAAGAAATTTGTACTAAAAACCCTGACTGATTTGTAGCCCCCTTCAGGGGTTAAGGGGTATAAAAAGGCAGGCTCCTCACATCGCACCGCTACAACCACCTATCCTTGCTGCCTTCCGGCCCTGGGGAGGTTCAGCAGGAGCTGGTCGTGTAAGACCTGCCGGCGCAAAGATAAGAACTAGTTGGTTGTTTGCGGTTTCAAAATTGAGATTCTGTACGTACAAGTATGAATTGGGATACGGCAAGTAGTGAACGAGCAGTAAAATAAATTGCTTTTTACCGTTTCTTTTTCAAAAACCCTGCCTGCTCAGCATGGAATTAACCTGAGAAAAACCAATTAATTCATCGGCCCGTCCGCCAAAAGGACGGTAATAGATCATAACCGAGTAGGTATTTTCAGTACCCCAGAAGTTTCCCTCGGTATTTTCGTATGAAATGCCGGGAGAATCATCCTTTATGTTTCGGGTAACGTAGCTGTAATTATAAAAACCCTGTTTGAGCAACAACGTTTTTTCGTACACCCCTTTTTCAGTATCAAACTCCATCAGGGAATTTTTATCAGTAGCAAAATTGGTCAGCTCGCCAAAAAGATACATGTTCTTTCCTTCATAAGGCCGGCGGCCCGGTGGTATAAATGTAAAATGAACATAGGCGTAATCGCTTTGCCAGTAAGGGTTCACATTATCGGTTGTTTCGATGGTGAACAGTCCGTTCAGGTCGCGGTACTGAAGGTTTACCTTATTTTGCCTTTCCCCGTCGGGAAGCACATACACGTCGGTACGTCTTTGTTGTTTGTCCATTTTCAGCATCCGTTCGCTCATCAGCCGAAGGCTGCGCAGATCGATCCATCGCCACTCCCTGCCCGCCGGAAATGAAGTGACGGATTCATCATTATACTCAAAATAATTTCCACGAAAAATATTAGGCCGCTGCAGGCTGACAGCCGACGCCCAGTTAAAATTCTGTATCGTCACTACTTTAATATCCTGCTGGTTAAACACATTGATCTGGTCGTTGAGCGTTATCCTCAAAAAAAGTTTCTGGTGCGTATTGTAAATACTGCTGTTGAAAGGCTGCTGTACCTGGGCTACTACAGATGCCCGGTTATCTACCACAAGAAATCTTTTTGTAAACACCAGTTTTGAAGTATCTCCATCCAGAAACACTTTTAACAGATAATTGCCTGAACGCGTCGGGGTACAGTTCCGGTCAGGAATTTTAGCCTGATAGTTGGTATACCGGGTCATGGAAATTGAAGCGTTTCGATACGTGTTTATCCGCACATTCTGAAACCCCTTTATGTAATCGTAGGGATGCAGTATGGTATTACTCCAGTCTGCATTGCACAACTGGTACGTGAAATAATAATTTTTTACATCCCCGTCCAGATCATCGAAAATGAGAGTCAGTTCATCACGGCTGCCCAGGTTGATAACGGGATAGCTAAAAGGTTCGCCGGTTCTGAAAAATTTAACTGATTTAATATTCTCTCTGAAAAAATGATCGGGCAGCTGGGCAGTGCTACGCAAAGCCGGAAGCAAAGCCAGAAAAAGCAAACCCCGTTTTATTATCGCAGCCGTAAAAATCAATCTCACTTCAATGTATTTTATGTTACAATATTCAAAAAAATATTTTAAACCCGGCGATAAACCTTTTAACCCTTATTTTTGATCAAGACAAACCTGTTACTTTGAACGTTGCAAGTTTTATAGCCGGCCGTGTAGCATTTAACAGCCAGAAGTCTTTTTCGCGTTTTATTATCCGTCTTTCCATTGCTGCTACCACTATCAGCGTAGCCGTCATGATCGTTACGCTTTCCTTTGTCAACGGTTTTCAGGAAACGGTAAGTAACAAGGTTTTCAGCTTCTGGGGGCATATTCGTGTTCAGTACAAGCAGCCTGTAAAAGCCAGTATTTCGGAAGAAATACCGATACGGCATAATGATACCATTGTTAACCTTCTGAAAAAATATCCGGGAGTAAAAAGCATACACCCTTTTGCTACACGCTACTCGATTTTAAAACACGAAAATGAAATTGAAGGCGTTTTATTCAAAGGCCTTGATGCCACCTACAATTTTGATCACCTGAAGCCATTTATGAAAGCGGGGCGATGGATTCATTTCACACGCGATTCTTCATACAGCCGGGAAATTATTATTTCTGAATACACGGCAAACCAGCTTAACCTGAAACTGAATGACCGTCCGTTTATTTATTTCGTGCGCCCCGACGGAAAAGTAGGGCCCGATCGCCTCACTATTGTAGGAATATATAAAACCGGAATTGAAGAATACGACAAGCTTTTTGCCATTGGCGATATCGGACTCATCCGCCGGCTTAACTTCTGGAAACCCGATGAGGTAGGCGGTTATGAAATCTTTATTAACGATTACCGGAAAATGATACCAATGAGCATTGATATGTATTCATTGGCTGAGTTTCCACCCCTTTGGGATACCCGGGGAATAAAAGAAATATACCCGAATATTTTTGACTGGCTCAATATGCAGGATACCACCCGCAATGTACTCATTGTATTTATGGCCGGAGTAGCCATTATCAACCTGATTACCTGCCTTATTATACTGGTACTGGAACGCATCCGTATGATTGGTGTACTCAAATCACTGGGAGCTGCTGACTGGACGATACAAAAAATCTTTCTTATTCATTCATCTATCATTACGGTATCGGGTATCGTTTTCGGAACGGCGCTGGGTCTTGGCCTTTTGTGGCTGCAGCAGTCCACCGGTTTTATCCGTTTGCAGGAAGACGCTTATTATATAAATACAGCTGCCGTAAAGATTGTATGGTGGCAAATTGCTCTTGTTTGCGCCGGCACGCTGATTGTTTGTTTTCTTGTTTTGATGATACCGAGTTTTATTGTGCGCAAAGTACAACCCGTAAAAGCTATTCATTTCCGGTAAGATGAGAAAGAATAATGCCACAGGCCACAGCCGCATTTAATGATTCGGCGCCACCCAGCCGGGGCACAGTAATTTTTTCGTTGCACAAAGCCATAATTTCCGGATTAATACCTCTGGATTCGTTGCCAATAACTACTATACCTTCCTTCATTTTTTTTATCGTATTTACCGGCCGGCCTTCGAGTGCTGTCGCAACTATTTTGAACCGGTTGTTTTTTTTCAGCCAATCCGGTAATGAGGTATATTCGGTTCTTACTCTTGCAATGCTGCCCATAGTGGCCTGTACCACCTTGGGGTTATAAATATCCGCACATTCGCGGCTGCATACAATTTGTGTAATTCCAAACCAGTCGGCAATACGAATAATAGTTCCCATATTGCCCGGATCCTGAATGCCATCAAGAACTAGTGTAATTCTGCCGGGGGCTGCTATCTCTTCGTGCCATTTAATTTTTTTTACAACAACCAGCACATCCCGGGGCGTTGAAAGCTGTGATATTTTTTTCAGTTCGCCGGCTGTGATTTCTTCTGTATTGATACCATAACAATGCTGTTTGTTTTCCTCTATCCATTCTTTCAGCCCGTACAGGTGTGTTATTTTTGCCCGCTGCGATGTTAACAATTCAAAAACGATTTTGGATCCTTCTGCAATGAATACACCCTGCTCGTCCCTGAATTTTTTCTGGCCTAAACTTTGAATATATTTGATCTGCGATTTACTCAGCATAGATTTCCAAAATACTGCATGGCACAACCGGGAAAACCACCGTTACTTCTGAATTCGTTTAATTTATTAATTACCGGATTGGTTATTCTGATTCAGTGTTCTTGCAAAACCACTCAAAACAGCTACGGAATTCCACCCATAAAAGTGAAAGGTTACCCGGCCGGCAAACCCTTCGTTTTTAAAACAAATATCTACCTCGATGGCAACTTTTCCAAAGAAGAGAGAAATGCTTTGCAATCAAGACTGGAAAACCAGCTGGATGACAGCATACGGATACGAACAATCGGGCAACTTTACCGTCAGGTTTTAAAGAATCCACCGGCTTACGACAGTTCAAGAGCCGACCGCTCGGTTGTGTTTATGCGGGCCCTGCTCAATTCGATGGGCTACTTTCGCGATACGATCCGTTATGACACAACCCTGTTTGTGATTAAACGCGGAAGAAAGGGCGATGAATACAGAACCGTTGTCAATTTTCATGTAAAACCCGGTAAGCTGGTGCGGCTGGATTCTATCAGTTACAGTTTCGCCGATTCAGCAGACTATCATCCCAACCAGTATGACCTGCAAAACCTCGTAAAAAATTCGCTTGATACATCGGAACTGAAAAAAGGAAATCCTTTTTCCAAAAATCTGATTTCGGATCACATTGACCGGATGGTTACACTTTTTCGCAACCATGGCTATTTGCGATTTTCACGCAGCGAACTGGTGGGTGTGTGGGATACACTGGATGCTTCGCTGATACGGCCTGCGGCAAACCCGATAGAACAAATACTGCTTCTGGAAAAACTCCGGCAACAACGGGAAAATCCAACTGCCGATCTTGAATTTCGCCTGAAACAGAATTACGACAGCTCAGCCCTCATCAAATATTATAACGGAAACATTACTATCTATCCCGATTACTTTGGAGGCGATGGTCAACTGACCCGGAACTATGCATACCCCGATTCAGGTTTTATTATTTCATACACGCAGCGGCTTTTTAAGCACAAATTCCTTCCGCAAAATGTGTATCTGAAAAAAGGAGATTTATATAACCAGCAAAATTATCTTAAAACCATCAGCCGCTTCAATGCACTGGGAGCATGGCGGCTTGTAAATATTGAACAATCTCCCCGAGCGGCTTCCGATACGGTTGACTTTCATATTTACCTTACGCCTGCTGAAAAATATACCTTCAATGCCAACCTCGAATTAAGCGTTAGCAACAATCCTTTAGTGCAAGGTAATCTTCTGGGGCCAGGCGTTACTTTATATCGTCTAAACAGGAACTTTGGAAAAACCTCGAATACTGAAAATGTTAATCTCAGATTCAATACGGAATTAAGCACAAAAGGAAATTTTATAACTACCCAGCAGGCAGGGCTGGCATACTCCATTTCTTTTCCGAGAATTGTTCCTTCGTTCCGCAAAATTCCGGAGTACCTCCGGGAAAAGTCAAAAACACTTTTGAATACTTCCTTTAATATCACCGACCGTAAGGATTTCTTCCGGGTTACTTCTTTTAATTTTTCCTGGGGATACGAAACCGCATGGAAAAATAAATCGGTAAAAGTGGTGGTACCCAATATTGAATATACGTTGCTTGACAAACGCGACAGTCTTGAAGCCCTGATTGATAAAAATCCTTCATTCGACAGGATATTCAACCAGGGTTTTGTATTCTCAACCATTGGCGGATTCAAAATAACCGGAGGCAAAAAAAAACATGTCCATATTTTTTCGGCCAATATTGAAGAATCGGGTTTGGTCACCGGCCTGATCAGAACGAAATTGTTCGACAGTCTTTACCGTTTTGTAAAACTGGATGCCGAATTTATCCGAAGCATGCGGCTTGGAAAAAAACAACTGGTCACCAGGGTTTTCAGTGGTGTCGGTATCGCTTTAAAAACGCAGGCCCGCGGCAATGACCCCCAGATGCCTTATTTCCGGCAGTTTTTTGCGGGTGGGCCCAACAGTATGCGTGCATGGGGCTTGCGCCAACTGGGTCCGGGATCAGCAGTAAAAACAGGTGAGGAAGCCCCGCTGCGATTTGGCGACTTCATGTTTGAAACAAATGTTGAATTGCGTTTTCCATTGGCGAATATCGCAGGGGTGAAAGTGACCAGCACTGTTTTCACCGACATCGGTAATGTGTGGTTTATCCGGTACAACCCGGATTTCTCCGGAGGAGAAGTAGGCAACCTTAGTAAATTTTTCAAAGACCTGGCAGTGGGCCTGGGCACGGGTTTTCGTTTTGATTTTGATTTTTTAAAAATCCGCCTTGACTATGGTTTGAAAGCCAAAAATCCAACAGTGGAACCCGATAACCTTGCACGACAAAACAAATGGTTTTATGGATGGAACCCCGGCACGCTGATACACGGTATTTTTCAACTTGGGATTAATTATCCTTTTGTCAATTACTGATTCCGGTTTCGGATGCAAAAGTTTCCATTTTTTTAGCATCTTTCAATAAGAATCCGCCGATCCGCGTTCTGCACAGGCTGCCAAGATAAGCTCCGCAACCCAGATGCTTTCCAAAATCATCCGCAATGCTGCGTATATAGGTACCGGTAGAACAAACAATCCTGAAATGAACCTCGGGTAGCTGTATCTTTTCAATATCAAATTCTTTAATAAAAACATTTCTTGGCTTCAGATTCACCTCTTTTCCCTGACGGGCCAGTTCATACACCCTTTTTCCCTGCACTTTGACAGCCGAATGTGCCGGCGGAACCTGCTGAATATTGCCTTTGAATTTTTCGGCCGTACGTAATATGCTTTCTTCCGAAACAGTATCAATAGGCATCAAATTCTCAGGTTTACTTTCCAGATCAAATGTGGGTGTGGTGGCCCCAAGTACAAAATGACCGGTGTACTCTTTTTCAAGAGCCATATACTCATTGATCTTTTTTGTGAATTTGCCGGTACAAATAATTAAAAGACCCGTAGCCAGCGGATCAAGGGTGCCGGCATGTCCTACTTTTTTTGTACGGGTAAGATGGCGGATTTTTCTTACTACATCGAACGAGGTCCAGCGAAAGGGCTTATCAATCAGTACCACCCTGCCTTCTTCAAACAAATTTTTCTCAATGCTCATTGCCTGCAAAAATAAAAAGACATAACAAGAGAATAGCGCATCCGAAGAAACCCGGTTTGTTAAAGGGTTTGCCGGTTTTTTATTTCCAGGTATTTATTGATGACCTGTACGGTAAGATTTTCCGGCGCTGTCAGGATGGAGATGATGCCGTTCTTCTGCAGTTCCATCACGATCCTTTTCTTCTCGTTGGAAAACTTATCGGCAATTGTTTTTATATAGATTTCCTCTACAGACCTTACCTTTTCTTCCTGCATTTTTTTTAGTTCGGTATTTTCAAAAATAATAACCAGCAGCAGGTGATATCGGGCAATCTTTTTCAGCGAAGGAAGCTGCCGCTCCAGGCTTTCAAATGATTCGAAGTTGGTAAAATAAACCAATAACCCTCTTTGTGTGATGCGGTTTCGGATGACAGAAAAAAGCTTTTCCAGATCGGGTTCAAGAAAACGGGTGCCTTGCCGGTAAAGCGATTCAAGAATCAGGTTGAGCTGCGCCGGTTTTTTGTCGGCCGGTATAAACGTATCCACCTGTTCTGCAAAAGTGATAAGGCCGGCCCTGTCGTGGCGGGCCAGGGCCACATTACAAAGCATGAGGGCCGCATTAATGGCATAATCCAGCAGGTACATCCCCATAAATGGCATCTTCATTACCCTGCCTTTATTGATAACGCAAAAAATCTGCTGGCTTCGCTCATCGGTAAAAGTATTTACCATCAGGTCGCTCTTTCTCGCTGTTGCTTTCCAGTTGATGGTCCGGTAATCATCACCTCTTACATACTCCTTAATTTGTTCAAACTCCATGCTATGCCCCAGCTGTCTTATTTTTTTTACCCCTGCTTGTTCCAGCCGGTTGCTTACTGCCAGTATCTGGTACCGGCGCATCTGCTGATACGAAGGGTATACTTTCACCAATTGTTCCGACTCGAACCGGTATTTCCTTATTACCATGCGGAGCGGACTGCTGACGAAAACATTGATATCATTAAATACATATTCGCCCCGCGTTAAAGGAGTAAGAAAATATTCAAGATCGAAATTGCTTTTATTCTCCATTCGCAGCACACGCTTCCAGTTTCGCTCCTGAAATTGTGCCGGTAATTCATCAATAACGGTAACCACAGCAGGAAAAGGATACCTGTTTTGCAAATGAATTACAATCTTATTGCTGTCGCCGTTGCTGAATCGTTCGGCCAGCAATCGTTCGGCATAAAAGCCGCTTTTTACTGCATACAGCAGCAGCACATCAAAAAGTATTACAATAGCCAGCAGCAAAAGCAGGATGGTGCCGGCACTGTATAATTTTGGGAAAAAATAACTAAGTGCATACACAAAAGCTGCACCTGCAGCAATGTAATAAACGGCTTTATTTAAGTAAAAAGATTTGTACAAACGTTTCTGATTATTTAAATCTTACCGGCCATTTTACTTCTGACTACCTCGGTATTTCCATCATCTGGATAATCTGTCTGATCACTTCATCTTCCGAAATACCCTCCATTTCCTTTTCGGGCGCCAGAATAATGCGATGTCTGAGTACGGGAGTTACCACTTCAAGAATATCTTCGGGTGTTACAAAATCGCGGCCCTGCAAGGCTGCCATTGCCTTGGCAGCATACATCACAGCAAGTGAAGCCCGTGGAGATGCGCCGAGGTAAATGGACTTATGATTTCTGGTTTGCTGAATCAGTTTTGCAATAAACTGAATCAGTTTTTCTTCAATTACCAGCAATTTTACTTTTTGCCGAAGTGCATTTATTTGCGAACCTGCCAGTACGGGCTGAACTGCATCAACCGGCTGAATATTTCCTATCTGATGAAAAAGAGATAGCATCCTTATTTCTTCAGCCTCGGTGGGATAAGGCACCAGTATTTTGAAAAGAAACCGGTCCAGTTGTGCTTCCGGCAGGCGATATGTTCCTTCCTGCTCCACGGGGTTTTGAGTGGCCAATACCATAAACGGCAACGGCATCCGGTAAGTTTTTCCATCCACTGTAGCCTGTCTTTCTTCCATGATTTCAAACAAAGCAGCCTGTGTTTTTGCAGGCGCCCGGTTGATTTCATCAATAAGAACAATATTACTGAACACCGGTCCCTGCTTGAATTCAAAGCTGGCTTCCCGCGGATTAAAAACCGGCGTGCCCAGTACATCCGACGGCATCAGGTCGGGGGTAAACTGTATTCTTGAAAATCCGGCATCGATGCTTCTGGCCACCAGTTTGGCTGTAAGCGTTTTGGCTACACCGGGTACTCCTTCTATGAGCACATGCCCGTCGGCCAGTATGGCTGTAATGATCAGCTTCACCATATCATCCTGCCCTACAATAATCTTGCTGATCTCCGACCTTATTTTCAGTACCGCTTCATTGAGTTCGGAAAGATCGGTTCGTGCCTGAAATAATTGTTCTTCCATGCTTATGTGTTTTTATAAAATGATTCCAGTTTTTTATAATAAGCCGCCAGTTGCTCATCGCTTACCTGCCTGCCGGCCGTCAGCTGTTGAATAAAACTTATGATTTGTCCTAATTCCTGCTCGGGGTAGCCCGATTTGTAATGTAAGGCTTTTACAAATTCCCCGTTCAGGTTCGAGGTTGCCAGGCGATACCGGCTGCGTACATGCTCCAGAAAGTAGGTGCTCATTTTGATACATAAATCCGCATGGTCGTTTTTATCAAAATAGAGCCGCCCGATTGTTTTTACAAAATCAAGCGAATCGTTTTTGGGTTTTTCCATCACTGGAATTACTCTTTGTTTTCTCCGCATGCCCAGCAAAAGATAAATGAGCAGTGTAACAATACCCGTCCATAATGCCGCCTTCAGTGCGGGTATCGACATCATTACCGACCACCAGTTCCGCCGTTTTTGGTTCTCTTCACCGGATTCGTTCCACACCGAAAGGGGTTTGTTCATATAATATTCATCCCACACTACGCTGGTTACATGACGGGGTATCAATGAAATCACATTTTCGTAATAGCGAACATTTTCTTTATGCAACAAAAAATAATTGGAAAACGCCAGCGGAGCCAGATGCAGGTAAATGGATCCTTCGCCCGTTCGGTAATGGGTGAACACGGCCCGATTGTAATCATTTTTTCCCATTACACCGGTAATTAAGGTATCATAATCTTCCAGAAAAGAAGAGAACTGCATGCCCGGATAACTAAACCTCAGCGGCAGGTGAAAAGGAGGGTTTTCCAACTGTACATTCAGAGAGTCTTCTGTCCACCAGTCTGCTTTTTCAAATACGCTGCAATGAAAAACCGATTCGGCGCTGTACGATAAACTGCGGGCACTTATAAAAATAAAATTGCCTGCGGCGGCAAAGTCCACCAGTTTTTTCATTTCCTCCTCATCCGGCGAGAAACGGTCGGTGATAATTATCAGGGCCTGATTTTTTTCAAGCGCCGAAATCGAATCCCAGCGGCCCGGAGCCTGCCGGCTGCCATATACCGAAGCAAAGGGAAAAAGCCGGGAAAGACTGTGATAAGCCACATAAAGGCCATACGGTATCTTATGCTCTTTTCGTAGTGATATGCGGTGATTGAAATAGCGTCTTTGCCTCTTTTCTGAGGAATCGCTTACAATAAGCATAATGATACCGCCAAGTATAATCATCAATAATATGTAGGGCAAAATTTTTTTCACTGCCTTAGATAATTTGAGCTGAAACCATCAAAATCTTTCTTCACCAGATTATAGGTGTCGCTGTTAATTTCAAATTTTCCATACCATGCATATTCGTAATGGCGAACCAGCCGGAAGAAGTCTTTATAATAAACGGTAGGATGAAGCTGAACCAGGTATTCAAAATTCGTTTTGCCCTGCCTGTATTGGATCACATTTTTTTGAGCAAGATCGCGAAGCAGTCGAAGAAACAGAAAACGGATAGCCAGACGGAAATTGCCTGCTGCCCCGGCCTTTTCTATCTGAAGCGGATAGTTTATAGAAAAAATATCATCCGTTTCTTCGGGAGCATTTTCTCCGGTATCTATTGCCGAATCCCTGCGGGCAAAAAAACCTACGTTGCTGTACACAAGGTACCATACAATGATACCTGCAAAGCCGGCCATGATGATTACCCAAAGTACATCCCTGAACAGCTTTGAACCCACACCGGAAACCGTTTTCTTTTCTTCGGGGTCAGCATTTGCATACCAGAAAGCTTCGTCTGCCAGGTATTTTGCCATATCCGAGTCAGGTAAATGCCTTCTGTCAATCCGAAGCGTATCGGAAGCAACCGGTAAAAAATAATCCGGGCGGGATTCTTCCTCACCAGGCACAGTCAGCCATTTCGTGGTATCTATTATCTCATCTTGTGCGTATCCGTTTATATAAAAAAAATGAAAAAGGGAAAATACCAGGAAAACAATAATCCTGCTTTTGCCATCCTTAATTGTATGCCTTTTCTGTACTATCAAGTGATCAGTTGAATTTTTTGCTGAGCAGTTTATCTGCAAGCTTTTTTTCGATGCGCCCGGGATAAATTATAAAATACCATACTACAAAAGCGGCTGAAGTAAAAACCACCAAGTAGGTTAGCCAGGGTGCATCATTATACAATCTGGTAATAAAGCCTTCAAAAAAAGCGGCCAGTCCGAATACCGGAAAAAGGCCAATAATCAGTTTTACCCCGTCGCGGGCACCGTCTTTAAAAGAAGTAAGCCGGGAAAAAGTGCCGGGAAAAAGAATGGTTTTCCACAGTACCAATCCGGCTGCCGAAGCAATAACCAGCGCCGTCAGCTCTAACATTCCATGTACAAAAACCACCATAAAAAAATCAAATCCGAGCCCCTCCGCATAAAACAACTGGTAAAAGGCACCCACCATAAAACTGTTATTGATAAGAATGACAAGGGTAGGTATGCCCACCAGCATACCCGACACAAAACTCCATACGGATATCCGGATATTATGAATCATGATCCGCAACCACATCTGAATCGGATGATCTCCCTCGTACACCCCGAATGGGTTCCCCTGCTTTATATTCTCATGCGTCATGTTCACGTAGCCATCGCCCAGTACATCGCGGATAATGGATTCATCTTTTGCCGAAGTATAAAAAGCCACTGAAAAAAAGACAAGAAAAAGGAAGAGCGAAAAAAGAATGACCTGCCGGTGTTTGCGTATGGTAAGCGGCAATCCGTATTTCCAGAAAGTAAGCAACCGGTTTGTCCTTTCGCGGCTGTTCTGGTAAATATGAAGATAAATACGGGAGGCCAGGCTGTTTACATAAGCCGTCATACGGCTGGAAGGGTAAAAGGTTTTGGCATAAGCCAGGTCATCAATCAGTTTGGTGAACTCGGAAGCCATTTCATCGGCGCTGGCCGAATAGCCCTGCTGAATTTTCAACCACCTTTCTTTGTTTTTTTTGATGAACAGCGCTTCTCTCACATGACAGGTTTACGCTGTAAAATACTATTTTTTAGCGCAGGGCAAAATCAAATAATTCCGGTTGGAAATTGTTATGGCCGGGAAAGGATAATTTACTATACTCGCATCAGGAAATATTTACGGATAAATGCCTTTAATAAAAATTCCCACCAGTTTTAATCTTGACATTGAGTTTGAGGTGGCGGAGTTTCACCGCCGGCTGTTGGCCTGGCTGCTCGATGTTTTTATTCAGGTGGTATACATCATTATTTATTATAAAATATTTAACGAGATTGACCGCAATAACCAGTATGCCCGTCCTGCCGGTGTTGTTGTTCTTGAAATTATTTTCTGGATGCCGGTTATATTTTATTACCTCGTTTTTGAAGTAATTACCAACGGACAAAGTATCGGGAAAAAAATAATCGGCCTGCGGGTAGTGAACGAAAATGGCGGCCGCGCCAGCATCAGCCAGTTTATTATCCGCTGGCTTATCCGCGTATCGGACCTGATGATTATCATCCTGCTGCTGATACTGATGATCAGCAGCGGACTGGCTTTTGCCGACCCGGAATTACGTTGGTTTCTTATAGTAATTATACTGCTCATGTTCGCCGATATCATACTGGTTGCCTCTTCAAAAAAAGCGCAGCGGCTGGGCGACCTGCTGGCACATACGATAATCGTAAGAACAAAGGCAAAAGGTGCTATTCAGGATACCGTTTTTCTTGAAGTGGAAGATAATTATGTACCCACGTTTCCGCAGATCATGCAACTGAGCGATAAAGATATCAACGCCATTAAAAGCATTCTGGATACTGCTCACAAAAAGGGAGATTTTCAATTGGCCAGCACAGCAGCCGAAAAAATAAAAAATCACCTGAACATTACCTCCGCAATGAATCCTTTTGACTTTCTGGCTACAGCATTGAAAGACTATAACTATCTCTCGGTAAAATAATAAGCAGACGACCGCCCGGCAAACCAACCGCTATGTTTATGTCATAGAAGCCATCCCCATCAGTGCAATGAGAAAAAAGACAAGGACTATAATCAATAAAATGCCCGTGATCTGGAAATAGGCTTTCAAATTGCTAAACCCGCTGTTAAGATCGCCCTGATCAATGTTCTCTATTGCTTTTTTTGTTTTTTTGCCAAACATGTATAAGAAATAGTTGATCAGGAATACAATGATCAGCCCGATAACGGCTCCAACCATGTTTCCGCCGGTGCTTTGTTCTACATCATAAGAAAAGCCCTCTATGTTCACCACTTTGGGCCGGGCCGTAATTGCTTCTATAAGCGAGATAACGGAGCTTACGGTTGATACAACAGCTATTATAGTTGCCCATTGGGCAATGGTAATTAAACTATTTTTCGAAACAGTATTAAGCTGAAGTCCAAAAAGCGAACTATTGGTTTGCTGATTTTCCATGACAATCTTGTTTAAAATAAGGAAATAAAATTCATCAACAGACTAAGAACCGATACTACCCCGTAAATGATAAAATAGATTTTCAGTGAAGCAAGGCCGTTATTGAATACCTCAGTGTTTTTGCCGGCAATTCCTTTATGAATAAGTGTGGAGGCCCTTAAAAGAAGATAGGCCAGCAATCCGAAAATAAGAATAAAGATCACAATGACAGCTGAAATAACGCCAAATGCAGCATCTCCCTCAAAACCCGGTAACACCTGTGATAATGCATTTATTATTTTTACACCATAGGCAAGGAAAAAGATAAGTATTAATCCAAGGCCCGTTATGCCGGCTATAGCAAGAAATTTAGCCCATTTGAACGCATCAACGAGATTTCTTGACGAAATATCATCCACTTCCAGCTCAAACAAGCCGCTAGTTTGGTTTGGTTCCATGTTTTTGAGTTTTGATGTAATAAAATTAAAGGGAAAACATTAGCTCAAAAAAAATTTCTGGTACGCTTTTTCGCCGGTTAGTAACCTAAAACCGTTTAATACGCTTGTGCAAATAACACCCGCTGCTTGCTGGGCCTTCCGGTCAGTATACATTTACCTTCTTCCGGCGTATTGTTTAAAGGTATGCAGCGGATGGTAGCTTTTGTTTTTTCTTTAATGTCGGCTTCTGTTTGGGCCGTACCATCCCAGTGGGCAAGAAGGAATCCTCCTTTTTCATTCAACGTTTTTTCAAACTCATCCCAGGTATCTACACGGGTAATGTGGTTGTCACGAAAATCTCTGGCACGGGTAAATAAATTATTCTGTATTTCCGACAGCAGTTTATTTATGTAATGGTGCAACCCGGTGATTGAAACCTGCTGCTTCTCTTTTGTATCTCTTCTCGCCAGTTCAATTACATTATTCTCCAGGTCGCGCAGGCCCAAAGCAAGGCGAACCGGTACGCCTTTCATTTCGTATTCAGCAAATTTCCATCCCGGTCTTGCATTATCGTTATCGTCAAATTTAACCCTGATACCCGAGGCTCTCAGCTGTTCGGCTATTTCATTAGCCTTTGTATTAATCCTTTCTTTTGATTCTTCTCCTTTATACACCGGAACTATAACCACCTGTACGGGAGCAATTCTGGGAGGCAATACCAGACCGCTGTCATCGCTGTGAGCCATCACTAATGCACCAATCAGTCTTGTGCTTACGCCCCAGCTGGTGGCCCATACATATTCCAGCTGGTTTTCCTTGTTCAAAAATTTTACATCAAAGGCTTTGGCAAAATTTTGTCCTAAAAAATGCGATGTACCTGCCTGCAGGGCTTTTCCATCCTGCATAAGTGCTTCGATACAATAAGTATCCACGGCACCGGCAAACCGTTCGCTTTCCGTTTTGACACCACGCACCACCGGCAACGCCATAAAGTCTTCGGCGAAAGCAGCGTACACTTCAAGCATCTGTTTTGTTTCCGCAATGGCTTCTTCGGCAGTGGCATGAGCCGTGTGCCCTTCCTGCCATAAAAACTCAGCCGTACGTAAAAACAACCGTGTCCGCATTTCCCAGCGTACCACATTTGCCCATTGGTTGATCAGCAACGGGAGATCGCGGTAAGATTGTATCCAGTCTTTATACGTACTCCAGATAATGGCTTCGCTGGTGGGGCGAATGATGAGTTCCTCTTCCAGCTTTGAATCCGGATCCACAATCAGGCCTCCCTTTTTAACCGGATCGGCCTTTAAACGATAATGAGTTACCACCGCACATTCCTTGGCAAAACCCTCAGCGTGTCCTTCTTCTTTTTCCAGATAGCTTTTAGGAACAAACAAAGGGAAGTATGCATTCTGATGCCCGGTATCTTTGAACATTTTGTCGAGCCCCTGCTGCATATTCTCCCACAGGGCAAATCCATATGGCTTGATTACCATGCATCCTCTGACCGCCGAGTAATCGGCAAGCCCTCCTTTGATGACAAGATCATTGTACCATTTCGAATAATCTTCCGCTCTTGATGTAATCTCCTTGCTCATTTTCTTTTCTTATTATCTTTTTTGCTTTGTTAAAGGTATTTGCAGTTGTGCAACTTTGTTTTTTATTTAACAGCAAACTTTGCAATTTTACTCAGCACCGGGCGCAGCTATTCTGCAGGCGTAAACACGAATCGGAAATCCGGCGCAAATGTAGTAACTTCAATTTTAAAACCTATAAAACCCCTTGCCATGAAACCTCAAATTTTACTTCTGGCAATTTTTACTTCAGTACTGGTAAGTTGCAATACGGCCTATAAAACCGGGCAAACGCCGGATGATGTCTATTACTCTCCCCAGCGTCCGCAGGATGAATATGTGAGAGTAGATGACCGCAGGAGCGGAAAGTATTATTCGGAAGATGAATATTACGATGACCGTTATCTCCGCATGAAGGTGCGCAACCGCTACCGCTGGAATGAACTGCAGGACTGGTACTATTTTGACCGTTACAGTTTCGGGTATAACTATTATTACGGCTCTTACTACAACCCATATAATTCCTGGAATTATTATTACAATCCTTATTGCCCTCGTACTGTGGTAGTGGTAAATCCCAAATCCACAGCAGCCACCAACCCGATAAAGCTGAGAAACATCACGCTAAACAGCTATACAAATACCAATTACAACAACAATAATTCGGTTTCCAAACTGCCCGGGTCCTCAAAAGTTAACCGGCCTGGAGAAAGAAATTACAATAACCAGAACAATTCCCTCAGCAATAAAATAAATAACTGGTTCAGCGGCAATAACAGCAACAGCAGATACAGTAACACGAATTCCAGTTCAAACTCCGGATCGGAAAGCCGCCCGACCCGAACATATACCCCCTCATCCGGCAACAGTTCCGGCAGTTCGGGCAGCAACAACAGCGGCGGAAGCAGTGGAGGAGGCAGCGTAAGCCGCCCGTCGAGAGGAGGAAAATAAAAATACATGAAATAAGTAAGGAGGAAATCATTCCAGAACATTCTGAAAAGATTGTTTCCTCCTTGTTATTACCTGACCTTAACTATAATTTCATGAAATGCCTATGAACAGTCATTTGCACAGCAACCAAAAATGATTATTAATGGGCATAACATCCTGCTTGAGAACGGGCAAGTTGTGACAAAAATTTAACCCCCGGAGGGGGTGATATAAAAAAACAAACACATGAAAAATAAAATCTACCTCATAATTCTTCTTCTTGTTTCTATCCGTTGCTTTCCGCAAATACCGGAGGAAGCATTCCGCCTATCGTGGCAAACCAATAACGGCACAGCCCGCAACCAGGCCATCGGAGGCGCTATGACATCGCTGGGAGGCGATGCAACAACTAATTTTATTAACCCTGCCGGGCTCGCTTTTTTCAATACTTCTGATTTTGTATTTACACCATCCTGGCAAATGTCAAAAAACAAAGGAAGTTTTCGGGGTACTTCCAGTCGTGGTAGCCAGGTGAACAAATTTCGTTTGGGAACCACAGGTCTTATTTTTGGCGGAATGGGATATAACAGAAACACCTCTTGCGGTATTACCGTCACTCAAGTTGCCGACTTTAACCAAAATGTATTTTATAAAGGGCAAAATAATTACAGCAGCTTTGCCGAACCGCTGGCAGATGAATTTTTCGAATCCGGAATCAGGGATCCGAATGTGGCCTTAAATGCAGATAATATATCGCTGCTTACCAAAATGGCTATTTACACTTACCTTGTTGACACGGCCACTATAAACGGCTTGCCCGGAGTGATTGCCCGTTCAGAAAATGCAAACCTGCGTGATCAGGAAAATACCATAACCACTACCGGCGGAATTACCGAAGCTACATTTGGCGTTGGCGGGCGGGTGAGTAAAAAAGTAATGGCCGGGTTCAGCCTCGGCATTCCGGTAGTAAAAATGGAGAGAAATACTTTTTTTAAAGAATCAGACGCAACCAATAGTCCGGGAAATGAATTTGACTTTTTTACATACAGTGAAAATTACCGCCTTACCGGCATAGGAATAAACGCAAAGTTCGGGGTCATTGTACGACCACAGGAATATATCCGGCTGGGGGCTGCTATTCACTCTCCCTCCTGGCTCGATCTGAAAGAAGAATTCAGCGCCGCAATGGAAACCGATATCGAAGATCCCAATTCCTATTCGGTAAGTTCGGAGGTTTTTACCGGTAACACCGATCCTCAAAACAAGTACATCCTGATGACTCCCGCAAAGATCATGATCAGCGGCGCCTATGTTTTTCGAGAAGAAGAGAAAATAGAACGCCAGCGCGGGTTTATCACAGCCGATATTGAATACGCGGCCAACCAATGGATTCGCTTTTTAACAAGTGAACAAGCAGAAGCAAGAACCGGAAAATACAATACAGAAAATGCCATTATTAAAAATTATTACAAGGGCTCTTTTAATTTTAAAGCCGGCGGGGAATTAAAATTTAAAATTCTGATGCTGCGGGCAGGATTTGCGTATTTCAGCAATCCCTATAAAGACAAGGAACTGAAAGCAAACCGCTTGAACATAAGCGGCGGGTTGGGATATAGAAACAAAGGAATATTTATTGATCTTACCTATGTACACCGCATCAGCAAAGATGTGAACTTTCCCTATCGGGTGAATGCACCCCGGCTGAATACTTTTGCAAACCTGAAGGATGCGGGAGGAAATGTTTTACTTACCCTGGGTTTTAAAATATAATCCCGGGTGTTATTATAAAAAGACCGGCATTCCCGAACCGGGATGCCGGTTTACCGAAAAGGATATCCGTTTAATCATCATCATCTCCTCCGCCCCTGTTCCCACCGCGTCTTAATAATGAAAAGTCAGCATCGCCGAACTTATAACTGAAAGTAATACGTAAGCTTCTGACGTTTCTTCTTGTAAAAGATTCCTGATAAAACTGTTCAGTATCATAAATAACTCCAAAACGGTGTGAGTTAAATACATCATTTACGGCAAATGTTAAAGAGCCTTTGTTTTTCTTAAGAAAATCTTTTCGCAATGCAATATCAATACTGAATTCAGGCTGACGCATACCCTGCGGTATCACTTCCCGCGATTCATACTCACCACTCAGCTGAAAACCCAGCTCATGGAAAACCGATCGCTTGTTTTTTGCTATGGCCTTGTAGTTCATAACCAGTTCGGCCTCCCAACTGAATCCATCATTACTTAAATCAAGGTCGCCGATATTTGCTTTTACACGGCTGTACTGAAAGTCAAACGTAGGTGTAACATCGAAATTTTCACCAATTTTATGTTGAAGCGTAAACTCGGCGCCATACCGGTTGGTAGTACTGGCATTGATAAAAGTATTAAGAATAGCGTTAGGATCTACGCCTGCATTATTTAATTCCTGGTACTGCTCTGCAGTTATGGTGTCGCTGTACTGGGTAATATCATCCGGATTGTTTCTGAAGTAAACGGCAGCCAGGAAATTACCGTTTTGATAATTCCTGCTATAATTCAGTTCGAAAGAGTTAATAAATTCCGGCCGCAATTGCGGATTTCCCTGACGGAGGTTAACAGGGTCATTGATTTCAATAAAGGGATTTAGCTGCCAAAAACGCGGCCTCCTGATACGCCGGGAATAATTAACTTGAATCTCATCTTCTTCGCTCCATTGCTTTGTCAAATACACTCCCGGAAAAAGCGCATCCCATATTCTGCTGATTTTATTCGGATACTCATATCCGAACTTATAAGCGCTATCAATCAGCACACCGTCAAACTTTGAATGTTCGGCTCTCAAACCAAACTGGTAGCCCCAGCTTTCTTTTTTATCAGTATAAGTAAAGTAAGCTGCATTAATAAGCTCCGTGTACTCGTAGTTATTACTCAAGGGTAATTTTACCAGTTGTCCGCTATTTACTGAATAGGCATTAAAAAAGCTTTTAAATTTATTTTGATACACGCGTATCCCCATTTCAACTTTTGATTCCTCGCCTTGGGGGTTTACAAAATCGGTCTGAAAGGTAATCTGGCGGTTATCACTGCGTCCGTCATTCTTTACACTGCTGGGTGGCTCATATTCTGCACCGTTCGGATAGAAAAATGCATTGAAGATATCTGAATTTTCATTGTTATCGCCATTTTCATAAGTAATGTCAGCCGTAAGTTCTTTGCCTGCTTTGGGAAAATTGTGTTTATAATTTATCCTGGTGCTGTTCCGGTCAAAACGGGATTTTGCAGTAGCCAGCCGCCTGCCATAATATTCCATCCGTCCGGTGGCATTAAGGTATTCCTGCGACTGGCTTTCATCATTGGTAAAACGTCCGTTTGTAAAATTCTGAACTATACCAATTGTATTCCTGTTGTCGATAAAATAATCGGCTCCAAAACGGATGGAGGAGAAACGGCGCCACCGTTCATTACGTGTATATTGATTGAAATAATCTTTTACAAGGCCATTTTCCTTATTTTGCCTCTGGGCTTCGCCTTTGGCCACTCCACCTGACTGATTGTATCCGCCACTGACAAAAAAATTAAATTTCCCTTGTCGTAAATTCAGATTCAGGTTGCTGTTGATTATTCCCGGTAATCCTACACCCAGACTGGCGATCCCGTTAAGGCCGATTCGCTTATTCTTTTTAAGAATGATATTCAGAATGCCTCCCGAACTGGCTGCATCAAATTTAGCCGACGGGTTAGTAATGAGTTCAATTTTTTCGATATTATCTGCGGGGATCTGATCCAGTGTAAGAATTGTAGGCCGGCCATCGATAAATATTTGCGGAGTACTGTTTCTGAGTTCTACGTTCCCGTCAATATCGACAGATACCGAAGGAATTGTTCTTATTACATCAATTGCCGTACCGCCAGCCGATGTGATAAGCTTTTCAACATTGAAAACTTTCCGGTCAATACCCATTTCCAGTGCCGGGCGGGTTGAAAGCACTGTTACTTCATTCAGTTGCTGTATTTCTGATTGCAAAACCATGTTGCCGAGATCTTTGCTGAAAAAATCCTTATTTCCCCGCTGCCGGTTTTCCGTTCCCGAATTAGTTTTTAAAGGAATCAGTTGTTCATTTCCTTTATAACTGATGGCTGTAATTACCAGTTTAAAATCATAGTTGGCCGGAAGATCCTCGAATCTGAAATCGCCGTTTGCCAATGTAAGCATGCCGCGTATCAGGCTGTCTTTTTTATTTTTTTGTACGATATACAACTGAACAGACCCGGCTTCAATTGGCCTTCCGGCTGCTGCGTCAACCAGCTTACCATAAATGATATTTGATTTTATCTCGATACCGGCCGATGGAGCACTCATTTCTGCTTCGGGATCACCTTGTGCAAAAGATACTTGTCCAAAAAAAATGAAACCCGATATAAAAAGCAGAGAAAGTTTCATCTCGTAATGTTAGAGAATAAGTAATGAATCTTCGGCCTTCTTTCATGAAACTAAGTTTATTTGATGATTTCCCCGAAAAAAACCTGCGGTTTTCGTTTTATTATCCTGATCAGTTCTGGCGTTGAGGGCTGATACGTAAACCTGCGAATCCAAAAAAAGACCTTAATATTTAAAAAATACGGGCTATTTCAGCGCCGCCCTAATGCTATTAACAATATCCGAATACCCGTCCGGAGTGAACCAGCAAATTTCCGGATCCTTGCGAAACCAGGTCATTTGCCTTTTGGCATATAATCTTGTATTTTTTTTGATGCTGCCGACCGCAGATGAAAGATCAGCATTACCCGCCAGGTATTCAAATAACTCTCTGTACCCGACGGTTTGCAGCGCATTGTATTCTTTGTAAGTGGTCAATTGCTCTACTTCGTTCAATAAGCCCGCTTCCATCATTTTATCAACACGTTCTGCTATATTTCTTTGCAGTTCCTCTTTCTGAAGATGGAGACCGATCTTCAGTATATTAAAATTTCTTCGGGCCTTTTCTTTTTTTCTGAATTCAAGAACAGAATACCCGGTCGATTCTTTCACTTCCAGTGCACGCATCATTCGGTGAGGATTCTTTATTTCTCCCCGGCTATAGTATAACGGGTCTTTGTTTTTTAATTCTTCCTGCAGCCAATTCAGTCCTCTTTCTTTATACTGCTTTCTTACATTATTTCTTACCACAGGATCGGTTTCAGGTATATCATCCAGCCCTTCACAAAATGCTTTTATGTACAGGCCGGTACCCCCCACTACAATAAGAATATCTTTTTGCCGAAAAATTTCTTCTGCTCTTTCCGTAGCAAACTTTTCAAAGAATGCCGCATTGATTTCATCTTTTACCGAATGAGACGCTATGAAATGATGTTTCACTTCACTCAGTTCCTGCCGCGAAGGCCGGGCCACTCCAATGCTTAATTCCTTGTAACATTGGCGGCTGTCGGCGGAAATAATCTCTGTATCAAAATACTTTGCCAGCTGTACTGCAATGGCCGTTTTGCCAACCGCCGTGGGGCCCGCAATGATAACTGCTGTTTTTGAAGCGTGAGTATTCATGAACATATCCGGCAAAAAGAAAAAAGAATACGCAATTATATTCAACAGCCGGAAACGGTTATTATCCTTTTACATTCAAAGTTCTTCCTCCTCCCCTATTCCATCTTCTCCGAAAGCCATGTCTTCGCCCTCTTCATCTTTCTCTGCAAACCCCTCGGCACCCTGGCTCAGATCATACTTTTCCTCCACATCTGCAAACTTCTCGCCCAATAAACCTTTGGTACCGTACTGACTGGGGGCGATTCCTTCGGTACGAACCACCGCCGGATAAGTCAGTTTATGATTTTCATCTTTCGAAACATTAATGAGCTCTACTAGAAAGCTCCAGTTCTTATTAAAATCATAGAGATAAATGAATTTTTGATTTGGATCTTTTATCTCTGAGCCGATGGTTGTTTCACGCATCAACAAGGGCGGCACTTTATACTCTTTATCGTAAACTTCCAGTGATATTTCCCTGCCCTTTTGCCAGTGATCATTGCTGCGGAAAAAGGTGGCCTTATGTTTATTATCAAAATCAAAAGCTTTGAGTATGGTTTCATGTAAATCAAAAAACGTCTGGGTATGCTTCAGCGAAACATCCCTGTATACGCTTTCATCTTCTTCAAAATAAATTCTGAATTTTAAAACCGCCATACAACAAAAATAATCAATTTAGATCACCGGCTCAAGATTATACTCTTTTGCTTTTTCAATCATAAAACTATAGGCAGCTTCATACGAATTCTCAATCTGACCGTCAAGAATAGCGTCTTTGATGGCGTTTTTAATGTCGCCAACCGGCTTTGAAGGTTTAATGCCAAAGGTTTCCATAATAATCTCTCCCGTGATAGGCGGTTGCCAGCTACGAATTCTGTCTTTCTCTTCTACTTCTTCGCAGCGCTGCCTCACCAGCCTGAAATTTTCCATATACTTTTTTACTTTCCATTTGTTCTTCGACGTGATATCGGCTTCGCAAAGCATCATGAGCTTTTCAAAATCCTTACCGGCGTCAAATAACAGCCTTCGAATGGCCGAATCGGTAATATTTTCTTTTGTAAGGCTGATAGGACGAAGATGCAGTTCAACAAGCTTGCGCACCATGCGCATATTTTCATTGAGGGGCAGTTTCAGTCTGGAAAAAATTTTGGGAACCATCCGGCCCCCTACTACTTCGTGCCCATGAAAAGTCCATCCATGCCCCTTTTCAAATCTTTTAGTAACCGGCTTGGCTATGTCGTGAAGAACCGCCGCCCAGCGAAGCCACAAGTCATCTGTTTTTGCTGCGATATTATCAAGCACCTGCAAAGTATGATAGAAGTTATCCTTATGCCCCACTCCATCTTTATATTCAGCGCCGGCAAGATCTGTCATTTGTGGAAAAATAATGTGAAGCAGACCCGCCTGATACAACAGATCAAACCCTACTGAAGGCTTTGGGCTGGCTACAATTTTATTTAATTCATCGGTGATGCGCTCCTGCGAAATGATCTTGATCCGTTGAACATCGTTTTTTATCGCCTGCCATGTTTTTTCTTCAATCGTAAAACTGAGTTGTGAAGCAAAGCGGATAGCCCGCATCATACGCAGCGGATCGTCGCTGAATGTCTGCAGCGGATCAAGCGGAGTGCGGATGATTTTCTTTTTAATATCGGCCATTCCGTTAAACGGATCGATCAGCCTGCCGTAATCATCTTTATTGAGGCTGACAGCAAGCGCATTAATCGTAAAGTCCCGGCGGTCCTGGTCGTCTTTTAAAGTGCCGGGCTTTACCAGCGGCTTACGTGAATGATAGCCGTAACTCTCTTTTCGGGCACCCACAAATTCAAGATCAAAAGTATCAGCTGAGTTTTTTTCCGAAGCGGAGGTTTGCAAGAAGCCATGCGTATGCGAAAGATTTACTTTAATATGCGCAGTGCCGAAGGTTTTAAAATAGTTTACACGTGGTACAGGATTAAAAGACTTTGCTACTGCTTTTGCCAGTTCGATGCCGTCACCCACGCAAACAATGTCGGCGTCTTTGGTTGATCTTCCTAAAATCTTATCTCTTACAAAGCCGCCGATCAAATAAGCCTCCCATCCCAGGTCTGCTGCGGCATGAGCCACTTTCTTAAGAATAAACAATTCCCTTTCTGTACAACGGATCTCCATAATAACACAAAGATAAATTATCCGTTTCTAGGTCAGGGGCGGATAATGGTAAGTGAGCCGTCCTTATTCCACCGAACAACAGATGAAGGCTCGGCAATCTGCCGGTCACTCCGGCGATAGTGAACTACGTAATCTACCCCCTCCCTGACTTCAGTGCTTATTTCATCAAATATTTTTGGTGTGGGGCTGGCGGATAGGTTTGCAGATGTGGATACAATTGGTTTACCTAATCGTTTAATAAGTTGTTTGCAAAAAGGATCGTGGCAGATGCGTATTGCAACTGAACCATCTCTGGCTACCAGATTATTTGCCAATAAAAGCGCCCCATCGTATACAACGGTAGTTGGCTTAGTTACCTGCTTCAGATAATCAAAAACGGCAAGATCAGGAGCAGCTACGTAGCGAAGCACATCTTTTTCTTCAGCCACCAGCACGATCATACTTTTTTCATCGGATCGGTTTTTCAGCCGGTAAATCCTTGCCACTGCTTCTGCATTGGTAGCATCGCAGCCGATACCCCAAACGGTGTCTGTTGGATAAAGTATGATTCCGCCACTGCGTAAAACAGAAAGACAGGAATTAATATCTTTTGCATACTCTTCCATCACTTACATATCGTTTTCTTTAAAGCAAAATATTTCCTGTACTTCAGATGAGCCTGCATCGAAGAATAATAGGCTGCCATAAATCCGTTTTTCCCATCAAGAAATCCCAGCTTGATAAAATACTCCTTTAAAAAGCGAAATGCAGGATTGATAATAATACTTAAATAGGTAGGCGAGGCTCCGTTTTTCAATAAAGCTTCTGCGCCAATAGTACTGAATCTTTCCGTTTTTTGGCGATGGGCCTCATAGGTAGTGTAAGAATAATGCAACAAATCTCCTTTAAGATGTTTCACTTCCGTACCGGGGTCCATCAACACTTTATCATGTGGATTCATGCCACCCCAACGTCCTTTTGCCTTTTTAAATAATCTTAATTTTTTATCGGGATAAAAGGAGCCGTGCCGCATCCAGGTGCCACAATAAAAGTTTAAGCGGTTCATCGAATAAGCATCTTTTGGAAAGCCCTTCTTTTTTTCCGCTATAATTTCATTTTTTAAAGTTTCACTCAGTGCTTCATCTGCATCGATACATAAAACGCAGGGCATTCTTGCTTTTTGCAAGGCAAAATTCTTTTGTTCGACATAACCCAAAAAAGGTTGTTCATAAAACTGAACCGGAAACTGCATACAGATTTCCCTGGTTCTGTCATCAGACAATGAATCCACAATTACAATTTCATCCGCTACATCAAGTAGCGAATTAATACACCGCTCTATGTTCTTTTCCTCGTTATAGGTTATAATCACTGCCGATAAAACTGACATTTTCTTCTGGTTAATCCGCAAATATAAACCCCCGTATTTAACTATCGTTAATCGGTAAGCTCCAGGCGCTTGCAACGCCTGCAAGCAGAACTCTATGCCCTTCTCAAAATCTATCCTGCCGATTGATAAACGTTCATAACGGACGCAGCGCATAGTTGCTGGGTAAACCGCTGTGCATGCTGCCAGCCCTTTGCAATCAAAGATGCGGCAAATACTTTATCGTAGTATATCTTTCTCATTGCACTTGCTATTTCCTCGGCGCTGCCGGGATTTACATAATAAGCTCCTTCCCCGCCCGCTTCGGGCAGAGAGGAGATATTCGATGTAATTACAGGAAGTTTACTCCATAATGCCTCGAGTACCGGAATACCGAAACCTTCAAAAAAAGAGGGATAGATCAGAGCGGTAGCCAATTGATAAATTGCCGGAAAATCAGCGGCTGTCTGAAATGCAACGGATGATTTTGCGGATTTCGTTTCCGATAATAAAATGATCTTTTTTTCCAATTTGCTCTGCCTGATAAAATCTTTTACCTGCTGTTTGTATCTACCTCCGTCGCCAATAACTACTAAAGGAACTGCTATTTCATTTTTCAGCAAAAGAACGGCTTTACAAATAGTCAGCAGGTTCTTTCTTTCAATTATTGAACCGACGTAGAGAAAGAACTGATCGGGCAAACCATACAGTTTTCTCACTCTTTCTTTTTCCGATGCATCCACTTCCTTGCCAAAAGCGGGGCTGCAGCTCTGATAGCAAACCTTTATTTTCTCTTCGGGTATTCTGTAATACGCAATAATGTCCTTTTTCGTCTGCTCACTGATAGCAATTATTTTGTCTGCGTGCTTGCAGGCATAACGAAATTTTTTATCATAAATTTTGACATCTACCGGATTGTACTGCTCCGGATAGCGTTTATATATCAGATCATGAATTGTAACAACCGAGTGAATACCTGTTTTAGAGATCCCCAGCGGAATTTCATGACTTAATCCGTGATAAATATCAATTTTCAGCCGCATGATATCTTTTTTTACCCAGTGGCTGCGCCAGATTGACCTGAATAAAGTAGAGGGAAAACCGGAAGGGAGAACCTCATGCAGGTTATTTCCTTCCAATGTAAACCTCCCGGATTTTTTAGGATTGAATAAATAATAGCTGTGTTCCGGATAATACGTTGCCAGCGAGCGGATCAGGGTACGGCTGTAATGCCCCAGACCTGTGCCGTTATGATATGCCCTCTTCGCATCAAAGCCAATGTTCATAAACTGCAAAGTTGAGAAATTATTCTGGCGAACAGCAAACAGGCACTGCAAAAAACTGACTTGTTTTTAAAACAGCATTCAGCATTACTATTCACTATTGCCTATTTTCGCAGCAAATTCGAGAAAAGATATGAAAGAACTGATTACCGAAGCCTGGAACAATCGTGAACTGCTAAAAGATGCAAAGTATGCTGATGCAGTAAGATACATAATTGAAGAATTGGATAAAGGAAGATTGCGTGTAGCATCGCCCGGCGCCGGCGGCTGGACGGTAAATGAATGGGTAAAACAGGCCATACTTCTATATTTCGCTATTCAGCCGATGCAAACATGGGATGTATATCCTTTCGAGTTTTATGATAAAATGCTGTTGAAAAAAAATTATAAGGAACTGGGCGTTCGCGCCGTGCCGCATGCAGTGGCAAGATACGGCGCCTACCTGGCAAAAAACGTGGTGCTGATGCCCAGCTATGTAAATATCGGCGCTTATGTGGATGAAGGAACCATGGTGGACACCTGGGCCACAGTTGGCAGCTGCGCCCAGATAGGTAAAGGAGTACACCTCAGCGGAGGGGTTGGAATTGGCGGAGTGCTGGAACCACTACAGGCCAGCCCTGTTATTATTGAAGACGGCTGCTTTATAGGCAGCCGCTGCATAGTGGTAGAGGGTGTTGTTGTTGAAAAAGAAGCTGTACTGGGCGCCAACGTCGTTTTAACACAATCTACCAAAATCATTGACGTAAGCGGTGCTGAGCCAATCGAAATGAAAGGAAGAGTGCCGGCACGAAGCGTTGTTATACCGGGGTCATACACAAAAAAATTTCCGGCAGGCGAATATGGGGTGGGCTGTGCACTCATCATCGGCCGGCGAAAACCAAGCACCGATCTCAAGACAAGTTTGAATGAAGCCTTAAGAGATTTCAACGTTTCGGTTTAGGCACTTATATTTGCAATTCCAAAAAATTAAAAACCCAGTAGATCGTATAAGTCATCTAATTCGAAAAATTTCTTACCAGACACGATTGATTGACTTATATTGATATTGAAAAGATAAAGCCCGGGTGGCGAAATTGGTAGACGCACCGTCTTCAGGTGGCGGCGCCGCGAGGTGTGCTGGTTCGAATCCAGTCCCGGGCACTCTAACGCAAACAGCCTTTAGGCGTACAATGCCCGGTTTTCACATAATTATTCGTTCTGCATAAAAAATGTGGAGGCGACCGGAATCGAACCGGTGTCCAAACATATTCTTCAAAAGCTTTCTACATGTTTATTTCGTTTTATGATGTCGGGAAATAACTGGAAACGAACAACCGACTACTTCCTTAGCTGAATGAGTCTTAAGCAACCGGCACAGCCTGTGGTTACCGCATCTTGTTTTGTTTTAAGTCGGCGGCCGGGCATGGAAACAAGCGAACCGGCCCGACGGCCCAAATGACTACTTAATCACTGATTAGGCAGCCATGGCATACTGAGTATTGCCATTTATAGTTTGCGTATTCAGATTAACCTGCTAATTACGCAACGCAGCACATGCTTACACTTTCAAAGATCTATGCTGTCAAAACCAAACGCCCCCTGTATGAAACAATAATTTAAAACGATTCCTTTTATTTATCCGGGGCCATCGCCCTGTTAATCTTCCGTTGCGACGCTCCGTTCCGCTTTCATCTCACTATTCAGCAATAATGCTTCCAAAAGAAATTTAGATGCCAAAATTACAAACGAATTGACAAGAAATGATTTCCAAATTATCGGCAAAAGAATAAACCGGTTCTGTTCGTACGTTGTTTTATCCGCCCCATCGGAAGATTGAGCCAAAACCGGCCCTATATTCAGCAGCAAGTCTGCCTTCGGAAGAACCTGCGGCGTATTTTACCTGAATATTCTCCAGATATCCAGCCCCAGTGCATAAGCCATTAATCCAAGCAGCAATATCATTCCTGCCATCTGGGCGTATTCCATAAATTTATCACTTGGCTTTCGGCCGCTGATGATTTCGATGAGTGTAAACAGTGCATGGCCTCCATCCAGGGCAGGAATGGGAAGCACATTCATAAACGCAAGTATAATGGAAAATACAGCGGTAAGTGTCCAGAATGACTGCCAGTCCCATACATTTGGAAAAATACCTCCAATGCTGATTACACTCCCCAGCGATTCATTCGGGTTGGCCTTGCCGGTAAAAAGCTGACGAAGCCCGGTTACGTACTTTCCGAGTGTTTCCCAGCATTTGTTAAATCCTGCCGGTATGGATTCAATAAATGAATAGCGGATCTGCTTTGTGCCAAACAATTCTTCCAATGACTGAAATGCAATTTCATTGCGGCCTTTTTTGTCGAAATACACGTCAGCCGTGAGGGTGTCTTTGTTATTTCTTAATAATGTGTACCGGGCTGTAGTATCTTTATACTCATCCATATTGCGGAAAATATCCGTATTGTATTGTACCGGCTTTCCATTAAAACCTATTACTTTATCGCCCTTCAAAATATTTCCGTTTGTAATTCTGGCCTTTTTCAGTACTGAATCAACAATAAGAGGATAGCGAATGTAACTGAAACCGCCCATTCGGTTTGAATTCAGTTTTTTGATTAAACTCTCAGGTATGCTCAGTTCCATCTGCTGTCCGTTTCTGTCGATGGTTATCGATTTTGCTTCGGATAGTACGATTTCCGTACCTACTGTTCCCGCTCTCTCAATAATTTTACCACCTACGGCAATTACTTTATCGCCGTCCTGCAAGCCAATCGATTTTCCCAGACTATCGGCATAAATACCATACTTCAGGTTCGCATTGGGAACATACTTGTCTCCCCATACCCATAAAATAAAAATAAAAATGACAATGGCCAGAATAATATTTACCGTTACTCCGCCCAGCATAATAATCAACCGCTGCCAGGCTGGTTTGCTTCTGAACTCCCAGGGTTGGGGAGGCTGTTTCATTTGTTCTTTATCCATACTTTCATCTACCATGCCGGCAATCTTCACATAACCGCCCAGTGGTATCCAGCCCACTCCATATTCGGTCTCTCCTTTTTTCTTTTTGAATAGCGAAAACCAGGGATTGAAAAAAAGATAAAATTTTTCAACGCGGCATTTAAACCATTTAGCCGGTAAGAAATGCCCGAGTTCGTGCAAAACGATTAATATGGAAAAAGATAAAATAAACTGCCCTGCTTTAACAGCTACCTCGTTCCAGTCAATAGCTAATACTGTCATAATAATATTCCAAAACCCTAAAGGTCTTTTTGATGAATTAAATGTTTGCAAATATCTTCTAAAAATGGATAGCGGAAGCCGAAAATTTTATTAATTGTATTAGTTAAGACTTAATCTGACAGTTGGGATTAACTTTAAGTAACGACACTTTAATTGTTAACCCCAAAAAGTCAGATTATGAACTCTGAAACTAAGTTAATCAAATCCCGGATTGGCTTACTC
>Ga0209172_10000105_pt1 | contig 248337 bp, 186 predicted proteins | sample LarsenN4metaG_FD_184113 | JGI IMG/M metagenome (GOLD analysis project Ga0209172, IMG submission 184113) | Hot spring sediment bacterial and archeal communities from British Columbia, Canada, to study Microbial Dark Matter (Phase II) - Larsen... ...
TCCGACTTGCCGGTCTCGAAGTTGACGTCCTGCAGGCGGATCATGCCGGTGTCGAGCAGCTCGGTCTCCTTCTCGGTGACCGCGATCGGGCAGCCGTCCGCGTCCACCTTGAGGCCCGCCGGCGTGTCCGGGCACTTGTCCAGCCCGTCGAAGACGCCGTCGCCGTCCGAGTCCTTTGGGCAGCCGCGCTCGTCCACGGTGGCGCCCTTCGGCGTGTTGTCGCACTGGTCGAGCCCGTCGAGCACGCCGTCGCCGTCGGTGTCGCTCGGGCAGCCGCGCGCGTCCACCGTGGCGCCCTTCGGCGTGTCCGCGCACTGGTCAATGCCGTCGTAGACCTTGTCGCCGTCCGCGTCGCTCGGGCAGCCCCGGGCGTCCACCGTCGCGCCCTGCGGGGTGTGCGGGCACTCGTCGAGGCCGTCGAAGACCTTGTCGCCGTCCGAATCGAGCGGACAGCCGTTCTCGTCCACGCGCGCGCCGGCCGGCGTGTTGGGGCAGCGGTCCTTCTTGTCTGGCACGCCGTCGGCGTCGGTGTCGCGCGGCGTGGCGCCGAACGCGAACGTGAGGCCGCCGCCGAGGAGCATGTGCTGGTACTGCTCCTTGTCGGCCTTGTCGCGGATCCACATCAGGTTGCGCGCCTCGAAGCGCAGGCCCACGGCGTCCGTCATCCACAGGCGCAGGCCGGCGCCGAACTCGGCGTGGCCCATGTCGAGGCCGTCGCTGTTGCCGGCGAATTCGGGGCTCGTCGCCACCACGTCGCCGCTCGCCGAGAGGTGGCCCGCGCCGAAGCCCGCGAACAGGTACGGGCCGCCCCAGCGCTTCGCCCAGGGCGACGCCACGAGGTTGCCCGAGGCGTGCCAGAAGTCGAGGTCGCGGCCGGCGTCCACGTCCTCGGCGGTCGGCACGAGGCCGCCCGCGGCCTCGAGGCCGAGCCACGGCTTCCACTGCCAGCCGAGGCGGCCGCCGACGTACAGGTCGTCGGTGAGCGGCGCCGTCCCCGGGTAGCGGAGGTCGCCATCGAACAGCGTGAAGCCGGCGAACGGCGTGATCTGGAAGTGCGAGCCGAGCGGTTCGGCCGAAGCGCCCTGCGCCGCGAGCAGCGCGGCCAGCGCGATCGTGGTCAGGCGAAGACGCGAGCGCATGAAAGCCTCCCGAAAGGGTCACGCCCCGCGGGCCAGGAGAACGGCGTCGGGACGGCAGCGAACGGCGACGAACGCGGGACGATACCCACGCCCGCGGGCGCGGCGCAAGGACGCGGCGCGGACGGGCGGGCCCGCTACACGTCCTCGGCGCGCTCGCTGTCGCGGTGGGCCAGGCGGTAGAGCGCGGGAAGCACGAGCAGGGTCAGCAGCGTGGATGACACGATGCCGCCGATGACGACCGTCGCGAGCGGCCGCTGCACCTCGGCGCCGGTCGACGACGAGAGGGCCATCGGCACGAAGCCGAGCGACGCGACGAGCGCCGTCATGAGCACGGCCCGCAGCCGCGACGGACAGCCCTCGAGCAGCGCCTGCTCCACGGTGTGGCCGCCGGCGCGCAGCCGGCGTACGAACGACACCAGCACCACGCCGTTCAGCACCGCCACCCCCGAAAGGGCGATGAACCCGACCCCGGCCGTGATCGAAAGGGGCATGCCGCGCGCCGCCAGCGCCAGAACGCCGCCGGTCAGGGCGAGCGGCACGCCGGAGAACACGAGCAGGGCATCCTTGAGCGAACCGAACGCGCCGAAGAGCAGCATCAGGATGAGGGCGAGCGCGATCGGGACCACCACGGCGAGCCGCGTGCGGGCCGCGATCAGATTCTCGAATTGCCCGCCGTAGGACAGCCAGCACCCGGCCGGGAGCGGCACGTCGCGCTCGACCGCGGTCCGCAGTTCCTCGACGAAGCCGCCGAGATCGCGTCCTCGAACGTTGGCCTGGGCCACGACGCGGCGCTTGCCGTCCTCGCGCCCGACCTGATTGGGGCCCTCCTCGAGGCGCAGGCGCGCAACGGCCCCGAGCGGAACGTAGCCGACGCGCGCATCGCCGGCCCCCGGCGCGTCGGGCACGGGCAACGGCAGCCGTTCCAGCGCCGCGAGGTCATTTCGCACCTCCGCCGACAGGCGCAGGACGATGGGCACGCGACGGTCGCCCCGGTACACCTCGCCGGCCTCGCGGCCGGCCAGTGCGGCGCGCACGACATCCTGGACGTCGGTGACGTTGAGCCCGTAGCGCGCGGCCGCGCGACGATCCACGTCCACGGAAAGCGCGGGAAGCCCCGCGACCTGCTCGACCTTGACGTCGGCCGCGCCGGGAACGCCGCGCATCACCGCCGCGATCTTCTCGGCGGTGTCGAGCAGCGTGTCGAGGTCGTCGCCAAAGACCTTCACCGCGACATCGGCGCGCACGCCGGCGATGAGCTCGTTGAATCTCATCTGAATCGGCTGCGTGAACTCGTAGGCATTGCCGGGCAGCAGCGCCAGACGCTGCTCCATGGCCGCCAGCAGATCCGCCTTCTTCAGGCGCGGGTCGGGCCATGCGCGGCGCGGCTTCAGGATGACGATGAGGTCCGACACGCTCGGCGGCATCGGGTCGGTCGCGATTTCGGCGGTGCCGATCTTGGAGAACACGCGCTCGACCTCGGGGAATTGCACGAGCGCCCGTTCGACTTCGTGCTGCATCGCGATCGCCTGCGACAGACTGGTGCCCGGGATGCGAAGCACGTGAATGGCAACGTCGCCTTCGTCGAGTTGCGGCACGAACTCGCTGCCGAGCCGGGTCGCCAGCGCCAGGCTGCCGAGGGCGACCACGACCGCCGTGATGAGAAGCGGGACGCGCCGCCGCAGCGCCCAGCGGAGCGACGGCACGTAGAGTCGAACGAGACCGCGCACGACGGGACTCTCGGTCTCCAAGACGCGGCCCCGCAGGAACACCGCGATCGCGGCCGGCACGAAGGTGAACGTGAGCAACAGCGCTCCGGCGAGGACGAGCAGGACGACCTGCGCCATGGGTCCGAACATCCTCCCCTCGATCCCGGTGAGGGTGAGGAGCGGCAGGTAGACGATCATGATGATGCCGAGCCCCGCAAAGGTCGGCCCGGCGACTTCGCGGCTCGCCTCGAACGTCTCGTGCAGGCGTTCCCGCAAGTCGAGCCCGCGACCGAGGCGCGCCTGCGCGCGCGCCAGACGCCGCAGGATGTTCTCGACCATGACCACGGCGCCGTCCACGACGATGCCAAAGTCGATCGCTCCAAGGCTGAGCAGGTTGGCGCTGATGCGTCCCTGCACCATGCCGGTGGCGGCCAGCAGCATGGACAGCGGAATGACGAGCGCCACGACCAGCGCTCCGGTGAAGTGGCCGAGCAGCAGCAGCAACACCGCGACGACGAGCGCCGCCCCCTCGATCAGATTGGTGCGCACCGTGCGGAGCGTGGCGTCCACGAGCCGCGTGCGATCGTAGATGATGCGCGCACGCACTCCCGGCGGCAGGCTGCGGCCCACCTCCTCCATGCGCCGGGCCAGACGGCGCGCCACGGTCCGGCTGTTCTCGCCCGCCAGCATGAACGCCGTGCCGATCACCACTTCGGCGCCGTTCTCGGTCGCTGCGCCGGTGCGCGGTTCTCGGCCTTCACCCAGCGTCGCCACGTCGTGGACGTGGATCGGCACGCCGTCGCGGGTGGCCACCACCACGTCTGCAAGTTCGGCCGGGTCTTCGACGCGGCCGCTCGCGGTGACCAGGTACTGCTCCCCCTTGTGGTCCACGTAGCCGGCGCCGGCGCTGGCGTTGCCAGCCTCGATGGCCGCCTGGAGGTCGTCGAGCGTGATTCCGTAGGCGACGAGGCGCGCCGGATCGGGGGCGATCTCGATCTGGCGCCGGTAGCCGCCGATGGTGTTGATCTCGGTGACGCCGGGCACACTGCGCAGTTGCGGCTTGACGATCCAGTCCTGGATGTCGCGCAGGTCGGTCGTCGAGTACGGCAGGCCCGCCGGCGTGCGTGCCGCGGAGTCGGCCTCGACCGCCCACATGAAGATCTCGCCGAGACCGGTGGCGATCGGTCCCATCTGAGGGTCCGCCCGTCCTGCGGGAAGCGCCGCGCGCGCCTCGGCGAGGCGCTCGTTGACGAGCTGGCGGGCGAAGTAAATGTCGGTGCCGTCCTGGAACACGACCGTGACCTGCGACAGGCCGTAGCGCGACAACGAGCGCGTGCCCGCGAGGCGAGGAAGCCCGGCCATCGCGGTCTCGATCGGGAACGTGACCCGGCGCTCGATCTCGAGCGGAGAAAGACCCTCGACCGCGGTGTTGATCTGAACCTGCACCGTCGTGATGTCCGGCACCGCGTCGATCGGCAGGCGCGCGAGGGCGAGTCCTCCCGCGAGCGCAAGCACGACGGCGCCGGCCAGCACCGCGCCCCGGTGGAGGATGGCAAAGCGCAGAACGGCCTCGAGCGGTCCCGGCGCTGCGCCGCGCGGCTCAGTGGCCATGGGCCGCCTCCGACTTGCCGAGCTCGGCCTTGAGCAGGAAGGCCTGGCGCACGACGATGCTGTCGCCCGCCGCCAGGCCCTCGACGACTTCCGTCCACAGGCCATCGCTGCGCCCGGTGGTGACCGGCTGAAGCTCGAACGTTCGACCCATGGCACGGAACACCGCCGGTCCGCGCGCAGTGCGCACGATCGCTTCCTCGGGCAGGGCCACGGCGGCGCGCACCCGATCCACCACGACCGACGCGGTCACGAACAGCCCCGGCGGCCATCGTCCGTCGGCGTTGGAGAGGGCCGCGCGCACCCGCGAGACGCGCGAGTCCTGCTCGAGCAACGGCCCGACGTAGTGAACCCGCGCCTGCGCCTCGGGGCCGCCCGCGGTTCCGCCGCGAATGCGCACCGCCTGTCCCGGCCTCACGCGCCCCGACAGCGCAGGCGCGAGCGGGAAGTCCACCCACACCTGCGTCAGGTCGGCGATCGTGCACAGAGGATGGTCCGGGGTCACCGCCTGCCCCGGCACCGCATCGCGCGCGACGATCGTGCCGCCGATCGGCGCGACGACCTCGTACTCGGCGAGGCTCTCGTTGCTGTGGATCACCGCGACGCGCTGACCGGCCGTGACCCCGTCGCCGAGTCGAACGTCCACGGTGCGCACCACCCCGGCAAAGCGGGGTCGGACCTGCACCAGTCGCTCCGGACTCACGCGCACTTCGCCCGGGGACTGGAAGGTCACCTCGATGTCGCGCGGTCCGGCGGCGGCCACCTCGATGCCCGACGTCGCCAGCGCCTGCGCCGGCAACGTGATGCGCCCCTCCAGTTGCTCGAAGGTCCATTCCAGCCGCTTCGCGCCGTCCACGTAGGCCACGCGCGCGGTGAACGAATGGGGCTCCGCGACGGCGCGCAGGCCCCTGAAGAAGTCGCCCGCGGCGGCGAAGACGATGCGGTCCTCGCGTCCGCCGAACCGCTCGAGGACCACCTCGAGGGTTCCGCGCACCGGGTCCACGGGGCGCCGCGCACCGTCGTAGAGGTAGGCGCGAAACTCGGGCGCGGCGCCGTCTTCGGCGAGCACCAGCTCGAGGCTGAGTCCCGGGGCGTGAAACAGCCGGCCGCCGCGCGGGCCGCGGACGATTTCTTCGCGGTGATGCTCGGCCTGGACGGCCGCGCCGCGTGCGCCGCAGCCCCCCGCGGCGAGCAGCGCGGCGAGCGCGAGCGCGAGCCACGCGCGTCGAAGTCGGGCGCGCCGCGGGAGCGCCTCGGTCTGCGGAGTCCTCATCTTTCCTCCGTGCCGGCGAGGGCGCGACCGAGGGCGCGGTGGAGCCGCGCAAGGGCCCGCCACCGGTCCGCGGCCGCGTCCAGGGCGGCGAGGTCGGTCTCGAGCAGCGCGCGCTGCGCCTCGGCCAGTTCGAGGTATCCAAACCGCCCGGCCGCATACCCTTCGAGGGTCGCCGCATACGCAGCGGCCGCGGCGGGCCGGGCGTGCATCTCGAGGAGTCGGAGCGACTCCTCCGTCTCGGACAGGCGCGCCGCCGCCTCGGCCGCCTCGGTGGTGAGACGCAGGATGGCCGCGCGCTCCGCCAGGCGCGCGGCCGCGCGCTCCGCGACCGCGGCGGCGAGCGCGCCGGGATCGCGGTTCATCCACGGGATCGGCGCCGAAACGCCCAGCAGGAAGCCGGTCGCGCCACGCTCCGCGAGGCGCCGCACGCCGGCCAGCACGCCAAGCTCTGGCGTGCGCGCCGCACGTGCGGCGGCCACGCGCGCGTCCTCGAGCTCGACGCACGCCGCCGCCAGGCGCCGCGCGGGGTGGGCCTCGATGGCCGCCGCCACCGTCGCCGAGTCGGGCGGCGGCCCGGGGCGCGAGTTCGGAAGCGCGATCGTCTCGGTCGTGTCGGGCGCCGCGCCCCACATCGCGTGCAGGCGGCGGCGCGTCCGGTCGCGCTCGGCCTCGGCGCGGCGCAGCTCGACGACGCGCAGCGCCAGCGCGGCCTCGGCGCGGTGCACTTCGGAGCGCGGCGCTCCGCCGGCGCGGTGCCGCGCCGCGGCGGCGCCGACCGCGTCCACCGCGTCCAGACGCGCGCGTCGCAGGCGCGCGAGGCGGGCCTCCGCCGCACAGGCATCGGCATACGTCAGCGCGGCCCGCTCGGCGGACTCGAGCGCCGCGTCCTCGGCCTCGATTCGGGCGAGCGCGGCCTCGCCCGCGGCGATTGCGCGCCGCGCGCCGCGTGCGCCGCCCAGGTCGAGTGGCTGCTCGATCGAAACGGTGGTCTCGGCCACACGATCGCCGAGACCGCCGCCGACGTTCTCGACGCCTGCGGAAAGTGTCGGGTTCGCCGGGCGCCCGGCGGGCTCCACGCGGCGCGCGGCGGCGTCCGCGCGCGCGGCGGCCGCGGCGACGCCGGGATCGAAGCGCAGCGCGCGGCGCACGGCTTCGTCCATCGGCAGCGACACGGCGACGGGTCCGGCGCCGGCGGTCCGGGCCGCGCCAAGACAGAGCAGCATCGAAAGCAGCCACAACATCACGGGGGCTCCCTCGTTCCATGGGCGGGGCACGGGTGCCCACGCCCCGGCCTCGCGCAGCGGGGGGTGCGAACCGGGAGGAACGGGGAATCAGCAGCGCAGGACGGTGGTGGAGCCCTGGCGGCCGGCCGGGTTTCGTCGAGGCGACTCTTGGCGCAGCCGCGACGCGCCGGGGAACGGGCCGGGACCCCTCGACCCCAGGGCGGGCGGCGCGGCCGTGGCATGCGGGGAGAGATCGTCGTGTTCTGCGGCGCGCAGCCAGGACGACGTCAGGCTCACATCCGTGCAGGAACCCGCCGCGCGCGTGGCGCAATCATCCGGGGCGGCGGACCTGCCCTCGCACGAGCCGCCGGGAGCGGTCGTGAGCGGCTCCCAGCACGCGTGGCCGCCGGGCGCGACGCACAGCGACCATCCGGCGGGATAGAGGGCCGCGAGGAGGAAGAGCGCGACAAGCGCGCAGCGAGATCTTCCCGACCGAACCATGGAGGGAGGAAAGCCTAGGGGGCGCCCGCGACGCCTGTCAATGCATCGGGGCGCTCGAAGGCGCGCGGCAGGCCGCGTCTCGGTCTGCGGGCGACCGAGGGGCGCGCGGGGGCGCCCGCTCCCGGGTCAGAACGTCGCCTGCAGCCCGACGAACCCCTTGTCGTGGACGAACCACACCTCGTAGCGCTCGGGGTCGAGTTCGATGCCCTCGACGCCGAACACGCGCACGTTGCCGAAGCGCGCTTCGAGGCCGACGTAGGCGCGCGACTCGCGCCGCGTGCCGTGTGGCGGCGTGGGCGTGGCGCCGGCGCGCGCCATTGTGATGCGGTTGTGCTGCCCGCCGGCGCGCGCGGCGAGCCGCGGGTGCGCGCGCCAGCGCAGCTCGGCCGCGACCACGCGCTCGATGGCGTCGAGCCGCCCGTCGCCGCCCGGCGGCCGCCAGCGCTGCGTGCGTCCCAGGTAGAGGGCGCGCACTTCGGCCTCGAGCGCGGGACCGAGCGCGCGCCGCACCGCGGCCTCCGCGCTCCACAGGCGCCGGAAGCGGCCGTCGTCGCCGGCCGCGAGCGCCGCGCTGTCGGCGGGGCCCGGCGCGCCCGCGGGCGGCAGCGGGCGGCCGGTGGAAGAAACCTGACGGTTCTCGGTGCGCGCCTCCCAGCCCCAGCCGGGCGCTTCCCCCTCGAGCGCGGCCCACGCGGCGGCCCCCCACAGCGTGACGCGCCGGTCGAGCAGCGCGCCGCCGAGGTACGCCGGGCCCTCGTCGCGGATCGAGGGCGTCAGGTACCTCCCTCCGGCCTCGGCGCGCCAGCGCGCGCCGCGCGCCACGACCTCGAACGCCGGCTCGTACGGATGGCGCACGTACGACGCCGAGCCTTCGCCGACGCGCGTCTGCCGCCACGCCCACAGGTTGTTGAACATGTCCTCGACCGTGAACGTGAGCCGCGCGCGCAGCGGCAGCGTGTCGTGGCCCGTCTGCCAGAAGAGCGCGAAGTCCTGCCGGCTCTTGTCGAAGTACGGCCGAAACGAGGCTCCGAGCGTGCCGAGGCGCGTCGCGAAGCGCGTCTCGAGGTCGAGCGCCTCATGGCGCGAGCGGTCGGAATGATCCTGCGTGAGCAGCACCCCGAACTCGGCGCGGGCGCCGAGCGCGGTGCGGAAGCGCGCGTCGGTGCGGATGAACCACTGCCCCGAGGTGAGGCAGCCCTGGGTCGTGCGCAGCGCCTGCGGGGCGCGCTCCCATTCGTCGCGCCACGCGCGCGGGGCGCGCAGCAGGAGGTGGTCGAGCAGGCTCTCGTCGTCCTCGTCGAGGCGCGCGACGTCGAAGGTCGAGAACTCCTCGGTCGCCGCCTGCGCGTCGCGCGCGCCGGGCGCGGCGAGCGCGGCGAGCGCGGCGAGGGCGGCGGCAAGGGCGGGCGCGGCGCGACGGCGGCGCGCGGCGCGGCGCGCGCGCGCCGCGCTCACGCCGCGCCGGGCGCGCGCCCGGCCGCCCCCGCGGCCGGGCCGAGGGCGCGCGCCTCGCGCACGCGCTGCACGAAGGCGATCGCGCGCTGCGTGATTTCGGCGAAGTGCCCGGCCGCGGCGAGCGCCGGGTCGGCGAGCGCGGCGCCGAGGCCGACGCCGACGCAGCCCGCGCGCAGAAACGGCAGCACGTTGTCGAGGTTGGTGCCGCCGGCCGCGAGCATCGGGATGTCCGGGAGAGGATCGCGGATGACCTGGATGTACGGCGGTCCGCCCGCCACGCCGACCGGGTAGACCTTGACGACGTGCGCTCCGGCGTCGCGCGCGGCGATGATCTCGGAGGTGGTGTAGGCGCCGGGGCAGTACATGACGCCCGCCTCGCGCGCCACGGCCGCGACCCCGGCCGACAGGTTGGGCGCCACGACGAAGCGCGCCCCGGCGGCGATGGCGTCGGTCGCCTGGCGCGCGGTGAGCGCGGTGCCGCAGCCCACCGTCACGCCGGGGTCGCGCGCCAGCTCGGCGATGACGCGCGGGGCGTCGGGCACGGTGAAGGTCACCTCGAGCAGCCCGATGCCGCCCTTCGCGACGGCGCGGGCGGAAGCGAGCGCCGCCTCGGGCGTGGCGGCGCGAATCACGGCGAGCAGGCGCTCCTCGCGGAGCCGGACGAAGGCCTCGGGCTCGTGCATGGGGTGGAATGCTAGGCGCGCGTGCGGGGCGCGGCAAGGCGCGCGCGCGTTCCGCGCGCGGGGCGGCGGCGCCGGCCGCCGACCGCGCGCGGAACGCCCCGGCCTTCCCCCGTGTGGCAATATCGCGCTCGCCATGCCCACCGCCCTTCCGCGGCCCGCGCGCCTCGCGCTCGTCGCCGCCGCCGCGCTCGTCGCCCTGCTTGCCATCGGCGCGGCGGCGGTCGCCCTCCTGCTGCCGCCCGCGCGGGTGCGCGCGCTGATCGAGGCGCAGCTCGCCGGGGCGCTCGCGCGCCCGGTGCGCTTCGAGGGCGCCGCGGTCGGCGTCCTGCCCCCGGTGCGGCTCACGGTGCGCCGGCTCGCGCTCGCCGAGCCCGGCGGCTTCGAGCGCGGGACGGCCTTCGAGGCCGAGGCCGTCGCGCTCGACGCCGACGTGCTGGCGCTCCTGCTCCAGCGCAAGGTGGTGGTGCGGCGGCTCGTCCTCGAGCGCCCGAGCGTTCACCTGCTGCTGCGCGCCGACGGCACGACCAATTTCGACGGCCTCCTCAGGCCCGCCCCGCCCGGCGCGGCGCGGCCCGCCGGCGAGGCCATGGACCTCGACGTGCGCGACCTCGAGGTGCGCGGCGCGAACCTGCTCGTGGACGACGTGCGCGCCGGCCGGCGCACCGCGCTCGGGCTCTCGTCCCGCCTGTCGTTCGCGAGCGAGAAGGGGGGCGCGCTGCTCGCGACCGCGGGCGAGACGCGCATCGCCGGGGTGGCGGTCGGCCCGCTCACCGCGACGCGCATGGCCGACCTCAACCGCGGCATCGCCGCCATCGAGTGGCGGCTCGCCCACCGCGGCAAGTTCGACGCGCGCCGCAAGCGCCTCGCGCTCGAGCGCCTCGCGCTGTCGTTCGGGCGCGCCACGCTCGAGGCGCAGGGCATCATGGACGACCCGGGCCCGCGCGCGGCGGTGGACTTCGGCGCGCGCGGCCGCGCGGTGGACCTCGCCGAGGTGCTCAGGGTTCTGTCCACCGCCGACGCCAGGGCCCTCGCCGGCCTCTCGGGGGGCGGCCGGCTCGACTTCGACCTGCGCATCGCCGGGCGCTTCGGGCCCGGACGCCTGCCCGACGTGACGGGCGCGCTCGGCGTCGTGAACGGCGCGTTCCGCTACGCCGGCGCGCCGGCCGGCGTGACCGGGCTGTCGTTCAACGCGCGCTTCGCGCCCGACTCGCTCGGCATCCCCGACCTCGCGGCCACCGTGGCCGGCCAGCCGGTGCGCGCCACGCTCGAGGTGCGGCGCTTCGAGGATCCGGTGGTGCGCTTCGGCGTGCGCGGCAACGTGGACCTCGCCGCCGTGGCGCCGCTCGTGGCGCCCAAGGACACGAAGCTCTCGGGGCGCGCCGACGTCAACGTCGCGGGCGCCGGGCGCGCGAAGGACCCCGGCTCGATCGCGCTCACCGGCGCGGTCGCGCTGCGCGGCGTGACGGCCGAATCGCCGGCGCTGCCGAAGCGCATCGAGGCGGTGAACGGCGACCTGTCGTTCTCGCCCGAGCGCGCCGTGGTGCGCCGCCTGACGGCGAGGGCCGGCGCGTCGTCGTTCGCCCTCGACGCCACCGTCACGCGCCCGCTCGCCCTCATGGCGAAGCCGGGCGAGACGGCGCCGGCCGGTGTGCGCTTCGCGTTCGCCTCCGAGCACCTCGACCTCGCGGAGCTGCTGCCGTCGGGCGGCGGCGGTCCGGTGCTGCCCAACGCGCGCGGCGGCGGCACGGTGGCGATCGGGCGCCTGCGGCAGCAGAGGCTCGACGTGCGGAACGTGCGCGCCGACGTGGCGCTCGAGCCGGGCGTGCTCGGCGTGCCGGCGTTCGCCCTCGACGGCTACGGCGGCGCGGTGCGCGGCGACGCGCGCTTCGACCTCACCGACCCGGCGGTGCCGGTGTACCGCGTCCGCGCGCGCGTGGACTCGGTGCAGGCCGACGCGCTGCTCTCCGCCTGGACGCCGGCCCGCGGGCTGGTCCAGGCGGCCCTCAGCACGACGCTCGACCTGTCGGGCGCGGGCCTCGAGCCGGAGCAGGTGAGGCGCTCGCTCACCGCCGTGGGGCTGGCCGCGCTCGCCAACGGGCAGCTCGGCCCCGGACCGTCGTTCGAGGCCATCGCGCGCTTCGTCAGGATCCCGGCGCTCCGCGAGGTGCGCTTCAAGGACGCCCGGCTGCCGTTTCGCGTCGAGCGCGGCCGCATGATCACCAACCCGGTCCACCTCTCGGGACCGTACGGCGAGTGGACGGCGGTCGGCTCGGTGGGCTTCGACGGCTCGCTCGACTACGCGGTGAGCGTGACGTTGCCGCCCGCGGCGGCGCAGGCGCTCGACGCGCGCTCCGCGCTGGCGGCCGGCGCGCTGGCGGACGACCAGGGTCGCGTGCTGCTCGACCTGCGCGTCACCGGGCCGGCCCGCGCGCCCAGGGTGGCGTGGGACCCGCAGGCCATGCGCGACCGGCTCGCCGGCCGCGCCTCGCAGGCGATCGCGGGCCAGCGCGCGAAGCTCGCCGAGGAGGCGAAGCGCGCGCTCTCGCCCGGCGCGCTCGTCCATCCCGACTCGCTGCGGAGGCTCGCCAGCCCGTGGCGCGCGCTCAGCGCGGACTCGGCGAAGAAGGGCGCGACCGACCTGATCCGCGGCTTCTTCGGCGGCGGCCGGCGCGCCGCGGCGCCCGCGCCGGCGCCCGCGCCCGGCGACAGCGCGGCGCGCCCGGACAGCGCGGGCGGGCGCTAGCCGGCGACCGGCGTCGCCGCCGCCCCGGGGCCTGCCGCCGCGCTTGCCGCCCCGGCGTCGTGCTCGACCTCCTCCACCCAGGCGCGCAGCACCTCGGCCACGGCGACGATCGAGACCGGATCGCCCGCCGGCCGCGCCGCGCCATCGGGCAGCACGTCGTAGCGCTCGGGCAGCGCCTGCGCCACGCCGGCGCCGCGCGCGAGGCGCAGCGCGTCGAACCAGCCGCGCACCGCGAGCCGCGTCTCGGGCGTGCGGCCGCGCACGCGCAGCGTGGCGGTGACGAAGTGCGCGAGCCACTCCGGGCGCACCGACCCGGCGCCCGGCGCGTCGCGCAGGCCGAACGGCGTGGCGAGCTTGCGCTCGACGCGCTCGAGCAGCCGGGCGGCGCGCTCGCCGTCAAGCAGCGGCGGCGACAGCGTGAGCGCCAGCAGTTGCCCCGGGCCGAGCCCGGGCACGGGCGCGCCGTCCACGATGCGCTCGTGGAGCGCGCCGCGCGCCTCGTCCCAGAAGCGCTCGAGGAACGCCGCGCGGTGGTCGCGCGCCCACGCCAGGTAGAACGCGGCGTGCTCGCGGCGTCCGGCGAGGCGGGCGATCTGCGCCATGGCGACCAGCGCGCGCGACCACAGCGCGTTGACGTCGGCGCGCTTCGCGCCGTCCTCGCCGGCCGCGAGCAGGCCGTCGGCGTCCACCCGGATGCCGCCGCGCGTCCCGGCGCGGAACGCCTGCACCACGCCCTCGAGCGCGGGCGCCAGCACGTCGCGCGCGTAGGCCGTGTCGCCGCTGCGCCGCGCCAGATGCTCGGCGGCGCGCACCAGCCACAGCGAGGGCGCCGGGTCGCCGTAGCGTGGCGTGCCGTCCGAGGGATCGAAGCCCTCGGGGGCGACGCCCTCGTCGAGGTACTCGAGGTAGCCGCCCACGACCGCGCGCGCGGGCTCGAAGGCGCCGACCGCGATCAGCGCCGGCACGGCGCGCAGCGCGTCGGCGCCGCGCTCGGGGCCGCCGGGGAGCGATGCGACGATCGTCAGCCGGTGCCCGCGGCGCGCGAGCCCGGCGAGCAGCGTCGAGGCGAGCGGCGCGGTCCACCCGTCGCCCGCGTGCACCGGCGCGTCCTCGCCGGCGGGCAGCTCGCACGCGATCTCCGCGACCGGCGCGTCGGCGGCGCCGGCGCGCGCCCGCGCCGCCCGCCGCGCGACGTGCGCCGCGCCGCGCAGCGCGCGCCGCACCCACGCCGCGCGCTGCTCGCGCTCGTCGCGCAGCAGCGCCTGCATGCACTCGGCGAGCGTCTTGGGAGGAGGCGCGCCGAGCCGGTCCTCGCGGGCGAGGGCGCGGAACAGGTCCTCCTCGGAGGACGCCACGACGTGGAAGGCGCTTCCCGGGCGCATGAGCGCCTCGACGTAGCCGGGCACGAACGCCGCCTCGTGGCGCGCCTCGCCGGCCTCGTCCGCGTGCTCGACCGTGCGCCACACGCGCGCCGGCATGAACGCGCCGTTGTGCCACATCGTGAGCGCGGGGCCGGGCCCCGGGAGCTCGATGCGCAGCCGCCCGGGCACGAGCTGCGACGCGCCGCGCGCGTGCGGGGTCTCGGCCTGCAGCCCGTCCGGGTCGCGGTTCACGACCAGCGGGCTCACGGTGAGGACCACGTCGGGGCCTTCGAGCTGCCGCCAGCCGATCGCGACCGCGTGGTGGCCGGGCACCAGCAGCACGGTCTTCTCGAGGAGCACGTCTCCGGCGCGGAGGATCCACGTGGGCACCGGATCGGCGGTGAACCCCTCGCACACGGCGCCGGGCCGCCCCGGGACGGCGGGCGCGGCAAGGTCCACGCTCCACCCACCGGCGCGCAGCCGCTCGTCGGTGCCGAGCAGGAGCGCGAAGCGCCGCCCGTGCGCGGAGGCGGCGACGAGCAGCGCGTGGGTGCGGCGCGCGCACGTTCCGGCGACGGTGCCGGAGGAAGAGCCCCCGAGTCCGTTCGAGAGGAGCCACTCCGCGCCGCGGCCGGCCGAGCCGGGCAGGACGTCCTGTCCCGTGCGCATGGGCGCAGGATAGCGAACCGCGGAGCGCGCGACCACCACGAAGGCGCCGCCGGGGCCGGGTTCCGGCCGCCCGCCGCGCCCCCGTTCGGCCGCCCGCCGCGCGCGGGCGCGAGACGCCGCCCGCGGGCGGCGCTAGGTGCCCACCGGCCGCCGGATGACGGCCGACAGCGGCACGAGGCTCGCGCCCTCGAGGCGCTTCGGCTCGGCGGCGCGCGCCAGCCACTGGCGGGCGATGGGCGTGGCGCGCACCCACACCGTGGTCGCGCCGCGCTCGCGGGCGCGCTCGAGGAGCTGCTTCCAGCGCCGGTCGAGCGCTCTGGTGTCCGGGGCGCGCGCCTCGTCGTCGAGGATGGCGTCCGGCTCGTCGTAGGCGACGCCGCTCGACGCGGCGAGCGACTTGCACACCGAGCCGGGAACGGGGTTGACGTGCACGAACGTGAGCCGCGCGCGGCGCAGCTCGCGGTACACGGCGCCCATGACCTGCATGTCCTGGGTCGCGAGCGAGCCCATGTGGTTCGAAACCGCCACCGCGGAGGCGGCCTGCTCGACGTACTTGCGGACGCGGCCCGCGACCTGCGAGGGGCTCATGGTGACGAGGATGGTGCCCGGCCCCGGGTTCACCGAGGGATAGTTGATGGGCTCGAGCGGCAGCGCCACGACGACCTCGCGCCCGCTGTCGCGGGCGAGCGCGTGAAGCGCGCGGCTCTCGCGCCCGCCGCCCACCACCACGACCGCGAACGGCGCGGCGACCTCGAAGTAGGGCCGCGCCTCGGCGGCCGTCTCGGGCAGTCCGTAGAGCACGAGCGCGATGCGCCCGCCGGCCGGCCGGCGCTCGGCGTCGTCGGCGCGCGGCCAGCGCACGAGCGTGACCTCGTGCGTGGCCCGTCCCGGGAGCCCGACGAGCAGGGTGACGCGCTGCTCCCCGCGCGCGCCGTGGCGCTCGCGGCCCTCGAGCACGACGGCGCCGACCTCGCCGAGCGCCTGCGCGATGGCCCAGTGCACCTGGAGCGTGGAGGTCTCGGGGCGCAGGCCCACCGTCCAGCGCAACGGAGCGCGGCCACCCTCGCGCACCGTCTCGCGCACGCTGTCGCGCGGCACCTGCATGGTCTGAAGGCCGTGCCGCACCTGGCGCGAGATCACCTGCACGGCGCGCGCCGGATCGCCGAAGCCGAGGCGGGCGAGCAGAATGCGTCCGCGGTCCGTGCGGCCGAGCAGGAACGCCTCGCCGGCCGCGAACAGCGCGATGGCGGCCGCGGCGAGCAGCGCGAGGACCCTCATGGAGGGCGCGGAGCGGCTCTTCTTTCTGGGCATGGGGCGGTGGGCGCACGTTACGGACGCCGCCGGGGAGCGTCAACGCGCGCCGGGTTCCGGCGGCGAGCCGCCGTGCGCGGCGCGGCCCGCCGCGCGGCGCGCAGCGCGCGCGGCCAGGGCGACGGCGGGACGGCTCGTCCGCCGCTTTTTTGCGCCGCCATGACATGGGTTTGGTGCGCCAATGACAGGCTTTCCAATCGTTGGGCCGATCTTCCCCCTGTCGGCGGGTCCCGCGCCGGGTCCCGCGATCCCAAGGCATCGGAGGTGCACCATGAAGCAGTCTCGACTCGTCCTCGCTGCGGTGCTGGTCGCGGCGCTCGGGACCTCGGCGGTCCTGGCGTATGCCTGTTCCGACAAGGCCCGGGAAGCGTCCGCCGCTGCGGCGACCACCGCCTCGAAGGGCGAGGGCTGCTCCAGCAAGGCCGCCAAGGCCACCACCACCGCGGGGCGCGCCGGCGCGGTCAACGCCGTGGTCGCGTCCTCCGACGGCGCGTGCGGCGCGAAGGGCGCCGCCGCGACGACCGCCGCCATGACCTGCCCGGTGACCGGCGCATCGTGCGCGCCGGGGACCAAGGCCACCGCGGTCGCGGCCTCGGCGGGTGGCGACTGCTGCGCGGCCAAGGGCGAGAAGGGCGCGAAGAGCGCGAAGGCCACCGCCGTGGCGGCGTCGGCGAACGGCGCGTGCGGAACCTCGGCGAAGGCGTCGGCCGTCACGGCCGCCGCCGGCCATGCGTCGTGCGGCGCGGGCGCGTCGGCGACTGTGGGCAGGCCCGGCATGGTGGACGCCGTCGCCGCGGGCGCCGCGTGCGGCTCGCACGACGCCTCGTCCAGGACCACGATGGCGAAGAGCGGCTGCGACGCGTGCGCCGACATGGCGTTCTGCGAGGGCGAGCTGAAGGGCGCCGAGGCCAGCGTGCAGGTCGTGCCCCTCAAGAACGGCGTCATGTACGTCTACACCGCGAACGGTCCGTCCAAGGTGCAGGCGGTGCAGGCGGCGATGTCGCGTCGCGCCGACCGCATGAACGCCATGCTCGCCTCCGGCGACAAGGCGAGGCTGTGCCCCGAGTGCAAGACCATGCGCGGCGCGATGGCGAGCGGCAAGCTCCAGCGCGAGCAGATCAACATCGAGGGCGGCACGCTGACGCTCATGACCTCCGCCGACGCGGCGGTCATCTCGAAGCTGCACGCGATGGCGGGCGTGAAGAACGGCGCCCGGGCGAAGAGCTGACCCCTGCGCGACCCCCGAAGGGCCGGTCCGCTCGGGCCGGCCCTTCGCGTTGCCGCCCGGGTTCCACGGGGACTAGGCTGTGACCCTCATGTCCACCTCACGGGTCCGGCGCCGCATCCTGCTCGCGGCCGCGCTGGGCGTGGCGCTCCCCGCCGCGGTCCTGGCGGGGATCGCGGTGTTCCTGACGTTCCGCATCGCCGCCTCGGTCCAGAAGGACGCCGGGCGCTACAACAGCTACCTGGCGCAGCTCGTCGGCAAGGCCTTCGAGCAGGAACTCATGGACCACCTGCGCCAGGACGCGGCGACCGCCGAGCGCGTGGCGCGCGAGGGCGGCTCCGAGGCGGCGGTGCGCGCCGCGCTCGAGGCCGAGGGCGCGGAATTCGAGGGCGCCCATTTCGTGCCGGTCGAGGAGCTGGGCGGCTACTCGCTCATCATGGTGGAGTCCGCGCCGCTGCTCTACGCGCCCGGCGAGGGCGCGCGCGCCGGGCAGCGCTTCTGCGGGCTGCTGCTGCGCCGGCCGGACGGCGACGTGCTCGGCGCCGGCGGCTGGTGGGTGGACCCCGCCGCGTTCGTGCGCAACCACTTCGAGGTCGTGCTGCGCGAGCGCCTGCCCTCGGACCCCCGCATGTACGGCGGCATCGAACTCACGCGGCGCGCCAGCATCGAGGCACTCGACGCCGCCGGCCGGCGCATCGGCCGCGTGCGCGAACCGGGCGACGCGAGCACGGTGCGGGTCGAGCCCATGCAGGGTCCGTTCGAGACGCTCGCGGTGCGGGTCGCGGTCACGCCCGATTCGCCCATCGTGTGGACGCGGCGCTTTCTCGCGATCGAGCTCATGTTCGTGGCGGCCATGGGGCTCGTCATCGCCGGCGCCATGGCGTTCGGCTACCGCTACCTCATCCGCCAGCTCGAGCTGGCGCAGCTCAAGGCCGGCTTCCTGTCCAACGTGACCCACGAGCTCAAGACCCCGATCGCGATGATCCGGCTCGGCGTCGAGACGCTCCAGATGAAGCGCTTCGCCTCGCCCGAGGAGGAGGCGCGCTTCCTCGGCATCATCGAACGCGAGACCCAGAAGCTCACGCAGCTCGTGGACAACATCCTGGACTTCGCGCGGCTCGAAGCCGGGCGCGCCGCGTTCCGCTTCGGCCGCGTGGACCTGCGCACGCTGGTCGCCGACGCCGTCGAGAGCCTGCGGCCGCGGCTCGACCACCTCGGCTTCTCGGTCGAGGTGGAGCTGCCCGAGTCGCTGCCGCCGGCGCGCGCCGACGCGCAGACCATCAGCCACGCGGTGCTCAACCTGCTCGACAACGCGATCAAGTACTCGCGCACGCGCAAGGAGATCCGCGTGCGCGCCGCGGCGCGCGACCGCTGGGTGACGGTCTCGGTGAGCGACCGGGGAATCGGCATTGCGCCGGGCGATCGCAAGCGTATCTTCGAGAAGTTCGTGCGGCTCGAAAACGGTCTGGTGCACGACGTGCGCGGGGCCGGGCTCGGGCTGTCGCTGGTGGACCAGATCATCCGCGCCCATCACGGGCGCATCGAAGTGCAGAGCACCCCGGGCGAGGGCAGCACGTTCACGCTGTGGCTGCCCGTGGCGGACGGGGCGGAGCCCGCGCGCTCCGAGCCCGCCGCGCGCACGGGAACCTAGAAGACCCACCCGAGGACCCCGCCATGTCCCAGAAGAGAGTGCTGATCGTGGAGGACGAGGAGGGCCTGCTGGAAGGGCTCGCCCACAACTTCCGCTACGAGGGCTACGAGGTGCTCACCGCCCGCACCGGGCAGGAGGGCCTTCGCACCGCCCTGCGGCAGAAGCCGGACTGCGTCCTGCTCGACATCATGCTGCCCGAGAAGGACGGCTTCACCGTCCTCAAGGAGCTGCGCCAGCGCCACCGCGACATCCCGGTGCTCGTCATGACGGCGCGCAACTTCGAGGCCGACATCCTCAAGGGCTTCGACCTCGGCGCCGACGACTACGTGACCAAGCCGTTCGGCATCAAGGAGCTGGTCGCGCGCGTCAAGCGTCTCGTGCAGCGCGGCTCCGGCGCCGCGCCTGCGCCCGGCCCGACGATCTATCGCTTCGGCGACGTCGAGGTGCGCTTCGAGCCGCGCGAGGTGCACAAGGGCGGCAAGGAAGTGGCGCTGTCGTTCAAGGAGTTCGAGCTGCTCAAGTACCTCATCGAGCACCGCGGCCGCACCGTGTCCCGCGAGGAGCTGCTCGAGGAGATCTGGGGCGTGGACGAGGAGCTCGGCGTGACGACGCGCACCGTGGACACCCACGTGTCGAACCTGCGCTCGAAGCTCGGCGCGGGCTTCGCGCAGCCGTTCATCGTCGCGGTCCACAAGGTGGGCTACAAGTTCGTCGAGCCGCCGGGCGCGGGCCCGGCGTAGGTCCGCGGCGCGGCCGGGGCGCGCGCACGATCGGGCGGCCCCCCGGCGCGACGCCGGGGGGCCGCGGTCATCCCGCCACGTAGTCCGCCGCGCTGCGCGCCAGCTTCGCGAACTCCTCGAGGGTGAGCGTCTCGCCGCGCCGCTGCGGGACGACGCCCGCGTGGCGGCACAGGCGCTCGATCTTGTCCCCGGAGAGCCCGAGCGACTCCTGGAGCGTGTTCATGAGCTGCTTGCGGCGCATGTGGAACGCGCCGCGGATGATGCGAAACAGCAGCGCCTCGGGCGCCTCGACGGGCGGCGTCTCGCGCAGCAGGAAGCGCACCAGCATCGAGTCCACGTCCGGGCGCGGCCAGAACGCGCCGCTGCGGATCGTCATGAGCGGCTCGAGCAGCGCGTGGAAGCGGGCGAACAGCGTGAGCGCGCCGTACTGCGGGGTGCCGGCGGCGGCGGCGAGGCGCTCGGCGTACTCCTTCTGGACGAGCAGCACCGCGCCGCGCACCACCGCGCGCTGCTCGAACAGGCGCTCGAGGATGGGCGTCGTCACGTTGTAGGGGATGTTGCCGACCACGGCGAGCTTCGCGACGCCGTGGCGCTCGGCGACGGCGGCGAGGTCGAACTCGAGGAAGTCGGCGTGGACGATCTCGACCCCCGGGTACTCGCCGGCCTCGTCGCGCAGCAGGGCGGCGAGGCCCTCGTCCTTCTCGACCGCCACCAGCGCGCGCACGCGCGACGCAAGCCGCCCGGTGAGGGCGCCGGCGCCGGGGCCGATCTCGACCGCCACGTCGTCGGGCTTGAGGTGGCAGTGCTCGACGATGCGGTCGGCCAGCTCCGGGCGCACCAGGAAGTTCTGGCCAAAGCGCCGGCGCGGCGCGAGGCCGCGCGCGGCGAGCGCCTCCTTCACGCGGTCGCGTTCGGAGCCCTCGGCGGAGGCCCGCTCGCGCACGAAGCGCGAGGCGCGCGGACGCGCGGGCGCGGCGCGGCGGGCGAAGGGGTCGTACGGCATGCGCGCAGTGTAGAGGCCGCGGGCGGCGGCCGGAAGCGCCGCGCACGGACGGCGCCGCGCGCCGGTGCGCGGCGCGCCGGGCCGCGTGGCATACTGCGGGCGCGGCGCGCCCGCCACCGCGCCCGCCACGCGAGGAACCGAGCATGCCCGCGCAGCCCACGCCCCCGTCCGGCCCGATGAAGGTGGTGCGCGACCACGAGGTCGTCTACCCGGATCCCCTCCGCGTGCGCGCCGGCGAGCGCGTGCGCGTCGGCCGCGAGGACGACGAGTTCCCCGGCTGGGCGTGGTGCGCGGCGGCCGACGGGCGCGAGGGCTGGGCGCCGCTCGCGATCCTGCGCCGCGACGGCGCCGAGGGCGTCGCGCGCCGCGACTACGACGCGACCGAGCTGGCGGTGAAGCGCGGGCAGCGCGTCGAGGTCCTCGAGGAGCTGAGCGGCTGGGCGCGCGTCGCGAGCGCCGAGGGCCGCGTGGGGTGGGTGCCGCGCGACTGCCTCGCGCCGGCGGGCTGAGCGGCGCGCCGGGGCCGGCCTACGCCGAGTCGCGCCGCCAGCCGCCCTCGATCACTTCGGCGGCCATGTCGCGCGCGTACGGATCGGGCGAGACGCGGGCGATCTCCTGCAGCGCGCGCCACCCCGGCTCGCCGAGCTCGGCGAGCGCGTACGCGGCGTGCCGCCTCACCCACCACGCGGGATCGGACAGGCAGTCGGCGAGCGCGTCCTCGCAGTGGGCCGCGCGCAGGCGGCCGAGGGCGCGCGCCGCCTGCGCGCGCACCGGCCAGTGCGGGTCCTGGAGCGCCCGCCGCAGCGAGATGACGTGGGCGCCCGCGCCGAGGCGGCCGAGCGCGCGCGCCGCGGCCACGCGCAACTCGGGCTCGGGGTCGTGCAGGCGGCGCTCGATGCTGGCGGTGGCCGGCGTGTAGCCGGCGGCGCCGAGCGTCTCGAGGGCGGCGCGCGCGAGCTGCGGGTCCACCGCGTCGCGCTCGAGCGCGTCGTGGATCGCCGGCAGCGCGCGCGGCCCGAACGCGCGCAGCAGGGCGAAGCGGGCGCGCGGCGAACGGTGCGCGAGGCGCTGCGGCCGGTCGAGCACCTGGCGCAGCGCCCACGCGTCGCCGGCGCGCGCGAGCGCCAGCGCGGCGGCCGCGGCCACCGGTTCCGGCGCGTGCTTGAGCGCGCGGCGCAGCGCCTTGCGCGCGCGCCGTGAGGCGAGCAGCCCGAGCCGGTGCGCGGCGACCGCGCGGCGCGGGGTGTCGTCGCCGCGCAGGGCGTGGCGCTCCTCGGAGAGCCCCGGCCAGCGGTCGAGCGCGGCGCCCAGCGCGCGCCGCCCGCGCGCGCGCGGCGCGATGGCGTCGAGCGTGCGCCACACGGTGTCGGCGTCCACGCCGGCCACCGCCCGGCGCAGCACGGCGCGCGGGGCCTCGCGGCGCAGGAACGCCCCGATCACGTAGGCGAGGTCGTGGGCGCGCGCGCGCGCCTCGCGGCGGGCGCGGCGTCGGATCGCGGCGGCGAGGTAGAGCGGCGCCGCCACGGCGGCGGCCACCACGGCGCCGGCGAGCGCCCAGACGAGGAGGGACGTGCGCATCCGTCATCGGTTTCGGCCGGGGCGGGGACGCGCTTGAGGCGGCGGGTCGGACCGCGGCCCCGGCTCCGCCGGCCGCGGCCTGCGCCGACGCGCCGCCGGCGACGCGGGCGGCGATCGTCACGAGATGGCCGCCGGGCTCGCGCACGCCGCTCTCGCGCAGGCCGCAGAAGGTGGTGCGCTCGGGGAACAGCACCGGCGCGTCGCCGCGCCGGCGGCGCGCCGCGTCGAAGTCGTCCACCTTTCGCGACGGCGGATCGTGCCGCTACGCGGCGCCTCCCGCCGCGGGGGCGCCCGCCACCGGCAGGCGGAACAGGTCGATCGCGTTCGCGGTGGTGATGCGCACTGTCTCCTCGGGCGTCCAGCCGCGCAGCTCGGCGAGGCGCCGCACCACGCGCGGCAGCAGGGCCGGCTCGTTGCGCCGCAGCGAGCGCGGCTCGGGCTCGAGGTACGGCGCGTCGGTTTCGAGCACCAGCATGTCGGCGGGCGCGCGGCGCACCGCCTCCTCGAGCGGCGCATGACCGTACGTCAGGCAGCCGCCGAGCCCGAGCCGAAAGCCGAGCGCGCGCGCCCGCTCCATCGCGGCCGGGCCGTCGTCGAAGCAGTGGAGCACGCCGGCCGCCGCCGGGCGCGCGGCCTCGAGGATCGCGAGCGTGTCCTCGAGCGCGGCGCGCTGGTGGATGACGACCGGCAGACCCATCTCGTCGGCCAGCGCGAGCTGGGCGCGGAACCAGCGCTCCTGGTCGGCGCGCGGCGCGTGGTCGCGGTGGAAGTCGAGCCCGGTCTCGCCGATCGCGACGACGCGCGGGTGCCGCGCGTGGCCGCGCAGCGCCTCGAGGTAGGCGTCGGGCACGCGCGCCGACTCGCTCGGGTGCACGCCCACGCACAGGAAGACGTTCGGGTGGCGCGCCGCGAAGGCGTGCGCGCGCGCGACGATCTCGGGCGCGTAGGCGATCTCGATCGCGTGCCGCACGCCCGCGACGCGCGCGCGCTCGAACATCTCCTCGCGGTCCCTGTCGAAGCGGCGGTCGGTGAGGTGGCAGTGGGTGTCGATCATCGGGCGGGCACGCTAGCGCGCGGCGCGCGCCGCGTCGAGGGGGCGTGCGGCGCGGTCCGCCGGCGCCGCGGCGCGCCCCGCCGCGTTCACGGCCACGGCCGCGGCGGCACGGCGAGCGGGCCGCGCTCGAGGCGGTTCGCCGCGCCGTGCCAGCGGCCGTTCCGGAGCACGGCCCACAGGCCGAACGCGAGGTGCGCGGGCAGGTAGAGGGGCCCGAGCCGCTCGGCCTGCCGCACGTGCTGGCGCTCGTGGTCGGCGAGCGTGACGCCGGGGGCGAGCGACGTCGCGGGGCCGCAGCCGCGGCCGTAGCACACGACGTGGCCGAGCGTGATCGCGCAGCGGCGCCGCATCCACGGGTGCCCGAGCACGGCGAGCGCGCCTCCGGCGCGCGCGGCGCGCGCCCCGAGCGCGAGCGCGGGGAGCGCGAACGCGAGGCCGGCGAGGGTTGCCGGCAGCGCCCACGCCAGCGCCACGAGGCGCGCGAAGCGCGTCACGCCTGCGCCTTCGCCCCCGCGGCGTCCTTGAGCTCGATCTTCGGGAACAGGATCTTCACCTCGCCGACCGACGGCGCGCCGGGCGCGAGGCGGCCGAACGCCGGCTTCGCCGCCTCGCCGCGCTGCTCGCCGGGCTTGCCTTCGAGCGCGAGCTGCGCCCACAGCTCCTCGCTCTTCGCCGGGATCCCGGGCCACGCCCAGATCGCCACCAGGCGCAGCGTCTCGAGCAGCGCCGCCAGGGCGGTCGCCAGTTCGACGCGTCGCGCCGGGTCCCGGGCGAGCGCCCACGGCTTGACGCGGTCCACGAACTCGTTGGCGCGCACCACCGGCACCCACGCCGCGTCGAAGGCGTCCTTGACACGGATCTCCTCGAACGCCGCGGGCACCGCGCGCGCCGCCTCGTCGGCGGATGCGAGGAGCGCGGCGAGCGCTTCGCGCGCCGCCGGTTCCTGCAGGGACTCGGGCGCCCACTCGGTCGGCTTCGCGCCGCCCAGGTACCTGTGGACCATGGACAACGTGCGGCTCGCCAGGTTTCCCAGCTCGTTGGCGAGCGCCACGTTCACGAACTCCGCGAACTGCTCGAGCGTGAACTCGCCGTCGCGCCCGGTCTGGATCGAGCGCAGCAGGTAGTAGCGCAGCGCGTCGGCGCCGTACTCCGCCGCGAGCGCCACCGGGTCCACCACGTTGCCGAGCGACTTCGAGAGCCGCTCGCCCCGGGCGTAAATGAAGCCGTGGATCCACACCTGGCGCGGCAGCGGCACGCCGGCGGCGAGCAGCAGCGCAGGCCACAGGATGCAGTGGAAACGGCTGATGTCCTTGCCGATGAGGTGGAACGCGTTGGTGCGCAGCAGCTGCGCGGTGCCGGCCCAAGCCGCGCCGGGGCGGCCCTGGCCGTCGAGGTGCTGGAACTCGTCGTTGCGCGAGCCGCCCGGTCCGCCCACCTCGGCCTCCTTCGCCATCCACCACAGCGAGTACTTGCGCTCCGGCCAGCCGAGGGCCGAGAGGTAGTTGAGGAGCGCGTCGGCCCACACGTACACGGTGTGGCCCTCGCCCCCCTCGATGTCGTCGGGGAGCGGCACTCCCCACGGCACGTTGGGCCGCGTCACCGAGACGTCCTGCAGCCCCTCCTTGATGACGTTGACCACCTCGTTGCGGCGGTACTCGGGCTCGATGAACTCGGGGTGCGCTTCGAGGTGCCTGAGGAGCGCCTCGTCGTACTCGGAGAGCCGGAAGAAGAAGTTGGTCTCCTTGAGCTTCTTCGGCGCGACCTTGTGCTCGGGGCACAGGCCGTCCACCAGGTCCTTCTCCTGCTTGAAGGCCTCGCAGCCCTCGCAGTAGAGCCCTTCGTACTCCTCCTCGTAGAGCACCGGCTCGCCGGTCTTGGGGCTGCGGGCGTCCTTGAGGCGCGAGAACAGCTCCTGCACCGCCAGCTCGTGGCGCTGGTCGGTGGTGCGGATGAACTTGTCCGGGGTGACGTGCAGCGCCCGCCACGCGGCCTTGAACTGCGCCACGATCTGGTCCACGAACGCCTTGGGCTCGAGGCCGGCTTCGGCCGCGCGCCGAGCGACCTTCTGGCCGTGTTCGTCGGTGCCGGTCAGGAAGAAGGTGGCGTCGCCGCGCTGGCGGTGGTAGCGCGCGAGGGCGTCCGCGAGCACCTTCTCGTAGGCGTGGCCGAGGTGCGGCGGGCCGTTGACATAGTCGATCGCGGTCGTGATGTAGAAGCGTCTGGGCACGCGGGGTTCCTTTCGAAAAACGCGGCGCGGAGTATAGCGAAACGCGCCACGCGAGCCCGGAGGGCCCGCCCCTGCCGATGCGGCACGGGGGCCGCCGGATGCGCCCTCCACCCGCGCGCTTTGCCCCAAAATGCTGGGGCGCATGGCCTTGCGGCTGGCGACGCGGGGCCGCCGCGGCGGCCGGCGGCGCGCGGCGCGCGTCCGTCGCCCGCGCCGCCGCGCCTGGAGGCGCGGCCCGCGGCGGACGGCGGCCGCGTGTGATACTCGCGGCCCCGCTGCGTACACGGATGCACGATGGCTGCGGACGCGAGGGCACTGGTGATGGGCCGCATCTTCGGCTGGGCGAATCCCGCCTCCGAGGAGGACTGGGACGCGCTGTACGCGGAGCAGCTGCCGCGCGTTTACAACTTCTTCCGCTACCGGGTGGGCGACGGGCCCGAAGCCGAGGACCTCACGGCGGTCACGTTCCAGAAGGCGTGGCAGGCGCGGCACCGCTACCGCCGCGACCTCGCGGCATTCGCCACGTGGCTCTTCACCATTGCCCGCAACGTCGCGACCGACCACTGGCGCCGCGCGCGCCCCCACGCGCCGCTCGACGAGGCCGCGGACGTCGCCTCCGGCGACGATCCGGCGCGCGACGCCGAGCGCGCGTCGGACCTCGCGCGCCTCGGCCGCCTGCTCGAGGGCTGCTCCGAGCGCGAGCGCGAGCTCGTCGCGCTGCGCTACGGGGCCGGCCTCACGCACCGGGCGATCGCCCGGCTCACCGGACTCACCGAGTCCAACGTCGGCACCATCCTGCACCGCACGGTCGCGGACCTGCGGGCGCGGTGGTGATCCGGGAGGCATCCATGGACGACCGGTTCCTGAACGACCTCAACCGCGCGCCGCGGCCCGAGTTCGCCCGTGACCTGCGCCGCCGCCTGCGCGCGGCGGAGGCGGCCGAGCCCGCGGTCCCGGCGTGGCGGCGCGCGCCGGCGCTGGCCGCGGCCGCCGCGCTGGCGGCGGTGGCCGCGCTGTTCGCGTTTCCCTCGGTGCGCGCGCAGGCGCAGTCGCTGCTCGACCTGTTCCGCGTGCGCCAGTTCACGGCCGTCGAGTTCGACGCGTCGCGCATGGAGCGCCTGCGCGCGCTCGACGGGAAGGAGCGCGGCCTGTTCGTGTTCGATCGGGAGGAGGTCCTGCAGGCGCCGGGCGAGCCCGTCGAGCAGCCGTCGCTCGCCGCCGCCGAGGCCGCGGTCGGGTTCCGCGTCGAGACGCCGGCCCATGTGCCCGACGGCATCCAGCCCGGACCGGTGACGACCCACGGCGAGGGCCGCGTGCGCCTGGCGGTGAGCGAGGACAGGCTGCGCGAGCTGCTCGCGCTCCTCGACCTGCGGGACGTGGAGGTCCCCGCCGGGCTCGACGGCCGGTGGATCGAGGTGCACAAGGCGCCGACCGTGCACCAGACGTTCAAGGGCGAGCGCAGCCGCGTGCTGCTCGTGCAGGGCCCGAGCCCGGACGTGACGCTGCCGCCCGGCGTGGACCTCGCGCGGCTCGGCGAGATCGGCCTGCGCATCCTCGGCCTCGACCGCGACGAGGCGCGGCGCGTGGCGGCCGGCATCGACTGGCGCTCGACGCTCGTTGTGCCGGTGCCCGCCAACGCCGGTTCGTTCCGCGAGGTCACCGTGCAGGGGAACCGCGGCCTGCTCGTCACCATGGTCGGCACGAACGACCAGGGCCGCGAGCGGCGCGAGGGCGCGACGCTGCTGTGGACCAGGGGCGACCGCGTGTTCGCGCTCGCCGGCAACGTGGACTCGCGCCGCCTCGTGGAGATGGCGGAGTCGCTGCGTTAGCCTGCGCCGCATGGCGGAGGCGGTCATCGAGACAACCGGGCTGCGCAAGCGGTTCGGCGCCAAGACGGCGGTCGAGGATCTCTCGCTGGTCGTGCGCCGGGGGGAGGTCTTCGGCTTCCTCGGGCCCAACGGCGCCGGCAAGACCACTTCGCTCAAGATGCTGCTCGGCCTCATCGCGCCCACCGCCGGCCGCGGCGCCGTGCTCGGACGGCCGCTCGGCGACGTCGCGGCGCGCGCGCGGCTCGGGTTCCTGCCCGAGCACTTCCGATTCCACGAGTGGCTCACCGGACGCGAACTGCTCGCCGTGCACGGCGCGCTGCTCGGCCTCGGCGGGCGCGCGCTCGACCGGCGCATCGAGGCGCTGCTCGCGCGCGTGGACCTCGTGGACGCGGCCGCCCGTCCGCTCAAGGGCTACAGCAAGGGCATGCTGCAGCGCATCGGTCTCGCGCAGGCGCTGCTCGCCGAGCCGGAGGTGGTGTTCCTCGACGAGCCGACCTCGGGGCTCGACCCGCTCGGGCGCCTGCTCGTGCGCGACCTCATCCGCGAGCTGCGCGCCGGCGGCACCACCGTGTTTCTCAACTCGCACCTGCTCGGCGAGGTCGAGGCGACCTGCGACCGGGTGGTGTTCGTGAAGCAGGGCCGCACGGTGCATGAGATGCGCCTCGGCGACGACGCCGGCGGGCTCGACGTGGAGCTGCGCCTCGGCGGCGCCGACGCGGCGACGCTCGAGGGGCTCGGACGCCACGGCGAGCGGCTCGAGATCCTGGGCGCGGCGGGCGGCGAGCCGGGCGCGGCGGCGGCCGGGGACGCGCCCGGGGCCGGGGCGCCCGGGAACGGCCTGCGCGTGCGGCTGCGCGTGGACGGCGAGGCACGGCTTCCGGACATCGCGGCGTGGCTCGTGGGGCGCGGAGCGCGGCTTTACGAGATGCGCGCGGCGCGCAAGTCGCTCGAAGCGTGGTTCCTCGAGGTCATGGGCGCCGACCAGAGGCCCGGATGAGCCCGCTGCGCGGCGTCTTCGTCGTCGCCCGCCTCACGCTTCACGAGGCCGCGCGCAAGCGCGTGCTGCTCGCGGCGCTCCTCGGCGGGGCGGCCTTCGTCGTGCTGTTCGGCTTCGGCTTCCGCGCCATCCTCGGGGACGAGGAGACGCGCGGCATGCGCGCCATGGAGCGCCGCCTGCTGCTCTCGATGATCACCGTCGCCGGCCTGTACGCGGTCAACCTGCTCACCGTCATGACCGCCGTGCTGCTGCCGGTGGACACGCTGTCGGGCGAGATCTCCTCGGGCGTCATGCAGACCGTGGCGTCGAAGCCGCTGCGGCGATCGGCCATCGTGCTCGGCAAGTGGCTCGCGCACGCGGGTGTGGCGGTGGGCTACCTGCTGCTGCTCGCCGGCGGCGTGCTCGGCGCGGCCTGGCTCCTCGGGCGCAATGCGCTGCCCGGCGTCGGCGCCGGGCTCGCGCTCATGGCGCTCGAGGCGGTGCTGCTGGTGTCGGTGTCCATCGCGGGCGGCGCGCGCCTCGGCACGCTCACCAACGGCATTCTCGCGTTTGCGCTCTACGGGCTCGCGTTCGTGGGCGGCTGGATCGAGCAGATTGGCGCCTTCGCCGGCAACGAGGCCGCGGTGCGGGTCGGCGTGGTGGCGAGCCTCATCATGCCGTGCGACGCGATGTGGCGCCTCGCCGCGCACCACATGCAGCCGGCGCTCGTGCGCGAGCTGCAGATGTCGCCGTTCGCCTCGGCGTCGCTGCCGAGCCCGGCCATGGTGGGGTGGGCCGCGGGCTACGCGCTCGTCGCGCTCGCCTGCGGCGTGCGCGGGTTCTCGAGACGCGCGCTGTAGGGTCGGGCCGCGCGCGACGCGCGGTCCGGGCGGCGTCGCTGGCCGGCGCGTGCGCCGGGTGCTAGCGTGCGGCGGTGCAACGCTCGCGGGCGCACGCGAGATCCTCCGCGCCGCCGCGCCGCGCCGGGAACGCGCGGCGCGCCCGTTCGTCCGACTCCGGGGATTGCCGGCATGGATCCGACCTTCTGGCACCGCCTGCAGTTCGCGTTCACGATCACCTACCACTACCTGTTCCCGCAGCTCACGATGGGTCTCGCGCTCCTCATCGTGGTCATGAAGACGCTCGGGCTGCGCCCGGGCGGCGCGGCGTGGAACGAGGCGGCGCGCTTCTGGATCCGGATCTTCGGCATCAACTTCGCGATGGGCGTGGTGACCGGGATCCCGATGGAGTTCCAGTTCGGCACCAACTGGGCCGAGTTCGCGCGGCGCACCGGCAACGTCATCGGGCACACGCTGGCCATGGAAGGGCTGTTCGCCTTCTTTCTCGAGTCGAGCTTCCTCGCCGTGCTCGTGTGGGGCGAGCGCCGCGTGGGGCGCGTCGGGCACTGGCTGGCCGCGCTCGCGCTGTTCGCCGGGAGCTGGCTGTCGGGCTACTTCATCGTCGCCACCAACGCCTTCATGCAGCGGCCGGCGGGACACGCGATGGGCCCGGACGGGGTCCTGCGGCTGGTGGACTTCTGGGCCTTCCTGTTCAACCCGTGGGCGCTGGCCCAGTACGCGCACACCATGATGGGCTCGGTGGTGACCGCCTCGTTCGTGGTCGCCGCGGTGGGGGCGTTCTACGCGCTGCGCGGCGTCCACCGCGACCACGCCCGCCGCTTCGTCACCGTGGGGGTCGCCGCCGGGCTGCTGTCGAGCATGGCGGTGGCGTTCCCCACCGGGGACCACCAGGCCAAGCTCGTCGCCCGGCATCAGCCGGTGGCGCTCGCCGCCATGGAGGGCCGCTTCGAGAGCGGGCCGTACGCCCAGATCACCATCATCGGCCAGCCCAACGTGGCCGAGCGGCGCATTGACAACCCGTTGCAGGTGCCCGGCGTCCTGAGCTTCCTCGCCTTCGGCGCGTTCCACACCAACGTGCCGGGGCTCAACGAGTATCCCGAGCACCTGTGGCCCGACAACGTGGAGCTGCTCTACTACGCGTTTCACATCATGGTCGGGCTCGGCACGCTGTTCATCGCGCTCATGGGGCTGGCCGCCGTGTTCCACGCGCGCGGGGCGCTGCTCGGGAACCGCGCCATGCTGTGGGCCCTCATGCTGGCGTTCCCGTTCCCGTACATCGCGAACACCGCGGGGTGGATGACGGCCGAGCTCGGCCGCCAGCCGTGGCTCGTGTACGGGCTGATCCGCACGCGCGACGGCGCGAGCCCGCTCGTCCACCCGGGCAGCGCGCTGTTCACGCTCATCGGCTTCGCGGGCATCTACCTCGTGCTTGGGGCGCTGTTCCTGTTCCTCGTCCTGCGCGAGATCGCCCACGGGCCCGCGCCGCACGGCGCGCACGCCGCCGGGGAGGCCGCCCGTGTTTGACCTGTGGTTCTGGATCGTCGCCGTCATGCTGACGGCCTACGTCGTGCTCGACGGCTACGACCTCGGCGCCGGCGCGCTCCACCTCGCGGTGGCGCGCACCGACGCGGAGCGCCGCACCGTGCTCGCGGCGGTCGGGCCGTTCTGGGACGCCAACGAGGTGTGGCTGCTCGCCGCCGGCGGGGCGCTGTTCGTGGCGTTCCCGCGCGTGCTGGCGTCGGGGCTGTCGGGCTTCTACCTCGCCATCTTCCTCGTGCTGTGGTGCCTGATCCTGCGCGCGGTGGCCATCGAGTTCCGCAGCCACCTCTCCGAGGGGCTGTGGCGCGGCTTCTGGGACGCCGGCTTCGCGGCCGCGAGCGCGCTGCTGCCGGTGCTGTTCGGCGCCGCGCTCGGCAACGTCATTCGCGGCGTGCCGCTCGACGCCGACGGCTGGTTCGAGCTGCCGCTCTTCACGACGTTCCTGCCCGCCGACCCGCCCGGCATCCTCGACGGGTACACGGTGCTCGCCGGCGCGTTCGCGCTCACCGCGCTGCTCGCGCACGGCGCGGCGTTCCTCGCGTGGCGCACGCAGGGCGAGGTGCAGGCGCGCAGCCGCGCGCTGGCGGGCCGGCTGCTCGTCGCGCTCGCCGCGCTGTGGCCGATGACCACGATCGCGACCCACGCCGTGAACCCGGACCTGCTGCCGGCGCTCCCCGGCCGGCCGCTCGCGTGGCTCGGACTGGCGCTCGCGGCCGGCGGGCTCGCCGCGGCGATCCTCGCCGTGCGGCGCGGCCGCGACCTCGGCGCGTTCGCCGGCTCGTGCGCGTTCCTCGCCGGCATGCTGGTGGCGACCGCGGCGTGCCTCCATCCGGTCCTGCTGCGCTCGATCGCCGACCCGGCGCGCTCGATCACCGCCGCCACCGGCGGCGGCGACGCGCGCGGGCTTGCCACCGCCCTCGGCTGGTGGGCGGTCGGGTTCCCGATCGCGGTCGGCTACTTCGTCACGCTCTTCCGCCTGCACCGCGGCAAGGCGGTGGCGGCGAGGGACGGCGAGGGCTACTGACGGCGCGGCGCGGGAGGCGGGCGACCGCCCCGCCCCTCGGGCGCCGCGCCGCGCGCCGCCCGGCGACCCTACGCGGACGTCACCCCGCGCTGCACCCAGCGGCGCGCGAGGAACAGTCCCACCGGCGAGATCATCGCGAAGCCGGCATAGACGAGCCACAGCGTGCCGCTGTCCTGCGGCCCGTGCTCGGGAATGAAGCGCTGGATCATGAGCCCCGAATAAAAGCCGGTGGTGGCCTTGGCGAGGAACCACGGGATGCCGGCGAGGCCCATGTAGGCGCCGACCTGGCCGGCGGGCGCCAGGTTCGCGACGTACTCGAGGAAGCGGCTCGACCACACCGCCTCGCCGAACGAGAACAGCACGACGTACGCGACGAGGCGCGTCACGTCCGGGCCCGGCACCAGCAGGAAGGTGGTCGTCGCCGAGATCGCGGTGCCGACGATCATCATGGTGACGACGTTCGCGCCGCGCGTGAACGCCGCGATGAGCGGCACGAAGATCACGATGATGAGCGGGTTCAGCCCCTGGAACCACTCGTAGCGGGCGCCGACGTGCTCCGGGAAGCAGCGCATGACGTAGTCCGGGAGCGTCAGGAACTGGTGCGCGAACAGCGTGCGCACCGGCAGCAGGATGAAGATGAAGAAGATGAAGCGCGCGTCGAGGAACGGCAGCGCCCGCAGGCGCTCGCCGATCGGCCGGCGATCGCGCGCGGGCGGCGCGGCCTCGAGCACGCGGTCGCGCGCCTCGATGCGGCGCGTGAAGAACACCAGGTTGGAGACCAGCATGAGCGCGGTGATGCCGATCATGGTCCAGAACACGCCGCCGATGCCGGCGCGCTCGCGGATGAAGGGCGACACGAAGGTCTCGGCGACGATGCCGAGGTTCATGATCGAGTAGAGCAGGCTGTAGCCGATGGTGGCGGTGCGCGGATCGGTGAACTCCTTGACCCCCGCGTAGAGCGCCGGCTGGAGCACGCCGGAAGCCACGCCCATGAGCACGAGGCCCGCCCACAGGACCGGCGTCGCGGCCTCGCCCATCGAGGGGCTCGCGACGAGCAGCAGCCGCCCGCCGAGCAGTCCGGCCACCGACAGCGACAGCGCGCGGCGCACGCCGAGGCGGTCGGAGACGAAGCCGCCGCCGAACATGCACAGCGTGACGAGGCCGGTGAAGACCGAGACCGCGATGCCGGTCTGGTGGTCGGAGAGCCCGACCTCGCGGCTGATGAACAGCGTGAGGAGGTTGAGGATGCCGAAGTAGGCGATCCCGTCGCCGAAGTTGACCGCGTTCACCAGCCAGAAGGCGCGCGAGGCGCTGAACAGGATGCGGAAGCTGTCGCGGATCGAGAGCGGCGCGGCGTTCTGCGCCGCGGCCGGCGCGCTCACGGCAGCTCCGCCTCGGCCTCGATCTCGACCCGCCAGCGCGGGTCGAGCAGGCCCGCCACCACGACCATGGTGGCGGCAGGCCGGGCCTCGCGGAACACCTCGCCGTGCGCGCGGCCGACGGCCTCCCAGTCGGCGGCGTGGGTCAGGAACATGCGCGTGCGCACCACGTGCTCGGGCGCGGCGCCCGCCTCGCGCAGCGCCTCGACGATGATCTCGAAGCAGCGCCGCGCCTGCCTGCCGGCGTCGTGGGGGCACGCGCCGTCGGGAAAGATGGGGGCGGTGCCCGCGACCAGCACGCGCCGCCCGACGCGCACCGCGCGGCTGAATCCGATCACGGGCTCGTAGCTCGAGCCCGACGACACCCTGACGCGCTCGCTCACGTGTCGCTCCCTTCCTCCGGCGGCGGCGCGCCGCCGCGCCGCTCGTGGTCCGGCCGCCGCTCCTCGCGCGGGGGGCGGCCGTCGCGCGGCCGGTCCGGGCGTCCCCCGCCGGCCGGTCCGCGCGGGTCACCGCCGCGCCGCGCATTGCCCTCCGCCGGGCCGCGCTCGGGGCGGCGGCCGGCGTCCGGCCGCGCGCCACGGCCGCGCCCGCCATAAGGTCGGTCGCCGCGCGGCCGCGCACCGGGCGCGCGCTCGCCCGGCGGCGGCCCGGGCCCGTCCGGGCGCTCGCCGCGCGGCGGCGCGCCACCGGCTCCGCCGCCTGATTCGCCGCCGCGTTCGCCCGCCGCGGACGGCGCGCCGCCCCGGCCCTCGCCCGCCTCCGGCGCCTCCCCGGCGGCGGCGCCCTCGCCGCCCGCGCCCTGCGCGCGCTTTCCGCACGTGCAGTCGCCGCACTGGTGGTACGGCCCGGGCGGCAGCTCGGTGAGCCGGATGCGGTGCTCGCCGCCCTCGTCGTCGCGCACCCACACCGTCTCGGAGTAGGTCTCGGTGCGCGTCACCCGCATCGGGCCCTGGCCCGTCTTGAGCACCGTGCCCGGCGGGGGCAGCTTCGCCGCGCTGTCGCGGTACTGCGCCAGCTCGTACGACAGGCAGCACATCAGGCGCCCGCACGCGCCCGAGATCTTGGTCGGGTTGAGCGACAGCTGCTGCTCGCGCGCCATCTTGAGGGTCACGGGGTGGAAGTCCTTGAGCCACGTCGAGCAGCAGAACGCGCGCCCGCACGGGCCGCAGCCGTCGAGGCGGCGCGCCTGGTCGCGCACCCCGATCTGGCGCAGCTCGATGCGGCAGCGAAAGCGGCTGGCGAGGTCCTTGACCAGCTCGCGGAAGTCCACGCGCTGGTCCGCCGAGAAGTAGAAGGTGATGCGGTGGCGGTTGAACGCGACCTCGACGTCGCTCAGGTCCATCTTGAGATCGCGCGCCGCGATGCGCTCGCGGCAGTGCTCGAACGCCTCCGCCTCGAGCTGGCGGTTGCGGTCCTCCTGGTCGAGGTCCTCCTCCTCGGCGCGGCGGATGATCTCGCGCGTCACCGGGCCGGGACGCTTGAGCTCGATGAGCGCCGGGTCCTTGAGGAACACGGTGCCCATCGCCTCGCCGTGGTCGGACTGCACGATGACGCGGTCGCGGACGCGCAGCCACAGGTTGCGGGAGTTGAGGAAGAACTCCTTGCGCGCGCCGCGCAGGGAGACCTGCACGATCTCCGCCATGGCGGACCTCTATCGGGCGGGGGCGCCCGCGACGCCGGCGCAGGACGCCGGCGGGGAAGGTGAACAGCGTTCCGCGGCGCCGCCCGGGGGCGGACGCGGCGGCTATCGGAAGCCCCGCGGTGCGGGGACGTACGGGGGAACGATAGCGCAATCGCCCGGGCGCGGCACCGCCGGAAGGGGCGGCGCCGCCGGGCGGCTCAATAGTCCCAGCGCGCCGTGGCGTGGCGCGGCCACTCGCCCTCGCCCATGCGGCCGCCGACGAGGCGCACGAGGCCCGAGAAGATCGCCAGCTCCGGCGTGACGTTGCCCTCGATGGCGCGCAGCATCTCCTCCAGCACGAGCAGCCGGCGCCGGATCTCGGCGGCGTCCACCGTGGCGGCCTCGGCGCGGATCTGCGCCTCGTGGTCGCGGTGGACGAACGCCGCGGCGTCCATGCCGTAGCGCGCGCGCAGCAGATCGCGCAACCACAGCTGGTGGAACTCCACCATGCGGCGCAGCGTCTCGCGGCCGGTGCGGCCGAACTTCATGTAGTGCTGGCACGCCGACCACAGCGCCGACGGATCGCGCCGGAGCGCGGTCTCGAGCAGCGCGAAGGCCTCGCGGCGCAGCGTCAGCGGCTCGCGCTCGCGCAGCTCGAGCGCGCGCCCCAGCGAGCCCGCGGCGAGCGCGGCAAGCAGGCCGGCCTCGTCCTGCGCGATTCCGGCGCGATCCACGAGGAAGCGCCGGATCGCGCCCTCGCCCCATGCGACGAAGCGCACGCGCTGGCAGCGCGAGCGGATGGTCGCGGGCAGGCGGTTGAGGCGCGAGGTGGTGAGCACCCACACCGTCGCGGCCCCCGGCTCCTCGATGGACTTGAGCATCGCCGAGTACTGGTCCTCGCGCATGCGGTCGGCATCGCGCACGATCACGACGCGGCGCTCGGCCTCGTACGGCCGGTAGGCCAGCTCGCGCAGCAGCTCGCGCGTGAGCGACAGCCGGATCGAGGCGAACTTCTCGTACTGGAAGACGAAGAACGGGTCCTCGACGACCTGCCGCGTGGTCTCGAGGATCGTGTCGTCGAGCGTCTTCTCCTCTCCCGAGACCGGGAACAGGAACTTGAGATCCGGGTGCTGCAGGCGCGCGACCTTGCCGCAGCCGGCGCATCGCCCGCACGCGTCGTCGGCCGCCGCCGCGACGGGCGCGGGCGGGGCGTCGAACAGCCCCGGCGCCTGCGCCGCGCGCGGCGCCACGCCGTCGCACAGCAGGGCGCGGGCGAAGGCGAACGCCGCGGTGCCCTTGCCGACGCCGGCCGGGCCGTGGAACAGGTAGGCGTTGGCGTAGCGGCGGCCCGCGACCACGCCGCGCAGAAAGGCCGCGGCGCGGTCCTGGGCGAGGAGCTCCGACAGGGTGACGACGGGCATGGCGGGAACATAGCGCGCCGCGGCGGGGCGCGGCGAGCGGGACGGGGACGCCGCCCGGGCGGCGGTCGCGGCGCGGCCGGCGCGGCGCTCCCGCGCGCTCGCGGCGCGCCGCTCGCTCCCGGTCGGCGGGCGCCCGGGCGCCCGACGGGGGGTTGACGGGCGCCCGTCCGCGCGTAGCCTGACGCGCTCCGCGCCCTGTCCGGCCCGCGCGCCGCGTCCACCTGGAGGAGCCCCATGGGATCGGTCGAGCTGTTCCTCGTCGCGATCGCGGCCGTGTTCGTGATCGGCGCTGCCGGCGAGCTGGTCTTCCAGCGCACGCAGATCCCCGACGTGCTGTGGCTCATCGCGGTCGGCGTGCTCGTCGGCCCGGTGGGCGGGCTCGTCACGCGCGAGCAGCTCTCCCAGATCGCGCCCTACTTCGCGGCCATCACGCTCGTCGTGGTGCTGTTCGAGGGCGGCTCGAACCTCAGGCTCTCCGACGTGTCGCGCGCCGCGCCGCGCTCCACGCTGCTCGCGCTCCTCACGTTCGGGGCCTCGGCCGCGCTGGTCGCGGTGGCCGCGCAAGCGGCGCGCGCCGCGGGGTGGCTGCCGCCCGGGTGGACGTGGACGCACGGCGCGCTGCTCGGCTGCATCCTCGGCGGCTCGAGCTCGATCATCGTCATGCCGGCGATGGCGGTGGCGCGCGTGCCGGCGCGCGTCGCCAATCTGGTGGGGCTCGAGTCGGCCTTCACCGACGCCTTCTGCGTGGTGGGCGCGGCCACCCTGATCGAGGTGCTGTCCGCCGCGCACGGGATCGCGCCCTCGCCGGGCGCGGCGCTGGCGCGTGCCTTTGGCCTCGGCGCCGGCCTCGGCGTGATCGCCGGGCTCGGCTGGCTGTTCGTGCTGCGCGTGCTGCGCGCCAGTGAGCACGCCTACACGATGACGCTCGCCGCGCTGTTCGTGCTGTACGTGGCGATTCAGGCCGCGGGCGGCAGCGCCGCGCTCGGCATCCTCGCCTTCGGGCTGGTGGTCGGGAACGCGGACGCCATCGGGCGGCGCGTCGGCTACGCGCGCCGGCTCGACCTCGGCCGTCTCGTGCGCGGGCTCCATGGCGAGGTGACGTTCATGGTGAAGTCGTTCTTCTTCACCTTCCTCGGCGCGATGATGGGCCCGCCGTGGACGCCGTTCGCGCTTGGCCTCGCGTTCGGCCCCCTGCTGCTCGCGGCGCGCGCGCCGATGGTGGCGCTCGTCATGGCGGGCCGCGGCTTCGACGGCGCCGACCGCGGCATCGCCACGCTCGCCGTGCCGCGCGGCATGGCCGCCGGCGTGCTCGCCACGCTGCCCGCGGCGGCCGGCATTCCGGGCACCGAAGCGCTGCCCGCGCTGGTGTTCGCGTGCGTGCTGTCCACCATCGTGCTGTTCGCGATCGGCTTCCCGCTCGCGCGTCGCGGGGCCGCGGCGGGGGGCGAGGCGGACGCCGAGGCGGCGCCCGCGACCGGCGCCGCCGGGGCGGCCGCGCCGGGCGGCGAAGACCCGCGCTGACCGCCATGGCGCGGGCGCGGCCCGCGCGCCACACCCGCTACTGCAGCCAGTCCATCGGGTCGAGCGGCGAGCCGCCCTTGCGGACCTCGAAGTGCAGGATCGGCCCCTTGAGCGAGCCGGTGTCGCCGGAGCGCCCGATGACCGCGCCGGCCTCGATCTCCTGGCCCACCGCGACGCCGATGGACGAGAGGTGGGCGTACATGGTGTAGAAGCCGTCGCCGTGGTTGATGAGCACCATCTGGCCGTAGGTGCCGTAGTCGTCGCTGGTGAAGTCCACGCGTCCCCGGGCCACCGCGCGCACCGGCGTGCCGACCGGCACCTCGATGTCCACGCCGTTGTTGGGCGTCACCGTGCCCCACCTGGGGTGGACCTCGTTGCCGAAGCGCCCGACGACGTTGCCGCGCACCGGCCAGTCGAGCTGGCCCTGGCCCTTCGCGAAGTCGCCCGAGTAGGGCTGCGGCGCGCGCCCCTGCGCGCGCGCGCGCTCGGCCTCCTCGCGCCGCTGGCGCTCGAGGCGCGCCAGCAGGTTGCGGATCGAGCGCGCCGTCTTCTCGAGCTCGGCGGCGGCCGCCTCGTACGCCTGGCGCTGCGTCTGAATGTTCCGCACCGTGCTCGCGCGCAGCTCGCGCAGCTGGTCGAGGCGGCGCTGCTGCGCGCCCGTGCGCTGCTCGTTGCGGCGCAGCTCGCCGAGGTTCAGCTCGAGGCGCTGCTTGTCGGCCTCGACCTGCTCCTTGCGCCCGCGCAGGTCGTCGAGCATGAGGCGGTCGCTTTCCGCGACCATGACGAGGAAGTCCCAGCGCTGCAGCAGCTGCGCGAAGGACTGCGTCGAGAGCAGGAACTCGAGCTCGCGCCCGGCGCCCTGCTTGTAGAGGGTGCGCAGGCGGCGCGCCAGGCGCTGGCGCTGCTGTTCGAGCGACAGGATGCTGCGCTCGAGGCTGGCGCGCGTCACCTCGAGCTGCTGGTCGAGGGCGCGCTGGCGGTTCTGGAGCGCGCGCAGGCGCCGCCGCGTGGCGTTGAGGTCGCGCTCGGTGCGGCGCAGCTTGACGAGCTCCTGGCTCTCGCGGCCCTTGAGCTGCTGCGCGCGCTGGCGGCTCTCGCGCGCGCGGCGGTTGATCTCGTCGAGCTCGCGGCGCTTGGCGGCTTCGAGGCTGTCCTGCGCGGCGGCGGGTGGGGCGAGGCGCGGCGCGACCGGGGCCGCGAGCGGCGCGGCGAGCGCGGCGGCGAGCGCGAGCGCGAGGAGCGTGCGCCGCGTCATGGCCCGACGGCGCGCAGGACCCGCGAGAGGGCGAGGAGCGCCGCCAGCCACGCGAGCGCGAGGGCCGCGCCGAGGAAGGCCGCCGCCCACGCCGGCGGCAGGAACGTCACGCCGCCGACCTGCGCCGCGACCGCCTGCTGCAGGCCGTACACCGCGGCGAGCGCGGCGAGCGCCGCGCCGGCGGCCTGGATGAGCGCCTCGATGACGAACGGCGTCGCGATGAAGCGGTCGGACGCCCCGAGACGGCTCATGATCTCGACCTGCGGGCGCCGCGCGAGCACCGTGAGGCGGATCGTGTTGTGCATGACGAACACGATGGCGAGCGCGACGACCAGCCCCGCCGCGAAGGTGCCGCGGCGCAAAGCCTCGTTGAGGTCGTCGAGGCGCCGCACCCACTCGGCGCCGTAGCGCACGTCCTCGACCTCGGGGAACTCGGCGACCTGGCGCGCCGCCTCCTCCATCGCGTCGTAGTGGAGCAGCTCGGGCCGCAGCTTGACGCGCAGCGAGGCGGGCAGCGGGTTCTCGTCCACCGCCTCGAGCAGCGCCGGATCGCCGACCTGGCGCGCGAACTCCTCCCACGCGCGCTCCTTGCTCACGTACGTCACCGTGCCGTACAGGCGCTCGAGCGTCTGCACGAGGCTCTCGCGCGCCGGCTCCGGCACGCCGTCCTTGAGGTAGACGACCATCTCGCGGCGGTCGCCGATGAGCCGCAGCGCGCGGTCGGCGTTGTGCGACAGGAGCAGGAACAGGCCCGACACCGTGAGCGCCGCGAACAACGAGATCATGGCGGTGAACGACAGCCCGCGGTGCTGGAGAAACGAGCGCCACGCCTCGCGCAGGTAGAAGAGGTGCACGTCAGGCTCCCGGGACGGCGGTGGGGGCGGCGGCCGGCGGCGCCGGCGCGGCGCCGGCGGGCGGGACCGCGGGCGCCGCGGCCGCCGCCGCCGCCGACACGGGGTGCGTGGCGCCCGACAGCCGGCCGTCCTCGAGCACCATGAGGCGGCCGCCGATCGTCTCGGCCACCTCGCGGCGCGTCGTCACGAGCATGATCGCGGCGCCCTCGCGGTGGATCTTGCGCAGCAGCTCGAGCACGTCGTTCGCGCTGCGCGGCTCGAGCGCGCCGGTCGGCTCGTCGGCGAGGATCACCGCCGGGCGGTTGACCACGGCGCGCGCGATCGCCGCGCGCTGGCGCTCGCCGGCCGACAGCTCCTGCGGGAAGGCGGTCTGCTTGTGCTGCAGGCCCACCTCCTCGAGGGCGTACATCACGCGCGGGATGACCTCGCTGTCGGCGAAGCGTCCCGTGATGCGCACCGCGAGCGCCACGTTCTCGAAGACCGTGCGGTCGCCGAGCAGGCGGAAGTCCTCGTAGATGATGCCGAGCGTGCGGCGCAGGAGCGCGCGGTTGCCGCGCGACAGGCGTCCGCCGCGAAAGGTGCCGACGACGACGGTGCCGGAGGTGGGCTGGATCTCGTGCGTGATGAGGCGCAGCAGCGTGGTCTTGCCCGCTCCGCTGTGGCCGAGCACGACGACGCACTCGCCCTCGTCCATGTGCCACGACACGGCGTCGAGCGCCAGGCGCTCTCCGTAGCGCTTGGTGACCTGCTCGAACGTGATCATCGGGGCCAACCTAGCAGACGGTCCGGGGCCCGACAACGCGCGCCGCGCGCGCGCGCCGCGCGGCGGCGGTGCGCGTGCGGCTCCCCGGCGCGCGTCGCGTCGCGCGCGCCGGCCCGGCGCGCCGCGAGGCGGACCGGGCCGGCGCCGGCCTCACGAGCGCCGCACCTCGACGTGGGCCTTGGCGCGCAGCCCCTTGACCCACTCGTCGTAGCGGTCGCGGAAGCGGAGCTGGCCCACGACCTCGGGCAGCTCGTCGCGGATCTCCTCGAGCGTGTACGCCCGCTCGGGCTTGCGGTCGCGCACCTTGAAGATGTTGAAGCCGACCGGGTTGGTGAGCACCTCGCTGACCTCGCCGATCTCGAGCGAGTCGAGGCCGGCGCGGATCGCGGGCGTGAGGGTGCCGAGCGACACGAAGCCCACGTCGCCCTCCTCGTCGGCCGGGCCCTCGTACTTCGAGTAGCGGCGCACGAGCGTGCCGAAGTTGGTGCCGCGCGCCGCCTCGTCGCGCACGCGCCGCGCGAGGGCCTCGGCGCGTTCCACGTCGGACGGCTCGAGCGGCACGCGCAGCAGGATGTGGCGCGCGTGGACCTCGATGACCGGGGCGCCGTCGGGGCCCACGCTGTCGCGGCCGGCGCGGGTCTTCAGCGTGTCGCGCTCGAGCACCTCGATGAGGTGCCAGCCGACCGAGGTGCGCACCGGCTCGCCCAGCTCGCCGGGCTTCTGCGTGAACGCCGCGCGCTCGAACGCCGGCTCGAGCTGGCCGCGCGTGAAGTAGCCGAGGTCGCCGCCGGACTTCGCGGTGCCCTGGTCCTGCGACACCTCGCCCGCGACCCTGGCGAACTTCTCGCCCGCGACGAGGCGCTTGCGCACGGCGAGGATCTCGGCGCGCACCTTCGCGTCGCGCGCCGAGTCCGGCGTCACCGGAATCTGGATGACCTGCAGGCGCACCTCGCCGGGGACCTTCGGGAACTTGCCCGGGTTGGCCTTGAAGTACGCCTCGGCCTCGGCCGCCGGCACCGGCCGCCGCGGGATCTGCTTCTGCACGAGCCGCTGCGCGAGCAGCTGGCGCTGGACCTCGGCGCGGTACTTCTCCTTGAGGCGCTCGAGCGTGGTGTTCTCGCGCTGGAGCTGGGCCTGGAAGGCCTCCTCTCCGCCAAGCCGGCGGCGCGCGTCCTCGACGGCCTCGTCCACCTCCTTGTCCACCTCGGCGTCGGACACGGTGATGCCCTGGCGCTTCGCCTCGGCGACGATGAGCTTCTCGTCAATGAGCTGCTCGAGGATCTGCGCGCGCAGCGTGTCGAGCTCCGACGAGTCGGGCCGGGCGCCGGAGCGCTGCAGGAACAGGAACAACTGCTCCTCGACGTCGCTCTCGAGCACCACGTCGTCGTTCACGACGGCGGCGATGCCGTCGAGCTTCTGGGCGCGCCCGACGGGGGCGAGGGCGGCGAGAAGCGCCGCGATGAGGGCGGCGCCGCGCAAGACCTTCAAGTGCGTCCTCCGTGGATCGGCGGCCGCGCGCGCGGGGGGCCGGCGCGGGGCCGCGGGGTCGCGGCGGCCGCGGGGGGCCGCCGGGTGTCGAAGCAAGCAGGCAGTATAGCCACTGCCCTCGGCGGAGACACAGCAAAAGCGGGGCCGCCCGCGGCGCCCCTGCAAGGAAACGGCAAAGCCGGGGCGGACGCGCCGCGGCGCGGGCCGGGCGCGGCGCGCCACACGCACCGCGCGCACCGCGCGCGGCCTGCGCTGGTGGGGCGGCGCTGCCGCGCTCGTCGCACGCGCTCCGCACCGCGGGCGCGGCGGGGCCATAATCGCCCTTCGCATGCGCCCACCCGGAACCGTTGAGCGCGGCGTCCCGGTGCGGGAGAATCCGCCCGTGGTTCGCCGTTTCCGCGCGCGCCGCGCGCTCGCCATCGCGGCCGTTCTCATCGCGCTCGCCTTCGGCCTGCCGCGGTTCCTGACGCACACGCCCTATCCGCGGCTCGGCATCGTGCCCAACTGGCAGCACCCGAGCGGGCACCTCGCGGTGTCCGAGGTCGTGGGCCCGCCGGGGCGCGGCACGTTCGCGCCGGGCGACCTCATCCTCGCAGTCGAGGGCGTCGCGCTGGACCGCGCCGCGCTGCGCGAACGCGTGCGCCGCGAGGGCTGGGACCGCGGCCCCATCCGCATGCGCATCGAGCGCGACGGCGTCGCGCGCGACGTCGTCGTGCCGCCGCTGCGGCTCAGCGCGTGGCAGCGCGTGCGCTCCTACACGCTGCCGCTCGCGGCGGTCGTGGCGGTGCCCATCGTCGCGTTCCTGCTCGTGTGGCGCCGGCCCGACCTCGGCACCGCGTGGACGTTCCTGTGGTTCGCGTCGCTGCAGGGCCTGTCGGCGATCTACGAGCTGTACCGCTTCCCGCAGTTCGAGATGACCGGCGCGTTGCGCGGCTACCTCGAGGCGTATCACGCCCTCAAGTTCTTCCTGCCCGCCGGCTTCCTGCACTTCATGGCGGTGTTTCCGCGGCCGCGCTGGTCGGGCGCGCGCGCCCTCGGCCACCCGTGGTTCCTGCTCGTGCTGGCGGCCTACGCCGCCGCGCCGCTGCTCTTCGTGCTCGGGCCCGCGCTCGGGCAGAGCGCCGACGAGCTCTACGTGTGGTACGAGACCGCGGCGCTCGTGCTCGGCACGCTGGCGTTGCTCGACCGCTACGGGCGGCCGGCGCGGCCCGACTGGGCGCCGGCGTTCGGCGAGCGCGCCATCGCGCTCGTCGTGGCGCTCGCGCTGCTCGCCGCCACCGTGTTCGGCGTGTTCGGCGCGGTCGCCGAGGACCCGCGCGTCGCGGCGCTGTTCACCATCCCGGTCTTCCGCCTGCTCCTCACGGTGGTCACCGTGGCGTGGTTGAGCTCGCCGCTCCTCATGGCGTTCCTGATCGCCAACGACCCGGCGTTCGACCCGCGCCGCCTGCTCGTGAAGAGCCTGCCGTACGCGCTGCTGTCGGGGTTCTTCGCAGCGCTCTACCTCGCCGTGGTGCTCGTCGGGCAGCGCACCTTCGCGCGCGCCACCGGCGAGGAGGCGATGGTGTTCAACGTGGTCGCCGCGCTCGGCGTGGCGCTCGCGTTCGCGCCGCTGCGCGAGCGCCTGCAGGGCTGGCTCGACCGGCTCTACGGGCGCGATCCGCGCGCGGTGCGCGCCGCGCTCGACCGCGCCGGCCACGGCCTGCTCGGCGCGCTCGACCGCGACGGCATCCGGCGCGCGATCGAGAGCGGACTGGCCGAGGCGTTCCGGCGACCGCTCGCGCTCGAGTGGCCGGAGTCCGGCGCGCCGCGCCTGCGCGACCCCGAGGAGGTGCCCGAGGACCACCGCGCGGCGGTGGACAACCTGCTCACGCAGGCCGGCGTGCGCCTCGAGAACCTCGCGCTCCAGGAGCAGCGCGCGGCCGCCGAACGGCGCGCCGTCGAGCTGCGCGAGCTGGCGACGCGCGCCGAGCTGCGCGCGCTGCAGGCGCAGGTGCAGCCGCACTTCCTGTTCAACGCGCTCAACGCGCTCGCCTACCTCATCGAGACGGACCCGCCCGCGGCGCAGCGCTTCAGCGAGCGCCTCGCCGACATGCTGCGCTACACGGTCGAGGCCGGCGAGCGCCCGGCGGCGCTGCTCAGCGACGAAATCGGGTTCGTCGAGGACTACCTCGGCGTGGCGCGCGAGCGCTACGAGACCCCGTTGCTGTTTGAATACCGCGGCCCGCGCGAGCTGCTGTCGACGCCGGTGCCGCCGCTGCTGCTGCAGCCGCTCGTCGAGAACAGCCTCAAGCACGGCTGCGCCCCCGGCGCGGAGGCGATGCACCTCACGCTCGAGGCGCGCGACGAGGACGGCTGGATCACCCTGGCGTTCGCCGACGACGGCTGCACGAACGGCAACGGCGGCCCGTCGCTTGGCGTGGGGCTTCAGAACCTGGAACAGCGGCTGCTGCGCTTCGCCGGCGACCGGGCGTCGATGGCGGCGGGGCCGCGCGCCGGCGGAGGCTTCGAGGTGAGGCTCCGCTGGCCCGTCCGGAAGGAGGCAGCCTGATGGAACACGCGGTGCGCACCCTGGTGGCCGACGACGAGCCGCGCGCCCGGCAGTATCTGGAGAAGCTGCTCGGCGAGATCCCCGGCGTCGAGGTGGTGGGCGTGGCGCGCGGCGGCGCGGAGGCGCTGACGCTGTACCACCGCCTCAAGCCCGACGCCGTGTTCCTCGACATTCACATGCCGGATCTGTCCGGACTCGAGGTCGCGCGCCAGATCGCGCGCGGCGGCTCGCCGTCCATCGTGTTCGTGACCGCCTACGACCAGTACGCCGTGCAGGCGTTCGAGCTGGCGGCGCTCGATTACGTGCTCAAGCCCATCAAGCGCGAGCGGCTCGCCGAGACGGTGCGCCGCGTGGTCGAGGACGTCCGCACGCAGAGCGCCGCGCAGCGCGGCGAACGCCTGCGCGAGGGGCTCGAGACGCCGGCGATGGACCGCGCCACGCCGCCGCTCCGGCGCCTGCCGGTGCGCCACAAGCGCGAGGTCAAGCTGCTCGACCTCGAGGCGGTGCCGATCATCTTCTCGCGCGACCGGCTCGTGCTGGCGCGCTCGGACCACCACGAGTACCTCGTCGACTACACCCTGCAGGAGCTGGAGCAGCGCCTGCCCGAGGGTCAGTTCGTGCGCGTGCACCGCGGCGCGCTCGTCAACCTCGGGGCGGTCGAGAGCTACGGCGGCGAGAACGGCGTGCTGGTGCTCAAGCTGCGCGACGGCACACGCGTCGAGGCCTCCGAGCGCCGCGCCGCGGAGGTGCGCCGCAAGCTGAGGTAGCGCGGCGGCGGGCGGGCCGGGCCGCACGGACGCGCGCCCCCGCCCGCGGCGTCCCGGGCGCCGGCCCTACTCCCCGCGCAGCGCCTGCACCGGGTCGAGGCGCGCGGCCTGCATTGCGGGGGCGACGCCCGACGCGATGCCGACCGTCACCGCCATGGCGAGGGCGCCGAGCACGAGGAGCGGCGAAGTGTGGCTCTGGAGCCCCGGCACGAGCGCGGCGAGCAGCGCGCCGCCGCCCATGCCCGCGAGCAGGCCGCCGAGGCCGCCGGCGAGCGCGGTGGCGGCGGCCTCGGCCAGGTACCAGGCGAGGATCTGTCCGCGCCGCGCGCCGATCGCCTTGACGAGGCCGATCTCGGCGGTGCGCTCGCGCACCACGATCCACATGATCGTCAGGATGCCGATCGCGCCGACGAGCAGGCTGATGGCGGCGATGCCGCTCACCACGGTGGTGACCACGCCGAGAATGTTGCTCACCATGACCTGCGCGTCCTTCTGGGTGACGATGGTCACGTCCTCGTGGCCGTCGTGACGCTCGATCATGAGCGCGCGCAGCCGCTCGGCGACGGGGTCGATGGCGTCGGTCGAGGCGGCGCGCACATCCACCTCGTCCAGCTCGCTGCGGTTGAGCAGCCGCATCGCGCTGCCGACCGGGATGTAGGCGGTGTCGTCGAGGTCGAAGCCGAGGAACTGGCCCTTGGAAGCCATGAGGCCGATGACGCGGAAGCGCGACTCTCCGATGCGCACCGTCTCGCCGAGCGCGTTGGCGTCGCCGAACAGCTCGCGCTTGAGCTTCGGGCCGAGCACCGCGACCGGCGCGCCGCGCTCGTAGTCGAGCTCGGGCAGGAAGCGGCCGGCGGCCACGGGCATGGACCACACCGCGGGCGCCTCGTGGCTCACGCCGTAGATGAAGACGCGGCGCCCGCGGTTGCCGTACTCGACGAGCGCGGTGCCGTAGGCGACCGGGACGACGCCCGCCACCCCGGGCAGGCGCTTCATGGCGCGCGCGTCGTCGAGCGTGAGCTTGCGCACGCTGCCGCCCATCGCGCCGGGCATGCCGCCGCGCGTTTCGACCTTGCCGGGGTTGACCGAGATGAGCGTGGTGCCGAACGACGACACCTGCTCGATGATGAACAGCCGCATGCCCTCGCCGATGGACACCATGAGCACCACCGCCGCGATGCCGACCGCGATGGCGAGCGCGGACAGCGCGTAGCGCAGGCGGTGCGCGTGGAGCGCCTCGGCCGACAGCCCGGCGAGATCGAGGGCCGTCACGGCGCGCCCTCCGGCGCGCGGCGCCGTCCGCGCCCCCCGCGGGCGCTCACCTGGAGGCCCTCAGCGCCTCGGCGGCGGCGAGGCCGGCGGCGCGCCGCGCGGGCAGCAGGCCGAACGACACGCCGGCGGCGAGCGCGAGCGCGGTGACGAACGCGATCCACCCGGGGCTCGGCGCGAGCGGCAGCTCGGGGAACACGCCGGCCGCCGCGTACACGATGACGACGCCGGTCACGACGCCGAGCAGCGCCCCCTGCGCCGAGAGCAGCAGCGACTCGGCGAGGAACATGGACAGGATCTGCGCGCGCCGCGCGCCGAGCGCCTTGAGCAGCCCGACCTCGCCGGTGCGCTCGCTCACCGACACCAGCATGACGTTCATGATGAGGATGCCGGCCACCGCCAGCGAGATCGCCGCGATGCCGGCGAGCCCCGCCGTCAGGGCGTTGATGATGCTGGTGAAGGTCTGGAGCATCGAGTCCTGCGTGAGGATCGAGAAGTCCTCGTCGCCGTCGTGGCGCTGCATCATGACCTCGCGCACCTGCTTGACGACGGCCGGCACCGAGGCGGCGTCGGGGGCCTGGCACACCATGCGGAACAGCCCCTTCTGGTTGAACAGCCGCAGGCCGGTGGCGACCGGGATGAGCGCCATGTCGTCGAGGTCCACGCCCATCCCCATGCCCTTGGGCGCCAGCACGCCGATGACGCGGAAGCGCGCGCCGGCGATGCGCACCGGCTTGCCGAGCGGGTTCTCGCCCTGGAACACCTCGCGCTGGAGCTTGCGTCCGATGACGGCGACGCGCTCGCCGCGGCGCATGTCCATCCTCGGCAGGAACTGCCCGGAGGTCACCGCGAGGTCGCGCATCGGCGCGTAGGCCCACGTCGTGCCGAGCACGTACACGTCGCGGCTGCGGTTGCCGTACTCGAACGACGCCGAGCCGAGCGACAGGGGCACCACCCCGCGCACCAGCGGCGCGCGGTGCGGCAGCGCCTCGGCGTCGTCGAGCGTGAGCGGGCGCACGGTGCCTCCGAAAGAGCCCATGATGCCGCTCGTCTCGGTCTTCCCCGGCAGCACGATGACGAGGTTGGTGCCGACCGAGGCGAACTGCTCGGTGACGTAGCGCCTGGCGGCGTCGCCGAGCGCGGTGAGCAGCACGACGGCCGTGACGCCAATGGCGGTCGCGACGAGCGTGAGCGAGGTGCGCAGGCGGTGGCCGGCGAGGGACTCGGCGGCGAGCGCGAACAGTTCGCGGGCGGGAACGCGCAGGCCCATCAGCCGTCCTCGGCCATGCGGCCGTCGCGCATGCGCAGGCGCCGCTGCGCGCGCCCGCCGACGCGCGGGTCGTGGGTGACGACGACCAGCGTGAGCCCCTCGGCGTTGAGGCGTTCGAGCAGGGCGAGGATCTCGTCGCCCGAGCGCGTGTCGAGGTTGCCGGTCGGCTCGTCGGCGAGCAGGATGCGCGGCCGCATGGCGGTGGCGCGCGCGATGGCGACGCGCTGGCGCTCGCCGCCCGAGAGCTGGTCCGGCCGATGGTCGAGGCGGTGGCCGAGGCCGACCGCGACGAGGGCCTCGCGCGCCCGCGCGCGGCGCTCGGCGGGTGCGACGCCGGCGAAGATCATCGGCAGCTCGACGTTGCGCGCGGCGCTCATGCGCGCGACGAGGTGGTAGGCCTGGAAGATGAATCCGATCTTGCGCTGGCGCACGTCGGCGAGCTGGTCCTCGGTGAGCTTCTCGACCGGCTCGCCGTCGAGCACGTAGCGCCCGGAGGTGGGCGTGTCGAGGCAGCCGAGCACGTTGAGGAGCGTGGACTTGCCGGAGCCCGACGGCCCCATGAGCGACAGGTACTCGCCGGCGCGCACCGACAGCGACACGCCGTCGAGCGCGCGCACCTCGGAGTCGCCGACCTTGAAGACGCGCGTGACGTGTTCGAGGCGGATGACCTCGACGCCCGTCGCCGCGCCCGTCGCCGCGGCGTCCGCGCCGCCCGGCGCGGCGGGACGCGCGCCGTCCCCGGCGCCGGCGGTCGCGTCCGCGGGCATCAGCGCGCTCCCGCGGCGGCCTTCGCGGTGTCGGCGGGGGCGCCGCCCGCCGCCGGACGCACCGCGGCGCCGGGCTTCACGCCCGCCCGGTCGAGGCTGGTGACGACGATCTCGCCCTCGCGCACGCCGCGCGCGATCTCGGTCCACTCCCAGTTGCGCAGGCCGACCTCGACGTCGCGCGCCACCGCGCGCCCGTTCTGGACGACGAGCACGCGCCGGCCCTCGATGACGGCGAAGGTCGGCACGCGCAGCACGCCGTCGTGGCGGTCGAGGATGACCTCGACGTCCGCCGACGTGCCGGGCTTGGGCAGCGGTCCGGCGGGATCGAGCGCCAGCTCGACCTCGATCTCGAGCGTGCGGTTCTGCTGCACGACGTCGTTGACGAACGGCGCCACGCGCGACACGGTGCCCTGCCACGCGCGCCCGGGGTAGGGGTCGAGCGTGACGCGCGCCGGCAGGCCGACGCGCACGCGCGCGATGTCCATCTCGTCGAGCGGCGCGCTCACGTACAGGCGGCGCGGATTGAGCACCTCGAGCGCCGGCTGGCCGGGCGCGAGCGTCTCGCCGACCTCGACGAAACGCTGGCTCACGACGCCGTCGAAGGGAGCGACGACGCGCAGGTCGCGCAGCGCGTGGTCGGCCAGTTCGAGCGCCGAGCGGGCGCTCGCCTCGCGCGCCTCGGCGGCGCGCAGCGCGGCCTCGGCCTCGTCGCGGCGCGCGCGCGCCGCGTCCAGCTCGCCGGCCGACACCAGCCCCTGAGGCTCGAGCGCCGCGACGCGGTCCCAGTCGCGGCGCGCCAGCGCCGCCGCGGCGCGCGCCTGCGCCACCGCGTGGCGCGCCGCCTCGAGGTCGCGCCGCGCGAGGTCGCGCCGCAGGCGCGCCGCGTCCGCGTCGAGCTGCACGAGCAGCTCGCCGGCGCGGAACGTCGCCCCCTCGCGCTTCGGGATGGCGATGACGCGCCCGCCGAGCGCCGGCGCGAGGCGCGCGCGCTCGCGCGCGCGCACGGTCCCCGCCTCGCTGTTGGTCACCGCGTCCTCCACGGCGCCGCGCGAGACGCGCGCCGTCTCGACCTCGATGCCGGCGTCCCGGAACACCGTGGCGCGCAGCGCGACGCCGGCCACGACCACGGCGCCGGCGATCAGCGACCAGCGGACCGCGGGCCTCACGGGCCTTCCCGCCGGGCGCGGTGTGCGGCCGCGCGCCTCAAGAGGCGGCGCCGGCCGGCGCCGCGCCCGCGGCCGGGATCGGCCACGGGATGCGGCGCAGGCGCTCCGGCCGGAGCACGGGCGGGTGCAGGCGCCGCAGGTGGTCGGTCACGCGGCGGAACGCCTCGTCGCGTCGCGCCTCCTGCGCCTGCGCCTGGAGCAGCATGAGCGCCTCGCCGGACAGCTCCTCGAAGTCCTGCGGGGTCTGCTGCTTCGAAACGACGCGCATGATCACGAGTCCGTCGGCGGTCATCTGCGGACCGACCACGCCGCCCGCCGGCGTCTGCATGAACGAGCGCTCGAGGAAGCCGAGCGTCGGATCGGTCGTGGGAAACGTCACGGTGCGCGTCTCCGCGGCCGCGCTCACGCCCGCGGCGGCGAGCGCCTCGGCGAGCGACGGCGCGCTCGCCGCGTGCCGCAGCACGGCGGACACCTGCGCGGTGTCCCGCAGGGTGACGCTCTCGATCTCGACCGCGTCGAGGCGCTGGAAGTCGTCGCGGTGGCGCTCGAAGTAGTCGCGCAGCCAGGCGCTGTCGAGCTGCGCCTCGGCGAGCACGTCGCTGCGGTAGATGGCGTCGAGCACGTAGTTGTCCACCGTGCGCTGGATGCGCTCGCGGATCGCCGGCTCTTCGTGGAGCAGCCGGCGGCGCGCCTCGGCGATGGCGATGCGGCGCGTGCACGCCGCGTCGATCCACGCCTCGAGGGCCGCGATCATCGAGGGGTTGGGCCGGTCCTCCGGCCGGTCGAGGTCGGCGTACGCGTCGGCCAGCGTGTAGGCGCCGCCGTCCCATGTGGCCAGCACCCGGCGCGCCTCCTCGGGCGTGAGCGGCGGCGGAGAGCCGAGCTGGCCGGTCGTCGGGTCGAACGCGGGGTTGAAGCGCTGGAACAGGATCTGCGCGCCGTCGGGGGCGATGCGGTAGCGCCACGCCTCGCGCAGGCGCAGGGTCGCGTTGATGCGCGCGAGGCGCTGCTTGCGCTGCAGGATCATGTCGCGCAGCACCGCCTCGGGCTCGGGTCCGTTGGGCCGCTCGTTCGGGCGACGTTCGGAGACGCGCACCAGGAACCAGCCCTCGCCCGGCGCCTCGACCGGGCCGACGACGCGGCCGAGGGGGGCGGTGCGCAGCAGGCGGTCGAGCGGGGCGACGAGCGAACCGGGCAGCAGCGGACCGAGGTCGCCGCCCGGGGGCAGCAGGCCGGCGGTGTTGAAGCGGTCGGCGACCGACCCGAACGGCTCGCCGGCGGCGAGCGCGGCGAGCGCGGCCTCGGCCGCCGGGCGCGTCGAGACGTAGATGAGCTGCATGCGCGCCGACGAGTCGCGCCACGCGGCGAACTCGGCGACCTCGGCGTCGCTCACGCCCGCGGCCGGCGCCATGCGCTCGTAGAGCGCCTGCATCAGAACGCGCTCCTCGGCGGCGCGGCGCACGTTGAGCGTCAGCGTGTCGCGGAACAGGCCGCGGTCCTCGGCCTCGGCGAGCAGCAGCAGGCGGCGCGTGAGGTCCTCGAGGAGCGCGGCCTTGGCGGAGTCGGGCGCGCCGGGATACTGGAACTCGTTGCCGCGGGCGACGGACATGAATTCGTCCACCGTGACGGTGCGCGATCCGACCCGCACGAGGACGTCCGGGTCGGACGCGCAGCCCGCGACGAGGAGGAGCAGAACGGCGCACGCGGCGGGGAGCGTCGCGCGGCGGCGGGGCACGGCGGAAAAGGGCATGGGCGGGTCTCCGTTGAAGGTTGCGGACGGCGACGTTAGCGCGCCGCCCGTCGGCCGCCAAATCGCCCGGCGACGCCCGCGGCGGCGCCGGCGCGGCCGTTTCAGCGCGCCGGACCGGTCTCGCCGGGCGCGGCGCTCGCGGTCCGCGCCGGCGCGGAGGGCGGGCCGGCCGGCGCCGCGCCGCGCCGCATCATGAACTCGACGGCGCCGAGCAGCGCGAGGTTGGCGGCGAGCCCGGCGACCGCCGCCACCTGCACGTCGTGGAAGCGCAGGAACTGGGTGCCGAGGAGCGACACGAGCAGGCCGCGGCGCAGGGGGGCCCACGGGCGCGGGCGCCCGGCGGCGTGGCGCCACGCGCCGGCGAGCCCGAACGCGGCCGCCACCGCCGAGCAGCCGAGCGCCGCCCACGCGCGCGTGCCGCGCCCGAAGCCCAGCGCGCGCTCCGGGTCGCGCCACACGTCCCACAGCTCGGCGCCGAGGCGCGCGGCGTCGGCGAGCGCCCACAGCGCCTGCGCCGCGAGCACCGCCACGAGCAGCGCGACGAAGCCGCGCCGCGCCAGCAGCCGCGCGGCGGCGCGCCGCGCCCAGGCGCGCGCGCGCGAGTACGGCCCGGGCGCGGCCGCCGGGGCGAGGGCCGCGCCCTCGGCGAGCGCGCGCAGCGGCGCGACGCGCGGGTCGCGCGGGTCGCAGCGCTCGAGGTGCGCGAGCGCCCGCGCGCGCTCGGCGGCGTCGAGGTCGTGCCGCGCCAGCTCGCCGAGCAGGTGCGCCGCGTTGGCGATGCGCTCGTCGTCGTCGAGCGGACGGCGCCCGACCGCGCGGTCGAGCACCACGAACAGCGCCACGAACACGCCGTACATGAGGGCGAACGCGGGCCGGTAGAAGTAGTCGTGGTCGCTCGTCACGAACTTCCCGATCTCGTCCACGAAGAAGCCGAAGCCGGCGCCGCCGAGCACCGCCGCCCACACGCGCGCCGTGCGGTCGAGCGACACGAGCACGAGGAGCAGCGCCGCGGCGAGGCCGAGTCCGCCCCACAGCATGTGGGCGATGTGGAGCCCCGCGCCGCCGAGCTTCGGGTAGCCGGTGGCGGCGAGGAACGCGCGGATCGTGAGGATCGTGACGACCGCCGCGACCGCGAACTCCTCGGCGCGGCGCAGCCCCTCGGCGTCGCGCAGCAGCCGGCGGCGCGGGCGGGGCGGACCCGCCGCGGGCGCGCCGCTCACGGCTGCGCCTTCGGGTCCGGCCGCGCGAGGGCCTGCTCGAGCGCCTGCAGCAGCTCGCGCGCGCGGTGCAGCAGCGCGATGCCGGCGCCGCGCACGCGCAGACCGAACTCGCGGCCCGAGAAGAACTCGACCTGGAAGTTGAGCATGCCGACCACGGTGCGAATCTCGTGCGGGCGCAGCGGCCGCCGCAGCGCCATCTCGACGACCTCCTGGAACACGCGCAGGCTCTCGACCGCGCCGCCGGCGCCGAGCAGGCGCAGGCGCCGCAGCTCGAGGAGCGCCACGGCGGGCGCGGGGAGCTGTCCGAAGCGGTCCATCATCTCGAGCGTCAGGTCGTCGAGCGCGCCGAGGTCGCGCGTCTCGGCGAGGCGCCGGTACAGGCTCAGCTTCTCGTGCTCGTCGGGCACGTAGTCGTCGGGCAGGAAGGCGCTCCAGTCGGTGAGCAGGCGCGGCTCGGGGCGCGCCTCGGGGGCCTCGCCCCGCACCTCGGCGACCGCCTCCTCGAGCAGCTTCACGTACAGATCGAAGCCGAGCCCGAGGATGAAGCCGTGCTGTTCCGGCCCCAGCAGGTTGCCGGCGCCGCGGATCTCCATGTCCTTGAGCGCGATCTTGAAGCCCACGCCGAGCTCGTCGAACTCCTCGATCACGCGCAGCCGCTTCTCGGCCTCTTCGGTGAGCACGCGGCGTGACGGCACGAGCAGGTAGGCGAAGGCGCGGTGCGACGAGCGGCCCACGCGCCCGCGCAGCTGGTAGAGCTGCGCCAGCCCGAGCGTGTCGGCGCGGTCCACGATGAGGGTGTTGACCGACGGCATGTCAATGCCCGACTCGATGATCATGGTCGAGACCAGCACGTCGTGCTTGCGGTCCATGAAGTCGAGCATGACGCGCTCGAGCTCGCGTTCGCCCATCTGGCCATGCGCCACCGCGACGCGCACCATGGGCACCAGCTTCTGCACGAGCAGCGCCGCGTGGTGGATGGTTTCGACGCGGTTGTGGACGAAGAACACCTGCCCGCCGCGGTCCACCTCGCGCAGGATGGCGTCGGTGACGACCGCGTCGTCCCATTCGAGGATCTCGGTGTGCACCGGCAGCCGGTCGCGCGGCGGCGTCTCGATGACCGACATGTCGCGCGCGCCGGCGAGCGACAGGTTGAGCGTGCGCGGGATGGGGGTGGCCGTCATGGCGAGCGCGTCCACCTGACGCGTGAGCTGGCGGATCTTCTCCTTCTGCGCGACGCCGAAGCGGTGCTCCTCGTCGATCACGACCAGGCCGAGGCGCTTGAACGCGACGTCCTTCGACAGCAGACGGTGGGTGCCGATGAGCACGTCCACCTCGCCGCGCGCGGTGGCGGCGACGATCTCCTTCTGCTCCTTCGGCGTGCGGAAGCGCGACAGCGCCTCGACCCGCACCGGGAAGTCGGCGAGGCGCTCGCGGAACGTGAGCAGGTGCTGCTGCGCGAGGATGGTGGTCGGCACGAGCACCGCCACCTGGCGGCGGTCCATGACCGCCTTGAAGGCGGCGCGCACCGCGACCTCGGTCTTGCCGTAGCCGACGTCGCCGCAGATGAGGCGGTCCATCGGGCGCGCGCTCTCCATGTCGGCCTTGACGTCCTCGATCGCCTTGAGCTGGTCGGGCGTCTCCTCGTAGGGGAACGCGGCCTCGAGCTCGCGCTGCCACACCGTGTCGGGGGAGAACGCTTGCCCGGGGAGCGCCTTGCGCGCGGCGTAGGCGCGGATCAGGCCCTCGGCCATCTCCTGCACGGCCTTCTTCGCGCGCGCCTTGGTCTTCTGCCACGCGCCGGAGCCGAGCTTGTGGACCGACGGCTTCGCGCCCTCGCCCGCGGCGTAGCGCGACACGAGCGCGAGCTGCTGCACCGGCACGAACAGCCGGTCGGTGCCCGCGTAGGCGATCTCGACGCAATCGGTCTCCTGGCCGTTGAGCGTGAGGCGCTTCATGCCGCGGTACACGCCGACGCCGTGGTCCTCGTGCACCACGAAGTCGCCCGCCTTGAGCGACGACAGCTCGGCGATGGACAGCCCGCCGGTGCGCCGCAGGCGCCGGCGCCGCCGCCGGTAGCGCGCGAAGATCTCGTGGTCGGTGAGCACCGCGAGGCCCGCGCCGCGCAGCGTGAAGCCGGCCGTCACCACCCCGACGCCGAGCGTGGCGCCGGTGTCGCCGAGCAGCTCGAACAGGCGCTCGCGCTGGCCCGGGTTGTCGCACAGGATCACGGCGCGCAGGCCGTTGGCGCCGAGCTCCGCGAGGTGGGACTTGAGGCGCTCGAGCGAGCGCTGCATGGGCTCGGCCGGCATGCACTCGAACACCAGCGAGGCGGCGTAGCGCCGCTCCTCGCCGGCCTCGAGCACCGGGCCGAGCAGGTCGGCGCCCTCGCGCTCGCGCCACAGCGCATCGAGCGCCGCGGCGTCCGCGAACAGATCGGCGGGCGGCGACAGGAACGGGTAGTGCGCGCGCATCTCGTCGTAGCCGCGCGCGACGTGCTCGGCGAGGTCCGCGGCGCGCGCGCGCAGCGCCCCCGGGTCGTCGAGCACGACGAGCGCGTCCGGCGGCAGGTGGTCGGCGAGCGTGCCGAGGTCCGGGTCGTAGTGCCCGGCGAAGCGCTCCATGCCGTCGTGGAACAGGTACGCGCCGCCCGCCGTCTCGTCGCCGGCGGCGCGCAGGCGCGCGGCCACCGCCGCCGCCTCGCCCGGCTCGACCACGACCTCGTAGCGCGGCAGCACGCGCGCGCGCGTCATGCGCTCGATCGAGCGCTGCGTGCCCGCGTCGAAGCGCCGCAGCGAGGCGATCGTGTCGCCGTCGAACTCGACGCGCAGCGGGTCGGCCGCGGCCGGCGGCCACAGGTCCACGATGCCGCCGCGGCGCGCGATGTGGCCGACGCCCTCGACCTCGGGGAGGCGTTCGTACCCCATGTGGACGAGGCGCTCGACGAGCCGCTCGGGCGGCATCTCGGCGCCGACCGCGAGGTCGAGGCGCGCGCGCGCGAGGCGCGCCGGCTTCGGCACCTTCTGCAGGACGCCGCGCGCGGTGGCGAGCACCACGCCGCGCTCGCCGTCCGCGAGCCGCGCCAGCGTCTCGAGGCGCTGCGCGACGATGCCCGGATGCGGCGAGGCCGGGTCGTAGGGCAGCGTGTCGGGCTCGGGAAACGCGAGCACCGCGCCCGCGCCGCGGAAGTACTCGAGGTCGTCGCGCGCCTCCTCGAACGCCTCGCCGTGCGCCGCGAGCCACAGCACGGTGCGGCCGGTCTCGCGCTGGAGCCACGACACGAGGAACGCGCGCGCCGAGCCGGTGAGCCCGCGCAGCGCGACGCGCCGCGGCAGCTCGGCCGCGTCGTTGCGGCCCCACTGCCCGGCGAGGAACTCGAGCAGGCGCCGCGCCTCGGGGAGGCGCCCGGCGTGCGCGGCGAGCGACTCGGCGAGGTCGTCCTTGAGCCAGACGTCGGTGGCGGTCACGGTGCGGTCGGTCTCCGGCGCGCGCGGCGCGGCTCCGGCGCGGGCGCGCGCAAGCACGAAAGGCCGCGGGGCGCCTCCCCGCGGCGGTCGCGGCATGGGTTCTCCCCGCGCGCGGCGGGGGCGAGGGACGCTAGCAGGAGGCGCGCGCGCGGCTCAAGCGCGGCTCGCTCCGCCCGCCCCCGCTCGCGCGGCGCCGGGCGCGGGTCCGCGCCGCGCCGCACGGCTACGGCGCGGGCGGCGGAGAGGGCGGCGCGGCGAGCGCGGCGCCGAGCGCCTCGAGCAGCTCGCGGTACTGGACGTCGCAGCGCGCGTGGGCCGGATCGTCGCTCGGGTGGTACTCGCCGCCGCCGTGCACCCACGCGATGCGGCCGTCGCGGTCCACGAGGAACGACACCGACGTCCAGTTGCGCTCGTCGTGACCGTCGAGCCAGTAGCGGCCGAGGGTCGTCCAGTCGCGGTCGAAAGCGATCGGCCCTCCGAAGCCGAGTTCCTTCGCGCGCCGCAGGATGCGGGCGTTCGACACCTCGCGCGGCGGCTTCGGGTGGAACATGCCGACCACCACGAGCCCGTCGCCGGCGTGCTTGACGCGCAGCGCCTCGAGCGCCGGCAGCGTCGCCTCGCAGAAGCGGCATCCTTCGGTCCACCAGCGCACCAGCACCACCCTGCCGCGCAGCCGGTCGAGCGAGAGCGGACCGCCGCGCACCCAGCGCGCGACCGACCACGCGGGCGCGGGCGCACCGAGCAGCTCGGCGCCCGAGTCCGGGTCGTAGCGGGGCGCCGCGTCCGGCGCGAGCGGCTCCCGTGCGGCGGCCGCGGGCGCGAGGGCGGCGGCGAGGGCGAGCCCGGCGGCGAGGACGAGGCGCGCGACGAGGCCGAAGCCCGGGACGCGCGGCGGATGCTGGCGACGCATGCGCCGCAGCATAGTCGAGGCGACGGGGGCCCGCACCCCCGAACCCGCCCCCCGGGCCGCGGCGCGGGCGGACCGGCCGCGAGCGCCGGACGTTTCCGCGCCGGGCCGATTGAGATAGATTGCCGCGGTGCCGGCGCGCCGCGAGTCGCGAGGCGTCCGGCCCGGACTGGCCCACCTCATCCCACAGGAGGTTCCCGATGCGACGATCCCCGGTCGCCGCGCGGCTCATCCTCGCGATCGCGCTCGCGATTCCCTCCACGCCGGCCTTCGCCGCGCCGGCCGGACCCTACGTGGATCCCAAGGCGCCCTGCTTCCGCTGGCCGGCCGTGGACTACGACGGCGACGGCGTCTTCGACCGCGTGGACAACTGCCCCAACACGCCGAAGGGCTGCACCGTGGACCGCTTCGGCTGCACCATGGACGGCGACGGCGACGGCGTGTGCGACGGGCTCGACAAGTGCCCCGGCACGCCGGTGGGCGCCGCGGTGGACGCCGACGGCTGCTCCGAGAGCCAGCTCTCCGCGCGCTCCACGCCGCCGCCCGCGCCGCCGCCGGCGCGCGAGGTCGCGAAGCCGTCCACCTCCCCGCCGCAGCCGCCGAAGCCAGTGAGCGAGGTCGAGCGCAAGCTGCTCGAAACCGGCCGCATCCGGCTCGAGAACATCTACTTCGAGACCAACAGCGCGACCCTGCTGCCGGAGTCGGAGACCACGCTGCGCGAGGTGGGCGAAACGCTCGAGAAGTTCCCCGACCTTCAGATCGAGATCGGCGGACACACCGACACGCGCGGCCGCGCCGCCTACAACCAGTCGCTGAGCCAGCGCCGCGCCGAGTCGGTGCGCGCCTACCTGCTCCAGAACTTCCGCCTCGAGGAGCGCAACCTGGTCGCGAAGGGCTACGGCGAGTCGCAGCCCGAGACCCAGGAGCGCAACGACGAGGAGCTGCTCCGCAACCGGCGCGTCGAGCTCAAGGTGCTGAACCCCGAGGCGCTGCCGAAGGGCGTGCAGATCGAGAACCGCTGAACCGGCGCCGAGCCGCGGCCGGCCGCACGCGCCGGCCGCGGCGGCGCCGTTCCGGGAGGCCGTCATGCTCGACGAGTTCAAGAAGTTCCTGACCCAGACCAACGCGCTCGCGCTCGCCGTCGGCGTCATCATCGGCGGCGCGGTCGGCAAGGTCGTCGGCTCGCTCGTGAGCGACATCCTCATGCCGCTCATCAGCCTCGCCATCCCCGGCGGCTCGTGGCGCGAGGCCAAGATCCCGCTGCGCACCGACGACGCCGGCAACGTGATCAACGCCCTCACCGTGGGCAGCTTCTTCGGCGCGCTGGTGGACTTCGTCATCATCGCGTTCGCGGTGTTCATGATCACCAAGCTGCTGCTCAAGCCGGCGCCCGCGCCGCCCGCCCCGCCCACCAAGGTGTGCCCCGAGTGCAAGGAGACGATCCCCGCGGACGCGCGCAAGTGCCGCGCGTGCGCGAGCGCGGTCTGACCGCCGCGTCCCCCGCGACGCACCGGCCGGCGCCGCCCCCTCCCGGGCGCGGCGCCGCGGTGCGCCGGGCCCGCCCCGGCCCCCCGGCGGCGCCCGCCACCCCCGAGGAGTCCCCATGAGACGCATCCCGTCCGCCGTCCTCGCGGCCGCGCTGCTCGCCGCCGCCCTCCCGGCGCGCGCCGAGGAAAAGAAGCCGGCCGAGCCCGGCCCGTGGCAGTTCAAGAGCACCGCGCAGCTCCAGCTCTCGCAGAGCGCGTACAGCACCAACTGGGCGGGCGGCGACCGCGGCTCGATCGTGTGGGTGCTGGGCGCGCTGAGCAGCGCGGAGCGGCAGTTCACCGCGCGCTTCCACCTGTCGAACACGCTCGGCCTCGCCTACGGCCAGACCTCGCGCCAGCAGCCCGACCCCTCCAACCCCGGCGAGCTGGTGTGGGACGCGCCCGACAAGACCACCGACCAGATCCTGTTCGAGTCCATCGGGCGCTGGACGCTCGGCGGCTACGTGGACCCCTACGCCGCGCTGCGGCTCGACACGCAGTTCAGCGACCAGACGTTCCCGAACGGCGACCTGCCGCTCAATCCGGTCAAGGTCAAGGAGTCGGCCGGCATCGCGCGGCAGTGGGTGAAGACCGACCGGCAGGAGCTGCTGTCGCGACTCGGCTTCGGCTTCCGCCAGACGTTCGCGCGCAGCTTCGTCGAGGCGCCGCCTTCGGAGCGCACCGAGAGCTTCACGGCGAACGACGGCGGCGTCGAGTTCCAGAGCAAGGCGACGTGGCCCCTGCTCGGCGGCAGGGTGATCTACAAGGGCGACCTGCTCGTGTTCCAGCCGGTGTTCTTCTCGAAGTCCGACGCGCTCGAGCGGTTCGACGCGCTGGTGCGCGCGGGCGACGCGTCGCGCCCCGCGGAGCCCGGGGCCGAGGCGGTCGCCGACTTCTGGAAGGCGACCGACGTGAACCTGCAGAACACCTTCAGCGCCGAGATCAGCAGGTCCATCTCGGTGAACCTGTTCGCGCAGCTCGTCTACGACAAGTTCGACGCCGCGGCCAACGTGGACCCGGCGCTCGAGCTGGCGAAGCTGGTGCCCGAGGTGCGGAAGAACGTGCGCAAGGCGGGCCAGTTCAAGCAGACGCTGGCGATCGGGATCAGCTACCGGCTGTTCTGATGAGGGGGCGCGGCGCGCCCCGCGCTCAAGTGCCGCGCGGGCGCGCCGGGCCGGCCGGCGCCCGCGCGCCCGCCATGCCCCAGCGCCCGATCGCGCTCTCGGCGGCGAGCAGCGCGAGCGCCGCGATCACGAACCAGCTCCACAGCTCGCGCCCGTAGCGCGCCTCGCGCACGCGGCGCGCGAGGTCGCCGCCCGGGCGCACGACCTGCGCGCGCCCGGGCGGGAACGCGCGCACCAGCGCCGGCTCCGCGACCGGCGCGAGGTCGGACTCGCGCGGGTCGGGGTTGACCGCGAACACCGCGCGCAGGCGCCCGTCCTGGAGCACGCGGTAGAGCCCCGGCCGCTCGAGCGGGGCCGACACGAGGCGCGTGGCGCCGGCGGCGGCGGCCAGTTCCGACGGCACCTCGCGGCCGTCCTCGTCCTCGATGCGCCACGCGCCGGTCGCGGCCGGCGCGCGGTAGCGTTCGCCGGGCAGCAGCGACGCCGCCGCCGTGCCGCGGCCGAGCACCTTGACCGCCTGGTGCAGGAGCGGCAGGAACGCGCCGCTCACCGCGAGGTCGGAAGCCTCGGGATCGGCGGGCGCGAGCAGCACGAGCGCGCGCGGCGTTTCGACCAGCGCCGGGTGACGGCGGTCGAACTCAAGCAGCACGCGCGCGCCGGGCGCGGGCGTGAACGCGCGGATCGCGGTGAAGCGCGCCGCGGAGAGCGGCTCGCCGGGGCGCGCCGGAAAGCCGGCCAGCACCGGATGCCCCGCCACCGCGCGCCCGAGGCGCCACGCCGCGCCCGGCGGCGCCTCGGCCACGGGGCCGAGGGCTCCGGCGCCGAGCGCCTCGAGGAGCGGGGCCCACGCCGCCGCGTCCGCGCGGCGCCCGGGCGCGAACAGCACCGCGCCGCCGCCGCGCACCCAGTCGAGCACCGCCTGCGTTTCGACCGGACCCGGCTGCGCCACGTCGTGCACCACGAGCACGTCGCACTCGGGAAGGCGCGCCGGAAGCGTCGCGGCGTCGAGGGCCTCGACCGCGAGGCCCGACGCCGGGGCGCCGGCCTCGAGCGCGAGCCGCAGCGCCGAGGGCGGGCCGTCCTCGCGCAGCGCGACGCGCACCGTGCCCGAGCGGCCGGCGGCGAACGCGCGGCGGTTGTCGAGCGCGAGCGCGTCGTTCGGTAGCTCGACCCAGCCGCCGTCCTCGGGGAGCCGCGCGAGCGGCAGCAGCGCGAAGGCCTCGCCGCGCGCCGGCAGCGCGAGGAACCCGCGCCCGAGTTCGCCGCGCCGGTCGCGCACCGCGACCGCCACGTCGCCGGGCGCGACGCCGAACCCGGCGCCCGACACCGACAGCGCCGCCGTCTCGCCCGCCGGCGCCGGCGCGGCGTCGGTGAGCGCGGCGTTGGCGCGGCTCGCCGGCGCGAGCGGCACGAGATAGACGCGCGCGGCGTCCCACGGGCCGGCGGGCGCGGCGGGCGCGCCCCCGTCCGCGAAGCCGGTGGCCTGGAAGTCGCCGATCCAGAACAGTTCGCGGTTGAGCGCGCGCGACTCGGCGAGCGCGCGGGCGGCGAACGCCAGCGCCTGCGCGTGGTCGGTGGCGTGCGCGCCGGCCTCGAGCGCCTGCGCGGCGGCGCGCAGGCGCCCGGCGTCGGCCGACGGCTTCGGCGTCACCGGCCGCGGCGCGCGGTCGTAGGGCACGAGCAGCAGCTCGTCGGCGGGCCCGAGCGTGCCAAGCAGGTCCTCGACCACGCGCCGCGCCTCGGCCGCGAGCGTGCCGCCGCCCGCCGCGCGCGCGCCCATGCTGCCGCTCACGTCCACGAGCGCCACCACGGTGGTCGCCGCGGCGCCCGCGGGCCCGGCCGTGCCGCGCAGCGCCGGCCGCGCCATGGCGAGCGCGATGGCCGCCACCGCCAGCGTGCGCAGCGCGAGCAGCAGCCACTGCTTGAGGCGCAGGCGGCGGATCTCGCTCTGGTTGACCTCGGCGAGGAACTCGAGCGAAGGAAACCTCACCTCGCGCGGGCGCCGGCGCGTGAACAGGTGGATGAGGATCGGGATCGCGGCGGCGGCGAGGCCGGACAGGAAGAGCGGGTTGAGGAAGTTCACCGCGGCAGCTCCACGAAGGCGCGCGCGTCGTCGCTCCACACGGAGATGGCCGTGACCGGGTGGATCTCCCAGGCCCCGAGCCGCCGGCCCGGCGCGCGCGCGATGCGCTCCTCGTGCTCGACGTCGTAGAGGAGCCAGCCGGCGATCCGCACGCGGCGCGGGCCGCCCGCCCACTGCGTGGCGCCGCCGCGGTTCGGGCGCAGCGCCTGGAGCAGGCGCTCCCAGCCCCACGCCGGCGCGCCGCGGCGGAACGCGGGCGTGATCTCGCAGGTGGCGTAGAGGGTGTCGGGCGCTCCGGGAGCGCGCGGCGCCGGCGCCAGCTCGAGGTGGAGGTCGCCGTCGGGCGCGTGCAGCGCGCGCTGCACCCAGCCCTCGAGCACCACGCCGCGCCGCTCGAGGGCCGAGTCCTCGCCGACCGGGCGACCGTGCGGCAGCGCGGCGAACGCCGCGAACGACAGCGTGTCGCAGCGCCCGGGCGCGGTGTCGCGGTCCTTCATGGCGCGCAGGTGGCGCGCCGCGAGCGGGGCGAACGGCCCCTGGCCGACCTCGTGGAGGTACGCGCCGAGCGCCGCGAGCCCGAGCGCGGCCGCGACGGCGGCGGCGGCGCGCAGGATCACAGCAGCCTCGCGCGCTTCTCGAGGTAGGCGAGCAGCGCGCGGTCGAACGGCGTGCGCGTGTCGAGCGGCACGTAGTCCACGCGCTGCTCGCGGCACGCGCGGCGCAGGTGCTCGGTCCACGCCGCGAAGCGCTCGCGGTAGCGGCGCGCGATCTCCCACGGCTCGGTGGTGAGGCGCTCGCCGCTCTCGAGGTCCACGAAGGTCGCGGTGTCGGTGTACGGGAAGTCCACCTCGGCCGGGTCGAGCACGTGGAACACCACCACCTCGTGGCGGCGGTGGCGGAAGTGCTGGAGCCCGGCGAGCACCTCGTGCGGGCGGTCCATGAGGTCCGAGCACAGCACCACGAGGCCGCGGCGCTTGATGCGCTCGGCGAGCTCGTGGAGCGCCGGCCCGAGGCGCGTGCGGCCGCGCGCCTCGGCGCCGCCGAGCGACCGCAGCAGCACGTCGAGGTGCGAGCGCACGGCGCGCGCCGGCACGTAGGCGAGCGGATGGTCGGCGAACAGCAGCAGGCCGACCGCGTCCTGCTGCTGGAGCATGAGGTAGGCGAGCGCCGCCGACAGGCTCTGCGCGTACTCGAGCTTGCTCATCGAGGCGCGCTCGCTGCGGAACCCCATCGAGCCCGACAGGTCCACCAGCAGGTGGCAGCGCAGGTTGGTCTCTTCGGTGTACTGCTTGACGAGGTAGCGGTCGCTGCGCGCCCACACCTTCCAGTCGAGGTTCTTGAGCGGGTCGCCGGGCATGTACGGGCGGTGCTCGGCGAACTCGACGCTGAAGCCGTGGAACGGCGAGCGGTGCATGCCGGCGATGAAGCCCTCGACCACGAGCCGGGCGCGCACGTCGAGGTGGGCGAGGCGCGCCACCACCGCCGGGTCGAGCATGGCGCGCCCGCCGCCCGCGCCGCGCGCGAGGCCGCGGTCGGGCTGGGCGCCGGAGCCGGAGCGCGGGGCGGACGGCGTCACCGGCGCGTCCCCGACCGCGCGGGGGGCGCGCCGCGCGCGTCGCGTCGCGTCGCCGCCGGCGGGCGCGGGGCGCGCGCGCTCACGCCGCCGCCCTCCGGCCCTTCCACACCCAGTACACCGGGAAGGCGGTGGCGGCGATGAGCACGCCGGCCGCCGCGCGCCAGCCGGAGGCGCCGAGGTCGCTCGCGATGAGGCCGATCGTGACGAGGATGAAGAGCCACGCGGTGAACGGGTAGAGCGGCGTGCGCACCCCGTGCGCCGGCGCTCCCGCCGCCCGCTCGCGCCGCCGGAGCGCGAACACCGCCGCGGTGGTGAGGCCGTAGAACAGCCACGAGGTGGTGACGAACCAGCCCGAGATGTCCTCGAAGCCGTTGGCGACCGCCAGCCACAGGCAGGCGAGAGCGGCCTGCACCCACAGCGCGAACACCGGCGTGCCGCGCCGCGGATGGATCGCGGCGAGCGGTTTCCACAGCAGCCCGTCGGCCGCCATCGCCTGCGTGACGCGCGGCCCGGTGAGCACCGAGCCGTTGACCGTGCCGAACGTCGAGACCGCGACCAGCACCGCGAGCGCCGTGCGCCCGCCCTCGCCGAGCAGGCGGCCCATGGTCTCGGAGCCGACCGCCGGGTAGGTCGCCACGCCGCCGGCGCCCAGCACGCGGAAGTACGCGAGGTTGGTGAGCACGTAGAGGACGATGACGAGCGCCGTGCCCCACACGATGGCGATGGGCAGATTGCGCTCGGGGCGCACGATCTCGCCGCCGACGTAGGTCGAGTCCGTCCAGCCGTCGTAGGCGAACAGCACCGGGATCATGGCCGCCGAGAACGCGATCCACAGCGGGCGCGCCGCGGCCGCCGGGTCGGCGTGCGGTTCGGGCGCGCCCGGCGGGTGCACGGCCGCGAGCGTGAAGGCGGCGACGCACAGCGCGAGGATGCCGGCCACCTTGAGCGTGGTGAAGACCGCGGTGGTGCCGGCGCCCTCGCGCACCCCGAGCGTGTTGATCACCGTGAGCAGCACGATGGCGCCGCAGCCCGCCGCCAGCTCGGCCGACTTCGGCAGGTGGAGCGCCTCGCAGAAATAGAGCGCGAACACGCTCGTGATGGCGGCGATCACGGTCGGCTTGATGACCCACAGGTTGGCCCAGCCGAACGCGAAGCCCCACGCGTCGCCGAAGCCCTCGCGGATGAAGACGTAGAGCCCGCCCGTCCTGGGGTGGGTGGCCGCCAGCTCGGCGAGCACCAGCGAGCCGCACAACGACAGCAGTCCGCCCACCACCCACGCCGCGATGGCGAGCCCCATGCCGGGGATCTCCTGCGCCACGGCGTGGGGCGAGCGGAAGATGCCCGAGCCGACGATGTTGCCGACCGTGATGGCGGTCGCGGCGTACAGGCCGATCTGGCGGCGCAGCTCCACGGCCGACTCAGTCCACCGGCACGGACTGGAGCAGGTCGGCGACGATGCGGTCGGGCTTCACGCCCTCGGCCTCGGCCGTGAAGTTGGTGACGATGCGGTGGCGCAGCACCGCCGGGGCGACCGCCCGGACGTCCTCGATGCCCGGCGCGAAGCGCCCGTGCAGCACGGCGCGCGTCTTGGCGCCGAGCACGAGGTACTGCGAGGCGCGCGGGCCCGCGCCCCACGACACCCACTGCCGGACGAAGTCCGGCGCTCCGTCGCGTCCGCGCGTGGCGCGCGCGAGGCGCACCGCGTAGCGCACCACGTGGTCGGCCACCGGCACGCGCCGCACCAGCTTCTGCAGCTCGAGGATGTGCGCCGCGCCGAGCACCGTCTCGAGCCTGGCCTCGTAGGCCGACGTGGTGGTGGCGACGATCTTCTCCTCCTCGTCGGCGGCCGGGTAGTCCACCTGCACGTTGAACATGAAGCGGTCGAGCTGCGCCTCGGGCAGCGGGTAGGTGCCCTCGAGCTCGATCGGATTCTGCGTGGCGAGCACGAAGAACGGCAGCGCCAGCCGGAACGTCTGGCCGCCGGCGGTCACCTCCTTCTCCTGCATCGCCTGGAGCAGCGCGGCCTGGGTCTTGGGCGGCGTGCGGTTGATCTCGTCGGCCAGCACGATGTTGGCGAACACCGGCCCGCGGATGAAGCGGATGACGCGCTTCCCGGTGGCCTGGTCCTCCTCGAGGATGTCGGTGCCGGTGATGTCGCTCGGCATGAGGTCGGGCGTGAACTGGATGCGGTTGAAGGCGAGGTCCAGCACGCGCGCGAGGCTCGAGATGAGCAGCGTCTTGGCGAGCCCCGGCACGCCCACGAGCAGCACGTGTCCGTTCGCGAACAGCGCGGTAAGGAGCTGCTCGACGACCTCGTCCTGGCCGACGATGACCTTGCGAAGCTCGGCGAGGATGCGCTCGCGCGCGGACTTGAGCTGCTCGACGGCCTGCAGGTCGGAGGCGGTGTGCTGGGTCACGGGGACTCCCCGGGAGGGCCGGAAGGCGATGCGGAGGGCCGTGGAACGCGGCCGGAACGATGCGAAGCCGGGGGAGCCTAGCACGCGTTTCGCGCGGCCGGGAAGGCGCGCGCGCGCCTCCGCGCCCGGGCGCGGCCGCGCGCGCGGCGAACGCGGATGGATGTCAGCGCGGCGTCACGCGGCGGGCGCGGCGGGGCGCACCCGCGCGCGGCCGGGGCGGGCCCGGCCGCCGCGCGCGGGCAGCCCGGCCGCGTGCGCGGGGCGCCTCGCCCGCCGCGCCCGCGCGCGTCACCGGTAGCGGATCTTCACCTGCCCCCACGAACGGTGGCGCGCCGGGGTCTGCTGCTGCAGCTCGACGAACTGGTCGCCGCTCAGCGCGGCAAAGTTCACGTTCGCCGGCTCGCCGAGGTTGCAGGTGCCATCGGGCAGGCCGCCGAGCACCTGGTTCGAGACGTAGTCGTGGCCGCCGCCGTTCACGAACACGGTCACCTTGATCGGTCCGCCCGCGTACTCCAGCGCGTCGAGCGGCACCGCGATCTCGAGGCCGGTCGTGACCGAGGCGCCGCCCGCGGCCGCCGCGCAGCCGCCGTCCACGCCCGCCGTGTTGGAGTTGTCAATCGTCACGCGCAGGCCGCTCGGGTTGGTGCCCCCGCTCAGCGTGCCGTCGGTGCGCGCGCCGCCCTCGCCGGCGTAGTTGCCCTCGCCGCCGCCGTCCGCGAGCAGCTCCGCCGTGTTGCAGAAGATCTTGTACGTGCCGCCGGCGTCGCCGCCGGTCACGCCGAGCCAGAAGTCCGGCTCCATGCCGGCGTCGAACGTCAGGCCGGCCATGCGGTTCAGGCCGTTGAAGTCCACGTTCGGGTTGTCGTTGCGCAGGACGTTCTGGCCGCCGGGCTTCGAGTCCACGAACACTTCGAGCTTGTTGTAGTTCGACTCCAGGTTGCCGGCGATGAAGACGTAGAGCCAGCCGCCCTCGCCGATCGCGTAGAACGCGTCGAGCTCGGAGCCGTTGCAGTAGCCCGGGTTGCCGTCGGTGGCATTGCCGAACTGCGTCTGGATGGTCTGCACCTCCTGCGCGGCGCCGTAGACGGCATCGAGGGTGCCGTCCACCACGGGCGGGGCAGCGCCGAGCGGCGCCGCGAGCGCGAGCGTGAGGAGGGCCGCGAGGATCGTCGGGGTCGTTGAGTGTCGCATGGGCGAACTCCTCGTCCCGGGTCCGGCCCGGAAGAAAGGCGCGGGGGGCCCGCGACCGAGCCTACCACCGCGGGGTGCGGGGGGCACGGAAGGACGCATCGCGCGCCCGGCCGCGCGCCCCGCGGGCGGCGCCGCGCGCCGGCGCTAGCGGCGCGTGATGCGCGCGATGCGGGTGCGGCGGCCGTCGGCCTCGCGCTCGGTCCACGCGGCGAGCGCCGCGCGGTCGGAGAGCGCGGCGAGCCAGCCGGCCTCGACGCGCGCGCCGAGGAACACCCACGGCGTGAGCGCGCCGCTCGGCTCGAGGGCGCGCACCGCGAGCACGGTGCGCGTGGTGTCGCCCGCCGGGCGGCCCTCGACCGCGAGCAGCGCCGCGCCTCCGCCGAGCGCGGCGAGGCGCGGGTGCGAGGCGTCGGCGAGGCTGTCGCGCAGCGCGCGCTTCGGCCCGGCGAGGCCGCGGTCGGCGCGCCACGGGGCGACCCACACGCCGGGCTCTCCCGCGCCGGTGTACCACGCGTAGAGCCCCGCGCCGTCGGCGGTCGCCGCGAGCGCCGGGCCGACCGCCGGGCACCCCGGAAGCCGCCAGCCGTCGGCGGCGATGAGCGTGTCGAGCGCGAACGTCGCGCCGCCGTCCGACGACACCGCGAGCGCCGGGTCGCGCAGGTCGCCGCCCGCCGCGCGGTAGGCGAGCGCCACGCGCGCGCCGGAGACGACCACCGCCGGCCGGCAGCACGGGCACATGCGGTCGGTCACCGCGCGGTTCGCCCCGAAGCTGAGTCCGCCGTCGGGCGAGCGCGCGGCGAAGACGTGCGCCGACGAGGGCTCGGCGTCGCGCGCGAGGGCGGCGTGGCCGCGCGCCGCCGCGGCGCGCACCTCGCGTTCGTCCATCCACGCCGCGAACAGCGTGCCGTCGTCGAGGAAGGCGAGCGCCGGGAAACCGTGGAAGGCGGCGCGTCCGCCGGCGTCGTCGTTGACCGCCACCGGCGGGGCGAAGCTGGCGCCGCCGTCGCCGCTCGCGCGCACCACGAGGTCGGCGACCATCGGGTCGTCGCCGCGCACCTCGGACCACGCCACGGCGAGCCGCCCGCCTTCGCCCCACGCGGGCACGGGGCGGCTCTCGGCGTAGGACGACACCGCGCCCGGCCGCACGTTGACGCGCACCGGCTCGCTCCAGCCGACGCCGCTGTCGGCGGAGACCGACAGCCACAGGTCGGCGGCCCCGGCCGTGTCGCGCGTCACGAACGTGAGCGCCACGCGCCCGTGGGCGTCGGCGGCGAGCGCCGCGTGGAGCGCCCCGCGCGCGGCGAGGAAGTCGGGCGTCACCTCGCGCACCTCGGCCCACGCGCCGGGGTCGGGCGCGCGCGCGCACGAGGCGACGAGCGCCGCCGCGCCGAGGCACGCGGCGGCGGCCGCGGCGAACGCCGCGCCGAGCGCGCGGGCGGGGGCGCGCACGGCGGTCAGTCCATCCGCACGAGGCGCGCGGCGGCCGTGCCGCGCGGGCCCTCGAAGCGCGCGAAGTAGATGCCCGGCGCGGCGCGGCGGCCGGCGGCGTCGCGCCCGTCCCACGTCCAGCGCGGGCGCTCGTCCTCGAGCGCGACGCGGCGCACGAGGCGGCCGGCGGCGTCGTAGAGCGCGAGGCTTCCCGCGCCGGGCGCCACGATGGTGGCGGCGCCGAACACCGGGTTGGGCGTGATGCGCAGCGCCGGCGGCTCGGGGCACACGGCCTTGCGGAGCCCGATCGCGAGCGTGGCCGACGTCTCGTCGAGCGCGGGGCCGTGCTCGTCGCGCGCCGTGACGCGCAGCAGGGCGGCTCCCGGCGGCGCGCACGGGACCGTGACCAGCGCCGAGCCCGCCGCGCCCGGCACGCGCGCGAGGCGCACCGGCGCCGCGCCCGCGGGCTCGAGCCACACCTCGACCGCCGTCACCTCGTCGGGGTCGGTGGCCGAGAAGCGGACGCGCAGCGTGTCGCCGGGGCCGAGCGCGGCCGGCAGCGCGGGCCACGACACGGCGAGCGCCGGCGCGCGGTCCACGCGCCCGATCACCGTGAGGCCGAAGCGCGCCATGTCGGGCGGAAGCGGCACCCAGCCGCCGTCGGGGCAGCCGTCGCAGTCGTCCTCCACGCGGTACAGGTAGCCGCGCACCGTGAACGAGCGCGCGTCGCGCGCGACGATCTCGGCCCACGGCGCGAAGAACCCGAGCCGGAAGTCGCCGCGCAGCGCCATCGTGCCGCCCACGCGCGGCCACACCCGCACCGAGTCGAGGAACGTGTCCGGCAGCGCCACCGTGGCGCGCACCTCGACGAGCTGCGCGTCGGGCCACAGGCGCGGGCCCGACATGGAGCCCGGACCGTAGTCGCCGATCTCGAGATCGCCGCGGCCGAGCGGCGTCCACGAGGCGGCCGGAACCTCGTCGTGCCACACCCCGAACGTGGGCGGCACCGCGCGCAGCGCGCGCGCCACGTCGAGCCGGCCCCACCCCGTCTCGGCGTCGGGGCCGCGCGCGCCGAGGTCGTCGGCCGCCTCGCGCAGCAGCACCTGGAAGTCGCGGTCGGCGAGCTCGGGCCGCAGCGAGGCGAGCAGCCCCACGGCCCCGGTCCCGAACGGCGCCGCGAGCGAGGTGCCCGACACCGCCGCGTAGCCGTTGCGCAGCACGCCCGCCGCCGTGCGGTAGGTCATGAACGTGGTCCACACGTTGACCCCGGGCGCCAGGAAGTCGAGCCCCGGCCCGTACGACGAGAATGCCGCGCGGCGGTCGCTGGCGTCGCTTGCCCCGACCTGGATGCACAGCCCCTCGCGCGCGTAGGCCGCCGGGTACTGCGGCGCGGTGGGCGCCACCGTGCCGCGGTTGCCGGCCGCCGCCACCACCACGCAGCCGCGCGTGAGCGCGTGGTAGAGCGCCTCGCGCTCGGCCCGGCTCGGGCCCGAGCCGGCGAACGACAGGTTGAGCGCGCGCGCCCCGACCGCCGTGGCGTACAGGATGGCGCGCGCGATGTCGAACGAGTAGGCGTCGCCGCTGCGGCCCTCGGTGATGCGGATCGGCACCAGCCGGCAGCCGAAGCCCGCCGCGCCGTCGCCCCCCGCGAGGCCCGCCACGCCGAGCGAGTCGGAAAACGCGCCGTTGTGCGTGCGCGCCGCGAACACGCCCGCGACCGGCGTGCCGTGGCCGAACGAGTCGGCGTAGCCGACGCTCGGGTTGAGCGTGGCGTTGAAGCCGTCGGTGACGCGCTCGCCCACGCCCGGGACGAGCGCCACCAGCTCGGGGTGCGCCGGGTCCACGCCGGTGTCGGCGATGGCGAGCTTCACGTCGTGCGAGCCGGTGGTGAGCGTCCACGCGTCGAGCGCGGCGACGTCGGCGCCGTCGCGCCCGCGGTAGACGCCCGCCGGGCCGGCGTTCCACAGCCCCCACTGGCGCGTGTCGCGGAACATCGGATCGTTGGGGAAGCCGGGCGCGAGCGCCGCGGCCGCAAGCGGCGCCGCGTCGAACACGAAGCTCTCCGGCTCGACGCAGATCGAGCGCACCTGGTCCGGCTCGGCCCACAGCACCTCGGGATCGGCCGCGAGGGCGGGCGCGAGCGCGGGCTCCGCGACGTCCACGAGCCACGTGCGCGAGGGATCGAGGTCGAACGGGTTGCCCTCCGGGGCGGCGCCGGCCGCGGCGCGCGGCGCCGCCGAGAGCCCGGCGAGGCCGGCCGCCGGCAGGTCCGCGTCGAGCGTGCGCAGCGGTGTGACGCCGAGCGCCCGGGCGCGGGCGGAGAAGCGCTCGCGCTGGTCGGCGAGGTGCGTGGCGCGCAGCGCGCCCGGGAGCGCGGGCGGCGGCGGCGCGAGACGGACGATCCAGCGCTCCGCGCGCGCGAGGTGCGCGTCCGTGGCGATGAGCGCGAGGGCGACGAGGGCGGCGGGGGTGGCGATCCGGAGGGTGCGAAGCGCGCGCATGGCGTTCCCGTGGGGGCGGATGCGGAGGCGGCGGGAGCCGAGGCCGAAACGCTAACAGCGCCGATGCGGTGCGGCAACCCGCGCCGGCGCGCGTGCACGAGGTTGGGCGCGGCGCGGCGGCGGCGGGACGGGCGGTCCGCCGCGCGCGCCGAAGGCCGCGGGGGTGGCCGCGACGCCGGCCGGCGTGTCGCGGCCGACGAGCGGCCCGTCCGCCGGGGCGGCGGCGGTCACCGCGCCGCCGCGTGCGCGAGGGCCGACGGGGTGCGGCAGCCGACGATGGCGGGCGCCTCGTGGACCAGGGCGTCGTTTTCGAGCGCCGCGACCATGAAGAGCGCGAAGTCCACGCGGCGCGTCCGGTTGCTCGCGAGGACCGCGTCGCCCACGTGCCGGCTCCAGAGCGGAAGCCCCTCGCTCTCGCCCTCTTCGAGGTCGCTCCCTCGCACCACCGTCCAGCGCGTGTCGCTGGCGAAGACGCGCCGGCACGCCTCGATCTGGTCGTCAATGTCCACCGCGCGCGTCAGGCGCCCGATCCAGCGGGCGAGCGACTCCTGCGCCGCGAACGATCTCGGGTACACGTTCCTGCCATCGCGCGTGATGTGCCAGCCGCACGAGAACACGAGCCGCGCCCCCGGGCGCGCGAGGTCGAGCACCGCCTGCGCCGTGCCCGTCGAGTAGCCGCGACGGCCCCACGGGAAGAGCACCACGAGCACGCCGTCGCACCCCGCGACCGCGCGCCGGATGACCTCGCGATCGTTGGTGGCCCCGGGGACGACGGCGATGCGGCCGCGGAACGCGTCGAGCTTCGTGACGCTGCGGGCGCGACACACCGCGACCACCTCGTGCCCGCGCTCGAGCGCGTGGCGCACCATGTACCGCCCAAGCTTCCCTGAAGCCCCGACGACGCAGACCTTCATGGAACGAATCCGCGGGCGTGGTGCGGGACGGCGCGCCGCGCCGCGCCCGGGCGCACGATCATGCGCGGCGCCCCTTGCCGTAGCGGCGTCTGACGTCGGCGATCGAGCTTGCGACCAGCTTCTCGAGCACCGGGAGGTCGAGATCCGCGAGGCGCCGGAAGTAGAGGCACGACTTTCCCATCCTGTGCGGGCCGAGCTTCGCGAGCAGCGCCTCCCGCTCCCCGCCCTCGCAGCCGAGGTACAGGACCAGATCACGCCCCCGGATGGCGAACCCGGCGAGGCACGACTCCCCGCGGTGGCCGCTCTCGTAGGTGTAGCGGTAGGAGCCGTAGCCGACGATGCTCGGCCCCCACATCTTCGGCCGCTGCCGGGTGAGCCTCCGGAACATGGACATCAGCACGCGGCAGTCGGCGCGCTGCGCTTCGGACGCGCGCGAGGCGAGGTACGCCTCGACGCTGGCGTTGGTGGGGCGGGTCCTGGTTTCGGCCATGGGCGGGACGCCTCCGTGGGTCGAAGCGGCAGGCGAACAGAACGAGCGCGATGCGGAGCGGCGAATCGCGCCCGGCCGGCCGCGCGGCGATGCGGCCGGCGCGATCGGGTGGAGTCACACCGTTCCGCGCGGCGCCTTCGACGCCGGCGTGCGCGCGGGACGCCTCGCCGGGGCCTTGCCGCGCGCGCGGCTGGGCTTCGAGTAGAGCACCGGACTCGCGTGACGGACGATCCTGCCGCGCGATTCCAGCTCGCGAGCCACCGAGACCGTGTACCACGAGATCGAGCCATCGAATCTCGGCAGGCGGCGCGCCACCCGCCGCGCGAGCTCGGTGAACCGCACGGGGCGCTCGGTCAGCACGGCAAGGATCGCGTTCGAGACCAGCTCGTACTTGTCCGCGGCGATGGAGAGCGGCCGCTTCCAGCCCGGACCCTTGACGGTGACGCGGCTGCCGGACGACGTCCGCGCGCTCATGGGGCGCCTCCACGGTGGGGCGAGGCTGGCCGATGCGACGTCATGGAGAGCAGCAATCCCGCTCGCCCTGCACCGGGGGGCACGGGACGCTTCCGTAGGAGCAGAACACGCAGCAGTCGCCGGGCCGCGGTCGCAGGCGCGCGCTGCAGGAAGGACATTCGTAGAAGAACACGCACGCGTTCTCGGGCATCGTCTCCTCGCTCCGCGCGCCGCACATCGGGCACGCGAGCACGGAGCGGGCCTTCGCGTTCGGCTCGCCGCTCATGACGCCTGCCCTCCCATGGCGCCGGGCCGCCGGCGCCCGGCGCAATCTAGCACTGGCGAAGCCGGGACGGCGTCGCGATCGTCGCCGGCCGGCCGCGCCGGTGTTCGGCCCGAGGCGCGCCGAGGCTCGACGCGCCGCGCGTCGCACGGTACCTTTCGCGACCGGCTGGTCGAGTCAGCTGGCGCTGGCCGCGGGCTGCAAACCCGTTGGGCTTGCCGGTGGCGGCAAGTCGTTCGGTTCGATTCCGAAGCCAGCCTCCACCGCTCGCTCGAGCGCCCCCGCAGGGCCCGCGACCTCGACGTGGGCTCGTGGCCGGACCTCGCCTGCTGCGAGGTCGGCGAGAAGTCGAATGCCGCGCGCGCCCGTGGAGTGGGACGCGCGAGCCGGCGGTCAGTGACGCTCCGTCCTCTGGGCGAGGATCCTGCGGCTGAAGACGCGCGCCAGCAGGACGCAGACCACGGGGAGCACCACGGCGTACCCGAACACGCCCACGAGCTGAAGCCGCATGTTGCCCACCGCCGGCCCCACCGCGCCCACGATGCACAGGACGCCGCACAGAAGGAGCGCCCCGCGCACCTGCCGCTCGAGGCCGTCCCTGAAGAACAGCGGAGCGGCGAACAGCAGGGCGAGCCCGAGGAAGACGTCCCAGGCCATGAGTTCCGCCGCGTAGACGCGGGAGGGCCACGCGATGCCGCCGCCGCCCAGCTGGCGGGCCGCGGTCAGCTCGACGAAGTGGATCGTGCCGGTGACGCCCGCGCAGAGCGTGGCGAACGCAAGGGCGCAGTGGCCGAAGGCGCTCCGTTCCGGCGACGACGGATCCTGGACGGAGGCCATCAACGTCACGAGGGGCACCGCCGACAGGAGCGTCAGAACTTCCATGACGGCCAGCACCGGATCGGCGATCGGCTCGCGGAAGCCGTGCCGGGCGAAGCCCGCCGCGAGCGCGACGACGTAGCCGACACCGATGCAGACGAAGGTGACGGCGGACCAGTAGCCGAGGCGGTGGTGGGTCATGGGGGCGGTGTTGATCGGGCTTTCTCGGTGCGCGCGCTCAGCAAGCCGCACGACGCCTCGTTGTAGGCCTTCTCAAGGGCGGCCACGTCGAGCTTCACCATCTTCATCATGGCGTCCATGACGGCTTTCACCTTCCTGGGGTTCTCGTCCTGAATCAGCTTCCTGAATCGCCGCGGCACGATCTGCCACGAGAGGCCGAGGGGATCCTTCAAGACCAAGCCACCAGCCGCCCAGACGATTTCAACATCCAGCAGGCTTGGCTAACGCCCGCGTTCAGCCGCGGCGAGCCGAGCGAAGCGAGGCGAGTCCGTCGGCTGGAACGCGTTGTTGGTAGTCATGTTTCTCCGACTACGGACTTCGAATGGAGCGGGGCCCCCTCTTCGTCGTATATCGTTGTCTTGGCTCCAAAATGGACAGTTGTGATGTTGTTGTGTGCACGGCGATTCCGTGTTTGAAGAGGATTGAGCATGGAATTGCCAATTGCTCCAGCGATCTCGGCTCCACTTTTATCGCTCCATCGCCATAGGACTTGCCAACGCGCGACAGGCCCTCAATGACTACGGGTTCGTTGAGCGCGGACCAAAGTGCGCGCGGTTCTATTCCTGGCTGTGGATAGACGCACAGGAACCCCGTCAGGGGAACTATGCCGGCTTCATTTAGTATGAAACGCGATGACCGCCGGCCCAAATAGGCGAAGAGCAGCGGTGGTACTCTTCGTTGTTCCATCCGATACCAGCACCGACGGCTCATGATTAAAGCCCTCGTGGGCAAGCCCTGTTTCTCTCCGCGCATGAGGTAATCGCGGACTGGCTCCGATAGCGCGGCAATTGGCACATCAGGCACGTCGAGCAACCAAGTGGGGCGACCCTCTCGCTCCAACTCGGTGAGCCTATCCGCAGTGATTCGGTCACCTGGGCAGTCTCGCGTCCGACCAATACAACGGACAAAGAACGACAGATCTAGGCCACGCGCTTTCGCTTGAGCGGAGGTCATGACAAAAAAATCGTTTGCTCCGGTGGCAATGCCGCGCATGACGTGCGCGACGTCCTTTAGCAGGACCGCGGTCTCTGTCGGCCTGTGTGGAGGGCGAGAGAGGCCGGTCTGGATGCCCTCCGCCACTTCTCTCCTATAAACCTCGATGGATTCGCTCGACTTGGCCCTGTTGAGACTCACTAACAACTGCTGAAGTCCTTCTGGGTCTGCTCTCCGGACACGCGCCCAAGTGAACTTAGTCTTGGGCCTGTCGTTCCTCAGCAGGAATATCAGTGCATTCGTATCAACGCCGGGGAACGGTGCCGCTTCTGGAGAGAACGTCACAACGCTGTCCAAACAGAAATGAGCTGTCACCCATGTCCAGAGGGTTTTCGCAAAAACGCCCTCGCAGATGTCCGCGGAAACAATGAACGCTAGCCGACCGCCGGGTTCCAGCATTTGCAAGCAACGAATGAAAAAATACACGTGCAAGCCTGCTCGCCCATCAATCGCTAGCCCAAGCTCGTGGCGCACTCTGTACTGAAACTCGGACTTAGAGGAGAGAGGTATTCTGTGATGACGGATATAGGGCGGATTGGAAACAATTGCAGGCACTTTGGGAAAGGGCGTTGTCAGAAAGTCGCCGACCGTAATCCCAGCAATATCGTCAGTGCTCAGACCGTGGCTCTTGCTCTGTTCCAGCGCCTCTGCATGTAGCTCACACCCACGAAATGATCCCTTAAACCCCTTGGACCTGGCCGCCACAAAGAAGGTGCCGGGGCCAACCGCAGGGTCAAATAGTGTTCGCGCCCCTCCAGAAAGTGCATAGCTGACCATCGGCCCCGCGACCCAAGTTGGAGTCCAGAACTGTCCCTTTTCGCGGAGGCGCGCACGGCCTGGCCCCTTGGCCGGAACGAGCTGGTTCATCGTTTTTCTCCTCGCTCGCGTTCTTTGGCGAGATTGCTCAAGACAGTCAGCGCCTCTGGGGTGATCTGCAAGCGTCCGCCAGTGAACCGAACATACGGCAGGATGTGCCCGTTCTTATCTTCGATGTAGTCGGGTGTCAGTGTCGGGTCTGCTTCGCTGACGCCTAGCGGATATGCGTGGCGATAGCAGTGCTTATAGATGATCTTGGTTGTTGTCGGTCCGCCTGGTGCTTGGAACACCTGCTTAATCGGTTCGGTCAGTCCGTCCCGGACGAGTCGCTCGGCTTCATCAAGCGCCAACCCATAGGCCCGGTCAAAGAATACTTGCCACACATGGATCGCAGTCTCATTGTCTTTCTGCCACGCAAGAAGGGGCTGTCTGTCCTCCTCCTTGATGATGACTGTCGGAACGACAGCCCCTTTCTTCAGGCCGGGTTTCCCGCCCAAGCGACGCTGCGGAGTGCACTCGGTGTTGAAGTGCGGCATTTTTGTAGCCCGCCACAGACTATTCTCGCACTCGACAGCCAATAAGGAGCGCGCAATCAGGCCCTTCATCAGGGGCTCATCTTCGCGCTTGAAGGGTAACTCCTGCACCCCTCCGAGCTTTTCGACCGTGGCTTGGGCGAATTCTCTGTCAGCGCCGCGAAATATCAAGAGGTCAGGTCGTTTGACGCCAGCAGCGCCAGCGGCCTCCAAACGTTCGAAGTAAAGCTCGAACTCGCGCACGCTACTGTCGGGGGCGACGCTGCTTGGACCATATGGCAGCGCGTAGAAGAAATCGGTTGTATTGATGGCTTCAATGAGCCTCTCTTCGCTCCATTGTCCTTGCGACCATCGCATTAGAAAGTCGCTTCCCCGTAGGCGCCGGGGATTGAGCCAGAACTCGAGCCAGCCGTCGTCACCGAAGCCGAAAATCAGCGATTCGACCTCTACTTCCGCGACCTCGAGGGCCTTTTCAAACGGATGCACTATTTGCTCCCGTGTGACAAGGGCTACGATCTGCGGCGCACTTGCCCTGCAGTCTAGCCGCTTGCGTTGGGCCATCGCCTCGATGACTGCCAACTAGAAGTAGACATAACTAGACAACCACAGTATCGAATTCTGCATATCCGAGTCGCCGCAAGGGCGCTGTGCGTCCAAGTGCTGGGCGGAGCAAGTCATACGCCCGTCGCAGGCGACGGGCGCAGGGTGCCGCAAGGGGTTGGGTCGGGTGATCCGCAGGGGGCTTGCGAGCGGGGCGTTGCCATGGTCGTGCGATCGTCGGAACGCGCGTGAAGCAACCAGGCATCGCGGAGTCTCCAGTGGGCAACTCGTGGTCGAATTTAGTCCTGCGCACCGAGATGGTCAACGCCCGATTAAGACTCGGCGCACGGGCGTCGCGACAATGCGGCGGTCGACGCGCCGAACCGTCCTACGCCCCGCCGCTCGAGGATGGAACGGTCTTGCTCCGAGCATCCCTGCGCTGCTACACCCCCGCGCCCCCGCCAGACCCCCACCCACCGATCCCGCTCGCCTCCCGCCGCGCGTTCTCCCCGCCCCTACAACCCCCGCCGCGGGCTCACCGCGAGGTTCGCGAACAGGATCCCGGCCGCGAGCGCGATGGCGACGAGCAGCAATGTGAACGCGAGCCCCACGCCCTCCACCACGTCGCGCTCGATGAGCGACGAGATGCTGCGAATGCCGACCGAGCCGGGGATGAGCAGCAGGATGGCGGGGATGAGCGGCACGGCCGCCGGGCGGTCGAAGGTGCGCGCGTAGAGGTTGGTCGCCACCGCCACGGTGGCCGCCGCGAGGAACGTGCCGAGTTCGCTGCCGAAGGCGGCGGTGCCGCCGCGCGCGGCGGCGAACGCCAGCACGCCGGCGGCGAGGATCCACCCGGCGTCGCGCGCGCGCGCGCGGAACAGCACGGTGAGCGCGAGCGGCGTCACGGCGAGCGCGGCCCACACGGTCCAGCCGGGGAGCGGCACGGGCGGCGGGTTGGCGGGCACGCCCCACGCGCGCGTGGCGATGGCGGCGCCGAGCGCGAGGCCGCCGGCGAGCCCGAAGAACGTCACCGCCACGCCGGCGAGGCGCGCGGTGCCCGAGACGAGGTTGCGCGTGGCGAGCTCGGTGAGCGCCATGGTCAGCCCCAGCCCGGGGACCAGCACGATGAGCCCGCCGATCGAGGCGACGTAGGGCGACGTCTGCCCGAGCAGCGCGGCGCCGGCTCCGGCGGTGAGCGCCGCGGCGAGCGCGGCGATCGGCTCGTACAGGCGCCCGAAGGCGGGCACGCGCGCCGCCACCGCGGCGAGCCCGCCGGTGGCGAGCCCGATGGCGCCGGCGAGCGCCATCTCGCGCCAGCCGCCGCCGAAGAAGCGCGCGGCGCCGGCCGAGGCCACGGCGAAGCACAAGAGCGTGAGCCCGGCGCCGTAGGGAGGCGGCGCCGCGCGGATGCGCTCGACCCGCTCGAGGGCCTCTTCCACGCCGGCGCGCCCCTCGGCGACGTCGCGGATGAGGTCGTCGAGATCGGCGAGCTTGCCGAGGTTCATCGAGGCGGGTTCGACGCGCAGCAGAAAGGTGCGCTGTGCGGGCGGCTCGCCGAAGGCGGCGGTCAGGGAGGTCGGGGTCGAAAGGAACTGCCCGGCGAGCCCGAGGCGCGGGGCGACGAGGCTCATCAGCTCCTCGAGGCGGTGGGCGGGCGCTCCGTTCTCGTGCGCGGCGCGCCCGAGCGCGAGGATGAGCAGCGCGGCGCGCTCGCCCGCGGGGGTCAGCTCGCCGCCGGGCGTGACCGCGGCGTGCGCGGTGCGCGCCTCGGGGCGGTGCGCGTCCGCCGCGCCGCTCCCGCCCGCGCCGGGGCCGCCGCCGCGGGTTCCGCGCGCCGCCGCCTCGCGCTGCATGCCGCGCTCTCCGTCAGCGGCCGCCGCCGAAGCGGGCGTGCGGGAACTCGGTGCGCGCCACGGTCGAAAGCCGCAGCTCGTCAATGTCGCCCTGGAAGGCGTAGTAGGGCGTGCGGTCGAGCACGCCCTCGGCGCGCAGCTCGCCGCCGAAGTCGCTCAGGCCCCGCCAGTCGAAGGCGTTCCCGACGAGCAGCGGCGCGCGGCTGTCGCGGATGCGGCCGGTCGCCGCGTGCTGCGAGTCGGGCATGCCGTCGAGGTAGAAGCGCACGACCTGGCCGTCGAACGACACGGCGACGTGCGTCCAGCGTTCGAGCTCGACGGGCACGGACGAAAAGTAGGCGCGCGCGGGGCCGGCGTCCTCGGGCTGGTACAGGAACATGAGCCGGCCAGGGCCGCCGCCCGCGACGTGGCTCGCGAAGGTGCCGGGGCTCGGCCGCCCCGCGATGACGGGCGTGAGCCCTCGGCCGACGAGCGCGAACAGCCAGCTCTGCTCCGAGGGCTGCGCGGTCCAGCGCCCGGCGATGGGCGTCAGCTCGTAGGCGCCGAAGGCGACGGGCCGGATCCACGCCTCGACGGTGAAGCCGGCGATGGGATCGAGCACGGGCCGGTAGGGCGCGTACGCGAACGACTCGAGCGAGGCGGTGAAGAGCCGCGCGTTCCGCAGGCGCCCGAACTCGGTGCGGGTGTCCACGCCCGCGCGGCCCTCGATGCGCAGCGGCCCGCTGTCGGCGACGCGCGGGCCGCCGGTCTCGTCGAAGCGCCACATGAGGAGCGTGGCGCTGTCCACGGGCGCGGGCGTGGCGCCGGCGACGAGGCGCGGGCCGCGCGCGCCGGCGCCGCCGCCCGAGGCGCAGCCCGCGGCGAGCGCGGCGGCGAGCGCGGCGGCGAGCACGAGCGCGCGCGCCGTGGCCGCTGCGGCGCGCCGCTCTCTCACGGCGCTCCCGACAGGCGGGCGCGGGCGCGCGCCGCGAGCGCCGCCTCGCCGGTCAACTCGAACACGCCGGCCATGGCTTCGAGCGTCTCGGGGTCGGGCGCCACGTCCACCACCTCGCGCCACACGCCGGCCGCCTCGCGCGGGCGCTCCTGCATGACGAGCGCCCAGCCGAGCCCGATCCTGGCGCCGGCGTTCCTCGGGTCCAGCTCGAGCGCGGTGCGGAAGGCGCGCTCGCTGGCGCCGAAGTCGCCGGTCTCCTGCGTGATGGCGCCGAAGGCGAGGTTGGTGCGCAGGTCGCGCGGCCGGAGCGCGATGGCGCGCGCGGCGTACTCGCGGGCGCGGCCGAGGCGGCCCTGGATGCGCTCGAGCAGCGCCATGCCGTAGAGCGCGTCGGCGTCGCGCCCGTCCACCATGAGCCGGCCGCGCAGCGTATGCCACTGGCGCAGCGTGTCGTTCTCGTACCACGACGGGATCTCGCCGAAGCCGGGGCCGATCTCGTAGAGCACCGCCGGGTGCGGCCTGGTGACGGCGCGCGGCGTGAGGCCGGGAACCCGGGCGGCGGTGTCGAGCAGCGCGAACAGCGAGGGGCGCGTCTGCGCCTCGGGCCACGAGAAGTAGAGCCAGCGGGCGCCGCTTTCGCGCGCGTTCTCGGCCAGCGCGCCGAGCGAGTCGGCGAACGGGAACGGCAGCGCCTGGACGCCGCCGTGCCAGGCGATGTGCGCCTTGCGCGCGATGACCTTGTCGCCGGGCCGCGCCCGCTCGCGCAGCACCTGCGCGGCGTCGAGCACCTCGACGGGCAGCTGGTCGATGGCGCGCGCCTGCACGCGCGCGCTGGCGGCGACGGCGAACGCGAGCGGCACGAGCGCGAGCGCCGTCTTGAGCCACACGCCCGAGGGCTTGAGCGCGAACGCGAAGCGCGGCGAGCCGAACGCGATTCCGGCGAGCGTGGCGTAGAACGGCAGCGCCGCGAGCGAGTAGCGCTCGGAATGGAACGCCGGCACCAGCACGAGGCACGCGAGCGCGCCCGACAGCCACAGCGGCCACAGGCGCCGGAGCGAGCCGTCGAGCGCGCCGAGCACGAGCCCGAGCGCGGCGGCCGCCGCCACCGGCCAGCCGAGCAGCAGCCGCGCGTCGAGCCGCAGGTGGTCGAAGGCGTTGTAGAAGAGACGCGCGATCACCGCCTGCGGGTCGCGGGTCAGCACCGAGGCGAGCGTGGGGAACTGCGGCTGGAGGTCGCGCTGATACTCGTCCCACGTCAGGCCGCGCGCGCGCGCGAAGACCTCGTAGGCGAGGTTGTGGTGGAGCTGGAACTCGAGCGAGCCGCCGTGGGCGAGCGACCACAGCACCCACGGCGCGACCGGCGCGGCGAAGCCGACCGCGAACAGGAGCCCGGCTTGGCGGCGCGCGGCGTGCGGGGTGCCGCCCCACGCGATGGCGGCGAGCCCGGCGGGCAGCAGCCACACGCCGCTGTAGCGCGTGAGGAACGCCGCCGCCGCGAGCAGCCCCGCCGCGAACGCGGCGCGCGGCGAGCCGGCGAGCAGCAGCGCGGCGAACGCCGCCGACTGGAGGGCGAGCGCGAGCGCGTCGGTCGTCGCGGCGTAGCCGTAGCGGAACAGGAACGCGTTGGTCGCCATGAAGGCGAGCGCGGCGAGCGCCACGCGCGCGCCGGCGCGGGCGGCGAGGATGCGCCACCACAGGGCGAGCGTCGCGAGCGTGGCGGCGACGGAGATCAGCTCGGCGGCGAGGAACAGGTCGCGGATCGCGAAGCCGACGAGCCCGAGCACGACCTCGTAGCCGGGCCCCACCACGCCGTAGCGCGACGGGTCGAGCGCGCCGCGCTGGAAGAGCCGCGCGCCCTCGGCGTACGCGCCGTAGAAGTCGCTCTCGGTGAAGTAGTCGCCGATGCGGTGTGGGCCCAGGGCCATGGCGAGGAGCGCGGCGCCCGTGAGGGCGATGAGCGCCCACGCGCCGCGGCCGAGCCAGCGCGCGGTGGACTCGGCGGGCTGCGGCGACCCGTGGAGCGCATAGGGCCGCGGGCCGCGCGGCCGGGCCGGCGCGGCCGCGGCGCGGCCGCCGCCCTTCGCGGGTCCGCCCGCGCCTTTCGAGACGTGTCGTTGCCTCATGAGGGGCGGGAGTTTAGCGGATTCGGGCGGGCGGCGTGGCATCGGCCGCGGGGGTGGCGCGCCGGCGGCCTGGCGCGATGGCCGCGGAGCCCGGGCCAGCCCCGGACGAAAGAGTCGCGGCGGCGGTCGTGAGACCGCCGCCGCGTGCGGGGGGAGGGAGTCAACCGATCGTGGGGCGTCGGTATCAGCCCCCGCGACGGCGCCGCGCGGCGACGCCGAGAGCGATGAGGCCCATCGAGGCGAGCGCCATGGTGCCAGGCTCGGGCACCGGGCGCGCCGGCTGGTCGCCGGTGAAGCCAACGCCCGGGTCGTCGGGCGGCGGGGTGACGGGACGCGGGTACGTGTAGCCCCCCGAGTTGTCGGTGGGGTCATCGGCGCCCGGCGAAGTCTTCGACTTGAGCTGCTGCTGAGACTGCAGGTGCCCGGGCTGCACGTAGGCGAGCGCGGGCGCGGCCGCGACCGAGAGGAGAGCAAGAACGAGGATCAACTTCTTCATGTCAGGGGCCTTTCGGTGCAAGCGCATGAGAGCAGGGGACTCGTCACCGGCCACCAAGGGCAAGGCCCGTGCCGCGCCGCGGGGCGTCTCGGTAACCCCAAGGCGCGCAGGGGATGAGGCGCCGGTGGCCGGACCCGGACGGCCCGCGCTGGCGACCGCGCTTCCGCCGGAAGTGTCGCGCACGCCGACACCCCGCCCGCAAGTGCTTGCGCCGCAACATGGCGGCGGTGTCGGCCGGGGCGCCGGGCGCCGACGTTCCGACGCTTCTGCAGCCCGACTCGCCGCCTGCAGGGGCGCCGGACTCCCGCGCCCCGCGCGCGCCGCGCGGGCGATGGCCTAGACTTCCGGGCCCCGGCGGCGAAACGGCTGCGCGATCTCGCCCCCGGCAACGCCAGAACACCCATTCCGCACCCGGAGCCAGCGCTGAACCCCACCGCCCGCGATCCCGTCGGACTGTGCCGGACCTGCGCGCACGCGCGCGTCGTCGAGACGCCGCGCAGCGTCTTCTGGCTGTGCCGGAGGAGCGCCACGGACCCCTCCTACGCGCGCTATCCGCGCCTTCCGGTCCTCGCGTGCCCCGGCCACGAGCCGGGCGTCCCGCAGCGCGCTCCGGAGCGCGGCGCCTGAAACGCCGGAGCGCCGCCGGCGGGTCCCGGCGGCGCTCCGGCGGACGCGCGCGCGACCGCGGCCTTCATGGAAGCACGACCAGCCGCTCGATCGCCCGGTGGCCGCCGGCGGTGAAGCGGGCGAAATAAAGCCCCGCGCCGAGGCGCGCGCCGTCGTCGTCGGTCACGCGCCACACGCGGCTGTGGCGTCCGGCCCCCCACTCGCCCCCGGCGAGCGTCGCCACGCGGCGGCCGGCGAGGTCGAAGATCTCGAGCGCCACCTCGGCCGGCCGCGGCAGGTCGAAGGCGAACGTCGCCTCGCGCGTCGCGGGGTTCGGGCGCGGCGGCAGGAAGCGCAGCACGGACGGCACGCCCGGCGCGGTCGGCGCGTCGTTCGTGAGCGGCGTGGTGGTCGCGAGCAGCCGCACGGTGAGCGGGGCGAGCGACGTCGCGCCGGGGAGCGGCTCGTCGGCGGTCGCGAACTCGAGCGTCGCCTCGTAGGTCGTGTCGGGCGCCGCGCCCGCGTCGTCGAAGCGCACGCTCCACGTGGCGGCCGCGCCGGCGACCAGCGCCGGCGTGAAGCCGCCGACGATCGAGAAGCGGCCGTCCCCGCCGCTGATGGTCGCGCCCGTCACCGAGAGGCGCGCCTGGAGCGCGTTCCAGCCGGCGTTGTGGACGCGCGCGTCGAGGTCGGGGAACTCGCCGGCGGCGTGGGTGCCGAAGTCGAGCGTGTCGTCGAGCGCGACGACGAGCGAGTCGAGCGACGGCGCCGCGTGGGCGACCACGGTGCCGAGGAGCTGGACGGGCTTGGACAGCGAATCCGGCGCGTCGGTTGAAAGCGTGAGCGTGCCGCTCTTCGCCCCGACCGAGGCGGTGCTCATGCCGAGGACGTGGTTGCCGGGGATCGCGACCGGGGCGGTGAACGCGCCGCCCGGCGCGGTGAAGCCGGCGGGCACCGAGGCGAACGAGTAGTTGAGCTCGTCGGCCGGCGCGGTGGCGCCGTTCGCGACCTCGAAAGGCTGCTCGGCGGTGGCCCCGACGATGACGGTGCCGAAGTCCACGCGCGAGGCGGCGGCGATCTTCGGGGCGAGCTGGACGACCATCACGACCGGCAGGTGGTCGGACGCCCCGCGCAGCGCGGTCGCGACGTTGAGCGGCACGACGAGGTTGAAGCCGCCGCCGTCAATGGCGTTGTTGTAGTGGGCGCCGTCGTTGCCAAACGCGTAGTAGCCGGCGCTCGGCCACAGGTCCACGCCCTCGAGGTCCTGCATGTTCATCGAGGTGAGGATCATGTCGAAGCGGTCGTCCATGCCGCCGCCCGAGAAGCTGCCGCAGCCCGACACGCACGGCGACTGCGTGTGGTGGATGGCGTAGCCCGGGTTGGCGTGCCACGTGCCCGGCAGGTCGAGGGGATCCTTGCAGCGGCCGTCGTTGTCGGGCTGCGACTCGGTGAGCCGCACGTAGCCGCCCTCGTAGGCGCCGTAGAAGTTGAAGTCGCCGGCGAGCAGGAAGTTGGTGCCGGCCGGCACGTTGTTGAGCGTCGAGCGGATGGTGGTGGCCTCGAGGCGGCGCGTGGCCGAGTCGCTCGTGGCGGGGCCGCCGGCCTTGAGGTGCACGGAGTAGATGCGGAACGTGCCGGCGAGCGCGGTGTACCCGACCGGCGTCACGCGCGCGAACATGACCGAGCGCCCGGCGGCGACCGGGAAGGTGCTGGCGAAGGTCACCGACACCTTCGACGGCTTGTAGAAGAACGCCATGCCCTCGGGGAACGAGCCGCCCTGCACCTCGAAGTAGGCGGTGGACGCCCACTGCCCGGGCTCGACCACGTTGAGCACGTTGGCGAGGAACGAGTCCACGCCCGCCGCGCTCGTCAGCTCCTGCGCGACGATCACATCGGCGCCGAGCGCGCCGACCACGGTGCGGAACGAGGGCTGGCGCGCGGTGACCGCGTAGCTCGGGTACTGGAACAGGTTCCAGGTGACGACGGTCAGCGCGTGCGCGGGGGCAGCGGGCGCGAACGCCGCCGCCGCGAGGGCGGCGGCGGCGAGGCGCAGGCGGGTCCTTCCGGTCATCGGGGCTCCAGGGCTCAGCGCATCACGGCGAGACGCGCGGTGGAGGGCGCGACGCCGTCGCCGGACAGCCGCACGAAGTAGAGGCCGGCGCCCACCGGACGGCCGGCGTCGTCGGCGCCGTTCCACTCGAGGCGGTAGGAGCCCGGTTCGAAGGCGCGGTCGGCGAGGCGCGCGACGCGGCGGCCGGCAAGGTCGAACACCTCGACCCTGGCGGCCGCGGGGCGGGCGAGGTCGAAGCGCACGGTGGCCGAGCCGCGCAGCGGGTTGGGATACGGCGCGAAGAGACGCGACGCCGCGGGCAGCGCGGCGACCGGAGCGCTCACCGTGCCGCTCGTCACGCGCGCCCTGAGGTGCAGCACGACATCGGGGCGCGCCGCGGCGCCGGGGAGCGCCTCGTCGGCGCTCTGGAAAGTGAGCGTCGCGCGGTAGGTCGAGTCGGCCGGCGCGCCGCTGTCGTCGAAGGTCACCGGCCAGCCGGCGGCCGAGCCCGAGACGAGCGTCGGCGCCGAGAAGCCGGTGATCGCGAAGCGCGCCGCGGCGGGGCCGCCGAGCGTGGCGGCGTTGACCGACAGCCGCGCCTGCAGCGCGTCGAAGCCGCGGTTGTGGAGCCGCGCCAACGCGGCCGCGAAGCCGCCCGCGGCGTGGTCGCCGAAGTCGAGCGTGTCGGACAGCGCGGCGACGAGCGAGTCGAGCGAGGGTTCGGCGTGGCGCAGCACGGTGCCGGAGAGGGCCACCTCGTCGGTCGGATTGTCGAAGTCGTTCCCGCTCACGACGAGCGTGCCGGCCTTGACGCCCGGCGTCGCGGTGTCGAGGCCGATGGCGTCCGAGGCGACGTTCTCGGGGAGCACGGCGAGCGTCCCGGCCGGGGCGGTGAAGCCGGCGGGGATCGCGAACGAGTACTCGAGCGTGTCGGCCGGCGGGGCCGCCGGGTTCGTCACCGCGAGCGACTGCGTGACCGTGGCGCCGACGATCGCGGTGCCGAAGTCCAGCGCGGCGACCGGCACGAGCATCTTGGCCGGAAGCTGGAGGTCCACGCGGATGGGCAGGTGGTCGGACGCCTTGAGGAGCGCATCGGCGTACGCCGCGCCCTCGGGGATGGTGGGCGGATCGGTGATGGCCATGTTGAAGTGAAGGCCATCGTTGCCGACCGGAACGTAGGTGGAGGCGAGCAGATCGAGGCCGTCGCCATCACGCATGTTGTAGGTGGGCAGGAACATGTCGAAGCGGTCGTCGAGGCCGCCGGTGGAGGCGCCGCTCGCGCAGTCCACGCCGTTGCAGGGGCTCTGCGTGTAAAGGGCGGCAAGGCTCGGCACCGAGTTCCAGTTGCTGAGCGGGGCGTTCAGCGGGTCGTACAAGCGGCCGTCGTTGTCGGCCTGGCTCTCGAGCAACCTGGTGAAGGCGGGCTCGGCGCCCGAGTAGATGTTGAAGTCGCCGGTCAGGATGCAGTGCGTTCCGGGCGGCACGGCGTTCATGCTGTCGCGGATGCCGGTCGCCTCGGCGAGCCGCTGCGCCTCGTTGGTGGAGCCCGTCGAGGCCTTGAGGTGCTGCGAATAAACGCGGAACTCGGCCTGCTCCGAGACGTAACCGACGGGCTTCAGCCGGTAGCAGTTGACGAGCCGCAGCAGGTTGAGCGGATTCGGATACCACGCCCAGCCGCCGAGGAACTGCACCTTCGTCGTGCGGTAGAACAGCGCGTTGTCGGTGTCGTTGCCGTTGATGAACGGCGCCGACGCCCACTCGCCCGGCCACAGCACGTTGAGCACGTTGTTGCGGAAGGAGTCCACGCCGGCCTGGCTCGTCATCTCCTGCACCACGACCACGTCGGGCTCGAGCGGCTCGAGAATGGTGCGGAAGTGCGGGTTGCGCACCGAGACCGATGGGCCGGGGTAGTTGAGGATGTTGTAGTTGACGATCCGCAGCGCGTGCGCGGCCGGGGCGAGGGTGACGAGGGCCGCGAGCACGGCGAGGCATGCGGCGACGCGGCGGAGCTGGCGTTCGGGGGCCATGAAGACTCCAGGACGAGATGACGGGCGCCCGGGCGCGTCCGGCGAAGGGGAAACCGCCGCGGCCGGAACGGATTGAGCACGACGAGGCCGCAGGGATTCTATCGCGCCGCCAACGCGCCGGGCCAGCGCGCCACGCCTCGAGGGCCCGGCGCCGTGGCCCCGAGCCCGACACGGACGAGGGCCGCATCGCCCATCGCGGCGCGCCCGCTGGCATGCTGCAACGCCCGTAGCAATTTGCCCGGAGGGCGTTTGCGGGCACGTTCGCGCTCAAGGATTCGCCCGCTTCGCGCCGATGAACGGGACGTGAGCGCCCGCGCCGAACTCCACGCTTCCGACGACACCGTCCGGCTCTCCGAGGTGCTGGCCGCGCTCTCGTTCGCGCTCGATCTCACCGACGGCCAGCCCGTCGGCCATGCGATGCGCTCGTGCCTGATCGGCCTCGGCCTCGCCGACCGCCTCGGCCTCCCGGAGGATGCGCGCCGGGACCTCTACTACGCGCTGCTCCTCAAGGACGTCGGCGGTCCAAGCCAGTCGGCGCAGCTCTTCCGCGCTTTCGGCGGCGACGAGCGCGCCCTGCGGCGCGACGCGCCACTCATGGACTGGACCGGTTACCTGCGCGCCGCGCGGCTCGCGCTCGCCCACGTTTCACCGGTGGACTCGTGGCTCGACCGCGCGCGGCGCGCGGCCGGGTTCGCGCACGAGGGCGGGCGCGCGGCGCTCGACCTGGTGGGGGCGCGCGGTGAGCAGGGCGCGGGCATCGTGCTCGGTCTCGGATTCGGTCCGGGCGTGGCGGCGGCGGTGCGCGGCGCGGCCGAACGCTGGGATGGACGCGGCCGCCCGGACGGGCTGCGCGGCGAGGAGATCCCGGTGGCCGCGCGCATCGTGGCGGTGGCCCAGGCGCTCGACGTGCTCGCCACGGCCAACGGGGCGCGCCGCGCGATTGACGTGGTGCGCGGGCGCGCCGGCCGCTGGTTCGACCCGCAACTCGCGGCCGCCGCGGGCGACCTGCGCGAGAAACTGGGCGGGCTGCGCGGCCTCGACGAGCACGCACTGGCGGCCGCGGTGCGCGCCGCGGCGCCCGCCGGCGAGTCGCTGCTGTGGGGGCCGGATGCGCTCGACCGCGTGGCGCACGGCTTCGCGGGGGTGGTGGACGCCAAGTCTCCCTTCACCGCGGAGCACTCGCGCCGCATGGCGGCGCTGTCGGTGCGCATCGCCGGGCGGCTCGGCCTCAGGGGCGCCGCGCTCGACGAGGTGCGCCGGGCCGCGCTGCTCCACGACATCGGCAAGCTCTCGGTGCCGAACGCGATCCTCGACAAGCCCGGCCCGCTCGAGCCCGACGAGTGGGAGATCGTGAAGCGCCACCCCTACTGGACGCTGCGCATCCTGCTCCACGTGCGGGGGCTCAAGCGCGTGGCGCAGATCGCCGCCTCCCACCACGAGCGGCTCGACGGCACGGGGTACTTCCGCGGTCTCTCCGGCCGGGCGTTCCCCATCGAGGCGCAGGTGCTGGCGGCCGCCGACCAGTGGGACGCCCTCGTCACGGCGCGCCCGTACCGGCCCGCGCTTCCGGCCGAGACCGCGCTGCGGCTGATGGAGCGCGAGCGCGGCACCGGCGTCTCGCCGGAGTGCCTCGACGCGCTCGCCGCGGTGGTGGAAGGCGAGCCCGACACCGTCGCCGACGCGGCCTGACGGCGCCGCGCGGCGGCTCCCCCGCGCCCGGACCCGGAGGTCCGGCGCGCCGGGACGGCCCTCCGGCTCCTCGGAAGAAAAACACGACGGGGCGGCCCCTGGGGGCCGCCCCGCGTGCGTGCCGGAGGGAATTACTTCCCGCCGAAGTACCAGTGGAAGCCGATGCTCGAGATGCCGAAGTCCTCGGTCTGGATGATCGTGTCCGTCACGTCGTAACGGTCGTTCGTCGTGGACGGATCGCTGTCCAGGTCGCCCTTCGAGGTGACGCTGCGGAAGAGCAGGCCGTGGGCCGCCTGGATCGAGAAGTTCGGCGTGAAGAAGTACTCGGCGCCGAGCGTGCCGGACACCCAGAACTCGGTGTTCTTGCCGGCCGAGGTGTCCTCGTCGCCGCCGTCGTCCGCGATGCTGACGCCCGGGCGCACGAAGAAGAGGGCGTTGTCGGTGTTGGCGATCACGATCGGCAGGCCGAGGTCAATGCCCCAGGCCGTCTGGCCGTCGCCCTGGTCCGGGCTGATGTTCACGAAGCCGATGCCGGCGTCGAGGCCCAGCTTGTCGCTGAACCACACACGGCCGCCCACCGGGAACTCGGGGCGGAAGTAGCCGAGGCCGTACTTGCCCTGCAGGTCCACGGCCATCGCCGGGGCCGCGAGCGCGATCATCGTCACAGCGGTCAGTAGAAGCTTCTTCATGGTGGTGCACCTCTCCTTGGGGGTTTGGTCCAGCAACATCCTGTTCGACGGGTCCGGGAACGCGCCGTGAGCGCATCCCGGCCGGCACGGCGCAGTAAGATGCGCGCGACCGGGAGCCGTTGCAAGTGCCCCCCGTCAAGTTACGGTCAACGCGGGCCGCCTCTCCGGCGCCCCGCGCGTCCGCATACGGTCATGCCGCGCAACGGGTTTCGACCTTCGGGGCTCACTCCCGGGCGTCGTCGGGTGCACATGCGCGCAGCAGCGCCTGTGCGGAAACCTTGCTCATGGAGCGGCGCGGAAGCTCGAGCAGCTCCCACGTGCGCAGGCTTCCCGGCGACTCGAGCGTGATGCGGTCGCCCGGCTTCACCGCGTGGCTCGGCTTCACCGCGCGGCCGTTGAGCCGCGCCTCGCCGCGCGCGATCGCGGCCGTGGCCGCCGAGCGGCTCGGGAAGAGGCGCAACTCGAACAGCGCGACATCGAAGCGCAGGCTCTCGCTCATCGGCTGGCCCCCGGCATCACGGCCCGACCAGAGCGCGCGCCATCGCCCATGACAGGCAGGCGAGGAACGCCCACTGCAAGGCCCCCGCGATCAACGGCCGCGCGCCGGCCGCCCGCAGGTCGCCGAAGCCGGTCTCGAGTCCGACGCCGGCCATGCCGACGCACAGCAGCCACAGGTCGGCGCGGCGGATGGCGGCCACCACCTCGGGCGGCAGCCAGCCGGTCGAATGGAGCGCCGCGAACGCCACGAACATCACGAGGAACCACGGCAGCGGCGCGACGCGCGGGGCGCCGGCGGCCTCGTGGCGGCGCCGCATGGACCACGCGAGCCAGAACACCACCGGCGCCAGCAGCGTGATGCGCGCCAGCTTGACCACGGTCGCGATGCGCGCCGACTCCTCGCTCACCCCGAAGCCGGCCGCCACCACCTGCGCGGTCTCGTGCAGCGACGCCCCGTTCCACACGCCGTACAGCAGGTCGCTCATGCCGAGCGCGCGCGCCGCGAGCGGGTAGAGCACGATGCCGGCCGTGCCGAGCAGGGTGATGACGCCGAGCGCGATGGCGGCCTCGCGCCGTTCGGCCTGCACCACGCTGTCGGCGGCGACCACGGCCGAGGCGCCGCAAATCGCGCCGCCCACGCCGAGCAGCCGCCCGAGGCCGTGCGGCAGGCCGAGGCGCTCGGCGACCCACCAGCCGAAGGCGAGCGCGGCGAGGGTGGAGACCACGACCACGGCGAGCGCCGGGGCGCCGATGCTCCACAGCTCCCCGAGGCTCAGCCGGAAGCCGAGCCCGGCGACCGCCCAGCGCAGGATGGGCCGCTGCGCGAGGCGCACCCCCGGGTGCACGCCCGCCGGCAGCGGCACGAGCGAACGCACGGTCATGCCGAGCAGGATGACGAGCAGCAGCGCGCTCAGATGAATCGTGTCGCGCACCCACGGCAGGTCGGCCGCGGCGAGCGAGGCGGTGGCGAGCCCGGCCGCGAGCAGCAGGCCGGGCGCGAGCGCCGCCGGCCTCACGGTCGCCTCGCACGATGCCGGAGCGCGGGAATCAGAGCGGCGTGTACGACAGCTCGCGGTAGCGGCGCTGCCAGCCGCCGTCCACCGGCTCGAACACGTGGCAGTGGTTCATCTCGCCGCCGTAGACGTGAATGGTCACGGCGCGGCCGCCGCCGCCGTTGCGGAGCACGTGGTACTCGAAGGGCGGGATGAGCGCGCCCGCCTCGCCGGCGCCGGCGCGCACGACGCTCTCCTCGCTGAACTGGACGACGCCCGTCTCGGGGTCGCCGCCGCGCACGGCGTACGACGTGACCTCGATGCGGCCCTCGTACACGCACTCGACGCACCAGATGCCGGCGTGGTCGTGGAGCGGCGTGCCCTGGCCCTCGCCCCACACCATGACGATCACCGTGTAGCGGCCCCGCGGGTCGCGGTGGAGGAGCCGCCGCGCGTAGCGGTCGGGCGCGGGCGTGAGGTAGGCGGGGTCGAGCGTGAGGCCGCCGGCGGAGATGAACTCGCTGAGCACGCGCTTCACGTTGCGGCAACAGGTGACGTCGTCGCCGGTCACCGCCTCGTCGAGGCGGCGCACCAGCTCGGTCACGGTGGCGGGAGGCGTGACGGACATGGGGCCCTCCGAGGTTGGGGTCGTGCGGGAGGATAGCAGACGAACTCGTGCGCTCGACGCCGCGCGCGTCAGGGAAGGAAGAAGAACGCGATGCCGAGGACCAGGTAGACGGCGAGGAGCATGGCGCCCTCGAGCCAGTTCGACTCGCCGTCCTGAGCCACGAGGTTCACGACGAACACGGCGATGCCGACGGCCAGCACCTCGAACGGGGTGAAACGCAGGTCCATGGGGCCGCCGGGCATGGCGTACGAGACGAACACCAGCAGCGGCGCGACGAACAGCGCGATCTGGATGCTCGAGCCGATCGCGATGTTCATCGCGAGGTCCATCTTGTCCTTGATCGCGACGAGCACCGCGGTCGAGTGCTCGGCGGCGTTGCCGATCACCGCCACCACGATGACGCCCACGAACACCTCGGTCAGGCCGAGGGCGTGCGAGGCCTCCTCGACCGCGCCGACGAGCAGTTCACTCATCCACGCCACGGCGGCGGTCGCGAGCACGAGCGTGACGACGGCGCGCGCGAGCGGCGCGCGCGGGGCCTCGTGGGCGCCGGCGTGCTGCTGGCCGGCGTACAGGTGCCGGTGGGTGCGCAGGCTGAAGACCAGGCTCAGCAGGTAGGTCGCGAACAGCACGATCGAGATCTCGAGCGACAGCCCGCGCTCGAGCGCCACCTCGCGCACCCGGGTGAGGCGGCCGCCGGCGACCTCGGCCTCGGCGACCCAGTGGAACACCGCCGGGATGACGAGCCCGATGGCGGCCAGCCCGAGCAGGGTCGAGCCCACCGCGGCGGCCGAGCGGTCGAAGGTCTGGCGCTCGCGGCGCAGGCCGCCGGCCAGCACGGCGAGCCCGAGCACGAGCAGCACGTTGCCGATGATCGAGCCGGTGAGGCTCGCCTTGACGACGTCGTGGAGGCCGCGGTGGAGCGCGACGAGCGCGATGATGAGCTCGGCCGCGTTGCCGAAGGTGGCGTTCAGGAGCCCGCCGATGCCGGCGCCGAGCCGGGCCGCGAGGTTCTCGGTGGCCTCTCCCATGAGGCCGGCGAGCGGGACGATGGCGAGACACGCAAGCACGAACACGACGCTGCCGCCCCAGTGGAGCCACTCGGCGGCCGCGGCGAGCGGCACGAACACGAGCAGCAGCTTGAGCGCGTGCTCGGGGCTCAGGAGGTTGACGCGGGCGGCGGGCGCGGCGGCCATGGCGCGGCACTGTGCGCGAGCGGGAAGCGCGGCGCAAGGGCGGCGCGACGCTCGAGGCGCGCGGGCGCGCGCCTCGGGGCCCGGTGCGCGCTCGCCGCGGCGGCGCCGACGGCCGGCGCGGCGCCCGCGCCGCGCCGCGCGTCTAGAACCCGACCGTCATCTGCAACCAGCCCCAGTCCTGGGCGGCGTTCCCGTTGCGCGGGAAGTCCCCGCTCCAGAAGCGTCCGTAGCCGCCGGCCAGCGCGACCTTCGGACGCGGCGTCCAGCGCAGCATGAGGTCCAGCTCCCGCCCGAGGTCGGTGGTCGCGTCGCCCGGGCTCGCGCGCAGCACGGCGCGGCCGGCGGCGTCGTACCAGGCGTCGGTCGGCTCCATGAGCTCGAAGTCGTGCACCTCGACGATGCCGGTCACGCCCCGCGCGATCTCTCCCGAGACGCCGACGTTGAGGTCGCGCACGTTGGACCACCCGACGAGGTCCATGGTGCCGAGGTAGGCGTGGCCGAGGGGAAACGGCGGCTCGAACGTCTCCCGGCGCGACGACGGCGCGCGGCTTCCCGAGCCTGCGATGGCCTCGAGGGCGACGCGCCCGCGCCGCGCGGGCAGCGCCTCGTACGAGAGCTTGGCGGCGGCGCCCCACGCGGCGACCGGCTCGTCGCCCGCGCCGCGCCGGCCGTCCTGGCCCGCCGCCTCGGCGCGCGCGTCGAGGCGGCCGAACGCGCGCCGCACGCGCGCGCCGTAGGTCACGTCGAAGGTGCGGGCCGACGGGAAGTGGCGCGCGAACGCGTACAGGTTCTCCTCGGCCTTCGGGGTCGCGCGCGCCACGTGCACGCCGTTGAAGAGATCGTCGCGGTCGGCGTTGCCGCGCTCGACGACCCACGTGTGGAAGCCCTCGACGCGCACGTCGCCGAGGGCGGCCCAGCCGCGCACGCCGTCCCACGCGCGGCCGGTGTTGCTCCAGTCGAGCGGACTCACGAGGCGCTCGTCTCCGTACGCCAGCTCCTGGCGGCCGACGCGCAGGAACAGCGCGCGCCCGCCGATCGAGTCGAGCTGCACCCACGCCTGCCGCAGGTCGGCGTTGCGCAGGTTGGCGGTGACCGAGCCCTCCTCGCCCATGGTGCGCGCGTCCTGGAACTGCACGTAGGCGGCGACGCCGGGGCCCACCGCAGCGCGCGCGCCGAGGCGCATGCGCAGCAGGGCGACGTCGGAGCGCGCCGGGGTGGCGGCGCCGGCGCGGATCTCATAGCGCGTGCGGAACTGGCCGTCCCACGCGATGGGCAGGGGCTCGGTGGCGGACGCGGACGGCGGAACGGCGCCGAGCGCGAGCGCGGCAAGGACGGCGCGCGCAGCGCGGGCGGGAATGCGGCCGGGGTGCGACATGAGGTCCTCCGGGATCATGGATCGAAGGGGCCGGGCGGCAGTGTGGGACAGGGGCGCCGGTCCGCTCAATGCGCCGGTTCATGCCGGCGGGCCGTCGCGCCGAAGGGAGCGCCCTCGCCTCGCGCGAGGCGTGCCGCGCGCCGGTCCGGCCCGGCCGCCGCGGGTCCGCCGCCGGCCGCCGCCGCGGAGCGCGGCCGCCATCGCATGGTCGTCGGCGCGTGGCTCCCGCCGCGCGGCGCTCCAAAACGCATCGGGCGGGAGCCTGCGCCCCCGCCCGCGCGCGCCGCGTCCGCGGCCGGCCCTATCGCGAGCCGTACGTTAGGAACAGCCCATGCTGGTTCCGCAGTTCAGGCACTTGTAGCAGGTGCCGTTGCGGATGGTGATGTGCCCGCAGTTGGTGCACAGCGGCGCGTCGCCGGGGAACTTTCCGAGCTGGGCGTCGGGGCCGATCTCCGCGGTGACCAGCTCGAGCCGCGTGGCGCGCGGCGCCGCGGCGGCCGCGGCCCTGGGGGCCGCGTCGCCGTGCGCCCTGCCGTTCTCGCGGTGCTCCTTGCCGACCGGGTGCGGATGCTTGGGCGCGCCCACCAGGCTCTCGTCCACGATGTGGGCGAGGTCGGTGCGGCCCAGGTACTCGATGCCGAGCACGCGGAACACGTAGTCCACCACGCTCGTGCAGGCGCGAATGTTGTCGTGTCCGTCCACGCGGCCGTGCGGCTCGAAGCGCGTGAAGCAGAACTGGTCCACGAGGTCCTCGAGCGGCACGCCGTACTGCAGGCCCATGGACACGGAGATGGCGAAGCAGTTCATCATGCTGCGGAACGCCGCGCCCTCCTTGTGCATGTCAATGAAGATCTCGCCGAGCGTGCCGTCCTCGTATTCGCCGGTGCGCAGGAACACCTTGTGCCCGCCGATGCGCGCCTCCTGCGTGAAGCCGTGGCGGCGCTTCGGCAGGCGGCGGCGGCGCAGTTTGGGCGGCGAGGCGCTGTCCTTGTCCTCGGCGGGCGCCTTCTTGCTCACCGACAGCGGCTGGCTGAGCTTGCTGCCGTCGCGGTACAGCGCGACCGCCTTGAGTCCGAGCCGCCACGATTCGAAGTAGATCTTCTCGACGTCCTCGACGGTGGCGTCGTGGGGCAGGTTGACGGTCTTGCTGATGGCGCCGCTCAGGAACGGCTGCACCGCGGCCATCATGCGCACGTGGCCCATGGGCTCGATGTAGCGCGTGCCGCGCGGGCCGCAGCGGTTGGCGCAGTCGAACACCGCGAGGTGCTCGGGCCGCAGCCCGGGCGCGCCCTCGACGGTCTGCGTGCCGCAGATGACGAGGTTGGCCTGTTCGATCTGCTCGTCGGTGAAGCCGAGGAACGGCAGCGCCGAGAACGCCGGCTTCTCGCGCTCGGCCGAGCTGACGCCGAGGCGCGTGAGCGTCTCGTCCGTGAGCATGCCGCGCGAGAACGCGAAGCGAATGTCGAGCATCGCGGGCAGCGACTGCTCGATGCGGTCAATCTCGTCCTCGGTGAGCTTCTTCTGGAGCAGCGTCGTGCGATTGATGTGCGGCGCGCCCTCGAACGTGCCGGTGCCGACCGCGTAGCGCACGATGCCGTGCAGCGTCGCCTCGTCGTAGCCGAGGCGGCGCAGCGCCATGGGCACGCTCTGGTTGACGATCTTGAAGTAGCCGCCGCCGGCCAGCTTCTTGAACTTGACGAGCGCGAAGTCGGGCTCGACGCCGGTCGTGTCGCAGTCCATGAGCAGCCCGATCGTGCCGGTCGGGGCGAGCACCGTGGCCTGCGCGTTGCGGTAGCCGTGGAGCGCGCCGTACGACACGGCGCGGTCCCACGCCTCGATCGCCGCCTGGCGCAGGTCGCGCGGCGCGTGCCTGGGATCGATCGCGCGCGCCGCGTCGCGGTGCAGGCGCATGACGTTCATCATCGAGTCGCGGTTCACGGCGTAGCCGGGGAACGGCCCCTTGCTCGCGGCCATCTCGGCCGACAGCGCGTAGGCCTCGCCCGTCATCATCGCGGTGATGCAGGCGGCCATGGCGCGCGCGGCGTCCGAGTCGTACGGCAGGCCGCTCACCATGAGCAGCGTGCCGAGGTTCGCGTAGCCGAGTCCGAGCGGGCGGAACTCCTCGGAGCGCCGCGCGATCTTCTCGGTCGGGTAGCTCGCGAAGCTGACCGCGATCTCCTGGGCGAGGAAGAACACCCGGTTCGCGTGGCGGTAGGCGTCCACGTCGAAGCTGCCGTCCTCGCGCAGGAACTTCATGAGGTTGATGGACGCCAGGTTGCACGACGTGTCGTCGAGGAACACGAACTCCGAGCACGGGTTGGTGGCATGGATGCGGTCCGTGCCGGCGCACGTGTGCCAGCGCTGGATGGTGTCGTCGTACTGGACGCCGGGATCGGCGCACTGCCACGCGGCTTCGGCGATCATGCGCCACAGATCGCGCGCGCGGTGCGTCTCGTGGACCTGCCCGGTGGTGCGGTAGGTCGTGGACCAGGTGCCGTCCTCGGCGACCGCCTTCATGAAGGCGTCGGGCACGCGCACCGAGTTGTTCGAGTTCTGGCCCGAAACGGTGGCGTAGGCCTCACCGTTGAAGTCGGAGGAGTAGCCGCTCGCCACGAGCGCGGCGACCTTCTTCTCCTCGCGCACCTTCCACTGGATGAAGTCCACGATCTCGGGGTGGTCGAGGTCGAGCACCACCATCTTGGCCGCGCGCCGCGTGGTGCCCCCCGACTTGGTGGCGCCGGCGCCCTTGTCGAGCACCTCGAGGAACGACATGAGGCCGGACGAGGTGCCGCCGCCCGAGAGCTTCTCCATGCGGCCGCGCAGCTTCGAGAAGTTGGTGCCGGTGCCGGAGCCGAACTTGAAGACGCGCGCCTCGTTCTTCGCCAGCTCGAAGATGGACATGAGGTCGTCGTCCACCGACTGGATGAAGCACGCCGAGACCTGCGGGCGCGAGTAGGAGTCCTTCGTCACCCGCACGGACTTCGTCTCGAAGTCCCACGCGTAGTTCCCGCCGCTGCCCTCGATGCCGTACTCGTGCCACAGGCCGCAGTTGAACCACACCGGGGAATTGAAGGCGCCGATCTGGTGGACGAGCATGTAGGCGAGTTCGGCTTCGAAGGCGTCGGCGTCCTCGGGGCGCGCGAAGTAACCGCCCTGCTGCTCGCCCGCGACGCGCAGCGTGTGCGCGATGCGGTGGACGACCTGGCGCACGCTCACCTCGTGGCCGGTGCCGGGCACGCCCGCCTTGCGGAAGTACTTGCTGACGACGATGTCGGTGGCGAGCTGCGACCACGCGGCCGGCACCTCGACGTCGTCCATCTTGAAGACGACGGAGCCGTCGGGGTTGGTGATCACGGTGCGGCGCCGGTCCCACGCGACTTCGTCGAGGGGGTGGATGCCGGGCCGCGTCCAGCGGCGGGGAACCTGGACGCCGTTCGAGGCGGTCGCGTCGAGGGGCGTTGCGGCGGTGTCCGTGGAGAGCGTCTGGGTCATGGGGACCTCCCTGGTCCTCGCGAACGTCACGATCCCTTCCGAGGTGTCGGCCAGGCCGGGGCGGGGAACCGGGGGAAGCGAAGATCCCCGCCGCGGTCTGACCCGCGGCGACAAAACGGCCTCAACATGTCGTGCGTGATGGGAAGGTGCTTCGCCGCTCGCTCGCGAGGAGTCGGTCACTGCGAGCGGTTCGGGGTTTATGCACCCCCCGGCGCGCGGGCGGCAAGCAGTTTTTTGGCCGCGTCAGTCGCGGAAATCTTCGCTCTTGACTCGCGCGAGGCGAGTTTCGATCAGGAACGGCCAGAGCGCGCGAGAGCGGCGCGCGCGCACGCGCGAACGGCGCGGCTCCGGCGCGCGTCGCCGGCGACGGACGGCGCGCTCAGCGCACGAACACGCGCACGCCGAGGGGGCGGCCGCGCGCGGCGGCGATCGAGTCGGTGAGCTCGCGGGTGTGCGCCTCGAGCCATGCGAGCGTCGCCGAGTCGGGCCAGCCGCCGTAGAGGCGCCGCGACGGATCCACCACGAACGCGCGCAGCGCGCGGTCGGCGGCGACCGACTCGCGCTGCGCCGCGCGCCACGGACGGTACGGGGAGCCCCAGTAGCGGCCGGCGCGCGCGAGGTAGAAGCCGAACGCCGGCGCCTCGGGCGCGACGTAGGACGGCGCGGCCGGGTCGGCCGACGCGAGCCGCGGCGCGAGCGCGGCGGCGACGTCGCGGTACCCGGGGTCGTGGTGGCGCGGCGGGAGCTTGCGCGCCTGCCACGCGAACCCGGCCAGCACGGCGAGCGCGGCCGCCGCCGCCGCCGCGCGGCGCCACGGCGCGCGCGCCGCGCCCGGCGCGGCGCCGGCTCCGGCGAGCGCGGCGGCGCCGATGCCGGCGAGCGCCGCCCACGCCGGCACGACCGGGTAGAGGTACACGCCCGACTTGACCCGGAACGCCGACAGCACGAGCACGCCGGCCGCCCACGCGAGCAACGCCCGCGCGGCCGGCCGCCCGGCGCGCCCCGCCATCGCCCACGCGCCGGCGAGCGCGAATGGCAGCGCGGGCGCCAGCGCGCGGCCGAGCGTCGCCGCGTAGTAGTGCGGCGGCTTGATCCACGAGGCGTCGAAGCCCTCGCCGCCCATGCGCCCGGCGAGCGAGAAGCCGAGGTAGACGTCGCGCCAGTGAGGAAGCTCGGCCGGTCGGAACGCCGCGACCGCCGCGATCTGCAGCGAGCCCGTGGCGAGGAAGCCCGCGCCGAGGGCGAGCAGCGCGCGCGCCGACGCGCCGGCCGTCAGTCCCGCGCGCGCGGGCGCGAGCAGCGCCGCCGCCGGGAGCGCGAGCAGCGCCACGAGCCACAGCTTGCAGAGGAACGCGAGCCCGAGCAGGGCGCCGGCGGCGAACGCGGTCCCAACCGGCGGCGCAGGTCGTTCCGGCCGCCCGGCGGCGGCCGGCGCGACGGGACGCGCGAGCAGCGCGAGCGCCCCCGCGCCGAGGGCGGTGAGCGGGTGCTCGGCGGTCGCGATCCGCGAGGCGTCGGCGAACCACGGCGCCGACAGGAGGAAGGCGGCGGCCGCGAAGCCCGCCCAGCCGGCGGCCGCGGTCGCGGCGCCGAGCGCCTGCCGGGCGGCCGCCGCGGCGAACGCGGCGGTGGCGAGCGCCGTGAGGGCCGCGAAGGCGAGCGACGGCCAGCGCACCGCCGCCTCGGTGGGTCCGAGCAGCGCGACCGATCCGGCGAGCAACGCGGGGTAGAGCGGGGGCTTGTCGCCCGGGGGGCCGAGCGGCCACAGCGAAGGACTCGCGAGCCAGCGCGGCCCGGCGAGGACGTTGCGGGCCATGGTGCCGTAGTAGCCCTCGTCGCCGCCCACGAGATCGTTCGCGCCGGGGGGCGAGAGCGCCACCCACGCGGCGAGCGCCGCGAGCACGAGCGCGCACGTGGCGGCGCGGGGCGAGGGGGCGGGACGCACGCCGCGACTCTAACAGCCGCGCGGCGGAGGGAAATGCCGCGCCCGAACGATCCGCTCGGCCCCCGCTCCGGTCGCGGGATTTCGGGGTGGGCCACCACGGGCCGCGATGCCCCGCGCAGACCGTGGATCGCTCGGGCGCGGTTCCGACATCTCCGCAGAGCCGGTCAGTCCGGGCATCCCTCCCTTCGGAACGCGGCGCACGGCGGGCACGCGCCCAGGCACGTGTCGTCGCGTGACGGACGGCGCGTTGCGCGCCGGCCGGCCGGGGCCGTGACCCCGGCTTCGAAGCAGTATGGCCGCATCCCTCGTGCCAGAAACCACGAGGCGGCCAAAACTGACAACATGGCTTACAGAGAACGCGTGGTATTCGATGAAGACTGCCATTCGGCGCTTCATGCCAAATTCGACTTGAAAATGAGATGTAATGCTGCCAACCTGACAGCCGCCGAGATCGAATGCATGACAGACCATCAGAGCCATAAGCCTGCCAGACGGACGAACCGTCAGGACACGATTCGACTGACACCCGTTCAGCCGCCGCCTGCCATGGATCGCTTCGACCTGGACAAGGTGAGGGCGATCCTCCCGGCTCTCATTGACTCCCTCTCGGATGCGGTGGTCGTGGTGGATGCGGGGCGCAAGATGGTGGCCGCCAACCGTCGCTACGTCGAGGCCTTCGGCGGGCAGCACCAGTACCGGGTCGGAACCCGGTGCGAGACCTGCCTTGCCTGCCCGGTGGGCGACGACGGCTCCCAGACCTGCGCCGCCTGCAACTCCATCGCCACGAAGCAGCCGCAGCGCGTGGTGCGCTCCTTCACGCGGCCCGACGGGCGCGTGCGCCGCTGGGAGGCGACGTTCAACCCGGTCGTCAACGGCTCGGGCGAGGTGACGCACGTGGTCGAGGTGTGGCGCGACATCTCGGAGCGCGTCCAGCTCGAGGGGCAGCTCGCGCACAGCGAGCGCCTGGCCGCCATCGGCACGCTCGCCGCCGGCGTCGGTCACGAGATCAACAACCCGCTTGCGGCGGTGCTCGCCGGCGTCGAGAGCCTGCAGCGCAGCCTCGCGCGCGGCGAGCTCGACGCCGCCGAGGCCGGCGAGGTGCTCGCCGTGCTGGAGCGCGAGACGCGGCGCTGCCGCGAGATCACCGACAAGCTCATGCTCCTCGCGCAGCCGGTGCAGGTCGCGCCCAACTGGGTGGACCTCAACCGCGCGGTGCACGACACGGCGTCGCTGCTGCGTCACGAGGCGCGCAAGAAGCACGTCGCCATCGAGGAGCGGCTCGACCCCGCGCTGCCGCAGATCTGGGGCAAGGAGAGCGGCATGCGCGGCGTGTGCATGAACCTCATGATGAACGCGGTGCAGGCGATGACCGAGACCGGGGGCACGCTCACGGTGAGCACGCGCGGCCACGAGGACCGCGTCGAGCTCGACGTGGCGGACACCGGCCCGGGCATTCCGCCCGAGATCGTGGACCGCATCTGGGACCCGTTCTTCACCACCAAGCCGGTGGGGCAGGGCACGGGGCTCGGGTTGTCGGTCACTCAGCGGGTGGTGTGGCGTCATGGCGGAACGATCCGCGTGGAGAGCACGCCCGGAGCGGGCGCGCGCTTCATCGTCACGCTGCCCGTCCAGGGACCCGGAGGGGAACGTGTCTGAAACGACGCTGCTGCTGGTGGACGACGAGGAGTCGCTCCGCAGGCTGGTGGGCAACGAGCTGTCGCGGTCGGGCTATCTGGTGGACACCGCCGGCGGCATCGCCGAGGCGCGCGAGCACCTCGCCCGCAAGCACTTCCACCTCGTGGTGCTCGACGTGCGCATGCCCGACGGCAGCGGACTCGACCTCCTCAAGGAGATCCGCGAGAGTTCGCCCACGACCGAGGTCATCATGCTCACCGGCTACGGCACCGTGCAGGAGGCGATCCGCGCCATGAAGGACGGCGCGCACGACTTCCTGACCAAGCCGTGCAAGCTGGCCGAGCTCGAGGCCGTGCTTGAGAAGGCCGTCCAGAAGCAGCAGTTGCAGCGCGGCCACACCGCGCTGCAGCGCGAGGTGGACCGGCTGCAGCCGGCCGACCGCTTCGTCGGCAGCACCGCGCAGGTGCGCGAGCTGCTCCACATGGTGCAGCGCGTGGCCGAGACCGATTCGACGGTGCTCATCCGCGGCGAGAGCGGCGTGGGCAAGGAACTCGTGGCGCGCGCCGTCCACCGCCACAGCCGGCGCTCGCGCCAGCCGTTCGTGGTCGTGGACTGCGCCTCGCTCCACGAGAACCTGCTGCAGAGCGAGCTGTTCGGCCACGAGAAGGGCGCCTACACCGGCGCCATCCGCCTCAAGCACGGGCTGTTCGAGGTCGCGGACCGCGGCACCATCTTCCTCGACGAGATCGCCGAGCTGACGCCGCAGCTCCAGGTCAAGCTGCTGCGCGTGCTCGAGACCGGCACCTTCCGGCGCGTCGGCGGCACGGCCGACATCCGCGTGGACGTGCGCGTCATCGCCGCGACCAACCGGTCGCTCGAGAGCATGATGAAGGAGGGGCAGTTCCGGGAGGACCTCTACTACCGGCTCAACGTGTTCTCGATCCACATCCCGCCGCTGCGCGAGCGTCGCGACGACATTCCGTCGCTCGCCGAGCACTTCATCTCCAACTCGGCCATCCAGCAGAAGCGGGCGGTCAAGATCTCACCCGACGCCATGGACGTGCTCACGCGCTACAACTGGCCGGGCAACGTGCGCGAGCTGGAGAACGTCATCGAGCGGGCGCTCATTCTGTGCGACGGGGGCGTCATCGAGCCGCAGCACCTGCCGATGGGCGTGCGGCTGTCGCCGCAGTTCGGCGACGACGCCCATCCGCGCGAGCACCTGACGCTCGAGGAGATCGAGCGGCGCTACATCAAGCGCGTGCTCGAAGACTGCAAGGGCCACCGCCAGCGCGCGGCGGCGATCCTCGGCATCAGCGAGCGCAACCTTTACCGGAAGCTCAAGGAACTGGACAGCACTCCGGCCTGAAGCGGCGGCGGGGGGCGACGGTCCGTCCGCCCCCCGCCCGCCTTGCGTTCGCCGCGCCTGCGCGCCCGCCGGCCCTCTCCGCCGTGCGCGCGCTGCGCGCCCGCGGGTTTCACCCCTGGAACGCCGCGCCGAGTCCGGAGCCCCGCTTCCCGCGGCGCTCCGAACCCTTGCCGGCAGCCGGACCTCACGGCCCGGCCGACCTTCCGCGCCGCGCGCGAGGGCGTCCGCTTCTGACACTTCTTCAGGATTCGTCCGGCGCTGTCAGTCCCGCGCGGCACGGGCGCGCTCCCTGTTCGCGGCACGCGGTCCGACCCGCCGTTGCCGCGCAACGGTTTGCGCAATCCGGTCCAGCGTCGGGACGCGGGCATGCCCATTGCTGGAGCCAAACCACAGACGCGGTGGGCGCGAAACCTTGAGCTGCGTCTTCGAGGGTGATCGCGCAGGTGCTAGCGAGACACCGGCCGACCACGAGTCGCGCCCACCCTCACGACATTGGCCGGGCACTGCCCGGCTCCCAACAGGGGCGGTGTGGCCACGTGTGACTTGGCGGGAGGGCAAACGACCCTCCCCGCCGTGGGGGGTCCTGAAGGTGGCGCATCGCCCCGCTGTTTTTCGTCCGCATCGCCGGCCGGCGGCTGACTCCGGCGCCGGCCCGGCGGCGGGACGCGGGGGAACGATGTCAACGGGCGTGGTGTTGTGCGCCTGTGGCGCCTCCGGGCACGAACTCCTCGAACGGCCGCTCGCCCAGATGGGCGTCCGCCTTGCCCGCACGAAGGACGACACCCTCCTCGAGGACGTGCTCGCCCTTCAGCCCGATGTCGTGGTCTACGAACTGCGCGAATCCGCCACGCCGGAGCTCGGCATCCTTCACCTCATGCGCCGCATCGCCCCCGACGTGCAGCTCGTGCTGGTCGCGGGCGACGAGAGCCTCGACACGCAGCGCCTGGTGCGGGAGCTGCGCCCGGTGTACTACGCGGTGCAGCCGGTGGACGGCGAGGAGATCGTGGCGGCCGTGCGCGCCGCCCTCGCGCTGCACGCCCGCAAGGCTGCCCACTGACCGCGCGCCGCGCGCGGCGGCGCACACACGAAGGGCGCGGCGCCCCGCCCGGGGGCCGCGCCCTTCGGACGTTGCGGAGGGCCTCAGGGCCGGGGCGGGGTGTTCGACACCACCCGCAGGTAGGCGACCAGGTCCTTGATCTGCTCCGGCGACAGCGAGTAGCTCCACGCCGGCATCATGGTGGACTTGCCGGCGTGCCCGCCACCGAGCGCGACCGTGGTGTACAGGTCCTGGTCGGTGCGCTCGGCGAAGTACTTCGTGTCGGTGAGGTCGCGCGGCCGCACGTTGTGCGCGCGGCGCAGGCGCTCGGCGTTCGGGCCGTCGCCCTTGCCCTCGGGCCCGTGGCAGCCGGAGCAGTAGTAGACGTACCAGCGCCGGCCGTCGGCGGGCGTGCCCGCCGGCGCGGCGAGGTACTTCTCGATGGTGGCCGCCGGCACGCCGGGATTCATCGCGGCGAGCTGCAGCAGGAACTCGGACAGGCTGTCCACGATGGCGGGCTCGAGCTTCTCGCCCCACGCCGGCATCAGGTTCGAGCGGCCGGTGTGGGCGCCGCCGCGCTCGATGACGCGCGCCAGGCCGGACTTGCCGAGCGCATCCAGGCGCGCGGCGTCCGCGATGTTGACCGGCGCCGAGCCGCCGAGCTTGGCGAGCTCCGTGGCGAGCGGGCCGTCCCCCGCGCCGCGGTCGCCGTGGCACATGGCGCAGTACGCAAGGTACGCCTGTTTGCCCGCGACGTTCACGATCACCGGCGCCGGCGGCGGCGAGGGCTTGTAGGTCGAGTCGGCGGGCGCGGCCGCCTGCTGGACCGGCTTCTGCTGGCACGACGCCGCGAACGCCGCGACGCCGAGGACGAGCGCACCGGTGCCCAGCGCTCGAAGGGCGATGTTCATCGTGAGCCTCCGTCGGATCGTGTCGAACCGCGCGGCAGCATAGCGGCGGTCCCGGCGCGCGCCAAGCGCCGCGCCCGCGCACGCCGTTCGCGACGCGCGCCCGTCGCGCGGCGCGGGCGTCACGTGCCGGCGGGCGCGGGGCCGCCGGCCTGCGCCGCGCGCTCGGCCTCGAGCCGCGCGCGCGCCTCCGCCTCCTCGCGCGCGCGTATCTCGGCCTGCATCTCCTCCCACAGGCCGCCGTGCTCGTGCTGCAGCTGTTCCTCGCTGATGCGCCCGTGCAGCCAGGTCCAGTTCATCGGATAGACCTCGGGGTTCGCGATGTTCTGGTACAGGTGCCACACGACGATGGCGAGGAACGCGAGCCACGCCTCGTAGTAATGAATGAGGGTGGCGGCGTCGAACACCCACAGGTCGAACATGCGCAGCGTCTGGTTCTGGAACCACAGGACGACGCCGGTCACCGTCATGACGACCGTGCCCCACACGAGCGCCCAGTACTCGGCCTTCTCGATGTAGCTGAAACGCGGCATCTTCGGCGGGTGCCTGCGCAGGCCGGCGAGGTACAGGCCATTCTCGACCACGTCGCGCGCGTCCGACAGCTTCGGCAGCAGGTCCGCGAGCAGCCGGCGCCCGCGCGGCGTGAACAGGTAGCCGACGTGGAACAGCGACACCCCGACCATCGCGATCGCCGCGCCGCGGTGGACCCAGCTGCGCAGCGCGTAGCCCGTCTCGAGGCGCGCGAACCACGCGAACAGCCAGTGCTCGGGGAACTTGAGCGCGAACCCCGTGTAGACGAGCGTGAAGAAGCTCACCGCGAGCACGCCGTGCTGCCAGCGCTCCGCGACCGTCATGCGCTCGTACCAGCGCCCGGACGGCGCGTGCTCCGCGCGTCGCTCGAACTGGGCGCGATAGCGCTGGCGCATGTGCCTGACGAAGTGCGCGCCCTGGTGGAGCGCCATGCCGCCGATGGTGGCGCCGATGAGCCACAGGTAGATGGTGCGGATCCACCACAGCACCGGCTCCTCCGCGCGCGCCATCGCGACGTGCACGCGCCCCTGCGCGAAGCGCGCGCCGGCGCCCGGGTGGCACTTGCCGCACGTCGCCTCGAGGTTCTTCGCGTGGATCATCGAGCGCTCGTCGCTCGACGGCAGCACGTCGTGGTAGCCGTGACAGCTCGCGCAGTCGGCGACGACCGGCGACCCGCCGCGCGCGGCGAGCCCGTGGAAGCTGTCCTGGTAGCTCGACAGCCGCCCCGCGGGCAGGCCGAAGGTCTCGCGGATGCCGGTGGCGTCGTGGCAGCTCGCGCACGTGCGCGTGACGCTGCTGCCGGAGGCGACCGGCGAGGTGCGGTCGTGCGGGCCGCGGATCTGGTGCTCGCCGTGGCAGTCGGTGCACACGGGCGTCTTGGTGACGCCGCGCTCGAGCGCCTGGCCGTGGATGCCGGTGGTGTAGGCGGCGAGTTCCTTCGCGTGGCACTTGCCGCACGTCGCCGGAATGTGGGTGCGGTAGACGCTCGAGCGGGGATCGGTCGCCTTGAGCAGCGCGTGGCTCTCGTGGCAGTCGCTGCATGTCGCCGCGCCCGGATTCGTCGAGCGCCCGTGGACGCTGTTCTGGTAGAGCTGCACGGCGGCCGGAATGGTGATCTTGCGGCGCTCGACCAGCGCCTGGTCGTTGTGGCAGCGGGCGCAGGTCTTGACGAGGTTGCCGTGCGCCACCGGCGACTCCGGGTCGCGGTGCGAGCGCACCTCGTGTGTCGCGCCGTGGCAGTCCTTGCACGTGGACGCCTCGTTGTCGCCGCGGGCCAGGGCCTGGGCGTGAAGGCTGGCGCCGTAGGCGGCGGCGACGTCGGCGTGGCAGGCGGCGCACGCCTCGCGCCCCATCGCCGCGGCCGGCCGCACCGCGTGCGTGCCGTGGCAGCTCTCGCAGTTGGCGGCGCCCTTGCCGCCGACCCCGCCGTGCGGCCGCCCGGCGACCGCCTTCGCGGCGTCGGCGTGACAGGCGGCGCACTGGACGTCGGGCAGGTTGGGCGCGTGCGGCATGTCGCCCGCGGCGCCCGGATGGCACGACACGCAGGAGAGCCGGCCGTGCGCCGAGCGGCGGACCTCGTCCAGCTTCACGTGCACCGAGCCGCGGTTCCCGCCCTCGCGAGCGAGATCGGCATTGGCGTGGCACATCATGCACGTCTCGTCCCCGGCGTCCTGGGCCGCGGCCCGGGCGGCGGGCGCGGCGGTCAGCGCCAGCGTGAGAGCGAGTGCGGCCGCGGCGACGGCAAAGGCCCGCAGCACGCTGTCCGCGCCAGCGGCCGGCGACGGTTCGGGCGGCGCGGGGAGGCTGCGATCGTGGGCCTTCATGGCGTGCTCCACCGAGGGAAGCGGGTCCGGTCCCCGTGGGAAGGGTACGGCACTCGTTTGCAATAACCGCGCAAGCGACAGGCACGAGCGTTGCCGCCGCCGCGAAACTCCACGAACGGGTGTCGAAAAATTCGGCGATCGCGCGTGGCAGGGTCCGTCGCGGCAACGCCTTGCCGCGCCGCGCGGCGGCCCGCCCTGGAGGCCGCGAGGCGCTGGCGCGACGGTCGTGGAGAGTCCGCTCGGCGCAGGTTCCCGCGTCGCGGACCCGGCCAGACTGTCAGGCGACATGCGCCTCTGTCATGCCCGGATGGTCTCGACAAGCCGCGGTCTGCCTGAGAGTTATCGCGCATCTCCGCAGAACTACGTAGATTCCCTGATCGGTCGTGCGCGCGCCCCCGTGGCCTGAACTTTGCCCTTCTGGACGACCGCTCGCTCCCGCCTATTCTGTCGGCGGGTGGACCGTGCCGCCCGACTCCCCGGGCGAGGTCCTCAATGAGGAGGATTGGAACCCGTGAAGAAGACCTACGTGATGCTCGCCGCGTCGGTGATGGCGCTCGGCCTGTTCGCCGCCAGCTGGTCTTCCGCGCAGGAGGCCGCGAAGGCCACGTACGCGGGCAACGCCAAGTGCAAGATGTGCCACATGAAGGTCCATACCGCGTGGGCCGCCACGGCGCACTCCAAGGCGTTCGAGAACCTGACCAAGGCGGACGCCAAGGTCACCGCCGAGTGGGCCGCGAAGATGAAGGTCGAGGTCAAGGGCGCGGCGAAGGACGCCGACGGCTGCGTGGGCTGCCACGTCGTGGGCCACAAGCAGGGCGGCTGGCCGCAGGCCGACGCCACCAAGAACGCGGCCTTCGAGGGCGTGGGCTGCGAGTCGTGCCACGGCCCGGGCAGCCTGCACATCGCGTCGAAGCCGGCCGACAAGAAGGCCACCATGGCGACCGCGGTGACCGCCGAGACCTGCACGGGCTGCCACACCAAGGAAGCCAGCCCGAACTTCAAGTTCGAGGAAGCGAAGAAGACCGGCGTGCACGCGGTTCCGGCCGCGGCCCCGGCGGCGAAGTAACGCCGCGCAGCGCGCCGGGGCGGGGGGCCCTGACGCCCCGGCGTTTCGTCTCGCTGGCCGCATCGCGGCGCGATCCGGGTCGCGCCGGCGGATGGGGTGGGGCCCGGGCAGGACGGGACGGGAGGACGCCGCCGTGACGACGCAGGTCGGCGGATCAGGACCACGGGTGGACGGGAGCGAGAGCACCATGCGGCACGGGGCCGGCGGCCGGCGCGCCATGGCGCGCGCCGTGGCCGCCGGCCTCGTCGCGCTGTCGCTCGCCGCGGGGTTCGCCGGCTGGCGCGTCGAGGCGCAGGAGCGCGCGCTGCCGGGCTCCGAGGACTGCGTGATGTGCCACCAGCCCGGTCGCCCGGGCAGGCGCGTCGCGGACGAGGCGCCGAAGTTCGACGCGGCCGCGCTGCGCGCCTCGCCGCACGCCGACCTCGCGTGCGACCAGTGCCACGCCGACCTCAAGGGCAAGGAGCTGCCGCACGCCGCGCGACTCAAGCGCGTGGACTGCGGCGCGTGCCACATCCGCGAGCGCCAGCAGCACGACGAGAGCCTGCACGGCGTGGCCGAGAAGCGCGGCGAGCGGCTCGCGCCGACGTGCAAGAGCTGCCACGGCACGCACGACGTCCGGCGCACCGCCGACCCGCGGGCGGCGACCTATCCGGCGAACATTCCGCTCCTGTGCAACCGGTGCCACCGCGAAGGCTCCCCGGTCGCGAGCTTCTCGCACACGCCGCCCGATTCGATCCTGCAGAACTACCAGGAGTCCATCCACGGCGAGGGCCTGTTCCGCAAGGGCCTGCTCACCACCGCGACGTGCGTGAGCTGCCACTCGGCGCACCATCAGCTGCCGCACACCGACCGGCGCTCGAGCATCCACCGCGACAACATCGCGACGACCTGCCAGCAGTGCCACGTGCGCATCGAGGAGGTGCACGCCAAGGTCGTGCGCGGCGAGCTGTGGGAGAAGGCGCCGCACCAGGTGCCGGCGTGCGTGGACTGCCACGAGCCGCACAAGATCCGGCGCGTGTTTTACGCGCAGGGCATGGCCGACGCCGACTGCATGGCGTGCCACGCGAAGCGCGACCTCACCGGCACCAGAGACGGCGAGACGGTCTCGATGTTCGTGGACCGCTCCGAGCTCGGCCACTCACGGCACCAGAAGGTGCGCTGCGCGCAGTGCCACGTCGGCGCCACGCCCTCGGCGATGCGGCCGTGCTCGACCGTGCAGCCCCGCGTGGACTGCTCGACGTGCCACGCCGAGGTCGTGCAGACCTACCAGCGCTCGGTGCACGGCCAGCTCGCCGCCCGGGGCAGCCCCGACGCGCCGGAGTGCGTGGACTGCCACGGCGACCACGGCATTCTCGGCAAGAACGAGACGGCCTCGCGCACGTTCGCGCGCAACGTCCCAACGCTGTGCGGCGACTGCCACCGCACCGGGCGGAAGGCGGCGCTTCGCTACACCGGCTCGCAGACGCAGATCCTCGAGCACTACGCCGAGAGCATCCACGGCAAGGGCCTGCTCAAGAGCGGGCTGGTCGTGACCGCGACCTGCGCCGACTGCCACACCGCGCACGGCGAGCTGCCCAAGGCCGATCCGGCCTCGAGCGTCCATCCCAGGAACGTGGCGCAGACCTGCGCGCAGTGCCACCGCGGGATCTACGAGCAGTTCCAGGCCAGCGTGCACTCCGCCGCGGTGTCGAAGTCGAAGGACAGGCTGCCGACCTGCGCCGACTGCCACAGCGCCCACACCATCGGCCGCGCGGAGACGCAGGACTTCAAGCTCGAGGTCATGTCCACGTGCGGCAACTGCCACCGCGCGCTGGCCGAGACCTACTTCGACACGTACCACGGCAAGGTCTCGAAGCTCGGCTACACCAAGACCGCGAAGTGCTACGACTGCCACGGCGCGCACGACATCCTGCCGGCGTCGGACCCGAGGTCGCACCTGTCGCGCGATCGCATCGTCGAGACGTGCGCGAGCTGCCACCCCGGCTCGAACCGGCGCTTCGCCGGCTACCTGACGCACGCCACGCACCACGATCCGAAGAAATACCCGGCCCTGTTCTTCGCGTTCTGGGCCATGACGGGGCTCCTCGTGGGCACGTTCTTCATGGCGGGCGCCCACACGCTGGCGTGGCTGCCGCGCTCGCTCGCCTACCGCAGGATGCTCAAGGCCGAGCACGCCCTCGAGTCGCCCATGCACGTGCGGCGGTTCCCGAAGCTGTACCGCAACCTGCACATCATGGTCATCACCAGCTTCATCGCGCTGGCGATCACCGGCATGACGCTCAAGTTCTCGTACGCGCCGTGGGCGTGGTGGCTGGCGCGTCTGCTGGGCGGCTTCGAGGCGGCGGGCTTCATCCATCGCGTCGGCGCGCTCATGACGTTCGCGTACTTCGGCATCCACCTCGTGGACCTGTTCCGCCGCAAGCGCGAGAGCGGGAAGTCCTGGGCGCAGTTCATCACGGGTCCGGGCGGCATGATGTTCTCCGCGACCGACCTCAAGGAGTTCATCGGCTCCTTCAAGTGGTTCCTCGGCAAGGGGCCGCGCCCCCAGTACGGCCGCTGGACCTACTGGGAGAAGTTCGACTACTTCGCCGTGTTCTGGGGCGTCGCCGTGATCGGGCTGTCCGGCCTGATGCTGTGGTTCCCGACCTTCTTCACCAGGTTCCTGCCGGGCTGGGTGCTCAATGTCGCGACCATCATCCACAGCGACGAGGCGCTGCTCGCGGTCGGGTTCATCTTCACGGTGCATTTCTTCAACACCCACTTCCGTCCCGAGAAGTTCCCGATGGACACGGTGATCTTCACGGGCGGCATTCCGCTCGACGAGTTCAAGAAGGACCGCCCGCGCGAGTACGAGGAGCTGGTGCGAAGCGGGCGGCTCGAGGAGCACCTGGTGCCGGCCCCCGATCCGCGCGACGTCCGCAAGTGGCGGATCTTCGGGTGGATCGCGCTCTCGCTCGGCATCGGGTTGATCCTGCTCATCCTGTACGCCGCGATCTTCACCTACCGGTGACGCGGCGGAGCCTCCGGGCCGGAGCGCGCGCCGGCCCGGAGGACCGCGAGACCCGCGCCTCCACAAAGGGGGCGCCGGCCTCGTGACCACGGCGACACGGCTGCACGAGGAGTGAACACCCGCGCCCCGCCCCGGGCGGCAACCCGGCGGCGGGGCGCGTCGTGCCCGGGGGGACCGGCGGCGCGGCCGCCGCCCCGGGGAGAAGCGTCGTTCGATGTGATCGCCCATGACGCGGCGGCCGGGCGCGACGACGAGGTGCGGCGCTTCGCGCGCCTCGCCCTCATGGACAGGAGCGCGCCCGGACACGTCGCGCGCTTCGTGCTGGGCGCGGGGTGCGCGATGGAGGACGCGGAACGCTTGGACCTCGCGGCCGGGTGCTGCGCCCGGGGCGTCCGGCTCGAGCCGCTCGCCCGCGACATCTGGTGCTTCCCCAACAGCCTCGCGTGCTCCCTCGGCCGCCTCGGCCGGCATGTCGAGGCCGAGCGCGCGGCCAGGCGCGAGCAGGTCAGGAGGCCGAGGCGCGGGGACGAGACGCGCCGAAGCGTGTCCCGCGGGGAGGGCGACGGGCGGTCCGTCGCCCGCTCACGCACGAACCCCGGCCCGCGCAGGCGGGCCGGGGCCGTGGGGCCGGGCGGGGCGGATCCCCGAAAAGGCGCTAGCGCCCGACCACGATGCGCTTCGTGAACGCGCGGCCGCCGAGGTCGGCGCGCACGAAATAGATGCCCGAGGGCAGCGGTCCCTCGGCGCCCTCGCCGTTCCACGCCAGGCGATGGAGCCCCGCGCGGAAGGTGCCGTCGGCGAGCGTGGCGCGCACGCGGCCCTGCACGTCGAGCACGCGCACCACGGCGCGCGCCTCGCGCGGCAGCGCGAACGTGACGCTCGCCGGTCCCCCGGTCGGGTTCGGCGCCGGGGCGCCGAGCGCGAACTCGGTCACGGTCGCCGCGGTGCCCGCGATGGGCCCGAACGCGGTGACGCGTCCGTCGCGCGCGATGGCGGCGAGGCGGTACCAGTAGGTGCGGCCGTTTTCGACCTCGCGGTCGAGCACCGAGGACAGCACGCCCTCGGTGCGCACCGGCGCGCCGACCGCGCTCCACGGACCGGCGGGGCCCGTGCCGCGCTCGAGCCACACGCTCGCGAAGGCCGAGGCGTCGGTGAGCTGCCAGCGCACCGTGATCCCCTCGGGGCCCGGCTCGAGCGAGAACAGCGCCACGAGCGTCGGCGTCGAGAGGTCGAAGATCTCCCACGTCGCGTCGCTCAGGTCGGCGCCGGCGTTGCCCGCCGCATCGCGCGCGGTGACGCGCAGGAGCGCGGTCGTGGTCGCCGGGCCGGTCGGCGTCCACGCGAAGCTGCCGGTGTTCGGCACGCCCGCGGCGAGCGGCTCCCACGGCCCGCCGGGGCCCGCGCGCGACAGCTCGAGGTCCACGGAGGTCACGCCGAAGCAGTCGCTCGCGCTCCACGTGAGGGTCGTCGGCTGGCCGATCACGAGGTGCTCGCCGCCGTTCGGCGACAGCACCGCCGCGGCCGGAGCCTCCGGGTCGCCGAACGGCGCTCCGGCGTCGCGCGCCGGCGCGCCGACGAGCGCGCCGTTCACCCCGCCCGCCACCGAGTTCTTCGCCACGCTGCCGAGCGCCTCGTCGAGGCCCCAGCGGCCGAGCAGTCCGGGCTCGGCGCCGGTCGCCGCGGCCAACATGCCGGCGCGGATGTCCGCGGCGCTCCTCGCCACGCTCCACACCCGCACCTCGTCCACGGCGCCGTCAAACGACCCGGCGGCGGCGCCGGTCGAGGTGAGCGCGGTGGCGATCGAGGCGTGCTGCGTGGTGGCCGACGCGGGAAGACGTCCCACCACGAGACGCGCCTCCTCGCAGCCGTCGAGGTACAGCACCCACTCGTTGCCGTCGTAGGTGGCGGCGGCGTGCCGCCACCGACCGTCGGCGGGAATGGGGGTGGTGCCGAACACCGGATGATTGAGGCTCGGGTTCGCGCCGCCCGCGCCCTCCTCGAAGTCGGCGGCGAGCACGCCGCTCGCGGCGCTCAGGCCGAGGAACCAGTTGAGGTCCACGGACGGGTTCTCCGCCTCGCCGCGGCCCTTGGAGACGAGCGGGATGGCGTCGGTCACGCCGCCGGTGCCGGTCGTGGTCGTGGCGCCGGCCCCGTCGCGGCGGAACCAGCACTCGATGGTGAAGGTCGCGGCGTTGAGCGACGGCGCCGCGCCGAACGTCACGTAGCGGCCGGCGCCCGCGAAGTCGAGCGCGCGGTTCGCCGGCGCGGGCGTGGTGGCGCACGCCGGGCCCGCCCAGCCGGAGGCGCCCGCGCCGTTCTCGGCGCGCACGCGGTAGCAGTACTCGGCGGCGGGCGCGAGGCCACCGTCCGCGTAGGCGGTGGTGTTCGCCGGGAGCGTGGCGAGCGGCGTGAACGGGCCGGCGGGCCCCGCCGTCGAGCGCTCGATCACGTATGAGGTCTCGTTGGTGGCCTGGTCGGCCCACGTCACGAGGATCGTGTCGTCGGCCGAGGGCGTGGCCGCGAGCAGCGTGGGATCGGCGGGCGGCGCGGGCGGACCGAAGGCGAGGTTGAACGGCGCGCCGGCCGTCCAGTTGGCGCCGGTGCCGGTGAGGGTGCCGTTCACGGATCCGCCCGCGGTGCTGGCGACCACCGTGCCCGCCGCCTCGTTCATGCCCCAGCGCGCGACCAGCCCGGGCACCGGGCCCGCGAGCTGCTGGTTCGCGTCGGCCTGGATTTCCGCCAGCGTGCGCGCCGTGCTCCACACGCGCGCCTCGTCGAGCGCGCCGTGGAAGAATCCGGCCGCCACGCCCGTGGAGTTGAGCGCGCTGGCGAGCGAGGCGTGCTGGACGCTCGCCGACTGCGGCGGCTGTCCGACGGCGAGCGTGGCCTCGAGCTGGCCGTCGAGGTAGAGGGCCCACGTCGTCCCGTCGTAGGTGGCGGCCGCGTGGTGCCAGCCGCTGCCCGCGAGCACCGGCGTCACGCCGGCGATCGGGTGGTTGAGCCCGGGCGAGGCGCCGCCCGCGCCCTCTTCGAAATCGGCGACGAGCACGCCGTCGCTCCCGCGCAGGCCGAGGAACCAGTTCATGTCGAGCGTCGAGCCGTCCGACTCGGCGCGCCCCTTCGCCATGAGCGGGATGGCGTCGGTGATGCCGCCGGCGCCGGTCGAGGTCTGAATCCCGGCGCCGTCGCGGCGGAACCACGTTTCGATCGTGAAGGTCGAGAGCCCGAGGGCGGCGTTGTTCCCGAAGGTGACGTAGCCATTGGTGCCCGCGTAGAACGTCCCGTAGTTGAGCGCGTAGGGGGCGCCCGCGACCCACGACGGCGCGTTGACGAGCGTGCCGGTCACGCCGCCCGCGACCGCGTTGCCGGCGGTCGCCCCGGCGCCCTCGTTCAGGAGCCACGCCCCGACCAGCCCCGGCTCGGCGCCCGTCGCCTCGGCGGCGAGGCCGGCCTGGATCTCGGCCTGCGTGCGCGCCACGTTCCACACGCGCGGCTCGTCGAGCGCGCCCGCGAAGAAGCCCGCGGCCACGCCGGTCGAGGTCATCGCCGTGCCGAGCGCGGCGTGCTGGAGGCTCGCCGACTGCGGCAGGCGGCCCGCGCCCACCACCACGCTGCTCTCGAGGTTGCCGTTGAGGTAGAGCCGCAGCGTCGTGCCGTCGAAGGTGACGGCGGCGTGGTACCACACGTGGCTGCGCACGGGGGTCACGCCCGCGATCGGGTGGTTGAGGCCCGGGCTGGTCTGCCCCGTGCCCTCCTCGTAGTCCGCCACGAGCACCGAGTCGGTGCCGCGCAGGCCGAGGAAGAAGTTCATGTCGAGCGTCGAGCCGTCGGCCTCGCCGCGGCCCTTGGTCACGAGCGGCACGGCGGTCACGCCACCCGTGCCGGTGGACGCCGTCGCGCCCGCGCCGGTGCGCTTGAACCAGCACTCCACCGTGAAGGTGCTGACGCCGAGGGACGGCGCGGCGCCGAAGGTGACGTGCTGGCTGGTGCCGTTCATCTGCAGCCCGGTCTGGGCCGTCGCGGCGGCGGCGGTCAAGGCCGCCACGGCGAGCGCCGCGAGCAGCGCGCGCCCTGCGGTCCGCAGCGGATCGGAGAAGCGGTGGTTCATGGTCGGCGGTCCTTTCTCTCGAACGGCGGGCCGCCGCGCCGCCCGGGCGCGGCGACCCGCGCGGGAAGTCAGTGAACGAGCGCCACGCGCCGCACGGCGGAGAACCCGGGCGCGCGCATGCGCACGAAGTAGATGCCGCTCGGGAGCGGACCCGAGCGCGACGCGCCGTCCCAGGCGAGGTCGTGGCGGCCGGGGCGGAACGCCCCCTCGGCGATCACCGCGACCTCCCGGCCCATGACGTCGAGCACGCTGACGCGCACCGGCGTCTCGACCGGCACCGCGAAACGCACGCGCGTCGCGCCGTGCGCGGGGTTCGGGACGACGGGCTCGAGCGCGAAGGCCGCCGCGCCGCGGTCGTCCACGGCGACCGGGGCGGCGCCCGTCGTGAAGTCCCACGTCGGACCGGTGCGCGTCACGCTGCCGTCGCTCACCGTGACGTACCACTCGTGGGGCGTGTTCGGGTCGAGCCCGCTCCACGGCAGCGAGGCCGTCTCGCCGGAGGCGACCCTGACCGTGCCAAGCAGCGCGAACGACGCGCCCGCGCCGGACATGTCGTAGGCCAGCGTGAACTGGCTGCTCGAGTCGGCGTCCGCCTCCCACTGGTCGAGCCACGGCGAATAGGTGCGCACGCGGATGACGTTGTTCGCGGGCGAGAACTCCATGATGCGCAGCCAGCCGCTGCCGCCGCCGCTGCGGCTCTGGTAGTCGGACATGAGCGTGTGGACCGTGCGCCCCTCGAACACGTCGCTGCGGCGGCCCTCGCCGGGGACGTGACCGCACAGCATGAGGAAGAAGTTCGGGTTGTCGCGCAGGGCGTTGTAGGTCGCCGCGCCCTGCGTCGAGAACGCGCCCGGATTGCCGGTGCCGAGCAGGTTGTGGCTGGCGACGATCGCGCGCCGGTTCGGGTGCGCCTTCATGAGCGAGTCGGCCCAGTCGAGCACCGCGGCGTCCGGGGTGGTGTCGTACTCGAGGCCGATGCAGATGAAGTCGAGCCCTCCGGCGCTGAACAGGTCGAACCAGTTGTCGTTGTTCGTCCCGTGGTGGCCGCCGTAGTAGGCGCGGCCCAGGAAGCGCGCCTCGCCGAAGTACTGGTTGTAGAAGGTCGTGGTGCCGTTCGCGTCGCCGTTGGGCGACTGGTCGTGGTTGCCCACGCAGATGCCGTAGGGCACGCCGTCCGGGAGGCCGGTGGAGATCGGATCCTCGATGAGGGCGTAGGCGGTGTCGGCGCGCAGCCACTGGATCGGATCGCCGCCGTTGTCGCCGCTCTCGACGCAATCGCCGAGCTGGACGGCGTACGCGATGTTGCGCGAGGCGCGCTGGGCCGCGATCCAGCTCGTCTGCGCCTTGAGCATGGCGTTCGATCCGCCGTTGAGCTGCGCGGTGTAGTACTGCGTGTCGGGCAGTCCGATGAGCGTGAAGTCCGCGCCCGGCGCGCCGCTCACGGCGCGTCCGTAGAAGCGCACCGTGACGCTGTCGCCGTCGGCGTCGCTCACCGCCACCGCGAGGGTCGGGTTCGTCGCAACGCCGGTCGCGCCGTCCGCCGGACCGACGAGCGCCGGCAGCGCCGGCGGGTCGTTGAACGCGAGGTCGAAGGGCGCGGGCGGGACCCACGCGTAGTTCGCGCCGCTGATCGTTCCGTTCACCGCGGTGCCGGCGCTGCCTGCGACCGCGGTGCCGGCGCCTTCGTCGAGCGCCCAGCGCGCCACGAGCCCCGGCGTCGCGGCGTCGAGCTCGGCGTTCGCCGTGCCGCGAATCTCGGCGAGCGTGCGCGCCACGTTCCACACGCGCACCTCGTCGAAGGCGCCGTCGAAGAACCCGGCGGCGGCGCCGGTCGAGGTGAGCGCCGACCCGATCGCCGCCTGCTGGGTGCTCGCCGAGGCGCACGGCTGGCCGACCACGAGCGTCGCTTCGAGGTTGCCGTCGAGGTAGAGGTTCCAGGTCGTGCCGTCGTAGGTGGCCGCCGCGTGGTGCCAGCCGCCGCCCGGGGGCAGCGGCGTCACCCCGATGACGGGGTGGTTGAGGCTCGGGCTCGCGCCGCCGGCGCCCTCCTCGAAGTCGGCGACCAGCACACCGTCGGAGGCGCGCAGGCCGAGGAACCAGTTGAGGTCCACGTTCGAGGCTTCGCTCTCGCCGCGCCCCTTGGTGACGAGCGGGATGGCGTCGCCCACGCCGCCCGTTCCGGTGCTGGTCGAGCTGCCCGCGCCATCGCGGCGGAACCAGCATTCGATCGTGAACGTGGCGAGGTCGAGCGCCGCCGGGTCCCCGAAGCCCACGTAGGTCGAGCCCGCGAGGTCGAGGGCGGTGCGCGTCACCTCCGGCGTCGTCGCACACGCGACATTCGACGCGTCCGACGCGCCCGCCGCGTTGGACGCGCGCACGCGGTAGCAGAACTCGGCGAGCGGCGTGAGGCCGGTGTCGTCGAAGGTCGTGACGTTGGCGCCCACCGTGCCGCGCAGCGCGAAGGGCCCGCCGGCGCCGGTGGTCGAGCGCTCGATCTGGAACTGCGTCTCGTTGTTCGAGGCGTCGGTCCACTGCACGCGCACCGAGGTGCTGGTGAGCGCGGTCGCGCTGGCGCCGGTCGGCGCCGCGGGCGGCACGGGCGGCGTGAGGGGAAGGTCGAACGGCGCTCCGCCGGTCCACGCCCATCCCGTGCCGCTGAGCGCGCCGGGCAGCGGCGTGCCGGCGGAGCTGCTGATCGTCGTGCCGGCGCCCTCGTTGAGGCCCCAGCGCGCCACGAGCCCGGCCACCGGGCCCTCGAGGGGGGTGTTGATCGCGCCGACGAGGGCGCCCGAGTCGCGCGCCACGCTCCACACGCGCGCCTCGTCAATCGCCCCGTGGAAGAAGCCGTCCGCCGTGCCGGCCGTGTTGAGCGCGCTGCCGAGCGACGCCGGCATGACGGTGGGCGTTCCCGCCGGGCGATGGACGTCGAGGGTCGCTTCGAGGATGCCGTCCAGGTAGAGCCGCCACGTCGCGCCGTCGTAGGTGGCCGCGCCGTGATGCCACACGCCGTCGGCCGGGATGGGCGTCGTGCCGAACACCGGGTGGTTGAGGCTCGGGCTTGGGCCCGCCGAACTTTCCTCGAAATCGGCCATGAGCACGTGGTCGGAGGCGCGGATGCCAAGGAACCAGTTGACGTGCACCTGCCCCGTGTCCTGGTCGCCGCGTCCGTGCGCGAGGAGCGGGATGGCGATCGCGCCGCCCGTTCCCGTGTTGGTGCCGGTGCCCGCGCCGTCGCGCCGGAACCAGCACTCGATCGTGAACTGCGGGAGGCCGAGTTCGGGCGGGTTGCCGAAGCTCGCCACGCCGTTCGTGCCGTTGAAGAGCAGCGCGTAGTTGACCGAGAACGGCGAGCCGGCGACCCACGCCGGGTCGTTGACGAGCGCGCCCGCAGGGCTGCCGGCGACCGAGTTCGAGGCGGTCGTCCCCGCGCCCTCGTTGAGTCCCCAGCGGCCGAGCAGCCCCGGTCCCGAGGCGATCTCGCCGGCGAGGCCGGCCTGGATCTCGGCCTGCGAACGCGCCACGCTCCACACGCGCGGCTCGTCGAGCGCGCCCGCGAAGAAGCCCGCGGCCGCGCCGGTCGAGCTCAGGGCGGTCGCGAGCGAGGCGTGCTGCACGCTCGCCGCCTGCGGCAGCCGACCCGCGCCCACCACCAGCGTCGCCTCGAGCATGCCGTTCAGGTAGAGGCGGAGCGTGGTTCCGTCGAAGGTGGCGGCGGCGTGATACCACAGGTGGCTGCGGATGACCGTGGTGCCGGCGACCGGGTGATTGAGCCCCGGGCTCGTCTGACCGGTGCCTTCCTCGTAGTCCGCGACCAGCACCGAGTCCGTGCCACGGATGCCGAGGAACCAGTTCATGTCGAGCGTCGAGCCGTCCGCCTCGCCGCGGCCCTTGGCGAGGAGCGGCACCGCCGTGACGCCGCCCGTGCCTGTCGAGGCGGTGGCGCCGACGCCGGTGCGTTTGAACCAGCACTCGATCGTGAACGTGGTGGCGCCGAGCTGCGAAGCCGTGCCAAACGTCACGTGGTCGTTCGTGCCGTCGAACTGGAGGCCGCTCTGCGCCGACGCCGGAACGGCGAGCGCGAGCGACGCGAGGAACGCGAGCGCGCGAAGGGGTGCGCGCAGGAGCGGGCGCGCGCCGGCTGCGGCGCGGCGCGGGTCACGGAGACGGATCACGGCAGGACCTCCGTCGGATGCGGGAACGAGGGTGCGTCTGCCGTGGGGGGCGTATTCGCGATGCGTTGCCTCTAAAGTCTAGGAGCGCGCTCGGGCGATTCCAAGCCCAGATTGGACAGCCGCTTGCGGCGAGGGTCGTGGGCGTGCGGCCGGCGGTCCGCGCGCGGGAGAGGCGAACCGCCGAGGGGCGAGCGCGGCCCGGCGTCGAAGCCTCCGGGGAGAGCGGCCACGGGGCGAGTTGAGCCCGCTCAACTCTCACCGTGGCACGCCGTCCTACACCGCCGCTCCCTCGACGAGCCGCACGGTGTCCCGCGCGATGAGCAGCTCTTCGTTGGTCGGGATGACGAGCGTGCGCACCTTCGCGCCGTCGGCCGAGACGTCGGCTTCCCTCCCGACCGCCGCCTCGTTCTTCGCCGGGTCCAGCGCGATGCCCATGAATTCGAGCCCGGCGAGCGCGCGCGCGCGGATCGGCGGCGCGTTCTCGCCGATGCCGCCGGTGAAGATCACGGCGTCCACGCCGCCCAGCGCGCCGGCGAAGGCGGCGACGTACTTGCGGATGCGGTAGCAGAAGATGTCCACCGCGAGCGCGGCGCGCTCGTGACCCCTGGCCTCGGCGGCGAGCAGCTCGCGCATGTCGTTCGACAGCCCCGACACGCCATACAGCCCCGAGTGCTTGTTGAGGAGGGTGGTGACCTGGTGCTCGGTCAGCTCCTCCTTGTGCATGATGTAAAAGACCACCCCCGGGTCGAGGTCGCCGGGGCGCGTGCCCATGAGCAGTCCGTCGAGGGGCGTGAAGCCCATCGAGACGTCCACCGAGCGGCCGTGGTCGATGGCGCACACGCTGGCGCCGTTTCCGAGGTGGCAGGTGACGAGGCGCGTCTCCTCGCGCGGGCGCCCGAGCAGCGCGCGCGAGCGCCAGCCGACGAAGCGGTGCGACGTGCCGTGGAAGCCGTAGCGGCGGATGCCGTGACGCTGATACAGCACGTACGGCAGGCCGAACAGGAAGGCGCGCGGCGGCATGGTCTGGTGGTACGCGGTGTCGAACACCGCGGCGTGCGGCACGTCGGGCAGGATCCTGAGCGCCGCCTGGTAGCCGCGCAGGTTGTGCGGGTTGTGGAGCGGCGCCAGCTCCGAGCAATCCTCGATCTGCTGCGCGACCTCGCGCGTGATGAGCGTCGAACGCGCGAACTTCTCGCCGCCGTGCACCATGCGGTGCCCGACCGCGCGAATCTCCTGCGGGCCCGACACCACGCCGCGCTCGGGGTCGGTGAGCAGCCGCAGGATGTCGGCGATCGCCACGCGGTGCTCGAGAATCTCCTTCACCTCCGAGACCTTGTCGCGCCCGGCCGGCAGGTAGGTGTGGATCGCGGTCGAGGTGCCGATGCGCTCCACCGAGCCGCGCGCCAGCGCGTGGTCGGCGTTCTTCTCGATGAGGTCGAGCGAGGTCTCGATGAGCTGGTACTTGACCGACGACGAGCCGGAGTTGAGGACCAGGACCTTCACGGCAGGGCCTCCGCGCCGCCGCCCGCCACCCGGTGGCCGTGCTCCCAGCGGAAGAAGCCGCGACCGCTCTTGCGGCCGAGCCACCCGGCGCGCACCATCTTGCGCAGCAGCGGGCACGGCCGGTACTTGAAGTCGCCCAGCTCGCGCCACAGGTGCTCCATCCAGCCGAGCACCTTGTCGAGCCCGACGCGGTCCACGTACTCGAGCGGGCCCATGCGGAACTCGTAGCCGAGGCGCAGGGCCTTGTCGACGTCCTCGGCCGAGGCCACGCCCTCCATGACGAGGTGCACCGCCTCGTTGAGGAAGGGAATGATGGCGCGGGTCACGACGTAGCCCGGGTACTCGAAGACCTCGATGACCTCCTTGTCGAGCAGCTTCGCCACCGCGAGCCCGGTCTGGAACGTGGCGTCGGACGTCTCGGAGCCGCGCACCACCTCGACGATCGGGCTGCGCGTCACCGGGTACATGAAGTGCATGCCGACGACGCGGTCGGGGCGGCCCGAGGCGGCGCCGATCTCGGTGATCGAGAGCGTCGAGGTGTTGGTCACGAACACGCGGTCGGGCGCGCACACCGCGCCGAGGCGCCGCATGACGTCCTTCTTGAGGTCGAGGTCCTCGTTGACCGCCTCGATGACGAGGTCCGCGGCGGCGAGGTCGGCGACCTCGGCGGTGAAGCGCACGCGGCCGAGGATCGCCTTCTTCTCCGAGGCGGTGATGCCCCACTTCTCGAGTTCGTGGTCGAGGCTGCGCTCGAGCTCGGCGCGCGCCTCGGCGGCGCGCGCGGGCGAGGCCTCGAGCACGATCACGTCAATGCCGCTCGAGGCCACCTTTTCGGCGATGGACTTGCCCATCTGCCCGCCGCCGACGATGCCGAACGTCCGGAATTCCATGGCGAGGGATCGCTCCCGGGAATGCGAGGAGGTTGAATCGGGGGATCGGCGCGCAGGATAGCGGAACGCCCCGCCCGGCGCAGACGGCCGAACGGGGCGCCGGAGCGCGCGACGCGCGGCTCAGTCGGCGTGGCACTGCGTGCAGGCGCTCTTCGGCGGCCGCGGGTTCCCGCCCTGCAGGGTGTGGCACGTGGCGCAGTCGGCGCCGAGCTCGAGGTGCGCCGCGTGGGAGAACTCCCCGCGCGGGCTCGGCAGCGTGCGCTCGAGCGCGCCGGCGTGGCACTTCGCGCACGCGGCGGCCTCCACCGCGGCCGCCTCGCGCGGGTGGTGGCACGGCACGCAGCCGCCGCGACCGAACTTCACGACCTCCCCCGGCGCGCGCTCGGCGTGCGGCCGGTGGCACGCGGCGCACTCGAGCTTCGCCGCGCCGAGGTGCGGACCGTGGGCGAACGCCGCGCCCTCGAACGTGCCGGCCTGCTTCTCGACGCCGAGGTGGCACGACAGGCACGCGGCGGAGTTGGGCGCGATCACGGTCCACGGCCGCGGCAGCGGGGACAACCCCTTCGCGCGGCGCGCGGCGTTCATCTGGTCGTGCGCCGCGTCGAGCAGCGCGTAGGCGTAGCTCACGTTGTGGACGCCGCGACCGCGGTCCACGAGGCGCCAGTTGTGGAGCGCGTCCTGGAACGCCGCCGGCGGCTCGACGCCCATGGCGCCGACGGTGGCGTCGAGCTGGCCGCGCAGCGCGCCGGCGCGCGCCTCGACGCTCGACTTCCACGTCCGGTACAGCCCCTCGTAGGACGGTCCGTGGCACGACATGCACGCCACCTCGTTGGCGCGCACCGTGTGCACGCCGAGGCCGGTCGTCACGGGCTCGGCCGACAGCGCCGGATTGTGGCACCCGGCGCACGTCACGCCGGCGAGGAACATCGCCGAGGGGGCGTCCTTCACGCCGCGCCCGCCGCGCCCGGCGTAGAGGTCCTCCTGCGGCGAGTGGCCGCTGCCGTGACAGCTGGCGCACGCGCCGGCCGCGTTCTTCTCGGCCACCGCCGGCGGCGGCTGGCCGTGCTCGATGAGGCCGTGGCAGTTGACGCAGTCCACCTTGTGGTCGGTGACGTGCGCGCGGTGGAGCAGGTCGGTCTTCTCGAACTCGGCGAGGCGCGCGGGCTGGTTGTGGCACGACAGGCAGCGCTCCTTCGGCACCTCGCCGGCGCCCTGCACGACGCCGCCGTGGCAGCCGCGGCAGTCCATGTCGAGCTTCGCCACCTGCGAGTGGTCGAACGGCGCGCCGGACTGCGTGACGACGTGCTCGGGCGTCTCGTGGCAGCCCGTGCACGTCGAGAGCCCCTCGTTGAGCGGCTGTCCCTTGAAGTGGCACAACGCGCACGTCGAGGTCGTCACCGCGATGTGCGTGCCCTGCACCATCTGCGAGTGGCACGACGTGCAGCGCAGGTTCATGCCGCGCCGCGACTCCACCAGGTGCGGGCGGTGGTCGAACGCCACGCCGTGGAACTCCTCGCGGCCCTCGAGCAGGCGCCGCTCGTGGCACTTGAGGCACGCCGCGTCCTCGACCTCGGCCCACGGGTTCTCGGAGTAGGTGTGGGTCAGGTACTTGGCCACCATCGAGAGCGCCTCGTACTTCTTGCGCACCTCGGCGGTGATGCCGGGCGAGATGTGGCACTCGACGCACGCGATGTTGCCGTGGCTCGAGGCCTTCCACGAGTCGTAGTACGGCTTCATGATGTGGCACGTCCCGCAGAACTGCGGCGTCGAGGACGCCTGCACCATGACGAGCATCGCCACGATGCCGAGCGCGATGACGAGCGCGGCGCCGAACGTGGCGATGCGCGCGCCGCGCGGCGTGAGGTGGCCGCCGGTGAGGCGGCCGACCGCGCGGGCGAGGCGCCCCTCGGGCCCGAGCCCCGGGATGCGCATGCCGTCAGGTCCCGGGCGCGCCGCGCCCGCGGCGGAAGCCGCGCAACACGAGGAGCGTGAGCACGACGTAGAACCAGAACAGCGCCAGTCCGACGTAGCCCCAGTTGCGCTCGGCGAGCTTCTCGTCGAGCTCGCGCCGGATCTCCTCGCCGACCGAGGCGGCACGCGACGCGAAGTGCGCGACCTCGGTCGAGTCGAGCCCGTGCGCGGCGGGCAGCGCCTCGCTCAGGTAGGTGCGTCCCTCCTCGAGGCGCGCGAGGTAGTCCTCGGTGCGGAGCGGCACCTGGGCCGCGCGCGCGATCGTGGCCTCGGCGCGGTCCAGCTCGTCGCGGGCGCGCTTCCACTGCCCGTACATCGCCTGCCCGAGGCGCTCCTGCGGCGAGCCGCCGCCGTGGCAGTTCGCGCACTGGGTCTCGAGGCGCGCCGGCTGCGCGGCCTCGATGGCGTGGTCGCCGTGGCACGAGGCGCACTGCGAGAACCCCCTGGCCGCCATGCGCCGGCCGTGCGCGCCGTCGGCGAACCAGCGGCGCTCGGCGGTGTGGCAGAGGCCGCACACCTTGCCCACGTCGCCGGTCTGCGGCGGCGCGGCGCCGTGCACGCCGTGGCAGCTCACGCACGTGGGCGCCTGGCGGTTGCCCTTCTCGTGAAGCGCCTTGGCGTGGACGCTCGCCTGGTAGTCCTGCCACGCGCGGCCCGCCTCGGGGCGCGACGCCATCATCGCCGAGTCGCCGTGGCACGTGCCGCACGTGCGCGCGATGTTGAGGTCGTAGGTGCGGCTCGCCGGGTCGCTCGCGGCGCGGATCTCGTGCGCGCCGTGGCAGCTCGAACACACCGCGACGCGCGTGTCGCCGCGCGCGAGCAGGCGGCCGTGGCCGGACGTCTGGTACAGCGCCCACTGGTCCACGGGCAGGTCGTAGGGGCGCATGCGCTCGACGTCCGAGTGGCACGAGGCGCACAGGCGCGGCTCGTCCGCGTGGCGGATCGCGCCGCGGAAGTCGCCGCCGTGCGCCGCGCCCTGGTCGAGCGTGCGCGCGTTGCCGCCATGGCAGTCGGTGCACGCCACGTCCTCCGCGGCGTGCGCGCTGCGCTCGTGCGCGACGCGCTCGGCGGGGTGGCACACGCCGCACAGGCCGGCGGCGGGCGTGGCCGCCGGCGCCGCGCGCCGGGTGGCGTCGCGCGCGGGCGCCGACGCCGCGACCGCGGTCGCGAGCCAGCCGGCGAGCAGCGCGGCCGCCACGCGCGCCGCCCCGGGGCGCCGCCGCGGGGCGCTCACCGGCCCCCCAGCACGGCGCCCGTCACCGTGAGCGCGAGCCACAGCCCGACGAGCGCGAGCCCGGCGGCCCGCGCGCGGCGCTCGCCGGCGGCGTCCTTCGGCCTGAGCCACAGCGGCAGCAGCAGCACGCCGAACGCGATCGCGAGCAGCACGAGGCCCGGGATCCACGCCGGCATCGGCAGGCGGTCGAACAGCAGCCACGGCGCGAGCATGTACCACGGCGGGCGCGCGCCCGCCGGCGTCGCGTACGGGTCGGCGGCCTCGAGGAAGCGCCACGGCGCGAGCACGGCGAGGGTGACGAGCGCGGCGAAGGCGAGGAGCGTGAGGTTGGTCATCGCGAACAGGTGGTCGCGCCACGAGGTCGTCGGCGCCGCGCGTCCGCGGGCGGGCGTGGGGCCGAGGCGACGCAGCGTCGCGAAGGTCACGTACAGGCCGGCGGCGATGGCGACCGGCAGCACCATGAGGTGGAGCACGTAGAAGCGGATGAGCACGTCGTCGCTCACCGTGTGGCCGCCGAGCAGGAACGCCAGCACCGGGCCCACCACGGGGAGCGCGAACACGACCTCCATGCCGCGCACCACGGTCCAGTAGCTCTCGGCGTCCCACACCAGCAGCCGGCCGGTGAAGTCGGACTGCAGGCACAGCCACGCCAGCGCCACCGCGCTCCACCACGCCACCTCGCGCGGCGCGCGCCACGCGCCGTCCCAGAACAGCCGCACCAGCCGCAGCGCAATGACCCCGGTGAGCGCGTAGGCGCCCCACACGTGGAGCTGGTGGAAGAGCCCGCCGAGCGGCAGGTCGCGCACGATGGTGCGCACGCTGGTCCACGCCGACTCGGGCGTCGGCTCGTAGTAGTAGGCGAGCAGCACGCCGGTCACGACCTCGAGCGCGAACAGCACCGCGGCGAGCGGGCCGAGCACCCACGGCCACGCCACGAGCCTCGGCACCGGGCGCGTCTTCAGGTCGGCGAGCGTGTCGGGCAGCGGCCGCGACGGGTCCACCGCCACCGGCACCACGCCGAAGTGCGTCAGGAACGAGAACAGCTCGCCGAGCGCCAGGCGGCGCTCGAGCCATTCCATCCAGCCGGCGCGGCCGGCGTCCGGGGCCGCGCTCACAGGCGCACGTACACGTCGCCGGCGCGCACCGCCACCTCGTAGGTGCGGAGCGCCCGCGGCGGCGGGCCGGAGAGGACGTTGCCGGCGAGGTCGAAGCGGCCGTCGTGGCACGGGCACACGATGGCCTTGCGGTTGCGGTCGAAGGCGAGGATGCAGCGCACGTGCGTGCACACCGCGGACAGCGCGACGACGCGCTCGCCGTCCATGCGCACGACGAAGAACGGCGTGGTGCCGTGGCGCACGAAGGTGGCCTCGCCGACGCGCAGGTCGGCGAGCGGCCCGACGCGCACGGTGCGCTCGGCGATGCGGTGTTCCTTCTCGGGGGCGCGCAGGTAGGCGAGCACGGCGCCGGCCGAGCCGACGCCCCACAGGCCGAGCAGGGCCCGGCTCATCCAGCCGAGGAAGCCCCGGCGCGTGGCGGCGCCGGCCGAGCCGGCGGGCGCGGGTGAGGCGTCCGACATGGAGGGCTCCTCTATAGGAAGAGCGGTCGTGGCGACGGTGGGGGTCGACGCCGGCGGACGCCACCATACGCGAGGCCCCCAGTCCGGCTCAACGTCATGGCGGCGTAAGGTCCGGTCCCCGGAGGCGTCGGCGGGGGTGCGCGGCCGGACCCGGGGGCACACCCGGGCAGCGGCGCGCCACCCGGCGGGCCGCCCGCGGTCCGCAATTGACCTGAAGGAAACACTCCCCATCCGGCCACGGCCGATGCTAGAAAGGTGACGATGCGCATCCGCCTCCGCCCGCTCCGCGCCCCGTGGGCCGCCGCCCTCGCCCTCGCCCTGTTCCTGGGCGGGACGAACTACTGCCTGCTCGGCGCCTTCGCCGGGCCGGGCTCGGGCATCGGCTGCGGCATGCTGTCGGGCGCCGCCGCCGCGGCCGCGGAGGCTCCGGCGGCGCCCGCGTGCCACGCGGCGCCGGCGGCCCCCGCGGTTCCGGCGTGTCACGCCGCACCCGCGCCCGACGGCGCGGACGGCGCGCCGGCGCCCGCGCCTGCGTCGCGCGGCACCCTGCCGTGCTGCATCGCGCTCGCCCCGGCGCTCGCGCCGGACGGCGCCGCGCTCTCGGCGCCCGACGCCGTCATCGCGGTGCTCGCCGACGCCGTGGCCCCCGTCCTCGAGGCGCCGGTCGCGCGCGCGCACGCGCACGAGCGGCCGCCCGAGACCGGGCCGCCCGCCCGGCCCTCCCGAACTCCGCTTCCCGCGCGCGCTCCCCCGAGCGCCTGACGCGCCGGCGGCCACCCGCCGGGCGCGCCGCGCGGCCCGCGCTCCCGCGCCGGCCGTGATCCCGGCACGCCCGTGCCCGCGCCGCCCGCGCCCGCCGCGTCCCCCGCGGCCCGCCGCCGGAGCGATCCGGCGCCGCAGCGTCCCTCCGTCACGAGCCACACGATCGCCGCGCGCTCCACCGGCGCGCGGCACGGGAGGTGTCCTCCATGTCCTGGCGTTCCACCGCCGCCGCGCTCCTCGCGCTCGGCGCCCTCGCGGCCCGGCCGGCCGCCGCGCTCGACCTCGCCGCCGCGCTCGGCGACGTCGCGGCGCGCAATCCGTCGCTCGCGTCCGCGCGCGCGACCGCCGACGCGGCGCGCGCCCGGGTGCCTTCCGCCGGGGCGTGGTCGGCGCCGATGCTCGAGGCCGGCCTCGTCAACGTGCCCCGCTCCGGGCGCTTCGACGAGGACCCGATGACGATGAAGACCGTGGGCGTGCGCCAGCGCCTCGCGCCGTGGGGCTCGAACGGGCTCGCACGCCGCGCCGCCGGCTCCGCCGCGGACGCCGCGCGCGCGCAGCTCGCCGACGCGCGCAACGCGCTGCTCGGCGAGGCGGTCGCCGCCTACGCCGCCGCGTGGTCGGCGGCGGCGCGCGCGCGCACCTCCGAATCGCACCTCGGCGTCATGGACCGGCTCGTCCAGTCGGCGCGCGCGCGTTACGCGGCGGCCAGCGGACGGCTCGAGGACGTGCTGCGCGCCGAGAGCGAGCGCGCCCGCACCCACGCCGACCTCGCGGCGTTCCGCGCCGAGGCGGCCGCCGCCCGCGCGCGCCTCGACGCGCTGCGCGGGGTGGCGCCCGGCGCGGCGGCCGACACGCTCGCCGAGCCGGCGCTCGCCGCCGTGCCGGAGGACGCCGCGGCGTGGACCGCGGCGGCCGGGGCGTCGCATCCGCGCCTCGCCGCCGCCGGCGCCGAGCGCGAGCGCTGGCGGCTCGCCGCGCGCGCCGCGCGCCGCATGGCGTGGCCCGAACTCGAGCTCATGGGCGAGTGGGGCTTCCGCGAAAGCGAGGACGCCATGACCGGCGAGCCCACCATGGACATGTGGAGCGCGCGCGTCGGCGTCATGCTGCCGGTCTTCGCCGGCAGCCGCGAGCTGGCCGAGGCGCGCGAGATGGACGCCATGGCGCGCGCCGCCGAGGGCGGCCTCGCCGCGGCGCGGCTCGCGCTCGCCGCGGACCTCGCCGCGACCCACGCCGAGGCGCGCGCCGCGGAGCGCGTGGCGCGGCTCCTCGCGGACACGGTGGTGGTGGCGCAGCGGCGCGCGGTGGACGCGTCGTGGAGCGCCTACGCCGCCGGCACCGGCGACCTGCTGCGCGTGCTCGAGGCCGCGCACGCCCTGTACGCCGACGAGATCGAAACGACGCGCGCGCGCGAGCGGCGCTGGTCCGCCCAGGGCCGCGCGCTGGCGCTCACCGGACGACCCGAGCTGATCGGGCTTCCCCCGATCGCCGATGGAGGTGACTCCCGATGACCCGCCCCTTCCGTTCCCCGTCGTTCGCGCCCGCCGAGGGCGGGCCCGGCGCCGCCGGCGCGCCGCCGGCCGCCGCGTCCCACGGCGCCGCGCCCGGCGCCCCCGCGCCCGATCCGTCCGCGCCGCCGCCCGGCGCGCGGCTCATGAACGTGCTCCGCTGGGCGCTGTTCGTCGTGCTCGTCGTGGTCGCCGCGGTCGCGATCTGGTCGGCGGTCGGCCCGAAGCCCGGCGGCAAGCCCGCCGCCACCGCCTCCGCCGGCGAGGTGTGGCTGTGCCCGATGCACCCGCAGATCGTCCAGGACCGCCCGGGCGAATGCCCCATCTGCGGCATGAACCTCGAGAAGCGCGCCGCGCCCTCCGCCGCGACCACCTACCTGTGCCCGATGCACCCGCAGATCGTGCAGGACCGGCCCGGCGAATGCCCCATCTGCGGCATGGACCTGGTGCCGAAGGAGGCCGGCGCCGGCGCGTCCTCGCACGCGGGCGACGTGCCGGGCCTCACCACCATCCACGTCTCGCCCGAGCGCGTGCAGCTCATCGGCGTCCGCACCGCGGTCGCCGCGCGCCGGCCGCTCGGCGGCGAGCGCGAGCTGGTGGGCTTCATCGCGCCCGACGAGGGGCGCCTCGCGCGCGTCCAACTGCGCGTCGCGGGCTGGGTGCAGAGCCTGGCGGTGAGCCGCGAGGGCGAGCGCGTGGCCGCCGGGCAGCCGCTCCTCACGCTCTACAGCCCGGAGCTGTTCCAGAGCGAGCAGGAGTTCCTCATCGAGCTGGGCGCCGGCGCCGCGCCGGGCGCGCCGGGCGGCATGGACCACGAGGCCGGCGCGCTCGCCGCCGCGCGGCGGCGGCTCCAGCTCCTCGGGCTCCCCGAGGACGAGATCGCGCGCCTCGAGCGCACGCGCGAGGCCTCGACGCGCGTCGCGATCCGCGCGCCGGTGGCGGGCACCGTGCTCGAGCGCGGCGTGGTCGAGGGCCAGTACGTGGGCCCGGACACGCCGCTCCTGACGCTCGCCGACCTGACGCGCGTGTGGGTCGTGGCCGACCTCTACGAGCAGGACCTCGCGCACGTGCGCGCCGGCGACCGCGTGCGGTTCGTGACCGACGCGCTGCCCGGCCGGCGCTGGGAGGGCCGCATCGAGTTCGTGTACCCGACGGTCTCCACCGAGTCGCGCACGGTGCGCGCGCGCCTCACGCTCGACAACCGCGACGGCCTGCTGCGGCCCGGCATGTACGGGCGCGTGTACGTGGCGGGCGGCGGCGCGCCGACCACGGTGGTGCCGTCCGAGGCGGTGATCCGCACCGGCGAGGTGGACTACGTGTTCCTGGCGCGCGCCGACGGCCACTTCGAGCCGCGCCGCGTCACGCTCGGGCGCTCCGCAGACGACTGGCTCGAGATCCTGTCGGGCCTCGCCCCCGGCGACACCGTGGTGGCGAGCGCCTCGTTCCTGATCGACTCCGAGAGCCGCCTCGAGGCCGCGATCGCCGGCATGTCGGCCGCGCCGTCCGGCGGGCACGGGGGGCACTGACGTGATCGCACGCCTCATCGGCTGGTGCGCGCGCAACCGCGGCCTGGTGTTCCTGTTCACCGGGTTCGCGGTGGTGCTGTCGCTGGTGGCGATCCGGCGCGTGCCGCTCGACGCCATCCCCGACCTCTCCGATCCGCAGGTCATCGTGTTCACCGAGTGGATGGGGCGCAGCCCCGACCTCGTCGAGGACCAGGTGACCTACCCGATCGTGTCGTCGCTGCTCGCCGCCCCGAAGGTCGAGGCGGTGCGCGGGCAGTCCATGTTCGGCATGAGCTTCATCTACGTCATCTTCGAGGAGGGCACCGACCTCTACTGGGCGCGCAGCCGCGTGCTCGAGTACCTGAGCACGATGCGCGGGCGGCTGCCGGAGGGCGTCTCGCCGACGCTCGGTCCGGACGCCACGTCGGTCGGGTGGGCCTTCCAGTACGCGCTCGTGGACCGCAGCGGTCGCCACGACCTCGCGCAGCTGCGCGCGTTCCAGGACTTCAACCTGCGCTACGCGCTCACCAGCGTGCCCGGCGTTGCCGAGGTGGCGTCGGTGGGCGGCTACGAGCGCCAGTACCAGGTCGAGGTGGACCCGGCGCGGCTGCACGCCTACGGGCTCCAGCTGTCCGACGTCACCGGCGCCATCCGCCGCAGCAACGCCGACGTCGGCGGGCGCGTGCTCGAGATGTCGGGCCGCGAGTACTTCGTGCGCGGCCGCGGCTACGTGCGGAGCCTCGACGACCTGCGCCAGGTCGCGCTCGGCGTGGACCGCCGCACCGGCACCCCGGTGCGCGTGTCCGACGTGGCCCGCGTGTCGTTCGGGCCCGACATCCGGCGCGGCGTCGGCGAGTTCGACGGCGAGGGCGAGGCGGTCGGCGGCGTGGTCGTGGTGCGGCACGGCGAGAACGTGCTGTCGGTCGTCGACCGCGTGAAGGAGCGCCTCGAGGAGACCAAGCGCTCGCTGCCGCCCGGCATGGAGATCCGCGTCGTCTACGACCGCACCGACCTCATCCATCGCGCGATCGACACCCTGCGCCACACGCTCGTCGAGGAGATGATCGTGGTGAGCCTCGTCATCTTCGTGTTCCTGCTGCACCTCCGGAGCACGCTGGTGCCGGCCATCACGCTGCCGGTCGCCGTGGGGCTGTCGTTCGTGCCGATGTGGCTGTTCGGCATCCCGAGCAACATCATGAGCCTCGGCGGCATCGCCATCGCGATCGGCGCCATGGTGGACGCCGCGATCGTGCTCGTCGAGAACGCGCACAAGCACCTCGAGACCGCCCCGCCGCAGGCCGACCGCAACCGCGTGCTGATCGAGGCCATGAAGGAGGTGGGCCCCGCCATCTTCTTCGCGCTGCTCGTCATCACCGTCGCGTTCCTGCCGATCTTCGCGCTCAACGGCCAGGCCGGCCGGCTCTTCAAGCCGCTCGCCTGGACCAAGACCTTCGCCATGGCGCTCGCGGCGCTCGTGTCGGTGACGCTGGCGCCCGCGCTCGTGACGCTGCTCGTGCGCGGGCGCATCCGGCACGAGGCCGACCACCCGGTGTCCAAGGCGCTCATCGCCGCGTACCGGCCGTTCGCGTGGGTGGCCCTCAAGAACCCGCGCTCCACGCTCGCGATCGGGCTCGCCGCGGTGCTGTCGGCGGTGCCGATGGCGGCCAAGCTCGGCAGCGAGTTCATGCCGCCGCTCAACGAGGGCGACATCCTCTACATGCCGACCACGTTCCCCAACATCTCGATCGAGGAGGCGAAGCGGCACCTGCAGGTGCAGGACCGGCTCATCCGCTCGCTGCCCGAGGTCGAGGCGGTGTTCGGCAAGACCGGGCGCGCCGACACGCCCACCGACCCGGCGCCGCTGTCCATGGTGGAGACCATGGTCAAGCTCCGCCCGCGGGAGGAGTGGCGCATGGTCGAGATGCCGCGCTGGTGGAGCGGGCGCGCGCCGGACTGGATCGCGCCCGCGCTGCGCGTCGCGTGGCCCGACCGTCGGCGCATGACGTGGGACGACCTCACCGCCGAGCTCAACCGCGTCGTCAGCCTGCCCGGCTGGACCAACGCGTGGACCATGCCGATCAAGACGCGCATCGACATGCTCTCGACCGGGATCCGCACCCCGATCGGCGTCAAGGTGTACGGCGCGCACCTCGACACCATCGAGGCGATCGGCATGGAGCTCGAGCGCGTGCTGTCCGGCGTGCGCGGCACGCGCAGCGTGTACTCCGACCGCAACACCGGCGGCCTGTACGTGGACATCGTGCCCGACCGCGCCGCGCTGGCGCGCCTCGGGCTCACGGTGGGCGACGTGCAGGACGTGGTCGAGGCCGCGGTCGGCGGGCAGCCCATCGAGGTCACCGTCGAGGGGCGCGAGCGCTACACGATCAACGTGCGCTACTCGCGCGAGTGGCGCCGCGACGTCGAGCGCCTGAAGCGCGTGCTGGTGCCGGTCATGGGCACCGGCGCCGCCGCCCCGGCGGGCGGCGCGCGCGACGCGGGCATGGGCGGCATGGGCGCGCGCGTCCCCGCCGCGACGTCGGAGGGGCTGCTCGCGTCGGCCGGCGTGAGCGACGCGGGCGAGGCGTACCTCGCGCAGGCGATGCCGCCGATGGACCGCGGCCCCGCCACGCCCGGGGCGCCGGGCGCGGGCGCGCCGTCCGCCGGCATGGGCGGCATGGGCGGCGCCGGCGGGCGCGCCGGCGGGATGGGCGCGATGGGGGGCGACGGCGGCCGCGCGCTCCCGCCCGGCGGGGCGGCGCCCGCGCCGGCGTCGCTGCGCTGGGCCGAGCCGGGCGGGGCGCACGTGCCGCTCGGGCAGATCGCGGACGTGCGCATCGTCTCGGGCCCGCCGATGATCCGCGACGAGGACGGCCAGCTCGCGGGCTACGTCTACGTGGACATCGAGAGCGGCACGCGCGACATCGGCGGCTACGTCGCCGACGCGCGCCGCGCGGTCGAGGCGCAGGTGGCGCTGCCGCCGGGCTACGCGTTGCGCTGGACCGGACAGTACGAGCTGCTCGAGAAGATGCAGGAGCGCATGCGCCTGCTGGTGCCGCTCACCGCGGTGATCATCGTGCTGCTCGTCTACTTCGCGTTCAAGAGCTGGATCCAGACCGCCATCGTGCTGGCCTCGGTCCCGTTCGCGCTCGTCGGCAGCGTGTGGCTCATGGCGCTGCTCGACTACAACCTGTCCACCGCGGTGTGGGTCGGGATCATCGCGCTCGTCGGGCTCGCGACGCAGACCGGCATCGTCATGATGGTCTACTGCGACACCGCCTACCGCGCGTGGCGCCGCGACGGCCGCATCCACGGCTACGACGACATCGTGCACGCCACGCTCGAGGGCTCGGTGCAGCGCGTGCGGCCCAAGCTCATGACCGTGATGACGACCATGATCGGCCTCGTGCCGCTGCTGTGGGCGACCGGGTCGGGGGCGGACGTCATGAAGCGCCTCGCGGCGCCCATGATCGGCGGCCTCGTGACCTCGACCTTCCTCACGCTCGAGATCATCCCGGTGCTGTACGCCGGGTGGCGCTGGGCGGAGTGGAAGCGCCTGCGCGCGCGCGGCGAGGTGTAAGGGCGCGCGCGCGCGCCCGTCGGCTTCCGGCGACGGCCGGCCCTCGCTCCGGCCGCCGCCGGCAGGAGGGGAGGGGGCGCTCCGCCGCCCTCCCGCAAGACAACCCCATCTCCAGGAGGAGAACGACTCATGAAGAAGACGATCGTCGCCGTGCTCGCCCTCGTCGCGTCCGCCGGGCTCGCCGCCGTCACCGCCGCCGGCCCGGGCCACGACCACGACCACAAGAGCGCCGCCGTCACCGTCACCGGCGAGGTCGTGGACCTCGGCTGCTACCTCGGCCACGCCGCGGTCGGCGAGAAGCACGCCTCGTGCGCCACCAAGTGCATCGCGGGCGGCATGCCGATGGGCCTGCTCACGGCCGACGGCAAGCTCTACCTGCTCACCATGAACCACGACAACGCCGATCCCTACCAGCAGCTCAAGTCGCTCGCCGCGAAGAAGGTCACCGTCACCGGCATGCTCATGGAGCGCTCCGGCATGAAGGGGCTCGACGTGACCGCGGTGAAGGCGCCGGCCGCGGCGGCCGGCAAGTAGGACGCGCCGGGGGGCGCGCGGACCGACCGCGCGCCCCCGGCCGGACGCGCCATGCGCCGCGCCCCCGCCGCCGTCCTCGCCGTCGCCGCCGTCGCGCTCGCGACGGTGGCGGCGCTCGCCGTCTCCGCGCTGCGCCCGCCGCCGCCCGCCGCGGAGCGGGGCCGCCGCCTCGCCGAGCGCCTCGGCTGCTTCGCGTGCCACGGGCCGGAGGGCACGCGCGGCGCCGCGAACCCCGGCCGCACCGACGGCTCGGTGCCCAACTTCGAGGGCGACCTCATGATGTACGCCTCGTCGCCGGAGGACGTGCGCGCGTGGATCCGCGACGGCGTGACGCCGAAGCGCGCGGCGAGCGCGACCTGGCGGAGCGAGCGCGACCGCGGCGCGCTGCGCATGCCGGCCTTCGGCGGGCGCGTGTCCGACGCCGAACTCGATGACCTCGTGGCGTTCGTGCTGGCGTCGGCGGGCGAGCCGGCGCCCGCCGACCCGCTCGCAGCGCACGGCCTGGCGCGCGCGGAGGCCCTCGGTTGCACCGGATGCCACGGCGCCGGCGGCCGGCTGGCGCGACCCAACCCGGGCTCGTTCAAAGGCTACGTGCCGCCCTGGGACGGCGCCGACTTCGCGGAGCTGGTGCGCGGGCGCGCCGAGTTCGACGAGTGGGTGCGCGACGGGGTCAGCCGCCGCTTCGCCGCCCACCCGGCGGCCCGCTTCTTCCTCGAGCGCGCCGTGCTGCGCATGCCGGCCTACGGCGAGCGCCTGCAGCCGGGCGACCTCGACGCGCTGTGGGCCTACGTGGCCTGGCTGCGGAGCGCCCCGCCGGCCGGCGCGCCGGGCGTCAGCCCCGCGCCGCCGGCGCCCGGCGCGCGCGCCACTCCCGCGCCCCCAGCACCGCCAGCGTCACCGCGGTGAGCGGGAGGACGAACCAGCGGAACGCGGGGCCGACGGTGTGGATGGCGTCGTGCTCCTGCGCGTGGAGCACGAGCCACGCGGTGTAGGCGACGTAGTAGGCGAGGAACAGGGCGCCTTCCCAGCGCGCGATGCGGAAGCCGGTGAAGAAGATCGGCAGGCACGCCACCGCCACCGCGATCATCACCGGGATGTCGAAGTCGAGCGCCGCGGCCGCCACCGGCACGCCGCCGGGCGCCACCGCGCCCGACAGCCCGAGCACCGCGAGGATGTTGAAGATGTTGCTGCCGACGACGTTGCCCACCGCGATGTCGCGCTCGCCGCGGAGCGTGGCGAGCACCGAGGTCGCGACCTCGGGCAGCGAGGTGCCGGCCGCGACGATGGTGAGCCCGATGACCAGCTCGCTCACGCCGAAGGCGCGCGCGATCTCGGTGGCGCCCGAGACGAGCCAGCGCGAGCCCAGCACGAGCAGGCCGAGCCCGGCGAACACCAGCAGCACGTTGACCCACGTGCGGCCGCGGCGTTCGCCGGCGTGGCCGTACTCCTGCGCGAACTCGTCGTCCGCCGCCTTCGACGCCTGCGACTCGCGGCGGCCCTGGACGACGAGGAACGTCGTGTAGGCCACGGCGCCGGCGACGAGGAGCACGCCCTCGAACCGGTCGATGACGCTGCCGGTCGTGGCGAGGCCGAGCGTGAGGAGCGAGAGCGCGACCATGACCGGCACGTCGAAGCGCACGAGCTGGACCGCCACGGTGAGCGGCGCGACGAGCGCCGACAGGCCGAGGATGAACAGCACGTTGAAGATGTTGCTGCCGACGACGTTGCCGAGCGCGAGGTCGGCGCCGCCGCGGCCCGACAGCGCCGACTGGACGCTCACCGCCATCTCGGGCGACGAGGTGCCGTACGCCACCACGGTGAGCCCGACGACGAGCGGCGGGATGCCGAAGGCGACCGCGAGGCGCGAGGCGCCGCGCACGAGCGCCTCGGCGCCGACGATGAGCAGCGCGAGGCCGGCGACGAACAGGGCGAGGGTGACGGGGGTCACGGCAGCTCCGGGATCGCGGGGAAGGGCGCGGGCGCGGCGCGCGCCGCGCGGCGGGCGACCCTAGGGGGGCGCGTGCGGGGGGGTCAAGCGAAACCGGCCGTCGCCGCGCCGGGCGCGCGCCGATCTGACAGGCCGTTGACGCGGGCGCGGGCGCGAGGCGCCGCGCGCCCGTGGCGCCCTCCCGCGCGGGGGCCCCGCGCCGGTTTCGCTCGACAGCCCGCGCGCGATGCGCTATCTAACGCGGGCCATGCGCTCCCACCGACTGTCCCGCCCGCTGTTCCTGCCGGTCGCCGCCGCCACCGTCGGCGTCACGCTGCTCGACGCGTGGACCGCGCACGCCGCCGCCGACCCCAACGCCGTGGACATCCTGCCGATCCTGCTCGCGCTCGTCATCATCCTGGTGGGCGCCAAGCTCGGCGGCTCGCTGTTCGAGGCGCTCAAGCTGCCCGCCGTGCTCGGCGAGCTGACCGTGGGCATCGTGTTCGGCAACCTGAGCCTCGCCGGCTTCACCGCCTTCGAGGCGCTCGAGAAGCAGCCGATGCTCGACGTGCTCGCGCAGATCGGCGTGCTGTTCCTGCTGTTCGAGGTCGGGCTCGAGTCCAACGTCGGCAGCATGATGAAGGTGGGCGCGTCCTCGCTGCTCGTGGCGCTGCTCGGCGTGGTCGCGCCCATGGTGCTCGGCTGGACGACGTCGCACCTCTTCTTCCCGTCGCACAACGAGCTCATGCACTGGTTCATCGGCGCCACGCTGTGCGCGACGAGCGTCGGCATCACGGCGCGCGTGCTCACCGACCTCCAGCGCATCTCGAGCCCCGAGGGCCGCATCATCATCGGCGCGGCGGTCATCGACGACGTGCTCGGGCTCATCGTGCTGGCGGTGGTGTCGGGCATCATCGAGGCCGCGAACCGCGGCGAGGCGTTCGAGGCGGCGACCGCGTTCGTCATCCTCGGCAAGGCGGTCGCGTTCCTGGTCGGCGCCGTGATCGTCGGCGGCTGGCTGTCGCGCCACGCCTTCGGCGCCGCGACCTACCTGCGCGGCAAGGGCATCCTGCTCACGCTGTCGCTCGCGTTCTGCTTCCTGCTCGCGTGGATCGCCGGGATCATGGGGCTCGCCCCGATCGTCGGCGCGTTCGCCGCCGGCCTCGTGCTCGACGAGGTCCACTACCGCGAGCTGCGCGAGCGCGAGCCGCACAAGCACGACATCACCGAGCTCATGCACCCGCTCGCCACGTTCCTCGTGCCGGTGTTCTTCGTGCTCATGGGCATGCGCGTGGACCTGTCGGTGTTCGGCGACGTCTCGGTGCTCGGGTTCGCCGCCGTGCTGACGCTGGCGGCCATCGTCGGCAAGCAGGCGTGCTCGCTCGGCGTGCTGGGCAAGGGCGTGGACAAGCTGGCGGTCGGCCTCGGCATGATCCCGCGCGGCGAGGTGGGGCTCATCTTCGCCGGCATCGGCTCGACGCTCATGATCGGCGGCGAGCGGGTGATCGACGCCGCGGCGTTCTCGGCCGTGGTCATCATGGTGGCGCTCACCACCATGCTCACCCCGCCGCTGCTCGTGTGGCGGCTGCGCAAGCCCGCGGGCGGCTGACGCGCGGCGCGGGGCCGCCGCGCGGGCGCGGCGCGCCGCCCGGCCAGCCGGGTCCCCCGCCGCCCGCCGCCCGCCGGCCGGGGCGGCGCGCCGCCGGCGGGGCTGCCGCGCCGGCCGTTTCGGGGTACCTTCCGGCCCATCGCTTCCCCCCCGACGTGCCGCGCTCACGGAGGACCCCGCCATGATGAACCGCCGCCACGCCCTCAAGACCCTCGCCCTCGGCGCCACCGCCGCCGCGTTCGACCTCGCCGCCCGCGGCGCGGCCCCGGCGACCGCGCAGCCCGCGGCGGGGCCGGCCGCCGCGTCCCCGCCCGCCGGGCCGTTCACGCTCGCGCCGCTCCCGTACGCGCCCGACGCGCTCGAGCCGCACCTCGACGCCGAGACCATGCGCATCCACCACGGCAAGCACCACGCCGCCTACGTCGCCAACCTCAACAAGGCGGTGGCCGGCCGGCGCGACCTCGAGACGCGCACCCTCGAGGACCTGCTGCGCGGCCTCGACGCGCTCCCCGAGGACGTGCGCACGGCGGTGCGCAACCACGGCGGCGGGCACCACAACCACACGCTGCTGTGGACGAGCCTCGCGAAGACCGGCGCGCGCGCGCCCTCGGGCGAGCTGGCGAAGGCGGTGGACGCGGCGTTCGGCGGCTTCGGCGCGTTCCAGGAGAAGTTCTCGGCCGCCGCCATGTCGGTGTTCGGCAGCGGCTGGGCGTGGCTGGTGCGCGACGCGAAGGGCGCGCTCGCGATCCGCGCGCTGCCGAACCAGGATTCGCCGCTCACGTCGGGCGCCGTGCCGCTGCTCGGCATCGACGTGTGGGAGCACGCCTACTACCTCAAGTTCCAGAACCGCCGCGCGGAGTACGTGGCCGAGTTCGCGAAGGTCGTGGACTGGGACGTGGTGTCGGCGCGCTTCCGCGACGCCGCGAAGGGCTGAGCCCGGTGGCCGGTCCCCTCGCCGCGCGCCGCCGCGCCGCGCGGGCGCTCGCGCTCGGCGCGGCGCTCGCGCTCGGCGCCCTCGCCCCGCGCGCCGCCGCGGCGCAGCCGTGGGCGCGCTTCGACGCGCCCGACTCGACGCTGCCCGCGGCGCTCCAGGCCGGCGCCGCGCAGTGGGAGAACGCGTGGAACGACCTGCTCGTCGCCGAGATCCGCGCCGCGGGCGCGCGCGCCGACTCGGCGGCGCGGCTCTTCGCGCTCGCGCGGCGCCTCGCCGCCGCCGAGCCCGCCGCGCTCGGCACGCACCTCGCCGGCGACGCGCTGCGCCTGCGCACGCGCTGGACCCCGGCCCAGCTGCGCGACCGCGTGCGCGCCGCGGTCGCCGAGTCGCTGGCGGCGGTGGCGCGCAACGCGCGCCGCCACGCCGCGGCGGACAGCCTGTTCGGCGACGCGCTCGCGCGCTACCGCGCGCTCGGCGAGCGGCGGCGCGCGGCGTGGATGCTCGGGCGCATGGGCAGCAACGCCTTCCAGGCCGGCGACCACGCGGCCGCGGACAGCCTGTTCCGGCTGTCGCTCGCGGCGCGCGAGGCGCTGCCCGACGACCGCATGGCCGGGGCGAGCCTCAACGACCTCGGCGTCACGGCGTACGCCGCCGGCCGCCCGGCCGAGGCGCGCGCGTGGCTCGAGCGCGCCATCGCGGTGCGCGAGCGCACCGGCGAGCGCGCCGCGCTCGGCTCCTCGAGCAACTTCCTCGGCCTCGCCCTCGAGGCGCTCGGCGAGCGCGACTCGGCGGCGCGCGCCTTCGACCGCGCGCTGGCGCTCACCGTGTCGCAGGGCGACAGCGCGCGCACGCTGCAGGTGCTCGTCAACCTCGGCCGCAGCCTCGCGCAGGGCGACGCCCCGGCGCGCGCGCTGCCGGTGCTGGAGCGCGCGCTGCGCCTCGCCGCGGAGCGCGGCGACCGCGCGAGCGAGGGCCTCGCGCGCGGCCAGCGCGCCGAGGCGCTGCGCCGCCTCGGGCGCTTCACCGAGTCGGCGGACGAGGCGCGCGCGGCGATCGCCGCGCACGAGACGGCCGGGAACGCCGCCGGCGCGATCGAGGCGCGCATCGCGCTCGGGCTCACGGGCGTCGTGCTGCGCGACCCGGCGCTCGGCCGGCCGCCGCTCGAGGAGGCGGCGGCGCTCGCGGACTCGCTCGGCCAGCGCACGCTCGCGGCGGTCGCGCTCGCCAACCTGGCGGTCGTCGCGCGCGTGGACGGCGACCGCTCGCTGGCGCGCCGCTTCGCGCTGCGCGCGCTCGAGCGCGGCGCGGCGGCCGGCGACTCGGCGGTGGTGCGCGGGGCGTGCGTGACGCTCGGCGAGGTGGCGCTCGACGAGCGCGACGTGCCGGCCGCGGGCGCGTGGTTCCGGCGCGCGGCGGCGAGCGGCGGGGCGCGCGACCTGACCGGGCGCATCGCCGACACCCACAACCTCGGCCACGTCGAGGTGCTCGAGGGCCGCCTCGACGACGCCGAGCGCCGCTTCCGCGACGCGCTCGACGAGGCCGAGCGCGCGCGGCTCGCCGACGAGCCGTGGCAGACCATGCTCAACCTCGCCGACGTCGCCGAGCGGCGCGGGGAGCTGCCGGCGGCGCTGGCGTGGACGCGGCGCGCGGCCGCCACCGTCGAGGCGCTGCGCGAGCGGCAGGGGGCCGAGGCGCAGGGCATCGTGGTGCTGTCGCGGCGGCGCTTCGCGTTCGACCAGATGATCCACCTGCTCGGCAAGCTCGACGCCCAGTTCCCCGACTCGGGGCTCGCGGCCGAGGCCTTCCACTGGGCGGAGCGCGGCCGCGCGCGCGCGCTCCTCGACCTGCTCGGCGCCGGCGGGGGCGCGGCGCGCCCGTTCACCCTCGACCAGGCGCGCGCGCTTCCCGGCGCGGGCGAGGCGCTGCTCGTCTACAGCGTCGGCGACTCGAGCACCGCGCTGTGGGTGGTGACGCGCGGGGCGGTCGCGTTCCACCGCCTGCCGGGGCGCGCCCAGCTCCAGACGCGCGTCGAGCTGCTGCGGCGCGGCCTCGCCGACCCGCAGCGCGCCACGTCGCGCGCCACGCTCGGCGCGGCGCACGCGCTGTGGCGCATGCTCGTCGAGCCCGCGCTGCCGGCGCTGGCGAAGGTGAAGCGCGTCACGGTGTCGCCCGACGGGCCGCTCGCGCTCGTGCCGTTCGAGGCGCTGCTCGCGGCCGAGCCGGGGGAGGGCCGCCCGCCGGCCGCGAAGGACTGGCTCGTCGCGCGCTGGGCGGTCGCCTACACGTTCTCGGCCGCCGCGCTCGCCGCGCGCCCGCACCCGCCGGCCACGCACCAGATCGTGGCCATGGCCGACGCCGACTTCCGCGGGCGCCTGCCGCGCCTGCCGGAGACCGCGCGCGAGCTGGCCGCGCTGCGCGCGCTCGCGCTCGACGGCCGGCGCGCGTTCACGCCGCTCGAGGGCGCCGCCGCCACCCGCGAGGCGTTCCTCGGCGCGGGGCTCGAGCGCGCGTGGCTCGTGCACGTCGCCACGCACGGCGAGGCGAACCCGAACGAACCGCTGCGCTCGGGGCTGTGGACCAGCCCCGCGCCCGGCGACAGCGCGCCGGGGTTCCTGTCGCTCGCCGACGTCGCGGCGCTGCGCCTCGACGCCGCGCTCGTCACGCTGTCGGCGTGCGAGACCGGCCTCGGCCGGCTCGAGCGCGGCGAGGGCGTGGTCGGCCTCACGCGCGGCTTCCTCGCGGCCGGCGCGCGCAGCGTGGTCGTGAGCCTGTGGAAGGTGAACGACCGCGCCTCGGCGCTCCTCATGGAGCGCTTCTACGAGGCGCTGCTCAGGAAGCGCGCCGCGCGCGCCGACGCGCTGGCGGCGGCCAAGCGCGCGCTGCTCGCCGACCCGGAGACGCGCGCGCCGTTCTACTGGGCGCCGTTCGTGCTCGTCGGCGAGCCGGGCCGCATGGAGTAGCCGCGCGCGGAGGCGGACACGCGAACGGGCGCCCGGGATCGCTCCCGGACGCCCGCCGCGCTTCCCCTCGAGACGGGGTCAGTGCCGGTCGCGGCCCTTGCCGTTGCCCTTGCCCTTGGCCTTGCCGCGCTCGCCGCGGTCGTCGCGGTCCACGTAGACCACGTCGCCCTGCTTCTTCGCGAGCCCCGGCGGCCCGCCGTGCGGGTGCCGCTTCCAGTGCTTCGCCGGCACGCTGAACACCGCCGCCGGCACCGCGCGCGACTCGATGGCCACGTACGGCCCGCGCCAGTCGCGGGCGCGGTACCACCAGCCGCGGTGGTACGTCCACCACCAGCCGCCGTAGCGGAAGCAGTCGTCGTCCCAGCGCGAATCCACGACCACGAACACGCGCGTGTCGGGGACCAGGGTGACGCGCGGCTCCTCGCGCACCACGATCACCGGGGGCGGAGGAGGCGTGCCGATCTGGACCTGGATGCCGACCCGGGTCTCGGCCGAGACGTTGGTCGACGCGGCCAGCGAGAGGGCGATGAGCCCGAGTGCGATGCGTCGCATCGTGGCGCTCCTTTCGTTCATGAAGTCGGGCCGGACGGGTGCGCTGCTGCGCGCCTGGGTGACACGTCGGGTGCTGGGTCCACCGGCCCGACACGCCTCGGAACTGCAGGCGGCGTGCCACCCCGCCCGGCGCTGCGAGGCGATGCGGCAGAGGTGGTTGCGGGATCCCGGACGTTGCATTTGGCGAGGTTCCGAAGCCCGGACGATGCGGAAACGCCACGGGTGTGCGCGGGACGCGGCGGGGCGGCGGCGCCCGGCCGCTCCCGCCGCCCCGCCGCCGGGCGGCGCCCGGATCGCGCCGGAGCGCCCCCGGGGCGCGCTCGCGCCGCGCCCGGGCGCGCGCGGCGGCGCCGGCCTGCGCCGCGTCCGCCAGCCTTCCGTCGCGCCCGGCGCCGCGCCCGGCGCGCAAGTCCTTGAGTCGGACGCGGCGCCCTCCTAACCTGCGCCGTTCCCATCCCGCGAAACCGTCCCCGTTTCGAGGAGCCGACCCCATGCCGCTCTCCGCCCCCGCCGCGCGCGCCGCGCGTCGCGCCGCCGGCGCCGCGCTCGCCGCGCTCGCGCTCGCCGCGTGCCCGCCCACGGACTCCCTCGCCGCGACGCCGCGCGTCCACGCGCTCGTCAACGCGCGCATCGTCACGGCCCCCGGCAGCGTCATCCCGCGCGGCACGGTGGTCGTGCGCGACGGCCTCATCGAGGCGGTCGGCGCGAACGTGCGCCCGCCGGCCGACGCGCGCATCTGGGACGCGGAGAGCCTCACCGTCTACCCCGGCCTCATCGACGCGTTCGTGGTGCCGGCCGAGGCGGCGCGCGGCCCCGGGGCGCCCGCGGCCGCGCCGGCCGGCCCGCCGCGCCGCGCCGACACCGACGAGCCCGCGCGCGGGGCGGTCAGCGCGCTGCGCTCGGTGACGCCCGAGGCGCGCGTCGTGGAGGGCCCGCCGCTCGCCAGGGAGCAGGTCGAGGCGCTGCGCGCCGCCGGCTTCGCCGCGGCGCACGTCGCGCCGCGCCGCGGTATCGTGCGCGGCCAGTCGGCGCTCGTCGGGCTCGGCGACGCCTCGCCCAACGCGAGCGTGATCCGGCCCGACGTCTCGCAGGTGGTCTCGATCGAGGCGCTGCCGCAGGGCTATCCCGGCTCGCTCATGGGCGGCATCGCCGTGATCCGCCAGACGTTCGCTGACGCGGCGTGGTACCGCGACGTCCAGGCGGCCCACGCGCGCCGTCCCGGGGCGGCCGAGCGGCCCGAGGCCAACGTCTCGCTCGAGGCGTTGCAGCCGGCGGTCGCGGGGGTCCAGCCGGTGACGTTCGTGGCCGACGAGATGCTGGAGGTGCTGCGCGCCGCGGCGCTGGCGCGCGAGGCGGGCGTGGCGGCGCGCGTGGTGGGGGCGGGCGACGAGTACAAGCGCGCCGCGGAGATCGCCGCGACGCGCCTGCCGCTGGTCGTGCCGGTCAACTTCCCCGAGGCGCCGGACGCGTCGAGCCCCGACGACGCCCTCGAGGTCGCGACCGAGCAGTTGCGCCACTGGCAGCAGGCGCCGGGCAACGCCGCCGCGCTGTCGCGCGCGGGCGCGTCGTTCGCGCTCACCGCGCACGGCCTGCGCGACGCGAAGCGCTTCCGCGCGCACGTCGCGCGCGCCGTGCGGCGCGGCCTCAAGCCCGCCGAGGCGCTCGCCGCGGTGACCACCGTGCCGGCCGCGATGCTCGGCGTCGCCGACCGGCTCGGCACGATCGCGCCCGGGCGCATCGCCAACCTGACCGTGACGCGCGGCGAGCTGTTCTCCGAGGACGGCGAGGTGCGCGAGGTGTGGGTGGACGGCGTGCGCCACGAGGCGGGCCGGGACGAGGGCGCGTTCGCCGGCACGTGGGACCTGCGCGGCTCGGGCGCCGCGCTCGGCCTGGCCGTCGCGACCGAGCCGGACACGGTGGTGCGCTTCTGGACCGCCGACCACCCGGACACGCAGCGCGCGCGCGAGGTGCGCCTCGCCGGCGACCGCCTGGCGTTCACGCTCGACGCCAGCATGCTCGGCATGCTCCAGGTCGAGCTGCGCCGCCGCTTCGACCGCGTGGACGGCGGCGGGCTGCGCACCGACGGCGAGACCGTGGCGCTCGCGGGCTGGAAGCGCCCGGCGCCGAAGGACGGCGCGGGCCGCGGCGGGCGCGGCGGCCGCGGCGAGGGCGCCGCGGCGGCACGGGGGCCCGATCCGGCCGACGACCTGGTGGAGACGCCGCGCGCCATGGGGCAGAGCGAGGCGTGGCGCGTGGCGCGCCCCGCGCGCCCCGCGGCGCTCGTCGTCCGCAACGCCACGATCTGGACCGCCGGCCCGCAGGGCGTGCTCGAGAACGCCGACCTGCTCGTGCGCGACGGGCGCATCGCCGCGGTCGGGCGCGGGCTGCGCGCGCCGGCGAACGCCGTGGTCGTGGACGGCACCGGCCGCCACGTCGCCCCCGGCATCATCGACGAGCACAGCCACGCCGCCATCCTCGGCAACGTCAACGAGTGCACGAACTCGGTCACGGCCGAGGTGCGCATTGCCGACGTCGTGAACTCGGAGAGCATCCACATCTACCGCCAGCTCGCCGGCGGGACGACGATGCAGCACCTGCTCCACGGCTCGTGCAACGCGATCGGCGGGCAGGCGGCGCTCGTCAAGAACCGCTGGGGCGAGGCGCCCGAGCGGCTGCTGTTCGAGGCCGCCACGCCGACCATCAAGTTCGCCCTCGGCGAGAACCCCAAGCAGTCGAACTGGGAGCAGCGCACCGCGCGCTACCCGGCGAGCCGCGCGGGCGTCGAGCAGCTGATCCGCGACGCGTTCCTGCGCGCGCGCGACTACCGCGCGGCGCAGGCCGAGCACCGCGAGGGCCGCCGGCCGCTGCCGCCGCGGCGCGACCTGCAGCTCGAGGCCGTCGCCGAGATCCTCGAGGGCCGCCGCCTGATCCACGCCCACTCGTACCGGCAGGACGAGATCCTCATGCTCATGCGCCTCGCCGAGTCGTTCGGGTTCCGCGTCGGCACGTTCACGCACATCCTCGAGGGCTACAAGGCCGCCGACGAACTGGCCGCCCACGGCGCCTCGGCGATGGGCTTCTCGGACTGGTGGGCCTACAAGCACGAGGTCATCGACGCCATTCCGTGGAACGGCTACCTGCTGTGGGACCGCGGCGTGAACGCGGGGTTCAACTCGGACGACGCCAACCTGTCGCGGCGGCTCAACACCGAGGCCGGCAAGGCGGTGAAGTACGGCCCCATGCCGCCCGCGGAGGCGATCAAGCTCGTGACCCTGAACCCGGCGAAGGCGCTGCGCGTGGACCACCGCGTCGGCTCGCTCGAGCCCGGCAAGGACGCCGACTTCGCGATCTGGAACGGCCCGCCGCTGTCGCAGTACGCGCGCGTCGAGCAGACGTGGGTGGACGGGCGGCTCGCCTTCGACCGCGCCGCGGACCTGGCGGCGCGCCCCGCGTTCGCCGCCGAGCGCGAGGCGCTGCTGGCGCGCGCGCGCGCCGCGAAGAAGGAGGGCAGCCCCCCCGGCGGGCGCGGCGCGTGGCCGCCGCGCTACCTCGAGGAGACCGACCAGAGCGGGAACCACTGCGGCGGCGGGGACGTCCACGGCGACGGCTTCGTCTCCGAGTTCCTGCGCCGCGCGCTGCGCGCGGGGGAGGCGGCGCGATGAGCGGCCTCCGCACGCTTCGCCCGCGCGCCGCGACGGCGGCGCTCGCGCTCGCCGCGCTGCTCGCCGCGGTCCCCGCGGCGCGCGCCGAGAACCCGGTCGGCACGCCGCGCGCCGGCCGCATCGCGTTCGTCGGCGGCACCGTGCACCCGGCGAGCGGCCCGTCGCTGCCGGTCGGCACGGTCGTCGTCCGCGACGGCGTGATCGAGTCGGTCGCCCCCGGCGCGTCGGCCCCGCCCGACGCCGCGATCGTCGAGTGCCGCGGCAAGCACGTGTGGCCCGGCCTCATCGCCGCGGTCACGGCCATGGGGCTCACCGAGATCGAGAGCGTGCGCGGCACGCAGGACTGGCGCGAGCTCGGCGACGTCAATCCCAACGTGCGCGCCGAGGTCCAGCTGTCGGCCGACAGCGACCACCTGTCGGTCACGCGTCTCGGCGGCGTGACGCGCGCGCTCAGCGTGCCGCGCGGCGGGGCCATCGCCGGCACCTCGGCCCTGCTCGCGCTCTCGGGGTGGACGTGGGAGGACATGACGACGCGCGCGCCGGTCGCGCTGCACGTGTTCTGGCCCAACATGACCCCGCAGCGCTCGTGGTGGGAGCAGCGCAGCGACGAGGAACAGCGCCGCGCCCGCGACGAGGCCATCGCCGCGATCGGGCGCGCCTTCGACGACGCGCGCGCCTACTGGAAGGCGCACGACGCCGCGGCCGCGCGGCTCGCGCCGCGCCACGACCGCGACGCGAAGTGGGACGCCATGCGCCGCGCGCTCGCCGGCGAGATCCCGGTCGCGTTCCACGCCGACGGGCTCAACCAGATCCGCGCGGCGCTCGCCTTCGCCGCCGACCAGAAGCTGCCGCGCGTGATCCTCGTCGGGGGCCACGACGCGCCGCTCGTCGCCGACGAGCTCAAGCGCCGCCGGATCCCGGTGATCGTCGCGGGCACGCTGGCGCTGCCGCGCCGCGCCCACGAGCCCTACGACGAGGCGTTCACCGTGCCGGCACGCCTCGCCGCGGCCGGCGTCGAGTTCGCGATCGCCGACGAGGGCACCGCGGGCGCGCTCATGAACGCCCGCAACCTCGGCCACCACGCCGCCATGGCGGCGGCGTTCGGCCTGCCGCGCGAGGAGGCGCTGCGCGCCGTCACGCTCCACCCGGCGCGCATCCTCGGCGTGGGCGACCGCCTCGGCTCGCTCGAGCCCGGCAAGATCGCCGATCTCGTGGTGACCGACGGCGACCTGCTCGACGTCACGACGCGCGTCGAGCAGGTGTGGATCGGCGGGGTCGAGACGCCGATGGTGTCGCGCCAGACGCGCCTGTTCGAGAAGTACGACGCGCGCCCGCGCGGCCCCAAGGCGCGGCCCCGCTAGGCGCGGTCCCGCCCGCGGTCCCGGGCGCGGCGGGGGCGGCGAGGAACGCCGTTCCCCGCCGCGCGCCGCTGTGGGAGACTCCCGCGCCCCCGGCGCACGCGCGCCGGCGTCCGCGTCCCCGATCGAGGAGCCCAGACGATGCCGCACGTCGAACGACACGCCCACGGGGCCTTCTGCTGGCCCGAGCTCGCCACGCCCGATCTCGCCGGCGCCGGCGCCTTCTACGGCGCGCTCCTCGGCTGGACCGCCCACGCGGGCGCCGCGTCGGGCGGCACGTACGTCACGTTCCGCCTCGGCGGGCGCGACGTGGGCGCGGCGCAGGCCATGAATCCCGGGCGCCTCGCCGGCGGCGTGCCGCCGCACTGGCTGCCGTTCGTGGCGGTGGACGACTGCGACGCCGCGGCGGCGCGCGTCGCCGCGCACGGCGGCACGGTGCTCGGCGCGCCCTGGGACCTGCGCGACTCGGGCCGCCTCGCGATCGCGCTCGATGCGGTCGGCGCGCCGTTCGGCCTGTGGCAGGCGCGCCGCCACCCCGGCGCCGGCGTGCTGGGCGACCCCGGCGCGATGGCGTGGTGCCAGCTCAACTCCGGCGACCCCGCGACGGCCGCGGCGTTCTACGGCGCCGTCTTCGGCTGGGGCGCGCGCCGCGACCCGATGCCGGGCGGCGGCGAGTACACGACACTCACGCGCGGCGCCGAGCCCGCCGCCGGCATCATGCCCATGCCGCCGGGGCTCAACGCCCCGAGCCACTGGCTCGTCTACTTCGCCGTGGCCGACGTGAACGCGGCCGCCGCGCAGGTCGCGGCGCTCGGCGGCGCGACCCACGTGCCGCCCACCGACATTCCCGGCATGGGCCGCTTCTCGGTCCACGCCGACCCGCAGGGCGCGACCTTCGCGCTCGTGCGCTTCGCGGGGTAGGCCGCACACCGTCCGCCGGCGCAGCGCGCCGGCGCCGAGGATCCCGACCGGGTGCCGTCACCCGGCGCGCAGGAGGCGCGCCGCCACGCGTCAGGACGATCCCCTCACGAGGAGGCGCGACACCGATGGCGACCATCACCACGAAGCACGCGCAGGGAACCTTCATGTGGCCCGAGCTCGGGACCACCGACCTCGCCGCCGGGCGCGCGTTCTACACCGGGCTGTTCGGGTGGGACGCGCAGGAGGTGCCGATGGGCGAGGGCCAGAGCTACCTCATCTTCAGGCACGGCGGGAAGGACTGCGCCGCCGCGTACACGCTCATGAGGGAGCAGACCGACATGGGCGTGCCGCCCCATTGGGGCGCCTACGTGGCGGTGGACGACTGCGACGCCGCCGCCGAGCGCGTGAAGCGCGCCGGAGGGCAGGTGCTCATGGGCCCGATGGACGTGATGGGCTCGCTCGGGCGCATGGCGGCGTGCATGGACCCGCAGGGCGCGGCGTTCTGCGTGTGGCAGGCGAAGGACCACATCGGCGCGGGCGTCCTGAACGAGGCGGGCGCGCTGTGCTGGACCGAACTCATGACCTCCGATGCCGCCGCGGCCAGGGCGTTCTACGGCGCGGTCGTGGGCTGGACCACGCAGGACGTGCCGATGGAGCCGATGGTCTACACGCTGTGGCAGCGGGCCGGCGGCGAGAACGCGGGCGGCATGATGCAGCTGACGCCGGAGATGGGCCACGTGCCGCCGAACTGGCTGAGCTACTTCCAGTCCGCCGACATCGACGCATCGTTGGGGAAGGCGGCGGCGCTCGGCGGGACGGTCGTGGTGCCGGCGCAGACGGTGCCGGGCGTCGGCCGCTTCGCCGTCCTGCACGACCCGCAGGGCGCGCACTTCGCGCTGCTCCAGCCGGGGGCGTAGGCGCGCGGCGCGCGGGGCCGGCCGGGGCCCCGCGCGCGCCCGCCCCGGCCGGGACGCACGGCGGGCCGGCGGCCCGCCCGATCGGCGCGCCGAGGTCGTCCTTCGCCCTCGCCGGGCGCGAGGCTACGATGCCGCCCATCCGGCCGTTCGACCCCCCGACCCCCGGAGTGCGACATGAGCGAGAAGCCCGCCGACCGGCTGCACGTCTTCGAGAGCGAGGCGATCGTGGTCACGTGGAGCCGCGCGCGCTGCATCCACGCGGCCGAGTGCGTGCGGCAGCTGCCCGAGGTGTTCGAGCCGGGCCGCAAGCCCTGGGTGCGGCCCGAGCGCGCGCACGCCGACGAGGTCGCGCGCGTGGTGGCGCGCTGCCCGACCGGGGCGCTCCACGCCGAGCGCCGCGACGGCGGTCCGCCGGAGGCGCCCGCCGCGAAGAACGTCGTCTACGCCTCGCGCAGCGGACCGCTCTACCTGAGGGGGCGCATCGAGGTGCTGCACGCGGACGGCACGCGCGTGGTCGAGGACCTGCGGGTCGCGCTGTGCCGCTGCGGGGCCTCGCGCAACAAGCCGTTCTGCGACAACAGCCACTGGGACGCCGGCTTCCGCGACCGCGGCGACGTCGGCACGGACGGCGTGCGGCCGGCGCACGGCCCCACCGACGGCGTGCTGCGCGTCACGCTCGAGCCCGACGGGCCGATGCACCTCGAGGGCCCGTTCGTGATGCTCTCCGCCGACGGCCAGCACGCCGCCGAAGCGGGCGCGGCGACGCTGTGCCGCTGCGGGCAGTCCGAGCACAAGCCGTTCTGCGACGGCTCCCACAAGAAGGTGGCGTTCGAGGCGCGGTAGCGCCGGATCCCGGCGCCGGGCGCGTTCCGCCGTTGGTGCGCGCTCCCCGCGCCCGCTACCATCCCACCCCATGGCGACTCCCACGGGCACCGCGGCCGCGCTCGGCAAGATCGCGCCCGCCTTCTTCCGCGACGCGATCGCGCCCCACCTCGGCGCCGCACGGCCCGAAGTGCTCGCCGGGCCGCGCGCCGGCCACGACGCGGCCATCGTGCGGATCGGCGCGGGGCGCGTCATGGCGGTGACGACCGATCCGCTGTCGCTCGTCCCCGCGTGGGGACCGGCGCGCTCGGCGCGCATCGCCTGCCATCTCATCGCCTCGGACCTGTGGACCACGGGCATCCCGCCGGCCTACGCCTCGGTGTCGTTCGCGCTCCCGCCCGGGCTCGACGACGGCACGTTCGGGCGCTACTGGCGCGCGATGAGCGACGAGTGGGCCGCGCTCGGCGTGGCGGTCGTCACCGGGCACACCGGGCGCTACCCGGGCTGCGACCTGTCCATCGTCGGGGCGTGCACGCTGGTCGGCGTCGGCGACGAGGGCCGCTACGTGACGCCCGCCATGGCCTCGCCCGGGGACCGCGTGATCGTCACCAAGGGCTGCGCCATCGAGACCACCGCGGTCGCGGCGCACCTCTTCCCGCAGCGCATGCTGCGCCACACCGACGAGGACGGCCTCGCGCGCGCGCGCGCCTGGGCCGACCGCGTGAGCGTGGTCGCCGACTGCCGCGCCGCGCTGCGCGTCGGCGTGCGCGAGCGCGGCGTCACCGCGCTCCACGACGCCACCGAGGGCGGCGTGCTGGGGGGGCTCCTCGAGCTGGCGCAGGGCGCGGGGTGCGACCTGCGCGTCGAGCGCGCGCGCATCCCGCTCGCGCCCGAGGCCGAGGCGGCGTGCGCCGCGTTCGGAATCGACCCGTGGTGGGCGCTGTCGCAGGGCACGCTGGTCGTGGCCGCGCGCGCCGACCGCGCGGCCGCGGTGCTCGAGGCGATCCGCGAGGAGGGCATCGAGGCCGCCGAGGTGGGCGAGGTGGTGCGCGGCGACGGCGCGCTGTGGCTCACGCTGCCCGACGGGCGCGTCGAGCGCATCGCCGCGCCGCAGCCCGACCCGTACTGGGCGGCCTACGACCGCGCGGTGCGGGAGGCGTGGACGTAGCGCGGGCGGCGGGACACGGGGCGGCCGGCGCGCCGCGCCGGGCGTGCCGCGGGTCCGCCGGCGGGGCGCGGGGCCGCGCGGCGGGGGGAGGAGGCGAGGGATGACGGATCGGGCGCGGCTCGGGATCGGGATCCGCGGCGCCGTGCAGGGCGTCGGGTTCCGGCCGTTCGTGTGGCGGCTCGCGCACGCCCTCGGCCTCGCCGGCTGGGTGGTGAACGACGCGCGCGGCGTGGTCCTCGAGGTCGAGGGGCCGCGCGCGGCGTGCGAGGCGTTCCTCGCGCGCGTCGGCGCCGAGGCGCCGCCCGCGGCGCGCATCCACGCGCTCGAGCACGCGTGGCTCGCGCCCGCCGGATTCGAGCGCTTCGAGATCCGCGCCAGCGACGGCGGCGGCGAGCGCCGCGCCGCGCTGCTCCCCGACCTCGCGACGTGCCCCGCGTGCCTCGCCGAGACGCGCGACCCCGCCGAACGCCGCCACCGCTACCCGTTCACCAACTGCACCGAGTGCGGCCCGCGCTTCACCATCGTGCGCGCGCTGCCCTACGACCGGCCGAACACCACCATGGCGGGCTTCGCCCTGTGCGCCGAGTGCGCGCGCGAGTACGCGGACCCCGCCGACCGCCGCTTCCACGCCCAGCCCATCGCGTGCCCGCGCTGCGGGCCGTCGCTCGCGCTCACCGCGCCCGACGGCGCGCCGCTCGCGCGCGGCGACGACGCGCTGCGCCGCGCGGCGGCCGCGGTGCGCGACGGCGAGGTGGTGGCGGTCAAGGGCCTCGGCGGCTACCACCTGGTGTGCGACGCCGCCGACGCCGCGGCGGTCGCGCGCCTGCGCGAGCGCAAGCCGCGCCACGAGAAGCCGTTCGCCATCATGGCGCGCGACCTCGACGAGGCGCGCGCGCTGTGCGCGGTGGACGACGCGGCGGCGGAGGCGCTCACTTCGAGCGCGGCGCCCATCCTGCTGCTGCCGCGCCGTCCGGGCGCCGCGGTCGCGGCCAACGTCGCGCCGGGGATGCCGACGCTCGGCGTGATGCTGCCGGCGACGCCGCTCCACCACCTGCTGCTCGCCGAGGTCGGGCGCGCGGTGGTGGCGACGAGCGGCAACCTGACCGACGAGCCGATCGCCACCGACGACGCCGAGGCGCGCGCGCGCCTCGGCCACGTCGCGGACCTGTTCCTCGCGCACGACCGCCCCATCGAGCGGCACGTGGACGACAGCGTGGCGTGGGTGGTGGGCGGCGAGGTCGCGCTGCTGCGCCGCGCGCGCGGCTTCGCGCCGCTCCCGGTGCGCGTGCGCGGCGAGTGGCCGCCGGTCCTCGCCGTGGGCGCGCACCTCAAGAACACCGTGGCGCTCGCGGTCGGGCCGCAGGTGTTCGTGAGCCAGCACGTGGGCGACCTCGAGACGCCCGAGGCGATGGCCGCGTTCGAGCGGGTGATCGCGGACTTCCTGCGCATGTACGGCGTGGCGCCGGCGGCGGTCGCGCACGACCTGCACCCGGACTACGTCTCGACGCAGTGGGCGCGGCGCTTCGCCGCCGAGCGCGGCGTGCCGCTCGAGGGCGTGCAGCACCACCACGCGCACCTCGCGGCGTGCCTCGCCGAGCACGGCGTGGAGGGCCGCGCGCTGGGCGTGACGTGGGACGGCACCGGCTACGGCGCGGACGGCACGGTGTGGGGCGGGGAGTTCCTGAGCGGCGACGCCGCGGGCTTCGAGCGCGTCGCCCACCTGCGGCCGTTCCGGCTGCCGGGCGGGGAGGCCGCCGTCGAGGAGCCGCGCCGCACGGCGGTCGCGCTGCTGTGGGAGACGTTCGGCGCCGCGGCGCTCGAGCGGCTCGACCTCGCGCCGGTGGCGTCGTTCGGCGCCCACGAGCGGGGGCTGCTCGAGCGCATGCTCGAGCGCGGCGTGAGCGCCCCGCTCACCACCAGCGCCGGCCGGCTGTTCGACGGGCTGGCGGCGCTCGTCGGGCTCCACCCGCGCGTGACGTTCGAGGGGCAGGCCGCCATGGCCTTCGAGTTCGCGGCTGACCCGGACGAGCGCGGGGCGTATCCTGTGCACGCTGTCCCGGGCCCCGGCCCGCTCGTGCTCGACTGGCGGCCGCTGGTCGAGGCGCTGGTCGCGGACCTCGGGCTCGGCGTGGAGCGCGCGACGATCGCGGCGCGCGCCCACGGAGCGCTGGTCCACGCGATCGTGGCGGTGGCCGCAGCCGCCGGCGAGGCGCGCGTCGCGCTCACCGGCGGCTGCTTCCAGAACCGCCGGCTGCTGGAGGCGACGGCCGCCGCGCTGCGCGCGCGCGGCCACGAGGTGCTCACGCACCGGGTCGTGCCGCCCAACGACGGCGGCGTGAGCCTGGGACAGGCCGCGGTGGCCGCGGCGCGGCGGACGGGTCGCTGAGGGGGATCGGACGATGTGCCTGGGAGTTCCCGGCAGGGTGGTGAAGATCGCGCCCAACGCGATCGGCATGACGATGGGCACGGTGAGCTTCGGCGGCATCACCAAGGAGGTGTGCCTCGCCTACGTGCCCGACGCGCAGGTCGGCGACTACGTCGTGGTGCACGTTGGGTTCGCGATCTCGAAGATCAGCGAGCAGGAGGCGAACACCGTCTTCCAGACGCTCAAGGAGATGAACGAGCTGGCCGAGCTGGAGATTCCTCAGCCCGACGACCAGGACGCGGGCGCCGGAACGTCGCGATGAAGTACGTGGACGAGTACCGCAGCGAGGCCGACACGCTCGCCTTCGTGCGCAGGATCCGCAAGGCGGTGACGCGCCCATGGTCGGTCATGGAGATCTGCGGCGGCCAGACCCACACCATCATCAAGTCCGGGCTCGACCGGCTGCTCCCGGAGGAGATCACGCTCGTCCACGGGCCCGGCTGCCCGGTGTGCGTGACGCCGCTCGAGCAGATTGACCGCGCGATCGCCATCGCGGGCCGCCCCGAGGTCATCTTCACGTCGTTCGGCGACATGCTGCGCGTGCCCGGCACCACGACCGACCTGCTGTCGGTCAAGGCGCGCGGCGGCGACGTGCGCATGGTGTACTCGCCGCTCGACGCCGTGCGGCTCGCCGAGAAGCACCCCGACCGCGAGGTCGTGTTCTTCGCCGTCGGCTTCGAGACCACCGCGCCCGCCAACGCCATGGCGGTGTACCAGGCGTCCAAGCTGGGGCTGCGGAACTTCTCGGTGCTCGTCTCGCACGTGCTCGTGCCGCCCGCCATGGAGGCGCTGCTCGGCGCCGAGGACAACACCGTGCAGGCGTTCCTCGCCGCCGGCCACGTGTGCACGGTCATGGGCTACGAGGAGTACCTGCCGATCGCCGAGCGTTACCGGGTGCCGATCGTGGTCACCGGGTTCGAGCCGCTCGACCTCGCGCACGGCGTGTGCCTCGCGGTGGAGATGCTCGAGGCCGGCCGCCACGGGGTCGAGAATCAGTACCGCCGCGCCGTCACGCGCGCGGGAAACGTCCCGGCGCAGAACGCGATCCGCGAGGTGTTCGAGCCGTGCGACCGCGCGTGGCGCGGCATCGGCGTGATCCCGGCGAGCGGCTACCGCCTGCGCGCGCCGTACCGCGCGTACGACGCCGAGGCGAAGTTCGACGTCGGCCACGTCACGGCGGTCGAGTCGCCGGTGTGCATCGCCGGGCAGATCATGAAGGGCCTGAAGAAGCCGCACGAATGCGCCGCGTTCGGCACGCGCTGCACGCCGGAGCACCCGCTCGGCGCGCCGATGGTGTCGAGCGAGGGCGCGTGCGCGGCGTACCACCAGTACAAGCGCGCGGGCTGAGGGCGCGGGCGGCCGCGCGTCACCGGCGCCGGGCCGCGGGCGGGGAGGCACGATGAGCGAACTCAAGGCGGCCGACATCCTCGGGGCGAGCTGCCCGCTCCCGATCGCCGAGTACCCGCAGGTGCTCATGGCGCACGGCGGCGGCGGGCGGCTTTCGCAGATGCTCATCGCGCGCCTGTTCGCGCGCGCCTTCGACAATCCGGCGCTCGCCGAGATGCACGACGGCGCGGTGCTCGCGGTGAACGGAGCACGCCTGGCGGTGACGACCGACTCGTTCGTGGTGAGCCCGCGCTTCTTCCCCGGCGGCGACATCGGCTCGCTCGCGGTGCACGGCACGGTCAACGACCTCGCGATGTGCGGCGCGACGCCGCTCGCGCTCACCGCCGGCTTCGTCCTCGAGGAAGGCCTCGCCATGGACGAGCTGTGGCGGGTCGTGCGCGGCATGCAGACCGCCGCCGAGGCGGCCGGCGTGCCGGTGGTGACCGGCGACACCAAGGTCGTGGACCGCGGCAAGGGCGACGGGGTGTTCATCAACACCACCGGCCTCGGCGTGGTGCGCGAGGGGGTCGAGATCTCGCCGCGCCGCGCCGCCCCCGGCGACGTGGTGATCGTGAACGGCCCCATCGCCCAGCACGGCATCGCCATCATGTCGGTGCGCGAGGGGCTCGAGTTCGAGACCACGCTCGAGAGCGACTCGGCCGCGCTCCACGGGCTGGTCGGCGGCCTGCTCGACGCGCTCGGGCGCGACGTCCACGTGCTGCGCGACCCGACCCGCGGCGGCGTCTCGAGCGCCACGAACGAGATCGCGGCCGCGGCGCGCGTCGGCATCCGGCTCGAGGAGACGGCGATCCCGATCGGCGAGGAGGTGCGCGGCGCGTGCGAGATCCTCGGGCTCGATCCGCTCTACGTGGCCAACGAGGGCAAGGCGCTGGCGTTCGTGCCGCGCGCGCGCGCCGACGAGGCGCTCGCCGCGCTGCGCGCCCACCCGCTCGGGCGCGAGGCCGCGGTCATCGGCGAGGTGGTCGCCGACCACCCGGGCAAGGTGTTCCTCCGCAGCCGCATCGGCGGACTGCGCGTGGTGGACATGCTCTCCGGGGAGCAGCTGCCGCGCATCTGCTGAGGGCGGGAGTCGAGAGGGCGTGTCGGGTTCGATAGACGCGGACGGGGCACGTCGCTGGCCAGGACCTGGTCGTGCCGAACGCGTTCGAGCGGGTCCGACGTCATGCGCGCGTCCAGAGATCAAGCAGATCTCGGGGGACTTCCGACGCTCGCCGTCACGTGACGTACTGCGCCGAGCCTTCAATCGAGGTGCCCCGAGCGGGGTGCGTCGGATCGCCAGGCGCAACTCGGCGAGCTCGGCCTGGCTTTGATCCACGCGCCCCGCGCGGGGCGCGACCGGACAGCAGGGTGAGCACCGTGGTGTCGTTCATGTTTCAATCCACGCGCCCCGCGCGGGGCGCGACGCCCCTGCGCTTGCGGGGGCCGCAATTCTTTTCGTTTCAATCCACGCGTCCCGCGCGGGGCGCGACCGCGTGGTAGGTGTCGGCCACGTTCATCCATCGGACGTTTCAATCCACGCGCCCCGCGCGGGGCGCGACGTAAATGCCGCCGCGCGACCAAGGTGAAGGCCGCGTTTCAATCCACGCGCCCCGCGCGGGGCGCGACCTGCGCGAGGGTGTACGCGCGCCCCGTGCGTCCGAGTTTCAATCCACGCGCCCCGCGCGGGGCGCGACGACCTGCTGGAGCGCCTGGACGCGTTCCTGACGACGTTTCAATCCACGCGCCCCGCGCGGGGCGCGACTGTCACCGTCTGAAGTCCCCTGCGGTCGGTGCTCGTTTCAATCCACGCGCCCCGCGCGGGGCGCGACCGCTGCGCTGGATCGTGTACGAGGACCAGTGCGGGTTTCAATCCACGCGCCCCGCGCGGGGCGCGACGCGAGGCGGTCAGGGCGACGCCGAGGTTTTCGAAGTTTCAATCCACGCGCCCCGCGCGGGGCGCGACGATCGGGCCCCGGCCGCGAAGCGCCGAGGCGGCGTTTCAATCCACGCGCCCCGCGCGGGGCGCGACGGTTCCATCGGCACGCTCGCCTCGATGGGCCGTCGTTTCAATCCACGCGCCCCGCGCGGGGCGCGACCCGCCGTCTCATGCCCCCGCTCGCTTCCGGCGAGGTTTCAATCCACGCGCCCCGCGCGGGGCGCGACGCGAAGGCGTTCCCGCGCAGCGTGGCGAAGTTCATGTTTCAATCCACGCGCCCCGCGCGGGGCGCGACCCGAACTCCTCGACTCGTGCGCCGTGCAGATGCGGTTTCAATCCACGCGCCCCGCGCGGGGCGCGACTCGCCATCGTCGGCGACGGCTACCGTCCGCTCCAGTTTCAATCCACGCGCCCCGCGCGGGGCGCGACGACCTCCGTGCAGCCGGGCAGCTGCCGCTCATTGTTTCAATCCACGCGCCCCGCGCGGGGCGCGACAGGCGCAGGTTCAGTTCGCGCTCGCGCTCAAGCGGTTTCAATCCACGCGCCCCGCGCGGGGCGCGACGATCAAGGACGTACGCGCTGGAATCGAAACGGTGCGTTTCAATCCACGCGCCCCGCGCGGGGCGCGACACGTCGTCAAGCGTCATGGATGCCTCACGATCTTGTTTCAATCCACGCGCCCCGCGCGGGGCGCGACCCGTGACGGACGCCTTCGCGAGCGCCGACGTGGTGTTTCAATCCACGCGCCCCGCGCGGGGCGCGACCCTCTGCCGTCCGCTCCGTGCCGGTTGAGTTGTGGTTTCAATCCACGCGCCCCGCGCGGGGCGCGACGAGGCGTGGAAGCGGTGGGCGGCGGTGGTGATGGTTTCAATCCACGCGCCCCGCGCGGGGCGCGACCTGCAGCTCGGTCCAGGTCACGTCCTTGATGAGGTGTTTCAATCCACGCGCCCCGCGCGGGGCGCGACGAGCCGATACTGGGGGTGTCACGAGATCATTGAGTTTCAATCCACGCGCCCCGCGCGGGGCGCGACGACACACAGCCCCCACACGAACACCAGCCCGCAGAGTTTCAATCCACGCGCCCCGCGCGGGGCGCGACTAGTACACGTCGGAGTCCGCACCGTTGGCGCACTCGTTTCAATCCACGCGCCCCGCGCGGGGCGCGACACGCGGGCGCGCGGATTGCGGAGGTTCGGGCATGTTTCAATCCACGCGCCCCGCGCGGGGCGCGACTAGGCGTGCTGTCGTGGGCTGCGGGCCGGCTGTTGTTTCAATCCACGCGCCCCGCGCGGGGCGCGACAACGCACGTCCGATTCGGCCAGCAGGTATCCGACGTTTCAATCCACGCGCCCCGCGCGGGGCGCGACGAGTCAGGGGCGCGGCAGATCGGCGCTCCTGCTCGTTTCAATCCACGCGCCCCGCGCGGGGCGCGACGACCACCCGGCCGTCCGCGCCTAGGGCGCGGCGGGTTTCAATCCACGCGCCCCGCGCGGGGCGCGACGACCGCGCCGGCCCCTCGACCACCAGCCACGCCGCGTTTCAATCCACGCGCCCCGCGCGGGGCGCGACCTTCGTGCGCTGCTTCGAGGCCGCGCTCGAGGATGTTTCAATCCACGCGCCCCGCGCGGGGCGCGACGACGCCCCGCTCGCCGTGCTCTTCGAGCGGTGAAGTTTCAATCCACGCGCCCCGCGCGGGGCGCGACGGACCCTGCAGTTCCTGACCGCCGAGCGCAGCAGAGTTTCAATCCACGCGCCCCGCGCGGGGCGCGACGCGTCAGGCTGCGCGCCCGCGGCATCTTCGCGGAGTTTCAATCCACGCGCCCCGCGCGGGGCGCGACGCCCCGTCTGCGGGCAGTAGACGCCGACGCGCGGAGTTTCAATCCACGCGCCCCGCGCGGGGCGCGACGGGGCGTGAGGGGGCGCCGTGTTCAAGGGCATCTCGTTTCAATCCACGCGCCCCGCGCGGGGCGCGACCGATGCCGCTGTACGTCAGGGTCGGACCCGACTCGTTTCAATCCACGCGCCCCGCGCGGGGCGCGACGTCACCTACTTCGGTGTGAGTGGGTCGGACATTGGTTTCAATCCACGCGCCCCGCGCGGGGCGCGACCGCCACGTCGCCTTGACCGTCACCTGGTCCGCCGAGTTTCAATCCACGCGCCCCGCGCGGGGCGCGACGGCTACCCTCACGGCGACCGCGTAAATACAGGCTGGTTTCAATCCACGCGCCCCGCGCGGGGCGCGACGGATCATCCGTCCTCCAGCGCGCTCTCGGCCGCGTCGTTTCAATCCACGCGCCCCGCGCGGGGCGCGACGCGCGATGGTCAGCGCGTTCGCGCGCCGGCCGTCGTTTCAATCCACGCGCCCCGCGCGGGGCGCGACCGCACGTCCCCGGCCTCGGACCCCGTCACGTTCCAGTTTCAATCCACGCGCCCCGCGCGGGGCGCGACCACCGTCACCGCCACCACCGGCCTCGGCCGCGTGAGTTTCAATCCACGCGCCCCGCGCGGGGCGCGACCCCGATCCCGGCGGGCTCACCGGGCTCGACGACTGGTTTCAATCCACGCGCCCCGCGCGGGGCGCGACCCCCGGGGCCCTGTGGCGCGCCACCTGGTGCGAGACGTTTCAATCCACGCGCCCCGCGCGGGGCGCGACGGGCGGCCGCGGGTCCCATGCGCCGCGCGAGCGCGTTTCAATCCACGCGCCCCGCGCGGGGCGCGACGTGGACATGGTGCCCATGCTCGGACCCCCGCCGGGGTTTCAATCCACGCGCCCCGCGCGGGGCGCGACGGGTTGACGGCGCGGCGTCTCCGCGCGTTCGCCCGGTTTCAATCCACGCGCCCCGCGCGGGGCGCGACGCCACAGCAGCGCCGCCCGCTTCGCGTCCGGCACGTTTCAATCCACGCGCCCCGCGCGGGGCGCGACGCGCACGTCCCCGGCCTCGCTGCCCGTGACGTTCCGTTTCAATCCACGCGCCCCGCGCGGGGCGCGACCCCCGGTCCCTACGTCGCGCTGGTGGAAGGGCCGGACGTTTCAATCCACGCGCCCCGCGCGGGGCGCGACCGGCCACGCTGGCGCCAACGGCCCGGCCGTCGTCGCGTTTCAATCCACGCGCCCCGCGCGGGGCGCGACAAGTCGTGGGCGGCGCGGACTGACGCGGCCATGCCGTTTCAATCCACGCGCCCCGCGCGGGGCGCGACCCGCGGATGGCCGCAGCGCCGGTGGCGACCTCGGCGTTTCAATCCACGCGCCCCGCGCGGGGCGCGACCTGCACATGGCGCAGCACGGCGGGACGTACAAGTCGTTTCAATCCACGCGCCCCGCGCGGGGCGCGACGCCCGGCGACCGTGAACTGCGGCGGCACGGAACCGCGGTTTCAATCCACGCGCCCCGCGCGGGGCGCGACGGCCCCGTCGGCCAGCCAGTCGCGCCAGTAGAAGCTGTTTCAATCCACGCGCCCCGCGCGGGGCGCGACCGGACGAGGGCGGGCGAGTCCCCGTTGCGGCGCAGGTTTCAATCCACGCGCCCCGCGCGGGGCGCGACACCCTGTAGGGCGCGCATCCTGACGGCAGACACCGTTTCAATCCACGCGCCCCGCGCGGGGCGCGACTCGCGGCATGATCGTCGCACGTGAACGCACGACAGCGTTTCAATCCACGCGCCCCGCGCGGGGCGCGACAGGCGTCGCGCATGCGCGGCGCGCTCATGAAGAGTTTCAATCCACGCGCCCCGCGCGGGGCGCGACGTGGTTGGCACCATCGGCGCTGGCAACTCGCCCGAGTTTCAATCCACGCGCCCCGCGCGGGGCGCGACTTGCGGCAGCCGCGAGGCTGCAAGGAGGCCACGATGTTTCAATCCACGCGCCCCGCGCGGGGCGCGACTTCGCGATGCGACAGCCGCCCAGCGCAAAAACCCGCGTTTCAATCCACGCGCCCCGCGCGGGGCGCGACCGCGGGCGATCCAAACGGCGCTCGCCCGGGCAGTTCCGAGGCTGGCTGCGCGAACCAGCCCCATCGAGACACTCGACAGGTCGGGGGTTGCAGAGCTCTGGCTTCCAACGTGCTTATTCCTCAGCACTTCTCGGAATCGCGAACCGGCTGGCGGCAATCTGGACACTCCGGGTTCGCGCGAGCCCTCAGGCGATGAGTGGGCCGTCGAGATCGAGTACCGCCTTGATCCCGTGGTGCTCCACGTGCCCTTTCCAGTTGCTGCCCATGAAGTAGAAGCGAAGACTGTCCTCCTCGAGATCGCAGATTCGCAGCAGAGTGGCCTTCAACGTCGCCCACTGTCCAGGGTCTACGACGCACTCGAAGACCGAATTCTGGACGCGCTGGCCCCAGTTCGTGCACGCCCGTGCGACCTGCCGGAGGCGTCGCCGACCCTCCGGATCCCGCGTCGAGACGTCGTAGCTCACGACCACCATCATCACCCAATCCTCCCGAGCTCACAGGCGGTCCAGTAGAGGGTCATCTCCAGAAGAACGGAGGGTAGGCATCGAGGTCGCCGCGGAGATGGCGAGCCAGGAGCAGAGCTTGCAGATGCGGCAGCAGCCCGACGGTGGTCTGCTCCCCGAGGAACGGGTGTTCGAGCACGTCCAGCTTGCGACTCTGGTACGCGGTCAGAACGGCCTTTCTCCCATCGTCGTTGAGGAGCACGGCTCCGGACTCCGCCACTCGGAAGCTGCGCGCGTCGAGCTGCCGGAGGTTGACGAGCGAGAGCACGAGCCGATCGGCGAAGAACGGACGGAACTCCTCCATGAGGTCGAGCGCCAGCCCTGGTCGGCCCGGCCGATCGCGGTGAAGGAATCCGACGGCCGGATCCAGGCCAACGGACTCGAGGGCCCCCTGCACGTCGTGGACGAGCAGGGTGTACACGAATGAGAGCAACGCATTCATCCTGTCCAACGGCGGTCTTCGGCTCCGGCCGCTGAAGCGGAAGTCCTCTTTCTGTTGCGAGATGAGGTCGTCGAAGACCGCGAAGTAGTCGCGCGCCGCAATCCCCTCGATTCCGCGAGTCGCGTCCAAATCGGGCTCGCGCTCGAGCGCAACAAGATGGCCCGCGAGCACCTCGGCCGCCGCACGCAGCCTCTCAGCACCCTCGCCATGGGGGCGGTCACGCTGGGCACGCAGGAGGGCGACCCGGCAGTTGGCGACCTTGGCAACGACGATGGCGCGCGCGATGCTGGCGCAGCGGGCGGGGTCATCCGCCCGACGGTACTGTTCCCGTCGCAGCAGTACGTTGCCGCTCGTCGCGCCATGGACGCGCGCCAGGAAGCGACCATGCTCGGTCAGGAAGGACACGCCAACCGCGTTCTCGGCGCAGTGGCCGAGGAGGAAGGGACTGGCCGACACCTGGCCGAAGCACACGATGCTTCCAAGGTTGTGCACGGGCAGTTGCATCCTGACTTCGCCGTCCACCTTGACGACGACGGTCTGCCCCTCCTTCGCCAGATGGGCGCCCTGGGTCGTCACGAAGAGCGTATTGAGGTGGCGCTTCATCGCTCCCCACTCGCTCGATCCTGCAGGGCCTCCGCCAGGCCTCTGACGAGGTAGCGGGATGCGCGGCACCGCCCCGCGTCCGGCTTGCAGAGGTCGAGCAAGGAGCACTGTGCGCACTTCGGCTCCCTGCGTGCAGTCGGCGTCTCGCGCCGCTCCAGAAGCGCGCGCGCCCTGGCCGCGGCATGAACGACCAGTTCTCTGAGGTCGCTGTCGAAGACAACCTCGGTTCGCCGACGGATTCGGCCGTAGAACAGCGCCCCGCGAGGCACCTCGGTGCCGAGCATCTCCTCGAGACACAGGGCCTGGGCACAGAGCTGCACCTCATCCGCGCGGTGCAGTTTCGGTTTCCCACGCTTGTACTCGATCGGGTAGGGGCGCCAGTGTCCCGTCAGACCGGGCACCCGAGCGCCCCCTTCCTCGCGGCGAAACTCGACGACGTCGGACCGGCCGGTCAGGCCGTACGAGAGACTGCGCAGGGGCACCGCGCGTGCGATCCGCACGTCACCCCGGGCCTCGGCGTCTCCGCCATCAACCTGCTCGTGGAGCTCCCTGCCTTCAACCGTGAAGAGATTGTCGGCCCAGACGCGCTCCACGTACATCAGGGCGAACTGCCTTTCGCAGAAGACCACGTGCTGGAGTCCGGAGAGCGGGATCAGCTCGTCCTCGGAGTGCCGGATCGCCTCGTCGGCCCGCGCATCTCGCCGGGCACCGCCAGATTCCCCAGCGTCGGTGAGCCCCACGGGGACCTCAAAGCCGCTCGTGCAGGGTGACTCCCTCTGGAATCGCGCTGCGATCGATCTGGACATCGAAGTCGCGGAACTCGCGGGGCACCTCGACGCCGGGCCGACGCTCCACCCTGACTGCCTCGAAAAGGCGGTGTGACGGCGCGGATCCCAGCTCGGTCCCGTGCTCGAAGACGATCAGCTTCCTCGCCGCCATGCTGCCGGCCGGGCGAGCGGCCGACTGGTCGAACTGGAAGGCGTTCTCGAGCGCCTCCCACAGGAGCGCAAGATCGTCGGGACCGAAGCCCGTCTGCCTGGCGAGAAACGGATTGACGAATCCGTGGGCGCGATAGAGGCCGTAGGGCACCGTGAACTTCCGGCCCATCGTGCGCTCCTTCTCGAGATCGCGCTCGTTGGTCACCGAGCTGCGCGTGATCGCGTGTTCTGCGGCCACGACCGGTTCGACCGAGCGAGCAAACGAGAGCTGCACGGGCCCTCGGACCTGGCCGCAGTTCACCTCCGTGCTCATGACGGCGCCGAAGGTCCGGATGTCGTAGAAGTTCCTGCACATGAAGTCCTGAAGCGCACGAGCCTTGCCGACCTCCTTCGGCAGCTTGTCGGAAGGCTTCTCCCCAATGCTCTCCCACGCCCGCTTGTGTTTGTCGTTGAGCACTGCACGGTCGGTGAAGTAGATGTCCAACGGGGGCTGATGACCGCCCTTGAGCCCGACGTAGTTGCGGATCTTGCGCTTCAAGCACACGTCAGTGACCAGTCCGTGGTTGGTCTCGGCATCCACGCGCGGCAGGTTGCCGGCGTCCGGATCGCCGTTCGGATTGGCGTCCTTGGCGTCGAACAGATAGATGAAGTCGTGCCGGTTCATCCCTGCCTCCCTCAGGTGGTCGTGTCGACGGCGCCTTCACTGCGCCGCGAGTAGAACGCCATGGTCTGGTGGTAGTACCCGAGTGCGAAGAGCCCCTGCTCGGCAAGTCCGAGGTGTGCTGGGAGAACGTCGAGGGGCGCCAGGATCTCCTGGACGAGACGTTCGCGGTTCACCCGTCTGCCCCCCTCCAGTTTGCCGAGGTGGTGCTGGTAGACGCGCAGCAGGCGCGGAAAGACCGTGCGCGGCGTCGCCGAGGCAGCGCCGTAGTACGTGTCGCGGATCGTCTTGCCGAGACCTTCTCCGAGTGCATCCTTCTGCGTCTTCTCCAAGGCGGCGAACAGGCGACCCAAGCGGTACGCCGGTTCCGGCCGCTCCGTGTCCAGGCTCATGCTCACCTCCATATGCAGGTTCCGATTCAAGTAGCCCTTGAGTACGCAGGACCGCAGGTAGTCGATCTGGCGGTCGGCTCGGATCCGGCGCACGACGGCGGAGTAGAGCGCCTCGGGGTAAGGCGCGCCGCTCAACATGGCGCGGAGCAGCGGCCCCGCGAGGAGTGGCGGGATGTCCTCCTTCGTCCGAGCCGTCTGAGCGAGCAACAGCCAGAGGGGGGGGAACTCGGGTTCGCTCCTCCGCTCGCCGGTGGAGGGTCGGCGTTCCAGCGCAATGTCGCGGTGGTGACACCGGAGGTTCTCGAGCAGCACGCCGAGGCTGTCGCTGTGGAAGAGTCGCACGGCAACGCGGCCGGCATTGGGGGACAGCCCGAGCAAGTAGAAACGGGTGTGGTCCGGATCCGCCTCGAGCTCGCCGTACGCTTCGCGGCCCACTCGCAGCGCGCGCAGGAACGCCTCCAACCTCGCGCGAACCCCTTCGTCCTGGGGGTCCGTGGTGTCCCGGTAGGCAGAGCCCATCTGGGCGAAGCGCGCGAAGATGTCCTCGGTCGCGCTTGGCCCGTCAGTCCAGAACACGACGGTCATGTCCCCGAGCGTCATCCGGTGCTTGTCGCGTTTCGGGCCATCGAGCATGGCGTTGAGGGCGGCCATGTATCGGGTCGCCGCCACTTCTGAGACGGGAGCGTTGAAGCTCTGGACCTTGCCGTAGGACTCGAAGGCCTCCTCGTTGAATCCGACGAGGGAGGAGCCTGCACCCTGCCCGCCCACGAGGCCCTTGACCTTGTCATGGAGGCGGGCCAGCGGGGCCTCGTTCCCCGTGATGAGGCACTGGCCGAGGCTGGTGGAGCCGGATTCCGCCGCCGAGTGCGCCAGCCACCAGGCCACGATCTTCGGGTCCTCGTGGACCCACGACGTCTCGCCGACCAGCTGGAATACTCCAAAGCCGGTCTGGGCCGCCTCGATGAGCGCCGGGTAGCTCTCGGCCTTCGAAGGGTCCCAGGTCGTGAGAAAGGCGCACACCGCATTGAAGGCGGGGCAGGCGACTTCCGATCTGAGGGATACGTGGCGAGTCCTGAATGCATCGAATGCGTCTCGAGCGCGCTGTCGCTTCCCTTCGTCGTGCGCGAAGCCGAGCATGTAGGCGGCGTTGTCCCAAAGGAAGCAAGGATTGAGGCCCGATCCCGAGGGTTTGGTGCCGCCCGGGACGAGGCACTGCTGCGGCCGAGGCGTGCCGTCATTGATCACGCGAGCATCCTCGATGCCGAACAGTCTCCCGTCCGGATGCAGCACCACCTTGAACGTGATCTTCTGAAGGCTGAAGCCGGGTGTGGGTAGTCTGTACTCGGGAGCGGCACTCAGCCGATCATGCAGCGCGTGAAGAGACTGGAGGATCACGACGAACTCCCTCCATCGAAGGCCGGCGGCGGCACGGCGATGACACCATCTCGCATGCGAGCCGCGAAGAACCTCGGCTGTGCAGAGCAGCGCGTGCCTCGGCTGCTCTCGATGACCGATCCCTCGGGATCCGGCTTGAAGACGACATCGTGGAGCATGAGGCCCAGATCTCGCTCTCCAAGCAGCTCTGCCGGGCAGGCAGCGAAGCGCTCCACGAGCTCCCACTCGGCCGGGAACTCCCGCGTTCCCAGGTAGGGATGGTGAAAGTACTGGCCGCGGGCGGCCCGCCGCTTGAACATCTCGAGATGTTTCGCGAGAGAGTCAGAGTTCGCTCGCCCGTCGACGCGCTCCGGTCGCAGAACCTCAACGTGTGCCTCGATCCCATACCGCACGTCTCGGAGGACCAGGGCCGCGCGCTGGACCCGCACGGTCGGATCCCCGACCTCGATGCCGAGCGGCGGGCCGGCCCGGCTTGCCATGGCCCTCTTGACGTGCGCTGCCGAGATCTTCCTCGAGACCTCGTTGCGCCGCAGGCTCGTGAAGCGGATCGGGCGCAGCACATGGATGGCATCGATCACCCATCGCATCTCCGGCTTCCAGTAGATCGCCTCGAGGATTCCGCGCGCCGCGCTCGGAGTCATGACCTCGTAGGAGACGCGCTCCACCTTCATCTCCGGACGATTGAACGAGGCGTAGTCGCCCCAGACCTCCAGTTTCACGGAGTTGCCCATCGCCACCCCCTCAGCAGATCCACAGTCCGCCCGGTTCCATTCCGAGCTGAAGCCCGAAGTGCTCGGAGTACAGCCCCGGGGCACGAAGCAGCACCGCGTAGCGATCGTGGACCATGGTGAACGACTTCTCTCGGTGCTCCACCCACTGGCGCCCGGGAACCTGGACCGTCCATCTCTGCAGCTCGCGCAGCAGGCGCCCGTTCGTGGCGTTCCACGGCTTCGCCAACTCTTCGCAGAGTGCCCGTCCCCGGGCGTCCCACGGAGTCAGGATCGGGCGCTGTCCGTCCTCGATCAGGCGAAACCTCTCGGCCGCAGATGCGAAGTCGAAAAGGAATGGCAGCCGCCTGTCCTGAGCCAGGCGGAAGAGCTCCAGAATGCCCTTCGCATCCCACCGGGACTTCTGGCTCCAGTAATAGAGCCGAAAGTAATGCTCGACGGCGTCGAGCGCGAGCGGGTCGTCGTGCAACGCAAGCGTCTGCCGAGCACACTCGGACGTGTCGGACAGGAATCTCTCGCTGCTCCTGTGTTCGGACTCAAAGAGAAACGTGCGGCCCCGCCCGTCGAGACGACCATTCCGATTGCAGCGCCCGGCGGCCTGCGCGACCGAGTCTACCCCTGCGAGGGAACGGAATACGACCGGGAAGTCAATGTCAACACCTGCTTCGATGAGCTGGGTGGAGACGAGACGGCACGGAGCGCCTGCCTCGAGCGCCTTCCGAACGCGCAAGAGCACCTCGGAGCGGTGTGCGGGGCACATGAGCGCGCTCAGGTGGAAGTGCGCATCCGACTGGCCCAGGCGTGAGGCAAGGGCGCGGGCGTGCGCGCGTGTGTTGACGACGCATAGCACCTGCCGCTCGCCGAGCATCCGTTCTGCAAGCTCGACATCCGTCTGATGCCCCAGCCTCGACACGGTCACGCGACGCAGCGACGTATAGAGCGCCCTCGGCTCTGGGATGATCTCCCGCACGCCGTGAAGCCCCATCGGGAAGTCCGGACGGCGGTGGATCGCGGGCTGCGTGGCGGTGCAGAGCACCACGGTCGCTCCGTACCGAGTCACGAGTTCCACGAGCGCTCGCAGGCATGGTGCAAGCAGGTCCACGGGCAGTGACTGTGCTTCGTCGAGGATGATGACCGCACGACCGATTCGGTGAAGCTTGCGGCAACGCGATGTTCGGCTGGCGAAGAGCGATTCGTAGAACTGAACGGCGGTGGTCACCACCAGAGGCGCGTCCCAGTTCTCTGCTGCGAGGCGGCTGCGATCCGTTTCGACGCCCACGTCGAGATTGCTGTGGTGCTCGACCACCGGATCGGGCAGACCGGCGCGAACGATGGGATCGAACACCTCGCGGAAGACATCGGCGTTCTGTTCGATGATGGTCGTGAACGGCGCGACGTAGATGACTCGCCGGAGCTCTGCATGTCGGACGACGTGGCGTAGCGCGAACGCCAGGGACGAGAGGGTTTTTCCACCCCCGGTCGGGACGGTCAGGGAGAAGAACCCCGGTGGCTGATCGCCAGCCGCGATGCATGCCTCGAGGACCCGAGCACGCTCCCGATCGACTTGGTTATCGGGGGGCCCGAATGCCGCGAGGCGGTCGCGAAGGGCGTGCTCCATGCGTTCGAACAGACCGAGGGGCCATTCCGGTCGCTCCCGGGCACGAGCGGGGTCGAGGAAGCGCTCGGTCGCGAGAAAGTCGGCATCCACTAGGCAGGAAAACAGGAAGCGCGTGAAGAAGGCGATGCCGAAGGGGTCCCGCCCTTCCGTGGCGAATGCCTCCGACACGGCGCGCGGGACCGGTGGCGGCGGGACATCCAGCAGGCTTGGAGGGGCCGCCGGGATCGGCTCGATGGACTTGCTCAGTCTCCGATCCAAGCAGGCCCCGTCTCCGATCGCGTCGAGAAGCCCGGAGTGATGACCTGCGATCACGTAGGCGAGGAGAGTGCCGAGAATCTCGATCCGTCGGGCCGCGTGTTGCGCTCCCGCGGTCGCGTGGTCCGTCTTCCCAGCGCTCTCGGCCACGTGTACGTCCGCGTCGGAACTTGCCCGGAGGTAGGCCTGGAACGCGTCGGAGTACTTGCCCAGGTCGTGCCACAATCCGGCGAGACGAGCCCACTGCGCGAATTCGAAGGGCTCTGCGAAGCTCTGGGCGAGGCGAGCCACCTCCTCGAGGTGCCGCTCGAGGGGCTCCCACTCTGCCTCAGGCCTGCCCGGGAAGGAGTGCGCGAAGATGCCGCTAGTCCCACTCATATTCGGGCGCGAGCCTACCCCAAACCAGGTCTGAACCCGTCCGCTGAAATGCGTTCCATAGAGTGGGTCACGATAGACGCGCTCTCACCGCCCCGCCTTCCCGCGCCGCCGCGGGCGGGCCTTCGCCGCGCGCCGCCGCTTCGCCGGCGTCCGGGCGCGCGTCGCCTTCGCGCGCGCCCGCGTCCGCCCCGCCGCGCTCCGCCGCGCCTTCGCGCGCTTCCGCCGCCGGCGCGGCACGCGCGCCACGTCGCCGGTCGAGAGGCGGCGCACGCCGTGCGGCAGGAGCAGCGTGTGCGTGCCGAGCGTGTGGCCCTCGGGGCCGAAGAGCTTCACCTCGCACGAGGCGCCGCGGCAGCGGATCCGGAAGCGGCCCGAGGGCGTCTGGAAGTCGGCCGAGACCAGCCGGTCGTCCTGGACCTGGAAGTAGCGCTCCTTGTTGAGCGGCACCGCGCCGGCGCCGGCCCAGATCGTCGCGCCGATGCGCTTCCCGGTGAGCCGCCCGCGCATGGGGATCGCCTTCATCATGGCTCGCTCCTCCCGCGGTGTGCGTCGCGTGGCGCCGCGGCCGCGCCGCGGCCGGGCGCCGGGATGCGCCGCGCGCGCCGGCGCGGGGCCGGCGGCCGCGGCGGGGCCTTCAGCGTGCGCGCGGCGGCCAGCCCACGAGCCGCGACGGCAGGTGCCCCGACCCGTTGTACGAGACGAGGCGCGCCGTGCCGTCCGGGCGCACGAGGATCTCCGTCACGCCGCAGTGCGTGGTGCCGAGGGTGGCCCAGTCGCCGATCGGCTGCCCGGCCGCGCGCTGCGTGAAGTAGCGGATGACGTTGCCGTGGCACACCAGCACGTCGGTCGAGTCGCCGCCCGCGGTGGGGCGCGCGTAGCGCGCCCACGCGCGCTCGAGGCGCACGCGGCACCCGGCCATCTCGTCCGGCGTGTCGTCGTACTGGCGCCGCCCGCTCGGCGGCCCGCACTCGCGCAGGTCGCGGTCGGTCACCGGCGTCACGCCGGCCATCTCGGCGGCGGCGAGCGCGGCGGTCTCCCGGGCGCGCGTCATCGAGCTCGCCACCATGGCGCGCACCGGCACGCCGAGCGCGGCGAGCCAGCGCCCGGTGACGCTCGCCTGCTCGCGCCCGCGCTCGCTCAGGCCGAGCCCGACCTCGGGGTCCACGCCCTCCTGCGCCTCGTAGTGGCCGTGGCGCACGAGCAGCAGCGTGCGCGCGCCCGGCCGCGGCGCGTCGGCGGCGGCGGCCGGTGTGGCGAAGGAGAGCGCGGCGAGGGCGAGGACGAGGACGTGCGCGGAAACGGTCGCGGCGCGGCGCATGGTCACAGCCCCAGGTAGATCACCGCCAGCCCGCTCGCCATGACCACGGCGCCGGCCATGGCGTGGGCCCAGCGCTCGAGGCGGCCGAGCGGCAGGCGCTCGAGGCCGGCGTGGCCGACGAGCACCAGCGCCAGCATCGAGAGGATCGTCACCGCGCCGAACACGCCGCCCACGAGCGCGGCGAGGCCCCACTCGCCGCGCGAGGCGGGCAGCACGAAGAGCGGAATGAGCGGCTCGCACGGGCCGAGCACGAACACCACGAACAGCGCCCAGAACGTCGAGGCGCTGCCCTTCGACGCGTCCACGTGGTGGTGCGCGTGGCCGCCGCCGAGGTGGACGTGGACGTGGCCGCCGTGCTCGTGCAGCTCGACGCCGCCGCGCCGGCGCAGCGCGCGGCGCAGGCCCCACAGCAGGTACGCGAACCCGAACCACACCATGGCCCACGCCGCCCAGTCGCCGCGCGCGCCCTCCCACTTCTCGACCCAGCCGACGCCGGCGCCGATCGCGAGGCCCACCGCGCCGAGCGCGAGCGACGAGGCGACGTGGCCCACGCCGCACGCCGCGGTCACGAGCAGCGTGCGGGCGCGGCTCCAGCGGCGCGCCTTGGCGAGCATCAGGAACGGCAGGTAGTGGTCGGGGCCGAGCACGGCGTGGGTCACGGCGAGCCCGGCGGCGGCGGCGAGCAGGCTGATCGAGAAGGTGTTCACGTCGAGCATCGGGGTCTCCGGGTCCTCGGGTCGTTCGGGTCGTCGTGTCCGTGCGTCCCGCGCGCGGCCGTCACGCCGCGCGGCGGGGCGCGCTCAGCGCGCCGCGGCGCGCTTCGCCTCCAGGCGCTCGAGCAGCAGCGCGCACCAGTCGTCCAGCCCCTCGCCGGTGCGCGCCGAGCACACCACGATGCGGCCGTCCGGCCGCAGCGTCCGCACCTGGCCCAGCACCTCGTCCATCGCGAACGGCACGTGGGGCAGCAGGTCGCTCTTCGAGATCACGCACACCTCGGCGCGCGCGAAGATCGCCGGGTACTTGAACGGCTTGTCCTCGCCCTCGGCGACCGACAGCACCACGACCTTGAAGTCCTCGCCGAGGTCGTAGTTGGTCGGGCAGATCAGGTTGCCGACGTTCTCGACCAGCAGCAGGTCCACGTCGCCGAAGCGCGCGGTCTCGAGCGCGGCGACCATCTGGCGCGCATCGAGGTGGCACGAGCCGCCGGTCAGGATCTGGTGCGCGGGCACGCCCATGCGGCGCAGGCGGTCGGCGTCGCGCTCGGTGGCGATGTCGCCGTCCACGGCGGCGATGCGCACGCGGTCCCGCAGGCGCGCGATGGTCTGCTCGAGCAGCGTGGTCTTGCCCGAGCCGGGCGACGAGATGAGGTTGACGACCAGCGTGCGGCTCGCCGCGAAGCGCGCGCGCACGTCGGCCGCGGCCGCCTCGTTGGCGGCGAGGATGCGCTGCCGGACGTCCACCTCGGTCACGTCGTCTCCTCCCGCGCGCGCGTCACCGCGCGGCCCCGCCGGCGGACGGCGCCGCCTCGGCCGCGCGCCGCGCGCACGTGAACCGCAACACGTCGAGCTCCTGGCCGCCCTCGACCGAGAGCGCCCCCCCGCACGCCGGGCACAGCCGCAGCCACGAGCCCGGCTGGCGGTCCTTCACCTCGCCGCACGCCGCGCACGACTGGCGCGCCGGGCGCCACTCCACCTCGAGCACGGCGCCGCGGTCGGGCGTGTCCTCGACCACCGCCTCCCACGCGAAGCGCAGCAGGTCGGGCTCGACCGCCGACAGCTCGCCCACCGCGAGCGCCACGCGCTCGAGGCGGAACGGCCCGTCGGGGCGCGCGTCGAGCCGCGCGCGGCACATGCGGTAGGCCTCGGCGGCGATGCCGAGCTCGTGCACGGGAGCCTCGTTTCGGGTGACGCCGCCAAAGGCCGGCGGGCTGCGGAGCGTTCGGGCGCCGAAACGTTACGCCGGGCGCGGGCGCGGCGTCCACCCGCGCGGGGCGCGGGCGGGAGCGACCCGGGGAGGTGGCGGCGGGGCGCGCCGCGGCGCGGACCGCCGCGTCCGGGAGGGCCGCGCCGGGGGGCGCGCGCGGGAGCGCCCGGCGCCGACGGCTAGCGCATGAGGCGGCCGGCGACCGCCAGCACGAGCGCGGCGCGCAGCGACCACGCCGTGGTGCGCACCCAGTTGGTGGCGACCAGCAGCCGGTGCGCCTCCGCGTCCCAGCCGGCGGACAGGCGGCCGTGGAGCGGCACGGAGAGGAACGCGGTGGCGAGCCACGCCACGGCGAGGAGCGCCACCCCGAGCCACAGCGCGGCGGCGTCCGAGCCGCGCGGCGGGGACGCCGCGAGCCACAGGCCGGTCGCCGCCTCGACGAGCATGGCCGGCGCCACCACCCACGTGGTGAGCGCCGAATGGCGCGCCTCCCAGGCGGCGAACCCGGCGCGGTCGGCCATGTCGAACATCGGGTAGTGGACGATCTGCACGTACCAGATGACGCCCGCCATGAAGAGCGTGGCGCCGAGGTGGACGAGCAGCGCGAAGCGGTCGAGGTCGGTCATGGCCGCGCCGTTCGATGCCGGGCGGCCGCGCGGGGGGCCGGCCGCGCAAGGTTGGACGGCGGCGCGCCGCGCGCCTCGTCGCCACCGGCAGGGGCCGGCCCGCGCGGCTACTTCAGGCCGTCGATGATGTGCAGGTCGAGGAGCTGCAGGAAGTACGAGTAGGCGTAGGCCGTCGCGTCCGGCGTCATGCACAGGCGCGACATGCGGTAGATGCCCGTCGGGTCGGGGGGCGCGAGGACGCGCCACATGGCGCGCTCGCCGCTCGCGACGTCCACGCGGTAGACGCGCACCGGCAGCTCGTCGGGGCGGAACGCGAACACCGCCGCGCCGTCGGCCGTCCAGCCGCTCACGAGGTCGCCGGGCTGGATGCCCGGCATGGGGCGCGGCTCGCCGGCCTCGATCGGGTAGAGCGAGTAGACGCCGTTCACGTTGGCCGCCACGTGCCGCCCGTCGGGCGACACCTTGAAGCCGGTGTGGAGCGTGCCCTCGGGCGTGAGCGGCGTGCGCTCGTGCGAGCGCAGGTCGAGCAGGTAGAGCCGCACGCCCTGGCCCTGCTCGTGGCCCGCGACGAGGATGCGCTGGCCGTCGGGCAGGAACGCCGCGCCGTGGGCGATCATGCCCTCGAGCGGGATCTGCCGCGGCTCGCCGGCGCCGGTGGGCACCAGCGTCAGGTCGTTCTCGACGCGCCCGAGGCGGCGGCTGGTGAGCACCCACGCGCCGTCGGGGCTGATCGCGTAGGCGGTGCCGCCGTCGCTCAGGCGGATGGCGGGCGAGCCGTCCATCGGCCGCAGGTAGACCGAGCCGGCCGCGCCGCCGCCCTCGGCGCTCTCGGTGAAGAGCAGCTGACGGCCGTCGGCCGAGATGTCGTTGCCGAGCGTCCAGTCGAGCCACGACAGGTCGCGCTCGCGCTCCTCGCCGGGCATGAGCCCGCTCACGCCGGCGCGTTCGTGGCCGTGCGCGACGAGCGCGCGCCCCTCGCGCGTGACGTCGAAGATCGTCATGTTGCTCGCGACCTGCAGCACCTTGCGCAGCGTGCCGTCGAGCGTCACGGCATACAGCCCGCGCGCCGCGCCCTCGCGGTCGGCGGTGAACCACACCTCGCGCCCGTCCGCCGACCACGCCAGCCCGCGCGCCGTGCCCCAGCCGGACGACAGCACCTGCTTGGTGCCGCGCAGGTCCATCACGGTCACGGACCCGTCGTCGCTGGTGAGCGAGCCGTGGTCGATGAACGCGATGCGCTGCCCGTCGCGCGAGAAGCGCACCTGGCTCACCCAGCCCACGGTCTGGTAGAGCGGGTTGCCGATCGGGAACTCGAGGCGCGTGCGGCCGTCCTTCTCGCGCACCACGGCGAGCTGCTGGCCGTCGGGCGCCCACTCGGCCTCGTACACGCCGTGGAGCAGCTCGCGCGGCGCGCCGCCCATGGGCGGCACGCGGGCCAGGGTGCCCTGCATGAGGAACGGGTGCGAGAAGCGGATGTTGCGCAGCACCGCGAGCTCGCCGGTCGAGGACACCGACACGACGTTGGATTCGCCGAGGCCGAGGGCGCGCGACTCGGGGTTGGCGAGGTGGGTCCAGAACACCTCCATCGCCTTGCCCTCCCACGCGCCGCCGTAAACCACCGAGTGCCCGTCGGGCATGAAGCGCGCGGTCCAGATGAGGCCGCGGCGGAAGGTGATGCGCTTGAACGACACCTCGGGCGCGGCGGCGGGCACGGGCGCGGCCGCCGCGGCGGCGGGCGCCGGCGCCTCGGTCCCCTGCAGCACGGTCTCGAGCCCGAAGGCGAGGTCGCGCGCCGACTCGAAGCGCTCGCCCGGCGCCTTCTCGACGCAGCGCCGCACGATCGCCACGAACGCCGGCGCCTTCGCGCGCACCGCCTCGGGGAACTCCTCGAGGTCGTTCCTGAGGATGGCGAACATCGAGTCCACCGGCGTGTCGCCGTGGAAGGCGCGCCGGCCGGTCGCCATCTCGTAGAGCACGCAGCCGAGCGCGAACAGGTCGGTGCGGTGGTCGGTGGCCTCGCCGCGCACCTGCTCGGGCGACATGTAGCCCGCGGTGCCGAGGATCATGCCGGTGTGGGTCGCGGTCGCGGAGAGCGAGTCGCCGGCCGCGGCGCCGAGCCCCTCGGCGCGCTTCAGCTTGGCGAGCCCGAAGTCGAGGATCTTGACGTGGCCGTCGCGCGTGACGAACAGGTTCTCGGGCTTGAGGTCGCGGTGGATGATGCCCTTCCCGTGCGCGGCGGCGAGCCCGCGCGCGATCTGCGCGCCGAACTCGAGCACCTTGCGCAGCGGCAGCGGGCCGTCGGCGAGCCGGTCGCGCAGCGTCTCGCCCTCGAGCAGCTCCGAGACGACGTACGGGCCGATCTCGTGCGAGCCGACGTCGTAGACCGCGACCACGTTGGGGTGGTTGAGCGCCCCGGCGGCCCGCGCCTCGGCGTCGAAGCGGCGCAGGCGCTCCTGGTCGGCGGCGAACTCGGGCGGCAGCACCTTGACGGCGACCTCGCGGTTGAGGCGCGTGTCGCGGGCGCGCAGCACCTCGCCCATGGCGCCGCGGCCGAGGGGCGCGACGATCTCGTAGCGGTCGATCTTGAAGCCGGGAGCGATGGACATGAGGGCGAAGACTATGCGGGCGCGCGCGGCGTTCTGTCCAGCAGAACCGCGCCGCGCCCGCGCGGGCGGGCGGGGGATGCGCTGCGCGTCGCGCCGGCGCCGGTGGACTGCGCGGCCCGCGGCCTGCGCCCGCCAACGCGACGGCCCCCGCGGCGGCGCCGCGGGGGCCGTGCCTCGCCGGCCGGCGTCAGAAGCGGATCGCGACGCCCGCCGAGGCCATCCAGAAGTCCGGGTCGAAGGTGCCCGTCTGGGGCGCGCCGACCTCGTCCTGCAGGAACACGTAGCGGCCGTGCAGGTCGAGCGCGGCGACCGGGCCGAGCGGCACGTTCATGCCGCCGCCGAGGTGCCAGCCGAACTGCTCGTCGCTCTGGTCGGGCAGCGCGATCGCGTCGCCGAACGAGAGCGTCGTGAAGTACATGCCCGCGCCGCCGCCGGCGTAGAGCGTCGGCAGCGGGCTCAGCCACAGCGACGCCGTCACCGGGATGGTGCGCACGGTGAGGGCGCCGTCGAAGGCATCCTCGCTGCGGTAGCCGACGCCGATGCCGGTCTTCACCATCGGCGCGAGGTTGCCGCGCAGCTCGAGGCCGAGCATGGTGCGGTTCTCGTCGGCCGCCACGGAGTGCGCGATGCCGATGGACGGCACGATCTCGCCCGCGTTGGCGGCCCGGATGCCGGCGAGCAGGAGGAGCAGGAACACGAGCGCGCCGACGGCGGCACGCTGGCCCAGGTTGCTGGTCGGTCGAACGTCGCCCTGCATGGTGGTACTCCGTGATGAGGTTCGGGGAGCGGCCTTCGAGACGGCCTCTATCAAGGTCCGTGCCCGGCAGGTATCGGCGGTGGCCGCGAAGAACTTGCGCGATTGTCGCGGGTCGCGCGCGCGGCCGCCGGGCGTGGCGAAGCCGCCACGGTCGCGCGGCGCGCGAGGCGCATGCGCCGCGCCGTGCAGGTTGCACGCGCCGGCCGTCCGAAGGCCGGACGCGGCGGGCGGGAGGCGCGGCCGCCGCGCCGGCGGGCGCGGTCAGTCCGCGCGGCGCGCGGTGTCGGCGAGCGCGGCCTCGACCGCGGCGCGCATCTCGGCCGGGTCGGTGCGGCCGAGCCACTGGCGCACGATGCGGCCCTCGCGGTCCACGAGGAACGCCGCCGGGATCGCCTTGACGCGGTACGCCTCCCACGCGGGGGCCCGCGCGTCGTCGAGCGCGATCGGGTAGGTGACCTTGCGCTTCTCGACGAAGCGCCTGACCTTCGCCGCGCCGCCTTCGTCAATCGAAATGCCGAGCACCTCGGCGCCCTTCGCGCGCAGCTCGCGCGCGAGGGACTCGAGCTCGGGCATGGCGCGCACGCACGGCGCGCACCACGTCGCCCAGAAGTCCACCAGCACCACGCGTCCGCGGAACGACGCGAGCGAGACGGTCCCGCCGTCGAGCCCGCGCAGCGAGAACGGGGGCGCCGGCCGCGGCAGGTCGGGCGGGACGAAGGCGGCCGGATCGGCGTCGAACTGCTCCGCGCAGCCCGCGGAGCAGAATCCGTAGTCGCGGCCCGCGTGCGTGCGCCACGCCCTGACCGGCTCCGGAGCCGACTCGCCGTGCTTGAGGGCGCACACCACGCACAGCGCGGTCGCCGGGCGCTCGGCGACGGCCGCGGCCGGAATCGCGAGCGCGGCGGCCGCCAGCGCCGCCGCCAGGATGTTTCGGATCATCGCGCGTTCTCCTTCAGAAACCGGCCGACACCGACACGCCGGCGCGCTCGTACCACGCCCACACGAACTGCACGGCGGCGCGCGCGCCGGTCCAGCCGGCGAGCAGGTGCGCGCGCCGGCCGTCGTACATCGGCGTCAGCGAAAGCCCGCGGCCGAGATCCACGTGCGCCCCGCACGGGACGTTCCAGCCCGCATCCCACTCCGAGTAGTTGAGGGTCGCGTACGGCGCGACCGGCGCCCACGGCAGCCGCCTGGCCACCGTCAGGTAGTAGGACTGCGCGCCCTCGGGCGAGCCGATGCGGTCGGAGCTGGTGCCGAGGAACACCGCCGGGCGCCGCCCGTCCTCCGCCACGAGCAGCAGCGTGGCGAGCGGGGTGAACTCCCCGGCCGCCGGGTTGGCCTCGGCCCCGAGCAGGAGCCGCGGCGCGAGCCGCACGTTGCCCGTCAAACGCCAGCGCGGCCGGTCGAGCGGCGTGTCCACCCAGCGCGCCGAGACCACCCACGTCGCGTCGAGGCCGCTCCCCCGGAGCGGCGCGCCCTCGCCGGGTCAGCCGCTTCACGTCGGGGCGGCCGATACCGGGCGGCGCGGCCGCGGCGCGGCGGGGGCGGCGGCGGAGTCGTTCGCGGCAGCGAACACGCGCGCGGGCGCGGGGTGCGGAGCGAACGCCGGCGCGGCGGAGGCGGAGACGAACGTCGCGGACGCGGCGAGCGCGGCGAGCGAGACAGGCCAGGCGATGCCCTGAAGCATGGCTCGCGAGTTTAGGGGTTCGCAGCGCACGCCCACAATGCCGGCGCCGCAGTCTTGACCGGTCCGTTGCAGCCTGCGGCGCGCGGCCGCGGCGTTCCTCCCGCGGCGGCGCGACGCGGCGGGCGGGCGCTCGTCTCCTGCGCGGTCGCCGCCCGCCCGGCCCGAGCGCGCATGCGCCGGCCGTCACGCGCCGCTTTCCTTCAGGCGCCGGCGTGCCGATACTCCCCCCGCGTCCTCATGGCCCCCGTTCCGCGGAGTCCCGCCTCGTGAGAATCGCCGCCCTCGACATCGGCACCAACTCGGTCCACATGGTCGTCGCCTCGGCGAGCGGGGCGACCGGCTTCACGGTGCTCGACCGCGAGCGCGAGGTCGTTCAGGTGGGCCGCGGATCGTTCGCGGGCGGCCGGCTGCGCGCGGACGCCATGCAGCGCACGGTGGACGCGGTCGCCCGCCAGGTGCGAATCGCGCGCCGCCACCAGGTGGACCACATCCTGTGCACCGCGACCGCCGCGGTGCGCGAGGCGAAGAACGGCGGCGATTTCCTGCGCGCCGTGCGCGACGCGGCGGGAGTCCTGCCGCGCGTCATTCCGTCCGAGGAAGAGGGCCGCCTCATCTATCTCGCCGTCAAGAGCGCCCTCGAACTGCCGGAGGCGCCCTGCCTGGTCGTGGACATCGGCGGCGGCAGCGTGCAGCTCGTGGTCGGGGACCGCGAGCGGCACCGCTCGGTCGTCGGCCTGCCGCTCGGCGCGCTCCGGCTCACCGAGCTGATGCTGGCCTCCGACCCGCCGTCGCGCCGCGAACTCCAGCGCCTGCGCCGCCACGTGCGGCGCACCGCGCGCGCGGCGCTCGAGCGCATCGCGGCCCAGGCGCCCCAGGGGGTGTACGGATCGTCGGGCTCGATTCACGCGCTCGCCGCGGCGGCCCACGAGCTCGACACCGGCCGCCCGCTCGAACATCTCAACGGCCACGTCGCCTCGACCGCGTCGCTGGTGCGTCTCACGCGGCGGCTCCAGCGCATGACGCGCGCCGAGCGCGAGCGGCTGCCGGGCGTGGATGCGAGCCGCGCCGAGATCATCGTTCCCGGCGCCATCGTGCTCACGCACATCCTCGAGTCGCTCGGCGCCGAGGGCATCACGATCTCCGACTACGGCGTGCGGGAGGGGCTCGTCACCGACTACCTGCAGAGCCACCCGCGCGAGGTCGTCACGCTCGAGCGCGGCGAGGGTCTGCGCCACCGCAGCGTGCTGCAGCTGCTCGCGCGTTTCCAGCTCAACGAGCGGCACGCCCAGCACGTGGCCCGGCTGGCGCTCGCGCTGTTCGACGGACTGCGCGCGGCGCACGGGCTCGGCGAGGACACGCGCGAGCTGCTGCGCTACGCCGCGCTGCTCCACGACGTGGGCGCGGTGCTCGGGTACGACGGACACGGCGCGCACTCCTACTACATCATCCGCCACGCCAACCTGCGCGGACTGTCGGCCGCCGAGGTCGAGCTGGTGGCCCTCGCCGCCCGCTACCACGGCAAGGAGCGCCCGCGAAAGAAGGACCCGCTGGTGCGCGCGCTGCCGCGCGCCGAGCGGTCGCGCCTGCGCTGGCTCGCGGCCATCCTGCGCGTGGCCGAGGGCCTCGACCGCAGCCACTACCAGCTGGTGCGCGGGCTGCGCGTGGCGCGCCGCAAGGGACGGGTGTCCATTCTCATCGCCGCGCGGCGCGACGCGCAGCTCGAAGTGTGGGCGGCGCGCCGGCGCACGGCGCTGCTCGAGCGCCTGCTCGGCGTGAGCGTGCGCGTGGCGGCCGACCGCACGTCGGGGGCGGCGCGCGATGCGGGGCGTCGGGCGCGCGCCGAGGGGTCGCCCGCCCCGCCCGCCGTGGTGCTGCCGCTCCGCGCCGGGCGCGGCGCGCGCTCCTGACGGCGGACGCTCCGGCCCGGCGGCCGGCCGGCGCGCGGCGCGCGGGCGAACGCCTCGCGCCGTCCGTGGTCCGTGAGCGGCGCGAGGACGGCGCGCCCCCGGCGCAGCTCGCGCCGGCGGGCGGCCGCGGCCCGCGCCGCGCGGCGCGAATCGCGCGGCGCGTCAGCGCGCGCCGGCCGTGGCGTCGGCCAGCGCGTCGGCCTTCGCGCGGAAGGCCTCGATCGCCGCTCGTCGCTCGGACTCGACGTCGTGCGCGAGCGGATGCAGGGCGTCCGCATGCGCGCCGAGTCCGCTCGCGTGCAGGTCGCGCATCCACGACGCGAGCAGGTCGCGCAACTCCGCGCGGTCGTGGGCGACGCCGAGGTCGTGCTGGAGCGCGCGCAACGCGCGCGGCGGGGGCGCGGCGGGCGGCGGCCCGGCGACGTCGGCGAACGCTTCGAGGGCGTACCGCCAGCGCTTGACGGCAATGCGCGCGGCGTGGAGCGCGGCGTCGTCCCACGAGCCGCGCGCCCTCGCGAGGGCGGCCCGCGCGTCCGCCTCCACGGCCGCGAGCCGCGCGCGCGGCGGAGCGAGAGGGTCGGCGCAGGCGGCGATGCGCCGGCGCACCGCGGCGAGCGCACGCGGCAGGCGGCCGACGATGCGTTCGATGCGGCGCGGCCGTGCGCGGCGCGCCGCCCGCGCGCGGCCGCGCGCCACCCGGCGCCGCAGCGCGTCGAGTCGCTCCGCCGCGGCGAGGCGCGTGGCGAGCGGCTGGCGGGCGAGGCGCGCCTCGAGGTCCGCGAGGTGCACCTCGTGCTCGCGCACAGGACCGAGCGCGCGCCGCAGGCGCCGCAGGCGCCGAACGGCGCGCCGCCGCGGGCGGGCGGCGAGCAGGTCGCGCCACAGCGAGAGCGTCGCGGCGAGCCGGCGCGCGGCGACGCGCAGGTCGTGGACCGCCTCCTGGTCGGCGGCCTCGTGGACGCGGCGCGCGGCGTCCGAGAACGCGGCGACGCGCCGCCCGATCGTCTCCTCGATGCGTGCGGCGAGCGCGGGCGCCTCGCGCGGGGAGGCGGCGCGCGACGTCGCCGCCGCGCGCACGTCGGGCGCCCCGCGGTCCGCGCGCGGCCGCGCGGCGCCGTCCGCGCGCGGGGCCGCGCCCTCGCCGTGGCGCGATCTGCCGAGGCCTCCGAAAGGAAGGTTCATGGGCGACCGGTGGGCCGGCGTTCGCGGGGCTCCGTCGCGCCAGGCGGCGGTCAGGCGCCCGCGGCGGGCGCCGCCACGCTCGACTGGAGCAGCGCGGCCACCTTCTCCGAGACGTAGGCGTCGATCTCGTCCACCGGCAGCGTCGCGTCCACGGTGTCGAAGCGGTACTCGTGCGCGAGCGCGTCCAGTTCGCCGATCAGGCGCCGCTGGTAGTGGATGAACGAGTCGTACAGGTCTTCGCCCATCGGGATGTCCATGCCCGACTCCCAGTAGTCGAAGCCTCCCTGCTGCAGGACGCGCGGCACGAGGTCCTCCACCTCGATGCGCAGGTAGAACACGGCGTCCGGCTTGAGCGCGAACGAGTAGGTGGACTTGATCCAGTCCGGATCGGCCCCGCGCACGATGGCGCGCGCGATCAGGGAATAGATGTAGCGGTCGGTGAGCATCACGAATCCGCTGCGCAGCGCCGGGACGATCTGGCGTTCGAGCCGGTCCGCGAAGTCGGTCGCGTAGAAGAGGTTGAAGGCGTTCGAGCCGAGCGTGTTGCCCTGCTTGGCGCGCCGGATGCCGCGCGAGGCGAGGTCCGAGCGCGACAGGCCCGTCTCGGCCACCGCGTAGCCGAGCTGTTCGAGATGCTCGCGCAGGCGCGACACGATGGTCGTGCGGCCGACGCCGTCGGTGCCCTCGACGACGATGAGCCAGCCCGAGAGGTCGCCCAGGTCGATGCCGGGAATGCCCTGGCCGTAGGACTCAAACCGTCGCATGGATGGCCCCTTCCCGCCGCCGCATCGAGGCGAGGTGCGGCTGGATCGCCTTCCGCAGCAGCTTCTGCTGGACCTCGACCGGCCGGGTGGCGTCCATGACCGACAGACCGAACTCGGAGACGAGCGTCTCGTACTCGACGAGGATCCGCCCCTGAAACAGCTTGTAGGACTCGACGGGGTCCGCGTGCAGGCCCAGGTCGAGCCCCGCCTCGTAGTGCTTGAGCTTGGGCCGCCCGGTGAGGATGCGCTTGAGCGCGATCTCGAGGGGCACGCGAAAGTAGAACGCCTGGGTCGGCACCGGCGCGAATCGGTACAGCGCGCGCACCCACGCGCGGTCCACGCCGCGCGTCACGTCGCGCGCGAAGGCGGTGTACACGTAGCGGTCGGCGAGCACGATGGCGCCCGCCTTGAGCGAGGGCACGATCTCGCGCTCGACGCGATCCGAGAAGTCGGTGGCGTGAATGAGCGAGAAGGTGAGGGGCGTGAGCATGGCGCGCCGCTTCCCGCGCGCGGTGGTGGCCTTGACGATCGGCGAGCTGTTCCACTCGCTGAACACGACCGGGTAGCCCTCGCTGCGCAGCCACTGCGCGAGCAGCGTGAGCTGGGTGCTCTTGCCCGAGCCGTCAATGCCCTCGACGATGAACAGCCGCCCGGGCCAGCGCGGCACGTGCTCGCCGTACGTGCGGTAGTGCGTCATGTCTTGCCTTCCTTGCGGCCGAGGCGCCGCAGCACCTTCGGCGGGAGGAACCATTCGAGCCGGGCGCCGCCCGCCTCGACCTCGCCCACGAATCGCACGCCGCACGCGCCCGCCTTGCGCAGCGGCAGGGCGCGCGGCGCCCCGAACAGCATCACGCCGGCGAGCTTGCCGAGGTCGGGCTCGTGCCCCACCAGCACCACGATCTCGGACGAGCGCCGCGCGGCGAGATGCTCGAGCACCTCGCGCCACGAGCCGCCCGGCGCGAGCGCGGCGAGCGGCGCGGGCCGCGGCCCGCCGAGCGTGGCCGCCAGCAGCTCCGCCGTGCGCGCCGCGCGCACCAGCGGGCTGGTGGCGATCGCGGACACCCGGCCGCCGATCAGGCGGCGGATCCCCGCGCACGACGCGCGCGTGCGCTGCTCGCCGCGCGGGGTGAGCGGTCGCTTCGCGTCGTCCGGCCAGCGGGAGGCGTCCCGGCGGCCGGCGGGTCCGTGCCGGAGGAGCACCACTCGCATGTGGTCGGAGTCCGTTCGAACTCGCCCCGGCGCCGGCGCGGGTGGTCCGCTCGCAGCCGCCGGTGCAGTGTCGCAACCATATGCATTTCATTCGGTTGCGGCGGGAAGCCTAGCATCGGGCCGCGCGCCGCGTCCACGACGGCCGGAACGCTCGGGGCAATTCCAAGCGCCCGTGCGCTTTGCGCCGGCCTCGCGTTGCCGCGCAAGGGACGCGGGCGTGCGCGAGGCGTCCGTGGGGCGCCGCGCCCCGCGTGCCGCCCGCGCGCCGCGCCGCTTACACTGCCGGCCCACGCCGAACCGGAGGAGACCCCGCCCATGAAGTGCGCCTCACGCGTCCGCGCGCTCGTCGCGCTCGCCGCCCTCGCCGCCGCGCTCGCCGCGCCCGCACCGTCCGCCCTCTTCGCCCAGTCCGCGCCCGCGACTCCCGCGCGCCCCGACGCCCGTTCCGCCCCGCGCGAGGGCGCGGCGCAGGCCGAGCCGCCGCGCTCGAGCGCGGCGCGCGAGCGGCGCCCGCAGCCTCGCCCGCACTCCAGCCGCGTGGCGGTGGATCCGGCGCTGGTGCGCGTGGACGACGGCGACACCTTCGAGATCGCGTGGAGCGCCAGGGACACCGAGGTCGTGCGCATACTGGGCATTGACACGCCCGAGACGCGCCACCCGCAGCACGACCTGCCCTACGCGCAGTCGTTCGGCCCCGAGGCGCGCGCGTTCGCGAAGGGGGCCTTCGCGGCCGCCGAGCGCATCGAGGTCCTGCGCAGCGCGACGCTCGACCCTTACGGGCGCACGCTGGGCTACGTGTTTCTGAACGGCCGCAACTACTCGGTGCTCGTGATGCGCGCCGGACTCGCCGAGGAGAGCATCACGCGCTTCGGCGACAACGGCCTGCCCGACCAGGCGGCCGAGGTGCTGGCCGCGGCGAAGGCCTCGGGCCCGCGGCCGTTCGAGTCGCCGGGCGAGTTCCGACGCCGCATGCGCGAGGTGTCGCGCTGGATGAAGGAGCAGGGGATCTACCCCGAGCAGTAGCGGGAGGACGCGCGCGGCGCCCCGGCGCCGCCGCGGCGGGCTCCTGCGGCAGCCGTGGACGTGGCGCGACTCAGGCCGCGCCGCGCCGCTCCTCGGGGGCCGGCCGTCGCCGGAACGAGACCCACAGCAGCAGGTCGTAGGCGATCTTGGCCGCCGCGCCGATCGCCAGCGGGGTGCCGAGCGCCACGCCCTGCATGGCGGCCCCCGCCAGCGCCGGGCCCACGGCCCAGCCGGCCATGCGCACGAGGTGGGTGACGCCCGACGCCACGGTGCGCTCCTCGGGCCGCACGATCGCCATGACGTAGGACTGCCGCGTCGGGACGTCCATCTCGACCAGGCCCTCGCGCACCAGGAACAGCGCCGCCGCCACCGGGAAACTCGGCGCCACCGCCACCGTGACGAGCAGCAGGCTCGAGGGCAGGTGGGTGAACACCATGGTGTTCACGAGGCCGATGCGCCGCGCCAGCCACGCGGCCGCGGCGTGCGACAGCGCGTTCAGCACGCGCGCCGCGAAGAACAGCGGCGCGAGGGCCGCCTCGTCCACGCCGAAGCGCTCGACAAAGAAGGCGGAGAGGAGCGCGGCGGTCAGGAAGCCGCCGCCGAGGCTGTCGAGCGCGAAGAGCGCCGCGAGGCGGGCCAGCACCGGGCGCGTTCCGGGCGACAGACGCGCACACCCGCGGACGCGGCGCGCATCCGCGCCGTCCGGCGCCGCGCGCGCGGCCGGCCCCGCCTCGAGCGCGGCGCCGAGCCCGGCGTAGAGCGCGGCCGGGGCGAGCGCGAGCAGCGCGAGGCCGGCCATCGTGGCGCGCCACGCCGCGAGGTCGTCCCAGCCGGCGTGGCGCAGCAGCGCCGGCGCGCCGGCGAGGAGCGCGCCGAGGGCGTGGCCGGCGTCCTGCAGCACGTTGTACCAGGCGAACGCCCGCGTGCGGCGCGCGTCGCTCGTGGTGGCGGGCAGCATCGCCTGCTCCACGATGAGGGCCGCGCCGCGGTCGCGCCCCATGCCGTTGAGCATGCCGGCAAACGCCGCGACGAGCAGCGCGGCGGGGCGCGTCGCGAACGCCACCCCCAGCCCGCCGACCGCGCCGGCGAAGGCGAGGCCGAGCAGGAACCGGCGCCGGCCCACGCGGTCCGCCGCGAGCGTGGCGCCGAGCGCCGCCAGCGCCGCGCCCGCGAGGCCGGCCGCGAGCACGAGGCCGGTGGCGGCGAGATCGAGCCCGAGGCGCGCGAGGTAGAGCCCGGCGAGCACCCCGGTGGCGCCCGTCGCCAGCGCGCGCAGAAAGGCCGCGGCGAGGATGCGCCGTCGGTCGCTCAGCGCGCCCACCGCGGCCCGCGCTACGGCGCGAGCGCTCCCGCGCCGGGCGCGCGCGACGCGCGGAACACCGGCACCACGCCCTGTTCGGGGTCGGCCCACGGCGAACGCGTGTAGAAGAAGTTGACGCGCGCCCACTCGCTCCGCGCGAACGCCGGGTCGCGCAGGGCGGCTTCGAACTCGGCGCGCAGCGCGGGGTCGGCCTCCAGCATGCGACGCGCCATGGGCTCCACCACGTAGGCCTCGCCGTACTCCTTCTGAGTCAGCACGCCGTCGAAGGCGCCCCAGTGGAGCAGGCCCTCGCGCGAAGCGGGATCGAGCAGGTGGACGGCCGCCATCGCCGCCGGCTGGTCGAGCGGCACCCACAGGTCGCCGGGCCGGAACGCGCGCACCACGCGCTCGACAACGAGGCTTTCGACCTCGGTCGGACGCCGCCCCTCGCGCAGCTCGCCGTGCCGGAAGCGCAGCACCCGCGTCTGCTCGACGGTGTCGCGCCACGCGCGCGCGAGGCGCTGCCAGCGCGCCCCGTGCAGGTCGAGCCGGTCGCGCGCCACCGACCACTCCTGCGGCACGAGGTAGCCGGCCGGCAGCGTCAGCGTGCGCGTCGCCACGACTTCTCGGTACACGGAGATCGTCGTGTCCCACGGCTCGGCGGTGTAGCGCGGCACGAGCGAGCCGGTGATGTCGCTGCGCTCGAGCGTGTGGCGCCAGCCCAGGTAGCGGAACGGCGTGGGCGTGTCGGTGGTGGCGGTCTCGAGCGCCACGGTGCGCGCCGCCGGGTCGCTGGCGCGGCCGCGCGCCACCGCCGCCGCCTCGGCCTCGCGCACGGCGTCGGTCAGCGCGCGCGGATGGTCGCGCAGCTCCTCGAGCAGCGCGAGCGCGAGGTCGAAGGTGGCCTTCACGCGCAGCCAGTAGGGCTTGAGCATGTGGGTCTCGACGAGCACTCCGGGGCGCCCGTGCATCGCCGCGAAGCCGTTCGAGAGGCGCGGCGGAGCGTCGCCGAAGTCGACCCCGCCGGGGCGCGACGGGTCGTCGCGGAACCACAGGTAGGGCGCCGTCAGGTGTCCGCGGTCGCGGCAGCGCTCGAGCACGCGCCCCTCGAACGCCTCGAGCAGCCACGCGCGCACGGCGGGCGCGACGCCCGGCCCGTGGTTGAAGGCGTAGGTCAGGTCGTGGCGGTAGTCGGCGCCGTTCGTGGTGTGCGTGTCCACCAGCAGGTGCGGCATCCACCGCGTCCACACGCCGGCGAGGAACGCGCGCATCTCGGGCGTCTCGGCCTTGACGTAGTCGCGGTTCAGGTTGAGCCCGAGCGCCGTGGCGCGCCAGCCCATCTCCTCGGGTCCGTTCTGATTGATGCGGTGGAAGCGGCCGCGGCGGTCGTGCGCGTCGGCCGAGAACACCGGCACCACCAGCACGATGGCGCTGTCGAGCAGGTGGGCGCGCGTGCGCAGCACCGCCATGTCGCGCACCAGCGCCAGCATCGCGTCCTTGCCTTCGATCTCGCCCGCGTGAATCCCGCACTGAACGAGCACCACCGGCTTGCCCGTGGCGCGCGCCGCTTCGGGCGTGAAGGCGCGGTCCTTGGAAACGATGACGAGCGGCAGCTCGCGCCCCTGCGCGCTGCGGCCGAAGATCTCGACCTTGACCCACCGCGAGCCGGCCTCGATCTGGCGCACGTAGCGCATCGTGGCGTCGTGGTCGGAGGTCTGGCGGTAGCCGGTGCGCTCGGCCCACGTCTGCCAGTAAGGGGGCACGTCGGTCGAGGTCACGGACGACCCGGGCGCGGGCGATTGCGCGCCCTGCGTCGAGGGAAACGGCGCGAGCACGGACTCGGGCGTGAGTCCCGCGGGCGCGACCGGAGCGCGCGCGCGCGGGCTCTGGGCGTGCGTGGCCGGGGCGTGCGCGCCGAGGACGAGGAGGGAGGCGAGGGCCGCCGAACCGAGCGCGCGCCGGGGCCCGCGCGGGCGCGCCGCCGCGGCCGGGCCGCGCGGATCGTGGGAAGTCATGGCGGGCGACTCTAGCACACGGCCCGCGCGCGCCCGCCGGGCGCGGGCCCGGAAGCGGCGCCGCGCGCGCCGCGCGACACGGCGCAGGCCCGGCCCGGGCGACCGCGGCGTTCCGGACCCGGCCCGCGCGGAGCGCCGCCTACCTGAGCGCCACGCGCGCGTCGCCGACGCCGACGTTGAGCTTCACGATCGAGCGCCCGGTGCCCTCCGTCCAGCGCACCTCGCGGCCGAACAGCCCGCTGCTCTCGCGCCGGTCGTCGCCGGCGCGCAGACGCGCCTCGCCGATCCCGACCTCGACCGCCACGCGCCGCACCGCCTCCTTCGGCACCTCGACCGTGGCCTCGCCCACGCCGAGGTCCGCGTCCACCTCGCCTTCCATGCCGAGCACCTCGAGCTGGCCGACGCCCATCTCGACGTCGAGGTCGCAGCCCTTCGGCACCTGCAGGACCGCGATCAGGTTGAAGCGCGGGTTGAGCTTTGGATAGCCCTGCACGCCTATCGTGAGCACGCCGCCGTGGTCGCGCGCGTCGAGCTTCAGGCGCTCCGCGTGGTTCATGCAGCGCTCGGTGTCGTCGCCCTTGCACTTGACCGTCAGCTCGAGCCGCACGCGCGTGTCGTCGTTGGCCTCGACGCGCAGCTCGCCGACTGGAAACTCGATGCGGACGCGCTGGTCGGGCTTCACCGTCCATGCCCTGGTCCGGGCCTGGAGCGTGACGCCGGCGAGCGCCGGTGCGGCGGCGAGGGCGAGGCACGCCGCCGCGGCGAGCGGCGGGGCGAGACGTCGGGCGAATCGGATCATGGCGAGGCCTCCTCGGCGGGCGGGCCCGGCGGGTCCGGGGCCCGCCGGCGGGCGTCGGCGCCCGCCCGACGCCGGAGCCTACGCCCGCCGGCGGGCGGGGGTTGCAGCCCGCGGCCAGGCGCGGCCGCCGGGGCGATCGGAGCCTTCCGGCGGGTGGCCGCCCGCGGGGACGCCCGCCGCCCGGCCCCGTCCCGGCGGGCCGGTCCGACCCGGCGGCCTCTACGGCCCGTCGGGCCCCGCGACCAGCGCGAGCATGAGCGCCTTCTGGAGGTGAAGCCGGTTCTCGGCCTGCTCGACGACCATGCTGCGCGGGCCGTCGAGGACCTCGTCGGTGACCTCCTCGCCGCGGTGGGCGGGCAGGCAGTGCATGAACACCGCGTCCGGGGCGGCGAGCGCCATGAGCGCGGCATTCACCTGGTAGCCGGCGAACACCACGCGCCGCCACTCGGACTCCTGCTCGCGGCCCATGCTCGTCCACGTGTCGGTGTACACCACGTCGGCGCCGCGCACCGCCTCGGCGGGGTCGCGGAAGCGCTGCACGCGTCCGTCCGTGCGCCGTTCGGCTTCGAGGTAGAGGCCGGGGTCCGGCTCGAAGCCGTCGGGCACCGCGATGCGGAGCCGGAAGCCGAGCAGCGTCGCGGCCTCGAGCCACGAGTGGAGCACGTTGTTGCCGTCGCCCACCCACGCCACGGTGAGCGCGTCGAGGTCGCGGCCGGCGCGCTTCAGCGTGTAGAGGTCCGAGAGGATCTGGCACGGGTGCGAGAAGTCGGTGAGCGCGTTGATGACCGGCACCGTCGCGTGCGCGGCGAGGGTCCGCACCAGCCCGTGCGAGAACGTGCGCACCACGACGAGGTCGCACATCCCGGACAGCACGTGCGCCACGTCCTTGAGGCTCTCGCGGCCGCTTTCGCTGACCTCGACCGCGGTGAGGTCCACGGCGTCGCCGCCCAGTTCGTGCATGCCGACGGTGAACGACACGCGCGTCCTGAGCGAGGGCTTGTGAAACACCATTGCCGCCGTGCGCCCGGCGAGCGGGCGCGGCGCGCCGGGGGTCTTGCGCAGCGCGCGCAGGCGCTCGGCCGACGCGAACAGCCCGAGCACGAACGCGCGGTCGAGGCCGAGCAGGTCAATGAGGTGGCGCGGCGCGGCGCGGCCGGCGCCGTTCGCCGACGGCGCGGCGCCGCCGGCGGGCGCGGCGGGATCGGTGGTCAGGGCCATGGACGCGGGGTCTCCCTTCGCTTCGGCGCGGTTCACGAGATGACGGGCAGCAGGCGCTCGGGCGCGGCGGCCTGCGGGATGGGCGTGATCCAGCTGCGGCCTTCGGCGGCGGCGGCCTGCGAGGCGCCGGGCACCAGGTCGAGCACCACCGCCACCTCGTCGCACGCGTGGCGGCGCGGGCAGCGCACGCAGTCGGTCCACACCTTGCGCGGCAGCGTGTCGCGCGACACCACGGTGAAGCCGCAGCGCTCGAAGAACGCCACCTCGCGCGTGAGCGCGATGACGCGCGGCAGCGCGAGGGCGCGCGCGTCCTCGAGCAGGCGCCCGACGAGCGCGCCGCCGAGGCCCTGACCGTGGTGCTCCGGGTGCACGGCGAGCGAACGCACCTCGCCGAGGTCGCTCCACAGCAGCCGCAGCGCCGCGGTCGCCACCACCCTGCCGTCGCGCTCGGCGACGTGGAACTCGCGGATGCACTGGTACAGCTCGCTCACCGGCCGCGGCAGCAGGACCCCCTGGATGACGTAGTCCGCCATGACCGAGGCGATGCCCGGCACGTCGGCCGGCGTGGCGCGGCGCAGCGTGACCCCGTTGGGGAGCTGCGTGGCGTCCGAGTCGGTGACGGGCGGCGCGGCCGGCGTGCCGCGGCGCGGGCGCTCGGGCACCGCCGGCGGCGGCGTGGCCTCGCCGCGGTCGGCGTCCATGCCGAGCCCGACGCCGAGGCGCGCCTCGGCGCGCGCGATCTGCGCCGCGACCGAGGCCGGCCCGCAGCCGGGCGCGTGCGCGCGGCGCGCGAGCGCGCCCTCGACGGACAGCGCGGCGAGGCGCTCGGCCGTGAAGTGCGGCGACAGCGCGAGGCGCTGCGCCTCGGGCAGCGCCGCCGGCGCGACGCCGGCCGCCTCGGCCGCCGCCCACAGCCGTCCGACCGCGGCATGCGCGTCGCGGAACGGCACGCCGCGCTCGACGAGCGCGTCGGCCAGCTCGACCGCGAGCAGGTCGGGCGTGAGCGTGGCGGCGGCGCGCGCGACGTCGGGTTCGAGCGCCTCGATCGCCGGAGCCAGCGCGTCGAGCAGCGCCTCGAGCGTGTCGGCGGTGTCGAACACCGCCTCCTTGTCCTCCTGCAGGTCCTTCTGGTACGCGGAGGGCAGGCCCTTGAGCACGATCGCCAGCCGCTGCGCGTTGGCGATGAGCCGCCCGCTCTTGCCGCGCGCCAGCTCGAAGAGGTCCGGGTTGCGCTTCTGCGGCAGCAGGCTCGAGCCGGTCGAGAAGCCGTCCGGCGCGCGGTACAGCCCGAAGCCCGGCGCGCACCACAGCACGAGGTCCTCGGCGAGCCGCGACAGGTGCACGGCGAGCTGCGCCGCCGCGTTCAGGTACTCGAGGGCGAAGTCGCGGTCGCCCACGGCGTCGAGGCTGTTCTGCGCGAGGCGGCTGAAGCCGAGGCGCGTCGCGAGCGCGACGCGGTCGTAGCGCAGCGGCGTGCCGGCCACCGCGCCGGCGCCGAGCGGCAGCCGGTCGGCCTCCTGCCACGCCGAGAGGAAGCGCTCCTCGTCGCGCTCGAGCGCCTCGAGGTGGGCGAGCCACCAGTGCCCGAGCAGCACCGGCTGCGCGGGCTGGAGGTGCGTGTAGGCCGCGACCGGCACCGCCGCGCCGCGCCGCGCCTGCTCGAGCACCGCGCGCTCGAGCGCGCGCACGTCCTCGAGGGCGCGCTCGCACAGGCGCATGACGTGCATGCGGAACAGCGTCGCGACCTGGTCGTTGCGGCTGCGCCCGGTGTGCAGGCGCCGCGCCGGCTCGCCGCAGCGCGCGACGAGCGCGGCCTCGACCGCCGAGTGGACGTCCTCGCCCTCGAGCGCGGCCGCGCCCGAGGCGAGATCGCGCTCGAGCGCGGCGCACGCGCCGAGCAGCGCGTCGGCCTCGGCCGCGCTCAGCACGCCGGCCTCGACGAGGCTCGGAGCGTAGGCGCGCGTGAGCGCCAGCTCCTCGGGCCACAGTCGCCCGTCCACGCGCAGCGAATCGTTGAGGCGCCGCGCGCGCGGGTCGAGGCCGGAGGCGAGCCGGCCCTGCCAGACGGGCTTCGCGTCAGGCGCCGTCACCGCCGACCTCCGCGCCGCGGGCGGCGGCCGCCGGCGCCGGCGGCGCGGCGTGCGCGCGGCCGTTGGCCGCGGCGCCGGGCGGCGACGCGCCGTTCGGCGCGGCGCCGGGCGCGGGCGCGCCGCCGCCGCGCTGCGCGGCCACCGCCAGCGGCAGGCCGAACAGGCGAATGAAGCCCTCGGCGTGCGAGCGGTCGTAGCCCGTCATGTCGAACGAGGCGAGGCCCGCGCGGTACAGGCTCTGCGGGCTGCTGCGCGCCACGGCCGTGGCGCGGCCGCGGTGGAGCTCCACCGCGACCTCGCCGGTCGCGGCCTGCAGGGCGGTGTCCACGAACGCCTGCAGCGCGCGGCGCAGGGGCGAGAACCACTGACCGTTGTAGATGAGGTCCGCCATGCGCAGCGACAGCTCCTGGCGCGTGCGGTAGAGGTCGTGCGGCAGCACGAGGCGGCACAGGTCGTCGAGCGCCTCGTGGAGCACGGTGCCGGCGGGCGTCTCGTAGACGCCGCGCGACTTCATGCCGACGAGGCGGCTCTCGACGATGTCCACGCGGCCCACGCCATGGCGGCCGGCGAGCGCGTTGAGCGCCTCGACCAGCTCGATGGGGCCGAGCGCCGTGCCGTTGAGGCGCACCGGGCGGCCGCTCTCGAAGCCGATGGTCACGGTCTCGGGCCACGCCGGCTGCGCCGCGGCGCCGGCGGTGAGCCTGTAGAGGTCGTCGGGCGCCGGGTGCGCCGGGTCCTCGAGCGGGCCGCCCTCGTGCGACAGGTGCCACAGGTTCGCGTCGCGCGAGTAGAGATCGCCCTTCCTGACCGGCACGGCGATGCCGCGCGCCTCGGCGTAGGCGAGCGCGTCCTCGCGCGAGCGGATGGTCCACGCCGGATCGCGCCACGGGGCGAGCACGGTGAGGTGCGGGGCGAGCGCCATGTAGGCGAGTTCGAAGCGCACCTGGTCGTTGCCCTTGCCGGTGCAGCCGTGCGCCAGCGCGTCGGCGCCAAAGCGCTCGGCGGCCCACACCTGCCGCGACGCGATGAGCGGCCGCGCCAGCGAGGTGCCGAGCAGATACCTGCCCTCGTACACCGCTCCCGCCCGCAGCGCCGGGAACACGAAGTCGCGCACGAACGGCAGGCGCAGGTCCTCGACCACCACGCCGTCGGCGCCGCTCGCCCTGGCGCGCGCCTCGAGGCCGTCGAGCTCGGCGCCCTGGCCGACGTCGGAGCAGTAGCAGTACACCTCGCAGCCGTAGCGCTCCTTGAGCCACGGCACGATGATGCTGGTGTCGAGCCCGCCCGAATAGGCGAGCACCACGCGCTTCACGGTCGTCGTCATGTCGTGGCCTCCTGGGCATGCGCCGGCGTCGCCGCCTCGAGCGCGGTGAGCGCGCGGTCGAGCCGCGCGACGGCCTCCTGGATCTCGTCGTCGGTCACGTTGAGCGGCGGCAGCAGGCGCACCGCGCGCTCGCCGCCGCGCACGAGCAGCAGTCCTTCGCGCCGCGCGGCGGCGACGAGCGCCGCCGGATCGAAGCCGGCGTCCGCGCGCAGCTCCACGGCGCGCAGCAGCCCGAGCCCGCGCGCCGCGGCCAGGCTCGCCGCGTGGCGCGCGACAAGCCCGGCGAGCGCCGCCTCGAGCGCGCGGCCGGAGCGGCGCACGCGCGCCAGGAACGAGGGGCGGTTGATCTTCGCGAGCATCCACGCCGCGGCCGCGGCCGCGACCGGATTGCCGCCGAAGGTCGAGCCGTGCATGCCCGGCGCGAGGCTCGCCGCCACCTCGGCGGTCATGAGAACCGCGCCGACCGGGAACCCGCCGCCCAGCGCCTTGCTCAGCACGGTGAGGTCGGCGCGCACGCCGTAGTGCGCGGCGGCGAGCAGGCGCCCGCAGCGGCCCATGCCGCACTGGATTTCGTCGAACACGAGCAGCGCCCCGGCGGCGTCGCAGCGCGCGCGCAGCGCCTCGAGGAACGCCTTCGAGGCCGGCACCGCCCCGCCCTCGCCCTGCACCGGCTCGACGATGGCCGCGCACGCGCCGTCGTCGAGCACGCCGTCGAGCGAGGCGGCGTCGTTGAAGTCGGCGAAGCGCACGCCCGGCACCAGCGGCTCGAACGGCTCGCGGTAGGACGGCGTCCAGGTCGCCGACAGCGCGAAGCCGGTGCGGCCGTGGAAGCCGCCGCGAAACGCGACGATGTCGCGCCCGGCGCGTCCGCGCGCGCGGGCGTGGGCGCGCGCGAACTTGAGCGCCGCCTCGACGGCCTCGGCGCCGCTGTTGCACAGGAACACGCGGTCGTAGCCCGTGGCGTCGAGCAGCGCGCGCGCGAACGCGGCGCCCGCCGGGGTGGCGTACAGGTTGGACACGTGGCCGAGCGTCCTCATCTGCTTCGCCACCGCGCGCGCGAGGCCGGCGTGGCCGTGGCCGAGCGCGTTGACCGCGATGCCCGACACGAAGTCGAGGTACTCGCGCCCGTCCGCGGCGGTGACGCGCGCGCCGCGCCCCGCCACCAGCTCAAGCCGCGGCAGCGGGTAGGTCGGGGCGAAGGCATCGAGTTCGCGCACGGCGAGCGCTTCGGCGGGCGGGACGCCGGAGGCGGCGGGAACACCGGCCGCGGCCGCCGGGGCCGCCGGCGGCGTGAGGAGCGCGTCGGTCATCGGCAGGCTTCCGTGGCGGGGCGGAGGGTGACGCGCGTCCCGGCGGCGCGGCCGTCGAGCAGCGCGGGGAGCGTGCCCGGCCCCTGCCACGCGGCGATCACGGCCGAGCGCGCGCCGGCGGCGAGCGCGCCGCGCACGGCGCGCAGCTTGGCGACCATGCCGCCGCTCACGTCGCCGGAGGCGAGCGCGCGGTCGAGGGCGTCGAGGTCGAGCTGCGGGGCGACGGCGCCGTCCAGCACGACGCCCGGGGCGTCGCTCAGGAGCACGAAGGCCGGCGTCCGGAGCGCGCCGGCGAGCGACGCCGCGAGGTCGTCGGCATTCAGGTTGAGGAGCGCGCCGTCGCACGCGCCGATGCTGGCGAGCACCGGCACCCGGCCCCCGGCGACGAGCGCCGCGAGCAGCGCGGGGCGCACGCCGGCCACCGCGCCGACCGCGCCGAGGCGCGCGGCGTCGGGGTGCGGCACCGCGTCGGCGATGCCGCCGTCCGCCGCGGACAGCCCCACGGCGTCCACGCCGGCCGCGCGCAGCGCCGCGACCAGGCGCTTGTTGGCGAGCCCGGCGAGCACCGCGGTGGCGACCTCGAGCGTCGGCGCGTCGGTGACGCGCAGGCCGTCCATGAAGCTCGGCGCGAGACCGAGGCGTGCGCACCACGCGCTGACTTCGGCCCCGCCGCCGTGGACGAGGAGCGGCGCACCGGAGAGCGACGCCACGTCGGCGGCGAGCTCGCGCGGCGCTCCCGGCGCCTCGAGCGCACGCCCGCCGATCTTGACCACCACCGGCGCGGTGGCGGCTGGCGCGCCCTCCGATGGGCGGGCGTCCCCCGCGACCGGCGTCGCGCGCCGGTTCCCCCGGAGGTTCGCCCGCGCGGAGCCGTTCACGGCGTCCGCGCTCCTCACCACGGGCTTCCGTGCACCGGCAGGCCCCACGCCTCGGGCCAGCCGAGCTGCAGGTTGAGGTTCTGGATCGCCTGCCCGGCCGCGCCCTTGACCAGGTTGTCGAGGGCCGCGGCGACCAGCAGGTGCGTGCCGCCGTGGAGCGTGGTCACCGCCACGTCGCAGCGATTGGAGCTGCGCACGGCGCGCGTCTCGGGCCATTCGCCCGGCGCCAGCACGCGCACGAACGGCTCGTCGGCGTAGCGCGCGGCGTAGACGGCGTGCGCCTCCTCGGGCGCGACGGGCGCGGCGAGCGCCACGTTCGCGGTGAGCAGGATGCCGCGCGCCATGGGCGCGAGCTGCGGCGCGAACGCCACCGGCGCGGCGGCGCCGAGGCGCGCCAGCGAGCGCTCCATTTCGGCGACGTGCTGGTGCACGGTGCCCACCTTGTAGAGCGACGCGCCGCCGTCGAGTTCGGCGAACGAGGTCTTGAGGGCCGGCGAGCGCCCGGCGCCGGTCACGCCCGACAGCGCGTGCACCGTGACCGGGCCGGCGAGCCAGCCGCGCTCGGCGGCCGGCATGAGCGCGAGCGTGGCGGCCGTCGGGTAGCAGCCCGGGTTGGCGATGCGGCGCGCGCCGGGCAGCGAGGCGCGGAAGGCCTCGGGCAGGCCGTAGACGTAGCCGCCGGAGCCGTCGCGGTGGTCCGCGGACAGGTCCACGACGAGCGGCGTGCGCTCGGCGAGCGCGGGGTGCTCGGCCTCGAAGGCCTTCCACGCGCCGTGCGGCAGGCACGCCACGAGCGTGTCGAACACGCCGTCGGCGAGCAGGCCCTCGAGCGCGTCAGGCGCGACCACCTCGGGCAGCGCCACCGCGCGCGGGTCGGTGCCGGGGAGCAGCTCGTGCGCCCGGCGCCCGGCGTGCTCGCGCGAGGCGAGCGCCGCGAGCGACAGGCCGGGGTGGCCGAGCGCAAGGCGGGCGAACTCCATGCCCGAATAGCCGCTCGCGCCGAGCACGGCGACCGCGATGCGGGCGGCGCGTCCCTGCGCGCGCGCGGCGAGGCCCGCGGCGGGCGCGCAGGCCGCGGGCGCCGCCGCGCCGGTCGCGGGCGGTGAGGCGGCGCCGGGGCCCGCCGCCGGCGCCGCGGCCGCGCCGCCGGTCCGGGGCCCGGCCGTCGCGGCCGCGGCGTCCAACGTCGCTCCCGTCACAGGAATCGTTCCGCTCACTTCGCACCTCCCGTTCCGCGGCCCGCCAGCCGGTCGAGCTGGCGCTTCATGGCGCGTGCGGCCGCGCCGTCCCGCATGACCACCAGGATCGTGTCGTCCCCCGCCACCGAGCCCACGAACCCGTCGTAGCCCGCGAGGTCAATGGCGCGCGCCACACCGTTCGCGTGACCCGGCGGGGTCGCCACCACCACCAGGTTCTGCGCCACCCGCACCTCGCTCACGAACACCTTGAGGTCGAGGAGCTGGCGCTCGCGGTCGAACGCCTCGCTCGGCGGCCCCGGCAGCTCGTAGCCCGGTCGGCCGTCGGCGTCCGGCCGGCGGATCACCCCGAGGCTCCGCAGGTCGCGCGACAGCGTGGCCTGCGTCACCTCGACGCCCGACCGGGCGAGCGCCTGCACCAGCTCCTCCTGGCTCGAGAAGCGGCGCTCGGCGAGCAGCCGGGCGAGCAGCGACAGGCGGCGGGAACGGGGCACGGCGGTCCATCCTCCGGGACGTTTTGAATACTCATGCAAGGGGATGCATGAAAATACATTTCGCGACGGTCGTCAAGGGAATCCTCGCGCGCCGGCCGGCTGGTCGGGCCGCGTGGCCGGGTGCTATCGTTTCGCGGTGAATTTCCCCCCGTTCCGCACCTATCCGCTGCGCTGGATCGCGCCGGCGGCCGCGCTGGCCGGCGTCACGGTGACCCTCGCCCAGCGCCTCGACCCGATGCAGAACCCGGACAGCATCGCCTTCATGGCGCTCGCCCGGTCGGTGCTCGAGGGGCACGGTCTGCGCTACCAGGAGCCGCTCATTCCGGGGCTCGATCTCTACGCCTTCCGCGCGCCCGGCTACCCGCTGTTCCTCGCCGCCGTCACGGCGCTCGGCGGAACCGGGCTCGCGGTCGCCGCGCAGGGGGCGCTCAATGGACTGTCGGCGGCGCTCCTCGGCGACGTCGCGCTGCGTCTCGGCGGCGGCCCGGCGGCGGCGTGGATCGCCTTCGCGATGCGGCTGCTGTGGTTCAAGGCGTGGTGGTACTCCGGGCTGCTCCTGAGCGAGACCCTGTTCGAGTTCCTCGGCGTGCTGGCGACGTGGCTGGCGCTGCGCGCGGCGGAGCGCCGCGCGGCGCCGTGGGCCGCGGGCGCCGGGGCGGTCACCGCGTGGGCCGTGCTGTGCCGCCCGGTCGGGCTCGGGCTCGCGCTCGCGATCGGGGCGTGGCTGACGTTCCGCTTCCCGCGCGGGGCGGCGGCCTTCGCGCTGGCGGCCGTGCTGCTGTGGGCGCCGTGGCCGGTGCGCAACGCGCTCGTGCTCGGCGCGCCGGTGCCGTTCACGACCAATGGCGGCGGCACCGCGTGGGCGGGCACGACCGACGGCAACGTGCGGCCCGCGTACGACTGGATGGGCGCCCACGTGCACCTCGGCGAGCTCGGCTTCGACCGCCACTTCCGCGACCTCGCGCGCGACAACATCCGCCGCGCGCCGGGCGCGGCGCTGCGCGCCACGGCGCAACGGGCGTTCGTCTACCTCGGCCCCATCCGCGGGCGGACCCCGGAGCTGTGGCTCCACCGCTTCGCGATGGTCATGGCGCTCGTCGCGCTCGGGCTCGCCGCGGCGCGCGCGCGCCTCGTGCTGCCGGGCGCGATCTGGGCCGCGCAGGGGGCGATGATGGCGCCGATCTTCCTCATCGACCGCTACCGCTTCCCGACCGACTGGTGCGTGGTGCTGGCGGCGGCGATCGGCATCACGGCGCTCGCCGACCGCCTCGGGCCGCGGCGCGCCGCCCTCGCCACCGGCGCGGCGCTCGCGGCGTGCGTCGCGGGATCGTGGCTGCTCTCCCTGGGGGCGCGGACCGGCTGAGGCCGGCCGCGGGCGGAGCGTGCATCGGCGCGTGACCGGCGGGCGGACGCCGGACCGCGGGGCGGCATGACGGCGCCGGCGGCGTTCGACGCCATCGTGGTGGGCGGCGGCTTCTTCGGATGCAGCCTCGCCATCCACCTGCGCCGCGATCTCGGGCGGCGGGTCGTGCTCTACGAGAGGTCGGCCGGCGCCCTCGGGCGCGCGAGCTACGCCAACCAGGCGCGCGTTCACAACGGCTACCACTACCCGCGCTCGCTGCTCACCGCGGTGCGCTGCCGCGTGAACTTCCCGCGCTTCGTCGCCGACTACGCCGGATGCATCGTCGCCGACTTCGAGAAGTACTACGCGGTCGGCCGCCACTTTTCGAAGGTCACGGCGGCCCAGTACCGGCAGTTCTGCGAGCGCGTCGGCGCCCCCCTGCGGCCCGCGCCGGCGGCCATTCGCAGGCTGTTCGACCCGGACCTCGTCGAGGACGTGTTCGCCGTGCACGAGCTGGCCTTCGACGCGGTGCGGCTGCGCGACCTCGTGCTGCGCGACCTCGCGGCGTGCGGCGTGGACGTGCGCCTGGAGCACGAGGTCGAGACCGTGGCGCGCGCGCCCGGCGGCGGGCTCGAGGTCGCGGTGCGAGGCCCGCATGGCGCGCAGCGCGCGCGCGCCCCGGAGGTCTTCAACTGCACCTACGCGCGCCTCAACGGCCTGCTCGTGCGCTCCGGGCTGCCGCCCCTCCACCTCAAGCACGAGCTCACCGAGATGCCGCTCGTCGAGGTGCCGGACGAGGTGCGCGGCCGCGCCTTCACCCTCATGTGCGGGCCGTTCTTCTCGATCATGCCGTTCTCGCCGCGCGGCCTGTACGCGCTGTCCCACGTGCGCTACACGCCGCACGCCGAGTGGGCCGACCGCCCGGACCGGCCGTGGCGTGACCCGTACGAGGTGCTCGAGGCCGCGCCGCGCATTTCGGCGTTCCCGCACATGATCCGCGACGTCGCGCGTTACATGCCGTGCCTGCGCGCCTGCCGGCAGGCGGACTCGCTGTGGGAGATCAAGACCGTGCTGCCGAAGAGCGAGGTGGACGACAGCCGCCCGGTGCTCTACCGGCGCGACGCGGGCCTGCCCGGCCTCACTTGCCTGCTGGGCGCCAAGATCGACAACATCTACGACGTGCTCGAAGTCGTGGACGCGGCCGCCGGCGCGGCGCCCGCGGTCCCCGGCGAGGCCAGGAGCTGAGCCATGGCGACCTCGGATTGCTTCGCCTCGGTGGTCGCGCCGCTGTACAACGACGCCGACATCGTCGAGGCGTTCGTGCGCGACGTGATCGAGGTGCTCAAGCGCACCTACGAGAACTACGAGCTGGTGCTGGTGGACGACGGCTCGACGGACGACACCGCGGCGCGCGTCACCGCCCTGCTCGACCGCGAGCGCTGCATCCGGCTCGTGCGGCTCTCCCGGCGTTTCGGGCGCGACGTCGCGATCTCGGCCGGTCTCGACACCGTGATCGGCGACTTCGTCGTGGTGCTGGTGCCCGAGAGCGACCCGCCGGAGCTGATCCCGGAGTTCATCGAGCGCTGCCGCCGGGGCGCCGGCATCGTGTACGGCATCCGCGCGCGGCGGCCGGCCGAGCCGTTTTACCTGTCGGTCGGCGCGCGGCTCTTCTACTGGTACTTCAATCACATCATCGGCGTGGACCTGCCGCGCAACTCGACGGACTACCGCGCCTACAGCCGCCAGAGCGTGAACGCCATCACGCGCATCAAGGACCGGCTGCGCTACCTGCGCACGTTCGGCGCCTACGTCGGTTTCGGCGGTCAGCCGCTCGTGTACGAGCCGCGCCCGCGGCGGGCGCGCGTGCGCGGCCGCACGCCGGGCGAGGCCCTCGCGCTCGCCATCAACATGACCGTCGCGAACTCGACCCAGCCGTTGCGCCTCGTCAGTCTCGCCGGCCTCGCGCTCAGCGCGCTGAGCGGCCTGCACGTCCTCTACGTGCTCGCCGCACGGCTGTTCTCGGCGCACGTCGCCGAGGGCTGGACGACGCAGCAGCTCTACGTGTCGGTCATGTTCATGTTCCTGTTCGTCATCCTCGCCGTGCTGTGCGAGTACGTCGGGCGCCTGCTGGGCGAGGTCGTGGAGCGGCCGCTCTACTTCGTGCTCGAAGAGCGCACCAGCTCGGTGTTGCTCGTGGACGAGCAGCGCAAGAACGTGGTCACGCGGTCCGACTAGAGGAAGGCACGCCACCATGGCACCGACCCGGAGCGCGGAGGCGCCGGTGCGCGGGGCGCGGCCCGGCGCGCCGGGCGTCGAGGACGGCAGCCTCGTGCCGATTGCGGGCGGGGGGCGCCGGCCGCGCCCCGCCGTGCCGCCGGCCCCGCGCATGAGGATCTAGGAGCGACGATGGCCCCGCAGCCCGAGCCGACCCCGGTATCCGTTCCGTTCTTCGACCTCCGCCGCCAGCTCGCGGAGATCCGTCCCGACGTGGACCGCGCGCTCGCCGACGTGCTCGAGGACGGCGCCTACACGAACGGCCCGGCGGTCGCCGCGTTCGAGGAGCGCTTCGCGGCGTTCTGTGGCGTGCCCCACTGCGTGGCGGTCAACAACGGCACGAGCGCGCTGCAGCTCGCGCTCGACGCCTTCGGCGCCGGGCCCGGCGACGAGGTCGTCACCGTCTCGATGAGCTTCATCGCCACGGCGTGGCCGATCCTGTACGCGGGCGCCACGCCGGTGCTGGTGGACGTGAGCCCGGACCGCATGACCATGGATCCGGCCGCGCTTGAGCGCGCGATCACGCCGCGCACCCGGGCCATCATCGTCGTGCACCTGTACGGCCAGTGCGCCGACATGGATCCCATCCTCGCCGCCGCCGCGGCGCGCGGCATCCCCGTCATCGAGGACTGCGCCCAGGCGCACGGCGCCGAGTACAAGGGACGGCGCGCCGGCTCGATGGGGGCGGTCGGCTGCTTCAGCTTCTACCCGAGCAAGAACCTGGGCGCCTACGGCGAGGGCGGCGCGGTCACGACGCACGACGCGGCGCTGGCCGAGCGCTGCCGCCGGGTGCGCAACCAGGGGCAGCAGGAGCGCTACCTGCACACCGAGATCGGCCACAACTTCCGCATGAACAGCTTCGAGGGCGCGATCCTGTCGGTGAAGCTCGCCCACCTCGAGCGCTGGACCGAGCGCCGCAACGCGCTGGCGCGCGCCTACGACGCGGCCCTCGCGGGCCTGCCGCTCACGACGCCCGCGCCTTGCCCCGACGGCCGGCACGCCTACCACCTGTACGTGGTGCGCCACGAGCGCCGCGAAGCGCTGCGCGCCGCGCTGCGCGCGGACGGCGTGGAGACGGCGGTGCACTACCCGCGCCCCATCCACCTGCAGCCGGTGTTCGAGCGCTACGGCTACCGCCCCGGCTCGCTGCCGGTGACCGAGGCGGTGGCGCGCACCTGCATCAGCCTGCCGCTCTACCCGGAGATGCCCGACGCCCACGTCGAGCGCGTCGCCGCGGCGCTGCGCGCGGCGCTGGCGGACGGCGGCCCGCGCTAGGAGCGCGGCGCGGCGGGGGGCTCCTTGTCGAGCGCGCGCTTCAGCTCGCGCACCTCGCGCGCGAGCAGGCCGAGGTCCTGGGTCAGCGTGCGGTTCTGCTCGCGCAGGCTCGAGATGACGGTCGAGACGTGGAACTGGAGCATGAACACGAGCAGGATCGCGAGCAGGAAGAAGAACGCCGGCGGGTAGTAGATGCCGACGAGGTGCGAGAGGCGCTCGACGGCGCGGATGAACACCGCCGACAGCGTGATGACGACCGCGGTCACGATCCACAGCAGCGCGTACTGCTCGCGGATCTGCCGCCGGCGCACCAGGTTCAGGACGAACGCCAGCATCGCGAGCCCGAGGAGCACGACGACGATCTGCAGGCGGGGCTGGATGCCGGTTTCGATCGGGGCGGTCACCATGGTCAGTTCTCCCTCGCCGGCGCGAGGTGGCCGGCGCGTTCGAGGATTCCCCGCATCGTGTCGAACGGGTAGCGCGCCAGCAGGCGCTCCAGCTTGGGCATGACCGAGCGCAGGCCGACGTAGGTGATGAAGCCGTCGGCGGGCGGCAGCGGCACGCGCGGCAGGTCCGCCACGCACTCCCACGGGTGGAGGTAGAGGTTGAAGGGACGCTCGCGCGCGATGCGGTCGAGCGCCGCGCCCAGCAGCCGGCCCGGCAGGACGCGCAGGTAGAAGCCGCCGCCGACCGGCAGGCGCAGGGGCCCGAGCGCCCCGACCGCAACCGGGAACTCCACCACCGCGCCCGCCGGGTCGTGCGCCGCGAGGTCGTGGGCGGCGGGGCGGTAGATGCCGCGCGGCGCGCCGTCCACGCCGTACAGGCGCACCCGCATCGGGAACACGCTCGAGTCGTACAAGAAGCCCTCGTCGCGCAGCACATCGAACGCCCACGCCGTCGAGCGGTCGAGGCTGAAGGTCGGCGCGCGGAAGCCCACCATGTCGTCGCGCCCGGTCGCGGCGCGCACCGCGGCGCGGCAGTCGCGGAGCTCGCGGCGGAACGACTCGCGGTCGAGCGCCCACAGCGGGCGGTGCGTCATGCCGTGGCTGGCCAGCTCGTGGCCGGCGGCGGCGATGGCCGCGACCACGCCGGGGTGGCGCGCGGCGACCTCGCCGAGCACGAAGAACGTGGAGCGCACGCCGTGGCGCGCGAGCAGCGCGAGGATCGCCTCGACGCCCGCCCCGACCACGGTGCGCGGGTCGCCGGGCGCGACGCGCGGCCGCGTCAGCTCGGGGTGGTACCAGTCCTCGACGTCGAAGGTGAGGGCGGCGGGATGCACGGCGGACCCGGGCGTCACACCCGCAGGCGCTGCTGGCGCAGAAGCACCATGAGGATCGACAGCATCATCTTGCCGACGTAGTAGAGCGCCTTGAAGTTCGAATGCATCGAGGTGCCGGCGGTGCGCGCCTCCATCGTCACGGGCACCTCGCGCACGCGGAAGCCGACCAGCACCAGCAGGATGATCGTGTCGGCGTCGGGGAAGTCCGACGGGTAGTTGTCGCGCGCGAAGAACTCGACGACGCGGCGCCCGAGCGCCTGGTACCCCGAGGTCGGGTCGGAGAAGGTGCGGCGCGTGACGAACGACACGATCGCCGCGAACACGCGCATGCCCCAGCGGCGCAGGCCCGGGATGGGGTACCTCGCCTCGCCGAGGAAGCGCGAGCCGATCGCCACGTCCACCTCGCCGGCGAGCACCGGAGCGAGCAGCGCGTGGGCGCAGGCGGGGTCGTGCTGGCCGTCGGCATCGATCTGCAGCACGACGTCGTAGCCGCCGGCGAGCGCGTACTTGAAGCCGGTCTGGACCGCGCCGCCGTAACCGAGGTTGCACGGCAGGTCCACGACGTCGGCGCCGTGCGCGCGCGCCACGGCGCCCGTGGCGTCCGACGAGTCGTCGTTGATGACCACCACGTCGGCTTCGGGCAGCGCGGCGCGGACGCGCGCGAGCGTGCGCGGCAGGCTCGCCTCCTCGTCGTGGGCCGGCATGACGACCAGCACGCGCGGGGCGCGCGCGGGCGCGGCGGCGGCGGACGGGGACTGGACGGGGGTCGTGCTCATGGACGCGCGGGGTCGGGGGACGGGGCCGGAGCCTGCTCGGACGGGAGGACATGATAGACGAGGAACCCGTCGCGGCCGTAGGCGCGGGCGAACAGGTCGGGCCGCGCCTCGAAGCGCGCGCCGGGGGCGGCGCCGCCGCGCTCGTCCGAGGCGCGCACCACGACGTAGGCCGGCCGGCCGAGGGCGCGCAGGTAGGCGACCGCGTCGTCGAGCGGACCGGCGCCGGCGTAGAGCGCGTCCATCACGGCGCGCCGGCGCCGGATCTCGGCGAGCGGGAACGCCGCCAGTTCCGGACCCTGGCGGCTGCCGAGCAGCAGCTGGCGGCGGCCGAGGACCATGATCGCGTCCCGGAAGCCGCGGTCCACGAACACGGCCTCGCGCGGCGTGGCGGCGGCGATCCAGGCGTGGAGGCCGGGCTCGCCGGGGGCCATGGGGTGCTCGGGCGCCAGCACCGCCGAGCGATCCACGAGGTAGCCGCGCAGCGTGATGAGCGGCGTGCCCGCGAGCACCACGGCGACCAGCGCCGCCGCGCCGCCGGGGCCGAAGCGCCGGCGCCACGCGGCGAGCTCGTCGTGGAACGCCGCGCCGCCGAGCGCGGCGAGGCCGATGAACACCTGGTACACGAACTTGGCGTGGCTCCCGATCGGGAGCGTCACCACGCACGCGAACGCCAGCATGGCGCCCGCGAACAGCGCCACGGCGGCGGCGGCGGCGCGGCGCTCCGCGACGAGCCGGCGCAGCGCGCCGCGCGCGAAGTAGGCGGGCACGGCGAGCGCGGTGAGCAGCGTGAGCCACTGGATCGGATCGGGGCGCAGGTACGAGTGCTGGAGGCCGGACTGCGACGCCGGCCACGCCTTCGAGATGGCGATGGTGTAGGGCGCCGCGACGAGCGAGCCGGCGAGCGTGGCGGCGGCCAGCTCGACCGTGCGCCCGCGCCGCGGCAGCCACGCGACGCGGCCGGCGAGCAGCCACGTCGCGCCCAACGCGCCGAGCGCCGCCGGCACCGCGGACATCGCGACCACGCCGTGGAAGAAGAACATGCCCGCCGCGGCCAGCGCCGCCCACGCGAGCGGCGCGGCGCCGCCGTCGCGCACCGCGCGCACCGTGGCCCACAGGTGGACGATCAGGAACACGTAGGCCACGTTGATCGCGGTGCCGTGGAGCGGCTTGTCGAGGAAGCTCACCATGTGGGTGAAGGGCGGGCTCAGCTCGTAGATGACGCGCGCCTCGTTCCACAGCCCGCTCGCCAGGATGCGCCGCGCCTCCTCGATCCCCCCGACCTCGCCGGTCACGGCGCGCACCAGCCGCAGCGGCCACAGCAGCCACATGCCGGCGTTGAAGGCGAGCGCCATGAGCCACGCCGCTCCGGCGGCGGCGCGCGACGAGTCCCACAGGCCGCGCCCGACGAGCCACGCGATCGCGAGCGTCGAGAACATGGACGACACGTTGGCGATCGCCATGAACGCGAACGGGTCGCCGCCGCGCAGCGACGACAGCAGCGCGACGTAGTAGTTGTGGAACCAGACGTAGTTGAGCGTGAGCCCGGCGAAGCGCGGGTCCTCGGGCGGGATGCCGCGCTCGAGGATCTCGACGACGATGCCGGCGTGGATCCACGCGTCGGCGCGCACCTGAAGGTAGGGGTTGACGAACAGCACGAACCCGATGACGGCCGCGCCCGCCGCCGCGAACGTCCACGCGAAGCGCATCCCCTGGCGGCCGGACTCCCCGGCGTCGGCGCCGCGCGCGAGGCGCCACTCGGCGAGCGCCCACGCCGCCGCCGCCACGGCCGCCACCGCGCGCGCCGCGTCGGGGAGCGGGAGCCCCGCGCGCTGGAGCGTCCAGGCGAGCGAGGTCGCGACGAGCGGCGAGGCGGCGAGCCCGAGCGCCCAGCGCGCGAGCGGGTTGCGCTCGAGCGGGAGCAGCGTGGCGAGCGCCACGCCCGGGAACACGCCGAGCAGCGGGAAGATGCCCCACGCGCCGATCGCGCCGCGGGCCAGCAGGCCGGTCGCGACGGCGGCGGCGAAGGCCGCCACGGCGGGCGGAACGCCCGCCAAGCCTGCGGGCGTCACGCGCGCGGCCGGCACGCCGGGGCGGCCACCCGGCCGGCGGGCCGGGTGGCCTGAGGGTGGGGGATGGTCATGACAGGGAAATGCTCCACGAGCCGGGAGTCCCGGCGCAAGGCGGCCGCCCCGGCGCGCCGCGGGCGCCCGGCGGGAACCGGGCGCCCGCGGCGCGCGCGCCGGGGCGGCGGGACGGGGGCGCCGTCGCGCCCTGCGATCGCGCTACGGGACGATCGAGACGCGCCGCGTCACGGTGCGTCCCTCGGCGTGGAGCGCCACGATGTACACGCCGGCCGGAAGCGCTGCGGTTCCCTCGGTGAGGTTGACCGTGTGGCGGCCGGCGCCGAGCGATCCGACTTCGCGCGTCCGCACGCGGCGTCCGCCGATGTCCACCAGCTCGAGCGAGGCGGAGGCGGCGCGCGGCAGGGCGAACGTCACGACCACGTCGCGCGGCGTCGGGTTGGGCCGCACCGCGGCGATGGCGAGGTCGGGCCCCGCCGGCACGACCACGCGCGTCTCGCCGGCGAACGTCTCGACGCCGCCCTCGCGCAGGCCGAGGCGGTAGTCGTACGCGGCGCCCGGGACGACGTCGGTGTCCACGTGGACGAGCCGCCCGTCACCCGCGAACGCGGTCGTGGCCATGGCGCGCCAGTCCGCTCCCGCGTCGCGGCGGTAGACGGTGGCGGAGTGGCCGGCCGCGTCGGTCGCCGCCCATGTGAGGGTCACGCGGTCGGGCAGCGCTTCGGCCGAGACCAGCGAGGCGAGCGCCGGGGTCACGGCGAGCGGAATGTTCGAGAAGAAGATGTCGGCGGTGCCGAAGCGCCCGTCGGCCCACACCGGGTACACGGCGTTGGCGTCGGCCACCAGCGTCAGGTAGTCGCCCTGGTTGGGCGCGATGTTGGAGGCGGTCGAGGTCCAGTTCGTGGTCTGGTCGGTCACCGCGCCGACCTCGATCCACGTCGCGCCGCCGTCGGCCGAACGCGACAGGTAGACGTTCGAGTGGCCGCCGCACGCGCCGGCCGGGGCGTCGCGCCAGTCGTACCAGATGGCGTAGGCCTGGTGGTTCCCGGCCACGGCGATCTCCGGGAGCCAGTCGTCGAACCAGCCCGGCTCGTCGTTGATGCGCACCGGCGTGGACCACGTCGTCGCGGTGCCGCTGCTCGTGGTCACGAACACGTCGCGGTGGTCGCGCGCGCGGTCGCCGGGGCCCGCCCCGATGACGCGCGTCTCGATCCGGTAGGGCCAGGGCGCGACGCCGGTCGTGGTCGAGAACGGCACCACGCGCAGGTAGTAGGTGCCCGTGGCCGGCAGCGTGAACACCATGAGCCCGCCCGCGCCGGCGCCGAGGTTCGAAATCGACAGCAGCGTCGTCGCGTCGCTGCAGATGATGCGGAACGAGGGGTCGAGGTCCGCGTGGAGCGAGTCCATGTAGAACGCCACCGTCTGGCCCTGCGTGCCGGAGAACGAGAACCAGTCGAAGTCCGGGCTCGGCGAGACGGCGCTCGCCGCCCCGCGCACCGTCTGGCCGAGGGTGAACGGCGTGGCCTGCGCCGAGGTGCCGTTCGGCTCGACCTCGCTCTTCTGGCCCGTGCCGGCGAGGTTGAACTCGTCGTAGTAGTTGAGCGCCTCGTTCCACGTCACGTACACGCGGCCCTTGTAGGGGCTCGCGGCGTTGCGGTCCACGGCGATGGAGGGGAACGTGATGCCGCGCTCGCGATTGAACCCGGGCGCTCCGGCGCCCCAGTTCGCGAAGTAGGACGGCAGCGACTTGACCGTCTCCCACGAGGCGCCCGAGGTGGTGGAGCGGCGGATGCGGAAGAAGTCCACGTCCACCGTGCCGATCTCGGCCCACACGCAGTAAACCTCGCCGGCGTCGTCGCCGACCGCCACGCGCGCGCCCTGCACCAGGCCGTCGCCGCTCGTGTTCATCTTGGTCGGCGCGCTCCAGAACGTGCCCGTGAAGCGCACCAGGTCAATCTGGGCGCCGGTGCCGGCGTTGAAGTTCGTGTAGCACACGTAGACCGTGCCGTTCGCCGGGTCCACGTCAATCCACTGCTTGTCGAGGAAGGCGACGGCCGAGCTGACCTGGCGCGCCGAGTACACCGTGCCCCACTGAAACGAGCCCCCCGGGCCGTTGAACTGGCCGGTCACCACGCCCACGCCGTTGAAGGCGCCGTTCGCCGAGTCGTAGAGCGCGCAGTAGTAGAAGACGCCGGTCGTCGGGTTGACCGCGATGACCGGGTCGCTCGTCCACCGCCAGCCGGTGCGCTTGGCCGGGATGCCGCCGTCGGTCCACGTCGCGCCGCCGTCGGTGGACCACGCGTAACCCTGGATGTCCTGCGAGGCGAGGTCGAAGCCCTGCCCGTCGTTCCACGCCACGAGCAGGTTGCTGCCGTGGACGCCGATCCACGCCTCGGCCTGCCCGGCCGTCGCGCCGTCGCCGGCGGGGTTGTTGACGCGCACGTTGGGCGCGAGCGCGGCGAGCGCCGCGAAGCGCCCCTCGGCGCCGAACGGCGGCGCCCGGCGCGCGCGGTCCATGTCGTCCCACGCGTCGAGCTTCGGCGCGCGCGAGGCCGCGCCGGGCCCCCTGCGCTTCTTCTTCATGGCCTCCCACGCCGCGCGCCCGCGCTCCAGTTTGGCGCGCGCCTTTTCGAGCAGCAGGCGCTGCTGCTTCTGCTTGAGCGGCGCGAGCGAGGCGTCGGGCGTGAACGGGGGACGCGTCCCCCACGGCGCCTGAGGGGCGGCGAAGGCGGCGGGAACGAGCAGGACGAGCGAGAGCAGGGCGGCGACGAGCCGGGTCTTCATCGTGCGCTTCCGGGGTTGGAGAAAAGGATGGCGTCCGGAGACGCGTCGCGGGTCACGAATGGTGCACGGTCCCTGTCGGCGAGGCGCTCGCCAGCGTCGTGCCGAACTCGAGCAAGGCGTGCGACAGGAGCGCCGGCCACAGCGAGCCGCCCGCCAAGTCTCGCATCAGGCCCCACCACAGGCCAAGCGGCAAACAGACCCCCGTCACGTAGAAGAGCCAGTCGTCCCAGGGCAGGGCTTCCCCCGGCCAGAACCTGAGCGACCGGGATGCGGTGAAGGCGAGCGCGGGGAGGGCCACCCGCGCCCAGCGCCGGGCCCGACCGTTGAGCGAGCTCATCAGATATCCCCGGAACAGCACTTCCTCCGGGAGGGCCGATCCGACCAGCGCGAAGAGCGCCGCGAAGACGATCGTGTCGGTGGTCGGCCGCACCTCGCCGGCGAGGATCGCGCGCCACGGCCCGAACGCGAACACGACCACGGCGCCGAGCCCCATGGCGAGACAGATCGCCATGCTGCGCAGCCGGCACAGCCGGAAGCCGATGGCGCGCGGCGCGCGCCCCTCGGCGAGCGCCATGACCCACACGAAGATCGCGAGCGTCACGAACATGACGTCGCCGACCGCGAGCAGCCACGGGCTGCGCTCCGTCCCCGCCAGCGCCGGAGCCAGCACGCGCATGAAGCAGGCCGCCACGAGGGTGTAGACCAGCCCGTAGAGCAGAGCGCGGCGCGTTCCGCCGGGCGACTCGAGCGGGCCGTGGCGGCGGCCCGCGGCGAGCGCGGCAAGACCGGCGACCAGCACCACGAAGCCGGCCAGCATCCAGCCGAGGTTGGGGGCCGCGGCGGGGGCGGCGAGCGCGGAGCTCACGAGCGCCAGCGGAACACCATGAGGCCGACCATCGCGAGCCACAGGACCGCGAGGATGACGTTGGCGGCGCGCAGCCGGGCGAGCGCCGCGTCCCAGCCGTCGGGCGGGCCGCCCCCGGCAGCCGCCGTCGCGACGGCGGCGAGCTTCGATGCCGCCGGCAGCGCGAGGGCGATGAGGACCGCGACCGTGACGAGCCACAGGCCGTTCGCCGCGTGCAGCCAGCCGTCGCCCGACATCGAGTAGCCGAGCGAGACCGCGAGCATGTTGCCGGCGACGCCCGACAACAGCAGCGCGCCGAGCGCGGCGACGAGCAGGGCGCGGCGCACGACGCCGGCGAGCGCCGCGCGCGCGGGCCAGTCGGCCGGGCCGCGCAGGGCGCGCGCGTTCCATTCCGAGACCGTGAGCGCGCCGACGAAATAAAAGGCGGAGAGGAGGTGCAGGAACTTCCAGGCCCCGACGGGCATCGCGAATCGCCTCCATGCCTGACGACGACGAAAACACCGGACCGCTGCGGGCCGGGCGGAGTCTATCCGCCGCGGGCCGGGCGGGCCAGCGAAGCTGCCGCGGCGCGCACGCCGCGGCCGCGACGCCGCGGCCGCGGGCGGGCCGCCCGAGCGCGGCGGCCTTGTGCGCCGCGGCGGGCGCCCGATAGGCTCGCCGCCGCTCCCCGCGGCACGCGCCCACTCCAACCCGGCGAACGTCCATGAAGCCCATCCTCGAGATCGCGAAGACGCTCGGGCTCGACCCGCGCCACGTCGAGCCGTACGGCCACCACAAGGGCAAGGTCCGCCTCGAGGCGCTCGCCGACCACCCGCCGCGCGGCCGGCTGGTGCTGGTGTCGGCCATCACGCCGACGCCCGCCGGCGAGGGCAAGACCACCACCTCGGTCGGGCTCGTGCAGGGCCTCGCGAAGAACGGCGTCCACGCCGCCGCGGCGCTGCGCGAGCCGTCGCTCGGGCCCTACCTCGGCCTGAAGGGCGGCGGCACGGGCGGCGGCCGTTCGCAGGTCGTGCCGGCGGACGACATCAACCTGCACTTCAACGGCGACATCCACGCCGTGACGAGCGCGCACAACCTGCTCGCGGCGATGCTCGACAACCACCTGCACCACGGCAACGCGCTCGGACTCGACTCGCGGCGCGTGCTGTGGCGGCGCGTGCTCGACATGAACGACCGCGCGCTGCGCGACATCGTCATCGGGCTCGGCGGACGCAGCGAGGGCATTCCGCGCGAGACCGGCTTCGACATCTCGGCGGCGAGCGAGGTCATGGCCATCCTGTGCCTCGCCGACGGCATCGCCGACCTCAAGGCGCGCCTCGCGCGCATCGTCGTCGGCTTCCGCGCCGACGGCACCACGGTGCACGCCGGCGACCTGCGCGCGGTGGGGGCCATGGCCGCGCTCCTCAAGGACGCGGTCAAGCCGAACCTGGTGCAGACGGTGGAGGGCGTGCCGGCCGTGGTGCACGGCGGGCCGTTCGCGAACATCGCGCACGGCACCAACTCGATCACCGCGACCCGTCTGGCGCTCGGCTACGCCGACTGCGTGGTGACCGAGGCGGGGTTCGCGTTCGAGCTCGGCGCCGAGAAGTTCTTCGACATCAACTGCCGCTACGGCGGCTTCGCCCCGAGCCTCACGGTGCTCGTCGCCACGCTGCGCGCGCTCAAGATGCATGGCGGCGCGCCGCTCGCGAAGGTGAACGAGCCCGATCCGGCGGCGGTGGCGCGCGGACTCGCCAACCTCGAGAAGCACGTCGAGAACATTCGCAAGTTCGAACAGCGCTGCGTGGTGGCGATCAACCACTTCCCGACCGACACGCCCGAGGAGATCGCGATCGTCCAGCGCCACTGCGACGTGCTCGGGCTGCAGGCGGTGGTGGCGAAGCCGTTTTCGGAGGGCGGCGACGGCTGCCGCGAGCTGGCCGAGGTGGTGTGGGCCGAGGCGCGCCGCCGCGAGCCCGCCTTCAAGCCGCTCTACGACTGGAACGACCCGATCGAGAAGAAGATCGCGACCATCGCGAGTGAAATGTACGGCGCCGAGGCCGTGGACTACGCCCCCCGCGCCCGCCGCGACAAGGCGCAGCTCGAGAAGCTCGGCTTCGGCAACCTCCCGGTGTGCATCGCCAAGACCCAGCAGTCGCTGTCGGACAACCCCGCGCTGCTCGGCCGGCCCAAGGACTTCCTCGTCACGGTGCGCGAGATCCAGCTCTCGGCCGGCGCCGGGTTCATCGTGCCCATCACCGGCGAGATCATGCGCATGCCGGGTCTGCCGACCACGCCCCTCGCCGAGCGCTTCGACCTCACGGACGCGGGCGAGATCGAGGTGCGCGAGGGCTGAGGGGCGCGGCGCGGCCGTTGCGCCCGGGCCGCCCTCGACCTCTCGAGCTCCTGCCGCGCGCGCCGGGGGTGCCGTCGCCGTAACCCGGCGCGCCCGGCGCGTCGCCCGCCGTTCCCGCGCCCGCCTACGGCCCCTCGACCCGCACGCGGAACGTCACCGCCCCGCTCGCGCCCGGGGCGAGCGCGCCGGCGAGCGACCAGCGCACCGCGCCGGCGGCGCCGGGCGCGGGCTGCGCGGCGAGCGCGCAGCCGCCGAGGCCCGCGCCGAGCGCGCCGCAGGCGGCGTCCACGAACGTCGTGAAGGCGGGTGTGGCGTCGTGGATCTCGATCGCCGTCACCGGCGCCGGACCGGGGTTGAAGTAGGTCACGGTGTAGGTGATGACGTCGCCCGGGCGCGCGCTCGCGAGGTCGGCGCTCTTCGCCAGCACCAGCCCGCCGGTCGCGCCCACGGTGGTGAGGTCCACCAGCGTCGCCGACGTGGCGAGCGCGGGAGCCGCCCCGGCGAGCTCGAACGCCGCGGTCACGGCGAGCGCCTCGCTGGCGCCGGGCGGAGCGCCCGCGGGCGAGGCGTGGCGCACGAGGACCGCCACGCTCTGTCCCGTGGCGAGCGCGAGGGGAGCGGAGAGCGCGGGCTCCCCCGGGTCGAGCGCGCCGTCGGCGTCGAGGTCGTGATAGAGCACCGCGTCCCAGCCGGCGATCGCGGGCGACGGCGTCCCGGCGGTCGAGAGCACGAGCGTGCCGGCGCTGCCGGCGGTGAAGACGTGCGCGTAGAACGCCGCCGCGCCGGGCATCACCGAGCGCGCGCCGGCCGCCCCCCACGTCGCGGGCGGCACGTCGCCGAAGGACACCCCGGCGTATTCGGCGCCGCTCGCCGGGGCGAAGGTCAGCGCATCCGCCGAGCGGTCGTACGCGCCGCCGGTCGTTCCGGCGCCGCCGCCGGTCGAGAGCCAGCCCGCCGGGTTGGTCTCGCGCACGGTCACGGCGCCGGCGCCGTGCGGCAGCCACAGCCGCCAGTCGCCCGCGGCGTCGGTGAGCGTGCTGTCGCACGCGCCGCCCGCGCAGCCGGCCGCAAACGCCGCGACGCGCACGCCGGCAAGGCCCGCCTCGCCCGCCTGCCGGGCGCCGTCGTTGGGCGACCCGCCGCCCGCGCCGTCATCGCGGAACACCCGGCCGGAGACGGTGCTGCCGTGGAAGAGCCCGAAGTCCGGCCCGGCGAGGTCCACCGTTCCCACCACGACGGGCGCCGCGCCCGCGGCGTTTTCGGTGCCGAGGAATCCCGCCGGCCGCGAGGGGGCGACGTCGGCGGCGAGCGCGTTGTCGTCGAGCACCACCGTGTACGCCCCGGGCGGAACGAAGTTGAGCGTCCACGCGCCGGTCAGGGGATCGGCCGCCACCACCTGCTGCGCCACGGCGGGAAGGAGCGGATCCACGAGCTTGACCCACAGCGCGGCCCCGGTGCCGGCTTCGGCGGGATCGCGGTCGGCATTGTGGTCGGCGTCGGCGTAGGCGAAGCCGCGCACGCTCACCGTGCCGCCCGCCACGACGAGCCCCGAGAACTCGGACGTCGCGCCGTCGAGCGTGGCGGTGGCGGTGAGCGGCGTGCCGCCGGTGACGCCGGGGGGCAGCGGCAGCGTGAAACGGAAACGGCTGGTGTGGTCGGCGCCCTGCGCCAGAGCGTTCACCGGCCCGGCGTAGGCGCCGCTCGACGCATCGGCGTCGGCGCCCGAACCCTCGACGAGCGTGGCGAGCCAGGTGCGGCCCTCGCCGAAGCCCGACGGATCGGGCTCGGCGATGAACAGCTCGATCGCCGATCCCGGCCGCGCCCAGCCGCTCACGGTGAGCGTGCCGGAGACGATCGCCGCCGACTCGAGCACGGGGAAGTTGAGGAGCCCGTTCGCGCCCGCGTCGCCGTCCCCCGGATCGTTCACCGTGACGAACGGCGCGGCGCCGCGCGCGTCGTCCTCGCCCGCGGCGAGCAGGTCAATGCCGAGCCCGCCGCCCGCGGCGCCGTTCCCGTGCATGGCGTTGCGCGAGACGAGCACGGCCGCGGCGTCCGCGGCCACCAGCACGCCCGCGCCGGCGTTGTCGCGGATCACGTTGCGCTCGACGCGGTGGGCGGCGCGGCCGAGGCGCACGCCGGGGGTCTCGCCCGCGGCGCCGCCCGCGCCGTTGGCCTCGATGGTGTTGCTTTCGATCGCGACCGGCAGCGTGGCGTCGCGCGCGTCCACGCCGGAGCCGGACTGGCCGGCGACCAGGTTGCCGCGCAGCGTCGCGCTCGAGCCCGCGCCGACGGCGATGCCGTCGCGCGCGGGGTGACCGACGCCGTTGCCCCGAATCTCGCTCGCCGACACCGTCCAGCGCTCGGCGCCGGACGCGAGCGCGACGCCGCTTCCGGCGTGAAAGCCGATCAGGCTCTCGCGCACGACGCCGTCGTCCGCGCCTTCGACGCGCACGCCGTCACCGCCCGAGCGCGCCGCGCCGGGATCGGCGAAGGCGGTGGCGGGTGCGCCGATCACCGCCTGCTCGATGGTCACGCCCGCCGCCGCCGCGCCCACACGCACGTTGGCGTGCGCGGGGTCGTCCGGCGCGCCGCCGAACCCGGTGACCGCCACGTGGCGCAGCACCGTCCCCGCCGCCTGCAGGTCGAGGCCGAGCGGCAGTCCGGCGCCGTCCGCGATCTCGACCTCGGGCGCCGGCACGGTCGCGACCGTGAGCGCGTCCACGCCCGCCGTGCCGCCGGCGCCGAGCGCGCCGGGGTTGGTGTCGCCGCCGTGCGCGGTCTGCGTCGCGCCGTCGAGGCGCAGCGCGTCGGTGATCGCGGGCAGCGGCGTGAGCAGCGAAATGCGCACGCGGCCGGCGTCGAGCAGCGACGGCAGCCCGGCGCGCAGCCCGGGGCGCGGCGCGCCCGGCGCCACCATGAACACCGTCGTCTCGATGCCGGGCGGGTGCCCCGCCTGCGCGAGCCCGGCGTTGGCGAGCGCGTTCGCGTTGAGCAGCGCCTGCCGCAGGCTGCCCTGCCCGTCGTCGTTGGGGTTCACCACCGTCGAGAAGCTGAAGCCGAAGTCCACGCCCGCGAGGTCGGCCGTGCCGAGGGTCACCGGCGCCACCGACTGGACGGCCGTGGTCGCGCCGGCGAGGGCGGCGAGCGGCTGCGCGGCGAGGTTTGCCGCGGCATCGCGCTTCGACGGCTCCTCGCCGCCGACGCGGTCGGGATCGGGCACCGCGACGCCGGCGGGCGCCACGGCGCGGAAGGTCTGCACCGGCACGAGGCCCGCGTGCCATCCCGGGCGCGCCGAGCGCACGGTGGCGTTCACCACGCGCACGGTGTAGGCGCCGGCCGGCCAGCCCTCGAACGCGTAGCGCCCGGCGGCGTCGGTGGTGTCGGCGGCGAGAAACGCCCCGCCCGCGTCATAGAGCTCGACCCGCGCTCCGGGGCTCGGCGCGCCGGCCGCCGCCGTGAGCGAGCGGCCCGCGCCGCCGCCGTAGTTGGCGTCCTCGAACACCGTGCCCGACAGCGCGCTCGCCGTCACCGTGACGTCGGTGCGCTGGAAGCCGGGCGCGAGGAGGTCGCCGTCCGAGCGCGTGACGAACGCCGTGCCGAGCTGGGCGCCGCGGAACTCCGCCACCGCCTGGTTCGAGATCAGCGAGCCGCCGGGGGCGGGCGGCGTCACCGTGACGCGGAAGCGCACCGCCGCGGACGCTCCCGGCGCGAGCGTGCCCCCCGCGGTCGCGCCGGCCCCCGAGCCGAGACGCACGACCACGCTGCGGCTGGCCGGGTCGTAGTCGGCCTCGTCGTCCCCCGGCGCGTCCGACTTCGGCCCGGCCCCGGCGCCCGAGACCACCTCGATCGAGCCCGGGACGAAGGCGGCGCTGGCCGGAATCGTGTCGCGCAGCGTGACGCCGACCGCGCCGTCATTGCCGCCGTTGGCGAGCGTCACGACGTATTCGATCGTCTCTCCCGGCCGCAGCGGCGCGCCGTTCACGTCGCTTGCGGACTTGGTGAAGTTCGAGCCCTCGAGGATCGGCTGGTAGAGCTCGGTGGCGAAGGTCACGACGCCGGGGTAGTAGCGGTCGCCGCTCGAAGAGAGCGCGATGGTGGCCGACGTCGCGCCGTTGGCGAGCACGCCGCTCGCGCTCACGAGGTCCACGTCCCACCCGAGCTGGTTCACGTAGTGCGGGGTCTTGCTCGTCACGTGCGCGCCGAGCCCGCTCACCGTGCTGTTGAAAAAGTTGGTGGCCGGGTTGACGGCGTCCGAGAGCGCCGTTCCGTTGAGACGAAACGCGTCGCCGGTCAGCCCGCGGTCGCCCTCGCCCGCCACCACGCCGAGGCGCGTGTTGACCGCCCCGGAGGGCGGAGTGAGGAAGCCCGCGACCCCCATCGTCACGGTGGCCCCCGGCGCGACGTGGGCGTAGCCGTCGAACACCACCAGGTTGCGGGGCGGCTGTGTCGGGTCGCGGTGGACCACGACCAGCGCCCAGCCGGCGAAGCGGTTGGATCCGGTCGTCGAGCGCACGTCGGCCACCGTGTACACGCCGTTGCCGCCCGCGCGCACCTGCGCGGTGACGTCGGCGTAGCCCGAGTACGCGGTGCCGTAGGCGTCGAGCTGCGCGGCGGTCACCGTGACGTAGCCGGCCGCCGGCGTCGCGAGGCGCACGGTGTTGCGCAGGCCGCTGTTCGAGTCCCCCTGCCAGTAGAGCCCCGCCCACAGCACGGTGGCCCCGGCCGGCAGCGCGAGCGTGGCGCGGCTCGAGGCGAAGGTCGTGGCGTCGCCGTCCACGTCCACGTACTGCATGGAGAAGTCGTTGTTGTTGACGCTGCCTCCCGTGCCGTTGCGGCCGTTCGTGCAGCCGCCGCCGCCCGTGCAGCTCATGAGCGTGTTGCCGATGAGCGCGATGTCGCCGTTGTCGTTGGTCGAGAAGCGCGGCGTGAACGCCCGCACCACCTGGGCGGCGGCGGGCGCGGCGGCGACGGACGCGGCCGCGAGCGCGAGCGCCGCCGCGGCCGCCGCACGGCGCGCGGCCCGGGCGAGGCTGGCCGTGGCGCGCGGCGCCGCCGCGCCCGGCGCCGCGCCTTCCCCGTGCCCGCGCCGCGCGGACGTCATCGCGCGCCTCCGGCCGGGCCGAGCAGCGTCTCGTCGAAGCGCGCGCGGATGCGCAGGTAGGCGCCCTCGCGCGTCCACTCGGTGTCGGGGAAGTCGTCGTCCTCGTAGCCGAAGCGGTTCCAGCCGGCCGACAGCCACACGCCGCCGCCGAGCTGGCGGCCGGCCTCGACGCCGAGCCCGTGGCGCCGCTCCGCGCCGCCGGCCGACAGCAGGCTGCCGTGGACGCCGGCGTCCCAGTCGCGCCCGAAGGCCCACGTGAGACGGCCGTGCACGCGCTGCGCCGAGGCGCGGCCGTCGTCGCCGGCGCCGGAGCGCTCGCTCACGCGCTTGCCGGCCCAGCCGCCCGAGACGGTGAAGACGTCGAGCAGCCGCCCGGTGGCGTGCGTCGAGACGACGTGCGCGACGCGCCGCCGGCGCTCGCCGGGGGCGTCCGCCTGTCGGTCGAAGCGCAGCTCGTAGCGGCCGAGCGCGTCCCAGTCCTCGCGCCGCGGCTGGCGGTAGGCGAGGCCGGTCTGGAGCCTGAGGCGCGCCGCGCCGCGCCCGCGGCGGCGGTCCTCGACCGAGATCAGCTCGCGGCCGAGCGCCGTCCACGCGCTGTCGAGGCGCACCGCGGCGGCGAGCGTGTGGAGCACGGCGTCCGTGGCGCGCCCGGTGCGCACCTCGAGGCGCGACGAGCCGCGCCAGTCGCGGTCCTCGGCGTGTTCGATCGAGCCGCTGAGCGCGGTCGTCGCGCCGTCGCCGCCGCCGCCGAGGGCCGAGACGCGCTCGAAGGCGAGCCCGACGCGCGCTCCGCCGGCGAGGCGCCACGCGTTGCGCAGGCCGACCGCCGCCTCGGCCTCGCGGCCGGCGAGCGGGTCGGCGCCGCGCATCTCGCCGAAGGCGCGCGCGCCGCCCTCGAGGTCGGCGTCCACGCCGGCCACGGTCGAGAGGCGGCGCTGCGCGGCGTCGAGCGCGTACGGCCCGGCGAGGCTCGAGATCAGCTCGTGGCGCGCGTAGAGCCGCGCGCGCGCGACGGGGCGCGCCTCGCCGCCGAGCGCCAGCATGCGGCGCGCGTCGGTCAGGTTCTGCTCGCCCTCGGCGTACGCCGCGACCCCGGCGCGGCCGGGCCACTGCGCCTGCAGCCGCGCCCGCAGCGCCGCGGTCGAGGGCGGGGCGCCGCCGCCGCGGCGGCGCTCGCCGGCGACGCGCACGCCCAGCTCGCCGCGCAGCGCACGGCCGAGGGCGCGGTCGTAGGCGAGGAGCCCGCCGCCGCGCCGCGCGCCGCCGGCGGCGTCGGCCGTGTAGAGCGCCTCGGCGCGCACCTGCGCGCTGGCCGACAGGCGCGCGTTCAGCCGGCCGCCGCCCTCGATGCGCCCGGGACCGAAGCCGGCGCCGGGGTTGTCGAACGCGGCGTCGGTCGCCGAGCCGAAGGCGCGCGCCGAGAACGCGGCGCCCTCGTGGCGCAGCTCGAAGCGCCCGGCGTCGCCGGCCACGCCGGCCGCGCGCGTCGCCGCCCACTCGGCCTCGAACGCGCCGCGCTCGCCGAGCCGCGCGCCGACGAACGCGCCGCGCAGCTCGCGCGCCCCGAGCGGGTCGTGGTCGTCCACGTAGGTGCCGCCGGCCTCGAGCCGGTCGTGCAGCCGCACGCGCGCCTCGCCGCCCGACACCCAGAACGGCGCGCCGCCCGATTCGACCTCGAACGTGACGCGCACCCACACCGGGTTGAGGTCCGCGTCCACCGACGGCACCGGGCTCTTGAACAGGAGGCGCCCCGAGTAGGGGTCGAACTCGTAGTCGGTGAAGCGCGCGCGCGGCACGGCGCGCAGCACCACCGAGGGCCGGTCGCGGTCGCGCGTCACGATCTCGACGCGCTCGCTGTTCTCGACCGCCGGCGCGCCCGGCACGAGGTACGGGCCGGAGGCGCCGAGCCCGCGCACTTCCTCGACGCGGCGCCGCGCGCGATCGCGGCTCGAGAACGCGTCGAGACGGAGCCGCGCGCCCTCCCAGCGGGCGTGCGCCCCGGTCAGGCTGCGGTCGTAGGCGGCGAGGCTGCGCGCGCCGCCCGCGCCGCGCGTGAGGAAGTCGCCGTAGCCGAGCGACGCGCCGCGCCGGTCGAGGCGCGCATGGAGGCGCCCCGTGGACTGCGCCTCGTAGCCGCGCACCGAGGCGTCGCCGTAGACCGGGTAGAACGCGTCGGGCTGGACGTCGCGGAAGCGGCGCAGGTCGGCCGGCTTGTCGGTGGCGTAGCCGAGCGTGAGCTGCACGTCCTCGGCGACGCGGCCCTGGACGAACAGCGCGGCGCGCGCGTCGGCCGACCGCTCGCCGTCGCGGCTCTCGGCGCGGAACTGCCCGGCCTCGGTCTCGAAGCCGGTGCGCGGGCGCGCGGCGGCGCGGCCGCGCACGAGGTCGCTCCACGCCACGGTGCCCTCGGCCACGCCCACCGCGAGCAGCGGGCGCAGCTCGGGCACGAACGCGATGCCGGCCTCGCCGCTCGCCGCGCCGGCGGTGGCGCGCACGCGCGCCACGGCGGGCGCCGCCGGCGCCAGCAGCCCGACCGCCGTCTCGCCGCCCTCGACCGCCACCTGCACGCCGGGCGTGGCGGGATCGAGGTCCTCGACCTGCCAGCGGCCGGCGGTGGCCTCGAGCGTGACGATGGTGCGCGCCGCGAGCGGCACGCCCGCGGCGTCGAGCACGCGCAGCCTCAGGGCGGCGATCGAGTGGCCGTCGGCGGGCGCGCTGCGCGGCGCGGTGACCTCGACGCGCGCGAGCCGCCCGGGCGCGGTGACGCGCACCGAGGCGTGGCCGCCGCCGCGCCCGCCGGCGCCGCGCTGGGCGACCGTGAGCAGGTTGACGCCCGGCCGCAGCGCCACGCCGACGAACTCCCACGCCTCGACGCCGCGCTCGAGGGCCGCGACCTTGCGGCCGACGCGCGCCGCGGGCACCGGCGCGCCGTTCACGTGCAGCTCGAAGCCGAGCCCGGCGGCGCCCTTGACCCGCACCGCGATCTGGCCCACGCCGAGCGTGTCGCCGTCGGCGAGGTCCACGAAGCCGGTCGTGCCGTCGAGCGCCGCGGCGAGGTCCTCGAGCGCGGCGGCGGGCGCGGGCGCGGGCGTCCCCACGAACGCGGGCGCGGGGCGCGCGCCGCCGGCCGCGCCCGCGCCGCGCGCGCCGTCGCCGAACAGCGGCAGGCGCGACTCGCCGCCGACCACGCCCGACGCCGGGCGCGCCTTCGGGTCGCCGGGCGGCACGCCGTCCGCGAGGTCGCCGCGCGCGAGCGTGCCGCGCGCCAGCTCGTCGCCGAAGGCGCCCGAGGCGGCGCGCGCGGCGGCCGCGTGCAGCACCGTCGAGTCGCCGGCCACCGGGAAGTCCGCGCGGTGGAGCTCGCCGCGCTGGAGGTCGGCGAGCCGGAGCCCCGGCGTGCCGAAGTCGCGGCGGTCGGAGGCGAGCGCGGCCGCCCCGGCGGGCAGCGTCAGCCGGTCGAGGCGCAGCGCGCGCGCGCGCGGCTCGAGCCCGTAAAGGCTGTAGCGGCCGTCGCGGTCGGTGATCGCGAAGGTGCCGTCGTCGAGCCACACGCGGACGCCCGGCATGCCGGGCTCGCCCGGCCCGCGGCGGCCGTCGCGGTCGCGGTCCACGAACACCGTGCCGCTGATCATGGCCTCGTCGGCGAACGCGCCGCCGGTCACCACGACGCGCGCGGTGGCCTCGTTCGAGCGCGTCGTGTCGGCGGTGGCGACGGCGCGCGCCACGCCGTCGCCGTCGAGGGCGCCGGGGCCGACGCGCGTGCGGAACGCGAGCCGCGCCGTGGCGCGCGCGCCGAGCGCCCCGAGCGCGAACACCGGGTCCGCGCCGGCGAGCGCGGGCTCGGCGAGCGCCGCGGTGTCGCGGCGCGCGCTGCCCGGCAGGTAGCGGAAGCCGGCCGGCAGGGCGACGGCCGCCGACACCGCCGGCACCGGGTCGTCGCCGCGGCTCTCGATGTCGACCGTCCACTCGACCACGTCGCCGATCTCGGCCGCCGACGGCGCGACGCGCATGCGCGCGAACAGCGCGCGCGCCGGCAGCGCGTCGAGCGGCACGCTCCAGCGCACCGGGGCGAGCGGCGGCCCGCTCGAGAAGGCGCCGCCGTAGGAGGCGGCGGGGTCCACGAGGCGGCCCGTGGCGGGGAGCGACGCGGGCGGCGCGGCCGAGGGGAAGCGCAGCCCGGCGGGCGGCGCGACCACGAGCCGGTACACGCTCGGCGGCAGCGCGGGGAACTCGAAGCGCCCCGACGGGCCGGTCGTCACCTCGGCGGGCGCCGGCGTCACGCCGTCGGGCAGGAACACGCGCGCCGGACCGCCCGCGTCGCCGCCGTTGCCGGCCCCGGTGACGTCGAGCAGCAGCACGCGCGCGCCGGCGACGGGAGCGCCGGTGCGCGCGTCGAACACCGTGCCGGCCGGCTCGGCCCAGGCGCGCGCCTCGGTGCGGGGCGCGCCGCAGCCCCACAGCACGGCGGTCACGGCGTCGTTGGCATCGAACTCGAGCACGCCGCTGCGCACCGCGGCGAGCCCGGGGCGCGCGCGCGCGGTGGCGACCGCGGGCTCGACGCGGAACACGCCCGAGGACGGCGCGCTCTCGATGGCGAGGAACACCTCGAAGTCGCCGGTGGGATCGCTCGTCACCTCGAGCGCCACGGTGTCGCGGCGCGCCGGGTGGGTGTCGCACGCCGGCGCGACGGCGGCGAGCCACAGCGGCTGACCGGGCACGGCGCGCGTGGTGGGGACGAGGTGGCCGGGGTCGGCGTAGAACGCGAGCGCGGGCGGCCCCGGCGCGGCCTGCACCACGGCGCGCACGGGGTTCGAGGTGGCGGCGAGCGGCGCGCCGCTCGCCGAGTCGCGCCCCGCGCCGTGCGCGACGTTGTAAATCGCGGTGCCCGGCGGCGGCGCGGCCGCACCGAGCGCGGTCCACGCGGCGAGCGCGGCGGCCGCGAAGACCGCCCGCGCGCCTGTCCTCGCGCGCGCGCGCGCGACGCGCAGCGCCGCGGCGGCGCACGCGACGAGCCCCACCCACGGCGCGCGGGGCGCGCCGGGGTCGGGACCGCGACGGACGGTCGTCGGGGTGTCGCGCATGGCGGATCCGCGGGGCCCGGGCGCGGCCGAGGGGCCTCGGGCCGCGCGCCGGACCGGTGTGTGGTGCAGGCGGCGGGGACCGGGGGCCCCCGCCGCGCGGATGACGTTACGGGTCGATGCGGACGCCGAACACGATGGTGGCCGACTGGCCGGGGGCCAGGCTGCCGATCGTGGCGGTGATCGTGCCGGCGGCGCCGGCGGCGGGCGTGGCGATGGTGCCCACCGTGGTCGAGGCGGCGATGGCCGCCGAGTACGTGGTGTTGGCCGGCGTGGCGTCGCTCACCACGACGTTGGTGACGCCGGCGCTGCCGACGTTGGTCACCACGATCTCGTAGCGGAGGCACGCGCCGGGGATCGCGCCCGTCGTGAGGTTGATCACGTCGAACGGCGTCTCGGGCGTGCCGTCGCAGTCGGCGTCGAGCGCCTGGCGCTTGACGACCTGCAGCTGGCCGTTGATGACGGTGGTCTGGTCGGTCGCCACCGCGTTCGCCGGGAGGGCCGAGGCGTAGCCGAGGTTGCTCGTCACGGCCGTGACGGTCGTGACGTTGACCTGGCCGAGCGCCGCGCCGGCCGGCGAGAAGACCTGCGCGAACAGGCGCAGCGAGGCGCCGGGCGCGAGGCCGCCCACGGCCGTCAGGTCCGAGATCGCCACGTCGCCGATGTCGAGCGCGCCGCTCGAGTTCGCGTCCCAGTAGAGGACCGCGCTCCAGCCGGCCTGGTCGTTGGCCAGGGTGAGGGCGGTGAAGCTGCCGACGCCATCGCCCTCCGCGACGTTGCCGGTGTTGACGAGCAGGTGCGTGTAGACGACCGAACCGCCGGGCGAGACCTGCGCGAAGTTGTTCGGCACCAGGGTCAGCGACCGCACCGGGTTGACCGTGACCGCGTCGTGGATGCGGTCGGCGGCGCCGGTCGTGGGCGACAGGGCGCGGAAGTACACCGACGCCGTGCCGGGCGCGGCGCCGGCGGGGACGGTGACGTCGGCGTACACGAGCGCGCTCGCGCCGGCGGGCACCGGAGCGGTGGTCGCGATGGGCGTGTTCGACGCGTCGCGGAAGGTGACCGTCCAGCCCGCGGGCAGCGTCAGCGCCGCGAAGGTGCCGTCGGTGCTGGCCGCGAGGTCGTACACGTCGGCGACCGAGCTCGTGTTGTTGACGTAGAGCGTGAAGCGCGTCGTGGTGCCCGGGTTGGTGGCGTTGGTGACGACCGGCGCGCCCTCGGGACCGGCGCCGGCGCCGCTTCCGCCCGGCAGCGGCGCGTCGTTGGTGAGGTCCACCGTGCTCGCGACGATCGCGGTGAGCTCGTCGGTGGCGTCGGCGGCGACCAGCGGGTCGGCCACCGAGGTGGCGCGCTTGACGACCTGGAACGGGCCGCCGGTGGCGCCCGCGGGCAGCGTCACGCGCAGCACGACGCCGTACGAGGCGCCGGCCGCGAGCGGGCCGGTGTCGGGCACGCCGTTGCCGTTGGTGTCGGTGAGCGGGGTGACGCCGTCGCTCTGGAAGAGCCCGTACGTCGTGCCGGCCGGGAAGCTCGAGAACGGCAGGGTGATGTCGAAGCGGTCGGCGCCGTTGCCGGTGTTGACCAGCGTGTTCGTGTAGACGAGCGTCGCGCCCTGCGCCGCCGAGGCGATGGTCTGGCCGGTGAAGGTGAGCGACACCGACTGCAGCACCGTGAAGGGCGCGGCGTTGGTCGGGAACGGCCCGACGTTGGCGGCGCCGTCGTTGTAGGCGTAGGTCGCGGTGTTCGAGATGACCTGCGGCGCGAGGCCGGCGGCCACGTTGACCTGGAACGTCAGGGTGCCGCTCGCGCCCGGGGCGATCTGCGCGATCACGGCGGTCACCGCGCCCGGCGTGGTGACGCCCACGTCATAGACCACGGTGTTCGGCGCCACGCCCTGCGCGTCCGCGTTGCTGGCGTCGGTGAGCACGGCCGCGCCGGTCGTGCTCCAGCGGCCGCTGCCCGGCACGTAGGTCATGCCGGCCGGGATCGGGTCCGACAGCACGACGTTGGTCGCCGCGCTGTTGCCGCTGTTCGTGTAGGTCAGGGTGTAGGTGTACGGACCGCTCGGCGACGGCCCGGAGGGGGCGCTCACCGACTTGGTCACGGACAGCACCGCATTGCCGGTGACGTTCACGGCGTCGGTGTTGAACGCGGTCTGCGCCGGGTCGAAGGTGCTCGCGGCGCTGATGCGCACCTGCGCGGCGTCGCCGCCGACCTGGGTGCCGGGCACGTTGCCGGCGACCACGAAGCGGAACGCGGCGCCGGCCGCGAGCGGGCCGGTCGAGGTGAGCGCGACGAGGTTGTCGGGCACGCCGTTGCCGTCGGCGTCGGCGTACACCGCGAGGCCGGCGAGGTCGAAGTCGTCGCCGGCGAGGTTGGCGGGCGACAGCGAGAAGTCGTCCGTGCCGTTGCCGGTGTTGGTGAGGACGTGCGGGAACACGACCTGCGCGCCCGGCGCCGCCGTGCGCGTCCCGTCGGCGGTGAGCGTGAAGCTCGCCACCTGCTGGACGATCGTCGTCACCAGGTTCGAGGTCGTGGTGCGCGCGGTGCCCGAGGCGTCGAGGTACGAGGCCGACGCCTGGTTCCCGATCGGGGTGCCGGCGGGCGGCGCGGCGTGCGCCGCCGCGCTCCACAGGATGGTCGCGGCGAGCGCGAACGCGCCAAGCGCCGCCATCGGCGTGCGGAGCCGGCGCAGGGCGCCGGCGAAGGACACGACGGTCATGGCATCACTCCGAGGGTGGTGTGTGCGTGACGGATCGTGGCGCGCGTCCGAGGGCGGGGGCGGCTGCGTGCCGTGAGGATCGTGTGAAAACGAAGGGCGGGCGCTCAGCGCCGGACGGCGGCGGCGACCTCCACGGGCTCGACGCGCACGCGCACGCGCACCATGCGCGACGTCTGCGGATCGAGCGCCGGGATCGTCCAGCGCAGCCACCGGTACTCGGTCGCGGGCACCTCGCGCTCGACCTCGCGGCCGTCGTCGAGCCGCACGCGGCGCTTGAGCGGCAGCGGCGCGAACGTCCGCCCGTCGAGGCTCGCGAGCGCCGGCGGCGGCGAGGCCGTGCCGGCGACGTACGCGGTGCCGGCCGGGATCGGCAGCGTGGCGGCCACCTGACGCACGGGGCGATCGCCCGTGTTGCGGTAGGTGGCGCGGTACTCGAGGACGTCGCCCGGGTTCGCCTTGTCGGCGGGCGCGAACGACTCCTTGCCGTGTTCGCGGGTGACGCGGTGGGCCGTGAGGGTCGTCGTGACCTCGCCCTCGGCGGACGCCCCGGCGGGCGCCAGCCACGAGAGCGCGACCATCGAAATCCCCACGAGGCGCCGAACGAATCGGTGCATCGCCATCTCCTCCGTGATGGGTCCCTGGGTGCGGACCGGCGCGTCGCGGCGCGATGCGCCGCGCGCGCGGACCGAGGCGAGGCGCGCCCGGGCACAGTCCTGCTCGAGCGTTTTCACCCGGGGAGGCGGAGGGGCCGACGCCGGATGGGATGCCTGCCGCGCCTGTCTATCGGACGGCCCCCGCGCCGGCTTGAGGGGAAATGCGCGGCGGGGTGCGCGCCACGCCGCGTTCGGAGACGGGCGCGCGCGGCGCGTCCGGCATGGCGCGCCGCGTCCGGCATCGCGCGGCGCGGCGCGCGTCGCTAACGCGCGCGCGCGGCCAGCACGCGGCGCACGGCGTCGAGGTCCACGCCCGCCGCGCGCAGCGCGACCATCGCGTGGTACACGAGGTCCGCCGCCTCCTCCGCCGCGCGCGCGCGGTTGCCGTCGGCGAGCGCCGCGATGAGCTCCGCGCACTCCTCGCCGAGCTTCTTGAGCCGCAGGTTGCGGTCGGCGAGCAGCCGGCGCGTGTGGCCGGGCGGCGCGCCCGCGGCGGGCGGCGTGGCGGCGCGCGACGCGATCACGCGGTCGAGCGCGCCGAGTGAATCCGCGCCGAGCGCCGCGTCGCCGAAGCACGACTCCGCGCCGCTGTGGCACGCAGGCCCGGCGGGCAGGACGCGCGCCAGCAGCGCGTCGCCGTCGCAGTCGGCGTGGAGCGACACCACGCGCTGAACGTTGCCGCTCGTTTCGCCCTTCCGCCACGGCCCGCGCGCGCGCGAGCGGTAGTGCATGAGTCCGGTCGCGAGCGTGCGCTCGAGCGCCTCGCGGTCGGCGTGGGCCACCATGAGCACCGCCCCGGTCACGGCATGCTGCGCGACGACCGTGACGAGGCCGCCGCCTTTCGCGAAATCGAGCGCGCCGGGATCGGGCGCCTCGTCCACGCGCGCGGGCAGGCCGGTCTCCGGGCGCGCGTCGCCGGCGTCGCCAGCGGGCTTCATCGGTCCGTCCCCGCGCCGAGCGCGTCGCGCACCACGCCGGCCAGCGCGCGGTTGGTGGCGATGGCGTCCCCGCCGAAGGCGGTGGCGGCGCCGGTCCAGTCGGTGAACACGCCGCCGGCCTCCTCGACGATCGGCTGGAGCGCGGCCGCGTCCCACGGCGCGAGCGCCGGGTCGGCCATGGCCTCGGCGCGTCCGGTCGCGACGAGCAGGTAGCCGTAGCAGTCGCCCCACGTGCGGGCGAGCCCGGCGCGCGCGGCGAGCGCGCGCCACGCCGCGGCGCGCTGCGGCGCGCCCGGGCAGCGCTCGTCGGTGACGAGCACCATAGCGCGCGCGAGATCGTCCACGCCCGACACCGCGCAGCGCGCGCCGTTCCACCAGCAGCCGGCGCCCGGCGCGGCGGCGAGCGTCTCGCCCACCGCCGGGAACGCGATGGCGCCGGCCAGCACGCGCGGCCCCTCGGCCACCGCCACCATCGAGCCCCACAGCGGGACGCCGCGCACGAAGGCCTTCGTGCCGTCCACCGGGTCCACCAGCCAGCGGCGCGCGGCGCCGGGACGGGTGGGGCCAAATTCCTCGCCGAGGATGCCGTCGTCCGGGAAGCGCGCCTCGATCCAGGCGCGCGCCGCGCGCTCGGCCTCGCGATCGGCGGCCGTCACCGGCGAGCCGTCCGCCTTGGTCTCCACCTCGAGCGCGGCGCGCCACCGGCGCAGCGCCGTCTCCCCCGCCACGCGCGCGGCCTCGAGGGCCGCCTCCATGATCGCGCTCACGCCGTCCTCCGCACCGGCACGCCCGCCGCCGCGAGCCGCGCCTTGAGGTCCGCCACCGTCGTGTGCCCGTCGTGCAGGATTCCGGCGAGCAGCGCCGCGTCCGCGCCGCCCGCGACGAGCGCCTCAAGGACGTGCCCGGCGTTGCCCGCGCCGCCGCTCGCGATGACCGGCACGTCCACGGCGGCCGTCACCGCCCGCACGAGGTCGAGATCGTAGCCGCTGCGCGCGCCGTCGCGGTCCACGCTGGTGAGCAGGATCTCGCCCGCCCCGCGCCGCGCGCACTCGGCGGCCCACGCCACCGCGTCGAGCCCGGTCGGGGTGCGCCCGCCGCGCGTCACGACCTCCCAGCGCGGCGCCTCCGCCGCGCCGCCCGCCGAGGGCGGCCGGCGCCGCGCGTCCACGCTCGCCACCACGCACTGGCGGCCGAAGCGCGCGGCGGCCGCCTCGAGGATCCCGGGGCGCTCGACGGCCGCCGAGTTGATGCCGACCTTGTCGGCCCCGGCGCGCAGCGCGGCGGCCACGTCGTCCGCGCTGCGGATGCCGCCGCCCACGGTGAGCGGCACGAACAGCCGCTGCGCCGTGCGCCGCACGACATCCCACAGCGTGGCGCGCTCCTCGTGCGTGGCCGAGATGTCGAGGAAACAGATCTCGTCCGCGCCCTCGGCCTCGTAGCGCGCGGCGAGCGCCGCCGGCTCGCCGACGTCGCGCAGGTCCACGAAGCGCGTGCCCTTGACGACGCGCCCGCCGCGCACGTCGAGGCAGGCGATGACGCGGCGCGCGAGCATCACGCGCCTCCCGGCCGCCGACCGCGGTCGGCGGCGCCGGACGCGCCGCCGCCGTCCGTCCGGCGCGCCGCGCCCTTGGTGCTGAACACCGCGTCGGCGGGCGCCAGCGCGTCGCGCAGGGCGAGGCCCACCGCCTTGAACGCCGCCTCGATGACGTGGTGGCGGTCGCGGCCGCGCAGCACGCGCACGTGGAGCGTGAGGCGCGCGTGGTCGGCGAACGAGCGCATCCAGTGGTCGTAGAGCCGGCTCGGCAGCGGACCGCGGTAGTACGGACGGCCGCCGAGGTCGAGCGCCGCCTCGACGAGCGCGTCGTCCATCGGCACGGTGCGCGCCCCGTAGCGCGCGATGGCCGCGCCCGCCTCGGCGGCGAGCGCCTCGCCGAGCACGATGGCGGAGTCCTCGATCAGGTGGTGGCGCAGATCGCCGCGCGCCTCGACCTCGAGGTCGAGCGCGGCGTAGCGCGCGAGGGTGGCGAGCATGTGGTCGAGGAAGCGCTCGCCGGTGGCGATCGCCGCCGCGCCGCGCCCGCGCGCGACGCGCACGCGCACCGTCGTCTCCCGGGTGCTCCGTTCCCGCTCGGTCATCGTCCGAACTCCTCCGCCACGGCGCGCGCATCGAGCGCGCCGGTGTAGATCGCCATGCCCAGGACCGCGGCCGCCGCGCCGCGCGCGGCGAGCGCGCGCAGGTCGGCGAGCGAGGCGATGCCGCCCGCCGCCTGCACCGGATGGCGCGTCGCCGCCACCGCCTCCTCGACGAGCGCGAGGTCGGGCCCCGCCGCGCGCCCCTCGCGGTGGACGGCGGTGACGAGCACCCCGGCGAGCGGCAGCGGATCGAGCGCGGCGAGCGTCGCGCCGGGCGAGCCGGGGCGCGCGGCGCGCCAGCCGCGCACCTGCACCTCGCGCCCGCGCACGTCCACCGCCACCACCAGCCGCCCGGGGGCGCGCGCCGCCGCCGCCGCGAGCCACGCCGGATCCTCGAGCGCGCGCGTGCCGACCACGACGCGCGCCGCGCCGGCCGCGAGCAGCGCGTCGAGCGCCGCGTCATCGCGCACCCCGCCGCCCGCCTGCACCTCCGCGGCGCGCGCGGCGAGCAGCGCGTCGAGCGCGGCGCGGTTCGACCCGCGTCCGGTCGCGGCGTCGAGGTCCACGACGTGGAGCGCGGCGAAGCCGAGGGCCGCGAACTCCGCCGCCACCGCGAGCGGATCGGGCCGTCGCACGGCCTCGCGCGCGAAGTCGCCGCCGACGAGCTGGACGCACGCGCCGTCGCTGAGGTCGAGCGCCGGGATCGCGATCACGGCGCCTCCGGCGCGGCCGCGCGCCGCGCGGCCCCGGCGCGCGCCTCGTCGAGCCACGCGCGCACCAGCGCGAGCCCCGCGCGCGAGCTCTTCTCCGGGTGGAACTGGACGCCGAGCGTGCGCCCGGCGCGCACCGCGGCCGGGAAGCGGTCGCCCTCGTGGACGCTCCACGCCACCACGCACGCCGGGTCGTCCGGCGCGCACACGAAGCCGTTCGCGTAGTAGGCGTGGACCAGCCCGGCCGCGGCGAGCGCGGGGTCGCGCGCGTCCTCGATCGCGTTCCAGCCGATGTGCGGCACGCGCCGCGCGGCGAGCCGGCGCACGCGGCCGGGGATGAGGCCGAGCCCCTCGCCCGGCCCTTCCTCGCTCGACGCGAACAGCAGCTGCATGCCGAGGCACACGCCGAGGCACGGCGTCCCGGCGGCGAGCGCCGCGCGCAGCGCGTCGCGCCCGGAGGCGAGTCGCGCGGCGGCGGCGCCGAACGCGCCGACGCCCGGCAGCACCACGGCCGGCGCGCGGCTCGCGGCGCGCGCGTCGGCCGTCACGACCACCTCGGCGCCCGCCGCCTCGAGCGCCTTGCCGATCGAGTGCAGGTTGCCCGCGCCGTAGTCCAGCACCGCGACCCTCACGGCATCCCCCCGCGCGCGCCGGCGCCGGGCGGTCGCGGCGCGGACTCCTCGAGCGCCGCGGGGAGCGCGGCGAGCAGCGCCGCGACCGCCGGGTCGGGGCCCGCCGTGACGCGGATCGCGTCGCCGATCCCCGCGAGGCGCGCGAACGGCCGCACGCGCACGCCGCGCCGCGCGAGCGCCGCGGCGCACGCCTCGGCGTCGGGCACCGGGACGAGCACGAAGTTGGCCTGCGAGGGAAGCGGCGCGCGCCCGAGCGCCGCGAGCCCGGCGGCGAGGCGCGCGCGCGACGCGAGCGCGGCGCGCGCCGTGGCCGCCATCCACGCGCGGTCCTCCTCGAGCGCCGCGACCGCGGCGCGCTCGGCGATCGAGCCGACCTTGTAGGGGCCGCGCACGCGCTCGAGGGCGCGCACCGTGGCCGGGTCCGACACGCCCCAGCCGACGCGCAGGCCGGCGAGCCCGAACGCCTTGGAGAGCGTGCGCACCTCGAGCACCCCGGCGCGCACCGGGAGCGCCGGCGCCTCGCCCCCGGCCTCGAACTCGGCGTACGCGCGGTCCACGACGACGAGCCCCGGCGCGCGCTCCGCGACGCGGGCGAGCGTGCCGGCCGAGGCGGCGCCGCCGGTCGGGTTGTTGGGCGAGCACAGGTAGACGATGCGCGCGCCGCTCGCGAGCAGCGCGTCGGCGTCGTGGTCGCCGCCGGGCGCGAGCGGCACCGCGCGCGGGCGCAGGCGGTTGGCCTCGGCGAGGAGCGGGATCATCGAGAACGTGGGCGCCGCGTGGGCGACGCGGTCGCCCGGGGCGCCGAAGGCGCGGAACGCGCAGTCGAGCACGTCGTCCGAGCCGCAGCCCGTGACGACGCACTCGGCGGGGACGCCGGCGTAGGCGGCGAGGGCCGCGCGCAGCCGGTCCGCCTGCGGGCTCGGGTAGCGCGGCGCGAGGTCCGCCGCCCCGGCGAGCGCGCGCGCCGCGGCGGGCGGCACGCCGAACAGGTTGGTGTTGTCCGACAGGTCCGCGACGGGCGCGGCGCCGGGGAACGCGGTCGTCATCGCGCCTCCTCCGCCGCGGCGAGCGCCGCGGCCGCGTGCCCGGGGAGCCCCTCGGCCGCGGCGAGCGCGGCGACCGCGCCGGCGAGGCGCCGCGCGCCGGCGGGCGTGACGCGCGTCCACTGCGAGACGCGCAGGAAGTCGTTCACCGAGAGCCCCGAAGCGAGGCGCGCGAAGGCGCCGGTCGGCAGCACGTGGTTGCCGCCCGCCAGGTAGTCGCCGAAGGCCACCGACGAGGAGAGCCCGAGGAACGTGGCGCCCGCGCCGCGCACGCGCGCGAACGCCGCCTCCGGGTCGGCCACCGCGAGCAGCAGGTGCTCGGGCGCGGCCTCGCTCGCGAACGCCAGCGCCTCGTCGAGGCCGGACGCCCACAGCACGCCGCCCGCGGCGGCAAGCGAGGCGCGCACCACCTCGCCGCGCGCGGCGTCCGCGGCGGCCGCGGCGAGCGCCGCCTCGATGGCGCGCGCGGCCGGCTCGCCGACCGCGACCGCCACCACCGCGGCGCGCGGGTCGTGCTCGGCCTGGGCGACGAGTTCGAGCGCCACGCGCCGCGGCGCGGCCGTCGCGTCCGCCACCACGAGCACCTCGCTCGGCCCGGCGGGCGAGTCAATGCGCACGCGGCCCTCGGCCGCCACCGCGCGCTTGGCGGCCGCGACCCACGCGTTGCCCGGGCCGACGACCACGTCCACGCGCGGCACGCTCGCCGTGCCGAAGGCGAGCGCGCCGATCGCGCCCGCGCCGCCGGCCGCGAACACGCGGTCGGCGCCGGCGATGGCGGCCGCGGCCAGCACCACGCCGGACGGCAGGCCGTCGCGGCCGGGCGGCGAACACACCACCACCTCGCCGACGCCCGCGACGCGCGCCGGCACCACCCCCATGAGCACGCTGCTCGGGTAGGCGGCGCGCCCGCCCGGGGCGTACACGCCGGCGCGCGGCAGCGGATCGGGGCGGAACCCGACCGTGACGCCGGGCTCGGTCTCGAGCGAGACCGGCCGCGGCAGCGCCGCGCGCGCGGCGGCGGCGACGTTGCGCGCGGCGCGCTCGAGGGCGTCGCGCACCGCGGGCTCGAGGCGCGCGCGCGCCGCCTCGAGCGCCGCGCGCGGCACCTCGAGCGCCGCCGGCTCCACGCCGTCGTGCTCGCGCGACAGCGCGCGCAGCGCGGCGTCGCCCTCGCGCCGCACGCGCTCGAGGATGGCGGCGACCGCGCCGGTCACCGCCGGGTCGTCGAGCACCGGGCGCTCGAGCAGCCGCCGCCGGTCGGCCGGCGGAAGGGCCGCGAGGGCCCCGCGGAAGCGCAGCCACGGCGCGCTCATGGCATGAGCCTCTCGATGCGGGTGACGAGGATGCCCTCGGCGCCGAGCGCCTTGAGGTCGGCGATGGTGCGGTAGATGGCCGACGCCTCGACCACGGCGTGCACGGCGACGAACGAGCCGCCGTTCAGGATGTCCACCACCGTCGGTCCGTTGAGGCCGGGGATCACGCGCCGCACGCCGCCGAGCGCGCCGCGCGGCACGTTGGCCATGACGTAGCGCTTGCCGCGCGCGCGCAGCACCGAGGCGAGCGCCGCCACCAGCTCGTCGGCCGCGGCGCCGAGGCCGGGCCGCGCGAAGAGCCGCGCGCTCGATTCGAGCACGGTGGCCACCTCGCGCAGGCCGTTGACCTTGAGCGTCGAGCCGGTGCTGGTGAGGTCCACGACGACGTCGGCGATGCCGAGGTGGGGCGCGACCTCGGCGGCGCCCGACACCGGCACGACCTCGGCGCGGCGGCGCGCGCGCTCGAAGAACTCGCGCGCCAGGGCGGGGAACGGGGTGGCCACGCGCACGCCGTCGGGCAGGTCCTCGAGCGCGCGCGCGGCGAGCTCGTCGCGCACCGCGACGACGAGGCGGCAGCGGCCGAACTCGAGGTCGAGCAGGGGCTCGAGCGTGCGCCCCGATTCGCGCACCAGGTCCCAGCCGGTCACGCCGAGGTCGGCCGAGCCGTCGGCAACGAACTCGGGGATGTCCTGGGCGCGCACGAAGAGGGCCTCGAACTGGCCGCCGAGCGAGGCGGTGAGCGCGCGTTCGCCGCGCGCGCGCACCTCGAGGCCGGCGTCGCCGAACAGTTCGCGGGCTTCCTCGGAGAGGCGGCCCTTGTTGGGGAGTGCGATGCGGAGCATGGGGTCCTCGGACTTCGCTGCGGGGAGAAAACGAATCGGCCCGTCCTGGGCGGGACGGGCCGCGGTGATCCGGCGTGTCGTGGGTGCGTCGTCTAGCGAGAGCCCGTTCGCACCAGCGCGCCTGAGCCACGGCCCGTGCGGGCGTGGTGGGCATGCGCGCGATGATGGATGCGGACGAGCGACATGGGCGTGGACCCTAAGGGCGTCGAGCGCCGGCGGTCAAATCGACTTGCAGGATGTGGGCCGGAAGGCGCCCGGAGGCTGGGGCTCATCCCTCCGGCCCCGATCTCTCCGATCGTGTCCTGAAGATGCCCGTGCCCGGGACCCGAAGCGCTGTCGAGGGTTCGGCTTGCCGCGCAGAGAGGGGCGGGGAGCGGCCGGCATGACGCGCCTGCGGCCTGGATGGCCGGGCGTCCGGGCCGTTCCGACCTGACCCGAGGTCAGAGCGTGTGACATGCCGGCAGGAATCACCTGCCGCGTCCAATGCCAGGGGGCTGACCGGGCGACCGGGTCTGGGCGGGCGGCAGGCGGGCAAGGCGGCTGCGCGCAGGGGGTTCGTCCGCCGCGACCGGTCCCGGCCAGGCTGCTGAGAGGCCGGGGCGCGGGGTGCGCGCCGCCGGGTCCGGACCTTGCCATGAGGCCACGCGGGACTGGGGGCTGGCGGTCAGGTGCGCCCCGGAGTTAAGTTAGGTCAACACTTTTCAGCCCCATGCACCTCAGGGGGAGGACGACGCGGTGGATATCTGGAAGCGCTTCGGCGAGAAGGAAGTCTCCCACTCGATGGCCCACTACCTCCAGGCGGTGGCCCTGCTCAAGGAGCAGAAGGGCTTCGCGCGCGTCGGGGACATCGCCGACCACCTCGGGGTCTCGAAGAGCGGCGTCACCTCCATGCTGCGCTCGCTCCAGAGCCGCGGCTTCGTGGACCACGAACGCTACGGCTGCGTCGAGCTGACCGCCGAGGGGCGGCGCCTCGCCGAGCGCACGCAGACCAACCGCCACGTCCTCACCGTGTTCCTCTCCGACATCCTCGGCGTGCCCGAATGCGTGGCGGTCGAGGACGCGTGCATGATCGAGCACCTCGTGAGCCCGCAGGTCATGCTCGAGCTGCTGCGGCTCACCGCGTTCCTGCGCTCCGACGATCCGGCCGCGGCCGAGTTCCGCGCCGCGTACCGGCGCAGCCCGCGCTCATGCAAGGACCACGCGCCCGGCTCGTGCGAGCTGTGCGGCGGCACCTGCCTGCGCGACACGCTGGTGCCCGAGGCGCAGGCCCCGAACGGCCGCGGCGAGCTGCTCGGCATCGAGACCGCGAACGGGATCGTGAAGTGACGGCGGGCGCGGACGAGCGATGACCGGCCGTCCCCGGAACGCGCCGGACGAGCGCTCCCTCGACCGGCTCGAGCCGGGCGAAAGCGGGGCGATCCTGCGCCTCGAGGGCGATCCGGCCATCGTGCGCCGCCTGATGGAGCTCGGCCTCGTGCCCGGCACCGAGGTCGAGGTGCTGCGCCGCGCGCCGCTCGGCGATCCCGTGGAGCTGCGCCTGCGCGCCACCCACTTCTCGATCCGGCGCGCCGACGCCGCGCGCATCCATGTCGCGCCCCGCTGAGCTGCTGCGCGAGGGGCTGCGCCTCGTCGGCGCGCGCGGCGGCGCGGCGCCGGCCGCGCCCGGCGGCGCGCGGCGGCCGACGGTGGCCGTGCTCGGCAACCCCAACGCCGGCAAGTCCACGCTCTTCAACCAGCTCACCGGGCTGCGCCAGAAGGTCGCCAACTACCCGGGCGTGACGGTCGAGAAGAAGACCGGCGCGTGCGAGCTGCCCTCGGGGCGCGTCGTCGAGGTGCTCGACCTGCCCGGCACCTACAGCCTGCACCCCGGCTCGCCCGACGAGATCATCGTGCGCGACGTGCTGCTCGGGCTCCATCCCGACACGCCGCCGCCCGACCTCGTGGTGTTCGTGGTGGACGCCACGAACCTCGAGCGCCACCTCTACCTCGCGCTGCAGGTCATCGAGATCGGCCGCCCGGTCATCCTCGCGCTCAACATGATGGACGCCGCCGAGGAGCAGGGCATCGCGATCGACGAGGGCGCGCTCGAGCGGCGCCTCGGCGTGCCGGTGGTCGGCATCGCCGCCGCGAAGGGGCGCGGCCTCGGCCACCTGCGCCGCCTCATGGACCGCGACGTGGAGCCCTCGACCGTGCGCTTCCGGCGCTGGCCGCCGCACGTCCTGCGCGTGCTGCAGAGCCTCGAGGCGCGCCTGCCGCGGCTCGAGACCCTGCCCGAGCGCGGGCGGCTCGACCTCGCGATCGCGCTGCTGCTCGACGACGGCGAGGACGACGCGCTGGCGCGCGCGGTGCCGCCCGACGTCGAGGACGACCTGCGCATCCTGCGCCGGCGGCTCGACGAGGCGAGCCCGGAGTGGCGCACGACCGAGGTCGAGGGCCGCTACGAGACGATCGGCGAGATCCTCGCCGGCGCCGTGACCGCCCCGGGCGCGCGCCGCGACGCCGCGCGCGACCGCATCGACCGCGTGCTCACGCACCGCGTGTGGGGACCGGCCGTCTTCGTGCTGCTCATGGGCGCCATCTTCCAGTCGGTGTTCGAGTGGGCGACGCCGGCGATGGACGCCATCGACTGGCTCGTCGGCCTCGCGGGCGGCGCGATCGCCGCCCTGCTGCCCGAGGGGCCGGTGCGCTCGCTGGTGCTCGACGGCATCGTGGCCGGCGTCGGCACCACCATCACGTTCATCCCGCAGATCGCGATCCTGTTCCTGTTCCTGTCGATCCTCGAGGACACCGGCTACATGGCGCGCGCGGCGTTCATCATGGATCGCCTCATGAGCCGCGTCGGGCTCTCGGGCCGCGCGTTCATCCCGCTGCTGTCGTCGTTCGCGTGCGCCATCCCCGGCATCCTCGCGACGCGCACCATCGACCACCGCCGCGACCGGCTCACCACCATGCTCGTCGCGCCGTTCATGTCGTGCAGCGCGCGGCTGCCCGTGTACGCGCTGCTCATCGGCGCGTTCATCCCGCCGACGCGCGTCGGCTTCGTGACGCTCCCGGGGCTCACCCTGTTCTCGATGTACGTGCTCGGCATCGCGGCCGCGGTCGCGGTGGCGTGGGCGCTCAAGCGCACCGTGCTGCGCGGCGGCAAGCCGCTCTACGTGATGGAGCTGCCGCCCTACCGCGCGCCCGACTGGCGCGGCATCGCGATCACGGTGCGCGACCGCTCGGTGCTGTTCCTGCGCAAGGCCGGCACCGTGATCCTCGCCGTGTCCATCGTGCTGTGGTTCCTGGCCTCGTACCCGCGCGGCGGGCCGGAGGTCGCCGCCCTCGACGCGCGCATCGCCGCGGCCGAGGCGGCCGGCGACGCGGCGGGCGCGGCGGCGCTCGCCGCCGAGCGCGCCGGCACCGCGCTGCGCGAGTCCTTCGCCGGGCGCATCGGCCGGTTCATCGAGCCGGCCATCGAGCCGCTCGGCTTCGACTGGCGCATCGGCATCGCGCTCGTCACGTCGTTCGCGGCGCGCGAGGTGATGGTGTCCACCATGGCCACCGTCCACAACCTCGGCGACGCCGGCGACGACACCGGCTCGCTGCGCGAGCGGCTGCGCCGCGACGTGGACCCGCGCACCGGCGAGCGCGCCTACACACCGCTCGTCGCGGTGAGCCTGATGGTGTTCTTCGTGCTCGCCTGCCAGTGCATGTCCACGGTGGCCGTGGTGCGCCGCGAGACCGGCACGTGGCGGTGGCCGATCTTCATGGTCGTCATGATGAACGCCCTCGCGTGGCTCGCGTCGTTCGCCGTGTACCAGGGCGGCCGCCTGCTGGGGCTCGGATGATCGGCGGGCTCGGCGCGCAGGACCTGCTGGTGGCGCTCGCCGCGCTCGCCGCGGCCGGCTGGCTGGTGGCACGCGCGCTGCGACGCCGGCGGCGGGCGGCGGGCTGCGATTGCGAGGGCTGCCCGGGGGCGGCGGGCGCGCGCCCGGCCGGCCACGCGCGGCCCCCGGTCGCCGCGCCGCGCGAGCCCGCGTTCATCCCCGCGTCGGAGCTGTTCCGGCGCCGCTGAGCGGGCGCTTCATCGCACGATCACCCCGCGCCGCTGGACGACGCGGTCGCCGAACGCGAGGCGCACGACGTAGACCCCCGGGGCGAGGCGCGCCGCGTCCGCTAGGTCCACGACGTGCCGCCCGGCGGGCAGCGCCCCGGCGTCGTGGCGCAGCACGCGGCGCCCGGCGACGTCGAGCAGCTCGAGGCGCGCGCGGCCGGCGGCGGGGAGCGTGAACGCGACCTGCGGCCGGCCCGCTGAAGGGTTGGGACGCAGGCCCTCGAGCGCCAGCTCGAACGCGCGCGGCACCTCGATCCACGCTTCGGCGCTGCGGCGTTCCGCGCCGGCCTCGGTCCACGCCAGCCGGTAGGCGTAGCGCACGCCGGGTTCGACCGCCGCGTCGTCGAAGGCGAGCCGCTCGGGCCCGTCGGGCCGCGCCGCGCCGAGCGCGCGCCAGTCCTCGGCCTCGGTGCGGCGCTCGACGGCGGCCGCGAGCGCGCCGGCGTTCACACCCGCCCACACCAGGCGCACGCGCTGCGGGCTCGCCTCGGCGTGGAGCAGCGCGACCAGGGCGGGGGTGGGATCGTGGACCCACAGGACCTCGTCGCTGGTCCACTCGTAGCGGCGGTCCACGCTCTCGCGGCGGATGCGGTAGCGCAGCGTGTCGGGGGCGGGGGCGGCGTCGCGCCACTCGAGCGCCGGGCTGTCGCCGGCGCGCACGCGGGCGACCTGCTCGAACGCGCCGCCGGGCGGGGCGCGCAGCACGGCCCACCACGAGCCGGGTGCGGGCTCGGACAGGGTCCAGCGCACGGTGCGCTCGGCGGTCGAGCCAGTGGCGGCCAGCGCCACGGCGGTGGCGCGCACGTAGGAGTGGGTCCAGAACATGCCGTCGTACTCGATCCACCACCCCACCCACACGTCGCCGTTGCGGTCCCGAGCCACCTCGGGGCCGACCCCGCCCTCCGAGCCGGCCAGTTCGTCGGCGACGGTGAAGCCGCTGTCGGTCGGCACGCACACGCAGATCGTCGTCAGGCCGGAGAGGTTGGAGTAGAGCATCCACGCCAGCGTCGGGTACTCGGCGTCGTCGCAGCTCATCTCCGCACTGACGACGCCGTACGGCCCTCCGCGAAAGCGCGTCGCGCAGGTCAGGGTCTCCGGAACGGTCCACGCCCCGTTCCGGTAGGAGTTGACGAGCAGTGTCGAATCGAACGCCGCCCACGCCAGCCACCAGCCCCCGCTCGGGCGCGTGCGCAGGTGCGAGACCAGGGAGACGGCGTTGGTGATCTTTTGGGATGAGACCTCCCACCGCGAGCCTCTCAGCATTCCCCATGTGATGCCGTCCAGATCCCATCCGTACACGAGCAGCGCAGTGGTGTCGTCCACGGCGCCCATCCCCATTCCAACGCTGCCGTACCAGCCCGGAGCATTGATCCGCCGCCACACCTTCGCCGTATCCGAGAAGTACACGCGCACGTGGCCGAGGCTGTCCTTGGCGACCCAGCGGCGGCGCGGGCTCATGGCGCCCGAGTAGGCGAAGCTGCGGCCGTAGTCCCTGGCCACGGTGTCGCGCTCGGAGATGCGGTCGTCGAACACCTCGGCGGTCACGAGCCACGCGAAGAGGTGGTTGGGATCGATGCGGTCGTAGTGCTGCCACACCACGGGCCAGCGTCCCTCGGACGACAGCATGGGCTTGATCGGGTTGACGCCGTAGGGAAGCTGCCAGAGCACGGTCCAAGTCGTGTCTTGCCAGCGCGCGCCAATCACACGGGCACCGATTCCCCCCAGCCCTTCGCCGATGAACATCGGCACGCCCGACGAGTCGGTACCGAGGTCCCCCGGCGCCGCCCAAGTGTTTCCTGGGATCTTGAACGTCTGGACCGGCATCCACGCCCGCCCCGGGGGCAGGGCGTGGGCGGGTCGCGTACTCGGGGTGGCGGATAGCAGCACGGCGAAGAACGCTGCTGTGGCCGCGATCCGAACGACGGGACGAGAGGCGATCATGGGATGCCTCCGCGAAGGAGTGAATCGCCGCGGCGACACCGGCATGCCAGATGCTGGCCGACGCTCTGGAGTCGCGTCCGAAATACTAGTTGACATGCGGGGGGGGGGCACAACGCATAACTGCGCCCGGCGACCCGTGCCGCCGGAGCGCGCACCGCCGTTCGGCGCCCGCGTTCCGACCCGCTCGTCGCATCGCAGCGGGCCCCCGGGAATGCTCCATGCCTCACACCCTGGCGGGGACCCTCCATCGGGATCGAGCCACTCGATCTCACACCATGGAGGTGCTTCATGCGTTCATCCTTCCCCGCGGCGCTCGGGGCCATGCTGCTCGTCGCGCTGGCGAGCGCCGACCGCTCGCATGCCGACGGCGTCCTGTGCCCGGAGCAGTCGGAAGGCGTCCAGGCCCCGGTCACGCACGCGCGCTTCTTCGCCTACCGCCCAGGCACGTTCGGCGTGGATCTGCGCTGGCGGGACACCGAGTTTCTGTGGGACTCGCTGTATGCGGGCGGGCTGACGCTGGACGTTCAGGCAACCATAAGGAGGCTTGCCGGCAGCCTGGTGGACTCGTCCGGGCGCAATCCGCTCGGCGTTGACGTGTCGGACATGCACCTTCTGTACGACTACTTCCGCAGGCAAGGGGTGGCATACAGCACGGACGCTCAGGACTCCATTGCGATGCGCATAGGCTGGTACGACCGGACGCGGTCGTCGTGGAATCCCGACGCTCCGGCCGACGCGGTCTACAAGCCGAGCGATCGCTCGCACCTCGACGTCTACCTGTGGAGCCCGGCGCGCGGCAACAGCACCTCCCCCGGGCTCTACCCGTCCGAGTTCCTGTCGCCCGAGGAGGACATGACCTCGGATCGCGCATTCGGCGACACGCGGCCGGCGAACGCGATCCACTCGAGGGGACCGGCTCCTTCGTCGCCGCTCGACCCGACCGGCACCGGCTGGACGCGGCCGAACGGCGAGCAGAACGTGCGCATCAACCACGAGTTCCAGCACACGCTGCCGCCGTATCAGAACTTCACCATGACGACGGAGATGTTCTCGGCGGGGGCCGAGGCGGTGGGGGGAAACGCGGACACGACGGCCAGGTACGACTTCCCCTACACGTTCTCGCTGATGGGATTCAGAGCGGACGGCGTGCTGCCGATGGGCGGCTGTCGCTGGGTGCGGCAGGTGAGCAGCGCCTACCAGACGCGCAGCGCATTCGCGGCCTACCTGGCCTACCACTTCCGTGGCGCCGACACGTCGGCGACGATCGCGGCAATCGAGGACGACCTCCTCCACCGCTGGGCGACGACGCAGAACCGCAGGTTCTCGGACCTGCGCGGAATGCTGAACGACGCGGAGCTCGCGGAGGGACCGACCTATTTCGGCGGCTATGGCGTGACGCTCGACGACACGACGCGGCTCGGGCTGCTGCTCCACAACTGGCGCGTGGCGAACTACGCGAACGCGCCGCATCTGGATGTCGGCCAGTACGGGTATCCGCCGCGGACGGACTTCTCTCCCGCCCGACAACTCGGCGCGTGGCGGTCGGTGGACGACTGCCACGAGATGAACGACGTGATCACGATTCCGCCCGAAGTGGTGCTCGACGCCTCGCGCCTGACGCGCGACACGACGCTGGCGGGCTGGCGGGAATACGGTGGGAAGCCGCTTATGAGCAGCTGCTCATAACCGCACTTATCCTCAGAAGCCCATTATGCGCAGAAGGCCGGAGAATCCGGGGAATCCCCCGGGAACTCTCCGGCCTTCCTTCACATAATTCTCGTCATTTGGCCGTGCGCGGCGGCTCCTTCTCCGGCAGTCTCGCGATCTTCACCACGCACCCGCCTTCGCGCACCTTCCAGCTGAGCCTCCACCGCGACGGAAGCTCCGGTGTTACGTTGACTGACGTCGTGTCCTGGCACTGCTCGAATCCAACCCCTATCCCGACGATGGCAAGAGTCATGTGGCCGGCTGCGACGGGATCGAGCCGAAGCTCGCATCCACCCTCCGAAAGCAGACCGGGCAGGTTCGCCGTATCCACGGGGGTGGGCTGGAACACATCGAAAGCGTGGAAGATGGGGATGGGCTGGGGTCCGCCGGGCACGGTGTCGGCTGGCGCCTGCTCGATCGTGTCCTCCGGTGTGTTCGGGTCGGGTATGCCGTCTTCCGAGCCGCCCCGGTACCCGCATCCCGGGATCTGCCAGATCGGCCGATCCACGTCATAGCCGGTTCGACGTCCCTTGCGATCCAGCAACACGGCACCGACGCGAGCATCACCGAACGAGGAGAGCGTCACGTAAACGACCGAGAACCTCCCGGCAGGAGCGGGAGCATCGCTCGAGCCGGGCGAGCCGCAAGCATTAACCAGAATGCATGCCAGCATCCAGGCGAGCCGGGGCTTCACAGCAGCGTTCCTCAATGGAGGACGACGAAACGGACGGTCTCGTTTCCGCGGGAGCGCAGTCTCGCCAGGTACACGCCCGGACGGCAGCCCGCAGCTCGCCAATCCCAGGGCACGACCTGCATCCCGGTGCCAGCCCAGAGCTCGACGACGCCGACACGTCGGCCGCTGATGTCGTACACGTCGATCGCATCATCCGCGAGAGCGCTGCTGAGGACGAACTCGACCAGGCCTCTGGTCGGGCTCTGACGCACTCGGAGCATGCCCGTGCTCGGCGGAACCTGCCGCACCCCCACGGTGCCCGTATGCGTCACGGTGACCGACTGCCCCGCCCCCGAGTACGCGACCTCGTACACGTTCCCGATCGCACCGAGCGTGGTATCCGCAACATCGGCGGTCGCGAAGATGCCGCTGGCGTCGTAGCCCGATGCGGTGAGCGACAACCCGTCGTTCGCGAAGACGCGGACGATGTAGGTGCCATCCACGGTGGTAGGGATCTCCACGTCATAGCCGGTCAGGGGGTCGTCAACATCGCCGCCGTTGTCGTGCTCCGATGACTCGTCCTCGATACTCGCGTCAGGAATCTCGTAGATGCCCTCGCCCGTGCCGGCGTCGCGAAGCAGGCGCCGACCGAGCGGGTCGGTCACCTCCACGCGGTAGGCGCCGCTGGCGAGGATGCCGAGTCCCGGGGTACCGGTACCGGCGCCAACCTCTGACGCCACAAGGCCAGTCGGCACGACGTAGCGCGCCATTGTGAACGTGTTCCGGTACTTCCCCTCGATCAGCTTGGTGTAGTTCCTGGTGTCGAAGGGATCCCTGATGGCGTAGGTGCCTCGGGCACTGCCGTCCGGGCGGAACGATGAGGTCCATCCGGAAGCGACAACGAAGTGGCCGGGCACATTGAGCTGAACGGCGATATCCTGCACCAGCAGGCCCTCGACCTGGTCCGCGAGCTGCGGCGAATCTGGAAGATCAATCGTTTGAAGCTGGGGACTGCTGGTCATGCCGTCCGCCACGCGAGGCTTCATGTTCCAGTAGACGCGGCCGGGATCGCCGACTGAGGGAAGGGTCGCACTGTGGCTGGCGAACCGAGTCGCCTGCCCGTTCCGACCGGCGACGGTCACCTGATACGTCGCGAGCGGGTTCGTGTAGGTTCCGTGCTCGACCAGGAACCGATCGCCGACGTTCAACTTGGTTCCGCCGGTCGCCGTGTAGCGGATCGCGTCGCCCGTCGGGGAGACGAAGGTCACGATCGCGACCCGATCCGACTGGTATCCCTGGTTCTGCTGGAGGTACGTGTTGATGCCGTTCACGGTCGCGGCGAAACCGGCGTAGGTGTAGGACATCGCTTGGGATGCGACCTGGCAGGCCGTTTCGTTCGTTCTGCGGCGGGTGCCCACCGGCGTGCCGCCGAACATGTAGCCCCCGTGATCGACGTTCGTGAACTGCGACTGGCGCACGACCGGCTGAGACGAGGGGTTGACGATCGAGAAATCCGGCCAGATCGAGAACCCGGCGAAGCGTGACCCCGCGTAGACATGCGGCACGAACGTGCTGCAGAAGTGGTCCAAGAGGACGCCGTCGAAGCGAATGCTCGCGATCCGCTTGCTGCGCTTGCTCTTCGGCAGCAGGAACTCCTGGGCATCGAGGTAGTTGCCGCCGGTCTCGTAGATGTACGCGCTTCGTACGTCCGTGGGCCGGGCCGTGTAGAGGGGATGGCTTGAGGGACCGCAAGTGAGTGGGCCCGAGTCGAAGTAATCGCGCACGTACGTGCCGACGTTGAGGCGCGCGATGGTCGTGTCGCCATCGGCGTACGTGATCGTGGCCGTCGCCAGCGGCTTCCCGAAATCGGCGAACGCCCCGGTACCGCTGTAGATGTTGACCCCCATGAGCAGGGTGCCGAGCGAGGTCGCAAACTGCGTGGGCGTGACGGCGTATGCGGAGTAGGACTGTGTCGGGCCGACGTTGACCTCGAAGTAGATCGCGTCTTTCGCAAAGCTGTTGAAGAGGGCGACCGAGTCGCCGGAGCCCGGCGTCGGCCTCGTCACGAGGAGCGGCGGTGGGCTGGCGAGGGAGCTCGGGTACCCGAAGAAGTTCAGGTGGTCGATCGTGTTGAGCGAGGCCGTGCGTTCAGCGTAGAGGTCGAACATCCGAAAAGCGGCGGCATCGTTCGTCGGGGTTCGAGCGGTGGCAGAAGTGACAGGAGCAAGCGTACCCAGCACAACGAGAAGAACGAGGGTCTTCATGGCAGCATCCTCCGGCAGCGGCAACAGAGGGAGCGTACGGCGAGTTGTGTCGGTGTCAAGCATGGTTCCATGGGATCGGGATGTGAGTGTCCTCGACGGGCTTGGGTCCAGCCTCAGAGCGAATCCAGCCACGCCAGCAGCGCCGAATCGCGCTTCCACCGAGGCGGTCGCGCGGTTCGCGAGGGGCCGTCGACCTGCTCGATCGCCCGCCGCTTCGTCTCGACGTTCGCCTGGGCGTAGAGAAACGTCGTGTCGAGGTGGACGTGACCGAGCCAGCTTTGGATGACGGCCACATCGACGCCGGCCGCAACCAAGTGGACGGCGGCGGTGTGGCGAAACGTGTGCGGGGTGACGTGCTTCTCGCGCAAGCGCGGGTGGGTCTTCGCCGCGGCGGCAACATACTGCCGCAGCCGGAACCGCACCCCCGAGGCGCGGAGCGGTTCGCCGTAACGGTTGGCGAAGATCGGTTCGTGCTCGTCGCGCGGCTGTCGTTTGAGTAGCGCAGCAAGAAGCACGGCCGTCTCGGGCCACAGCGGGCAGATACGCTCCTTCCGACCCTTGCCGATGAGCCGCACCTGAGCCGGCGACTCCAGGCGTGCGGTCGCCGACGTGAGGTTCAGCGCCTCATCGATCCGTGCGCCGGTATTGTAGAGGAGCGCGAGCAGCGCATGATCGCGTTGGCCGGAGAGTGTGGCCCGGTCGGGCTGGGCCAGGATGGCCTTGACCTCCTCCGGATCGAGGTAGGTGATCGTCCGGCGGGGTGCTCGCTTGACGGGCACGCGCAGGACCTCAGCGCACTGCCCGGCGGCAAGCGGCTCGTGCTCGGCCACGAAGGCGAAGAAGCTGCGCAGGGCCGCCAGCCGGCAGTTGCGCGTCGTGATCGAAGCGTGCCGTTCATGTTCGACGTGCTCGAGAAACGCGAGGACCTCGGCCCCGGTGAGGTCAGAGAACGCCAGATCAGACACGTCGCGGCGCCGACGAGCGGCCACGAACCGGAGGAACAGTCGCCACGTGTCGCGGTAGGCGTGAACGGTGTGGGCGGAGGCGCCACGTTGTTGGACCAACCAGTGGTGAAAGAACGCCTGCAGGAGGCGCGGAAGGGACAGAGTCGTGGACATGGTCGTCTCCTTGCGGGGCTGCGAGCAGCGAGGCCCCGAGCGTGCGGAACCGCTCGTTCGCCAGGCCCAGCAGCTCCTTCGTGATGGTCAGGTAAACGATGGTCGAGTGGATGTCGCGATGGCCGAGATACGTCGAGAGGTAGGGCAGCTTCGCCTGGGGGTTGATGCCCTGCCGGTACCACGCGAGCATCCGATGGACGACGAAGGTGTGCCGGAGATCGTGCACCCGCGGCCCGCGCCGGCCTGGTGCGGGCTTGAGGCCGGCTGCTCGAATGATGCGAAACAAGAGCTGCTCGGCGGTGAAGTAAGCGTAGCCGCCTCGCTCGTGGCAGAACAGCGGTGCTTCGGGCACGTCTGAAAGCCCGTACTTGGCTCGCTTGGCGAGGTACTGACCAAGCACGGCAGCGACCGAAGAACGGATCGGCAGACGGCGGGACTTGAAGAACTTGGTCTCGCGGATCTCGAGCACGCCCTCATCGAGCTGCACGTCGCGCAGCTCGAGGCGGACGATCTCGCCGATGCGGAGGCCGACGCAGTAGGCCAGCACCAGCATGGTGTAGAGGGTCAGCGGTCGGAGTGGCGCCTTGGGTGAGGGGAACTCGCGCGCGGTGCTCAGCAGTCGCCCGATCTCCTCGGCCGAGTAGATGTGTGGACGACAACGTTCGCGGAGCACGGCCCGCCTGATCAATCGGTCGAGGGCCGGGGGATCGGGGACGCTCGGATCGCCGCGCTGCAGCTCGCGAACGAGGATCCGCCCGACCGTGAGCCGTTCGATCTGGCGAGACGGCGTCGGTCCTTCCGCAACATAGGCTTGGATCAAGGCCGGCAATGACTCGGCACTCGAGCACCGCTGGAGGAATCGGTCGAACCGCAGGAACCGCCCCTCCTCGCACTTGTAGCCGAGCGCACGCATGCGGCCGACGTGATCATGAAGGACCGGCCCGAATCGGCTGCCGAAGCGCGGTGGTCTACGAAGTCGTTCGAGGGCAGTCTCCGGATCGGGACTCAGCAGCGCCGGCACGATCGAGCGCGTGCCGCGCGGTGCACAGTGGGCTCGCAGCACGGCAAACGGGTTGATGTCGAGGTGCTGGTGCGCGACCAGCCAGTCGAGGAAACGGTCGACGATCTGGGCCCGCCGGATCAGCATGGACCGCGGCGCGACCGCATCCACAGCGCGCAGCCACGACTCGATCACCGGCCTGGAGAGCGCCGGCCTTGCCGCCTGGCCCATGACGAATCGCTGGAAGCAGCGCAGAATCGATGCGCGAGGTCGGCAAGACTTCGGTCCACAAAGGCCGAGCTGACCGACGTGGCGCTTGAGCAGCGCGAACGAGGAATCTGGCCAGTCGTTCATGGCGTCACCTCCGCCGGCAGCTCGAGCCCGACCTCGCGTAGATCGTCGGTGGCCAGCTTCAGGTAGACCTCGGTCGAAGCCGCGGAGCTGTGTCCGAGCAGGTCGCTAATCGACTTGAGCGGCACGGAAGCGCGCAGCAGGCTGACTGCCCGTGCGTAACGGAACGCATGGGCGCCGTGCCGGCCGGAGAACGGCAGCCCGGTGGCCCTCAGGCGTCGATGAACAATCGAGCTGAGGCACGAGCCCCGATCAAACGGCGAGTATGGGGCGCGATGGCGGAGGAACACCTGGCGGTGCTCGCTCTCCGGTCGGCCGTGACGCAGGTACTTGAGAATCGCTTCCCCGACCGGAGACATGAGGGGCAGCTCGACGGAGCGGCCAGTCTTCGACTGGGTGATCCGAAGCCGCTCGCCACGCCAGTCGATGTCCTCGAGCCGCACCCGCGTGATCTCGCCCGCGCGGAGTCCGTAGGTGGCCAGGAGGAGCAGGATGGCGTAGTCGCGCTTGCCGTGCGGTCGACGATCCTGACGGGTCGTGGCGAGCATCGCCTTCACCTGCGCATCCGTGAACGAGGACGGGATGCTCGCGTTCCAGTACTGCGGTGGGCTGGTCACGCAGCGCGCCAGGTCTCGTTCGATGAAGCCCGCGCCATGCAGGTACCGCAGGAAGCTGCGCAGGCCCTGGCACACTCCCGCACGCGTCGCCCGCCGCAAGTGCGGCGTGCGCCAAGCAATGAACGCATCGAGGTCGGTCGGCGTGAGTCGGCCCAGCCCCTTTGCGCTCGCCCGTTCGTCGAGCCACTCGAGCAGGTATGCGGCCGTGCCCCAGTCCTTGATGAACGTGAGCTCGGACAGCCCTCGCGTCTCGATCATCCAGCGCCGAAAACCCTCATGGAGTTCGTGGCCGAACCGAGCGATCGGAGTCGTGGGCGCTGGCGGAGGCGGCGGCCAACAGCCCTGGGCCATGCGCAGCAGAGCCTGGAGCGGACGTGTGTGCTTGCATCGCCACGCCTCGAGCCGCCGCGGTGGATGTCCATAACGCCGGCAGCATTGTCGTAGATCCCGGCGCAGGTACGCGTCGAGATCGGCCGGACGCACGCGTTCAAGCGGAATGCCCGCAGCGCGGAGGTGATCGAGAAAGTGGCGAGCGACGGACTCGACGCGCTCCCGGGACGACGGTCGATAGCGCATCGGCACCAAGGCCACCCGCAGCTGATCGAGCTCCGGGTGCGGTGGTGAGGGAGGCGGCCACTGTCCGTGGACGAGCCGCAGCAGGCGGTGGATCGGGACCGTCGTCTCCCTGCGAAACTGGCCGAGGTCCTTCGGCGGGCGTCCATGGCGCCGGCGATACTCGGCCAGCTTGATCCGGCGGTACGCCTCGACGTGCGATGGCTCGACGGCTTCTGCCGAGATCCTCTGCGCTTCCAGGAACTCCAGGAACTTGCCCACAGTGAAGACGTAATGGCCGCGCGTCATCCGATCGGGAGAGGTCTTGGTCATGTGGGCGCGGAAGCGCTCGTACCACGAATGCATGGGAGGCGGCGGCCAGCAGCCCTGAACCCACCGGAGCAGCTCGTGCACGGAGCCCGTGAGCGAGCAGCGCCAGATCACGAAGCGCTTCGGCTCTCGCCCATGACGCCGGCGATAGCACCCGCGCTCATCGGCGACAAACGCGGCAACATCGGCTGGGCAGACCCGCTCGACTGCCACGGCCCCTCCCTCGAGGAAGCTGAGGAACCGCCGCGCCACGATGCGGTAGTTGATGACCGCCGAGCGCGAGAAGCGCTTCCGCCGCAAGTGCACCACGAAGCCGGCCAGGCGGCGATCGAGGTCCGACGGCGGCGGCCACGCACCCTGAGCACAACGAAAAAGCTGGTGGATCGGCGCCGTGTAGTGGCTACGCCAATCCACCAGGTCGCGGGGCTCGCGTCGCTGCCGATGGCGGTAGCGGACGAGCTCACGCTTGAGGAACGAACGAATGTGCGATGGCTGGGCGGCGGTCGGGTCGACGCCGCGCGCTTCCAGGTGCCGCAGGAAGGCACGGGCGACGATGAGGTACTGCTTCAGGGCGAACCGACTGAACCCGCGACGCGCGAGGAAGCGTCGGAACCGCACTGCCCACGACGCAACGAACGAGCTGGATCTCGACATGGTGCACCTCCCTGGAGATGAGTCTCCATCAAGAGTGCACCCTTCCCGTTATGCGCAGGAACGGCGCCCGCGCAGCCGTGCTGGCCGCGGCGAAATCGGCTCATCTGCGCATAACCGCGTCCTCGGCATAACGGCGTATCCGCTGGTGCTGCAACCGTTGGGCTCGGAGTACTGGGTGATCCGCAGTGACGCGTCGCTGCATGCTCCGGGACGGTCCCTGCACGTTCGGGTCGGCCCGGAGGGACTGGGGATGATCGACCGGGGGCTGTCGGAGGCGCGGTATTGTGTCTTCGGGCCGAGCCTCTCGGATGGGCGCCTGTACGCATCGGTCGTGGCCTATCGCGAGCAGGGCGCGGCGAACGACTCGGCCGACGCCCTGTGGCGGCATCCGGAGTGGGCGGGGCGCGCGATCCCGGCGCGGTGGGTGGACTGCGACAGCCTGGCCGGCGACCTCGAGTTCGTGGTGCCGAGCTTCGGCGACTCGTTCAAGGCGGCGGTGGTCGTCATCACACTCGCCGACGGGCCGCGGCAGGTCCTGGCCAACGCCGACGGGATCGGCTATCTGGAGACTCTGCGCTACCGGATGAACCTCTCGATCCGGCAGTCGCTCGAGTCTGTGACCAACCCCATCGCCGTGGCGGCCGACGGCGCGCTGTTCGAGGACGAGCCGGCGTGGTCGCCGGGCGGGGACAGCCTGCTCTACGTGCGGCGCGCCGCGGGCGGCGTGTCGCAGATCCACCAGCGCGCCGTG